>Ga0194123_10000070_pt1 | contig 193057 bp, 195 predicted proteins | sample TA2MahsurfametaG_5_FD_155479 | JGI IMG/M metagenome (GOLD analysis project Ga0194123, IMG submission 155479) | Freshwater microbial communities from Lake Tanganyika, Tanzania - TA2015023 Mahale A surface | ecosystem: Environmental > Aquatic > Freshwater > Lake | place: Tanzania: Lake...
TCGCTCGGACGGCGAACTCGGTGTCACAGATTTCTGTCTCATCTCGTTCCCCTCAGGTTAACGATGAGCCGGAAATCCTCTCTTCCTCAAGACGTCAAATCTGTATCAGTGCTCCTGACGCCGGACAACCCTCCGACTGACATCATCCAAAGAGACCGGCTTCAGCCCACCGGTCATCGCCCGGATGCGCGCACCCAGAAGTCGACGCTTGAGATTCGCTTGAAGCGCCAACTGACCAAGCCTCAGACCTTTGCCTCCCGACGCAAGATCGGAGAAGGTTCGTGCTCTGCGGGGAGACGGCCACAACACCTCCCGGCCGTAAGCCGCCGCCAGGCGCGTGAGCGGGTTGGTCTCGGCGTCATGGAGCCAGCAGGCTCCGACATCGATCGGTGCGCCCAATCCGTGCTCGGTTCGAACGCGGCCACCGATGCGCCCGCTCGCCTCGAGCACAACGACGTCGAATCCGCTGTCCTGAAGAAGCCTTGCGCAGGCCACCCCGGACATGCCGGCACCAACCACGATGACTTTCTCGGCTACACCGCGTCTTGCGTGCCCTCGCAGCACCATTGACCATTGCGGTCGGCCCGTCGCGGCACCCACAGCCGCGCGCAACCGAACTGCGTCCGGCAGCGAAACACTTTGCGCACCCATAAATTCCCCGCCCCAACTCGCGTGCCCCGGCGAAGTGCAGGCCGAGGGCAATAATGAGTAACCCCTGAAAGCGCTCTCTTTGAATACGAGAATTGTATTACGCGTTTAACGGAAAGGATGTTGCAGCCTCGCTGCACAGGGAGTCAATGAATGACTCCCCAATGTTGTGCCCTATCCGAACAGGTCTCTTCGCCGCGAGAGCGACCTGGTCAGCCGCCCAGGAATTCACGCGTCCAGCCGGCATAGGCGGCATCGCGAGTCACCCGCTTCATCAGTTCGGGTGAGGCGACCCCGGCGAGTCCGGCGGGGTCGGCGCCCTCGCGCAGCGCCTTCAACGTGGCGTGCACGGCCTGCACGGCGGCGGCAAAGGGCTGGTGCCCCTGCAGTGCCACCCGCACGCGGCGGGCGGCGAGGTAGCCGCGGTCGGCAAGCTCGTTTGACAGACCGCCCAGGATCAGCGGCAGGCGGGTCGCGGCCGAGAGCGCGTCGAGCTCGGCACGGGTGCGCACGCCCACGAAGAAGAGCGCATCGACTCCGGCTTCCTCATAGGCGCGGCCGCGCGCCACCGCCTCGTCGAGACCTGCGATCGCGGCCGCGCTGGTTCGGCCGGCCACGACCAGCAGCGGGTCCTGTTTCGCGGCTACCGCCGCCTTCATCTTGCCGACACCCTCGGCGATCGGGATCAGGCGTGGCTTGGTGGCACCGAAGGGCTGCGGCAAGTCGGTGTCTTCGAGGCTGAGCGCCGCCACACCCGCCGTCTCCAGCTCCTCGACCGTGCGGCGCGCGTTCAGCGCGTTGCCATATCCGTGGTCCGCATCGACCAGCAGCGGGAGATTGCCAGCGCGGTTGATGCGGTAGGCCTGTTCAGCGAACTCCGACAGTGTCAGCACAATCAGGTCGGGGGCGCCCAACACCACCATCGAAGCGACGGAGCCCGCGAACATGCCGACCTCGAAGCCGAGGTCTTCCGCGATGCGGGCGGAGAGAGGATCGAACACGGAGCCGGGATGGACACAGTGATCTCCGGCAAGGAGCGCGCGGAAACGGCGGCGGCGGTCGGTCCAGTCCATGGTGCGATTCCCGTGTGGCGTCGGTGCGGGTCCGAAGCTACGGTTTGCCGAAGGGGGAAACAACGCGTGGACACGGTCCAGCTTTCGCATCCCGATTGCCTCGCGCGGGCCGAGGCGCTGCGGCCGCTCATCCGGGGGCTGGCCGATCGCATCGAACGCGAGCGCCGGCTGCCGGTCGAACTGCTTGATTCGCTGCATGAGGCTCGGCTGTTCCGGCTGTTGCTGCCCCGCGCGCAGAACGGGCTCGAGATCGACCCGCTCACCTGGTTCCACATCATCGAGACGGTGGCGCGCGAGGATGCGAGCACGGCCTGGTGTCTGGGTCAGGGCGGCGGCTGCGCGATGTCGGCGGCCTATCTCGATCCGGCGGTGGCGCGGCGCATCTTCGGCGAGGATCCGCGCACGGTGCTGGCCTGGGGGCCGGGGCCGAAGGTGCGGGCGGTCGCGGTCGAGGGCGGCTATCGCATGACCGGCACTTGGAGTTTCGCGAGCGGCTGCCGGCATGCGACATGGCTCGGCGCGCATGCGCCCATCGTCCAAGCCGATGGCACACCGGTTCTGGAAGCGAACGGTCGGCAGGCTGAGCGCACCATGCTGGTGCCGGCCAGCGAGGTCGCCTGGACCGACATCTGGGACACGATCGGGCTGCGCGGCACGGCGAGTGACGCCTTCTCTCTCAACGACCATTTCGTACCGCACGCCCACTCGATCATCCGCGACTTCACGCGCGAGTGCCGCGAGGCCGGCCCGCTCTACCGTATCTCGGCCTCGGCGATGTACCAGATCGCATTCGCCGGCGTGGCGCTCGGCATCGCCCGCAGCGCGCTCGATCTCTTCGTGAGTGAGGCGCGCGCGAAAGTGCCACGCGGCGATCGACATCCCATCCGCGACAGCCAGGCGGTCCAGAGCGGACTCGGCCGCGCCGAGGCAGGAGTCCGGGCGGGTCGCGCGCTTCTGCTGCAGACCGTGGCGACGATCTGGGCGGAGGTGACCGCGCCCACGGGCCGCTTCACCATCGAGCGCCGCATCGATCTGCGCATGGCCTCGACCCACGCCATCCATGCCGCACGGGAGGGGGTGGATTTCGCTTACAACGCGATGGGCGCCTCCGCGATCTTCGGCAGCCATCCGCTGGAGCGGCGCTTTCGCGACGTCCATACCGTCACCCAGCAACTCCAGGGTCGGGCCGCGCACTTCGAGACGGCCGGCCTGTGGTTGATGGGTGGCGCCCCTGACATGACCTTTGCCTGAGGTGGCCATGCAATTCCTCGATCGCTCTGGCGTGCGCATCGCCTACGAAGTCCATGGCAGTGGCCCGACGCTTCTGCTGAGCCACGGCTACAGCTCGACCATGCGCATGTGGGACGGCCAGATCGCGGCCCTGAAGGATCGCTGGAAGGTGGTGCTCTGGGACATGCGCGGACACGGCGCCAGCGACTATCCCGCCGACGACGCGCGCTACTCCGAGGCGCTGACGGTGGGCGACATGGCGTCACTACTCGACGCGGTCGGCGCGCGTCGCGCCGTGATCGCGGGGCTCAGCCTCGGCGGCTACATGTCGCTCGCATTCCATGCCACGCACCCCGACCGGGTACGCGCGCTGATGCTCTTTGACACCGGACCCGGCTTCAAGAAGGACGAGGCCCGCGCGGCCTGGAGCGCCAACGCCCATCGCCGTGCCGCCGATCTCGAAGCGCGCGGGTTGGCCGCGCTCAACACCAGCGACGAGGTGCGGCTGACCCGTCACCGCGATGCGACGGGCCTCGCACGGGCCGCGCGCGGCATGCTGGCCCAGGCCGACGATCGCGTGATCCAGTCGCTGCCCTCGGTCAAGGCACCGACGCTGGTGCTGGTCGGCGCCGACGACACGCCGTTTCTCGCGGCCACCGACTATATGGCGAGCCGCATCGCCGGCGCGCGCAAGGTGGTGATCCCAGCCGCCGGCCACGCCGCCAATCTTCACCAACCGGCGGCCTTCAACGCCACGGTGACCGATTTTCTCGGCCGCTTGCCGGCCGATCAGGAGGGTTGAGCCATGGGCAAGCGGATCGCCATTGTCGGCACGGGTGCGCTGGGCGGCTATGTCGGCGGCTATCTCGCGCGAGCCGGACTGGACGTCACTTTCATCGATTTCTGGCCCGAGAATGTCGAAGCCATGCGCTCGCGCGGCCTGGAATTGGATGGGGTCACGCCGGACGAGCAATTCACTGTGCGCGGCCTGCGGGCGCTGCACGTCACCGACGTGCAGGAGCTGACGCGCGGCAAGCCGATCGACATCGCGTTCGTCGCGGTCAAGTCCTACGACACGGAGTGGGCGACAACTCTGATCCGCCCTCACCTCGCGCCCGATGGCTATGTCGTGTCGCTCCAGAACTGCCTCAACGAGGAGCGGATCGCCGGAGTCGTCGGCTGGGGGCGCACCGTCGGTATGGTCGCGTCGTTGATATCGGTCGACATGTACGAGGCCGCCCGCATCCGCCGCACCGTCGCCAAGGGCGGCGATCGCCACACCGTGTTCCGGGTGGGCGAGGTGCATGGCCGCATCACCCGGCGCGTCGAGGAGCTGCACGAGATGGTCGCCGCCATCGATAGCGCCAAGACCACGACCAATCTCTGGGGCGAGCGCTGGTCCAAGCTCTGCCAGAACGGCATGAAGAACGGCGTTTCGGCCGCGACCGGACTCACTGGCACCGACTGCGACCGCAACGACGCGATCCGGCGCTTCTCGATCAAGCTCGGCGGGGAGGCGGTGCGGGTGGGTCAGGCGCTCGGTTACCAGATCGAGAAGATCGGCAAGCTCGACCCCGAACGGCTGGCACGTGCTGCCGAGGGCGACGCGGCGGCACTCGACGAGGTCGAGGCGCTTCTGCGGCCCGGCTCCAACACCAATCCCAACCCTCGCGCCGACATCCAGCGACCCTCGATGGCGCAGGACATCCTGAAGGGCCGGCGCACCGAGATCGAATTCATGAACGGCTATATTGCCGAGCGCGGCGCCTACATCCGCGTCGCCGCCCCGACTCACACGCGACTGACGGAGATCGTGAAGAAAGTCGAGCGCGGCGAGGTGAAGCCCGCGCCGGCGCTATTGGGCGGGTAGACGGCGAAGCGACCCTACTTCGGCAACGCGTCGAGCGCCTTGCGGGCTTCGGCGTCGTTCTGTGCGGCGGCTTGCGCGAGCCAGCCGCGCGCCGCTGTCGGGTCCGCAGCGAGCCCCGCGCCTCCCTTGGCCAGCAACAATCCGAGCTGTCGCTGCGCCGGCACAAAGCCCGCGAGCGCCGCGCGTTCGTACCAGTCGGCCGCGCGGGCGCCGTCGGCCGCGAAAGCGCCGATGCGCGGTCCCGCCGGGTCGAAGAAACGCGCGAGTTCGTAGCGCGCCTCGGCGTGGCCCGCCTCGGCGGCGCGGCGGAACACCAGGAATGCGCCCTGGCTCTCGCCCGCGAGCGCGAGCGCCCGGGCGCGGGCGAGCATCGCCTCGGGCGTGGGATTGCCCGCGAGATAGTCGGCGATCTCGTCGCGAATCGTGCGCTGGGCGGCGACAGGGGCCGGTGGAGACGTCGGCGGTGCGGGCGGCGCGACCGCGACCGGCGGTGGCGCGGCCTCGCGTGTCCCGTACCACAGCGCCCCACCCGCGAGCGCGACCAGCACCGCCGCAACGATCGCCCAACGCGCGACACCGACTGATCGAACGGGCGCGGGCGGCGGAGCGCGCTCAGCGATCAAGGGCGGCGGCGCAGGTGGCGGAGCGGCCGGCATCGGTGCCGGAGCCGGTGCGGGCTTCAACTTCACCGTTTCGTCCGCAGCGCGTCGGCCGGGATCGTAGGCGCCCGACGTCAGCATCGGCGGCCAAGCCACCACCGTGGTCGCGATCACGCCGATATCCGGCTCCTTGATGCGCAAACGTACTGTCGCGGTGCCGGCCAGCCGGTCGCAGATCTCCGGTCCCAGATGGAAGTCGATCGCCCCCGCGCTCCGCTCGACATGGGCTGGCACCAGCCACGCTTCGCTGCGTCGCCAACCGTCATCGGCGAGATGATTCTCCGATCCAAGCTGGCGTTGGATTGACAGCTGGAGACCTTCCGGCGCGGCATCGAGCTCGACAAGCCGCAGGATGGCGCGACCCGGCTCGGGCTGGGGATGGACACTGGCGCGGATGGGCATGAACTAAGCCGCCGCCGCCGCCGGCACGGCACGCAGGATGGCGCCCAGCCGGTCGTTCTGCTCCGCGCTGATCTCGCGACCGCCTTCGTACCCGATATTGTCCATCGCGAGCTGAAGGAAGGCGCGCATCCAGTCCTTGCAGTAGTCCGCGTAGATCGATCCCGGCTCCTCGCCAAGCGACGGCGCGCCGGCGATTTCCGCCGGCCCCTCGAAGACGCGGCGGGTCGGTGCATTGGGCGGCAGGCCGGGTCGCTGCTCCAGCGGCAGGCGGTCATAGCCGAGTGCGCTGACATAGCCGTTGAGCGTCGCCGCGGCCGAACGCACCTGGCGTTCCGCAATCTCCTCCCACTGGGCATTGGCAGCGTTCTCGAGTGCCCGCACCTCATCGCCCAGCTGATCGACCAGCTTCAGGCGGTGGGCGCCCACCACCAATTCATCGATCAGCCAGCCGAGATGCTGGCGATCGATGGCGAAATGCGACAGCGCCTTCTCATCGCCGCCGACCCGTCGCATGCTCTCGATCCAATAGGACGCCGCCTCGCGGGCGAAGCGCTCCGCGCGATCCTCCAGCACGCCCTGCGGCGGCGGCGCGGCGCGATTGGCCTCCTCGCCGAACACATCGGCGAATATCGCACCGAGATCGACCGACGCGCCGGTCGCCTGTCCCTGTGGCGCGGCCAGGCCGGCGCCCTTGGTGGCGGACTTGGCGTCGTCGCCAGCCGAGGTCGCGAGCCGCAGATAGATATCGCGCAGCGCATGGTCGGCGACCTGCAACTGGCGCACCAACTCGCCGAAGGCCTGACGCTGGATGCAGCCTGCCAGTCCGCGCAGCACGGTGTGGACCAGCTCGCGCTTCTTGGCCCGCGCGTCGCCGTCGGAGGCGCTGTGGAAGCCGGCGAGCCGGTCAACCAGGCGTCGCGTCTGGATGTCGAGCTGACCGCGCACCTGGGTGCGCTTCAGCGCCGGATCGCATACCGGGGTGAGTCGGCGGACCAGAAGAGACACGCCGCCGTCGTTCGGCTTGAAGGCCTCGTCCCAGGCCATCGCCGGATCGGCGAAGTGCCGCTGGATGTCGCTGTTCTCCACGAAGTGGCGACGCATCTCCTGGGCCCGCGCCGCGAACTCGGGCGCCACACCGGTCTCGCGATCGCCGGCGTACGTCATCAGCCGCTCGTCGATCACCGTCGGATTGCGCAGCCAGTAGCTGTTGTTGAAGGGCTTGCCGTCCCAATCTTGCGGCCACTCACCGCGGAAATTGTTGACCAGCGAGTTGTTGATGCGCGCGGTCCAGCGCTGGCGGCGCGACTCCTCGGTCTCGCCGCGCTTCTGCTCGAACTCGCGATCCATCTTGGTGAGCACCAGGAACAGCGAGTTGCGCTGGCGGGCGCGCTCGGCCGGCGTGGTGCCGATCGTCTGGTCGATCCACGAGCCCATCATGTCGGAAAGGTCGCGGACTTCCTGATTGCCGTCGGGAATGCACAGCAAGACCGCCGACAACTCCCGCTCGGTGGCGTAGCGCTGGAACAGGTACGCGACCTTGCCGCGCAGCAGAAGCTCGCGCAGAGGATTGGCACCCTCCGCCACGCCCTTCGCACCCGCGACATCGTCGAGCGATGTGAGTTTCAACCGCGCCCGCGCGCCGGGAAAATCGAGGAGGTCGGTGTGGCCGAAAAACTCCTGCGGCTTGCCATCGATCGGCACGGCGAGCTCGGCGGTAAGCGCACAAACAAGCGAGCGCGGCAGGCTGGCCTCGGGTGCCGACGCGCCATCGGCGCGGCGTGGCTTCACCTTGAGAAGGTCGCCCGCATCGGTGCCAAGCCGGTCCAGCGTCTGGACGTCGATGATGCTCTTCTCGCGCGGCACCAGCGCGTCCATTCCCAGCACCGCCTCGGGCGCGAAGGAGAGCCGCTGCAGCCCGTCATAGAGCGTGAGGTAGAGGTCGCTGAAGGGCTGGAAGTCGTACCACAGCAGCGACCACAGCCGGCCGCGGTCGCGGCCCTTCAGCCGCGGGGCGAGGTCGATCGCCTCGCGCCAGAAGTCGGTGTGCAGCTCCGCTGTGACGCCCGCGAAGAACATATCGAAGTACTCGATCATGTCGAGCACATCATCGGCATCGAGATCGCCGACCGGGCGTGCCATCGCGAGCGGTCGCAGCTCGTCCAGCCGCTTGCGGATCGCGGCACCGTCGGGACGCTGGAACGTCGCCTTCTGATGGTCGAAGTCGAGCAGGAACGAGTTCGCGAGAATTCGTACAATATCGGTCTGGCTGACCAACCGCACCTTCACCGGGAACGCCGGATCGGAATCGCCGAGATCGAGACCGAAGCGCGAGACCAAGCCGGTCGACTCGCGATTGCCCGGCGGATTGATCTCGCGCAGAAAATCCCAGGTCCGATCGGCGAAGCGCGCCTGCAGCGGCTTGCCGTCTCGGCTCGCCAACATCGACACGAGATACGACTTGCCGGCTTGGCTCTGCCCGAACACGCCGACGCACATGCGCCGACGCGCCGCGCGGGCGAGCTTGCGGCTCTGGTTGCGCACTTTTTGCAGCTCGGCGACCAGCGACGGCGCCTGCTGGGCGACTGACGCCGAGCGGCCGGCGGCATCGCGCAGCCACGCAACGCCTTCGGCTGCAGCGACGGCCAGCGCCTCGCAATCCTGGCCGAGACGGAGATCGACGGTGTCCATTCTCAGCCCGTCCTCAACATGCCGGTGTCGAGCCAGTACCCCTCGCGGCGTGGCAGGGTCTGCAAGCGAAGTGACAGGCGGTCGAGCGCCACCGCGCGGCCGTCGCGGTTCACGACCTGGCGCAGCCGGAAGCGTTCGACATCAACCGACTCCTTGTCCTTGGGCTTGACGCGCGCCAGCGTGACGCGGAACGGCGTCTCGCGGGCGTGCCGTTCGGCATACTCGGGCCGCGCGAACTCAAGCGCATAGAGGCGCGCGGCGGGCCAGCGCACCAGATCGAGCTGGCGTGCGCCGAGCCACATCGGGCCGCGAAACTCGATCGGCGTCTCGGGCAACTCGTACTCGCGGTCGTCGAGATCGACGTCGCGGAAGATCGTGTCCTCGCGCTGCAGGCGGCCGCCGCCATCAAGCTTGCCAATGTGGCGGGCGATGCTCCGCGAGCGCAGAAGGTCCGACCGGAACGAGAAGTCGGGCAGCTGCGATTGCGCGAGCGCCGCGATCATGGCGCCGACTGCCACGGTGGTCTTCGGATCCTCCACCCTGAGGCGCGCGTCGCGGAACGGGTACCAGGCGCCGACGCGATACTCGTGCAGCGAAATCGTGCGCTCGGGGGGCAACGGCAACAGCTCTGTCACCAGCGACCTGATCGCCGGCAGCCGTGAGGGCCTCCCGGACAGCAGTAGCACGTCGCAATCGTAGGCATGAACGATCTCGGCGAGCGGGGCCATCACGCGGCCCATCTCGGCGCGAACCGTCTTGTCGATGCCCGCGAGATCAACGGGAAACTCGATGGCCGCGAGGTCGAAATCACGCGCACCGCGCCGGCGCGCGGCGTCGGCGAAGAAGGTCATGACCTCGGATGACGGCATCGCGCGGCCGGCGAAGAAGCTCGCGAAGCCGCGCGGCTCGGCCGCGCCCTGCCCGCTCGCAGGGTCGAAGCTCTCCGCGGCGTGCAGGAGCTCAAGCGCGACCGGATGGGCGATCTGCAACGCGAACTGTTGGCGCAGATTGCGCTGGATGACGTCCTCGCCGCCGCGGTCTCCGCCCAGCAGCTCAGCCGTGAGATCTCCCGGATTGGCGATGCCGGCGGCGCGCAGCGCCGCCTCGATGGGCGGCAGCACATGCGCCTGCACGACCCGCAGCAGGATGTCGTCGCCCGCGACGCTGAAGCCCTCACGGAAGCGCTGCTCGGGGAACAGCGTCACCGAGGTGCCACTCCCCTCTAGCCGGTAGCTGTTCACGATCAGGTCGGTGGTGCCGCCGCCGACATCGATGCTTGCGATGGTGAGCCGGTCCTCGACGGGCCGGCCACGCGGTTTGCGGGTGAGCGCGAAGAAGCGCCGCGCATCGCCGCCAAAATTGCGCGCCACCTCGGTATAGAGATAGACGAGCTGGGTGCAGCTCGCCTCGTCCCAGTCGGTGAGCACGCGTGGCGCCGGCGCCTGCGCGTCATCGAGCTTCCAGCCCAACATCATCCAGACCAGATCGCGCGCCGCCTCCGCACGCCGCCGGAAGATCAGGCGCTCGGCGAGCGGCATGCCAGTCGGCAGCGTGAGCACGATGCGGCGCAGCCGGCGCGGCGTCTCGGCATGGGCGCGCCGACCGCGTTGCTGCGGCGAATTCATGAGGGTCAGCGCCTGCAAGAGGACTTCCGACAGCACGAAAGTCATCACCGCCGACCGCGAGTAAAGCGGTTCGAACACCGGCAGGTGATCGGCGGAGTCGGCATCGGCGTCGACCAGATGGAGCGGCTCGCCCTTCTGGTTCACGAGCTGGGCCATCGGACCGGCAGCGGCCGGCATCGCCGACTGGTCCTGGGCGTAGGCCACGTTGAAGCGCCATTCGCGCGTCTGCGGTTCCTCGTCCCACAGATAGCGCTTGGGGCTCGACATTCCGGTATTGCCCTCGGTGCCGCGCCGCCGCGCGGCGAGCCGCGTCGCTTCCGGCCCCACGCGCGTCATTGTCGGCCACATGAAGGCGTCGGCACGACCGCCCAGCCGCGACAGATGGTTCTTGCCGAACCAGGCCTGCGCGAACTCGACCCGCGTCTCGAAGGGCCGGGTATGGACGCACTCGGGGTAGGAAAGATCGCGTAGCGCGAGCTCGTAGGAATCGTTCAGATTGACGCCGAGATCGCCCGCCGCCTCGATGAGGAGGCCACAGGTGCGCGAGTTGCCGACATCCAACACCAGATCGACATCGATCGCGCCGCGCCCGGGCCGCTCAGCGTCACCCACCAGCTTGACCGGCGGGAAGAGGCCAGCACCCGCCAACAGACCGAGGAAGGCGAGATAGCGCGCCGCCGGCTCCTGCGGCTTCTGCTTGATGTCGGTCTCGATTTCCTCGGGGGTCGCTCGCGGATGCAGCTCGCGAAAACACTCGTCGATCCACTGGGCCATCCAGGGCTGACGAAGCAGCCAGTGGTTGGCGCGCTGCCGCGGCGCCAGCGAGAACAGTGCGCCCGCGGTCACGTCCTTGGGCGACGGCGCGAGATAGGCGCGCCCCTCGGCCTCGGCGATCAGGTTGGTATCGAAAGCGAGCACGGCGCGATAGCGATTGCCCTGCTCGTCGCGGAAGCCCGCGCCGCGTCGCGCCTCCAGATCGACGACGCGGACGCGCGCCCAGTCGGCGGGGCCCTCACGGAATTGCTCATTGGGGCGGGCCTGCAGGAAGGGCACCGGGACCCACTTGTCCAGGAAGGGTTGCAGCGCGTCCTTCACGGTGATCGAGAGATTGGGTTCGGCGGCGCGCCGGCGGCCGCTCTCCACCACCTCGTACTGGCCGCGCGCCTCGTCGAACTCGAGCTGCACCAGATCGTCGATACCGCCGCCCCGGGCGGCGTCATGGAAGCCCCACTCGCGGACGCGCAACCGCGCCGGATCGAAGCCGAAATCCAGGAACTGGATCCCGGAGCGGGCGATCAGCGTCGTCGGGCTGGGATAGCTGGGCAGGCGGGCGAGATCGCTCATGTCGCTCTTGGTTTTGTGCGGCCCAATCTAGAGCGGATCGCGAGACAGCGAAACCGCGATACGGGTGGCAGCAGGGCACGGGCGCGCTCGAACACCATCGTCGTTCAGCGGCCGATCTGGACCCGATAGCTGCGCTGCTCACCGGGCTGGCTGCCCCGGCAATCGGCGGCGCCGTCGGCCGCGACATCGCAGGTCACGGTGTTGCGGGCGTAGGTCTTGCCGTCGCTGCAGCGCGGATTGGCCTTCTCCTCGATCACCAGTTTTCCGCCGTTCCAGCGCGCCTCCGCGGGCGCTTCACAGACCGCGCCGTTCTTCTGGACGAAGCTCACCTTGCCCTTGCCCTTGTCATCGAGCGCATAGGTCGGCCGCAGATCGCTCTCGCCCTGCGCGGTGGCGAGCCCGGTCCGCGAGCGCCAGTCGCCCTTGAGGAACCCGAGATTCTGCTTGGCCTTGGCTTCGGGTGGCACCACCATCGGTTTGGGCTCGGACTCGTCCTTGCCGGCCGCGCTCGCTCCCGCGCCCGCGCCGCCGTCAGTCCGGGCTTCCGGCACCGCCTCGCGGGCGATCGGCGCCCCGCTGGTCCCGGGAGCCACCGCGACAGCGCCGCCTGTCCCCGGAACAAGGACGCCCGCAGCGCATTCACCGCCCTTGCGCGCAAGCTCGTCGGTCAGCCGTGCGAGCTCCAGCCGCAACCGCTCGTTCTCGTCCCCGAGCGTGTTGGCCCGCGCCTTCACGATCTCCAGCGGCTGTTGGACCGAGAGTTTCAACACGCGCTCTCGCGCCGCCGCCTCCAACTGGGGTTCCAGTCGCGGCAGATAGGGCTTGATCAGCCACGCCAGCAGCAAGAGCAACGCCACCAGCAGCAGCGCGAGCAACACCCATTGCCACCAGGCCGATCGCGCGGCGAGCGGCACCGCAGCGACAGCCGCCGGTGCGCTGGCAAGCGTCGCCTCGGGAATCGCAGCGGGCCTGGGCACGGCGGCAGGCGGACTGGCGAGAAAGGCTGCAGGCAAGGCGGCGTCGGCGGAGAAGCTCCAGAAGGCGATCACCGGCTGATCGCCCACGACAAAAATCGTATCGTCGCCCGGCGAGACGAGCGCCTGACGCAGCAGCCGAGCGAAACCCTGGGCGGCCGCGCTGCGATCGGGTCCCTCCATCGACTCCGCAAGATGCGCGATCTCGGCCTGCAGCGCGGCAAGACGCGCCTGCACCGCCCCACGGTCGGCAGGGTCGAGTTCAGACAAGCGCCGTACGTCGCCATCTCGGCCGGCGTACCAGCCGATGGACTGGCCGGTGGAGTCGATCTCCGGCACCGCCAACAGATCGGCATGATCGCGACCGAGCCGGGCCGCGAGCGCCGCGCGCAACTGGCCATGAGATCGCCAGACCGGGTCGCCGCCCACGCCCAGCGCGCGATAGCGACGGAGTGACTCGTTCAACAGAAGCGGGCCGGCGGCCATGGCGCGATCCATTCCTCAACGCGGACAGGAGATCATGTAGTTCCAGCGGGTGCCGAACATCTCTCCGGTTACGACGACATCGACCGAAAAATCCCCGCCGACAGGCTTCCAGTCGAAACCGAACCCGCCGCCGCCACTGCGGGGACCACCGGTGCCTGCGATCTGCTGGCCGCGATAGAAGACCTTGATGTCGTCGGGTCGGGCGAAGTTCTGATACTGCAATACCACGAAACCGGGCTTATCGCCGAGATAATGCCGGTTGCGCGTCACGCCTTCGCCCCCAGAGTCGCCGGCCCAGTTGCAGGGCAGCTGACCCGCCGGGGGCTGCGTCACCGGCGGCGCCTTGGCCTCGGGCTTGGGTGGCGGAGGAGGCGGCGGCGGCGGCTTGGGCGGCTCAATCGGTTTGCAGGCATCGAGCTTGGTCTTGAGATCGGCTTCAAGCGCCGCGAGCTCGGCGCGGAGTCGCGGCAGGTCCGCTTGGGCGGCGTCCAGCGATGCCTTGAGAAGGGGCGTCGGATCGGGGGGCGCCGGCGGCGCCGGGGGCGCGGCCTGCTGCTCTGCGGCGACGTTCAGACCCGGTTCGACCGGCGCGCAACCACGCATCAACCACGACGCCAACAGAAGCAACAGAAGCAACAACAGCCCGACCAGCAGCGCCCGCAGCCACTCCGCCCAACCCCAGCCGGCGACCGGGATCGCCGCCGCCGGGGCGCTCGCGAAGGTCGCCGCCGGCGCGGGTGGCGGCGCCGGCACCGGAACGGAAGGCAGGTTGGCGCCCGTGAGGCTTGCGAGTTGGTCCGGCTCGTAGCCCCACGCGACGATCACCGGTCGCTCGCCCACCAGCCAGATGAAATCGTCCGAAGGGCGCACCGTTGCGAGTTGCAGTGAGCGGCCGACCAAACGCGCCTCGTCGGCGGCACCCTCGTCCGCCAGTTGGCGGCCCAGCCCCTCGATTGAAGCAAGGTGCCCCGCGACCTCGGCCAACACCTCCGCCCGCCGGCCCGGATCGAGATTCGCCAGCGCCCGCACCGCACCCTCATGGTCGGCGTACCAGTCGATCCCGGAGCCGTCCTCGCGCAGCTGCGGCTCGGCCAACAGCGATGCCGACCCCTCACCCAGCCGCCGCCGGATGACGGCGCGGAGCTGGCCCGCCACGCCGTGCAGCGGCTCGCCGCGCACGCCGAGCGGCCGCACACCGAGGCGGGTTGTGGCAATCAGGGTGGGGCGGTCGCCCATGGTGCGTTTCCGGACGGCATATGAGGCTGCGATTCCGGCCCGATTATGACGCCTCGCCGCCCCGGCGGCACCGGTGTTGGCAGTCAATTATTTGCATTTACAAATTATTGGAAGCACCCTCGAGGGCACCCCGGGGGAGGCTTCCATGCAGTTCGGCTACTTCACGCTCAGCGACAATCGCTATCCCGACAACCCACGCACCGCCGAGCAATTCCTGAAGGACATCTATCTGGAGGCGCTGTGGGCCGAGAAGGTCGGGCTGAACTCCGCGTGGATCGGCGAACATCACTTCAATCTTCTGGGCGTGAACGCCTCTCCGCTCGCGATGCTGGCGCAGCTCGCCGGTGCCACGACGAAGCTGCGGCTTGCTCCGGCGGTGACGCTTCTGCCGGTGCATCATCCGCTGCATGTGGCCGAGGAGTGGGCGACGCTCGATCTGTTGTCGGGGGGCCGCGTCGATTTCGCGGCCGGACGCGGCTACGACATCAAGGAATACGAGCCATTCCAGGCGCCGTTCGGCGACTCCGCGGAGCTGTTCGCGGAGGGCATGGAGATCGTCTGGCGCGCCTGGACCGAGCCCGGCAAGTGGTCACACCAGGGCAAGTTCTACCAATTCAAGGATGTCGAGGTCCGGCCGCGACCCGCGCAGTCTCCGCTCCGGCCCTACGTCGCCTGCTTTTCCCGACCCTCGATGGAGCTCGCCGCGAAGCACGACTGGAACGTCATCTACGCGCCGTTCGCCGCGGCCATGGTCTATGGCTCACTCGCCGACGCCGTGCGGACCTATCGCGAGACGTGCGAGAGCGCACATAAACGGCCGATGCGACGCGCCATGTGCTCGTACTTCGTCCACATTGCCTCCACGCCGGCCGAGGAAGAATACGGCCGCGAAGCGCTGGTGCGCTATTTCCAGGACGCGCTGGTCGCCGCCTTCCCCTCGGCGTCGGGCGAGAAGGTGCCGCCCACCTACAAGTACTTCGTCGAGATCGTGAACATCCTGCGCGACATGCGACCCGAGAAACTCACCGACAAGTCGATCCTGTGCGGCAGTCCGCAACACATCATCGACACGCTGAAGCGGGTCGAGGCGGCCGGCATCGCCGAGGTGATCCTCTACTTCAACTACGGTCGCAAGCCACATGCGATGGTGAAGGAGCAGATGGAACGCTTCATGCGCGAGGTGTCGCCGGCGTTCGCATGATGGGGCCGCTTGAGGCGTACCTACCCTATCTGCTGAACCGCGCCGGCGCGCGGCTTGCGGCGGCGTTCCAGGCCGAGGTGCGGCCGTTGGGCGCCAGCTTGCAGATCTGGCGCGTACTGGCGGCACTGCGCGAGCGCGACCGGCGGCGCATGGGAGATCTCGCGCTCACAACGGCGATCGAGGTTTCCACCCTCACAAGGCTTGTCGATACGATGGAACGGCGAGGCCTGGTGGCGCGACGCCGCGCCGAGCGGGGTGACGGCCGCACCATCATCGTGCGCACCACCCCCGAAGGCCGTCGCCTGACCGCACGGCTGGTACCGGTCGCCCGGCGCTACGAAACCGTGGCGCTCGCGGGCTTCGCACCGGCCGACGCCGAGCAACTGAAAGACGCCCTGCGACGGCTCTACGCCAATCTCGACGCACTGCCCGCAAACGGCGATGCTGCGGCCTCGACCCGCAAGGAAAAGCGCCCATGACACCCCCGCACCGCCACCCGCTGGATCCGCTCGGCGGCGAGGAGATCCGTCGCGCCACCGCGCTCGTGCGCGCGGCGCACGATCTCGGCGCCGGCATGATGTTCGAGACCGTGGCACTCGCCGAACCCGACAAGGCGATGGTGACCGGGTTCGAGGCCGGCGGCCCCTGCCCGCGCGCGGCGTTCGTTTGCTGCTTCGATCGCACCGACGGTCGCGTCTTCGAGGCCGACGTCGACCTGGTCGCCGGCCGCGTCGTGTCGTGGAAGCACGTTCCGGGCGTCCGGCCACGCATTCTCTACGACGATATCGAGCTGGTCGGCCGTGTCGCCCGCGCCGATCCGCGCTTCCATGCGGCGCTCGCTCGGCGTGGCATCACCGACATCGAGAAGGTGCAGGTCGACCCCTGGTCGGCGGGCAACTACGGTCTGCCCGACGAGGTTGGCCGACGGCTCTGCCATACCTTTTGCTGGTACCGCACCGAGCCTGAGGACAACGGCTACGCTCACCCAATCGAGGGCCTCTGCGCAGTGATCGACCTCGACCGGGCGGAGGTTCTGCGCATCGACGACTACGGCACCGCGCCCCTGCCGATGCGCGAGCGCAACTACGCCGCCCGCTTCCAGAACAGCTTCCGCACCGACGTGAAGCCCCTTGAGATCGTGCAGCCGGACGGCCCCAGCTTTACGGTCGAGGGCAACGCGATCCTCTGGCAGAAATGGCGCGTGCGGGTGGGGTTCAACGCCCGCGAGGGTCTCACGCTCCACGACATCGCCTATCGCGATGGCACGCGCTGGCGGCCGGTGCTGCACCGCGCAGCGCTGTCGGAGATGGTGGTGCCCTATGGCCATCCGGGCGGCGGGCATTTCCGCAAGAACGCCTTCGATGTCGGCGAGTACGGCATTGGCGTGCTGACCAACTCGCTGACGCTCGGCTGCGATTGCCTCGGCGCGATCCGATACTTCGACGGCTGGCTGGCCGACAGTCGCGGCGAACCCTATCGCATCGAGAACGCGATCTGCTTGCACGAGGAGGATGCCGGCATCCTGTGGAAGCATACCGACCTCTTCACCGGCAAGGTCGATGTCCGCCGCGCACGCCGCCTGGTCGTGTCCTCGATCGCCACGGTGGGCAACTACGAGTACGGGCAGTACTGGTACTTCCACCAGGACGGCTCGATCCAGTTCGAGATGAAGGCCACCGGCATCCTGAACACAGCCGGCATTCCCGATGGCGAAACGCCCCGCTTTGGAAGCGTCGTGTCACCGGGCGTGCAGGCGCATTTCCACCAACACATCTTCAACATGCGCCTCGACATGGCGATCGACGGCGAGGCCAACCGCGTGGTCGAGGTCGACACCGTGGCGCTGCCCATGGGTCCGGGCAATCCGCACGGCAACGCCTTCACATTGAAGGAGACGGTGCTCGCGAGCGAGCTGGGCGCACAGCGCGAGGTCGAGTTCCGCGCCGCACGTTGCTGGCGGATCGAGAGCAGCACCGCCCGCAATGCGCTTGGCCGTCCGACCGCCTATCGCCTGCTGCCGCTCTCGCCGGTCCCGATGCTATCGCATCCCGCCTCCTCGGTGGCGCGGCGCGCAGCCTTCATGGGCCGCCAACTCTGGGTGACGGCCTTCCATCCCGACGAGCGCCACGCCGCCGGCCGCTACCCCAACCAGAGCGCCGGCGGCGACGGGCTGCCCGCCTGGACCGCGGCCGATCGGCCTCTCGTCGATACCGACCTCGTGGTCTGGCACAGCTTCGGCCTGCACCATATTCCAAGACCCGAGGACTTTCCGGTCCAGCCGGTGGTCACCGCCGGCTTCGCCCTGCACCCGGATGGCTTCTTCGACGAGAACCCTGCGCTCGACGTTCCGCCGGCGCGATCCACGCACAGTTGTTGCGTCGATTGAGCGAAGCCGCCGCTGACGGCGCGGGCGCCGCCGGGCTATGAAGGTGACATGACCGCCTCAACCGGTAGCACCCTGCCGCTTCCCCTTCTTGCGCGCGGCAAGGTGCGCGAGGTCTACGAAGTCGATGCCGACCGCCTGTTGCTGGTGGCCTCCGACCGTATCAGCGCCTTCGACGTGGTGATGGCCGAACCCATCCCGATGAAGGGCGCGGTGCTGACCCAGCTCAGCGCCTGGTGGTTCGGCCAATTGGGCAATCTCGTCTCGCACCACATGATCTCGGCCGATGCCGACGCGATCCTGGCGGCCGTTCCCCGACTCGCTGGGCATCGCGCGGCCATCGCGGGACGAGCCATGCTCTGTCGGCGCACGCGGCCGTTCCCGGTCGAATGCGTTGTGCGTGGCTACATCACGGGCTCGGCGTGGAAGGAGTACGCCGCGAGCGGTACGCTCGCCGGTGAACGCCTACCGGCCGGCCTTGCCGAGAGTGCCCGCCTCGATCCGCCGATCTTCAGCCCCGCGACCAAGGCCGAGACGGGTCACGATGAGAACATCACGATCGGCCGCATGCGCGAGATTGTCGGCGCCGGCGAGGCCGCCGAGCTGGAGCGCCTCGCCCGCGCGGTCTACACGAGGGGGCGCGAAATCGCGGCCGCACGGGGCATCCTCATCGCCGACACCAAGTTCGAGTTCGGCCGCGCCGCGGACGGATCGACCCTTCTGATCGACGAGGCGATGACCCCCGACTCCTCGCGCTTCTGGCCAGCCGAGGGCTATGCCCCGGGCCGAACGCAGCCCAGCTTCGACAAGCAGCCGCTGCGCAACTGGCTCGATGTGGAACGTCGCGCCGGCCGGTGGAACGGAGATGCGCCGCCGCCGACCCTGCCCGCCGAGGTGGTCGCCGCCACCAGCGCCCGCTATCTCGACGCCTTCCGGCGCCTCACCGGCGCACCCCTCTCCCTCTGACGTCCCCTCTCGCGCAGGAGCATCGCATGAGCGCTTCCGACATTGCCTACCGCACGGTCTTGCCCGAGGGCTGGCAGCGGCCGCGCGGGTTCTCGCATGGCGTGGTGGCGCAAGGCACGCGGAGCGTGCGCATCGCGGGCCAGATCGGCCGGGCGCCGGACCAGTCGCGTATCCCGCCGGGCACCGACACCGGCACGCAATGGCGGCTGGCGCTGCAGAACGTGGTGGCGGTCGTGCGCGCCGCCGGCGGCGAGCCGCACCAGATCGTGGCGCTGCGCGCCTACGTCACCAGCATCGCGGGCTTCAATGAGGCCGGCCCGGCCATCGGCGCCGCCTGGGCCGCCACGCTGGGGAGGCACTTCCCCGCCATGACGCTGGTGCAGGTCTCCGCGCTCATCGACCCCGAGGCGACGATCGAGATCGAGGCGGAGGCGATCCTGCCATGAGCGCAATGAACGTCGCGGCCGCGCTATGACGACGCTCTTACTCCCAGCGCGTCGCGGATCGCCGCCAAGTCCGCCTTGATCTGCTCCTGCTCCGCATGGGTGAACTAGTTCTGGTCCTTGACCAAGGCCGTCAGGATTCGCGCGACGACGAGAGGACCAATGAAGAGCGGTACCAAGTGCATGAGCGCGATCGCGACGATCCGCCCGCCCGTTGTGGTAGGTGCGACATCGCCGTAGCCAACCGTCGTGGCTGTGGAGGCCGCCCACCAGAGTGCGTCGCCAAGCGGCTGTCCCTCGAAGAAGCTATAGAGTCCGGCGGCGATGGAGAGCAACGTGGCGTAGAGCACCATCAGCTCGACGAACGTATCGGTTGATCCAGCGACGCGATCCACGATGCGCTTCATGCCCTGCCTCCTGAGCATAACCTTCGGACTAGGGTCCCTTGGTGATGGCCGTCATCGGCCTGGCGGACGGCGAAGGCGCCACCGCCGGCGCGTCCGAGCTCACAGGCGCATTCATCGTCGCCTTGGGCCGCCGCTTGGCGCGTGCCGCCGCTCGCAGGCCCTTCTTCAGAACGTTTATTGCGGCGTCGGATTCCTCGCCCTCGGTCAGCTCCCGCTTCACAACTTCGTTGCGGAGCACGGCCTCAAGCATTTTGGTATCGACCCTCACACTCGGAAAGACGCGTCGCAATGCCAAGCGGAGCTGATTGAGCATGCGCTCCGAAACAAGCAGCGCGGCGATGGTATGTCGGTTGGTGGCCTGATGCTGCTCGTAGAATTCTTCCATCTGGCTCCGCGCGAACCCCTCCCTGCAGAGATTGGCGAAGAACTCGATCGCGTCGGCCTCCCGTGTCGCGCCGGAAAGAAGATCCACGGACGCGACAAGCACGTGGGAGATCGGCTTTCTGAACTCAATTCTATACACCCTCCAGACCGCGCCATTCGTTAGGATCGCCCACTCGGTGCCTTGATTGGCGCCGTAGTCGACGGCCTGCCGAACGTGGTTGTCCTTGAGTTCAACGCCGATTGCCTTCGCTTCGACCAAGAAATGAACTTCGCTTCCGACTTTGACAGCGAGGTCGACGAAAGTTCCCCTAACTGCGAACTCGGTTGAGACTTCGACATACTTTTCGTAACCTAGGATATCGGCGAGCATGTCACCGACAATGACCACGGTGTCGGATTCGCTCACGTCCCGCTTCTTCGCTCCGTCCAGAATCTCCTGATAGCGCTTGAGTCCGCGCGAAATTCTGTCCAGTGCCTTCTTTCCCACGGGCATTGGAGCCTCCCTGGTGGATTAGCGGTCGATTGGGCGCCGGATACGATAGCGTTGTGCGACCGATCGGTGAAGGACATTCCCGGCGGGCAACCGCGCCTGGACGCTGCTGTGTCCTGAGGGTCCGCGAACGTTGTGCTAGGCTACACCTCATTCTTTGCACGGATCGTCGTCAATGCTCATCCTCCTCTACGCCCCCGGCTCCAGTTCGCTCGCCCCGCACATCGCGCTGAACGAGGCGGGCGCGGCGTTCGAAACGCGGCGCTTTTCGCTCGCCGACAAGGAGACACGCACGCCCGAGTTCCTCGCCGTCAATCCCGCCGGCAAGGTGCCGGCGCTGCTGATCGACGGACGGTTGATGACCGAGGTCGCGGGCATCCTGTTCTACATCGCGCGTCGCTTCCCCGAGGCACGGCTGATGCCGGCGGGCGGTGTCGAGGCCGAGGCGCAGGCCGTGTCCTGGATGTCGTTCGTCGCCTCGACCGTTCATCCCGCGTTCCGCGCCGGCGCCGACGCCGTGCGCGAGGCCTTCGTCGTCGCCGAGGCCCGGCTCGCGGGTCGTGCCTGGACGGTGGGCGAAAGCTATTCCATCGCCGATATCCACCTCTTCCGCCTGCTGTGGCGCACCCGCGATCTCGTCGACGTGCGGTCCGGCGGCTTTCCGGCGCTCGCCGCCCTCTACAGCCGCGTCCACGATCGGCCGGCCGTCCGGCGCACCATGGCGGCGGAGAAGCTCGAGGGCTACGCGCCGCCGGTGCGATAGGGCGCGGCGGCGCCGTCGTAGGCGTCGTAGCCCAGAAGATCGCGCAGCTCCTTGGCCGGCAGCGCGGTCGCGGCTTGCGCCTGGCCGCCGACCAGGGCGGCGAGGCCCGCCTTGAGGCCCGCGGCATAGGGCGAGAGCAGCGCCGTCGGATAGGTGCCGATCTTGAGACCGAGTTCGGCGGCGCGTTTGGCGTCGGGCGTCGAGCGCTGCTGGCCGGGCGAGAGCACCGCGAAGGACGGCTTGCCGCCGGCCGCCTTCACGGCGCGGCGGATCTCGCCCTCGTCCTGCGGCGAGTCGAGGAACAGGATATCGGCGCCGTCGGCGGCGAAGGTTTCGATGCGCGCCACCGCCTCATCGATGCCCTGGGTCGGCCGGCAGTCGGTCCGCGCCATCACCAGGATGCCGGAGTCGCGCGCCGCCGCGATCGCGGCCCGGATTTTCTGGCGCGCCTCCTCGCGCGGCAGGCAGGGCTTGCCGGCGGCGGTGAGCGCGCGCGGCGTGATCTTGTCCTCGATCAGGATGGCGGCCGCGCCCGCCCGGCCATAGGCCGCGACGGTGCGCTGCACGTTCATCGCGTTGCCGTAGCCATGGTCGGCGTCGGCCAGCAGCAGCAGATCGGGCGCGACGCCGCGGGCCATCTGGAACGAGTCCATCATTTCCGGGAACGTCACCAGATCGAGATCGGGTCCGCCCAACCGGCTGGCCGCGACGCAGGAGCCCGAGAGGAACGCGGTCTTGAAGCCGGCGGCCAGAGTCATCTTGGCCGTGAGCCCATCCCAGATCGCGGGCATCACAACAAAGCCCGGTTCGGCGAGCAGCGCTTTCATCTTCTGCGGCGGGGTCATGGTCGTCTCCGTTCAGGCGGCAGGTCGCGGGATGTCGACGCCAGTAGAGCGCAAAAGAAAAGGCCCCGCATGCGGGGCCTTTCCCTCGTTCCGTTGCGCGAGCCTCAGTCGTCGCCCGGCGCCGGCTGCGCGGCCTTGCCACGGCGGGCGTCGGCGCGCTCCTTCAGCACCAGGAAGCCGAGCGCGAGCGGCACCCAGCCGACCCAGCGCGCGGCCTGGAAGGCGTAGTCGCGAAGCGACGCGCCCTGGGCGTATTCCACCTGCATCTGCCAGACGCTCGCCGCCACTTCGAAACCGATCAGCCACAGCATGAGCCCTGGCAGGATCACCGTCAGCGGCCGCAACTGCTGCGACAGGCGCTGGCCGTACCACGGCGCGAGCGACACCGCGAAGCAGAGCACCGCCACGAAGAAGGTGGCCGAGCTGTGCGCGGCGAACCACGCCTTCAGCGAAGGCTCACCCGTGATCATCTTGTAGGCGGTCCAGGCCAGCACCGCGCCGCCCAGCATGATGACCCACGGATAGCGATCAACCAGTTTGATCACGAGCTGGCTGCCCCAAACGATGATCGGCACGGTGATCATGAGGCCGATGACGACCAGCAGCATGCTGCCCTGGGCCGCGCCGCCGATGGCGATCACGTTGTCGATGCCCATCACGGCGTCGGCGATCACGATGGTGCGGATCGCGCCACCGAAGGTCGAGGCGGCCGCGACCTCGCCGTGGCCGTGATCCTGAGCGGGCATCAGGAGCTTGCGCGCGATCCAGATGAGCGCGATGCCGCCGGCCACCATGAAGCCGGGGACGGCGAGTATCCACACCACGACCATCGCCATGGCGGCGCGGATCGCGATGGCGCCGAAAGTGCCCCAGAAGATGACCTTGTGCTGGGTGTCCTTCGGCAGATTGCGGGCGGCAAGCCCGATCACCAGCGCATTGTCGCCGGCGAGAACGAGATCGATCAGGATGATGGCAAGCAGGGCCGACAGCCAGGCGGCCGAAAACAGTTCGAGTTCCACGGAAATCTCCACAAGACAGACGTTCGCTGGACGCGCGCGCGGATCGCGATCCGCCGCACGCCCGGTTCAGGCAGTCGTCAGTGGAGCTTGATGGGAACCTTGTCGCCGCGATCGGGGTCGGCTGGAGTCGAGGCGGCGAGCGGCACCGAACCCCGGCCTGCGAGAACAGGCAGCACAACCGCCGCTGCGCCCGCGGCGAGCAGCAGCTCGACCAGCGACCAGTGCCGCATAGAGAGCAGAAGCGTCTCCAGGCCGAGATCGCCGAAGAGGAACTCCATTCCCGCCTCGCCGATCAGCATCGGTTCAACCGCCTCGCCAAAGGCGGCCAACAGCATGCATACGACCACCGAGGCAACGAACAGCTCTCCATTCCGGGACGTGTTCCGTACCGGATCGGCAGCGTTTCGCGAGCGATGGATCAAAAGCATGGTGGCGATAGGGACAATGTCGGAGCGTTCCCCGAGGTTTTCAAGGGAAATGCGGCCTGAGCTTTCAACGACTCCAATTACACATGTGTAACACGTGTTTTTCTGCCACTGACGCGCTACTGAGGTTCGATGCGCGCAATGCGGATGTACTCCGCCCATTTGGCGCGTTCGACGCGGCCGCGCTCGTCGGCTTCGGCCAGGGTGTGGCGCCGCACGCGCAGGCCGAAATCGTCGAGCTTGGGCGCGATGGCGGGCGAGAGGATCGCCTCGTTGATGAGATCGTTCAGCCGCTGCGCCACCGCCGGCGGCGTGCCGGCAGGCACCGCCAGCGCCAGCATGCCCGAGGTGTTGAAGCCGGGATGGAACTCCGCGACCGTCGGCACCGCCGGGTAGAGCGGGTGGCGTTCCTCCAACGAGATCGCGAGCGGTCGGACCTTGCCCGCCACGATATGCCCGCGCGACGCGGTGAGATCGACGAAGAAGAACTGGATGTTGCCGGCGAAGAGATCGTTCCAGGCGTTGCCGATCGCGCGATAGGCCACCGCCGTCCACTGCACGCCGGCGCGCTCGGCCAGCACTTCCGACGGCACATGCGAGCTCGCGTTGAAGTGCCCGAAGAAGAGCTTGCCCGGTCGCGCCTTCGCGTCGGCGATCAGGTCCTCAAGCTTGCGGTAGGGGCTGTCGGCCGACACCACCAGCGCCGTGCCGCTGCCACCGATCACACCGACCAGCTGGAAGTCCTTCTGCGGATCGTAGCCCGGGTTCTTGTAGAGGCTGGGATTGGCGGCGTGCGTCGAGGTCGTGGCGAGCAGCAGCGTGTATCCGTCCGGCGGCGCCGTCTTGGCGGCCGCGACACCGATCAGGCCGTTGGCGCCCGGCTTGTTCTCGACGACCACGGGCTGGCCTGTCTTGTCCTCGATGTGCTTGCCCACGAGCCTCGCCGTGATGTCGCCAGATCCGCCGGGCGCGAAGGGGACGACGATGCGGATCGTCCGGTTGGGCCAATTGTCCTGCGCGATCGCGGGCGCAAGGCCGAGTGCGAGCGGGGCGGCGAGCAGGGCACGGCGGGCGAGGCGCATCGGATCCTCCGGTTCGGTCTGCGAACGGTGGCCAAGAGCCGCCTGCCCCGCAAGCCGGTTCCGCGCCATACTTCTCGCCCCGCCTCGCGTTGCAGAAGGAAGCCTCCCGCGCCATGGCCAGCTCCGGTCGCCCGCCGCTCAACGGCATCGTGGTCGTCGATTTCAGCCGCGTGATCGCCGGCCCCATGTGCACCCAGTCGCTGGCCGACCTGGGCGCCGAGATCATCAAGATCGAGAACCCCGACGGCGGCGACGACACGCGAAAGGGTGCGGGCCCCCGGTTCGGCGGCCCGAAGGGCGAGAGCCATTTCTTCGCGACTTTCAATCGCGGCAAGCGCAGCATCGCGCTCGACTTCACCAAGCCCGAGGGCCGCGAGGTCGTTCACCGCCTGCTCGCCGGCGCCGACGTTCTGGTCGAGAATTTTCGTCCCGGCGTGCTCGCCAAGTACGGGCTCGACCATGCGAGCCTTAAGGACCGCTACCCGAAGCTCATCTATCTTTCGATCTCGGCCTACGGCCAGACCGGCCCGCTCGCCGACCGGCCGGGCTACGATCCGGTGCTTCAGGCCGAAAGCGGCATGATGGCGGTGAATGGCGATGCCGATCGCGAGGGCGTGCGCCATGGCATCGCCATCGTCGACACGATGACCGCCATCCACGCCACCGCCGCGATCGCGACCGCACTCTACGCGCGACGCGACACGGGCCGCGGCCAGCACATCGATCTCGCGCTCTACGATTCCGCGCTGGTCTCGCTCGGCAACCAGGGGGCCTACTATCTCAGCTCCGGCACCGAACCGCAGCGCGCCGGCAATGGCCATTTCAACTCCGCGCCCAACAACTCCTTCGCCGCCTCGGACGGCCGGCTCTACATGGCCGTGGCCAACCAGAAGCTGTTCACCGACACCGCCAAGGCGCTGGGTCATCCCGAATGGGTGACCGATCCGCGCTTTCTCACCGTGGCGGATCGCGTCGCCAACAAGCGCGCGCTCTATGCCCTGATGGATGCGGTGTTGAGCACCGACACGCGCGAGAACTGGATGAAGAAGCTGCGCCATCTGCCGGCCGGGCCGATCCGCACCATGAAGGAGGCGCTCGATCATCCCGAGGTGCGACGCCGCGGCATGCTGAAGGACTACGCGACCGGGCATGCCGGCACGATCCCGATCGTCGGCTCGAACTACCGCTTCTCGGACACGCCGGTCGACGACAGCCGGCCGCCGCCGGCGCTGGGCCAGCACACCGACGAGGTGCTGCGCGGGCGGGCCGGCCTCGACGAGGCCGCCATCGCCGCGCTGCGCGCAAAGAAGATCATCCTGTAAGGAACTCCCGCAGCAGCGCCGTCGCCGCTTCGGGCCGCTCCATCGTGAGCAAGTGTCCGCACTTCTCCAACACCACCAGCCGCGAACCGGGAATACCGGCCGCGATCTCCTCGGAGAGAAACAGCGGCGTCGCGGCGTCTTCGCGCCCACAGGCGACCAGCGTCGAACAGGCGATGCGCGGCAGGTCCGGCCGGCGATCGACCCGCACCGCTGCCATCTCTTCCTGGCGCTTGTAGATCTCGGGCCCGATCTCGCGGCACATCGTCACCACCTCGCCCACCAGCGCGGCGTCGGGCAGGCGATTGGCCGGGATGAATCGCGACATCTGCAGCCCGAGCACGGTGTCGAAAAGCCCGTCGTTCGCCATCCGAATGCGGGCGCGCCGGATCGCGCGTTCGGTCTCGTTCTGCGCCCGCATGCCGGTAGCCAGCAGGGTGAGCCGACTCACGCGCTCCGGCGCGATCTGCATGATCTCGACCGCCAGCATGCCGCCCAGCGACAGTCCGGCCAGCACGAAGCGGTCGGCCGGCGCCTGGTCCAGCACCCAGCGCGCCGCGGAGGCCCAGTCGCTCCAGATAGAGAGCGGCGCGCGCCGCCAGTCCGGCACGACGATCTCCGCCACGTCGGCGAGCGCCGACGTTTGCGCGGCGAACAGCCGGGGCGAGCAGAGGAGTCCCGGCACCAACAGAAGCGGAACGCGCGCCATCGCAGCCTCAGACCGCCGGGCTCATGCCGCCGTCGACGTTGATCGCGACGCCGGTGACATAGGAACCGGCGTCGGAGCAGAGGAAGCAGGCCATGCGCGCAAACTCGGCGGCCTCGCCCATGCGGCCCATCGGGATGCGTCCCTTGGCCATGCCGTCGAGGAATTGCTCGTAACTCTGGTTGTTGCCGACGGTCTTGTGGCGACGCGCCCACTGGTCGCTCTCGATCAGGCCCACCAGCAGCGCATTCACCAGCACGTTGTGAGGCGCGTTCTCTAGGCTGAGCGCCTTGGTCAACGCCATGCCGGCGGCGCGGCTGACGCTGGTCGGCGTCGAGTTGGCGCCGGGTGCCTTGGCGCCGATATTGAGCACGTTGAGGACCCGCCCCCAGCGCCGCTCGCGCATGCCCGGCAAGAGCAGGCGACAGAAGCGGATGGCCGCGAACAGCTTGAGATCGAGGTCACCCTGCCAATCGGCATCGCTCACCGTGTCGAAGGCCTTGGCATGGCTGATGCCGGCGTTGTTCACCATGATGTCGATCTTGCCGAAGTCGCCCTGGATGCGTTTCACCGTCTCGGCGATGGGCTCGGCCTTCGAGACGTCGCAGGAATAGGCCTCGACACGGCCACCAACGCCCTTCAGCGCGGCCTTGGCCTCGGCAAGCGCCTCCTGGCGCCGGGCGATCAGCGCCACGCCGGCGCCCGACGCCGCGAACTCCCGCGCCATAGCAAAGCCAAGGCCGGTACTGCCGCCGGTGATCGCGGCCACCCGCCCATCCATCCGCACGTCCATCTCGCTCTCCCCGTGTTCGAAGCTCGCCCAGCCTATCGTGCCGGCGTGCCGCGCCGAAAGAAAAGCGCGCTCACGATTTCGCCTGCCGCGCCCGCACCGCGGCCAAGACCCGCTCGGGCGTCGCCGGTGCGTCGAGCCGGATCGGGCCCGGCGCCTGCCTGCAAGCCGCGATGGCATCGCGCAGCGCGGTCCACACCGCCGTCGCCAGCATGAGCGGCGGCTCGCCCACCGCCTTGGACCGAAACACCGTCGCGACCTCGGCTGGTGCGTTCTCAAGCAGGCGGACGTTCAGCACCGGCGGCACGTCGCGGCTGCCCGGGATCTTGTAGGTCGAGGGACCGACGGTGCGCAGGCGCCCACGATCGTCCCACCACAGCTCCTCGCAAGTCAGCCAGCCCTGCCCCTGCACGAAGGCGCCCTCGATCTGGCCGAGATCGATCGCCGGATTGAGCGAGCGACCGCAATCCTGGACGAGGTCAGCGCGCAGCACGCGGTTCTCACCGGTCAATGTGTCGATCGCCACCTCGGCGACCGACGCGCCGAAGGAATAGTAGAAGAATGGTCGCCCCTGCATCGTCGCGGGGTCCCAGTGGATGCCGGGCGTGCGGTAATAGCCGGTCGCCGACAGCGATACGCGGCCGAGCCAGCAGAGTTGCGCCAACTCGCCGAAGGACAGAACCTGATTGCTGCCGGGTGCGGCGATGCGCACCTGGTTGTCGGCAAACACCACGTCCGCTTCGGCCGCGCCGAAATGCTCAGCGGCATACGCGGTCATGCGGCGCTTCAGTTCGCGCGCCGCCTCGAACGCCGCCCCGCCATTGAGGTCCGAGCCCGTGGAGGCCGCCGTCGGCGAGGTGTTGGGCACGTCGGCGGTCGAGGTCGCCGCGGGCCGGATGCGGTCGAGATCGACCTGAAACACTTCCGCGACGACCTGCGCCACCTTCACAAACAGGCCCTGCCCCATCTCGGTGCCGCCATGCGCCAGCCGGATCGAGCCGTCGGTATAGACATGCACCAGCGCTCCCGCCTGGTTCATATGCGGGCTGTTGAACGAGATCCCGAACTTCAGCGGAAAGACGCCGAGGCCACGCTTGAGGATCGGGCTGGTCGCGTTGAAGGCCGCAATCTCGGCCCGCCGTCGCTCGACCTCGCCCAGTTGTCGCGCCTCGGCCCACACGCGCGGCAGATGGTTCTCCGTCACCGGCTGGCCGTAGGGCGTCGTGTCGCGCCCTCGCGCGTAGAAGTTCAGCGCCCGCAGCGCGTCGGCATTGCGGCCAAGATGGGCCGCCATGCGATCGATCGCGTCCTCCATGACCAGGACGCCCTGCGGCCCGCCGAAGCCGCGAAACGCGGTGTTGGATTGCAGGTTCGTTCGGCAGGCATAGCCCACGGCCCGCAGATGCGGAATGAAGTACGCGTTGTCGATGTGCGTCAGTGCCCGTGTCACCACGCCGGGTGTGAGATCGAGGCTCCAACCGGCGTCTGCAGCCAGCATCGCATCGAGCGCGAGCACGCGACCTTCGTCGTCGAACCCCACCTCGTAGCGATAGAGAAAGCCGTGTCGCTTGCCGGTCGCCACCATGTCGATCTCGCGCGGCAGACGCAGCTTCACCGGCCGGCCGGTATGCCCGGCCCCGAGCGCCGCCGCGCCGGCCACCCACGAGGCGTTGCTCTCCTTGCCGCCGAAACCACCACCCAACCGGCGCACCGTTGCGGTGATGCGGTTGAAGTCGCAGCCGAGTAGCCGCGCGCAAATGTGCTGGACCTCGGTCGGATGCTGGGTCGAGGAATGGACCAGCATGTCGCCATCCTCGCCCGGCAGCGCGAAGGCGATCTGTCCTTCCAGATAGAAGTGCTCCTGTCCGCCGCAGCGGAACTCGCCGGTCAGGCGATGCGGCGCCCGGGCGAGCGCGGCCGGCGCATCACCCCGCGCGAGCCGCGCCGGCGCCTGCACCCACGTCTCGGCCGCCAGGGCCGCGTCGATGGAAAGGATCGCGGGCTCCGCAACGATCTCGATCCGTGCCAGCGCGGCCGCCGCCCGCGCGCGGTCGAGCGTATCCGCCAACACCATGGCGAGCGGTTGTCCGGCGAAGTAGACGCGCCCCTCGGCGAACAGAGGCTCGTCTTTCCCGATCGCCGCGACATCGTTGCGCCCTGGAATGTCGTGCGGCCCCAACACGGCGACGACGCCCGGTGCGGTCCGCGCGGCGCCCAGGTCGAGCATCGCGATCCGCCCGTGGGCGATCGGGCTCAAGATCAGCGCCGCGTGAAGCGTGCCCGGCGGCTCGGGCAGATCGTCGATGTACGCCGCCCCACCCGTGACGTGGCGCAGCGCGCTGTCGTGCCGTTCGGCCGCGTGGGCGCCGCCTTTCATAGCGCCTCGACCTCGACGGCGCGTGCCGGACTCGCGAGCCGCGCGCCCAATCGGCGGATCAGGTTGCCGGCAACGGTTCGTCGATAGTCAGCACTCCCGCGCCAGTCGTCCAGCGGAGTGAACTCGGCCTCCGCCGCGCGTGCGGCAGCCTCGATGCCGCCCTCGATCAGCGCAGCCTCGGTGCGTGGCGCACGCAGCGGAGTCGCGGCCATGCCGCCGAAGGCCACACGCGCGCCCACGATGCGTGCGCCTTCGAGCTGCAATCGATAGGCAGCCGCGACCGTGGAAATGTCCTGATCGCGTCGCTTGCTGAGCTTGTCGCAGTGGAAGACCTCGCCGGCGCGCGGGAGAGGACAGTCGATCGCGACGATGATCTCGTCCGGCGCAAGAGCCGTTCGACGATAGCCGAGAAAGAACTCATCGATCGCGACGCGACGCTCGCCGCGTACCGACGCGATGCGAAGCGCGGCGCCCAGCGCCAGGAACACCGGCGGCATGTCGCCGATCGGCGAGGCCGTGCCGAGATTGCCGCCCGGAGTGCCCATCGCGCGGATTTGGCGCGAACCCAGGCGCGACAGATAGGGTGCGAGCGCGGGCCAGTGCTCGACGAGCGCCGGCGTCGCATCCGCGTAGCTCGCCGCGGCGCCAAGGGAGATGCTGTCGCCAACGCGATCGATGCGGTGCAATTCAGGCACGCGCGCAAGATGGATGAGTGAAGCCGGCGGCTTGCGATGCCGGCTCGCCAGGAGGCCGAGATCGGTCGCTCCCGCGAGCAGTGCCGCGTCGGGATGCGCGGCGCGCAGGCGAAGCGCCACGGCGAGCGTCGTGGGCGCGACGAAGCGGTGACCGCCGACCTCGAAACAGGCATCGCCTCCGCGGGCGAGAGCGGAGAGGTCCGGCGGCGGGGCCACCGCTGTCCCGGCGACGCGACGCATCGCCTCGACGATCGGCCGATAGCCGGTGCAGCGGCAGAGATTGCCCGCGAGCGCCTCGTGAATCGCACCGTCCGCACCGCGCTCGCCGCCGGCTGCGAAGGCAAAGGCGCTCATCACGAAGCCCGGCGTGCAGAAGCCGCACTGCGTAGCGTCGGTTTCTGTGAATGCCGCCTGCACGGCATGGGGAGCGCCGTCCGATCCGGTCAGCCCCTCGACCGTCCGCACCGACGCGCCATCAAGCTGGCCCATCAGCGCGATGCAGGCGTTGATCGCCTCGCGGCGCATGGTGCCATCGGCGGCGCGACGCTCGACCACAACGGTGCAAGCACCGCAATCGCCTTCGGCGCAGCCCTCCTTGGTTCCCTTGAGGCCTCGCGTGTCGCGCAGCCAGTCAAGCAGCGTCGTCATCGGCGAGACGTCGGCTGTCTCGACCTCGGCATCGTTCAGCAGCAAACGAATCCGATCCGCCATGCGAACGAGAATGCGGCCCGTTGCGGGCGAAGGCAACCCGTGTTGCACTCCAATCTTGGGAGGCAACAACCGACATGGAACCTTACCGGTTCGGCTATTCGCCGATCGTCGAACGACCCAAGCTCGCTTGGCCCAACGGGGCGCGGGTGGCCGTCTGGGTGGTGCCCAATATCGAGCACTATGAGTACCAGCCGGCGGAAGTCCGGGTACGCAACCCCTGGCCACGCATGCCGCATCCCGACGTGCTGGGCTACGGCGGACGGGACTACGGCAACCGGGTCGGGCTCTGGCGCATGTTAGAGGTGCTGGACAAGCACAGTGTGCGCTGCACCGTCTCGCTCTCGATCTCGGTGATCCAGATGTACCCCGAGATTCTCGAGGCGATGGAAGCGCGGCGCTGGGAGTACATGAGCCACGGCACGTTCAACACGCGCTACCACTGGAACTACTCCGAGCAGGAGGAGCGCGAGGCGATCGAGTATTCCAAGGAAGTGCACCTGCGGTTGACCGGCCGGCGGCTGCGCGGCTGGTTCTCCCCGGCGGTGTCCAACACGATGAACACGCCCGATCTCGTGAAAGAGGCGGGGCTCGACTATTTCTGCGACTTCTACCACGACGACCAGCCGACCCCGATCGCCACGAAGCACGGGCCGCTGCTCTACATCCCCTATTCGATGGATCTGAACGACGCCAACATCTATCGCCAGCCGGTCGAGGCCGAGGAGTTCGGCCGCATGATCGTGGATCACTTCGACACGGTCTATCGCGAGGGCTCGGACCATGGCCGCGTGATGTGTATCGCGCTGCACCCCTACATGATGGGCGCCCCGCACCGTCTGCGGCACCTCGACAAGGCACTCTCCTACATTCGCAAGCACAAGGATGCCTGGATCTGCACCGGCGAGGAGATCGTCGACTGGTACAGCGCGAACGGACTCGCCGCCTACCAACGCCATCTCGGCAAGGAGGCGTGAGATGTCCACCGTGCCGCTGAAGCCCCTGCCTCCGGGGATGGACAACCCGCACTACGAGTTCTCGCCCTTCCACAAGCGGCCGAAGCTCGTGTGGCCGGGTCAGGCTCGCATCGCTTTCTTCGTGACGCTGCATCTTGAGTATTGGGAACTGCTGCCGCCCGCCGACGCGCATCGCGACCCGCGCTTCGTCGGCGAGTATGGAACCTTCACGCCCGACTACCGTACCTGGACGCAGCGCGAGTACGGCAATCGTGTCGGCATCTTCCGCGTGCTGGAGGTGCTGGATCGGCATCGCCTGAAAGCCGGTGTGGCGGTGAACGAACTGGCGGCAGCGCGCTATCCCTACCTGATCGAGCAGTTTCGTCGGCGCGGCTACGAATTCATCGCCCACGGCACGTCGGCCAACCGCATGATCACGTCGAAAATGGACGAGGCGGCGGAGAAGGCCACCATCTCGGGCGCGATCGACGCCGTCGAGAAGGCGACCGGCGCCCGCCCCACCGGCTGGATGGGCCAGGACTATGGCGAGTCGCACCGCACGCCGAAGCTGCTGGCCGAGGCCGGCCTCGACTATGTGCTCGACTGGCCCAACGACGACCAGCCCTATGCCATGAATGTCGGCCGCCCCTTCGTTTCGCTGCCCAATCAACCTGAATGGGACGATGTGCAGCAGCTCTGGCTGCGGCGCATCGATATGCCGCGCTATCCCGATCTGGTGGCCGAGGCGTTCGACTATCTGCACGGCGAGGGCGGCCAGGTGTTCAACCTCTCGCTCCATCCCTGGCTGATCGGCATGGGCCATCGCATCAAGTATCTCGATGAGGCGCTGCGCCGGATCGGCCGGCACGCCCACGTCTGGCACACGACCCCAGGTGAGGTGGCGCGTCACTACCGCCAGGTCGCGATGCCGGACTGAGGGGACCGGAATGCCCGCCTGGCTCGACACGCTTGCCGCCTTCGCCGCGGATTTTCGCCTCGACACCCTGCCACCGGCGACCATCGAGCAGGCGGGATGGGTCGCTATCGACAGCGTCGGCGCGATCCTGGGCGGCGCGGCGGAGCCGGAAATGGTGGCGCTCTCGGCGCGCCTCGCCGAGGACGAGCCCGGTGAATCACCGATCCTCGGCTTTGCGCGGTGCGCCGCGCCCGCGACCGCGGCATTCCTGAACGGCGCGGCCGGAACGTTCCTCGAGATGGACGAGGGCAATCGCTTCGCCCGCGGCCATCCCGCCATCCATGTGCTGCCCGCGATCCTCGCGATCGCGGCGCGCCGTCGTCTGCCGGGCCGCGCCGCGCTCGAGGCGCTGGTGCTAGGCTATGAAATCGGCGCGCGCGTGGGCATCGCCGCCAACCTGCGACCCTCGATGCATCCGCACGGCACCTGGGGCACCGTGGGCGCGGCCGCGGCGATCGCCCGCCTGCGCGGTTTCGACGCCGCGCGCATGGCCGAGACGCTGAACGTCGCCTCTTCGCTCACGCTGGCGAGCTCCAAACGCACGATGCTGGAGGGCGGCACGGTACGGAACGCCTATGCCGGCGTCTCCAACCGGCTGGGTCTGCTCGCGATCGATCTGGTGGATGCCGGCTTCTGCGGCGAGCGCGATGGGCTCACGAGCGTCTTTGGTTCCGTGGTGTCGGAGCGGTTCGACAGCGCGCGCATGATCGAGGGTCTTGGCACCGGCTGGCAGATCGACCGCAACTATTTCAAGCTCCATTCCTGCTGCCGCTACAATCACGGCGCCCTCGATGCGCTGGAGCTCGTTTTGGCACGGGACAGCGTCGCGCCAGAGCAAGTCGCTCGCGTGGAGGTCGAGAGCTACCTCTACGCCGCCGAACTCGACGATCCAGAGCCGCGCAACACGCTTGGCGCCAAGTTCTCGGTGCCCTTCGCGATCGCCACGCGGCTGGTGCGCGGCTCCACCGAGGTCGAGAACTTCACGTGGGATGCGGTGCGCGATCGCCGCGTGCTGGCACTCGCCCAACGCGTGAGCGTGCGCGAGGACAAGGCGATGACCGCCCGCTTGCCCGCCGTCCGCCCTGCCCGCGTGGCCCTCACCCTCACCGACGGCCGGACACTGGAGGCCGCTGTCGAGGCCAATCGCGGCGACGACCAGGATCCGTACTCGCGCGACGAGCTCGCGACAAAGTACGCAAGCCTCGCGGCGCGCGTCTGGCCCGCCGACCGCGCGAGCCGCGTCCGCGACCGCCTGCTGTTACTCTCCGCGCAGCCGAACGTCGCGACGCTGTTCGACTGAGGACGCCGCTGTTTCGACCGAGGCGGCGCGAAAAAGGAGTGCCTCGCCTTCGCCGCGCTACGCTCGGGACGACGCAGACACCCCCGCAAAGCCCTGATCCTGCCGCGCGCGGAAGCGGCGGACGGCCTCGGCGTGGGCGGCTTGTGCCTCGTCCGACATCGGCGTCGTGAGCCGCCGTTCCGGCGCGTAGTGGCCGTATCGGTCACGCCCGCGCACCAGTAGAGCACTCGGCTGCACCGGGCCCAGCGGCCGCACATGGGCGGGCACGTAGCTGATGCCGAGCCCCATGCGGCGATCGTCGTTGTCGTTGCCCGGTGAGCAATGCACCAGCGCGGTGTGGTGCAGCGAGAGCTGGCCGGCACCAAGCGGCATCGCCACGCCGCGCTCCCCGTCGAAGCGCTCGCTGATGCCCTGGCCGCGCTTGATCATGTTGTGCGCATCGGGCTTGTCGTCGTGCGCCAGCATCGGCAGGCGATGCGTGCCGGGAACAACCCGCATGCAGCCGGCCTTCTCCGACGCCTCCGAGAGCGCCACCCACGCCGTCACATGCTCCAACGGGTCGAGGAAGAAATAGGCGCCGTCCTGGTGCCAGCGCACGAAGGCAGGCGTATGCGCCTCCTTGATCCACATGGTCGAGTGGTAGACGAGAATGTCCGGCCCAATGACATCCTCAACCGCGTCGAGCACGGCGGGGTGATGCACCAGCGCGTCGGCCCAGCGATAGAGCAGGTACGACTTGCTCTTCTCTGGAAAGTCGAGCGGGTGACCCATGCGGGCTTCCCAGCTTTCGAGATCAACGCGCAGCTCGCGCACCTCGCTGGGCGCAAGCGCGTCGATCGGAAAGGCGTAGCCATCCTCGCGGTAGCACCGCACTTGCGCGTCGGTTAGTCGCTTGGGCATGGGTCCTCCGTCAGGAACGGTCGCGGGCGGCGTCCAGCATGGCGGTGAAGAGGTCGGGCTTGGGCACGCGCGGCGCGGGGTGCGCGAGGCGCGAGTGCCGCAATCCCAGCCCCAACGCCAGTTCCGCCAGCTTGTAGGTAAGCGGGCCGGGATTGATCACCGGCACCGGCAGGCGCGCGGCAAGATGGGCGTGAGCCGCGTTCATGGTGGTCGAGCCGAGCAACAGCACGTCGGCACCATCCTCTTCGACGGCGCGGCGCCCCTCGGCCTCCAGCAGCGGGAAGATCTCGTCCTCCTTGCCGCCCAGCAGGTTGCGATTGTCGGGCGCCACATCGATCGAGCGGATCGAGGCACAGAGATGGTGCAGGCCGAGCTCGTCCAGATGCTTGGTGTAGAGCGGCTTCCACGCCGCCCACATGGTCAGCACCGAGACGCGCTTGCCGAGCGACAGCGCCATCAGCATCGAGGCGCGGCCCGGGCCGATCACCGGGATGTCGAGGACGGACCGGAGTGCGGCAAGACCGGAATCGCTCATCGTGTCGATGCAGACCGCGTCGTAGCCCTCGGCCTCAGCGTGCTGCCCCGCCTCCAGGATGCCCGCATCGGCCAGCACCAGATCTGCGGCGCTGACATAGTTCGAGGGTGCGGCCTTCACCGGCCGGAAATCGAAATCGATGTCGGGACCCAAACGAACCTGGCCAAGCTGGGCGCGGCGCAATCCCAGCTGCTCCTCCGTCATCGGAAACGGCACGATCACCAGCACCCGGGCCATCGCAACGCCTCGCTTCCGCGCCCCGACGCGTCGTCGCGGCGGCTGTTGTTCGCTCCCCGCCGCTATCGTAGCCTCTTCCCGTTCTGAGGGGAGGTACCATGTTGTCCAAGCGCAAATTTACGGTTTCGCGTCGCGATTTCGTCGCCGGATCGACCGCCGCGTCGGTGCTCGGCTTTCCGGCGATCCTGGGGGCCCAGCCGGCCGCCATCAAGGTCGGCTTCATCCATCCGGTGACCGGCTTCGTCGCCTACAACGGCCAGCAGGGCCGGCTCGGCGCCCAGATGGCGGTCGAGGACGTCAACAAGGCCGGCGGCATCCGCTCGATGGGCGGCGCGCGGCTCGAAGCGCTGCTCGGCGACAGCCAGTCAAAGGTCGAAGTCGGCGTGAGCGAGGTCGAGAAGATGAACGAGGCCGGGGTCGCGGCCTATATCGGCTGCTTCCAGAGCCCGGTCGGCATCGCCGCCAGCCAGGCCGCCGCCAAGTACAACACGCCGTTCCTGATCGATGTCGGCGCGTCGGACCTGATCGTGAACCGCGGGCTGAAGAACGTGTTCCGCCTCAAGCCCGGCTTCGGCGTCTGCGTCGACCAGGGCATCTCGGCGCTCGGCGCCATGAACAATGCGACCGGCGGCAATGCCAAGAGCGCGGTCATCGTGCACGAGAGCGGCGAGTTCGGCACCGGCACCGCGCGCCTGCTGGCGGGCAAACTGCCCAGCATCGGCTTCGAGGTGAAGGAGGTCATCAAGCACGACAATCCCACCCGCAATTTCGACAACGTCGCGCTGCGCATCCGTTCGCTGGCGCCCGATGTCGTGATGATGTCGAACTACGGCAACGAGTACACGCTGCTGGCGCGCACGCTGCACCAGCAGAAAGTGAATCTCGCCGGCATGTATTCGGTGCTGGGCGGCGGCTTCAACTACCGCTTCGTGAAGGAGCTGCCCGACGTCGCAGAGAACATGATGGACACCAACCACTGGTTCAACCCGAAGAGCGCCAAGGCGCAGGCGCTGAAGCGACGGGTCGAGGCGGGCGGTGCCCTCTTCACCTTCGAGGTCTATCTCGCCTACGCGACCACGATGCTGCTCGCCGACTCGTTGCAGCGCGCCGGCAGCTCCGCCAAGGACAAGCTCACCGAGGCGCTCGCGTCCTCGACCTACGACACCGAGATCCTGCCCTATGGCCCGACCAAGTTCGTGAACGGCCAGAACCAGGGCTCCCGGGCCTCCGTCATGCAGGCGCGCAAGGGCGACATCGTGGTGATCGCGCCCGAGGATGTCGCCAACGCCCGGCCCGTCTTCCCCAAGCCCAAGTACACCTGATCGACCGGCGAGCGCGCCGCTCTGGACCCTCCGGAGCGGTCGCGACGCCGTGGACCCGCCTGTGCCCGACCTTCCGATCATCCTCGCCGGCGTGATCAACGGCCTGCTCGCCGGCGGCATCTATGTGCTGGTCGCGGTCGGGCTGACGCTGATCTACGGCGTCCTGCACATCATCAACTTCGCCCATGGCAGCCTCTTGATGCTCGCCATGTACGCGGTGTTCTTCCTGTTCAAGCCGCCCGTCGGCATTGACCCCTATCTCGCGCTGCCGATCGTGACGGGCGGCGCGTTCATCTTCGGCTATCTCGTCTATCGCTGGCTCATCGGGCGGTTCAATCACGGCCGCGACGAGAACATCCTTCTGATCACGCTCGGCCTCTCGATCGTGATCGACAATGCCGCGCTGATGTTCTTCACCGGCGACATCCAGACCATCGACGTGCCCTATGCCGGCCGTATGGTCGAGCTGGGCGCGGCCTTCCTCCCGGTGCCGAAGATCATCTCGTTCTTCGCGGCGCTGCTACTCTGCGGCGCGCTCGGCCTCTACATGGCGCGCTCCGACACCGGAAAGGCGATCCGCGCACTGGCCAAGGAACGCCAGGGCGCCCGGCTGGTCGGCATCGATGTCGACAAGCTGTTCGCGGTCTCCTACGGCATCGGCATCGCCTGTCTCGGCGCCGCGGCATGTCTTCTGATGCCGACCTTCTATGTTTCCCCGACCTCGGGTCATGCCTTCGTGCTGATCGCCTTCACCACCGTGGTGCTGGGCGGCATGGGCAGTTTCGCGGGCGCGGCGGTCGGTGGCTTTATCATCGGCATCACCGAGTCGCTGGGCGGGCTGCTGCTGGGCGAACAGCTCGGCCAGATCGGTATCTCCCTGATCTTCATCCTCATCCTTCTGCTGCGACCCTCCGGTCTGTTCGGAGGCAAGGGGTGAGCCGCGGCACGCTCGCGCTCTGCGCCGCCGGGTTGCTGGCCGCGATCCTCTACCCCCTGGTCGTGCGCGGACTCGCCGGCGCGGGGGTCGGCGTCTCGGCCAACTACCTGATCAATGTCGGCATGCTGGTGTTCTTCGTGGCCTTCATTGGCCAGAGCTGGAACATCGCCGGCGGCTTCGCGGGCCAGACCTCGTTCGGCCATGTCGTGTTCTTCGGCACCGGCGCTTACTGCTCGACCATCCTTCATGTCACGCATGGCTGGAACCCCTGGCTCGCCTGGCCGGTCGCCACGGCAGCAGGGGCGCTGGTCGGCTGGGCGATCGGCGCCCTCGCCTTCCGTGCCGGCCTCAAGGGCTCCTACTTCGCGCTGATCACGCTCGCTTTCGCCGAAGTCTTCCGCATCCTCGCGAACTCCGTCGAGTTCACCCGCGGTGGGCTCGGCATGCTGATCAAGGCCGACCAGCGGCCGGAGAATTTCCAGTTCCGCGATCCCATGTGGATCTACTACCTCGCGCTCGCGCTTTGCGTCGTCTCGCTCGCCATCGCCTGGCAGCTCACCCGCGGCCGCTTCGGTGCGCGGCTGGTGGCCATCCGCGAGAACGAGGACGCCGCTCGCGCGCTCGGCATCGACGTCTATACCGAGAAGGTGAAGGTGCTGGCGTTGTCCGGCGCCATGTGTGCCGCTGGCGGCACCTTCTACGCCCAGAAATATCTCTACATCGACCCCTCGATTGCCTTCGGCGTCGACAAATCGGTGGAGATGCTGCTGGTCTCGATGGTCGGTGGCGCCGGCACCGTTTTCGGCCCGCTGGTCGGTTCACTGGTCCTGACCGCGATCAACGAGGGCACGCGCAGCCTCGCCTCGGTTGTCCCGGCGCTGAAGAACGTCCAGCCGCTCTCGCTGATCGTCTACGGGGCCATGTTGATCCTGATCGTGGCCCGCCTGCCCGACGGCTTGATGGGCCTGTTCGGACGGCGCAAGTCCGGGAAGCGCCACGATGCTTGAGGTGCGCGGCCTCTCCAAGGCTTTCGGCGGCCTCAAGGCGGTCGACGACGCCACACTCGACGTGCGGCAAGGCGAGATCGTGGCGCTGATCGGCCCCAACGGCGCGGGCAAGACGACGCTCTTCGCCGCCATCGCGGGCTTCCACACCCCCGATGCCGGCCGCGTGACACTGGAGGGCCACGACATCACGGGGCTCGCGCCGCACCGCATCTGTGCTGCGGGCATGGTGCGCACGTTCCAGATCACCCAGCCCTTCGCCAAGATCGACGTGCGCGAGAACGTGATGGTCGGCGCCTGGCTGCGCACTGGCGAGCGCGCCGAGGCCATGCGCCGCGCCGAGGCGGTCGCGCGCCAGGTCGGCATGGGCGACCAGCTCGATCAGCTCGGCGCCGATCTCACAGTGGCCGGGCGAAAGCGGCTGGAGCTCGCGCGCGCGCTCGCGACGGGCCCCAAGCTCCTGCTTCTGGACGAGGTGATGGCGGGCCTGAACCCGACCGAGATCGCCGAGATTGTCGACGTGATCCGTGCCATCCGCGACTCCGGTGTCACGATCCTGCTGATCGAGCATGTGATGCAGGCTGTGACCAGCCTTGCCGAACAGGTCTATGTCCTGAACCAGGGTCGCATGATCTCGCATGGCACACCGGCCGAGATCGCCGCCGATCCCGCCGTCGTCGAGGCCTATCTCGGCCATGGCGCCGCCGCGCGTCTCGCCCGCGGGGCCGCCCATGCTTGAGGTCAAGGCGCTGGTCGCGGGCTATGGCGCGGTGCGGATCCTGCGCGGCGTCGATCTCACCGTCGGCGCCGGCGAGATCGTGGCGCTGCTGGGCAGCAACGGCGCGGGCAAGTCGACGCTCAACAACAACATCTGCGGCCTCTTCAGGCCGTTCGGCGGAACGATCAGCTTCGAAGGCGAGCCGATTGCCGGCGCGGCCTCGACGCGGATTGTCGACCGCGGGCTGATCCAGGTGCCCGAAGGACGGCGCGTCTTCCCCAACCTCTCGGTCCGCGAAAACCTGGAACTCGGCTCTTACCGACGCGGTCGCGCCGCCCGGCCGCGCAACCTCGAGCGGGTCACCACGATCTTCCCGCGCCTCCGCGAACGCTGGACACAGCTCGCCGGCACGCTGTCGGGCGGCGAGCAGCAGATGTTGGCGATCGGCCGTAGCCTGATGGGCGAGCCACGCCTTCTCATTCTCGACGAACCGTCGCTTGGCCTCTCGCCGCTTCTGGTCGAGGAGATGTTCGCGCTGATCCAGCGCATCAATGCCGACGGCCTCGCCATCCTGCTGGTCGAGCAGAACGTGGTGCAATCGCTCGCCATCGCGCATCGCGCCTACGTGCTCGAGAACGGCCGTGTCGCGCTGGAAGGCCCGGCCGCCACGCTCGCTGAAGACCCCGCGCTTCGCCGCAGCTACCTCGGCCACTAACGCTCCTAAGTCCCGCGCGTCACATCGCGGAGGGAGGCGGTGCCAAACCGGCCGGCTTTGACCTAGAATTGCCCGTCGCAATCGATGCCTGAACCTCTCATGACCGGTCTTGCCGCCCGCCCCGCACCCACCACCGTTCTGCCGACGCTCGACACGCGGCCGCTCGCTGTCACTTTCGGCGCGGAGATCCGAGGCGTGGACCTTTCCGGGCCGATCGATCCCGGAACCGCCCGAGCTCTGCAGGCGGCATTCACCCGCCATCGGCTCCTGTTGCTGCGCGACCAGAAGCTCGATCCCGAACACCAGGCGGCCTTCGCCCGCCTGTTCGGCACGATCGAAACTCGCGACGACGGCATTCCCGGCACCGGCGAGCTCGATTTCCATTGCGCCCAGCTCTTCATGCCTGATCCCGTCAAAGCGCTGATGCTCTATGGCATCCAGATCCCGGCCGAGGGCGACGACACGCATTTCGTCGACGCCGAGGCTGCGCTCGACCGCATGCCGATCGACCTGCGTGCCCGTGCGCGGCTCATGAAATGCCTGCATGCCTATGACTTCAAGGCCGACGACACCAAGCGACTGGATCATGCCGCGGACCGCGGTGACACCAAGACCGCGATCCACCCCATGCTCTACGCAGATGACGACGGCCGGGAGTCGCTGTGGGTCAACCCCCTCACCACCCAGCGGGTCGAGGAGGTCGCGCCGGAGGAGAGCAAGTTCCTGATCGCCGAGACACGACGCTACCTCTACGGCGACGAGCGCATTGTCTATCGCCACAGATGGCGGCTCGGCGACATCCTGGTTTGGAACAACTGGCTGCTGCAGCACGCCCGTACGCCGTTCGACGCAGGGCAACCGCGGACGCTCCGCCGCACGTCGATCATATGAGCGCCGCGCGCCGCGTCGCGCTGGTCACTGGCGGCGCCCAAGACACCGACGACACGCGCGCCGTCGATGGCGGAAGGATGATGCGGTGAAGCGACGGTTCCGTCCGGTACGTGCGCACAGCCGCCGCTCGTGTTTAAGTCGGTCGAGCGGAAGGCGCTGATCCAGAAGCTCGGCATCAAGCTGGAATAGGGAAGGACAATGGCCGCTTTCTCCCCGCGAACGGTCGAGGCGCCGGACGATCTGCTGGCCGCCATCGACTGGTGCTACGAGCAGGGCTGGACGGACGGACTCCCTGTCGTTCCGCCTGAGGTCAGCCGCGTGACTTCGATGCTGGCGGCCGACCCCCGCCCGCCCGAGACGGTGATTGCACGCCATCCCGCGACCACGCTTGAACTCACCCTGCACGGCGCGGCGGTCAACGCCGTCATGGCGGGCTGCCTGCCGGAGTACTTCCCGGTACTCGTCGCGGCCTTCGAGGCGATGGACCGTCCGGAATTCAACTTCCATGGCTCCACCGCCTCGACCGGTGGCTCTGCGCCCCTCCTGGTGGTGAGCGGCCCCTACGGCGATCAGATCTCCATGAACAGCGACGTCAACCTGTTCGGTCCCGGCAACCGCGCCAATGCCACCATCGGCCGTGTGACGCGGCTGATCCTGCGCAACGTGTTCCAGATGCTGCCCGGCATCTCCGACAAGTCGACACAGGGCAACCCCGGTAAATACAGCTTCTGCATCGCCGAACGGGCCCGCGGCAATCCGTGGCCGCTGCTCTGTGAGGCGCAGGGCTACCCGAAGGGCACGTCGAGCGTCACGGCGTTTGCCGGCGGCGGCTACTTCAACATCGAGAACCATGGCGGCAACACGCCGGAGCAAATCCTGGGCTCGGTGGCCGATGCCATGGCCAACTATGGCTGCATCACGCTCGGCCAGAGCGTCGTCATCCTGTCGCCCGAGCACATGCAAATCGTGACCTCGACCGGCTGGACGCGCGAGAAGGCGCAGGACTACCTGTTCACGCATGCCAAGCGCCCGGTCGAGGGCATGAAGGGCGTCGGCAAGTACCGGGACAGCGAATACGACCGCCAGCACGTGGCCTCCGCGCACGCCCTCACCGAGGCCGGCTTCCTCCATCGCGGGCTCGCGCCCTCAGACATCCTGATCACCATGGGCGGTGGCGACGCCGGCGGCCACTCCTGCTTCATCCCGTCCTGGAGCCGCCTCCGCGGCTCGCTCATGCAACACGCCGCGATCCGGCCAACCCCGAAGAAGGAGTAACGCCATGCAGCTTTATGTCCCGACCGCGCCGCCGCCCAAGCGGCAGGCCGCGCGCGCGCCGAAACTCGCCAGCCTGCAGGGCGCGCGCATCGGCATTCTGGAGAACGGCAAGCTCAATGCGCCGGAGATGCTGAACGAGGTAGCCGCTCTCTTAGTGCAGCGCCATGGCTGCACCGTGCGCAAGCTCGCCTCGAAGAGAAACGCATCGGCGCCCGCGCCGTCCAACACACTGACCGATATCGCGCAGGAGGTCGACTTCGTCATCACCGGCCTGGGTGATTGAGGCTCCTGCTCAACGTGCAGTCTGCACGACGGAATCACCTTCGAACAACTCGGCAAGCGCGCGGTGGTGCTCTGCACCGAGCCGTTTGTCGTCACGGCCCGCAACATCGCGCGCGTGCTCGGCCTGCCCGACTACCCCTTCCTCAAGCTCAAGCACCCAATCGGCAGCTGCACCTTGCCTGAACTCAAGGAGCGGGCCGAAGTGGCGTACGAGCAGGCCTTGCCGATCCTGCTGGAGGATTGAGCGGAGAGTGGGATGCCTCTCCTACGGAATGGGGAGGCAACGAGGCTCGCCCTCTCGCGCGATCACCCGCTTTCCGCGCGCGCGGACCGCGCGCCGGATGTTTGACAGCAGGAAGACGATTGTCTATCCTCTTCCTATACGTGGACACCCCCGAATCCCTTGCGTTCCGCCTTTCCGGGTCCCGCACCGGAGGCTCAAGGTCGCCTCACTCTTTCAACAGTTCCAAGAGATTCTTCCCGCTTTTTTCGATCGCGAATCGTGAATCCGCGCGTCCTTTCAAACGCTTGGCGACCGGAATTCAACTGCGCGATAGGATGATTTGGTTAGGTCAGAAACTCGCCGCCATTGGCATGGATCGTCTGGCCGGTGATGAACCTGCCCTCCGGCCCGACCAGGTGATGAACGAGGGCCGCGATCTCCTCCACGGTGCCGAAGCGGCCAAGCGGGATCGGGCGGTTCACCCGGTTGGCCGGCGCGGGTCCCGCCGACGCGCCGCGCGCGGTATCGATGGCACCGGGGGCGACGGCGTTGGCGGTGATGCCGTGAGGCGCGAGTTCGACCGCAAGCGCGCGCATCAGACCTTCGAGCCCGGACTTCGAGGCCGAGACATGGGCGCGGTCCTTCGTGCCGACATGGGTCGAGATGCCGGAGATGCCGACAATGGCGCCGCCGCCGCGCTGGATCATCGAGGGCACGGCCGCCTTGCACAGCAGGAAGGCGCCATCGAGCGCGACGGCGAGGATTTCCCGCCACTCCTCGAAGCCCATGTCCGTGAACTTGGTCTGGCGGCGCAGGCCTGCGTTGCTCACGAGAATGTCGACGCCGCCCAGCGCCGCCACCGCCTCCGCCACCACGCGCGCCGCGTCGTCGGGCTTCGACACATCACCCATCGCGGCGACCGCGCGGCCGCCCGCCGCCTCGATGGCGCGCACCGTGTCCAGGACGGCGGCGCGGTCCGACCGGCCGTTGACCGCGACGGCCGCACCATCGGCCGCCAGCCTAAGGGCGATCGCGCGACCGATGTTCTTGCCCGCGCCCGTCACCAGCGCCGTCTTGCCTGCCAGTTTGCCCGCCATGTCGTTCCTTCCCTCTTGGTGCGCCCACTGTATCGGGGCGCTATAAGCCCCGCCATGAGCGCCGCCTCTTCCGCCCTGGTGCTGTTCTCCGGTGGCCAGGATTCCACCACCTGCCTCGCCTGGGCGCTGAAGCGCTTCGAGCGTGTGGAAACGCTCGCCTTCGACTATGGCCAGCGCCATCGCATCGAGCTTGAGGCGAGGCTTGCCGTGCGCCGGGAGATCGTCGCGCGCTTTCCCGCCTGGGCACCACGACTGGGCGACGATCACCTGATCGATCTCGGCGTGCTGGGCGCCATCAGCGAGACCTCGCTCACCCGCGAAGTCGCCTTCGCCGTCGAACGCGACGGGCTGCCCAACAGCTTCGTGCCCGGCCGCAACCTCGCATTCCTGGTGTTCGCCGGCGCGCTCGCCTGGCGGCGCGGGATCGCCGACCTGGTGGGCGGCATGTGCGAGACCGACTATTCCGGCTACCCCGATTGCCGCGACGCCACGATGCGGGCGATGGAGCAGGCGCTGTCGCTGGGCCTCGGTCGGTCGCTGCGCCTGCACACGCCACTGATGTGGCTCGACAAGGCCGAGACCTGGCAGCTCGCCGAACGGCTGGGCGGCGACGCGCTGGTCGATCTGATCGCGGCCGAAACCCACACCTGCTATCTGGGTGAGCGGGGCCTGCGGCACGACTGGGGGCACGGCTGCGGCATCTGCCCCGCCTGCACGCTGCGCGCCCGTGGCCACGCCGCCTAGCGGCGCGGCGAGACCGTCGAAGGAGTGAAGCTCTCGTGATCCCGACCTCATCCCGCGCGCTCGGTTTCGCCTGCCTCGCGCTCTTCATCGCCTGCATTCCGGCGGCCAACTGGATGATCGGCAATGTCGGCACCAAGTGCGTGCCGGACGGGCCCTGCCTCTTGCCGGTCGCGCCGGGACTGATGGCGCCATCGGGCGTACTCACGATCGGACTTGCGCTGGTGCTGCGCGATCTGGTCCAGCGCCATCTCGGCCGCCTATGGGCGGTCGGCGCGATCTTCTGGGGCGCGGCCCTGTCCGCAGCGCTGGCGCCGCCGGCGCTGGTGATCGCCTCGACGGTGGCGTTCTTGTTGTCCGAGCTGGCAGACTTCGCCGTCTACACTCCGCTGCAGGAGCGGGGTCTCGTGCTGGCAGTACTGGCGTCGAGCACGGTCGGCCTGGCGGTCGACAGCGTCCTGTTCCTGTGGCTCGCTTTCGGCAGCCTCGAGTTTCTCGCCGGCCAGATCGTCGGCAAGGGCTGGATGGTGCTACTGGCGTTGCCGGTCGTGCATTGGCTAAGAAAGGTCGCGCCATGATCCGTTCACTGCTGGCCATCTCCGAGGGCGGCCCCGACGCTGCCACCTCGTTCGGCCTCGCCGCCCGGCTCGCCAGCCAGTACGGCATCGCGGTCGATGCGCTGCATCTGCCGACCGCACCCGGTGGCATCTCCGATGCACTCGGGCTCGGTACCGACGTCGCACCGCTGGTGGCCGAGCTGGACGAGGTTCGCCTCGACGCCCGCGCCGCCGAATCGCGCCGTCACTACGAGGCGCGGCTGCTCGCGACCAAGGGAGCGACCTAGACCCGCGCCGAGCACGGCGATCGCGCGCTGATGATCGGCATGGGTCGCGCCAACGAGATGGTGTTGCTCGGCCGGCCAGGCGGTGATCCCGAGAACATCGCACCCGCCACCGTCGAGGCGGCGCTGTACGAGTGCGCGGGTCCAGTGATGATCGCCCCGCCCTCGCCGGGCGCGGGCCCATTCCGGCAGCCCGTCGTGGCGTGGAACGCGAGCCACCAGGCGGCCCGGGCGCTGAACTATGCGCTGCCGTTCCTGGCGGCGGCCGGGCGCGCGACGCTGCTGTGCGTCGGCCCCGCCCACGAGGACTACGGCGCCGCCTATGTCGCCCGGCAGCTCAAGCGCCACGGTATCGAGTGCGCCACCGCCAACATCGACCCCGGCGCCGTGTCGGGCCGCGCCCGCGGGCGCGCGCTGCTGGGCTTCGTCCACGAACAGGGCGGCGATCTCCTGGTGATGGGTGCCTATGGTCGGAACCAGGCGCTCAGCTTCCTTGGCCTGGGCGGCGCCACGGGCAAGGTGATTTCGTCCAGCAGGGCGCCCCTGTTGATGGCGCACTGACACGGCTGCATCATCGAGGCCAGGATCGGGAGGCAAAGATGCCGAAGTACGAGACCATCGAGGTTCGCAAGCTTACCCCCACCATCGGCGCCGAGATCGGCGGGATCGATCTCTCGCGGCCGCTCGGCAACCAGCAATTCCAGGAAGTGCACGACGCGCTGATGGACAATCTGGTGATCTTCTTTCGCGACCAGAAGCTCAGCATCGATCAGCACAAGGAATTCGGCCGGCGCTTCGGCAAGCTGCACGTCCACCCCAACGCGCCGATCGAGATCGCCGAGCATCCCGAGGTCCTGGTGATCAAGGCCAACGAGAAGAGCAAGCACGTGGCGGGCGAGGAATGGCACTCCGACGTGAGCTGCGACCTCGAGCCGCCGATGGGCTCGATTCTCTACCTCACCGAGGTCCCGCCCGACGGCGGCGGCGACACGCTGTTCGCCAACACCTACCGCGCCTACGAGACGCTGTCGGCGCCGATCCAGCGACTGCTGGAAGGGTTGACCGCCACCCATGACAGCGGCAAGGCGCACTACTACCGGCGCAAGGCGACGGACCGCGCCGAGATCGCCTTTCCCAACGCCGAGCATCCGGTGGTGCGCACCCATCCGGTGACTGGCCGCCGCGGACTGTTCGTCAATCGCGGCTTCACCCTGCGCATCCCGCAACTGCGCAAGACCGAAAGCGACGCGCTCCTCGAGATGCTCTATCGACATATCGAGACGCCGGAGTTCCATTGCCGCTTCCAGTGGCGCGCCAACTCGATCGCCTTCTGGGACAATCGCTGCGCCCAGCACCACGCGATGTTCGACTACTTCCCGCACCGCCGCTACGGCCACCGCGTGACCGTGTGCGGCGACAAACCCTTCCTGCGGGCCTAGGCGCCGCTATCCGACCTCGAAGTCGGCGAGGTCGGGGCGCGCCATGTCGGCCTTGAAGCGCTCGTAACTCCACGGCCAGAGCGCTGGCCGCCCGTGGCGGTCGAGGTACCAGCTGCGACAGCCCGAGGCCCAGACCGTGCCCGACATGCGCGCCGCCATCGCGGCGTTGAACGTCGCCGTTGCACGCTCTGTCGGTGCGATCCGGCGGCGCGGCGCGGCCTCGGCAGTCGCGATCAGCCTCAGGATGTAATCGGTCTGCATCTCGGAGATCTCGATCACCGAGAAGTTTCCGATCGGGCTGTTGGGTCCGACCGGCATGAAGAGGTTGGGAAATCCCGGCACCACGACCGAGCGGTAGGCGCGGTTACCCGCGGACCAGGCCTCGTCCAGCGTGCGGCCGCCCTCGCCCGCGACCCGCATCGGTCGCAGGAAATTGTGTCCGTCGAAGCCTGTCGCCAGCACCAGCACGTCAAGTTCGTGCAGCGTGCCGTCGGCGGTCCGCACGCCCGCGAGCTCGACCTCGCGGATCGGGTCGGTCACCAGCTCGGCGTTCGGCTTCTGGATCGCCTCATAGAAACTGTCCGACATCACCAGCCGCTTGCAGGCGGCGCGGTAGTTGGGCCGCAGCCGCTCGCGCAAGCCCGGATCGCGCACCACCGTCTCCAGATGCTCTCGGCACATCCGTTCGATCTCGGCGAGTCCAGACGCATCCTCCCCCACGACGGCGCGGGCGAAGGTATCGATCAGCCGCGCCGCCAGCCAGTCGCGCATCGCTCGATGCCGCGCCGGATCGGCGCGCCAGCCGGCCTTCTCCTCATCGCTGTAGGGATCGTTCACGATCGGCAGAACCCATTGCGCGGTGCGCTGGAACAGCGACAGGTGGCGCACGCGATCGACCAGCGCCGGCACGATCTGGATCGCGGTCGAGCCGGTGCCGACAATGCCGACGCGCCGGCCATCGAGCGGCACTGCGTGATTCCAGCGCGCCGAATGGAAAGCAGCACCCGCGAAGCGCTCGAGACCGGGAATGTCGGGCATCACCGGCCTGTGCAGGACACCCGTCGCCGCGATCACATAGTCAGCAACCTCGCTGTGGCCGTCGGTGGCTCGCAAGTGCCAGCGTGCGCCCTCCCAGCGCAGTTCCGCGATCTCGCTTGCGAAGCGGGTCAGCGAGCGAAGCCCGTAGCGGTCGGCGATGCCTTCGAAGTAGGCCTGGATCTCTGCGCCTGGCGAGAAACGCCGCGACCAGTCGGGATTGGGCGCGAACGAATAGGTGTAGACGTGGCTCGGCACGTCGCAGGAGAGACCCGGATAGGTGTTGTCACGCCACGTGCCGCCCGGTCGGTCGGCCTTCTCGTGGATGGTCACATCGGCGATGCCAGCCTCACGCAAGCGGATGGACGCGAGCAGCCCCGACATACCCGCGCCGATGATAGCGACGCGAGGGCCCCTCGGATTGCTCATCGCGCAACGACCCTCGCCGCGAGTGCGGGATCGTGCAGTGTCGTGTCCTGACCGGGTGGCGCGACGCGAACTGCATCCTCCAGCGTCATGGTCTGGCGCCATTCCTCGGCCGACCGTGCGCGGCCATCGCTGCCTATCTGGTCGAGGCCCCAATAAACTTCGAGGTGGTGCCCGTCGGGATCGAGGAACTCGACGGCGATCTGGCAGCCGGCCCGGCGTCGTCCCTGATAAACAATAGTCGCGCCCTGCATCTGGAGGTAATCGCGGGCGCGAAAGACCTCGTCCAACGTCGCCACTTCGAAGGCCATGTGGTGCAGCCCGACGCGCGCAGGCTTCGGACCGGCCGCGCCGACCAGCGCGATTCCGTGATGGTCAGTCGAGAACCGGAGAAACACCATGCCGCCCGGCATCATGGAGTCGGGGTAGGTATCCGACACCTTCAGGCCCAGCACCTCGGTGTAGAAGCGCGTCGCGCGCGCAAGGTCGGCCACATAGAGCACCACATGACCGATCTTCTGCAGCCGAAAGGGAATGCCCATCGTCGTCTCTCCGCAGCTCCGGCCCCTGTATAGCGCCCCGTCGCGCACGCCGCTGCCCCGCCCGCCCTGCGGAGGTTGCCGGTTCACTCGCTGGGAGAAACTGCCTACGGTGGGCACAGGGGAGGTTGCCATGGGTTCGGCACATCGACTGACGGCGAGCCAAGCGGTGGCGCGCATGGCGGCGGGGCGACTGACGGCTCGCGCGTTGCTGGAGGACTGCCTCGCCCGGATCGCGATCCGCGAGCCCGCCGTGCAAGCCTGGGAAGCGCTCGATATCGACCGCGCCCGCGCCCGCGCCGACCTGCTGGATCGGCGCGCGCGGCCCGCTGGGCCGTTGCATGGCCTGCCGCTTGCGGTGAAGGACATCGTGGCCACGCGCTTCATGCCCACGGCCTGCGGCTCGCCCATTTATCGCGACCGTGTGGTGGGTCGCGATGCCGAGTGCGTGGCGCGGCTCCAGAAGGCCGGCGCGATCGTGCTCGGCAAGTCGGTCACGACAGAATTCGCGGGCGCCCATGCCGGCAAGACCCACAATCCGCACGACCTCCGCCACACCCCGGCCGGCTCATCCTCGGGCTCGGCAGCGGCCGTTGCCGACTTCATGGTGCCCTTCGGTATCGGCACCCAGACGGCGGGCTCGGTGATCAGGCCGGGCGCCTTCAACGGTGTCGTGGCCTACAAGGGCAGCTACGGCTGGGCCGACATGACGGGCGTGAACCCCTACGCGCCCAGTCTCGACACGCTTGGCTTCTTCGTGCGCGAGGCCAACGACCTCGCCCTTGTTCGCGCCGCATGGGGTCACGAGGCGGCGAGCCCACCCGCGACACGCCTGCAGATCGGCTTCTGCCGCACGCCGTGGTGGGACGAGGTCGATCCCGCCAACCGGCGCAATCTCGAGGACGCCGCCCGGCGCCTGCGGGCCGCGGGCGCGTTGGTGCGCGAATGGGCGGCGCCGGAGACCTGGCGCGGATTGGTGGCCGCGCAGCACCGCCTGATGACCCGCGAGGCGACCCGCTCCTTCGCGGCGGAACGCGCGCGCTTCACCCATCTCTTCTCGCCGGCGCTCAAATCCGTGATGGCCGATGGCGACGCGGTGAACGCAGCCCAGCTCGCCGGCGCCCGGCGTGCCAAACGGCGCGCGCTGACCGATCTTGTCCCGGCTTGGCAGAGGTTCGACCTGCTGCTGGTGCCGGCCGCGAAGGGAGAGGCACCCGCCGGTCTCGGCTATACCGGCGATCCGCTGTTCAACCGGACCTGGACGCTTCTGGGTCTCCCGTGCATTTCGCTGCCGGTCGGTCGCGGCCCCTTCGGATTGCCGCTCGCCGTGCAGCTCATCGGACCACCAGGCAGCGATGACCGGTTGATCGCCCAGGCACGCTGGATCGAGGCGCACCTCTCGTGACCCTGAAGCTCGGCCTGATCGGCTATGGCGCGATCGGCGTTGCGGTCGAGGCGGCGCTGGCGGGCGGCCGCATGGAGGGGATCGAGCTCGCGTCGGTGCTGGTGCGCAAGCCGCGCCCGGCTCAGGAACTGCTTACTGCCGATCCGGACCGGTTTTTCGCCCGCACGCTCGACGCGGTGGCCGAATGCGCCGGCCACGAGGCGGTCCGCGCGCATGCCGTCCGCGCGTTGGAGGCTGGAGCGGACTTCCTTGCGACCTCAGTCGGCGCCTTTACCGACACGGCGCTGTTCGATCGCGTGCTGTCGGCGGCGCGGGCCAACGGGACGCGGCTGATCCTGCCGTCGGCGGGCATCGGGGCGCTCGACATCCTGAGCGCCGCCGCGGTGGGTGGGCTCGATCGCGTCACTGTCACCGTCGCCAAGGACCCGTCCGCGTGGATCGGCACGCCGGCCGCGTCGCTGGTCGACCTCGGGCGGCTGACGGCGCCCGCGATCCTGTTCGATGGGCCTGTGCGCGAAGGTGCAAGACTCTATCCGCAGAACGTCAATATCTCGGCCGCTGCGGCGTTGGCGGGCGCTGGACTCGATGCCACGCGGCTGGTGATCGTGGCCGATCCGGCCGCCTCACGACACATCGTCGAACTGGAGGCCGAGGGTGCGTTCGGGCGCTTCAGCTTCCGCGAGGAAGTGGAAATCAGCGAGACCAACCGCAAGACCGGCAAGCTGGTGGCGATGGCGATGGTGAAGTCCGTGCGCCAGCTCGCCTCCAGCCTGGTCGTCGCGGCGTAAAGAGGGAACGGAAGCGATGGAAGAGGTCGACTATCTGATCGTGGGCGCGGGCGCCGCGGGCTGCGTGCTGGCCCATCGGCTGAGCGAGAACGGGCGCAACCGCGTTGCCGTTCTGGAGGCTGGCGGTCCCGATCGCCACATCTGGATCAAGGTGCCGGCCGGCTTCAACAAGACGGTCTACAACGAGGCGCTGAACTGGGGCTACGAAACCGCGCCCGGTCCGCACATCGACGGGCGGCGAATCCGGTTTCCCCGCGGCAAGGTTTGGGGCGGTTCGGGCTCGATTAACGGCCATCTCTACGTGCGCGGCCAGGCCTTCGACTACGACACCTGGGCGCAGCTCGGCTGTCGCGGCTGGTCGTGGAGCGATGTGGTGCCCTACTTCCGCAAGGCCGAGACGCGGGCGGGCGGTGACGACGCCGTACGCGGCCGATCCGGGCCATTGCGGATCGAGGACCAGCGCGAACCGCATGCGCTGTCCGACGCCTACATCTCCGCCAACGAGGCGCTCGGGCTGAAGCGCAACCCGGACTACAATTCGGGTGACCAGGAAGGCACGATGCTCTACCAGCAGATGATGCGGGGCGGGCGACGCTGGAGTCCGGTCGATGCCTATCTGCGGCCGGCGCTGAAGCGCGGCAATCTGCGGCTGATCGATCGGGCGCTTGTCGAACGGATCGATTTCGACGGCGCCAAAGCGATCGGCGCCACCTTCCGGCGCGATGGGGCGAGCCAGTCGATCCGCGCCCGGGAAACGGTGCTGTGCGGTGGCGCGATCAACTCACCGCAGCTCCTCCAGCTCTCCGGCATCGGAGACCCTGAGTGGCTGCAACCGCTCGGCATCGCTGTTAAGCACGCGCTGCCGGGGGTGGGTCGCAACATGCGCGATCACTATGCGGTCCGCGTCTCGGCGCTGGTGAAGGGTGCGTCGTCACTCAACGAGAAGAGCCACGGCCTCGCGCTGCTCGGCCAGGTCGTGCGCTATCTTGTGGAACGCAAAGGACTGCTGGCCGCGAGCCCCAGCCATGCGGGCGGCTATCTCCGCACCCGCCCGGGTCTCGCTACACCGGATATGCAGCTCTACTTCGCACCGGCGAGCTATGGCGGCGCGGGCTACGGCACTACGACCCTCGACACAGTGCCCGGCATGACGCTGGGCGCCGCGCAGTTGCGGCCCGAGAGCGTCGGCTGGGTGAAGGCCTTGTCAGCCGATCCCGCCGCCAAGCCCGAGATCCAGCCCAACTACCTCGCCGAACGCGAAGATCGCGACTCGCTGCTCGCGGCGATGAAGTACATGCGCCGGCTGCTCGCGACCCGACCGCTCAGCGACTTCGTCATTCGCGAGAACTTTCCCGGGCCTGCAGTCGAGACCGACGAGCAGTGGCTGGCACACGCCCGCGCGACCGGCTCCACCACCTATCACCCGGTTGGCAGTTGCAAAATGGGCACCGACCGCATGGCCGTCGTCGACCCGTTGACCCTGCGCGTACACGGCCTTGCGGGCCTGCGCGTCGCCGACGCTTCGCTGATGCCGACCATGGTGTCCGGCAACACCTACGCCGCAACCAACATGATCGCAGAGAAGACCGCCGACACCATCCTTGCCGCGTGAGGTCTCACCCCGCCAACAGGAAGGGCGCGTTGGACTGCCGGCAAACATCGCGGATTTGCTCTAGCAGCAGCGCCGGCACCGGGATGCCTTCGGCGAGACGTCGGGCCTTCTCCGCGTACTCCGGATCGCCGGGGACCAGGACTGGCTCTGCCGGATTGGCCGGGGTCTGGCCCCGCAGGAAGTCGATCATCTCGTCCATGTCGGCTTCGAACGCGCCCTCCTCGCGGAACAGATGCGGATCGATCGCCATGAAGAAGTGGCCGATATTGTCGGGCGTGTCGGCGCCCTCGCGGCGGACGCGCAGCGGCTGAAAGCTGGTGCCGGCCAGCGTCGCGGAGAGGATGTTCACCGCCATGGCGAGGCCGTATCCCTTGTGGCCGCCGCTTTCCCGCGTCCCGCCGAGTGGCGCCATCCGCTTGGTCTGGAACGCCCGCTCGGCGTCGGTCTCAGGCGATCCGTCGAGCTTGTAGGCCCAGCCCTGCGGTATCGGTTTGCCCTTCAGCCAATAGACCTTGAGCTTGTTCACCGCGACCGGTGTCGTCGCCATGTCGAGATTGAACGGTGGATTGCGGCCGGCAGGCGCGGCGATCGAGATCGGATTGGTGCCGAAGACGGGCTCGGTGCCATGCGTCGGCACCATGGCGATGCCGCGCGCCGAGGTTGTCACCATGCCGATCAGACCGGCGCGCGCCGCCATGTCGCTGTAGCAGCCAGCCGCGCCGAAATGAGCTGAACGTCGCACGCAGACGACGGCCACGCCCATCGCCTTCGCCTTGGCGATGGCCATATCCATCGCCATCTTCGAGGGCACATGGCCGATCGAGTGGTCGGCGTCGATCAGCGCGGACACCGGCGTCTCGCGCACCACGCGGATGTCGGGCGTGAGATTGATCTTCTTGCCTCGCATTGCGGCATAGATCGGCAGCATCGACAGCCCGTGCGATTCGATGCCGCGCAGATCGGTTTCTAGAAGGACATCGGCCACGATCCGCGCATGGTCGGCGTTGAGGCCCCAGGCGGTCAGGATCTCGAGGCTTTGCCGGTGCCAGCGGTCGGCGGGCACCCGCAGATCGTCGTCAGACATAGCCGGGACCCTCGATGACGGGGTTTGCCGCCAGGAACGCCTCGTCGATCTCAACGCCGATCCCCGGCTTGTCGAGCGGCCGCACCGTGCCGTCGGACGCGATCTTCCACGCCTCGCTGCACAACTGGTCGCGGAAGCCGTTGGCGACCGAAAGATCGGCCTCGAAGTAGCCGCCATTATCGATGGCCGCGAGGAAGTGGATCGACACGGCGTGATTGAGCCCCGTCATCGAACTGTGCGGATGGATGGGCAGCTTCCACATCGAGGCGGCCGCCGCGATGCGCAGCGCCTCGGTGATGCCGCCGGTCTTCGACAGGTCGGGCTGAAGGATCGAGACGATCCCGTCCTCGATGAGGCGATGGAACTCGAAGCGCGTGTAGTGATTCTCGCCGCAGGCGAGCGGCGTGCGCCCCCAGCCCCGCGCCATCCGGTAAGAGCGGTGGTCATGGGCCGGGAACGGCTCCTCCAGCCAGGAGATGCCGAGATCGTCCATCGCCGGCATCACGCGTCGCACATCCTCGGGCGTGTAGCCGGTGTTGGCATCGGTCAGGATCGCGACTTCGTCGCCAAAGCGCCGACGGATTGCCGTCATGCGCGCCATGTCGGCCTTCACGTTGTCGCCCACCCGGAGCTTCAGCGCGCGATACCCCGCCGCAACCATGGGTTCAGCCTCGGAAACCAGCGCGTCGGGGGGCTGATAGCCGAGCGAAATGCCGCCGGCATAGGCGGGTACCGGCCGGTTCGAGCCGCCCAGCAGTTTGTAGAGTGGCCAGCCGGTGGCCTTGCCCTTGATGTCCCACAGCGCCTGATCGATGCCGCTCATCGCCATGGCGGTGCCGGCACCCATCCCATGGCTGCCGAGCTGGAACTTGTAGATGCGCGCCCAGATGCCGACCGTGTCGGTCGCGTCCATGCCGACCACAAAGCCGCGCAGCGTGGTGTTGATCAGGTGGCCAATGGATCCCGGTGCGCGCGCGTGGTGGCTCTCGCCCCAACCGACCAGCCCGTCCTCGGTCGTCACCTTCACCATCACGCAGTCACGCTTGGTCATGGTCCCGATCCCGAGCGACACCTGCCGCTCCTTGGGCACGCGAAAGCTGGTCGGAAAGGCCTGGACGTCGACGATCTTCATGCGCCCTCCGCGCGACCAACCGAAATCAGGAGATTGCCGAACCTGTCGAGCCGAACTCGATCACCCGGCTCAATCACCGTCGTGCAGTCGAGCTGGTCGAGGATGGCCGGCCCCTCGAAACTGGCATCGAGCGGCAGCCGATCGCGGGCATAGACAGGCGTCGGCTGCCAGCCGCCGGCCTCGAACCAGACCGGACGCTCACCGGTGTGGGCCTCGGCCAACGTCACGGCTCGCTCACCGGCGGCCAACGGCGCCAGTGGCACTTCGGGCCGCACGCCGATCACGGCGGTGTTGAGGCCGACCAGCACGGGCGGGATCTCGGGAAGCTCGATGCCGAACCGGCGGAAGTAGGCGTCGGCGAAGGCCGCACGCAGGCGGGCGGCGTCGATGTTGGTATCAGCTATTGGCACCTGCAGAATGTGGCTCTGGCCCTGGAACTGCATGTCGGCGCCGTGGACATGACGGATCGTCGTGACGGGCACACCCTCGGCCACGATCGTGGCGCGACCCTCGGCAATCTGCGCGGCGAAGATCGCGGCCACCTCGCCGGCTGCAAGCGCCGACACCGGCTTGTTGACGGTCCGCACATAGTCGTGCCGCAGATCAGCGACGACGCAACCGAGCGCATTGGTAATGCCCGGCCGTGCCGGCACGAGTACCGTCGGGATCGCGAGCTCGCGCGCGAGCGCCGTCGCGTGCAATGGGCCGGCGCCGCCAAAGGCGAAAAGCGCGAAGTCGCGCGGATCGTGCCCGCGCTGCAGCGATACCAGCCGGATCGCGCCCGCCATGCGGTCGTTGGCGATGCGGAGGACGGCGGCTGCCGCGCCGGCGGCGTCCAGACCAAGCGGCTGGCCGATGCGCGCGACGAATGTCGCCGCGACATCGGCGACGCGAACTGGCGAGTCGACCGAAAGCAGGCGGGCGGGATCGAGGCGGCCGAGAACCAGATTGGCGTCGGTGATCGTGGGTTCGTTCCCGCCGCGGCCGTAGCAGATCGGCCCAGGCCGGGCGCCCGCGCTCTCGGGCCCGACACGCAGCATGCCCGACGAGTCGAGCGCGGCGATCGAGCCACCGCCGGCGCCGATCGTGTGCACATCGACCATCGGGACATGGATCGGCATCGCGTACTCAAGCTCAAGCTCGCCCGAAACCTGTGGCAGCGCCTTCTCGATCAGCCCGACATCGGTCGAGGTGCCCCCCATGTCGTACGTGATGAGGTTGGGATGGCCCGCCGCGCGGCCGGTGTAGGCCGCTGCCATCACACCCGACGCCGGACCCGACATCACCGTGTTGACCGCCTGGCGTGCGATCAGCCGGGCCGAGATGGTGCCGCCATTGCCCTGCATCACCAGGAGATCGCGCGCGAAGCCGCGCCCGCCCAGCTCAGCGGCGAGCCGGGCGATGTAGCGATCCAGCACCGGCTGGACCGAGGCATTGACCGCCGCCGTCACACCGCGTTCGAACTCTCGGTACTCCTGCAGGATCTCGTGACCGGCGGTGACGTAGGGATTGGGCCAGAGCGCGCGGACGATCTCAGCGGCCCGACGCTCGTGGGCGGCATTGGCGTAGCTGTGCAGGAAATGAACCACCACCGCCTCGCAGCCCAGCTCCAGCAACCGGGTCGTCGCGGCGGTCACGGCCTCCTCGTCCAGAGGTGTGACCACGGCGCCCGAGGCGTCCAGCCGCTCCGGAACCTCAAGCCTCAGAGTGCGATCAATCAACGGCTCGAACGTACCGCGCAGACCGTAGGGCGTAGGCCGGGTGCGGCGCCCAAGCTCGAGAACATCGCGAAAGCCACGCGTGGTGATGAGGCCGACCCGCGCGATCTTGCGCTCCAGGAGGGCGTTGGTCGTGGTCGTGGTGCCGTGCACCAGCGCTTCCAGCGCGGCCGGATCGACGCCGGCACTCTCGAGCGCTGCCATGAAACCCAGCGCCTGGTTCTCCGGCGTGGTCGGCACCTTGGCGAGCCGCACCGTGCCGCTCGCGGCATCAATCGCGATCAGGTCGGTGAAAGTGCCGCCGACATCGATACCGACGGTGAGGCTCGTACGGGACATGGGATCAGACCGAGAGATACTGTTCGCGCAACGCCGGATCGGCGGCAAGCGCCGCCATGGTGCCGGAGAAACGCATCCGGCCGCTCTCGATGATATAGGCGCGGTCGGCGACCGAACGGGCGAAATGCAGGTTCTGCTCGCACAGCAATACCGACAACCCCTCGCGCTTCAGCGTTGAGATGGCTGCGGCCATCTGCTCGACGATCAGCGGCGCGAGTCCCTCGGACGGCTCGTCGAGCAGCAGACAGCGCGGATTGCCCATAAGCGTGCGCGCGATAGTGAGCATCTGCTGCTCGCCGCCCGACATGCGCCCGCCCGGCCGATCGCGCATCGCCGCGAGATTGGGGAAGAGCGCGAACAGCTTTGCCTCGTCCCACGACGGCGCGCCGGCGCGGCCCGGCTGGCGGCCGACTTCGAGATTCTCCATCACCGTGAGGTCGGTGAAGATGCGGCGATCCTCCGGCACGTAGCCGAGCCCCAGTCGCGCGATACGATGCGGCGGCAGGCGCTCGATCCGCCGGTCCAGGAAGTGGACCTCGCCCGCACTGGCCGGCAGCAGGCCGGAGACCGTCTTCAGCGTGGTCGACTTGCCGGCTCCGTTGCGACCGAGCAGGGCGACAACTTCGCCCTCTCCGACCTCCAGTTCGACATCGGCCAGAATGTGTGCCTGCCCGTAGTGGGCGTGCAGACCGCGCACCGCGAGCATCAGGCGCTCCCGCCCAGATAGACCGCCCGCACGGCGGCATCGGCCCGGACCTCGGCGGGCGCCCCACCAGCGATCAGTCGGCCGCGATCGAGGACGATCACACGGTTGGCGTGGCCGAACACAACGTCCATGTCGTGTTCGGTGAAAAGGACAGCGATGCCGCGCGCGCGGGCGAGTGAGGCGGCAAGCCCCATCAGCGCGCCGCGCTCGCGTGGCGCCATTCCAGCCGTGGGCTCGTCCATCAGCAAGAGGCGCGGTGCGTTGGCGAGCGCGATGGCGAGTTCGACACGCTTGAGGTCGCCATAGGCCAGCACACCGCAAACACGATCGGCTTGCGCGCGCATGCCGACCTGGTCGAGCAGCGCGTCCGCCTCAGCCACGAAGGCGCCGCCGAACCGGGCGAGCATCGAGCCGAGCCGGCCCGCGTGGGAGTAGAGCGCCATCTGGACGTTCTCACGCACGGTGAGTGACGCGAACGTGGCGGTGATCTGGAAAGTGCGTCCCACGCCCAAGCGCCAGACGCGGCGCGGCGGCAGGCCAGCGATATCCCGCCCCGCGAGACGCACGCGACCCGTATCCGGCCGAAGCTGGCCATTCAGCATGTTGAAGCAGGTGCTCTTGCCCGCGCCGTTGGGCCCGATCAGCGCCAACAGCTCGCCGGCAGCGACGGCGAAAGAGACGCCGGCAACGGCCCGCACGCCGCCGAAGGACTTGGCCAGGTCCTCGACCTCCAGCACGGCGCTCATGCGCGTGCCCTCCGCCAGCGCGCGACCAGCGCCTTCACCCCGCCGACCAGACCCTGCGGGAAGATCAGCACGATCGCGAGGATCACCAGGCCCATCACTGCGCGCCAGAACTCGGTACGGCGCGCCACCTCATCGCGCAACCAGGTGAAGAGGGCAGCACCCGCCAGCGGTCCGGTGAGGGTGTCTACGCCACCCAGCAGCACCATGATGAGGGCGTCGGTGGACAGCGCGATGGAGATGACCGAGGGCGAGAGGCTTCCCTTGGAGAAGGCGAAGAGCGCGCCGGCGGCGCCGGCCAGAGCCCCCACCAGCACAAACGCCGCCCATTGATAGCGCCGCAGCTCCACCCCGATCGCCTCGAGACGCAGCGGTGAGTCGCGGCCCGCCCGCAGGGTCGCGCCGAACGGCGAGAACAGCACCCGCCAGAGCAGCGCGATACCCCCCGCCGCGACCGCCAGGGCCAGATAGAAGTAGGCCGTCTTGCTGGCGAGCCAGGCGGCAGGCCAGACGCCCACGATGCCATTGCTGCCGCCGGTGAAGCTGTCCCACTGGAACGCGATCGACCAGGAGATCTGCGCGAACGCGAGCGTCAGCATGGCGAGGTAAACGCCCGACAATCGCACGCAGAACCAGCCATAGATCAGGGCGGCGAACCCGGCGGCGAGCGGCGCCAGGGCAAGTGCTGCTTCCATCGGCAGGCCAGCGCGCTTGAACAGGAGTCCGGCGGCATAGGCACCAATGCCGAAGTAGGCGGCGTGCCCGAACGACACCATGCCGGCTGGCCCCATGATGAGATGCAGGCTGGCGGCGAAAAGCGCGAAGCAGGCGATGTCGGTCGCCAGCACGACGAGATAGCGATCGCCGGCGGCGGGCAGCAACAGCAGCGGCACCAACCAGACCGCAGCGACCTTCCAACCCGGTGGGACAAGCGGCGGTGCGGGCTCGCCACTGTGACGTTGCTGGGCAGGTGGCCGACCCAGCAGGCCATAGGGGCGGATGATCAGCACCAACCCCATGATCAGGAACTCAACGACCAGCGTCAGCTTGGAGAAGGCGATCTCGACGCCGAACCATTGGACTGTGCCGATACCGATGCAGAACGCCTTGGCGACGCCGATCATGATCGCCGCCAGAAACGCACCGGGGATGCTGCCGAGGCCGCCAACGACAGTGACGACGAAGGCGTCGGCGATGACGGAAAGGTCGAGCTCAAGATTGGCGGGCTCGCGGGGAATCTGGAGGGCGCCGCCCAACCCCGCCAACACGGAGCCCGCGAAGAAGACCGACGTGAACAGCCGCGCCTGATCGACGCCCAGCGCCGCGACCATCTCGCGGTCTTGCGTCGCCGCCCGCACGAGCGTGCCCCAGCGCGTGCGTGTGAGCAGCAGCCAAAGGATGCCGAGCACCAGTGGACCGATGCCGATCAGAACGAGATCGTAGAGCGGGATGCGCTTGTCGAAGATCTCAACCGGGGTGCGCAGGCCGGGTGCGCGCGGCCCCACCAGATCCTCCGGGCCCCAGGCGAACAGCGCGATGTCCTTGATGACCAGCACAACAGCGAAGGTCGCAAGCAGTTGGAACAGTTCGGGCGCGCGGTAGATCCGACGCAGAATCGCGACTTCGATCAAGGCTCCCGCCAATCCGACAAGCAGCGCCGCGAGTGCAACCCCGCTCCAGAAGCCGAGCGGCGTGCGTCCGAAGGTTTCGATCAGCGTGTAGGCGCCGTACAGCCCCAGCATGTAGAGCGAGCCGTGGGCGAAATTCACGATGCGGGTCACGCCGAAGATCAGCGAAAGCCCGGCCGATACAAGGAACAGCGAGGCCGCCCCCGCCAGCCCGTTCAGCAGCTGGATGAGAATGCTCGACCAGGTCATGGGCGGCCCGAACGCGGCCCGCCGAGGCGGACCGCGTGCGTCACGTCACTGCGCCGGCCGCAGCTTGCGAACCTCGTCGTCTGGCGGCAGGAAATCGCGGCCGTCCGCGAAGCGCCATTCCTTCATGTAGCCCTTGCCATCCTTGACGCCGATGCGGCCGACATAGGCACCCATGGTCGATTGGTGATCGAGCGCGCGATACTCGATGTCGCCAAAGGGCGTGGAATGCTTCAGCCCCTTCATAGCGGCGACCAGCTTCTCCTGCTCGAGTGAGCCCGCGCGCTGGATGGCGGCCACCGCCGACTGGATCGTGGCATAGCCGACAACCGAGCCGAGTCGCGGGTAATCCTTGAACTTCGCCTGGTAGGCCGCGAGGAACTTCTGGTGCTCGGGCGTCTTGATCTCGGCCCAAGGGTAGCCGGTCACGTACCAGCCATCGGGCGCCTCGTCCTTCAGCGGATCGAGATACTCTGGTTCGCCCGCCAGCAGATTGAACACCTCGACGCCCTTGAACAGTCCGCGCTGAGTGCCCTCACGCACGAACTTGGCGAGGTCCGCGCCGAACAGCGAGCTGAAGATCGCGTCGGGCTTGGCGTCGGCCAGTGCCTGGGCCACCGCGCCGGCATCGATTCGGCCAAGCGGCGCAGCCTGCTCGGCAACGAACTCGACCCCTGGCTGACGCGCCGACAGCAGCTTCTTGAAGGCTGCCGTCGCGGACTGGCCATACTCATAGTTGGGATAGACGATCGCCCAGCGCTTCTTCTGTAGCTTGGCGGCGTCGGGGATCAGCATGGTGGTCTGCATGTAGGTCGAAGCGCGCAGTCTAAACGTGTACGCGTTGCCTTGGTCCCACACGATCTTGTCGCTGAGCGGTTCGGCGGCAATGAACAGCGTCTTGCGCTGCTTCGCAAAGTCGGCGACCGCGAGCCCGACATTGGATGGGAAGGTGCCCATCAGGAAGGCGACGTTCTCGCGGCTCAGCAGCTCCTCGGCCACACGCACCGCCTCGCCCGGATTGCCGCCATCATCGCGGCTCACGATCTCGAGCTTACGGCCGAGCACGCCGCCGCGCGCGTTGACCTCTTCGACCGCGAGTTCCCAGCCCTTCTTGTAGGGCTCGAGGAACGCAGGGAAGTTCTTGTAGCTGTTGAGCTCGCCCAACCGGATCGGCGCCTGGGAAGAGGCTGGCGCCGCAAGGCCGGCCGCCACCAGCAGGCCGGCGGCGGCAAGGAACGTCTGTCGGGTCAACATGGGCAAGCCTCCTTCAGGAGCGAAACGCCATAAGGGACCGAGCCTACCGAGCCGGCGGCCCGCTCCACAAGTGCCGCGTCATGCGGCGAAGCTGGATCGGGCCTGCACGCCCCAGTGCCCGGCCTGGTTGGTGACTACCCAGATCGAGCGGAATCGGCCGAGCGTCGTGCCGTCCCGCCGCCAACGGCTGAACTGCACATCGAGATGGACCTTGTGCGGCTCGGCATGGATCACCCGCCTGACATCCCAGCGACTCTCGGCCCAGCCCTCACCCGCCCGGGCATAGAAGCGCTCCAGCTTGTAGTCGCCGCGCTTCTCCCAGCTGGTGACCGTGTCGCTCGCCAGCCTCACATGCGGGAAGTTGAACGCATCGTTCACGCCGGCCTCGTCGCCCGCATTGAGCGCGCGCATGAACTTGTCCAGTGCCGCCAGGGCGCCGACAACCGCCGGTCCGTCGAATGCGAGCGTCATCGTTGCCCATCTCCTACCTTGATGCCCTCGACCGTGAGGCCGCCGACGCGCGCGTGCGGCCGGCCGCCGACGGCGCCGGCGACGATGTAAACGATCTCGTCCGGCCGCGGCCCGTCGGTCACGCAAAACTCGATGCTGTCGAAGTGACTGCGCACATAGGCCGCCGTCACATGATGCAGCGGGATGTCGATGCGGGCGCCCGCCGCGGCGACCTTCACGGTCGAGGGTACGATCGACTTGGCACCACCCATCGCATGGCGGATGCCGAAGCCGCTGGGCTGGTGCCAGAGGGCTGCATGCTCCAGCTCGCCCGCGGTGCCGACGATCGCGCCCTTGCCATAGGACTCAAGTGCCGGCCCGTCGATGCCGAGCGCCGCCAGTACGCGCTGGGTCAATTCGACGGCCAAGGGCTCAAGCGCCGCCATCGCGCCCTGGATGTCGGGCTCGAACCGGCCGGCGAAGGGATTGGCGACCACACCGCCGACGACGGCCTTGCGCACCGGCCGGTCGAGGGTCGAGCCTCCATCGTGACGGGTCTCCTCGACCGATGTCACAAACTTGCGAAGCCTGAAAAGCCCGCTCATCCCGCCTCCCGCAATAGTGACGCGTCGCCGCCTTCGAGCCGCCAGACGCCCGCCAGCGAGAGCGCCGCCCCCTCGATCAGGCCGGCCGCCCGCAACCGCCGCGCTTCGCCGGCCCCCGCACCAAGCGCCCGCGCGATGGCTTCGGGCGGCAAGGAACCGACCGCCACCGTGACCGGGATATCGCCGAGATCGCTGTCGTCCCGAACGTCACGGGCCGGCAGGCGCTGCACCGCCGGATGGTCGGCGTCGACCGCATTGGCGACCATCGTCGCGGCGGCGTCGGCCATGGCCGCGTTCGCGGCCAGGACCGTGGCGCTATCGGCGATTCCGCGTGACAGAGAGCGGCCGCGCCACCCCGAGGTCGCGATGCCGCGCACGGGACTTGCCGCGTCGATCGTCGCGAAACCGGCCGGGACGGGCACGCTCTCATCCGGCACGATGCCGGCGCGGAAGTGCTCGCCGGCCGCCAGATGCAGGGCGATGTCGCCGCCATTGTTGACATAGCCCTTCGCCAGCGTGCGACCCCGCACGAGGGCCGCCAGAATCTCATCGGCGACAGCGCCAGCTACCGCGGCCATCGGGGTGATGAAGACGGCGCGATGCGGCCATACGGCTTCCACCATGCGACGCGCCACCGTACCGCGCGGCAGTGGCCGTGTCGTTCCGAGCGGCTGGCGCAGGAGCGGCAGCTCCTCGACCAGCGCGCCCAGCACGGTCTCGAAGCGCGCGGTCGCCTGGGCATAGGCGGCCTCTACTTCCGACGCCGGACCGCGCGCGCCGATCACCAGGTCGATCGGTCCGTGCTGCAGGTGCAAGCGCCCGCCCGGCAGCAGAGCCGCGCGGGGACCGTTCATCGCCCGCCCTCCAGCCGCACCCGCTCGGACCGCAGGATGTCCTCAAGCCGCACGGCACGCGAGGCGTAGCCGCCAAGCGCCGCGTAGTCAGCGCGCGGCAGGGTGAACTCGATCGGCGCTACTAGAGCTGGCGTCGGCACATATCCGAAGGCGCGATCGGGCATGCGCGCGACATCGACCATCACGGTGATGCCGCCGCCTGGCCAGACATAGGCCGGCGCCCCGCCCAGCGTGACGCGGGTCAGCGTGCTCGCGACGGAGCGCGTCAGTCGCACCGGGTTCTCGGTGACACCGGCGCGCAACGAACCGCCGGCACCCGCCATGAACAGCACAGTACAGAGGGCCGGCTCGCAATTCTCGGCAATGCGCTCGACGGTGGCGCGCACCGCTGCCGGCATGTCGGCGGGAACCGGTCGGAGCGCCGCGTCGAGCTCGAACCAGGCCGAGTGCTCGCCCGTGGTCGAGACGAACAGCAGTCGCAGGCCGGGCCAAGCCGTCTTGGGATCGATGCGCTCCACGATGGCCAGCGGGTCGGCGAGATCGGTGCCGCCCCAGCCCATGCCGGGCTCGGCGACCTGGAAGTAGCGGCCGGGCGTCGATTTGCGGCCGCGCACGCGAATGCCGCTTGGCCGCATGTCGAGAAACCGCCCTCCCTGATGTTCGGAGAGGACGCCGGTGATGTGATCGTCGACCACGATCACCTCGTCGACATGGCCGTGCCACTGCGGCGCGAACATGCCAATGGCGGCCGAGCCGCAACCCACGCGCATGCGCTCTTCGCGCTGTCCGTTCACGATCGGCGCAGCGGCGGCCTGGATCGTGACGGTGGCGCCGCCCTCAACCGTGAGTTCGACGGCCTCTCGATTGCAGAGGGCGAGCAACGTCTCGCAGGTGACATTGCCCTCCTTCTTCGAGCCACCCGTGAGATGGCGAACGCCGCCCAGTGACAGCATTTGCGATCCGTACTCCGCGGTCGTGACGTGGCCCACCTGTTCGCCGCCCGCCCGCACCGCCGCCTGTTCCGGTCCGAGGTAGCGGTCGGTGTCGATCTTCACCTTCACGCCGCAGTAGCTGAAGATGCCCTCGGTCACGACGGTGACCGTGTCCACGCCGTCGCGCTCGGTCGCCACGATGAACGGCGCCGGCTTGTAGTCAGGGTAGGTCGTGGTGGCGCCGATGCCCGTGACAAACGCGCCATCGCCCCGCCCCAACTCACCCTGCCAGGCCTCGGATCCTTCAACAAAGGCGACCTTGGCCGTCTCGGGCCGAGCCAGCAGCACGAGCGGATCGACCCGTACGAGTCGGCCGTCCTCGTTGGCGTAGCGATCGCAGGCGCCGGGTCGGCCCGGCCGGATACGACACAGCACCGGACAGGCGTCGCAGCGGACGACACCCGCCTCGCGGTCGGCCGGACTCAACGCGATGTCATCGCTCATGTCGGTCCGCTCCCTTGCGCGAGGATCGCCGCGCGCAGCCGGTGCGGCAAGACCGGAACGAACGTCGGCCGCACGCCGGTCGCATGATGGATCGCGCCCAGGATCGCAGGCGCGGTCGGCACCAGCCCGGGTTCGCCCACGCCCTTGGCACCGAATGGTCCTAGCGGTTCGCGATCCTCGATCAGATGAATGCGAATCTCGGGCATGTCGCCGACAGTCGGGATCAGATAGTCGTGCAGGTTCTCGGTCCGGCCGGGCAGGAACTCCTCCATGAGGGCAAGTCCCAGTCCCTGGGCGATGCCGCCCTCGATCTGGCCCTCAACCGATTGCGGGTTGATGGCGCGACCGACATCGTGGGCGGCCACGATGCGCAGCACCCGTACCGTACCGAGCTCAAGATCGACCTCGATCTCCGCCATCTGGGCGGCGAAGGCGTAGGTCGCATAGGGAACGCCCTGGCCGTCAGCGTCGAGCGGCGTGGTCGGCGGATCGAAGGTTCCCTCGCCCATGAGCGACGCCAGCGCCGCCGCTTCAAGGCGGCGCACCGCGCCGCCATCGCGCACGCAGAGCGCACCCTCCTCCAGCGAAAGCGTGGCAGCGGGGCCGGCATTGGCCAGTCGGAGCAACTGCGCGCGAAGATCGCGCGCCGCCAGTTCGGTCGCGCGACCCGACACAAAGGTCTGGCGCGAGGCCGACGTCTTGCCGGCGTCGGCGGTCAGATCGGTATCGCCCGCGACCAGCCCGAAGGCGGCGGCCGGCAGGCCGAGCGCGTCGGCGGCGATCTGGATCAGGATGGTGTTGCTACCCTGGCCGATATCGACGGCGCCATTGAACAAGATGGGCCGGCCGGCCGCGTCGAAACCGACCCGCATGGTCGACGGATTTGACATCGAGGTGTTGCCGATGCCGTACCACATGCATCCGATGCCGACACCGCGCCGCCGCGATTCGCCGCCGGCATTGAAGCCCGCCGCCTCGCGCTGAGCGCGCGCCCATTCCGGCCGCAACGCCTCAAGACAGGCCGCCAACCCTGCCGAGTGCTGAAGAAGCTGGCCGGTCGCGGTTCTATCGCCCGCGCGCAGCGCGTTGCGGTGACGAAACTCCAGGCGGTCCATGCCTACACGGTCCGCCAGCATGTCCATCATCGCCTCATGCGCGATCGCGGCCTGCGGAACGCCAAAGCCACGAAAGGCGCCAGACGGCGCCGCGTTGGTGAAGTAGGCGGCGCCGTGCGTGCGGACGTGTGCCACGCGGTAAGGACCGGTCGCGTGGACAGGCACGCGATTGGCCACTGTCGGCCCCCATGAGGCGTATGCGCCGGTGTCGAACAGAGCGTCCATCTCGCAGGCGACCAGTCGGCCGTCGCGATCGCAGCCAGCCCGGGCGACCAGACGTGCGGGGTGGCGCTTGGTCGTAGCCGCCATGCTCTCGGGCCTTGTGTAGACGCAGGCGACAGGCCGCCCCAGCCGCCACGCCGCGACGGCGACAAGAGGCTGGACGGAGAGATCGAGCTTGCCGCCGAAGCCTCCACCGCAGGCCGTGGGCACGATCCGCACCGCCTCGCGCGGCAATCGCATCACGTTCGCGACCTCGTCGCGATCCATGTAGGGCGTCTGTGTGGTGGCGTGGATCTCGATCCGCTCGCCCACCCGTCGCGCCCAGCCGGCCTCCGGCTCAATGTAGGCATGCTCCACGAACGAGGTCTCGAACCGCCCCTCGACAACGACCGGCGCGGCGGCGAGCGCGGCCGCCGCATCGCCCGACCGGACGCCCCCCGCGATAAGGAGGTTGCCCGGCTTGTCGGCCTGCACCAGAGCCGTGGCGGCGATGGCGGCGTCGAGGCCGAGAACCGGAGCCTCCGCAATCCATTCGATCGGCAGCAGCGCGTCCGACAAGCGCTCGACGGCCGCCCGCGTGCCGACCAGCGCCAGCACCGCCTCGCCGCGATACCTTACCTCGCCATCGGCCAGCACCGGCTGATCCTTGATGTCGGGATAGATGCCAAAGCCGTTGAACGGCACGTCGGCCGCTGTGAGGATCGCCTCGATTCCCGGATGGGCGCGTCGCACGGCCTCCAGATCGCCCAGCCGAAACCGCGCCCGGGCATGCGGCGAGCGCACCACCCGGACCCAGAGCGCGTCGATCGGAATCCCATCGGCGCCGAACTTCTCAAAGCCGGTCGCTTTGGCCAGCCCGTCCACGCGCGCGAAGCGCGACCCGACAGCGGCGCCGATGGTCGGGTCCATGGACGTGGGTCGACCCTCGGCGACGGCGAGCACGGCGTCGACGATCTTGGCGTAGCCAGTGCAGCGGCAGAGTACCCCGCCCAGCGCATCCTCGACCTCCCGCCGCGAGGGCCGGGGCGTGGCCGCCAGCAATTCCTGAGCGGCCATTGCCATGCCCGGAGTACAGATGCCGCACTGCGCCGCGCCGGCGGCGACCAGCGCATGCTGCAGGTCCGACGGACCGGCGGGACCTGCCAGCCCCTCGACCGTGACGACCGCGCGCCCCTCGAGACCGCCGACAGCGGTCAGGCACGCGCAAACCTGAGCCCCGTCCAGGAGAACCGTACAGGCCCCGCAATCACCCGCATCACAACCGACCTTGGTGCCGGTGAGGCCAAGACTGTCGCGCAGGACCATGCTCAGCCGCGCCGTCGCGTCGCCGTCCCAGGACCGGCCTATGTCGTTGACGGTGAAGCGCACGCTCACGCCGCCACCTCGGCCAGCGCGCGCTTGACCAGCGTAAGTGCGGCGTCGCGTCGATAGTCGCCACTCGCGCGGACGTCGTCGATCGGCCGCAGCGCTGCAAGATGCGCCGCAGAGGCCCGCTCGACGAGGCGGGCGTCCGCGGGCGCGCCGCGCAACGCCGCCTCCAACGCAGGCAGCCGGCAGGGGACCTCCGAGCAGGCACCGACCGCGACGCGCGCCGCCGCTACGCGACCCTCCACGACATCCAGCGCAACCGCCACGCTCGCGATCGAGATCACAAGGTAGCGGCGGGCACCCAGTTTCAGGAACCGGCTGCGGGACTGCGCCGCGGCGTCAGGCACAAGGAGCGCCGTCGCAAGCTCACCCGGCTGGAGCGCCGTGCGGCGATTGCCACGCACGAACTCGGCCACCGGCAGGCGCCGCGTGCCGGCACGGTCGCTGAGCTCGATCTCGGCGTCGAGGGTCAGGAGACAGGGCAGCGAATCGGCCGCCGGCGAGGCGTTGCAGACGTTGCCGACCAACGTCGCGGCGTTCTGGATCTGCCGGCCGCCGACTTCGCGGGCCGCCTGCTTCAGCGCGTCGAAGCCCGCCGGCAGGACCGCGGCGAGAAGTTGGCTCCAGGTGACGGCGGCGCCGATGCGCCAACCACCGGCCACTCGGTCGATGCCCCCGAGCCCGACGATCGCGCCAATGTCGAGGACATCGCCGTCGATCGGTCGGCCGACCCAGCCCGGGTAAATGTCGGTGCCGCCGGCCAGCACAAGATGCGGCCGCGCGAGCGCTGCCAGCGCTTCATTGAGACGGGACGGACGGAGATACGCACCCACGCAACGACACCCTGCGGCCGGTGAAACGTTCGTGTACGCACGATGCCACAGGGGCTGGGCGAGTCCAACCGGAGCGGTTGGGCGCGCAGCTCACACAATACGGGCGAGCAGCTCCACCAGACGCCGCTGGTCTTCGGGTGCGAGCGGCTTCAGCGTTTCACGCGAGACGGCGGGCCCGTTCACCATCAGGCGATGGGTCAGCCGCTGGCCTTCGGTCGTCAGTCGCAGGAGCGTGCGACGCGCGTCGCCGGGATCGGGGCGCGACTCAACGAGGCGACGTTCCTTGAGGCGCCGAATCACACCCTGCATCGTGGCCTTGTCCATGCCGACGAGCCGACCGAGCAAGTTCTGCGACAGCTCGCCGTACTCGTTCAGCTTCACCATGCTCGAATACTGGGTGGGCGTGGTGTTCGGATCGCCGATCGCGGTCTGGAAGATCGAAGTCGCGCGCTGGTGCGCGCGTCGCAGCAGATATCCGATCTGTTCCTCGATCTTGTACGGCCGGACGGCGGGTGCGCGTGCCGGCTTTTGTTCCGTAGTCCTTCTCGCGACACTGCCGGCCATGGCTCCCGCCCTGAAAGTTTCTTCTGTCCACCGGATGGATGCGCAACGCTGTGCTGATGTCTCTCGCTACACCCGCGATGCGGCGCGCACAACGGTTTCGTTCGCGCGAAAAAATCGCGAGGCTTGACGGAGCCGCGCCGCCGTTGCAGCGCGTCAGTTGCCCGCGACACGACGCGCGTGACCGACCCAGAAGGGTTCGCGCAGTTCCTTGCGGCGAATCTTGCCGACCGGCGTCTTGGGCAATGGCTCGGCGCGCAACACGACCTTCCCCGGCCGCTTGTAGGCACCGAGCTTCTCGGCGCAGAGCTCGATCAGCTCCTTCTCGCTCACCGCGACATCCGGTCTCACGCAAACCACAGCGCAGGGTGTCTCGCCCCAACGCGCATCGGGAATGCCGAACACCGCGACCTCAAGCGTCGCCGGATGGGCGGCGATGACATTCTCCAGCTCTGCCGGATAGATGTTGTAGCCGCCCGAGATCACCATGTCGTCGGCCCGGTCGAGCATGTAGAGATAGCCATTGGCATCGAGCCGGCCGACGTCGCCGGTCTTCACCCAGCCGTTCACGATTCGCTCCGCCGTCGCCTCGGGGTTGTTCCAGAAGCCCTTCATCTGGCCGTCGGTACGCGCCACGATCTCGCCCGTCTCCCCGGGTGGCACCGGGCGATTCTCCTCGTCCCAGATCTGCAGTTGGGCGAACGGCAGCGGCATGCCGCAGGCGCGCAGGGGCTCGGAACCGGGCACATCCTTTGCGAACCATTGCCGCGGCCCCATCATGGCCACGGGTAGCACCTCGGTCTGTCCGTAACCCTGGAACATCGCCGCGCCGAAAATCTGATGCGCCTTGAGCGCCGTCTCATCCGAGATCGGGGCGGCCGACACCATCATGCATTTGAGGTGGGGGAACTTGCGGGTCTCGATGCCGGGGATGCGGTTGATGGCGTTCAGGATGGTCGGCACCATGAACATGTAGCCGATCCGCTCGCTGGCCATGATGTCGAGCAGGCTGGCCGGATCGAACCGTTCGCACATGACATTGCGGCCGCCCCCCAGCCACATCGGTGTGAAGAGGTAGCCCGAGCCGTGGCTGATCGGCGCCAGGTGCAGGCAGGAGTCGCCGGGCTCGACGGGCGGATAGAGGTAGAACCAGTCGCGACCGGCGGCGAGCCAGGCGCGATGGGTATAGGCCACCCCCTTGGACTTGCCGGTCGTCCCGCCGGTATGGCGGATGATGTAGTTGTCCTCGGGATCGATCGGCACGTCCGGATCGATGTCGGGTTGACCGGCGAGCCAGGCCTCATAGCCGGCATCACGCACCAGCAGGTACTCCAACGCCGGCAAGTCGCCCCGCACCGCCTCGATCTCGGCCTGGTACTTCTCGGCCACGACCACGGCGCGACATCCGGTGTGGCCCAACATGTGGGCGTGCGATTCGCGGGCGTTGCGCGGGTAGAGCGGCACCCGCACGAGGTTGGCGATCGCGGCGCCCAGGAAAAAGTCGGACGATTCCAGCGTGTTGTCCTCCAGCACGCCGACCCGATCCTGCGGTTTCAGGCCGAGCGCCAGGAGGGCGTTGGCCATCCGGAGTCCCCGCGTCCAGGCCTCAGAGAACGTGAGGCGCCGGTCGCCCGCCACGACCGCCTCGCGACTCGCGTTGTAGTGCGCCGCGCTTCGCATCTGGGTCCGCACATCCACGCCCGCTCTCCCTCGCCGATTTCGGGTCGCGAGTTTCGGGCTCGCGCCGCGACAGTCAAGACACCCGGGTGATTGACCGACGAACCGTCGCGCCGCAGTCTCGCGCGCCCCGCTTCAACGGAGAGACAATGCCCGGCGCCCTGCACGGATTGAGGATCGTCGACCTCACCAACATCATTCTTGGCCCCTATGGCACCATGTTGCTGGCCGACCAGGGGGCCGACGTCATCAAGGTCGAGGCCCCCGAGGGCGATGCCGTGCGCCATATCGGCCGGCCGGGGCGCACGCCGGGCATGGGACCGACCTATCTCTACGTGAACCGCAACAAGCGCGCGGTCTGTCTCGATCTCAAACAGCCGACGGCGCGAGCGGCGCTTCTGAAGGTGGTCGCCACCGCCGATGCCTTCGTCCATGCGCTGCGGCCACAGGCGATCGCGGCGCTGGGCCTGTCCTATGCCGACATCGCCAAAGTGAAGCCGGATATCGTCTATGTCGGGGCCTATGGCTTCTCTGCCGACGGTCCCTACGGCAGGCTGCCGGCCTACGACGACGCCATCCAGGCCCGGTTCGGCATCGCCGACCTGATGGGCCGGCAAGCGCGGGACGACACCCCGCGCTATCCCCCGACCATCCTCGCCGACAAGACGGTCGGGCTCACCTTCGCCTTCTCGACACTCGCCGCGCTGATGCACCGCCAGCGCACCGGCGAGGGCCAGTTCGTGGAAGTGCCGATGTTCGAGACCATGAGCGCGTGGCTGATGGTCGAACATCTGTGGGAGCGGACCTTCAGCGATGCCGGCGCGGTCGGCTACACGCGGCTACTCGCACGCACCCGCAAGCCATATCGCACGCGCGACGGCTGGATGGCGATCCTGCCCTACAACGACAAGCATTGGCGAAACTTCTTCGAGATCGTCGGCCGGCCGGAGGTCCTGCAGGATCTGCGCTACGCGACGCTGAACGCACGCTCGCTCAGGATCGAGGAAATGTACGACATGGTCGAGAAACTGGCGCTGGAACGTACCACCGCCGAATGGGTGACGCTCCTGGATCGCGCGCAGATTCCCAACGCGCCGGTCAACAGGGCAGAGGACCTGTTCAACGATCCGCACCTCGTGTGGCGACAACTGTTTCGTCGATACCCGCACCCCACTGAGGGCGAGGTGATGATGGTCGAGCCGCCGATGCGCATGAGCCGCACACCGCCGGAAATCCGCACGCAGGCGCGCCTGCTGGGCGAAGACTCTCGCGCCGTGTTGGCCGAGGCCGGGGTGCCGGCGGAAGAAATCGAGGCGCTGGCCCGGTCGGGTGCTCTGATCGAACCCGGCTAGAGCGGACTGACCCTAGGCCCGACGCGCCGGTGTCCCGCTGCCGGCCACCAGCTGGCGCACGGTGGGCAGCACATCGCGGCGCCACGCCGAGTAGCCCGAGGTCATCGTTACCAGCGCCCCCCCGGTAATGACAAAGAATGCCGGCGTCGCGCGCGGCGCGCCCGGCAGATCGCGGAAACGGCGAAGCTCCTCCGGCCAGTTGGCGTCACGGTAGGCCTCGCGCGCGCGCGGCGCGCGCAAGAAGATCGTCTGGACGCGCGCATGCTCCGGCGCCTGGCGCCACCAGTGCGCCTCGTTGGCGTGCCAGCGCTTGCACGGCTCGCAATCGTCGGCCTCGACAAAGATGAAGGTCGGTCGCGTGCTCGCCCCCGCGGGCACCGCGCCTCCGGCTAGCGCCGTGCTCCCCAGCACCGCGGCCAGCCGACGTCGTGTCAGCTCCATACGCAAACTCCTTGCCCTGCGGCGCCCGCTTCCCCACGAGAGCCGCTCAAGGCGCCGCCACGCTAGGCGCGCTGCGGGACCAACGCTAGCCGAGTCTTGCCTTGGCGGCGGTAAGTGCGCCGCGACTGCGACAAGACCCGTCCTCATGCGATGGATGAAGATCGCCCCGCTTGTTTCGGCGATGGCGAAACTAAGCGCCGATCGCGAGCTCCGCGGCGGCGAGATCCTCCAGGGCGGCACCCACCGACTTGAAGAGCGTGATGCTGTCCGCCGGTAACGCAGCGCGTCCCCGATGCTGTTTGCGCGCGAGCTCATAGAGATCAGCGCGCAGCCGGTCGGGCCGGAGAGCACCCGATTTCAGCGGCTGCACAATATCGCCGGCCTCGCGGCTGGCGCCCTCCCGGGTATCGACAAAGACCTCGGCGCGACGCGCGGCCTCATCGTCGCTCTCGCGCATCGCAGGCGTATAGGCGCCGACCAGATCGAGATGCGCGCCGGGTGCGAGCCACGCGCCCGCGACCAGCGGCTCCTTCGACAGCGTGGCGCAGGACACGATATCGGCGGCGGCGACTGCGGCGGCGCGATCCGGCGCGGCCCGCACGGCGACCGGCCGTCCCAGCGCACTGGGCAGCGAAGACGCAAGCTCGGCGGCTAGCGCCCGGGCGTGGTCGGGTGTGCGGCCCCAGATCGCGACCTCCTCGATCGGTCTCACCTTGCAATGGACGCGCACCAGATGCGGCGCCAGTGCTCCCGTGCCGATCATCACGAGGCGCCGGGCATCGGCGCGTGCGAGATAGCGCGCGGCGAGGCCCGACGCGCAGGCCGTGCGCCGCTTGGTAAGCATGGTGCCGTCCAGCAGGGCTACCGGCTGGCCTGTCGTGCCGTCGAGCAGGAGATACTGCCCGAAGATCGAGGGCAACGACGCCTGTGCGTTGTCGGGGAAGACCGTGACCAGCTTCACGCCAATGCGCGGCGGCGCAGCTCCGCCGGGCCGCGTCCACGCGGGCATCAGCAGCAGCATGGCGTCGGCCGATCCCGGACCGCGCGCGGCCGGAATCGGGTGATGGTGGCGCACCGGCATCTCGCAGCCCGCCCGGAACGCCGCGTCCAGCCGCTCGATGAGGGCCATGTCATCGAGCGCGGCGTCGACGGCGGCGGCGTCGAGGATCCTCACGCTGCCGGCGCCCGGGAAGTCGGCGGCAGCAGTTCGGGCTGCACGATGGCCCCTTGCCGCTCCAGCGCTTTGGAATCGCGGCGTTGTGGTTCGGGCGCACCGGTAGCGGCGAGGTGCGCAGCGTGGGCGGCCGATAGTTCGGTCTTGAGCCGCGCGATCTCACGCTCGCCGCGAGCCGCGTCGGCCGTCGCACTCTTTGCGCGCTTGCGGTGATGGCGCCCCGCCCACCAGCCGAGTGCCACGCCCGCCAGCACTCCAGCCAGCAGCAGTCCGACGACCAGGAGATAGAGTGGCATGACCAGCGCGTGCGGTAAGGGCCAGAGCCCGACCTGAACCGGCTGCGCGTTGCTGATGGCCATCAACACGCAGATGAGCAGGAACAGGAGAAACAGGACGCGGGAAACGATCTTCATGCCGGGCGCCAGCATCGCACGGGCAGGCTCGGAAAGGCGAGCGGCCTACTTGCGCTGGGCGGCGGCCGCCAGAGCGGCGCGCTGGGCTTCCTTATTGAGGCGGTCGCGCAGGTCCTTGCCGGTTTTGAAGTAAGGCACGCGTTTGGAGGCCACGGCGACTTGCGCGCCGGTGCGCGGGTTGCGACCAGTACGGGGCTCGCGGGTCTTGACCGAGAACGCGCCGAAACCGCGCAACTCAACACGATCGCCGGCCGCCAGAGCCTTGGAAATCTCGTTGAATACGGTTCCGACGATGCGCTCGACATCCCGCTGGTAGAGGTGCGGGTTCCGGGCCGCCAGGCGGGCGATCAGCTCGGACTTGGTCATCGCGCTTCCCTGAACGGGGCGAACATCGCCCTTGGGATCAAAGATTTATGGATAATACCGAAACTATCCCCGCACCGTCAAGCCTAAGTCCTTGAAACTCAAAAGAAAAAGGCCGGCCCGAAAATCCGGGCCGGCCTTGTTCCGCTAGGTGCGGGGCAATAGCGCCTATTGGCCGTCGCCGTCGGACTTCTTCTGGGCGCGGTTGAGTGCGGCACCCAGGATGTCGCCCAGGCTTGCGCCCGAGTCGGACGAGCCGAAATCGGCCATCGCCTTCTTCTCCTCGTCGAGCTCCCGCGCCTTCACCGACAGGATGACGCGGCGCGAGGCCTTGTCGATGTTGGTGATCTTGGCGTCGAGCTTGTCGCCCACGGCGTAGCGCTCCGGACGCTGCTCGGAACGATCGCGGCTCAGCTCCGACTTGCGGATGAAGCCCGGGATGCCGTCCTGCAGCGTCACGTCGATGCCGTTGTCCTGGATGGTCGCGACCACGACGGTCACTACATCGCCCTTCTTGGCAACGCCGCCCACCTTCTCGAACGGATCGTTGGAGAGCTGCTTGATGCCGAGCGAGATGCGCTCCTTGTCGATGTCGACGTCGAGCACCTTGACCTTGACCTGGTCGCCCTTCTTGAAGTCGCGGATGGCCTCGTCGCCGGCCTTCTCCCAGCTGAGATCGCTGAGGTGGACCATGCCGTCGATGTCGCCGGGAAGGCCCACGAAGAGGCCGAACTCGGTGATGTTGCGAACCTCGCCTTCGAGCTCGGTGCCGCTCGGGTGCTTCTCGGCGAAGCTCTCCCACGGGTTGGCGAGGCACTGCTTGAGGCCGAGCGAAATGCGGCGCTTGGACATATCGACGTCCAGCACCATCACTTCGACTTCCTGCGAGGTCGAGACGATCTTGCCGGGGTGCACGTTCTTCTTGGTCCAGCTCATCTCGCTGACATGCACCAGGCCCTCGACGCCCGGCTCCAGCTCCACGAAGGCGCCGTAGTCGGTGATGTTGGTGACGCGGCCCTTGAGCTTGAGACCGACCGGGTACTTGGCGCCGGCGTCGTCCCACGGATCGCTCATCAGCTGCTTCATGCCGAGCGAGATGCGCTGCGTCTCCGGGTTGAAGCGCACGACCTGCACCCGCACTTGCTGCCCGATCGTGAGCGCCTCCGACGGATGGTTGATCCGCTTCCAGGCGATGTCGGTGACATGCAGGAGGCCGTCGACGCCGCCCAGATCCACGAAAGCACCGTAGTCGGTGATGTTCTTCACGACACCGTCCAGGATCTGACCCTCGGTCAGCGCTCCCATCAAGCGGGTGCGGTCCTCGGCCCGGGTCTCTTCCATGACGGCGCGACGCGACACCACGATGTTGCCCCGGCGGCGGTCCATCTTGAGGATCGCGAATTGCTGCTCCTGGCCCATCAGCGGACCGACATCGCGCACCGGGCGGACATCGACCTGGCTGCCCGGCAGGAACGCCACGGCGCCGTTGAGGTCCACGGTGAAGCCGCCCTTTACGCGACCGAAAATGGTGCCCATGACGCGCTCGTTGTCGCCGAACGCCTTCTCAAGCTGGGTCCACGACTCCTCGCGGCGCGCCTTCTCGCGCGACAGGACGGCCTCGCCCTCGCGGTTCTCCATGCGGTCGACGAAAATGTCGATCGAGTCGCCTTCCTTGACCTCGGGCGCGGCGCCGCCGATGCCGAACTCGCGCAGCGGCACGCGGCCTTCGGACTTCAGGCCGACATCGATCACCACGAAGTCGTTGGCGATGCGGATCACGCGTCCCTTGACGACGGACCCTTCGAAACTCTGCGAGCCACCGAGCGATTCCTCTAGCAGGGCGGCGAATTCGGCGTTGGCGTCGGTAGCATTCTGACGGACGGCGCTGCCTCTCGGCATAGGGTATCCTTTCACAACATGATCCCGGGCGGCGGAAGCTGCCCGTCGGCCAGCCGGTTAAGTCCGGCGGATCCAGTGCCTGTTTCGCCCACGTCCGGGCCACGGGCCCGGTGCGCAATCGCCGCTCGAACGTCGCCGGCCCGCCGGCGGCGACTTAAGACCCGGCGCGTCGGAAGCCCTTGCCCGCCATGTACGCCAGCGCGGCGGCAAGCGCCCGCTCGGCATCCATGTCGGTGGTATCGAGCCGGTAGGCATCGGGTGCGGCCCGCAAGGGGGCGTCCGCCCGGCCGCTGTCGCGGCGATCCCGTTCTTCCAGCTCGGCAAGAACGCGCGGCCTTATAGGATCGCCGCCACGGGCGCGCAACTCCCCGACCCGCCGGTCCGTCCGCGCCTCAAGGCTCGCCGTCACGTAGAATTTCACGGGTGCCGCGGGGCAAATGACTGTCCCGATGTCGCGACCGTCCAGCACCGCTCCGCCCGCCTGGTTGGCAAAATTTCGCTGAAATTCCAGCAGCTTGGCCCGCACCTCCGGATTCGCTGCCACGCGCGACGCGGCCTGGCCGATGGCGTCGTCGCGCAGCGCCGGATCGGCGAGATCGGCCGCGGAAAGGCGACCCGCGGCCACCTCCGGCGCCACCCCGTCGCGCGACGCCCGCAACGCAACAGCCCGATAGAGCGAGCCTGTATCGAGATGAGGCAACCCGAAGTGGCTGGCGAGGCGGCGCGCGAGCGTGCCCTTGCCCGATGCGGCCGGACCGTCGATCGCGACGACCAGCCGCTCGCTCATGCGGGGCCGATGGCCGCGCCCAGCCCGTTCATAAGGCTGGCGAAACCGGGAAAGCTGGTGTCGATGGGCCCGCCGTCATCGACTGCGACCGGCTCGGCGGAGGCGGTGCCCAGCACCAGGAATGCCATCGCGATGCGATGATCGAGGTGGGTCGCGACCAGCCCGCCCCCGGGCGGCGCGGTGCCCGTGCCGTGAACCGTGAGGCTGTCGGCGCCAATGTCGTGGCGCACGCCGTTGGCCGCGAGACCCGCGGCAACCGAGGCCAGCCGATCGCTCTCCTTGGCGCGCAGCTCCGCGAGCCCCAACATGCGCGTGGTGCCCTGCGCGCACGCCGCCGCGATGGCAAGAATGGGATACTCGTCGATCATCGACGGCGCGCGCTCAGGCGGAACATCGACGCCGCGCAGAACGCCGCCTCTCACGCGCAGATCCGCCACCGGCTCGCCGCCGACGTCGCGCGGGTTCTCGAAGGCGAGATCCACGCCCATCTCGCGCAGAGTCTGGTAGAGGCCGGCCCGCAGGGGATTGACGCCTACCGCCTCGACCGTGACGTCGCTGCCCGGCCGGATCGCCGCGGCGACCACCGCAAAGGCGGCCGACGAGGGATCGCCTGGAACCACGATCTCGCAAGCCCTGAGTTCGGGCCAGCCCACCACGGTGATGCGCTTGGCGCCGCTCTCGCCGTCGACCACGCGGACTGTCGCGCCGAAATGGCGCAACATCCGCTCGGTGTGGTCGCGCGTGGCCTCGGGCTCGATCACGGTCGTCTCGCCTGCGGTGTTCAGGCCGGCCAAGAGGATCGCGCTCTTCACCTGGGCCGACGCGACGGGCAGGCGATACTCGATGGGTACCAGCTCATCGGACCCGGTGATGGCAAGCGGCAACCGGCCGCCGTCGCGACTGGCGAAGCGCGCGCCCATGCTCTGCAACGGGCCGATGACGCGTTGCATCGGCCGACGCCGCAAAGAAGCGTCGCCGGTCATGACGCTGGTGAAGCGGTGGCTCGCCAGGATGCCGGAGAGCAGCCGCGCCGAGGTTCCGGAATTGCCGAGGTCGAGCACGTTGTCCGGTTCTCGGCAGCCTCCAGCCCCGACACCGATAACGCGCCAAAGCCCGGTTTCGCGCTCGTGACTGACCCCTGCCCCCAGCGCCCGCATGGCCGCGGCGGTGCTGAGCACATCCTCTCCCTCGAGCAGGCCCGAGATCCGGGTCTCGCCCAGCGCCAGAGCCCCGAACATCAGGGCGCGGTGGGAAATCGACTTATCTCCGGGCGCGCGGACGCGGCCATTGAGACGCGGTACGGCGCGGGAGACAAGCTTGAGGGCTGCGGCGTGGGACAGGCGACTCTCCGGCGAACGGGACGCCCCGCTGTAGCACGGCGATATTTCGTTTTGACAGGGTGGAGGGTGCGTGACATACGCTCCGCGCCGCGCGGCCGGGCCGCGCGGAGCCGCTATGCGGCGTAGGATTTAGGGGATCGCGAGTGGCCAAGGCCTCCTGGGGCATCAAGCGTACCTGCCAGAATTGCGGGGCGCGCTTTTACGACCTCAACAAGAATCCGATGAAGTGCCCCAAGTGCGGGCGCGAGCACGAGCCGGAAGACTTCGTGAAGGTCCGGCGCACGCGCGGTGGCGCGGCTGCGACCGCAGCTGCCGCCGCGGCAGCCGCCAAGGCGGCTGCGGCCAAGGCCAAGAAGGCGCAGGACGCGCTGGCCGGCGACGACGTGCCCGACGTGGAGGCGGACGACCCCAATCTCGTGGAGGCGGATGATCTCGAGGACGAGAACTCCGACATCGAGATCGAGGTCGCGGACGACAAGGAGGAGGCCGACCGCTAAATCGCAGGTCGTTGCCAGCGGCGGGGCGGGTTTCTATTCTCGCGCCGTTTCCGGAATTCCGGGGCCATAGCTCAGCTGGGAGAGCGCTACAATGGCATTGTAGAGGTCGACGGTTCGATCCCGTCTGGCTCCACCAATAAAATTAAGGGGTTAGCTGGAAACGGCTAGCCCCTTATTGCTGGCGGGCAAGTGTCGAGCAGGCAGGGGGAATTGCTGAGCTGGAAAACGCGATCTTGGCCTTCGAGGCGCAAGAGCAACCGCTAGGCACGTGGCTCCTGTTTCCAGCTTCCGTCGTGGTAGCCGCGGCAAGTCACTGGTGAGGCTGTGTGCTCGCCACACGCGGGGTCACGCGGCGTTGAAGAACCGGCCGGCCATGCGGGCCTCACGGATGGATCCCCCATGGTCTCGCGCCGCTAGGTTCCTCGTCGAGCAAGGCTGTACTGCTCGACCGCCGTTGCGCGCCTCCAACCACGCCGTCCAAGGACGGTCTGGGTGAAACTTTGGCTGCACCCTCAAAGTCCCTGGAGGACGAAGTACGAATCTATGGCGGAAGATTTGAGGGCAATGCTGACCTAGTGGTTGATCGTGGCATCACTCCGAATGATCTCTGCCCGCGCGTCCGGCTGGAGCATCGATCGGGTGTCCTGTAAACCTCCAATACCATTGGCGCCGATCCGCGCGATCTGCGGCCTTTCCAGCACGACCGTGCGCATCGCGAACCAGCCTGCCGGCCGGAGTCCAGTCAAATGACCAGCGAAACCCTTGGCGCCTATCGGGAGAAGTGGCGCGAAGTTCCCGGTGGCAGCAGCGAGAACGAACGCCTCTTCTCGACCGATCTGCTGGCATTGCCGAGCGCCGACATGCTTGCGCATTGGGAGGAGCAGGCGAGGCGACGGGCCGCCGGCGACTTGGCTTGGCGCAATCGGCTGTACCTCGACGTTTTGCGGGGAAAGCGCGTGCTCGAGCTCGGTTCAGGCCTGGGCTACGATGGCCTGCACTTCGTCGAGAGCGCCGGCGCGCACTGGACCTTCGCGGATATCGTTCCGGACAATCTCGAAGTCATCAGGCGAGTTGCCGGGGCACGGGGCTTCGGCGCGCAAACTGCTTTCCACTACATCGGCGACGACCTGTCCTTCGACGCTCTGGGCGAGTTCGACGCGATCTGGGTCTCGGGCTCCATTCACCATGTCCCGTTCGAGATTCAACATCGCGAGGCGATGAACGTAATGCCTCACCTCGTGCCCGGCGGGCGGTGGCTCGAACTTGTGTATCCCCGTGAGCGGTGGCTACTCGAAGGCGAGCAGCCCTTCTCGAGCTGGGGTCGCAGCACCGACGGCGATCGGACGCCCTGGGTTGAGTGGTTTGATGCCGAGAAGATCCGGGCGCGCCTTGCGCCAGCGCGCTTTGAGGTCCTGCTCGATTTCGAGTTCGGTGCCAGCGAGTTCCGGTGGGTAGACCTGCGCTATGCCGAACCGCACGCGTTCGACCCGGCGCGGGCTCAGAAGCCGCTTGAGCGAGTCGTCACCGGACTGGCCGACCGGGTGCAGATCGACCCGAGCGCGCAACGGCTGCCCTTCGCCGGCGGCCGTTTGCGGACACAGGCCGAGCTGTGGGCACGCGGTGCGACCCTCGATCTTGCTGGCGCAATTGCTGAACTTGCGCCGCTGGCCAGCGGTCGCGAGCTCGCCTTGGACCTCGAAGTCGAAGTTGATTGGGGGGCGTTTGTGCTCTGCCTAAGCGATCGAGCTGCGATGAATCGCACGGGCGGTGCCGCAGTTGCCGCGGCGCGGCCCTGGCGGCAGCGCGTCACATTGCGAGGAGCGTCCGCGGATATTGGAAGTCTGCTCGTCCGGAACTATCACGCCGGGCGGCGGTCGATCGGCCGCATTGTCACCGCGACCCTGCGCGTAGGGACCTGAAACCGCCGTACGCGCCCCTCGCCAGGAGGGCGCGATTGAGGCACAGTTGCGGGATTCGACACCCGGACGGCAGTCATGAATCTGCGGGGTAGCGTGCTTCTGTTGTGGGCCGGCATTGCCGGGGCGGCTTTGGCCCCGGCGCCCGTCCAACTCGCCCAGACCACCGACACCAAGCCCGAAACTAAGGGCGCGGGCGATGCCGATTGCTGCAAAGGTGTGCTGGAGCGGCCCACCGGCGAGGCCGACAAGCCGCCGCCCAAGAACTGAACCCCGCCTACCAAAAATTGCGCCGCGACGGCACTTTCAATCGTCACGGTCCGCGCGGATAATGCGCGAGATGGCTTCACGCCGGGCACTCTTCTTCAGTGTTGCCGCCCTCGCGGCCTTGGGCGGTTCAGCGGCACGCGCGCAGGCCGCCGGGATGCGTGTCGTGTACGTTGGCGCCGACGACTGCCCCCCCTGCAAGACGTGGGAAGCGCAGGATATGCCGGCCTATATCAATTCAGCCGCCTCTCTCTCCGTTCCACTTATCCGCATCAAGTCTCAAAAGTCGGCCAACGCATTCCAGCAACGCAATTGGCCAAGCAACACGCAGGGCTGCTTGCGCAGGTGAAGGCACCATTGCTGCCGACATTCATTCTGGCCCGCGGCAATGAAATCGTGATCATCGCGGCGGGTCTGGGCGGCTGGCGCAACCGTGTACTGCCGCATATCCCCGGGGTCCTGAGTGGCGAATGGCCCCGTCACTCCGGTACCCACCAGTGAAGCCGGATCTTCATCCATCGGATACATAAATGTGGTGGCCAGCGCCCCGGGATCGCGCTACGGTTTGGGGCAGGTGAGGAGGTCGCCATCCGTCTAAGGACGTTGCGCCCTGTTGAGTTCCGATCCACCGGCGATCCTGCCCGTGGCACACGGTCCGTCACCTCATCTGCATCCTCCGGTCGACGACGCCTCCGCTTGCGGGGGCGTTTTTCGTTTCGCGCGACCGGTTCCGCGTCGTCCCTGACCTCTGGAGTACGCAATGGCCAAACGCGCCGCCCGTCGTGCCCGCCTGCAAGCCGTTGAATCTTCCCGCGTCCACAGTCTCGTCTTCGATCCCGCCCCGGCCAACGACCGCGACCAGAGCTACATCCGCAAGGTACGACCGCGCAGCGACAACCAGCGCCTGCTGATGCAGGCAATCGAGACCAACCCCCTCACCGTGGCGCTGGGACCGGCAGGTACAGGCAAGACCTATCTGGCCATCTCCGCAGCGGTGGAGGCCCTAGAAAACGGCGGCATCTCACGCATCCTGCTGTCGAGGCCGGCGGTGGAGGCTGGTGAGAACCTCGGCTTCCTGCCGGGCGACATGCGCGAGAAGCTCGATCCTTACCTTCGACCGCTCTATGACGCGCTCAATGACCGCCTTGGCCCCAAACGGCTCGGCCAGCACCTTGAGGACGGCACAATCGAGATTGCGCCCGTGGCCTTCATGCGCGGTCGAACGCTCAACAACAGCTTCGTGCTGATCGACGAGGCGCAGAACTGCACGTACGGGCAACTCAAAATGCTGCTCACCCGCTTGGGCTGGCACTCGACGATGGTCATGACCGGCGACCCCGACCAGACCGATTTGCTGCCTGAATTGTCGGGCCTGAAATCGATCGCCGAGCGCCTGCGCGGACTGGATGACGTTGCCGTCGTTCAGCTCACTGATCAGGACGTGGTTCGGCACCCGCTCGTCGGTCGCATGTTGTCAGTCCTCTAGAGTTTCACCCACAGATCGGTGCACCCCGAACATAGAGAACATATATAGAACATCCGTGCTCGCCGTCCCCGGATTGGGACGGCGAGCGTGGCGGATTATGGCGCCTTTTCAATAGCTTAGACCCAGCAGTCCCGGCGGGCTGCACGAGGCAAGACCGCAAGTCAATAGAGTGACAAAACCCCAATCCGCCGGTGGGGAGACAGTTTTGCACAAGGTTCTCCACCGACTCTGCGCGCAAAGAGACGCCGTTGCCGCGCCTCGCCAGTCGGCGAGAATGAGCTCTGGAAGCGACCGTGAACGATCCCGACACCCTGCCCGACGCCAGCGAGACCGACGCCGAGCCCGACGCCATCGCGACGGGCGCCGGAGCCATCGCCGAGTACGTACGAACGCTGCCCCGCAAGCCGGGCGTCTATCGCATGATCGCAGCCGATGGCGAGGTGCTCTATGTCGGCAAGGCGCGCTCGCTACGTAGCCGCGTCGGTTCGTACACCCAGGCCGGCCGGCTCTCGACGCGCCTGTTGCGGATGGTGGCTGCCACGCGGTCGATGGAGTTCGCCGTCACCGCGAGCGAGGCCGAAGCGCTCCTGCTTGAGAACAACCTGATCAAGCGCTTCAAGCCACGCTTCAACGTGCTGCTGCGCGACGACAAGTCTTTCCCGTATATCACCATCCGCCGCGACACGCCGTGGCCACAGCTCGCCAAGCACCGCGGCGCGCGCGAAGCCGACAACGAGTATTTCGGGCCGTTTGCCTCGGCCACGGCCGTCAACCGCACGCTCTACGCCCTGCAGCGGGCATTCCCGCTGCGCTCCTGTTCCGATGGCGTGTTCGTGGCGCGCACAAGGCCCTGCCTCCAGTTTCAGATCAAGCGCTGCACCGCGCCGTGTGTGGGCCGCATCGAGGCGCCGGACTACGCGGCGATCGTGGAAGACGTGCGTGGCTTTCTGGGTGGCCGCAATCGCGAGATCCAGCAGGCGCTGTCGATCCGGATGGAACGGGCGGCCGAGACCCTGCAGTTCGAACAGGCGGCGGTGCTGCGCGACCGGCTGCGGGCACTGGCGCAAATCCAGGCGACACAGACCATCAGCCTCGCCTCCATCACGGACGCCGACATCTTCGCAGCCCATGCCGAGGGCGGTCAGGTCTGCGTGCAGGTCTTCTTCGTGCGAGCGGGCCAGAATCTTGGCAATCGCGCGTACTTCCCCAGTCACGGCCGCGAGCTGGGTGAGGCGGAGGTGCTGTCGGCGTTCATCGGCCAATTCTACGAGGCGCGAACCGCGCCGCCGCTCATCCTCGCGAGCCACGAGCCAACCGAGAGTGCTGTGATCGCCGAGGCGCTGGGCTTGCGCGGCGGCAGCCGGGTGGAGATCCAGGCGCCGCGGCGCGGCGAGGCACGCGATGCTGTAGAGCACGCGATCGCCAACGCCCGCGAGGCGCTGGCGCGGCGGGTCGCCGAGCGCGGCACCCAGCGCCGACTGCTGGAAGGCATCGCGCGCGCCTTCGCGCTGGAGGCGCCACCCGAACGCATCGAGGTCTACGACAACAGCCACATCCAGGGCAGTGCGCCGGTCGGCGCCATGATCGTGGCCGGACCCGACGGCTTCCAACGCACCGCCTATCGCAAGTTCAACATCAAGAGCGAGACCGCGGCGGGTGACGATTTTGCAATGATGCGCGAGGTGCTGGAGCGGCGCTTCGGCCGGGCGCTCCGCGAGAACCCCGAACGCGATGAGTCCGGTTGGCCCGATCTTGTCCTGATCGATGGCGGCCAGGGACAACTCGACGCCGCCCGCGCGGTGATGGCCGATCTCGGTCTCGACGATATCGCCGTTGTCGGCATCGCCAAGGGGCCGGATCGCGACGCCGGCCGCGAGCGGTTCTTCGTCCCCGGCCGGCCCCCATTCGCGCTAGAGCCGCGCGATCCGGTGCTCTACTTCCTCCAGCGCCTGCGCGACGAGGCGCATCGATTCGCGATCGGCACGCACCGCGCGCGGCGCGGCGCCGATCTGACCCGCTCGGCGCTGGATGAGGTGGCCGGGATCGGCGCGCGACGAAAGAAGGCGCTGTTGCACCATTTTGGATCGGCGCGCGCGGTCGCCGCCGCGTCGATCGACGACATTGCCTCGGTCGAGGGGGTTTCGCGGAGGCTGGCGGAGAAAATCCACGAACACTTCCGCGGCGGGACGTGACGTTCCGCACGGTTCCCACGCCCGGCCTTCCGCCCTAGAGTGCGCCGCACGTCCCGATGCCCTTCAGTTTACCCAACCTCCTCACACTTTCGCGCATCGCCGCCATCCCGCTGGTAGTCGCCTGTCTGTGGCTGGATCGCGGCTGGTCGCAGTGGGCTTCGATGGTGATCTTCGCCATCGCGTGCATCACCGACTGGTTCGATGGCTATTTCGCCCGGCGCTATCACCAGATTTCCCGCCTGGGCCGCTTCCTGGACCCCATCGCCGACAAGCTGCTGGTGGCGGCGGCACTCCTGATGCTGGTCCACAACGGGCCTTTGCGCGGGGTGCATCTGCTGGCGGCGTTGGTGATCCTGGCCCGTGAGATTCTGGTCTCCGGATTGCGCGAGTTCCTGGCCGACCTGCGCGTCGGCGTTCCCGTGAGCCAACTCGCGAAGTGGAAGACCGGCGCGCAGATGGTGGCGATCGGCTTTCTCCTTGTCGGCGATGCCGCGCCGGCCGGGATTCCGGCGGTGCTGATCGGGCTGGTGCTGATCTGGATCGCGGCGGCCCTGACGTTGGTTACCGGCTACGACTATCTGTGCACCGGATTGCGCCACATGGCCGACGAACCGGCACGCGGACCGGGGGGGTCGTGAAGATCCGCTATTTCGCCTGGCTCAAGCGCCGCGTAGGTGTCGCTGAGGAAGATGTGACACCACCGCCGGAGGTCCGGAGCGTCGGCGATCTGGTGGTCTGGTTGCGGACGCGCAGCCCGGCCCACGCCGAGGCGTTGGCCGAGGGCGGAGCGTTCGGCGCGGCACTGGATCGCCGCACGGCGACGTTCGATACGCCGCTCGGCGAGGCACGCGAGGCTGCGTTTTTCCCGCCCTTCACGGGAGGGTGACGCCGTGGCGGTGCGCGTCCAGGCGGAAGACTTCGATGTCGGCGCGGAGCTCGCGCGCCTCACGGACGGCAATGCCAGGATCGGCGGATTGGCGGTCTTCGTCGGCCTCGTGCGCGAACGCCACGTCCGCGATGGCTACCACCAAGATCGCATCGAGGCGCTGACCCTGGAACACTGGCCGGGCCGTACCGAAGAGGCGCTGGCCGAAATCGAGGCCGAGGCGCGGCGACGTTGGCCTCTCGACGCCACGCTGATCGTGCATCGCCACGGACGGCTTGTGGCAGGCGAGCGCATCGTTCTGGTGGCGGTGGGCTCGCCGCACCGCGAGGCCGCTTTCGAGGCGTGCGGCTTCCTGGTCGACTGGCTCAAGACCAAGGCGCCGTTCTGGAAGCTCGAGGAAACCCCCGAGGGCGAACGCTGGGTCGAAAGCCACGCGGGCGACGAAGAAGCCGCCGCCCGCTGGGACAAGCCGGGAAAGGCCTAGAGTAGAAGCAACGTGGTCACGCCGCCCAGTGGCCCGACTCGCCGAAGCCTTCGCAGTCGGAAGTGCGCACCAGCCGGGGGAAGTCGTCGAGCATCGCGCGGGTGATCGGTCCGACCTGGAAGTTAAGGGAGTCGACCGAGGCTACAGGCACGATCTCGGCGGCGCTGCCGCAGAAGAACAGTTCGCTTGCGCGCGCGAGTTCGTCCGGCATCACAGCACGCTCCTCCACTGCGATGCCGCGGCGGTGTGCCATGCCGATGACTTCACGACGCGTGATGCCATCAAGGATGTTCTCGATCCGCGGCGTGACCAACGCGCCATCGATCGCGAGAAACACATGGGCGCCCGTCGATTCCGACAGCTGCCCCTTCCAGTCCAGCATCAGCGCGTCGTCGAACCCGGCCTTGAGCGCGCGATCTTTCTCGATGCCTCAGATGATGTAGAGGCCGGCCGCCTTCGCAGCCCCCGGCGCGTTCTCCGGCGGCGGGCGGCGATAGCGCGCCATCGTCACGCGGATCCCGCCGTCGCTTGCGTCGACCGACAGTCGACGGTCCGGCACCCAGGGGGCGATGGCGAGATGAACCGTGGTGCCGATGGCGGACACGCCCAGCACCTCTGAGCCGCGCCAGGCGATCGGCCGCACGTAACCGGTCGAGAGTCCGTTCGCGCGCACGACGTCGCGGGTCGCTTGATCGATTTGCTCGCGGGTCCACGGGATTTCGTAGTCCAGCAGCCGGGCCGAGTTGACCAGGCGGGCGCTGTGCGCGGCGAGGCGGAACACCCGACCCTCGTAGATGCGCTCGCCCTCGAAGACCGCAGACCCGTAGTGAAGCGCGTGGGTCAGAACGTGGGTACGGGCGTCGCGCCACGCGACCAACTGCCCGTCCAACCAAATGAACCCGTCACGATCCGACATCGTTGTAGACATTGCGATTCTCCCGCCAGAGAAGTTTGAAAACGCTTGAAATGCCTCCACTCAACGCAACTTTCTGAATTATTAGGTCATTAATACTGACCTTGTCAATATAACTGGCACAAAAAGAAACGGGGCCGCGAGGCCCCGTTGCTGGATCGCCCGCGGTGGCGGCGGATCAGTCGGCGGCAGCGCGGCTGGCGGGCTGCACGGCGCGCGTGAAGTCCGCGATGAGCGTGCGGCAGACCTCGCCGGGCGTGAAGCGATAGGGGCCGATCTCGCTCACCGGCGTCACCTCGGCGGCGGTGCCGGTGATGAAGCACTCGCTGGCGCGCGCCATCTCCTCCGGCATGATGCCGCGCTCGACCACCTTCATCTGACGCTTGCGCGCGAGATCGATGACCGCGCGGCGCGTGATGCCGTCGAGGAAACAATCGGGCTTGGGCGTGTGAATCTCGCCGTCCATCACGAAGAACACGTTGGCCCCGGTCGCCTCGGCGATCTGGCCACGATAGTCGAGCATCAGGGCATCGTCGTACCCGGCCTGCTCGGCCTTATGCTTGGAGAGGGTGCAGATCATGTAGAGACCGGCCGCCTTGGCATGGACCGGCGCGGTGTTCGGCGCGGGTCGGCGCCAGTCGCTCAGGGCGAGGCGGATTCCCTTCATCTTGGCCCCGAGCGTGTAGTAGCTCGGCCAGACCCACACTGCGATGGCAAGGTGAATACGGTTCTGCTGCGCCGACACACCCATCATCTCGCTGCCGCGCCAGGCGACCGGCCGCACATAGCCGTCGACGATGTTGTTGGCGCGTACCGTCTCCATCGTGGCGGCGTCGATCTGGGCCAGCGTCCAGGGAATCTCGAAGCCCATCAGCTTGCCCGAGTCGATCAGCCGCTGGCTGTGATCGGTGAGCTTGAAGACCTGGCCCCCATAGACTCGCTCGCCCTCAAACACGGCCGAAGCGTAGTGAAGCCCGTGGGTCAGCACGTGCACATTGGCGCCACGCCACGGCACTAGTTTGCCGTCGTACCAGATCGTGCCGTCCCGATCGTCGAAGCTGGGGGCCGCCGTTGCCATGGGTCGTCGCTCCACTTCAAGTAAGATTCTGTCGCCTGAAACGGCGCGGCCGTAACATCGCACCCGTGGGGTGTCAACGCAACGCGACCCCTCTATAGTCGGCGTCAGCATCGTCACCCCCAAGATCGAGCCCGTGGAAACCAGATCGCCCGCCAATCCGCTGTTCCTGCGCGAGCGCGAACTGCGCCAGGGCATCGAGCTGATGTTCTATGCGTATCGGGACTTCACCTTCGAGTCGGACCAGCAGCTGAAGGAGTTCGGTCTCGGACGCGCGCATCATCGCGCGCTCTATTTCATCGGGCGCCATCCCGGCGAGACCGTCGGACACCTGTTGTCGATCCTGAAAGTCACCAAGCAGTCGATCTCGCGCATCATGCGGGACCTGATCGACCAGGGTTATGTCGATCAGAAGAGCGGGCCGCGCGACCGTCGCGAGCGCCGCCTGTGGCTGACCGACAAGGGGCAGACCTTGGAGCGGGCTCTGACCGAGCGCCAGTGCAAGCGATTTGCGCGCGCCTATCGCGAGGCCGGCGCCGACGCTGTTCAGGGCTTCGGCAAGGTCTTGCTGGGTCTGCTCGAGCCGGTCGAGCGGCTGGCGGTGGACAAGCGCGTACGCGACCCAGGCGGCGCCTGAACGCGCTATGGGCGAGGCCGAGGACAAACCGCACATCCTCGTCGTTGACGATGACAATCGCCTGCGCGAGCTCCTGAAGTCGTTCCTGGCGCGCAACGGCTTTCGCGTGACGACTGCGGCCAGTGCGGCCGAAGCGCGGCAGCGGCAAGCGGCGCTGGATTTCGATCTCGTGGTGTTGGACGTCATGATGCCGGGCGAGACAGGTCTGCAATTCGCGGCCGAACTGCGACGCACAGGGGACATCCCAATTCTCATGCTGACCGCGATGGGCGAGGCCAAGGATCGCATCGCCGGTCTGGAGGCTGGCGTTGACGACTACCTCGCCAAGCCCTTCGAGCCGCGCGAGCTGTTGCTGCGAATCCAGAGCGTGCTCCGTCGCGGGCGGTCGCCCGCTGAGGCGCCGCCCGACACGCCGCGTCGTGTGGCGCTCGGACCGATGCTGTTCGACCTCGAACTGGGCGAATTGCAGCAGAAGGGGCGCCGCGTCCCGTTGACCGACAGTGAGGTCACGCTGTTGCGCGTGCTCGCGCTTCGGCTTGGCGAGGCGGTCGACCGCGAGACGCTCTGCAAGTCGATGGGCAACGCGGTGAACGAGCGCGCGATCGACGTCCAGGTGACGCGCCTGCGACGCAAGATCGAACCCGACCCCGGCTTCCCCCGCTACCTGCGCACGGTCCGCGGCCAGGGCTACCGCCTGGTGGCAGGCTGATGGAAAGGCGGGGCCCCGAGTGGTTTGAACGCATCGCGCGTTGGGCCGATCGGCACTCGCCTGAGACTCTGTTCGCTCGGGCGCTGATCATTCTTGTTGTGCCCATGCTGCTCCTGCAGGCAGTGGGGGTCTGGTGGTTCTATAGCCAGCGCGGCGACTATGTGACCAACCGGCTGGCGACGGCCGCGGCCCGCGACATCCGGCTGCTGGTGTCGCTGCGCGCCGACAACCCGGGGGAAGAGGGCCGCGAACGGCTGGCGCGGTTCGCCCGAGAGGACCTCGCGCTTATCGTCCATTTTCGTGCCGGCATCGTCCGCCCCGCGCCCGAACCCGGCCGCTTCGACATCGTGGCCCACGAAATGCGCGGAGCGTTGCAGGCGATCGTCGGTCGACCCTACGCCGTCCACACCGGTCGGGCCGGCGAGGTCGTGGTCGAGGTGCAACTCGCCGATGGCGATGTGTTAGAGGTCCGCCTCGACGTCACGCGACTGACGCTGGGCTCCAGCATCGCCTACGTTCTGGCGCAAAGCGGGCTTGCGTTGGTGCTGTTCGGGCTCGCGATCTGGTTCATGCGCCGGGAGCTGGTGCCGGTCGAACAGTTGGGGGCCATCGCCAACGCGCTTGGCAAGGGTCGTGACATCCCTGATTTTGGCTTTGAGGGCGGCACGCAGGAGGTCCGCAACACGGCAGCTGCCTTCCGGACCATGCGAGATCGCTTGCGGCGCCAGGTGCAGCAACGCACCGAGATGCTGGCCGGCGTCAGCCACGACCTGCGAACACCGCTCACCCGAATGAAGCTGTCGCTGGCGCTCCTGCCGGAGGGATCCGAAACCCGCGAGCTGGCGGACGATGTCGCCGATATGGAACGGATGATCGAGGGTTACCTTGCCTTCGCGCGCGGCGAGGGTGACGAGGAGATCCAGCCGGTCGACGTCGCCGATCTCCTGCAGGAGGTGGCTTCCGCAGCGCGGCGCGGTGGCGGCGACGTGGCGGTGGGCTGGCAAGGAGATGTGCAGATGCTGGCCCGGCCCGTGGCGCTTCGGCGCTGCATTGCCAATCTGCTGGGCAACGCGCTGCGTCACGGAACGCGGGCGCAGCTGCATGGACAACGTTCGCGACAGGCGATCGAGATCATCATCGATGATGATGGGCCCGGCATCCCGCCGGAGCGGCGGGAGGACGTGTTCAGACCGTTCGTGCGGCTCGACGAATCGCGCAATGTGGAAACCGGCGGCGTGGGCCTCGGCTTGACCATCGCGCGCGACCTGGCGCGCAGCCATGGCGGCGATGTGTTTCTCGGCGACTCGCCGCTGGGCGGCCTGCGGGTGACGGTGCGGCTGCCGCTCTAGAAGAGCCGCGCCCCGTTCGGGACGACGCGATCGGGCGCGAACAGGACGACGGCGCCGTCGCCGTCCGGGAACCCGAGCGTCAACACCTCTGACATGAATTTGCCGATCTGGCGCGGCGGAAAATTGACCACCGCCGCAACCTGCCGTCCGACCAGGCCCTCTGGAGAGTAGAGCGTGGTGATCTGCGCCGATGACTTTCGGTGCCCGAGCCCCGGTCCGAAATCGATCAGAAGGCGGATCGCCGGTTTGCGCGCGCCCTCGAGTGGCGCTGCTTCCAAGACAGTACCGACACGGATATCGACACGGGCGAAATCATCCCAGGCGAGTTGCGGAGACGGTGCGGAGACGGGAGCGGACATGCGCGCAGTCTCCTACACCAAACGGGCCACAAAAAAGAGGGGCCCCGCAGAGCCCCTCTCGAGCGTTCGCTGCCGGGCGCTTACTTCTTGATCGAAGCCTTCAGCTCCTCGCCGATCTCGCCGGCACGCTGGCTCAACACCTGGACTGCGTCGGCATGGCCCTTGGCCACCAGGTCGGAGATCTCGCGCACATTGGCCAGCGCGGTCTCGTAGCTCTTCTTAGCGAAGTCGATCTGCTTGGCGGCCTTCTCCTCGACGGTCGCAGCCGACATCACGTCCGAGCCGACCTTGGAGAACTCTTCCATCGCCTGGCGCACCATCTCGACCTGGCGCTCGGTGACGGTCTTCAGCGACTCCACCGCCGCCTGGTTCGCCGCCTGAAAGGCCGCGATATTCTTGCGGTTGGCTTCCATCAGGCTCTCGACGTTCAGCATCGGAAACTTGAACTCGCCGGCGAACTTGCCGAAGTCGAAGTCACCGAAGGGGTTCTTGAAGGCGGGAATGGTGTTCATGGCTATCTCCTGAAAGGGTTCGATCTCGGGGCGCCGCTTATGCCGCGCCGCACAACACAATCGAATATATGTGTGCAGCGCAGCAAGTCAAGCCAGAAAATTGTGCGTCGCACAATAAATCGAAAAAGTCAGGATTTGATATATTTCTCAATGGTTTGAATTCGCGACTCCGCGGCCCGGAGCTGGCTGTCGAGCATCGCCATGGTGGCTGACAGGTCGGCGGAACCGTCGGCCAGGAATGCCCGCAGGGTCCGTGCGTGGATCGCCGCCAAGCCGGCGATCCGGACCGCCCCCCGGGCGCCATCCGTGTCGATCCCGCTCGCCGCCAGCATGGCGGCCTGCGACCGACGCACTGCGGGGACAAGCTGCAGCGCCAGCAGCGGATCGCGCCGGACGGCCGCGCAGGCGGCGCGCACCGCCTCGCGATGCGCTGCGAGGGCATCGTAGCGGCGCATCAGCGTGTCGAAGAGGCGGTCGCGCGGCGTCTCTTCCGGATCGAGCGAGGGCGCGACCCCGGCCAGGACCTGCCGGTCAATCCACGCCATGGCGGCCGACAAGAGCGCGATCTTTCCCGGGAACGTGGCGTAGAGCTCAGCGAAACCAAGCTCGGCGCGCGTGGCGACGTCACCCAGCGTCGTGGCCGCCCAACCGCGCTCGCCCAGCACGGCCAGAAACGCGTCGACGGCGCGATCGGACGACGGAGCGCTCATCCCGCGAGTTCGCGCGATCGGCGCGACGCGGCTGCCAGCGCCCGATCGAATACCGGCTGGAGACCATCATCGGCCATCAGCACGCCGAGCGCGGCCGCCGTGGTCCCGCCAGGGCTCGTCACATTGACACGCAACTGCGCGGCACTGTCGCTGGAGCGGTGCAGCAACTCCCCGCTGCCCGCCACTGTCACCCGCGCGAGCCGCATCGCCATCTCCGGTGCGAGCCCGAGCTTGGCGCCAGCCGCTGCCATGGCCTCCGCGAGCAGGAACACGTAGGCCGGGCCGCTGCCGCTCAACGCCGTTACGGGATCCATCAACGCCTCATCGGCGACCCAGACCACGTCGCCGACCGCGCCCAACAGTTCCTCACAACGCCTCTGCGCGATGTCGCTCACGCCTGAACCCGGCACGGCGACCGTGATGCCACGCCGTACCGCCGCCGGCGTATTGGGCATCGCCCGCACCAGCCGGGCGTCCGCACCCAGACGGTCGGCGAAATAGCGAAGCGTCTTGCCGGCCGCGATCGAGAGGAACACCGCCCCGTCCGCTCCGAAACGCCGCAGCCCGGGCAAGACCTCGTCCATGGACTGCGGCTTCACCGCCAGAACGACAATCTCGGGTCTCAACGTGGCCGGCACTTCGGCGGCTGTCTCAACGGCGGTCAACCCCGCGACGGCAGGCCGACTGGCCGCCGATGGCTCGACCACCACGATATCGGCGGGCGCCATCCCGCGCGCCAACCAACCCTCCAGCATGGCGCCGCCCATCTTGCCGCAGCCGATCAGCAACAGCTTGGCCATCGTCATTCTCCCCGGCGCCGCTCAGCGCCCCTTGAAGGCTGGCTTGCGCTTGTCGCGAAACGCCGCGCCGCCCTCGATGCGATCCTGGCTGCCCGCGATCTGTTCCAGCTTGTAGCGCTCCGGCACAATGAACTCGGCCGGGCTCTTGGGCAGCGTCTGCAGCGCGAAGTCTCGCAGCGTCCGGATCACCAGTGGCGCGCTGTCCGCGATGATCCGGGCCATTCGCCGTGCCTCGGCGCGCTCCTGGCCCTCGGGGACAATCTTGTTCACGAAGCCGACTTGCCAGGCGCGCTCCAACGGCAGCTCCTCGCCTAGAAGTATGAGCTCCATGGCCACCTTATGCGGCATGCGCGCGACCACGCCCGGCGCCAGCCCGCCGAACGCGCCGACACGCGCCTCCGGGTACATGAGCTTGGTGGTGTCGGCCGCGACCAGCATATCGCAGGTCATGATCATCACGATCGCGCCCCCGATCACCCAGCCGCGGGTCGCGCCGATCACCGGCTTGCTGAGCTTGTGGCTGACATGCGGCACGGCCTTCCACATCGCCCCCGGCGGATCCTTGAGATCGGCGCCGACGCTGAAATGCGGCCCCTCGGCCTGCAGGATCGCCACCTGATCGGGACCCGCCTCAAAGGCCTGGTAGGCTGCCATCAGTTCGTCGCACAGCTGCTGACTGAGCGCATTGCGCTTGTCGGCGCGATTCATGGTGATGGTGCAGATGCCTTCACTCGACTCGACCTTGACCAGACTCATGTTCCCTCCCGATGCAGCCCCGATGCTACCGCCGCCCGTGCGCTTCTCACCAGTACGGATCGCCGGTGGCCAGGAAATCGCGGACATAGGCGCCGACCCCGTCCTCCAGCGACGTGAAGGGCTGCGTGTATCCCGCCGCCCGCAGCCGTTCCATCCTGGCTTCCGTGAAATACTGATATCGACCTCGCAGCGCCGCCGGCATCTCCACGAAGTCGATGGCCTCGGGCCGCCCCATTGCCGCGAAGGTCGCGCGGGCGAGATCGAGGAAGCTGCGCGCCCGACCGCTGCCGATGTTGAACAAACCGCTTTGCGTCCCGCTGCGCCACAGCCAGAGGACCGCCTGCGCGCAATCGCCGACCCAAATGAAGTCGCGCTCTTCGGAGCCGTCCGGGCGACCCTCGCGCGCGGAGGCGAAGAGCCGCGCGCGGCCGGTGTCGCGGATCTGCTCAAACAGCGAGAGCACGACGCTGTGCTGGCCGGTCTTGTGATACTCGTTCGGTCCGTAGACGTTGAAGAACTTCAGCCCCGCCCAGAAGGGCGGTGCGTCGGCACCGGCATTCACACGCCGCAGCACCTCCAGATCGAAGCGATGCTTGCTTGCGCCGTAGGGGTTAAGCGGATTCAGACGCCCCAGCGCCTGGCCTGTGAATTCGTCGTCGAATCCCGCCGTGCCATCGCCGTAAGTCGCCGCCGAAGACGCGTAGATGAACGGAATGCCGCGCTCGGCGGCGAAGTCCCACAGCAGCGTCGGCAGCGCGACATTGGTTCGTTCCAGGACGTCGGCGTCGGTGAAGGTCGTGCTGGAAATCGCACCCATGTGCAGGATCGCCTCGATATGGCGACGATCGCTCTCCAGAAAGGAGCCGAGGCGCTCCGGCGGCACCAGCGGTCCGAGATTGCCGCGTTTGGCGATGTTGCGACCCTTGTGGGGGTCGTCGATGCGATCGCAGAGCGCGACCTTGGGCGCACCGCCGCGCTCCAGCTCGGCGATCAGGACCGAGCCGATGAATCCGGTTCCGCCCGTGACCAACAGCATCGCGCGCTTATAGGGCCCGGCGGGGCGCCGCGGCAATTGCGGGCGCCGGCGGGCGCCCCCATATTCCTGGTTTCCCGGAGGCCCGACATGCAGACGCGCAATCCGCTGATCGATGATCTCGCCAAGGTGGCCAGCGGCGCCATGGGTGCCCTGAGCGGCGTCAAGGACGAGGTCGAGGCCAGGTTGCGCGACAGGATCGCCGCCACCCTGGACAGTATGGATATTCCGCGGCGCGAGGAGTTCGACGCCGTGAAGGCGATGGCTGCCCGCGCGCGCGAGGAGAATGAGGAGCTGAAGAAGCAGATCGCCGAGCTCCAGTCGAAGCTGGAAGGACGCTAGGCCGATGCGCGTCGGAGTCGAGGTTGGCGGCACCTTCACCGACCTCGTCGCCGTCGAAGGCGGCAAGGTCGTCGTCACCAAGGTGCCGAGCACGCCGAAGTCGCCGGACGTCGGCGCGTTCGCGGCGCTCACCGCCTCGGGCATCGATCTCGCCTCCATCGAGGATCTCGGCCACGGCTCGACCGTCGCCACCAATGCGGTGCTCGAGCGCAAGGGCGCCAACGTGGCATTCGTCGCCACCGCGGGCTTCCGCGACCTGCTGTTCATGCAGCGCCACGACCGGCGCAACATCTACGACCTCTTCTATGCCAAGCCAGCGCCGCCGGTGCGTCGCAAGGATTGCTTCGAGGCACCGGAGCGGCTGCGCGCCGACGGCTCGGTCGAGGCGCCGCTCGACGAGGCGAAGGTCAAGGCCGAGCTGATCCCCGCATTGAGGGGCGGTGGTTATCGCGCCGTCGCGATCTGCCTGCTGAATGCTTACGCCAATCCCGCGCACGAGAAGCAGCTCGCCGCGCTGTTTGCCCAGGCGCTGCCCGGCGTGTTGGTCACCTGCAGCCACCAGGTCGCCCGCGAGTTCCGCGAGTTCGAGCGCGCCTCGACGACGCTGCTCTCCGCCTACGTCCAGCCGGTGATCGACGGCTATCTGCATCGCTTCGAGAGCAAGCTCTCCGAGTCGGGCTTCAAGGGGCGCTTCACGGTGATGCAGAGCAACGGCGGGCGCCTGCCGGCTGAGGCAATGCGCCAGAGCGCCATCACCGCGCTCTATTCCGGCCCAGCCGCCGGCGTTGTCGGCGCGACGCGCCAGGCCGCGCGGTCGGGCTTCAACGATCTCATCACCTTCGACATGGGCGGCACCTCGACCGACGTCTGCCTGGTGCAGGACGGACGGCCTTCGCTCGCCGCCGAAAGCGAGATCGACGGCCTGCCGATCCGCACGCCCGTCCTCGACATCGTCTCGGTCGGTGCCGGCGGTGGCTCGATCGCCTGGGTCGACGACGGCGGCATGCTGCGCGTCGGCCCGCAGAGCGCCGGCGCCGATCCCGGGCCCGCCTGCTACGGCAAGGGCGGCACCGAGCCCGCGACCACCGACGCGCACATCGTGATCGGCACCATCCGGCCCGGCGCCTTTTTGGGCGGCCGGATGAAGCTCGACGCTGATGCCGCGCACCGTGCGTTCGAACCATTGGCCCAGCGTTTCAGACTGTCGGTCGAGCAGGCCGCCTCCTCCGCACTTCAGCTCGCAGATGCCAACATCGTGCGCGCAATTCAGCTCGTCTCGACCGAACGTGGCCGCGACCCGCGCGACTATGCGCTGGTGCCGTTCGGCGGCGCGGGTCCGCTCCATGCCGCGCGCATCGCCGAGGAACTCGGCATCTCGACCATCGTCGTTCCGCCCAACGCCGGCGTGATCTCGGCCTACGGGCTGGTCGCCTCGGACTACACCAAGTTCGACGCCGTCACGCGCAAGATGAAACTCGACGAGACGGCGGCGCACGAAGCCGGCCGCATCTTCGCCGAGATGCGCGACCGGCTCGCCGCGCAGTTCGCCGACATGAAGTTGCCGGGTGACCTCGTCTACACCCACACGCTCGACATGCGCTTCGTCGGCCAGGCCTTCGAGGTCGGCGTCGAGGTGCCGGCCGCGCGCCTCGCCTCGCTTGATGCCGCCTATCTCTCCGAGCTGTTCGCCGACGCCCACCACCGCACCTTCATGCACGGCGCCACGCTCGACCGCCCCGTGGAGATCGTGACCCTGCGCGTCGGCGCCACCCTGCCGATCGGCGGCGCGCCGAAGCTCGACCGCGAGAGCCTCGCCGCCAAGGCACCCGAGCAGGCCAAGATCTTCCACGGCGAGACCTGGCTCGACTGCCCGCGCTACACCGCCGAGGCGCTGGAGCCCCAGCAGAAGATCGTCAGTCCCGCCGTGGTCGAAGGCCACACCGCCACCACCTGGGTGGCGCCGGGCTGGACGGCTGAGCTCGATCCGTTCGACAATCTGATCCTCCGGAGATCGTCATGACCCAACTCGGTCCGATCGACTATGCCGTCATCAGCCAGGCACTGATCGCCGGCGCCCGCGAGATGGGCGTGAAGCTGATCCGTTCGGCCTACTCGACCATCCTGCGCGAAGCGCGCGACGGCTCGGCCGGTCTCATGGATCGCCACGGCAACACGGTGGCGCAGGCCGAGCTGATCCCCATGCAGCTCGGGCCCATCGGCGAGACCTTGCGCGCCTGCCTGAAGCGCCACCCGATCGAGACGCTGAAAGAGGGCGACTTCCTGATCAACAACGACCCGTTCGAGGGCGGCCAGCACATTCCCGACGTCTTCATCTTCACGCCGATCTTCGTCCAGGGACGTGTCGTGGGCTTCGGCGCCTCGGTGGCGCACCATCTCGATCTCGGCGGCGGCGCGCCGGGCCTCAACATCCACGCCTCCGACGTCTACCAGGAGGGCCTGCGCTTCCCGCCCTCCAGGTACAGCTTCGAGCACGACTGGAACGGCGGCAGCTTTGAGCGCCTGGTCACCGCCAACGTGCGCGTACCCGACCTCACCATCGGCGACTTCAATGCGCAGTTCGCCGCCAACGCGATCGGCGTGTTGCGGGTCAAGCAGCTCTGCGAACGCTACGGCACCGACAAGGTCGAAGCCGCGATGCAGGAGATGCAGGACTATTCCGAACGCCGCGTGCGTGCGGCCATCGCGCAGGCGCCCAAGGGAACCTTCTACGGCGAGGACGCGGTCGACGATGACGGTCTCACCGACGATCCGCTGGTCGTGAAGGCCAAGGTCACGATCTCGGACGACCAGGTCGAGATCGACTTCGAGGGCACCTGCCCGCAGGTGAAGCGCAACCTCAACTGCCCCTACTCCAGCACACTGTCGGCGGCGCTCTCCTGCGTGAAGTCCGTCCTGACAAGCCCGGACATTCCCTACAACGAGGGCATGGCGCGTCCGATCAAGATCAAGGTGCCGTACGGGTCTCTGCTCAACCCGCGGCCGCCGGCACCGGTGCGTGCGCGCATGATCCCGGCCTACCGCGTGTTCAATGCAGTCATGAAGGCGATGGCGCAGGCGCTGCCCGACAAGGTGATCGCCACCGGCTTCGACTGCACCACCGCATTTTGCCTGAGTCATCTCGGCGAGCGCGGCTACAGCGTCTATCTTGAGATCTTCGGCGGCGGCTACGGCGCCTCGAAGGACGCCGACGGCTGCGACGCCGTCGATTCTCCGCTCAGCAACTGCTCCAACGCACCGGTCGAGTCGCTCGACATCGACTACGATTTCTTTCGGATCGTCGGCTATGAACTGGCGCCGGATTCATTTGGCCTCGGCGCGCGCCGCGGCGGCGCTGGCTTCACGAGACGCTGCGAAGTCCTGAAGGACGACGTCCAGCTTGCGATCTATTCCGACCGCTTCCGGTTTGCGCCGCAAGGGCTGTTGGGCGGCGAACCCGGCGAGCGCGGCCGCTGCACCGTCTATCGTGCCGACGGACGCGTCGAGCAGCTGCCCAGCAAGGCCGCGATCGACCTCGGCAAGGGCGATATCATCGAGATGTTCGTGGGCGGCGGCGCGGGGTTCGGCCGTATCTCCGAACGCCCGGATGCCCTAATCGACCGCGATCTCGCCGACGGACTCCTCACGCGCGATCCGCGCGCGGCACGCAAGATCGCGGCTGAGTAGTTACAACGCGCCCACGGCGCGCAGATAGAAGTCGCTCGCCTCTCGGGTAACGCTCCCTGCCTTGCCGTCGGCGATCGGACGGCCATCGACCCGCGTCACCGGCGTCACTCCTCCCAGCGTCCCGGTGACGAACGCCTCATCGGCCGAGTAGACCTGCGCGAGGGTGAAGTCGCATTCGCGCGCGACGTTGCCCGCCTTGCGCCAGGCGTCGATCACGTTCTGCTGAGTAATGCCCTTGAAGCTGTAGAGACTGGTGGAGGTCCAGAGCTCGCGGCCGCGCACGATGAAGAAGTTCGTGGAATTGCAGGAGGCGACGAAGCCGCGCGGGTCCAGCATCAGCGCCTCGTCCGCTCCCGCCTTGATCGCCTGGATGAGCGCCTGGATGAGGTTCAGGCGCGAGTGCGAGTTGAGACGCAGGTCGAACTGGTCGGGACCGGTGGTGCGGAATGTGGACGTGAACAGCGCGTAGCCCTTTGCCTTGGCTTCCGGAATCGGCGTCTTGTACTCGGCGACACAGACGATCGTCGCCTTGCCGACCACGAATCTCGGGTCCTGGTTGGGTGTCTTCTTCAATCCGCGAGTCACCATCAGGCGGATATGGGCGCCGTCGACCATTCCGTTGCGCGCGAGGGTGTCGGTCACGATCTTCGTAACGCCGGCTCGATCGAAGCCGATATCGAGATCGATCGAGCGCGCGCCTTCAAACAGACGGTCGAGATGCGCTTCGAGGCTGATCAGCTTGCCCTTCACGAGCCTCAGCCCCTCCCAGACGCCGTCGCCCAGCACGAAGCCGGAGTCGAACACCGATACCACCGCGCGGTCCCGCGGCACGAACGCGCCATTGACGTACAGAAGCACCCCGTCATTGCGCGCGTCGGGGAGGTAGGCTTGCGCGCTCGCGCGTTCGTCATCCTTACCCATGCCGGCTCCTAGAGGCTGAATTCCTTGTGGCGTCGCAGGAAGGCTTGCGTTCGCTCCCGACGCGGCGCCTTCAGCACTTCGTCGGGTGCACCACTTTCGTGAATGCGTCCCTCCGCGAGGAAGATGACGCGGGTGGCCACGTGGTAGGCGAAGCCCAGCTCGTGGGTTACCAGCAGCATGGTGCGCCCTTCATCGGCAAGCGCGCGGATCACGCCCAGCACCTCACCCACCAGCTCCGGATCGAGCGCCGACGTGGGTTCGTCGAACAGAAGAAGCTCGGGATCCATCGCGACGGCCCGAGCGATCGCGACGCGCTGCTTCTGGCCACCCGACAGATGCGCGGGGTAGGCAGCGGCCTTGTCGGCGAGACCCACGCGCGCGAGCTCGCGTTCCGCCCGTTCGCGTGCTGCCGCCTTGGCAACTCGGCGCACCGTCACCAACCCTTCCATGACGTTGTCGAGCGCCGTCATATGGGGAAAGAGATTGAACTGCTGGAACACCATGCCGATGCGCTGACGCACGCGCGTGAGTTCGCGCTCGCGGCGGCCGACCGTCTCACCATCCAACGCGACGCTGCCCTCGTCCGGCAGCTCCAGGAAGTTGACGCAACGAAGCAGCGTCGACTTGCCGGACCCCGATGCCCCCAGTATCGCGATGCGCTCGCCCCTGGCCACGTCGAGATCGATACCGGCGAGCACCGGCTTGCCATCGAAGCGCTTTGTGATGCCGCGAAGGGACAGCAGCGTCATTCACTCCTCCCCAACCGACGTTCGAGCACGTAGGTCAACTGCACCAGCGGCCAGAGGCAGACAAAGAAGATGACGGCGACCGCGGTGTAGGCCTCGATGGGGTTGAAGTTGAGCGACGCGATCAGTTTGCCTTGCTGCAGCAGCTCGACGTAGGCCACCGCGGAGGCGAGTGTCGACATCTTGAAGATTTCGATCGCACGATTGGTGAGCGCCGGCGTCATCCGCCGCAGCGCCTGGGGCAGCACGATGCGGCGCATCGCCTGACCGGCTGTCATGCCGATGGCCCGCGCGCCGTCCCACTGGCCTCGGTCGATCGACTGGATGCCGCCGCGGAAGATCTCGGCCGAGAACGCCGCCGAGTTGAGCGATATTCCCATCGCAGCGGCGGCGAGCGGGCCGATCGAGAAGGGCACGAGGATCGGCAGCGCGAAGTAGAACCAGAGGATTTGAACCAGCACAGGCGTGTTGCGGAAGAACTCTGTGAAGGCGGTGGCGGGCCAGTAGAACAGGCGGTTCCGTGAATAGCGCCCCAAACCGACGATGAACCCGAGACTGAGCCCAGCCACCAAGCAGATTGCAAAAATGCGCAGCGTGCCGATCGCACCGACCAGCAGTGCCTCGCGGTTGGCGAGAACCGATGCGAAGTCCCATTGATGCATCAATGCACCGTCGCCTCGCCGCTGATCGCCAGTCGCCGCTCGAAACGGCGCGCCAGCAGGCTGAAGGCCGTGATGACGACGAAGTACATCAGTGCGGCGACCGTAAAGGTCTCGAGCGGCCGGAAGGTCTTCTGGGAGATCTCGTTCGCGGCGAACAAGAGGTCGGCATAGGAGATGGTGGCGACCAGGGTCGTCGTTTTCATGAGCTCGATCGCACGCTCCATGAAGGCCGGGATCATGCGCTTCACCGCCTGGGGCAGAACGATCCGCTTCATCGCCTGCGCCTCAGTCATCCCGATCGCTCGCGCCGCCTCCCATTGGCCGCGCTCGATCGACTGGATGCCGCCCCGAAAGACCTCGGCAAAGAACGCAGCGGACTGGATGGAGAAAGTCACGCACGCCGCGATGTAGGGCGTCATCGCGATGCCCGCGATCAAGGGCAGCGCGAAGAAGAACCAGAAGAGCTGCACCAGCGGTGGCGTGGTCCGGAACACTTCGATCACGAAGCCGGCCGGCCATGAGAGACCACGATGCCGCGACAGCCGCATCAAGGCGAACAGCAGGCCGAGCGCCAGACCGACCACAAGGGCGACGCCCGTAACCTTGAGCGTGTTCAGCAGGCCTTGCGCCAGCAGCGGCCAGTTGGCCGCGACCGGCGCGAAGTCCCACTGATACACGGGCCGAAGTCCTATCCCAGCCGCTCCTTCATGACAGGGGGCGCCATCGACGGATCGAGCCCGAACTCGCGCAGCGCGGTTTCGTAGTGCTTCTGCGTTTGGCCGCTGCGGTAGGACTCATCGATGAACTTGTCGACCCAGGCGACGAACTCGGTGTCGCCCTTGCGCATCGCCACGCTCGATGCCTGCGAGCGCACCGGCGTCGGCACGACGATCTTGCCGCGTCCCAACCTTTGGCGTGCCGCCAGCAAGGGGGGATGGAAGAGGCACACGGCGTCGACGCGGCCCGACTGGAACGCCGCGATCGCCGCCGCGTTGTCAGGGAAGCGCTGGATATCGGCGGTCTTCGTGTTTTCGCTCAGGAACTTGTCCATCGAAGAGGCCTGCGGGACCGCGATCTTGACGGCGGGCTTGTCGAGATCGGCCCACGCCTTGACCGCCAAGTCGTCCTTGGCAAGCACGGCGAGGGAGTAAAACAGGAGCGGCGATGTCGGAAAGTCGACAGCCTTCTGTCGCTCTTCCGTCGCGTCGAGCATGAACATCAGGTCGATCTTGTCGGCTTGCAGCGCCGCGATCGCTGTCCCCCAGCTCACCTCAACCGTTTCCATCTTGACGCCAAGCTTCTCGGCCATCGCCTTGCCCATCGAAATGCCGAGGCCGGACGACCATTCTCCATTCGCCGGGTTCTTGGTGAACCAGGGTGGGGCCTGGGTGACACCGATCCGGAGGGTTCCCCGCTTCTTTGTCGCGTCGAGGGTCCCGGCGCGAGCTGGAACGGCCCACGCCAGTGCCGGCGCGGCCGCCAGCGCGATCATTGCCGCGCGACGCTTGATTGCAGTCATTTGACCTCTCCGTTGCGTTGGGTTTCGGAAACAAACTTCTCGGTGAGTGCAGCGCCGCGGCGCATGTGATCGGCGATCTCGGCTCGAAGAGCGTCAAGGCTATCGCCGAGGGCCGCCGCGATGTAGCTGTCGTGACTGTCGCGCCGCGGACCGCGCCGGCCATGAGCACGGTGATGGGCAGCCCAGTAGAGCTGCAGGCGACCCCGTAGCCCCCGCCAAGCACTCTGCAACAGGCGGTGTCCGGCCGTCTCGTAGACCAAACCGTGGAACTCCAACTCAGCGGAGATGGCAGCGCTATCGTCACCGGCGTCGATCGACGCTTGCAAGGTCGCGTTCCGCCGCGACAGCTCCGCACGGAAGCGCTCGTCGCGGCGCAGCCAGATCTGCTCGAAGGCGAAGATCTCCAGTGCCGTGCGGAGCGAGTAGATCTCCTGGACGTCCTCAACAGAAAGCGACGCCACGTGAGTGCCGGTGTAGGGCACGGTCACGACCAAGCCCTCCTCCACCAATTGCCGCAGCGCCTCACGCAAGGGCCCTCGGCTGATCGCGAAGCGTTCAGACAGCGCCGTCTCGACGAGCGGTGCGCCCGGCGGAATGTCGCCCGCCAGAATCGCCCCCCGCAGCCGCTCGGCCACCTGGGCGCGCAACGTGCTCTTGGGGACGGGTTCGAAGATCGTGACTACAGACATCGTCGATTGTCGACAATTCTGAGCACAAAGGCCCCGCCGTGCAAGACGATGACGGCGGGGTCGCAGACTCAGTAGGTCTTGTAGCTCAGGAACTTGCCCGACATGGCGATCTTCACCCGGTCGCCCTTCTGGTCGGGTTGCCGTTCCATCGTCATGTCGAAATCGATGGCGCTCATGATGCCGTCGCCGAACTCCTCCTGGATCAGCTCCTTCCAAGTCGTGCCGTAGACCTGCACGAGTTCGTAGAAGCGGTAGATCAGCGGGTCGGTCGGCGGGACCTGCGGGAGCGAACCGCGATACGGCACCTCCTGCAGCAGGATCACCTCTTCCTTGCCCAGCCCGAACAGCTTACCGGCCTTGGTCGCCTGATCCTTGGTCATGCGCATCTGGCCCATGCAGGCGGCGGTGACGATGATCTTGGAGGCGCCGCCAATCTTCTTGGCGATCTCCTCCCAGGTGAGCTCCTTCAATCGCTTGGCGCTCAGGATCTTTTCGGTGACGTCGGCGCGTTTCATTGTCCCTCTCCTTCCATGGGCGTTAGTTCGCGTGCCGCAGCGGCACGACTTCGGCGGCCGGGTTGATCGCGGCCAGTCCGGGGCGGACCGTTCGCGGCCGGCGGGAGTCGTAACCGTGTTCGGCGATCTCTCGGTCGAAGGCCCGGCTGCGATTGACCAGGAACTCCACTAGGTGATTGCGGATGGCGTAGTACTGCGGATGCCGGTGCAGGCCGTTCCGCTGCCGCTCGGCGCGCGGCATGGTGTTCACCACGAACTCCGCGATGCACGCACCGGGGCCGTTGGTCATCAGAACGATCCGGTCGGCGAGCAGGATCGCCTCGTCGACGTCGTGGGTAATCATGAACACGGTCTGTTGGGTCTCCGCGCAGATCCGCAGCACCTCGTCCTGCAACATGCCGCGTGTCAGCGCATCGAGCGCGCTGAACGGCTCGTCCATCAGAAGCATCTTGGGTTCGATCGAGAGCGCGCGGGCGATGCCGACGCGCTGCTTCATTCCGCCCGACAGCTCGGCCGGTCGCTTGTCGGCCGCACCCTTGAGCCCGACCAGCTCGATGAAGCGCAGGGCGTGCTCGCGCACCTTGGCGCGCGGCCAGCGCGGCCAGCGCGAACTGACGGCGAAGGCGATGTTGCCCAGCACCGAGAGCCAAGGCAGCAGGGCATGGCTCTGGAAGATCACGGCGCGATCAAGGCTCGGTCCATCGATCTCTCGATTGTCGACGATCACCGTGCCACCGCTCGGGCGATCGAGGCCAGCCAGCACATTCAAAATGGTGGTCTTGCCGCAGCCCGAGTGGCCAATCAGGCAGACGAACTCACCCTTCTCGACCCCGAACCAGACATCCTCGAACACCGCGGGCTGGCCGTGGTCGCCGAAGCGCCGGGCGAGACCCTCGACGCTGATCATCGCGCGTTCCATGGGCGCCTCACTCCGGATAGGTCACGAGGCGGGCGATGCGCGCCAGCATCTGGTCAAGCACCAGACCCACCAGCCCGATCAGCAGGATCGCGCTCACGATGTTGGCGATCGAGAGGTTGTTCCACTCGTTCCAGACGAAGTAGCCGATGCCGGTGCCGCCCACGAGCATCTCGGCCGCCACGATCACCAGCCAGGCGATGCCGATCGAGATGCGCATGCCGGTCATGATGGTGGGCGCGGCCGCGGGCAGGATCACTCGGAAGGCCTTGCGGAAGGGCCCGACCTCGAGCGTGCGCGCCACGTTCAGCCACTCGCGCCGCACGCTTGCCACCCCGAAGGCAGTGTTGATCAGCATCGGCCAGATCGAGCAGATGAAGATCACGAAGATCGACGAGATCTGGCTGTCCTTGATGGTGTAGAGCGCGAGCGGCATCCAGGCGAGCGGCGAAACCGGCTTCAGCACCTGGATGAACGGATCGAGCGCGCGATAGACGAGCGGCGACATGCCGATCAGGAACCCGAGCGGGATGGCGACCGCGGCCGCAAGCAGATAGCCGGCCAGGACGCGACCGATCGACCAGGCGAGCTGTATGCCGATGCCCTTGTCGTTGGTGCCGCGCACATAGAACGGATCGGAGAGATGCTTCCAGAGCGCCACGCCGATATCGGCCGGTGTCGGCATTGGCGTCTTGCTGCCCGTCGCGGCGGCCTGGCCCACGAGCTTCGCATACTCCGGATCGACAATCGTGCCGCCGCTCGCCGCAGGCTGGGCCGCGAGCTGCCAGAGGCCGAGGAAGACCGCCAGCAGCAGGACCGAGAGCAGCGCCGACTTGAGCGCCAGCGACTCTTTCAGCGTGGCCACGTCAGGACCGGCGGATCGCGAAGCTCTGCAGATAGGCCTCGGGCTTGCTGGCGTCGAAGGGCTTGCCCATGATGACGATGGTCTTCCGCGTCGGGTCGGGCGGCGTGAACCCCGCCTCCTTCATGAGCTGAACGGTGTCGGTCGCGAGATAGACGTCCGCGGCGATCTTGGCATAGTCGACATCGCCCTTGATTTGCCCCCAACGCTTCATCTGCGTCAGGATCCAGATCGCGAATTGCGGCCAGGGGAACGGGTCGAAATCAATCCGCTTGGGATCGCGTTTCACCGCGCCCAGCCCGTCGGCGTAGGTGCCCGTCAGGATCTGCTCCAGCACGATCTCCGGCTGGTTCAGGTAGTTCTGAGGCGCGATCGCCTTGGCGATCTCCTTGCGATTGTCGGCCTTGGAGGCGAATGCGGTCGCCTCGATGATCGCTTTCAGGAGCGCCCGATAGGTGTTCGGATTCTGGGCGATGAACTCCTTGCTGACCGCGAATGCGCAGCAGGGGTGGCCATCCCACAGCTCCTTGGTCAGCAGGTGGATGAAGCCGACGCCGTCGAAGACGGCGCGCTGATTGAACGGGTCCGGGCCCAGGAAGCCGTCGATGTTGTCGGCGCGCAGGTTCGCGACCATCTCGGGCGGCGGAACGCTGCGGATCTGGATGTCCTTGTCCGGATCGAGCCCGTGCTCGGCCACGTAGTAGCGCAGCAGGTAGTTGTGCATCGAGTAGTCGAAAGGAACGGCGAACCGGAAGCCCTTCCAATCCTTCGGACTGCGCTTGTCCTTGTGCTTCGACGCCAACGTGATGGCCTGACCGTTGATGTTCTCGATCGCGGGCATGGCGAAAGGAATTGGATTCGAGCCGGCGCCGATGGAGATCGCGATGGGCATGGGCGCCAGCATGTGCGCGGCGTCGTACTCCTTGTTGAGCGCCTTATCGCGGATCACCGCCCAACCCGCGGTCTTCACCACTTCGACGTTGAGTCCGTGCTTCGAGTAGAAGCCCATGGGGTGCGCCATGATGATCGGCGTGGCGCAGGTGATCGGAATGAATCCAACCTTGAGGTCCCTCTTCTCCGGCGCACCGCCCTGCGCGAAGGCCTCGCGCGCGATCGCCAGCGGAAAGACGGTCGAGATGGCCGCCATTGCGGTGGAGGCGCCGACGGTCCTGAGGAACAGCCGACGCTGGGCATCATGGGGGAAGACCGCCCGAAGCACTGCGGCGTCGACGACCCGCGTCCACCAACTCTCCTCCGTCGACGCCGCGACACGGGTGGCCTCCAGATGCTGCTCGGGCGTGTGATTACCGCCGCACGCACACCGCCGGGACAGCAAGGTCTTGGCGTCGAAGGGGTCGGTAAACATGGTCATCAGGCGCTCCCGCGAAGACGGCGTGCGCCCGAAAGAGCAAGCCGCGTGCCAAATCCGAGATAACTGCTCAAATTGGCGCCAGACCATATGCCCCTCCTCCGTCTGCCTAATTTTCGGGCGATTCTGGGCGATTCGGTCTGCGAAATTTTGCGACTCGAATCTGAGCGCTGGGGATTAAATTTCTGGAATCACTGACTCTTTCAACGATTTCGCCCGCCAATTCTTGTTGCAGGCAGAGCGACCCTTATGGCAGGCTACAATTTGTGGGTGACTGGCCACCCACCACGATATGTCGGCCACCCGCCACAAAGACGACGTTCCAGGGTCGCAGGGCGGAATGGTTTGGGGAGTGGGTCGATGGCGTTATCGCGGCAGGAGCGGACCAGGCCGAAAGCAGACCTGAATCCGCTGGAGATGATCGAGCGGGTCGTCTCCGCCAACGACTGGCCCTTCGACCGGACATCGGACCGCGAGATCGCGGTCGAAGTCGCCGGTCGCTGGTGCGACTACCGAATGTTCTTCAGCTGGCGCGAGGATGTGGAGGCACTGCACTTCACCTGCGCCTACGATGTGCGAATCCCGTCGGAGCGGCATCGCGACATCCATGGGCTGCTGGCGCTGATCAACGAAAAGATGTGGCTGGGCCACTTCGATCTCTGGACCGAAGAAGGGCTGCCGATGTTCCGGCACGCGATTCCGCTCCGGGGCACCACCGGTCTGATCCCGGCGCAGCTTCACGATCTGGTCGAGATCGCGATCAGCGAGAGCGAGCGCTTCTACCCCGCCTTCCAGTACGTGGTGTGGGCGGGCAAGACACCGCAAGACGCGCTCACGGCCGCCATCCTCGAGACCGTAGGCGAGGCCTGAACCATACGAAGGGACCGTCCGACGCCCCCTCTCCAATAAAGACAACAACTCGTTCGGACGTCCTGAGCGGCGCCGGCTTCCCCAAGCCGGCGCCGCAGCCTTTCGGGGGGCATGATCGCACCGCTATAACCCGGACGGCCCATGGTTCCGCTGGTTCTGCCCTTCCCCGATATCGACCCGATCCTGATCCAGATCGGTCCGCTTGCGATTCGCTGGTACGCGCTCGCGTACATCGCCGGGCTGGTGATCGGCTGGCAGGTGATGCGACGCCTCTGCGAGCAGTCGCCCAAGACACTGGGCGGCGACAAGATCGATGATTTTCTGCTGTGGGCCGCGGTCGGCGTCATCCTGGGGGGTCGCGTTGGCTACGCGCTGTTCTACAAACCAGCGCACTTTGTCGCGAACCCGCTCTCCGCGCTCGCGGTGTGGGAGGGCGGCATGTCTTTCCACGGCGGGCTGCTGGGGGTCGTGGTGGCCATGTTCCTGTTTGCCCGCCGCAACGCGACTCCGTTCCTGCACCTGTCCGACCTCGTGTGCCTCGTCGCGCCGGTGGGGCTGTGCCTCGGCCGCATCGCCAACTTCATCAATGGCGAGCTGTGGGGTCGGACGACCGATGTCGCCTGGGCGATGATCTTTCCGCGGGGTGGCCCCGATCCGCGTCACCCGAGCCAGCTCTATCAGGCGTTTCTCGAGGGCGCTCTGCTGCTCGCCGTCCTGGTCGCGGTCTGGCGCTTGGCCGATGGGCGTCGACGTCCCGGGCTGCTAACGGGAGTCTTCGGCGCCGGGTACGGAACGGCGCGCATCGTCGGCGAATTCTTTCGCGAGCCGGACGCGCATCTCGGCTACCTGTGGGGGCCGCTCACCATGGGCATGCTGCTGTCGCTGCCGCTCGTCGCCTGCGGCGCCTGGCTGATCGGTCGCGCGCTTACGCGGCCGAAGGTGCCCGTGGCGTGACGACACCGCTCGGCCAGCTATTGCGCCGGCGTATCGCCATGGGCGGCCCGATCAGCCTTGCCGACTTCATGGTCGAGGCGTTGGGCCATCCCACGCTCGGCTACTACCGCAAACCGGCCCCGATCGGCGCCGGCGGCGACTTCATCACCGCGCCCGAGATCTCCCAGATGTTCGGCGAGCTGCTCGGAGCCTGGCTCGCGGACCGATGGATCGCGATGGGTCGCCCTGAGCCGGTTCGGCTTGTCGAGCTGGGCCCGGGCCGCGGCACGGCCATGGTGGATGCGCTGCGCGCCACGCGCGGCGTGCCGGGCTTTCATGCAGCGCTCCGACTGCATTTCGTCGATCTCGCGCGCGAGCGGCTGCCCGCCGACAACGCCGCCCGCCTCGCGCCACATGCGCCCGAGTGGCACGAGCGCTTCGACGACATTCCAGCGGGCCCCCTCCTCCTGCTCGCCAACGAGTTCTTCGATGCCCTGCCGGTGCGCCAGTTCCAGCGCACGCCGGCAGGCTGGGCGGAGCGCATGGTGGGCCTCACCCCGGACGGCACGGCGCTTCACCTGGCACTCGCGCCCGGCCCCTCCCCCTTCGCTGTCGCGCTGCCCCGCGGTGGCAACCTCGGTGCGATCGCCGAATTTTCGCCGGCCGTGACCGGCCTCGCCCAGCGCATCGGCGCGCGTCTGGCTGATCAGGGCGGTTGGGCGCTGATCCTGGACTATGGCCACGACGGCGATCGGCCGGGACCGTCGTTGCAGGCCGTGCGCGCGCATCGCGGGGCTTCCGTACTCGATCGCCCGGGCGAAACAGACCTCAGCGCTCACGTCGACTTCGGCGCGCTGGCGCGCGCGGCCCGCGCGGCCGGCGCCCGCAGCTTCGGCCCGGTGGGCCAGGGCGCCTTTCTCTGCGCGATCGGGATGGGCGAACGCGCGGCAATGCTCAAGCGCGCCGCCTCGCCGGCGCAGGCAAGCGGGATCGACGCGGCCTTCCGGCGCTTGATCGCGCCCGAGGCGATGGGCACCTTGTTCCGCGTACTGGCGCTCGCGGGCGCGGCCGGCGGCTCTCCGCCGGGCTTCGCCGCGGGCGCCGGAGCCGCCGCATGATCCAGTCCCCTTCTCTCAGCGCCCTCCCCGGCATCCGCCACCGCTTCTTCACGCGCGAAGGCGGCGTGAGCGAAGGCCTCTTCACATCGCTCAATTGCGGCTATGGCTCGGCCGACTTGCCGGAGAATGTGCGCGAGAACCGACGACGGGCGGCCGCGCAGTTCGAGCTCGACGAGCCCGATCTCCAGACCCTGCACCAGATCCACTCGACGGACGTGCGCGTCGCGGGTGTCGAGCGGTGGCAATCGCCAGGCGCTCCCAAGTCCGATGCGCTGGTGACGGATCGCCCCGGCGTTGTGCTGGGCGTGTTGTCGGCCGACTGCGCGCCGGTGTTGTTCGCGGACCGTCGCGGCCGCGCGGTCGGCGCCGCCCACGCCGGCTGGCGCGGCGCGCTGGAGGGCGTCACCGACGCGACCATCGCAGCGCTGGAGCGGCTGGGCGTGGCGCGCGCGGATCTCGTTGCCTGCGTAGGCCCTTGCATCGGCCGCGACACCTACGAGGTCGGGCCGGAGTTCCCCGCGCCGTTCGTCGCGCAAGACCCCGATCACGCGCGATTCTTCAAGACAGCGCCCCGCTCTGGCCACTTCCATTTCGATCTCGCGGGCTATCTCCTGCAACGCCTGGCGCGCGCTGGCGTCGCGGCGAGCGCCACCGGCCACGACACGCTGGACGAAAGCGGGCGTTTCTTCAGCTATCGCCGCAACACGCTGCGAGGCATCCGCGACTACGGGCGCGGCCTGTCTGCGATCGCGCTCGAGGGCTAGCGGTGCCCTACCTCATTCTGCTGGTATTCTTCAGCCTGATCGGGCTGATGGCGACATGCGCGTTGCTCTGATCGCGCTTGCAGCGGCATTCCTCGCCGCGTGCGGACCGACGCCCAAGCCGTTCGAGCCAGAGCGGGGCAGCGTGGTCTATCGCGCGACCTCGCCCGACATCGAGCTTGCCGTCGCGCCGCCCGCCAACATGCCGATCGAGACGGCCTGGCGGGTCGCCTCGGCAGTGGCGGTCGAGCTCCAGAGCTATGGTGTGCTGGCGGCGGTGCAGCCCACCACGGCCCCGCGAAAACTGGGCGCGGTGACCGCGATCCGCCCGACCGAGACCGGCGTGGAGATCGAACTCAGCTGGTACTTGGACAGTGGTGGCCAATTGCCCGACGGCCCAGCGATCAGCGTCACGCGCGCGCGCGCGGAAGAGTATGCCCAGGGGCAGGAGCGTCTGATCTCGCGCATCGCGCAACAGGCCGCGCCTCGGATCGCCACGCTGATGGGGCGGCCGCCCAACTTCCAGCCGCGGGCGCCCGGGCAGATCGCGGCCGGCGTCATGCTGCCGGAGGCCATGCCCGCGATCGCGCCACCGCCATCGGGCGACCCGGCGCGGTTGCCTGCCGCCGCGGCTCCGGCTGCCGCAGCTTCAGGCGCCGTGCCGCAAGCGGCGGCAGCACCGCCGCCCAGCCCACCCCCCGGACCAGCACCGCCCAAAGCACGCGTGGCGCCCGTCACCGGCGCCCCGTCTGATGGAAATCGCCAACTCCAGTCGGGCATGCGCAAGGCGCTGGGCACCAACCGCGTGGTGTTGAGTGACGCGGCGGGGCCGGACGTCTTCACCGTGCTCGGGACGGTGTCGCTTCAACATATGGACGACCGGCGCACCCGACTCACCATTAAATGGGTGCTGCAGGATCCCTCCGGCAAACAGGTCGGCGACCTCGAACAATCCAATCCTGTCCCGACGGCGGCGACGCAGGGTTCCTGGACGGGTTTCGCGGAGATCGTCACCGCCGCGGCGGCCGAAGGCATTCTGGAATTGCTGCGTCAGGCGGCATCGCGACCACGCTGAGGCCGAATCGCCTTGTCAGAGGGGGGGCAGGCACTGCTAGTGTCACCGAAGGCGTGGCCCGTTTTGTGCATGACAGACCACGCGATCTAAAGGGAGCTCCACACATGACTTTCTGGAACAAGTCGCTCGCGGCTGTCGCGGCGTTGGCGGGGCTATCGACGCTCGCGGCCGATATCCGTCCGGCCGAGGCGCAGGCCAATACGCTGCGCGTGGTGATGCATTCGGATCTGAAGATCCTCGATCCGATTTGGACCACCGCTTACATCGTTCGCAATCACGGCTACATGGTGTGGGACACGCTTTTCGCGATGGACGAAAAGCTCGAGGTCAAGCCGCAGATGGTCGACAAATGGACCGTCTCGCCGGACAATCTCACCTTCACCTTCACGCTCCGTGACAAGCTCGAGTGGCACGACGGCACGCCCGTCACCGCCGAGGACTGCATCGCCTCCATCCGCCGCTGGGGCGCCAGGGACTCCATGGGCCAGTCGCTGATGGCCCGCATCGCCGATATGAAGGCGGTCGACGCCAAGACCTTCACGATGCAGTTGAAGGAACCGTACGGCCTCGTGCTGCAGTCGCTCGGCAAGCCGTCCTCGAACGTGCCCTTCATGATGCCCAAGCGGGTGGCCGAGACCGACCCCAACACCCAGATCAAGCCGGAAGACGTGATCGGCTCCGGTCCGTTCATCTTCAAGCGCGATGAATGGAAGCCGGGCGAGAAGACGGTCTATGTCAGGAACGCCAAGTACGTGCCGCGCAACGAGCCCGTTTCGGGCATGGCGGGCGGCAAGAAGGTCAATCTGGACCGCGTCGAGTGGCGCGTCCTGGGCGACCACCAGACGACGGTGAACGCGCTTCTGGCGAACGAGATCGACATGATCGAATCGCCGCCGCACGACCTGCTGCCGGTGCTGTCCCGGGACCGCAACATCAAGCTGTTCAGCGCCAACCCGCTCGGCCTGCAATACACCTTCCGCTTCAACGTGCTGCACAAGCCGTTCGACAACGACAAGGTTCGCCAGGCTGTGCTGTACGCCCTGAACCAGAAGGACTTCCTCGACGCCGTGATCGGCGACCCGAAGTGGTACAAGGAGTGCAAGGCCATGTTCGTCTGCGGCACGCCGCTGGAGACGACCAAGGGCTGGGAAGACAAGCTCACCTCCAACTTCGACAAGTCGAAGGCGTTGCTGCGCGAAGCGGGCTATGACGGCACGCCGATCGTGCTGATGCAGTCGACCGACCTCGCCGTGCTGACCAACCTCGCGCCGGTCGCCAAGAACCTGCTCGAGAAGGGCGGCTTCAAGGTCGACATGCAGTCGATGGATTGGCAGACGCTGGTGTCGCGTCGCGCCCGCAAGGACGCCCCGACAGCCGGCGGCTGGCATGCCTTCCTCACCGCCTGGGTGGCCGCCGACATCCTGAACCCCGTGATGGCCGGCTTCTTCAACGCCGGCTGCGATCGCGCCATGTTCGGGTGGCCCTGCGACAAGCAGATCCAGGATCTGCGCGACGCCTATGCGCGCGAGACGGATCCGGCGAAGCAGAAGGCGATTGTCGAGCAGGTCCAGGTCCGCGCGTCGGAGTACCCGACGCACGTCCATCTCGGCCAGTGGTACCAGCCCTTCGCGCTGCGCAACAACGTCGACGGGGCCGTCACGGCGCCGGTGACGGTGTTCTGGAATGTCGTGAAGAAGTAATCGAGACGGGGCGGGCGGCGGCGACGCCGCCCGCTCCCATCGACGAGGGCGGATCGGGGGATCCGCCCTGCTCGATGGGATCTCACACGGGGGACTTGCGATGAAAGCGATGCGACGGACTCTGGCGGCGCTGGCCGCCGGCGCGATCATGACAGCCGCCTCCGCGCCCGTTCTTGCGCAAGGCAAGACGCTCCGCGTTGTGCAGAACGGCAATCTGACGATCCTCGATCCGATCTGGACGACGGCCTACGTCACCCGCAACCACGGCTACCTGATCTACGACACGCTGTTCGCGTCCGATGCCAACTACGCCATCCAGCCGCAGATGGTCGACAAGTACGAGGTCTCTGCGGACAAGAAACTCTGGACCTTCACGCTGCGCGACGGGCTGGAGTGGCATGACGGCCAGCCCGTCACATCTGAGGACTGCATCGCCTCCCTCGCGCGCTGGGGCAAGCGCGACGCGATGGGCCAGAAGCTGATGGAGTTCGTCGCCGAGATGAAGGCGGTGAACGCCAAGACGTTCCAGCTGGTGCTGAAGGAGCCCTATGGCCTGGTGCTGGACTCGCTCGGCAAGCCGTCGTCCAACGTGCCGTTCATGATGCCCAAGCGCGTCGCCGAGACGGATGCCTTCAAGCAGATCGACAGCCAGATCGGGTCGGGCCCGTTCATCTACCAGAACGCCCAGTCCAAGCCGGGCGAGCGTCACGTCTATCTCAAGAACCCAAAGTACAAGCCGCGCGGCGAGCCGGCGTCGGGCCTGGCGGGCGGCAAGGTCGTCAAGGTCGACCGCGTCGAGATCGTGGAAATGCCCGACACGCTGCAACAGGCCAATGCGCTGATCGCGGGCGAACTCGATATCGTCGAGGCGCCGCCGCACGACCTGCTGCCGATGCTGAAGAAAGAGCGTGCGATCGCGCTCGAGGACTGGAATCCGCTCGGCCACGTCTTCATCATCCGCTTCAATCACACGGTGAAGCCGTTCGATGATCCGCGGGTGCGTCTGGCGGCACTGCACGCCATTAACCAGGAGGACTACCTTAAGGCCACGATCGGCGATCCTGCCTACTACAAGGTGTGCGGCGCCGCGTTCATCTGCGGCACGCCCAACGGGACCGAGAACGGCTCGGACATTCTTCTCAAGTCCAACTTCGAGAAGTCGCGCGAGCTCCTGAAAGAGGCGGGCTATGACGGCACGCCGGTCGTGCTCATGCAGTCGACCACGCTGCCGGTGCTCACCAACACCGCGCCGGTCACCAAGGCGCTGCTGGAACGCGGTGGCTTCAAGGTCGATATGCAGGCGATGGATTGGCAGACACTCGTGAGCCGGCGGACGCGTCGTGAAGCGCCGCAGGCGGGCGGCTGGAACATTTTCCATACCTTCTCGGTGTCGGCCGACGCATTGAATCCGATCTCCAACGCCTACTTCGTGGCGGCCGGTGACAAGAGCTGGTTCGGCTGGCCGAACGATCCTGAAATGGAGAAGCTTCGCGACACCTATGCCAAGGAGACCGATCCGGCCAAGGCCAAGGCGCTCGCCGAACAGGTGCAGATGCGCGCGCTGGAAACCGGCCAGTTCGGCTGGATCGGCCAGTGGTACGGACCGGGTGCGCGCCGCTCGAACATCACCGGCTGGTTGAAGGCACCGGTGCCGGTGTTCTGGAACATCGAAAAGAACTGACGCAAGCTCGCGACCCCAGCGTCCGAACCGGAGTTCCATGCTCGATTTCATCATCCGCCGTGTGATCGCCATCGTCCCCGTATTGACGGTGGTGGCGGTGTTCATCTTCCTGATGCTGCGACTGACGCCGGGCGACCCGGCGGCGGTCATCGCCGGCGACAATGCGACCTCCGACCAGATCGACGACATCCGCCGCAAGCTCGGACTTGATGAACCGATCTGGACGCAGTTCGCGATCTGGATCACCGACATCCTGCAGGGCAAGTTCGGCGAGAGCTTCTTCTTCAAGAAGACCGTGGCCGAGCTGATCGCCCAGCGCATCGAACCGACACTTGCGCTCGCCACCTGCACGCTGATCTTCGCCGTCTGCGTCTCGGTCCCGATCGGCGTTCTTGCCGCCTACAAGCAGGGCTCGATGTTCGACCGCGCGGTCATGGCCTTCGCGGTTCTCGGGTTCTCGGTGCCGGGCTTCGTCATCGGCTACTGCCTGATCTATGTCTTTGCGATCGAGCTCGGCTGGCTGCCGGTGCAGGGCTACACCCGCATCGGCGTCGATTTCTGGAAGTTCCTTGAGCGCATGGTGCTGCCGTCGCTCACGCTGTCGGTGGGCTTCGTCGCGCTGATCTCGCGCATCACCCGCGCCTCGGTGCTGGAGGTCTTGAACGAGGACTATATCCGCACCGCCCGCGCGAAAGGCCTGTCCAACCGCGTGGTGCTGATGAAGCACGCGCTGCGCAACGCGGCGGTCCCCATCCTGACCGTGATTGGCATCGGCATCGCCGTGCTGATGGGCGGCGCGGTGGTGACCGAGAGCGTCTTCGGCCTGCCGGGTCTCGGACGTCTCACCGTCGAGGCGGTGCTCAGCCGCGATTTCCCGACCATCCAGACCGTCATCCTGATGTTCTCGGTGGTCTATGTCGTGATCAATCTGATCATCGACATCAGCTACACCATCTTCGACCCGAGGATCCGCTATTGAGCGTCGTCACTGAAGAAGTCGTCGACTCCGCCTCCATCGCGGCGGCCTCGACCCGGCGCCGCCCGCTGTGGCAGGTGGCGTTGCGCAACCCCAACGTGATCGTGGGCGGGGTGATCCTGCTCATCATGATCACGATCGCGGCGCTGGCACCCTTGCTCGGCACCATCGATCCCACGCGCATCGACCCGGCCTCGCGCAACAAGAAGCCCGGCACCGAGATCACGATGCGCATGGATGACGGCACGACGCAGAAGCGCATCGCCCATTTCGGCACCGACAGCCTCGGTCGCGACGTCTATAGCCGAGTGATCTACGGCACCCGGGTGTCGCTCCTCGTCGGCGTGGCGGTCGCGCTGATCTCCGTCGCGGTCGGTACCGTGGTTGGATTGATCTCCGGCTATGTGCGGTGGCTCGACGGGATCATTATGCGCATCATGGACGGGCTAATGGCGATACCGGGCATATTGCTCGCGATCGCCCTCGTCTCGATCTGGCGGGCCGGTCTGGTGACCGTCATCTTTGCCATCGTCGTCCCCGATGTGCCGCGCGTGGTCCGCTTGGTGCGGTCGATCGTGCTCACGGTCCGCGAAGAGCCCTATGTCGAAGGGGCGATCTCGGTCGGGACGCCCACCTGGATACTGATGTTCCGTCACATCCTGCCCAATACCGTCGCGCCGCTGATCGTGCAGGGAACGTTCCTCGCCGCCGCCGCGATCCTGGTCGAGGCGGCCCTCTCCTTCCTCGGCATCGGCATTCCGCCGGAGACGCCGAGCTGGGGCAACATCATGGCCGAAGGGCGCACGCTTTTCCGCGTGTTCCCGCACAACATTCTCTATCCGGGCATCTTCCTCGCGCTCACCGTGCTCGCCATCAACATCATGGGCGACGGGCTGCGCGACACGCTGGATCCGAAGATGAGCAAGAAGGTCTGAGCGCGATCGTCCGGAGAGAGGGCGGGTTCATGGGTTCGACAGTTTGCGGAGTAGCGCGATGAGTGGCGATGCCCAGAAGCCTGTGCTGGAGGTTCGCGATCTCACGGTCGACCTGCCCTCTGGCGCGGATCGGCCACACGCCGTCGAAAAGGTGAGCTTCACCGTCAATCCCGGAGAGATCGTCTGCCTGGTGGGCGAGTCGGGCTCGGGCAAGTCGGTGATCGCGTTCACGGTCATGGGACTGCTTGCGAAGGCGCTCAAGCCGACCGCCGGGCAGATCCTGCTGCAGGGCGAGGATGTGCTGCAGGCATCCGAGGCGCGCCTGCGCGAGTTGCGCTGCACGCGCATGTCGATGATCTTCCAGGAGCCGATGACCGCACTGAATCCGGTCATGACCTGCGGCGAGCAGATTGACGAGGTGCTGGCGACCCATACCCAGCTCGACGCCTCGGCCCGCCGGGCCAAGATCCTGGCCATCCTGGAGCGTGTGAAGCTGCCGGAACCGGAGCGCATCTATGCCTCCTACCCGCATCAGCTCTCGGGCGGACAGCGGCAGCGCATCATGATCGCGATGGCGCTGGTGCTCGATCCGGTTCTGCTGATCGCCGACGAGCCGACGACCGCGCTCGACGTGACGACTCAGGCCGAAATCCTGAAACTGATCGCCGAGCTGCAGGGCACACAGGGCACCGGCGTGCTCTTCATCACCCACGATTTCGGGGTGGTGGCCGAGATCGCGCACCGTGTGGCCGTCTTGCGCTGGGGCCAACTGGTCGAGTTCGGCACGACCGAGCAGATCCTGTCGCGCCCTCAAGAGGGCTACACCAAGATGCTGATCTCCTCGGTGCCCTCGATCCATCCGCGTCACCGCGAGGAGCGGCGCGAGGGCAAGACGGTGTTGCGCACCTCGAAGCTCGGCAAGACCTACTCCTCCAGCGCCTTCTTCCAGGCGACCCGCGTCGTGAAGGCCGCCGTCGATGTCGATATCGACATCCGTGCCGGCGAAACGCTGGGAATCGTGGGCGAGTCCGGCTCCGGCAAGTCGACCGTGGCGCGCTGTATCGCGCGGCTGATCGACCCGACAGAGGGCAAGATCTATCTCGGCGACACCGAGATCGCCGCCATGCCACCGCGCCAGCTGCGCCCGCACCGACGGCGGGTGCAGATCGTGTTCCAGGACCCCTACCGGTCGATGAACCCGCGCATGACGGTGGGCGACACCATCATCGAGGGTCCGATGAATTTCGGCCTCGGCCGCGAGGAGGCGTTGAAGCGCGCCCGCATCCTGATGGAAACGGTGCGGCTCGACCCCAATTCGCTCGACCGCTATCCGCACCAGTTCTCGGGCGGTCAGCGCCAGCGCATTTGCATCGCGCGAGCGCTCGCGATGGAGCCTGACCTGCTGATCGCCGACGAGGCGGTCTCGGCGCTCGACGTGTCGGTGCAGAAGCAGGTGCTTGAGCTGCTCGATGAGATCCGCCAGCGCCTCAACCTCGCAGTCCTCTTCATCACCCACGATCTGCGCGTGGCCGCCCAGATCTGCGACTTCGTGGCGGTGATGAGCAAGGGCCGTGTCGTGGAGTACGGCCCGGCCACCCAGGTCTTCGAGAACCCGCAGGACGACTATACCAAGGCTCTGTTTGCCGCCGCGCCCGGCCGTCACTGGGAGTTCGGCAGTTTCGCCGCCTGACCAGCTCGCTTGTTCCGGAATTGCGCCCGATGAAGAAGATTTTCACTGCCACGCTCGGCACCGAGACCAACACCTTCGCGCCGCTGCCCACCGGCCTGCGCTTGTTCGAGGAGACCTGCCTCTTCCGCAAGGCCAGCTACGGCGATCGCAAGCCGATGTTCGGCATGCCGCTGATCGTCTGGCGCGAGCGGGCGGAGAAGCGCGGCTGGACCGTGATCGAGAGCCTCTGCGCCTTTGCCCAGCCCGCCGGCAAGACCGTAAAGAAAGTCTACGAGGATTTCCGCGACGAGATTCTCGCCGATCTGCGCGCGGCACAACCCGTGGACGCCGTTTTGCTGTCGCTGCACGGCGCCATGGTGGCGGAGGGCTATGACGACGCCGAGGGCGACCTCATCAAGCGGGTGCGGGAAGTTGTCGGGCCCAACGTGCCCATCGGGGTCGAGCTCGACCTGCACGGCAATGTCGGCGCCGACAAGCTCGAGAACGCGAGCTTCATCGTTCTGTTCAAGGAGTACCCGCACATCGACGTCGCCGAGCGTGCCCACGACGTGTTCAACGTCTTGGAGGCGGTGTTCGACCGCGGCGCGAAACCGGTGATGGGGTGGTTCGACTGCCGCATGGTGGGCGTCTTCCATACGACCCGTCCGCCGATGCGCGGCTTCGTCGATCGCTTCACCGCGCTCGAGGGCAAGGACGGCATTCTGTCGGTGTCGGCGATCCACGGCTTTCCTTGGGCCGATGTGGCCGACATGGGCTCCAAGATGCTGGTGGTCGCGGACGGCGATCGCGCCAAGGCGATGGCGCTGGCCGAGAAGCTCGGTCGCGAGTTCTTCGCCATGCGTCAGGAGACCCAGCCGGCCTACATGACGCTCGACCAGGCAATGGCGCGCTGTGCCACCCACAATCAGCCGCGGCCGCTGGTGTTGGCCGACTGCTCCGACAATGCCGGCGGCGGGGCCGCGTCGGACTCGACCTTCATCCTGAAGGCCATGCTCGACCGCGGCATCAAGGACGCCGCCATCGGCATGTTCTGGGATCCCATGGCGGTCAGGCTTGCTTTCGAGGTTGGCGAGGGTGCCGAGCTGGATGTCCGGTTGGGCGGCAAGAACGGTCCGATGTCCGGCGATCCGCTCGATCTGCGCGTGAAGGTGATCGGGCTCCGGCGCGACATGACCACCCACGGCTTCTCGGGCAGCACCGTACCCGTCGGCGACTGCGCCGCCTTCGAGGTGAACGGCGTCGCCATCGTCTGCAACTCGCTGCGCGCCCAGTGCAAGAGCGTCGATGCATTCACCAACATCGGTATCGACCCCTCGGCACGGAAAGTCGTCGTCGTGAAGTCCATGCAGCACTTCCACGCCGAGTACGCCCCGGTCGCGTCGGAGATTCTCTATGTCGCCGTGCCGGGCGCGGTGGCGCCCGATTTCCTCAACATGCCCTACACCAAGGTCGACCGGCGGCAGTGGCCGTTCGTCGCCAACCCGCACGGCTGATCGGCCCCGGTTTACAGCGCGGGCCGGCATTGGTATGGTCCGCCGCGTCGCGGCCGGGAAAGGCCGTTTTGTCGTTTTAGATCAACGACTTAGCGGAGATCCGCGGCGCCCCGGGGAGCCCTGACGTGAAGATTCTGACCGGCAACAGCAATCGACCGCTGGCGGAAGCGATCTCGGCGCGCCTGTCGACGCCGCTCGTGAAGGCCCAGATTCGCCGCTTCTCCGACAACGAGATCTTCGTCGAGATCCTGGAGAATGTGCGCGGCGAGGACGTGTTCGTGATCCAAAGCACGAGCTTCCCGGCCAACGACCATCTGATGGAACTTCTCATCACCATCGATGCGCTGCGACGCAGTTCGGCACAGCGGATCACCGCGGTGATCCCCTACTACGGCTACGCCCGGCAGGACCGAAAGACCGGCTCGCGCACACCGATCTCGGCCAAGCTGGTCGCCAACCTGATCACCCAGGCGGGCGCCAATCGGGTGCTCACGCTCGACCTGCATGCCGGGCAGATCCAGGGCTTCTTCGATATCCCGCTCGACAATCTCTATGCCGGCCCGGACTTCAGCCGCGACATCAAGGCGACGTTCAAGAGTTCGGACCTCACGGTCGTGTCGCCCGACGTGGGCGGCGTGGTGCGCGCTCGCGCGATCGCCAAGCGCGTCAATGCCGATCTCGCGATCATCGACAAGCGCCGCGAGGCGGCCGGCGTCAGCGAGGTGATGAACGTGATCGGCGACGTGCGCGATCGCGACTGCATCCTGGTCGACGACATCGTCGATTCGGCCGGCACGCTGTGCAATGCCGCCGTGGCGCTGAAGGAACAGGGCGCGCGGTCGGTATCGGCCTACGTCACCCACGGCGTGCTGTCGGGCGGCGCCGTTGCCCGCGTCGCCGCCGCGCCGATTGAGAAGCTGGTGATCACCGACTCGATCCAGCCGACCGAAGCGGTCCGCGTGTCGCCCAACGTGCGGCCGCTGTCGATCGCCACGCTGATGGCCGAGGCGATGCGGCGCATCGCCGAGGAGACCTCGGTATCGAGCCTGTTCGACTGAATTCAACGAGATCCGGCGACCGGCACCCCTGGAGGCCGCGCCGCGATGGCAGAGAGAGCAACAAGTAGGGTCAAGGAGAAGGCAAATGGCACAGACGACGAGCGTCGTCGCGAAGAAGCGGGACCGGGCCGGCAAAGGGGGCGCCCGGGCCAGCCGTCGCGATGGACTGATCCCCGCCGTGATCTACGGCGACAAGCAACCCCCGCTGATGATCGCGGTCGAGCCCAAATCGATCGAGGACGTCATCCATCGCGAGGGTTTCTTCAACCACAAGCTCCGCATCGACGTCGACGGCACCGCCTTCGACGTGCTGCCGCGCGACGTCCAGAACGATCCCGTGACGGACAAGACGCTGCATCTCGATTTCCTGCGGATCAGCCCCTCGTCGATCATCACCGTGCAGGTCCCGGTGCACTTCCGCAACGAAGCGGCGGCGCCCGGCATCAAGCGCGGCGGCGTGCTGAACATCGTCATGCACGAGATCACCGTGCGCACACGCGCCGACTCCATCCCCGAGCATTTCGAGGTGGACCTGACGGGTCTCGACATCGGCCACTCCGTCCATCTCTCGGCGCTGGCTGTCCCCGAGGGCGTGCGCGTGGTGAGCCGCGACAAGGATCCGACCGTCGCCACCGTCGCGCCGCCCACCGTGGTGCGGGAGGCGGTCGCCACACCGGCAGCGGGCGACGCTGCGGCGGCCCCGGCCGCGGGCGCGGCGGCGGCGGCTCCGGCCGCGGGTGCAGCCGCTCCGGCGGCAGGCGCCGCGGCTCCGGCGGCCGGCGGCAAGGCCCCGGCTCCGGCCAAGAAGTAGCGCTCGGTCGCGGCCCGATGCTCCTGCTCGTGGGCCTCGGAAATCCGGGCCCGCGCTACGCCGGGCACAGGCACAATGTCGGATTCATGGCGGTGGACGCGATCGTCCGCCGCCATGGCTTCGGCGGCTGGCGCGCGCGCTTCGAGGGCGAAGTCGCGGAGGGCCGGCTGGACGGCGAGCCCGCGCTCGCGCTGAAGCCCGGCACCTACATGAACGAGTCGAGCCGCGCGGTGGGCCCCGCGGTGCGGTTTCTGAAGCTGGCGCTCGACCGCGTGGTGGTGATGCACGACGAACTAGATCTTGCACCCGGCCGGGTGCGGGTGAAGACGGGCGGCGGCGCGGGTGGCCACAACGGGCTGCGCGACATCGATGCCCATGTCGGTAAGGAGTACCGCCGGGTGCGGATCGGCATCGGCCACCCCGGCCACAAGGACCTTGTGCTGGGCTGGGTGTTGCGCGATTTCGACCGCGACGAGCGCGAGGGCTGGCTGCCCAAGGCGCTGGACGCCATCGCCGAGGAGGCGCCGCGGCTCGCCTCAGGCGCGCTGGTGGATGAGGAACGATTCATGAGCCGGATCGCGCATCTGGCGCCGCCGCCCGCGGGGCGACAGGCGGTGCGCGGCGGACCGGCGGGAAAGGCTCCGGACTAGGACCATGGGATTTAATTGCGGCATCGTCGGCCTGCCCAACGTCGGCAAGTCGACGCTCTTCAACGCGCTGACGGCGACGCAGGCGGCGCAGGCGGCGAACTACCCGTTCTGCACCATCGAACCCAATGTCGGCCGCGTCGCGGTTCCCGATCCGAGGCTCGACAGACTCGCCGCAATCGCGAGCTCGGCCAAGATCGTGGCGACCCAGCTTGAATTCGTCGATATCGCGGGCCTGGTGAAGGGTGCCTCCAAGGGCGAAGGGCTGGGCAATCAGTTCCTCGGCACGATCCGCGAGGTCGACGCCATCGCCCATGTGCTGCGCTGCTTCGAGGATTCCGACATCACACACGTGTCGGGCACGATCGACCCGATCCGCGACGCCGAGATCGTCGAGACCGAGCTGATGCTGGCCGACCTGGACAGTCTTGAGAAGCGGGTGCCGGCACTGGAGAAGCGCGCCAAGGGCGGCGACAAGGAAGCGGCGGCGGAACTGCCCGTGGCGGCCAAGGCGTTGGCGGCGTTGCGCGACGGCAAGCCGGCGCGGGCGGCCGAGCTTACCGCGGACGAGCGGCCGATCTTCCTGCGTCTGCAGCTGATCACCGCGAAGCCGATGATGTACGTGCTGAATGTCGAGGAGGCGTCGGCGGCAACCGGCAATGCCCACTCCGATCGCGTCGCGCGTTGGGCCTCGGAGAAGCTCGCGCCATCCGTCGTGATTTCCGCCGCGATCGAGGCCGAGGTGGCGCAGCTGCCGAGCGACGAACAGACCGAGTTCCTGTCCTCGCTGGGGCTTGCCGAAACCGGCCTCGCCCGCGTGGTGCGCGCTGGCTATTCGCTGCTCGATCTTGTCACCTTCTTCACCGTCGGCCCGAAGGAGGCCAAGGCCTGGACAGTGCGCCGCGAGGCGCGCGCGCCCGAAGCCGCCGGCGTCATCCACACCGACTTCGAGAAGGGCTTCATCCGCGCCGAAACCATCGCCTACGACGACTATGTGTCGTTGAACGGCGAGGCCGGCGCCCGCGATGCCGGCAAGCTCCGGCTGGAGGGCAAGGATTACGTCGTGCGCGACGGCGACGTCTTCCACTTCCGCTTCAACGTGTGACGCGGGTCCCCGCGCTCAAGAGCCGACAACGCCGCCGTCCTTCTTCACGATAGCGATCACCGATGGGCGCGGCGGCATTCCTTCCTTGAAATCAGGCCAACGAGTCGATGGCTTGTCGAAGGTCGAGCCGGGATCCTGGCCGGGATGCTGGATCGCGAGGAACAGCGTGCGGTCGTCGGGGCTCAGGATCGGGCCGCACACCTCCGCACCCGACGGGGCCTGGTAGAAGCAGCGGGTGAGTCCTCGGCCCGCGCCCTCAAGGTCGGTCGTCCAGACGCCGTCCGCCATCTCGGTGGCAGGTGCGTCGGTCGCGATCCACATCCTGCCGCGGCTGTCGAAAGCGCAATTGTCGGGGCTCGACAGCCAGCCGTTCGCCGAGATGCCCGGGTGATAGACCGTTCCGGGGTCGGTTCCCGGCTTGCCGAACGCCATGAAGATGGCCCAGGTGCCAACGCTGGCAGCGTGGTCGCCGCCATCGGGCGTCATCTCCACGATGTGGCCGTGCTTGTTCGGGCCGCGCGTATTGGCGGCATCGACGCGCTCGGCGGTCCGCCGATCGTTGTTGGTCAAGATCGCGTAGACGCGTCCGTTGACGGGATTCGTCTCGATATCCTCGGGGCGATCCATGGGTGTCGGCTTGAGAAGATCCGCCGCGCGGCGCTTCTCGATGACGACGTCACCCTGGCTTGCGAATCCGTTCGTCGCCGTCAGCGGTCCCTGCCCGTGCACCATCGGCAGCCACTCCATCTTGCCGCCCTCGTCGAAGCGCGCCACGAAAAGCGTGCCGTCATCCAGAAGATCGCGATTGGCGGCGCGATCCGTCGGACTCCACGGCCGCGCCGTCACGAACTTGTAGATGTACTCAAAGCGCTCGTCGTCGCCCATGTAGAAGGCGACACGCCCGTCGCGACAGAGCGCGTAGGTGCAGCCCTCGTGTTTGGCGCGACCCAGCGCCGTTCGCTTCACGGGCGTCCACGTCGGATCATACGGGTCGATCTCGACGATCCAGCCGAACCGGTTCGGCTCGTTCGGCTCCTTGCCGATATCGAAGCGATCGACATGCTTGCCCCAGTGGAACACGGTCGTGCGAGCGACCCCGTAGCGCTCGTAGCGCTTTCGATCCGGCGCGTTGGCGAGGTCGCCGGAGAAATAGAGATTGAAGTTCTCCTCCGTCGTGAGCCAGGTGCCCCACGGCGTTCCACCGCCAGCGCACTGGTTCAGCATGCCGACCGGCGCCCGACCGGTTGGATCGCTCGACGTCTTCAGTTTGTCGTGGCCGGCCGCCGGGCCGGAGAAGCGCATCGGCGTGTTCAACGAGATGCGACGCGCGTAGCGCGAGTCCGGCACCACCGACCAACGGCCGCGCTCGCGCCGAATCTCGATCACCGACCCGCCATGCGCTGCCAGCTCGACCGCGACCTGGGATTTGTCCGCCCGTGCCATCGCTTCGCGGCCCGGTCCCAGTCCCGAAAACATCAGCCCGGTGTTGGTATACTCGTGATTCACCACCATCAGGAAACGGTCCTGCGCCGGACCGCCAAGAGGCAGCGGATAGAGCCCGAGATAGTCGCAGTTGTAGCCGAACTGCTTTTCCTGAGCTGCCGCGTCCAGCTTCAGTGGATCGAAGGATGGCGCCCCCGCCACCACCGGATCGCCCCAGCGAATCAGAACCTGCGCCTCGTAGCCCTCCGGAACGTGGTGCGTCGCATCGCTGCGATGCGCGACCTCGGGGAAGCTGAAGCTCGATGGATTGCCACCCTGCGCCATCGCCGGACGTGTCGTGCCGGCCGCGATCATCGCGCCCGCGCCGTACAGCGCCTCACGGCGACCGAGGCGGCGGCGGATCAGCTCGCCAATCGAGGTCTCTCGGCTAGAGTTGCTGCCGAGGTTCTCGCCAGCGTCGAGCGCCTGATCTTGGTGATCTCGGTTCATGAGTTTCTCCCTTGCGTGATGTTCGCCCGGGCATCGCGCTGTGTCGAGCGCGGTTCAGCCGAACCGCGACGTACCCGCGGCGCCCAGTTGGGTCTTCACGGCGTCGATATCGCCCAGAACCCAAAGCTCGACGATGCGCCCCCGAGCGCAGCGGAAAAACGCGCCACCCGCCCAGACGATCTCGCGTCCAGTGGCCGGCACACCGAAAAACGGTGCGCGATGAACACCGCGAAAGGTCATTCGGGCCGCGGCGCGGTCGTGGGTCGCCACCAGATCGTCAATAACGCAGGTGTAGCCACCCAACGCGGCATGAACCGCGCGCATATAGTCGATGAAGCCGTCGGGACCGCGCCGCTCCGGACCGAGCGAGGCTCGAAACCGGAAGTCAGGGTCGAGAATGGCCCGCGCGACGGTCTCGTCGGCGCGGTTCCAGACCTCGCCATAGAAGCGGCGCACCAGCGTCGCGGGATCGGCGGCTTTCTCCGATCCGCCGGTCGCTGACTCCGAACCTGTCATGCGAGTCCCCTTTCCAACTCCCGGGTCACGCGCGCTCTGCCCGCACGCTTTCGCGATGCAGGATATAGAGACCCGAACCGACGATGATCGCGATGCCGACGGCACCCCAGAGGTCGGGAACTTCGCCCCAGACGATCCACCCGATCAACAGGGCCCACACGATCGAGGAGTAGCGAAACGAGCCGACGACCGAAACCTCGCCCACCCGCATCGCCACAATCACCAGCTGGTAGCCCGCCGCGACCAGCACCGACGCCAGGGCGATCAGACCGATCTCGCGCGATGACATGGGCTGCCAGCCCTGCACCGCCGCCCAACCACAGCCGGCGATCGCGACCGCGGCCGCCGTTGCGAAGGTGATGATGAGCGAGGGGATGCGTTGGGGCACCAGTCGGGTGAGGAGATCGCGAGCGGCATGGAGGAACGTGGCCCCCAGCACCAGCCAGGACCAGAGATTGAACTCGCCGGGCAGTGGCCGGATTACGAGCAAGACACCCACGAACCCGGCGATCACGGCCGCCCAGCGCCGCCAGCGCACATCCTCTTTCAGAAAGATCACCGCGAGCGCGGTCAGCGCGAGCGGCACCGCGAGATTGATCGCGGTCGCGACGCCGATCGGAATGTGAAAGAGCGCCAGGAGATAGGCGAAGGTGCCCACCACTTCGATTCCGGTCCGCAACACGATGCGACCATCACTCAGCCCGCCGAGCTGCCGCCAGGCGCCGGACCAGGCGAGCGCAAGCCCCACCCATAGCGTCGCGAACACGCCGCGCACGCCGATCGCCTGCACCGGCTGTGCCGTCTCGGCGACCAGCTTCATCAGCATGTCGTTGACGATGAATACCGAGGTCGCCGCGGTCATCGCCAAGATGCCGCGGAGATTGCCGTTCACGCGCAGATCCACCAATCGGTGTCGGCGCCCCGCTTGCGCTCCTTCACGCTCCAGCCCGCCTTGACCAGCATTGCCTCGAACTCGGCGGCGGTGTGATCGCTGAACCAGCCTTGGGCACGGCGCGCCTCGCGACCGGCATCGTCGATGCCCTCGGGCGCGGCACGATAGGTCACGATGAAGCCGGCCGAGCTCTTGCGCGCGCGCTCGAAGAGCCGCGGCAGTTCGTGCAGGAACTCGCACAGCTCGAGCGCGGCGATCCAGTCGTAGCGGCCCTCGTAGGTCGGGGCCGCCGGGAATAGCTCATCGACATAGTAGAAGTGCTGATTGAGGTCGGTGATGTAGCAATCGGCTGATCGCGGGACGAGGTCGGCCGGCGTGTAACGTACCCCCTCCGGCAATCGACGGCGCAGGGCCTGCACGCCACAGCCGAGATCGAGCACCATCTGACCCGCGCCGATGTGCGGCGCGGCGATCTCTGCCCGTGTCTCGGCTCCTTCGCCGATGCGCGCCGGGTCCGCCCAGCGTGCACCGTCGCTGGCGCGCTGGCGCAGGGCCTGACGGGTGAGCAGGCGATCGCGCGCCGGGTCGCGGCGCGTGTGCATCCCCGGATTGTAGCTAGGGAGCGTCGCGAAGCGCAGCTGATAGTGCGGCAGCCGCACTTCGGTCTTGGAGAAGCTGTAGACGTTGTAGGTGCCCGTGTCGGGCAGATCCGGTGTCAGCACGCCCGCCCAGTCCTGCCACGGAAATGAAAAATGCGAATAGCCGGCTCGCGTCAGCTCGGCGACCATGCCGTCATAGGCCTTGCGACTCTCGGCGATGAAGAAGTCGCGCCCCTTCTCCCAGATGATCAGCTTCACGCGACCGCTCGCAATCAGCTTTGCCATGCCGGCGATGACTTCGGGTTCCAACCCCTCGACATCGATCTTCACGACCACCGGCCGCTGGTCGAGATCGCTGCGCTTCGAGAGGATCTCGTCGATCGCCATCACCGGCACTTGCAGGATGCCGGCGGCGCGCGACCGACCCAGCGTTGGCAACAGTCCGTGCCCCATCGTGGTGTTGAACGCGATCGGCGCCAAGGCCGTGCGTGCGCCGACCGCGCAGGCAAAGACCTCGATCTGCTGCTGGAGCTTGTTCACGGCCACGCCCTTGAACAAGCGCGCGGCGTTCTCCGGGTGCGCCTCGAACGCCATCACCCGCACATTGTGGGGCCAGCGCGTCGCCGCCGCGAAGGCCATGGTGCCCCAGTGCGCGCCAATGTCGAGAAAGAGATCGCCCGGCCGGAGATGGGCATCGATCACTTCGCGCGTGCCCCGCTCGTAACCGTCGTTCAGGAGTTCGTGCCTCGCCAGATACGAGATCGCCTGATCGGTCCCCATGGCGCGCGGCGGCAGCGGCATGTGGAAGCGCGGCCGGCCATCCGGCAGCGTCGTGGCCGAGGGCAGGAGCCAGTCGCCATCGGGTAGGCGCTGCAAGGTAAAGCGACGCTTCTCGGTGCCGACCGGCAGGTCGATCTCGACCGGCGGCGGCGGGGCGGGCGCGGGTCGGGCGGCAGCAGGCGTATCGCTCATGCGGCGGCTCCCATGGCTTCAAGGATGCGCCACTCCGCGTCGCGCACCGGTACCACCGAAAGCCGCGACTGGCGCACCAGTGCGAACTCGGCGAGCCGCTTGTCCTGCTTGATGGCGGCGAGCGAGACCGGCCGGGCGACCACGCGCTTGGGCTTGATGTCGACCAACACGAACTTGCCGGTCTCGTCGGACGGATCCGGATAGGCCTCCCGCGCAACCTCACAGACGCCGACAATCTCAAGGCCCTCGTTGGAGTGGTAGAAGAAGCACTCCTCGCCCCGGCGCATGGCGCGCAAGTTGGCGGCCGCCTGATGGTTGCGCACGCCGTCCCAGTGCGTGCGCTTGTCCTTCACGAGCTGGGCCCATGAATACTTGAAGGGCTCGGACTTCAGGAGCCAATACGCCATACCGTCGCCTCACTCACCTTCCCGGCGCAGCGGCCGGCCGATCAGGGCGCGGATCGCCTGATCGGGCGCCGCGCCGCGGTACAGGATAGCATCGACTGCGGCGCAAATGGGCATCTCCACGCCATGCCGAGCCGCGCGGGCCAGCACAGCCGGCGCGGTCGCCGCGCCCTCCACCACCTGCCGGCGACCCGCCAGATGGGCCCCCAACGTTTCACCGGCGCCGATCGCGCGGCCGAGCGCACGATTGCGCGACAGCGGGCCGTTGCAGGTCAGCACCAAGTCACCCAGCCCGCTCAGCCCCGACAGGGTTTCCAGCCGCGCACCCATCGCCTGACCGAGCCGCGCCATCTCGGCGAAGCCCCTCGTCAGTAAGGCTGCGGCGGCGTTGGTGCCGAGGCCGCGCCCATCGGCAATGCCGGCCGCGATGGCGAGCACATTCTTCACCGCGCCACCAAGTGCGACCCCCGCGACATCGTCGGTCCAGTAGGGTCGGAAGGCCGGTCCGGCGAGTGAAGCGGCCAGCGCTTCTCCGACGGTCATATCAGAGGTCGCGATGCTCACGGCGGTTGGCAGACCGCGCGCCGCCTCTTCGGCAAAGCTTGGACCTGACAGCATGGCGAGCGGCAGATCGGGCCGCAGGGCCGCCAGGAGCTCGGGCATCAGCAGCCCGCTCTCGGCCTCGATGCCCTTGGCGCAGATCGCGACCGCCACGCCTGCGGGCAACGACGGTACCACCGATCGAACGGCCTGGGCCGGCACAGCCAGCAGCAACGCGTCGCAACTCGCCAGATCAGCGGTCGAGCGCGCGGCAACAATATCGGCCTCGAGCGATAGGCCCGGCAGGTAGACGGGGTTGGCTCGGCGGTCGGCGATCGCGGTGGCGATGGCCGGATCGCGCGACCACATCGTTACGCGGCGGCCGGCGCGCCGGGCGACACAGGCGAGCGCGGTACCCCACGCTCCGCCGCCCATCACGCCAACATGCTGCAACGCCTTCATCGAGCCCGCGTCACAGGCTGAGATTGAAGGCGACAGAAATGCGCGCGGCGGTGCCGCGATAGGGTCGCACCTGATGCAGGAGCCAAGCTGGGAACATCACCAGCCGCCCGGCCCGCGGCTGCACCGTCTCGTTGGCGCCAACCGACAAGCCGCCCGGGATCGCGAAGGCCAGTTGCGGGGCGTACATGGCGGGCCCTGGCCTGCGAGGATCCATAAATTCGAGTTCACCGCCCAGCGAGGGATCGGCGGCGATTCCGCCATCGTCCACATAGTAGACGCCTGACCAGAAGGCTCCGGGGTGGGAATGGAATTCGTTGCCGTGCCCGCTCCTATTGATGTTGGCCCACATGTTGGTGCGCCAGACAGGTGTCACGGCCGAGCCGTCGCGCGCGCGCGTCGCCTGCTGCGCGATGTTCCGGGCGAGCGCGAGCAACGCCAAGGCCTGCGCACCGGCCCACCGGTCGACGTCCCAGGTCGACTGCCATCCGCCCAGCGTACTGTGCGACTGGCTGGGCTGGCTGCGCTCGCGTTCAAGCAGCACCCGCCGCCACTCGCCGTTAGCGCGCTCCGCGTCAGGCACGTCGACCAACAGCACCGGCGTGGGAAAAAGCGGCACTGTCTGATACGCGGGCGGAACGGTGCTCATCGGAGATCCCTAGCTGGCGACGAGACGCGCCAGCGGCCAGCGCGGGCGGGGGGCAAAATCAAGTGTATCGATCCACCCCAACCGGAGCCGCTCGATGCCGGCCCAGGCGATCATCGCGGCATTGTCGGTGCAGAGGGCAGGAGGCGGCGCGACCAGGCGCACGCCACGCGCGCTGGCAAGCACCGCAAGGCGCGCGCGCAGGACGCGATTGGCAGCGACACCGCCCGCGACAACCAGTGTTTCCGATCGCGACATGTCCAGCGCGTTGGCGCAGCGATCCGCCAGCACGTCCGCGACCGTCGCCTGGAACGAGGCGCAGAGATCGGCCACGGCGCGCGTGTCGCCGGGTGGCAGTTTCGTGGCGGCAAGGCGCACCGCCGTCTTGAGCCCTGAAAACGAGAAGTCGCACCCCGGCTTTCGCCAGAGAGGGCGCGGCAGCGGCACGGCGTCGGCACGCCCGCCCTCCGCGGCCCGCTCGACCGCGGGCCCACCCGGAAATCCCAAGCCAAGCAGTTTGGCCGTCTTGTCGAAGCACTCGCCGACCGCATCGTCCACGGTGCCGCCCAGGCGTTCGAAGTCACCCGGGCCGCGAACGGTCAGAAGCTGGCAATGCCCACCCGATACCAGCAGCAGCAGATAGGGAAACGCGACGGGCTCGGCGAGGCGAACGCTCAGCGCATGCCCCTCAAGGTGATTGACGGCGACAAACGGCAGGTCGTGGGCGAAAGCCAGCGCCTTGGCCGTCATCGTCCCGACCAGAACACCGCCGATCAGCCCCGGCCCTCCCGTCGCCGCGATCCCATCGAGATCGCCCAGCCGCAGGCCCGCCTCATCCAGTGTTTCACGCACCAACCCGTCGAGCCGTTCGAGATGGGCTCGGGCGGCGATCTCGGGCACGACGCCGCCGAAGCGCTGATGCTCACGAATCTGCGAATGAACGCGCTGGGCCAGAATCCGGCCAAGCGGCCGGCCGTCGCCCGGCGGGGCATCCGAAGCGCCCACGATGGCCGCGGCTGTTTCGTCGCAGCTCGTTTCAATGCCCAGAACGCGCATGTTCCCGTTCTACCGTCGCCGGTTGATCGGGGCCAGAGCGGTTCCGAACGGCGCCGACATGATCTACAGGAGCGTCATGACCTCGCCTCTCCTGCGACTGGGCACACGCGGCAGCAAGCTGGCACTCGTTCAGACCGGTTTGGTGCGTGCCGCGCTCGGGCGCGCCATCCCCGAGCTGAGCGCCCCCAATGCCGTCGCCACCGAAATCATCCGGACCACGGGCGACGCCATCCAGGACCGGCCCCTGGCCGAGGTCGGCGGCAAGGGCTTGTTCATAAAGGAGATCGAGGAGGCGCTGCTCGCCGGGCGAATAGACGCGGCCGTCCACTCGATGAAGGACATGCCCACGATCCAGCCGCCCGGGCTTGCCATCGTGGCCTTCCTGCCGCGTGAGGACGCGCGCGATGTGCTGATCTCCAGCCAGGCGACCCGGCTCGCTGACCTGCCGCAGGGCGCCATCGTCGGCACGTCAGCGCTTCGACGCCGTGCGCAGCTTCTGGCGCTGCGTCCCGATCTGGACATCCGCACGTTCCGCGGCAACGTCGACACGCGCCTCGCCAAGACGACGGCGGGCGAAGTGCAGGCGACCCTGCTGGCGGCAGCTGGCCTTGCGCGACTGGGTCTCGCCGTCGGCACACCCATTCCTGCCGGAGAGATCCTTCCGGCCGTCGGCCAGGGCGCTGTGTGTATCGAGTGCCGCGCCGACGACCGGCGTGTGCGAGATTGGTTGGCGGCGATCGACCATGCCGAGACCGCCCGGCGCGTCGCCGCAGAGCACGCCCTGCTCGCGGTACTGGACGGAAGCTGCCGCACGCCGATCGCCGCGCACGCAGTTCTACGCGGTGAGAACCTCCGACTGGACGCCTTGATCGCCCGCCCCGATGGGTCCGAAGTCTTGCGGACGTTCCGCGAAGGGTCCGCGCGAGATGGCGTGGCGCTCGGTCGCGACGCCGGCCTCGAACTGAAGCAACGCGGCGGCGTTGGCTTCTTCGACCCCTGACTCCTATTCTTACTGACAAACGAAGGCGTAGCCGGGGAATAGATCGGGACGCTCGCGCTCCAGTTGCTCCCAGCGCGACAGATCGGAGAGCGTGCGTTCGGCCGGAAATCGGATGCGATAGAGCGCGATCGCCGGCGCATCGACGCTACGCTGGACCGAGCCCGCGTTGAACTCGAATCCCAGGAAGCGCAGTCCGGTACCCTCCAGCAGCGCGCGCACCCGCGCCACCGTGAAGCGGTGCTCCTGAACGTGGAAGCACAGATCGCGCAATAGGCTCGCACTCCAGAAGTCTTCCGACTCGACTAGCGACGCGAGCGCGCGCCACTCACCGGCAAGGACACGCCGGCGAAATTCCCGCAGCCCGTTCAGATCCGCGGACAAACCCGCAAGCGCGATCTCACGTCGTGCCTTCACGACCGTGCGCCGCGCCGCTTCACCGTAGAGTCCCAGGCGCAGGAAGGCGCCCCACCGCAGGACAGCCGAGATCGCGAGCAGGCCCGCCTTGGGGTCCGACATGTGGTGGAGCACGCCGACGCACTCGGCGTGATCGAAGCGGCGACCGAGGGTCGGCAGGTCGAGAATATCGCCGTGGAGAAACGCGATGTTGTCGATCCCAAGGTCGGCGGCCATGCGCTTTCCATAGGCGAGGCTCGCCCGGGAGAGGTCGAGCGCGGTGACTCGCGCGCCGACATAGCTGGCGGCCACGGATAGCGGGTGCTGGCCCGTCCCCGCCCCTGGCATGAGGACTTCCAGATGCGGTCCGTCCGGCGGGGAGACGGGCCCCGCATGCGGGAAGTCACGTCCGAGGGCGGCGCGGACATCGACCGGCGGGCGGCGCGGCAGATGCGTCCAGCGCGGGTATGGATTGGCCTCGTACATCGCCGCCACGGCCTTCGACACGCCATCCGCGATCGGCGCCAGCGACGGAATTGAGGCCGCCAGTCGCTGCTCTTCGAGTTGGGCGGGGCGCGCGTCGTTGGGCGGACGGAACATCGCCGCAGCCAACCCTGTCACCGAGGGATCGTCGGGCCAGAGATACTCGTTCTGCCACGCCTGCTCCGCGAGGGCGCCCGCGAGCGTCTCGAGCTCCGACGTGGCCGAACCGCTCACCAGCGATCGCGCGACGGCGGTGCGTAGGGCGAGCAGATGCCGCTCGAGCGCCGGGTTGCGGTTAAGGGACTTGGTGAGGAAGGCGCGCAACAGCTCGTCCCGCGCGAGGCGCTCCGGATCGGGCGGATTTGGCCACCCCACCACGAGTTGATGGGCGGCCCCCCATCCGACAGCGTCCCAGTTGGCGCCGGGATCCGCATAGGCCGCGAGCATCAGCTCGATCAGCCGGGGGTTGGGCCGATCGGTGCGCGCGCGTTCGAGGATGGCATCGAGTCCGGCGCGTGCGCCGGCATGGCGCGGGACGAGCGCGAGAGCGCGGCTATAGGCGTCGAGCGCCTCGTCGAGCCGGAAGGCGGCGAAGAATTGATCGCCAAGGTCGGACAAGCGCTGGGCGTCCATGCGGCGGGACTATGGCTCGACACCAACCCGAGGGCTACAGTCGCCGCGGGAGGGCCGTCGACATGATCCGCTTGAGCCGCAGCATCCTCGCCGGACTGGCCGCCGCGCTTCTCGTCTCTGCCTGCGAGACAGCGCCGGTGACGGGTCGCTCGCAGATGATGCTGATCAGCGCCGACGAGGAGCGCGCGCTCGGCTTGCAGGCCTTCCGGCAAGTGATGTCGACCGAGCCTGTGGCGCGCGGCGGGAGCGCCGCCGAGATGGTCGAGCGGATCGGCCGGCGCATCGCGCAGGCGGCCGAGAATCCGCCGCCCGGGCTTTGGCAGGCCCCGCGCTTCGCCTGGGAGTTCCGCACCATTGAGAAGAACGTGCCCAACGCCTTCTGCCTGCCCGGTGGCAAGGTCGCGGTCTATACCGGCATCCTGCCGCTGACCCAGAACGAGAACGGGCTTGCGGTGGTGATCGGCCACGAAGTCGCCCACGCGCTCGCCCGCCACGGCGCGGAGCGCGTCAGCAACCAGATGGCGGCGCAACTTGGCGTCGCCGCCGCTTCCGCGGCGATCGCCGCGACCGCTTCCGGCCGCACCCGCACCTCCCTGCCGCTGGTCATGGGAGCGTTGGGCGCCGGAGCCACGGTCGGGGTCCTGCTGCCGATGTCGCGTGCCCAGGAATCCGAGGCCGACCGCATCGGCCTCATCCTGGCCGCCATCGCCGGTTACGATCCGCGCGAGGGCGTGGCACTGTGGCAGCGCATGAAGGCCGCCGGCGAGGGCCGTGGCCGCAACGCCGAATGGCTGAGCACCCATCCCGCCGAGGACACCCGCATCCAGCAGATCCGCGAATGGCTGCCGGAGGCGATGCGATACTACCGGCCGCGCGGATGACCGACACGGCCATGGAATACGACGCGACGGGCCTCCTGTGCCCGCTGCCGGTCCTGCGCGCCAACCGCAAGCTGCGCGAGTTGCCCGAAGGCGGTCTGCTCACGGTGCGCGCGACGGATCCCGCTGCTTGGGCGGACTTTCCCGCCTTCTGCCGCCAGACCGGCCACGAGTTGGTGAGCCAGCACCGCGACGGCGAGATTCTGGTGTTCGTCATCCGGAAGCGCTAAGGCGGCGCCGGCAAGAGTTCGAGGACCCAAATGAGCGGCTTCAAGACCATCGACCAGGTGAACGTTTCCGGCAAACGCGCGCTGGTGCGCGTCGATCTCAACGTGCCGATGAAGGACGGTCGGGTCACCGACGCGACTCGCATCGCGCGGGTCGCCCCGACGCTCGCGGAGCTGGCAGACAAGGGCGCGCGCGTGGTCGTGCTGAGCCATTTCGGCCGACCCGACGGGCAACGCGTTCCCACAATGTCGCTGGCGCCGCTTGCCCAGGCGCTTGGGACCGCGCTCGGTCGCGATGTCGCGTTCGCCTCAGATTGCGTCGGCGACGCGGCCGAGACCGCGGTGCGCACCCTGAAACCAGGTTCGATCCTGCTCCTCGAAAATCTCCGCTTCCACAAGGAGGAGGAGAAGAACGTGGCCGCATTCATCGATCGGCTGGCGACACTGGGCGACGTGTACGTGAACGACGCTTTTTCCTGCGCCCATCGCGCCCACGCCTCCACCGAGGGCCTCGCCAACCGTCTGCCCGCGGTCGCGGGCCGACTCATGCAGGCGGAACTCGAGGCGCTGGACAGCGCGCTCGGCAAGCCAGCGCGCCCGGTCTGCGCTGTTGTTGGCGGCGCCAAGGTGTCGACCAAGCTTGAGCTGCTGGGCAACCTCGTGGGCCGCGTCGACAAGCTGGTGATCGGCGGCGGCATGGCCAACACCTTCATGCACGCCCAAGGACTCAAGGTCGGCAAGTCGCTGTGCGAGAAGGATCTCGCACCCACTGCGCGCGACATCCTTAAGAAGGCCAAAGCGCGTGGCTGCGCGGTCCTCTTGCCGGACGACGTCGTCGTCGCAACCGAGTTCAAGGCCGGCGCCGCCAACCGTGTGGTAGCGGCCGACGCCTGTCCTGATGATGCGATGATCCTGGATGTCGGCCCCCGCTCGATCGAGCGCTATCGCGCGGAGCTCGCGGCATGCCGCACGCTGGTCTGGAACGGCCCGCTGGGCGCCTTCGAGATCGCCCCCTTCGATGCGGGAACGTCCGCGTTGGCCCGCGCCGCGGCCGACCTGACCGGCGCCGGCAAACTCCTGTCGGTGGCCGGCGGTGGCGACACGGTGGCGGCCCTTGCGCACGCCGGTGTCGAGACGCGGTTCAGCTATGTCTCGACCGCGGGCGGCGCGTTCCTGGAATGGATGGAGGGCAAGACGCTGCCGGGAGTGGCCGCCCTCATCCGCGCGGCGTAGTCTGCGATCGATGAGCACTGACCGACCGCCGCCGCGCCTGCCCTGGGATCCGCCGGAGCATTTCGAAAAACGCATCCCCGAGGGCGACAATCGCGAGCGCCTGGTCTGCGGGCGCTGCGACTTCATCCACTACCAAAACCCCAAGGTCGTCGCGGGCGCCGTTTGCACCTGGGGCGAGAAGCTCCTGCTCGCCAAGCGCGCCATCGAGCCGCGCAAGGGCTTCTGGACGCTACCCGCAGGCTACATGGAGCTCGGCGAAACGACCGAACAGGCGGCGCAGCGCGAAGCCCGCGAGGAGGCCTGCGCGGAGATCGAGATCGATCGGCTGCTCGCCATGTACAGCGTCGCCCGTATCGGTCAGGTGCAGATCATGTACCGCGCACGGCTCGTGAGCCCCGACGTCGCGCCCGGTCCGGAGAGCGCCGACGTCGCGCTGGTCGAGTGGGGTGACATCCCCTGGGACCAACTCGCCTTCCCCACCGTCGTGTGGGCGCTTGCGCACTTCCACGAGTCGCGTGGGCGCGCCGACTTCGCGACCTATTCCAATCCCACCGGCGATCTTGCGCGCATGTGGCCGCCCCGCAAGCCAGCGGGAGTCTGACGCCTCAATCCTTGGCGACGAACGGATTGTTGTCGCCATCCCAGTGCCGGCGCAACAGTGGCACCTGCAGGAAGGCGAAGACCAGCGTGAGCGGGAAGCTCAGGAACATCTTGCTGGCGATCCATGTGTCGGTCGAGAAGCCGCGCCACATCACCTCGTTGATGCCAGCCAGAACGAAGAAGAACAGCGTCCAGCGCAGCGTGAGCTGGTGCCAGCCCGTGTCGGTCAGCCGAAACGCCGCGCCAAACAGCGGCTTCAGAAGCGGCCGCTTCCACACCAGAAGGCCCGCGCCCAGAATCGTGCCGAACAGGCAATTCACGATGGTCGGCTTCAGCTTGATGAAGGTCTCGTCGGCGAGCCACAACGTCAGTCCGCCGAACACCAACACAAAGAAGCCGCCGACCAGCGGCATGATCGGCCAGCGTCGCTCCAGCAACCGGTAGCAGGGCAGCGCGATCGCGGTCGCCACGACGAACACCGCCGTCCCGGTCAGGATGCCCCAGCGTCCATTGGCAATGAAGAACAGCACCAGCGGCGCCAGTTCCAGCAATGGCGCAACGGCCTTGCGCCAACCGCCCTCGTCCTCGCGCGCGTCACTCATGCCGGCAACCCCATCAATCCCCGCGCGAAGGCCCTGGCCTCGAACGGACGCAGATCGTCGATTCCCTCGCCTACGCCGATCGCCACGACCGGGAGCGCGAACTTCTCCGCCAAAGCGACCAACACGCCGCCCTTGGCGCTGCCGTCGAGCTTGGTCAGCACGAGCGCATCCACGGGCGAGAGGTTGCGGAAGGTCTCGACCTGGGCATGGGCGTTCTGGCCAACCGTGGCGTCGAGCACCAGCAGCGTGGAATGCGGCGCCGACGCATCGAGCTTGCGCATCACCCGCACGATCTTGGCGAGTTCCTCCATCAGGTTCGCCTTGTTGTGCAGTCGGCCTGCTGTGTCGACCAGCAGCACATCGCACCCCTCGCGCCGCGCCCGTTCCAAAGCGTCGTAGGCGAGGCCTGCCGGGTCGCCGCCCGTCTCGCGCGCCACAACCGGGACGCCGGCGCGATCTCCCCAGACCTTGAGCTGTTCGACCGCGGCGGCGCGGAAGGTATCGGCCGCGGCCAGCATCACCTTCCGGCCTTCGCCCTTCAGCAGATGGGCATACTTGGCCACTGTCGTCGTCTTGCCGCTGCCGTTCACACCCACCACCAGCACGACATGAGGTCGATGAGCCGGATCGATCGCGAGCGACCGGGCCACCGGCGTCAGTATCTCGGCGATGTCATCAGCGAAGGCCGCCCGCACTTCCTCGTCAGCGACTTCCTTGCCGAAACGCTCTTTGGCCAGGCGGCCAACCAGCCGACCGGCGACCGCAACCCCGAGATCGGCCTGGATCAGCGCGTCCTCAAGAGCGTCGAGCGTCGCCTGATCGAGCTTCTTCTTGGTGAAGAGACCGCCGATGCCCTCGGTGACCCGCCGGGTCGACTTGGCGAGTCCCTCGCGCAGCCGCGACAGCCAGGAGCCGCTCACGGGCCGGCCAGTGCGGGATCGAGTTCACCGCGAAAGGCGTGCGAGACACCGCCGGTCATCGCGACATGGCCGTCGAGCATCCACTCGATCTCGAGCGCGCCACCGTCCATGGCGAGGGTCACGCGCCGTCCGGTCAGTCCCCGCCGGAACGCGGCGACCCCGGCGGCACAGGCGCCTGAACCGCAGGCGAGCGTCACACCGGCGCCGCGCTCCCACATACGCAGGCGCAGGCGGTCCCTGCCCTCAACACTCGCAATTCCGATGTTCGCGCCCTCCGGGAAGAACGCATGGCGTTCGAGCTGCGGACCGAGTGTCTCGACCGGTATCGCCATCGCGTCCTGCACGAAGAAAGTCGCGTGCGGATTTCCCATGCCGGTACCGACCGGGTCCGACAGCGGCCCGATCGACACCGGCAGGTGGTTGGTGTCGCAGGCCTCGCGCACCGGAATCTCGCGCCAGTCGAGACGCGCGGGTCCCATGTCGACCGAGATCACCGGCAAGCCGTTGCCGCCGAGGCCAACTTTCTCCGACTCGAGAAGCCCCACCACAGTCTGGACCGTGACCGCGGATGTCGCGCGTTCGGCCATCACCAACGACGCCACGCAGCGCGTGGCGTTGCCACAAGCCTGGGCCTCGCCGCCATCGGGATTGTAGATTCGCATGAAGACGTCGGCCGCACGGTCCACCGGCGGTTCCAGCACGATCAGCTGGTCGCATCCCACGCCGCGATGCCGATCGGCGATGATGCGCCGAACATCAGGCGCGAGGTCGAGCGGTCGTGCGCGGGCATCCAGCACGACAAAGTCGTTGCCGAGTCCATGCATCTTGAGGAAGGGAAGCCCCGCCATGGCGCGCTATATGGCCTCGCGGGCCGGCCAGCGCAACGATCGGGGACGCACCTGGCCATCGTGCGGGCCGCCGATCTCGCGCACATCCAGGGCAGCGAGCCCTTTGGTGTAGATGGTGAGGTGCAGGATGCCGATCGGATCATGCGGCAGCGACGGCTCGACAAAGAGGCCCCGCGGTTCGTCCCAGGCCGGCAGCGCATGATGAACCGGCCAGTTGCACCGGCTGGGCAGAGGTTCGTGCGGCAACCCGCCATCGTAGACCATCACATTGAGCGCCAGCTGATCCGTGAGGTCGGTCGAACGCTGCAGCGCCTCGCCATACAGCCGCGCCCAGGCGGTCCAGTGCGACGCATCCGCTCGCAAGGCGAACACCCCGGCGTTGATCATGGGGTAGCGAACCAGCCGCTGCGCCGTGTCGCTGCCGAAGGCCGCCTCGTAGGCGCGGCCGCACACCGCCGCGAACTCACCCCAGGCGTGCCGGTAGTGCCGGAAGGCGCGGTCGATCTCGGGCGCCACGGCGAGCTTGCCGGCGCGCGCGGCCCGCAGGAACAGATCGATCGCCTCGCCGCGCTGGACCCAGCAGTCGGCGTCGATCCAGAGATAGAGATCGTGGCCGGGAAAATAGCGCGGCAAGAACGGACGTGCCGTAAGCGCCCGATAGCCACCAGCGAGCGCCGCACGCCCGGGAAAGTCGAAGTCCCAGTCCGGCTCGACGAGCGTCGCGCCGCGCGCGCGACACCAGTCGCGCTGCGTGTCCGTCAGGCCGCAATCCAGCACGCCCAGCGCCAGCGCCGCGCCTTCGCGCGTGGCCCGCAGCGAGCCGATGCAATCGCGCATCAGGTCGAAGTAAGCGGCGTCGCCGCCGGTGAGAGCGATCGGCCCGCCGGTCATGGCGCGACCATGGCGCAACAAGCCTTTGCTGTCGCCCCCCGACTGCGCCACAGTCTGCCCTAGAGGGCATCATGGCCAAGCACGTCGACTACTACGTCTCGCTGAATTCGCCGTGGACCTATCTCGGGTCGCGGCGCTTCGATGCCATGGTCGCCAAGGCTGGCGCGAGCGTCACGATCTGGCCGGTCGATTTCGGCTCGGTATTCGCCGTTTCCGGCGGCCTGCCGCTACCGAAGCGCGCGCCGCAACGCCAAGCCTACCGCATGATGGAGCTCAAGCGCTGGCGCGACCGGCTGGGCCTCGAACTCACCCTGCAGCCACGCTACTTCCCGGCCGATGAGTCGACCGCCGCACACTGCGTGATCGCGCTTCGTGAGAGTGGGCGCATGGCCGATGCGATCAAGTTCGCCCACGCCGTGCTGACGGCGCTCTGGGCCGAGGAGCGCAACACCGGCGATGTCGAGGTTCTGAAAACCCTGATGTCGGGTCTCGGACTCGACCCCCAGGCGGTGCTGACCGCGAGTGTCGATCCAGCGATCGCCACCAAGCGCGCGGCCTATACCCAGCATGCGATCTCGCAGGGGGTGTTTGGCGCGCCGAGCTACGTGATCGATGGCGAGATCTTCTGGGGCCAGGACCGACTGGACTTCGTCGAAGCGAAACTGGGCGCCTGAACATGATCGCGCGCCGCCTCCTGATCGCAGGACCCCTCGCCGCCTTGCTGCCGAGCGCGGCTTGGGCGCAGCGCGCCGCCGATCTCTGGTCGCGCTGGACGCGCCACGATGCCGGCGCCACCACGACGGTGGATCACGCGGCGTGGACACGGTTCCTCGGCATCTACGCCCGTCCGGGCGCGGACCGGGTGGTGCGTCTGCCCTACGGGGCCATCGCGCCAGCCGATCGCGCGGCGCTCGCGACGTACATGTCGATGCTGCAGGCGGTGCCGGTGTCCGCTCTCTCACGCGCGGAGCAGCTCGCTTACTGGATCAATCTCTACAACGCGCTGACCGTGCAGGTCGTCGTCGACCGCTATCCCGTGAAGTCGATACGCGACATCTCGCTGGGCGGCAGTTTGGCCGCGACGTTCGCGGGCGGTCCGTGGGACGCCAAGCTGGTCCGGATCGAGGGCGAGGCGGTGTCGCTGAACGATGTCGAGCATCGCATCCTGCGACCGATCTGGCGTGACCCGCGGATCCACTATGCGGTGAATTGCGCGTCGCTCGGCTGCCCGCCGTTGCGCTCGGTGGCGTTCACGGCGGCAAACACCGGCGCCTTGATGGACGAAGCGGCTCGGGCCTTCGTGAATGGTCAGCATGGCGTCCGCCGGCGCGGCGGCGATATCTTCGTTTCCAGCATCTACAAGTGGTTCCGCAGCGACTTCGGCACCGACGACCGCGCCGTCCTCGACCACATCGCGCGCTTCGCGGAGCCTGAGCTTGCGCAAGCGCTCCGCGAAGCGCGTCGGATCGCGGGCGACTACTACGACTGGGCGCTGAACGACGCGACCTGACGCGACCTCAGCCGAGGCCGAAGTAGAGGGCGCTGACCGCGATCGCGTTGTTGGCGACATGGGCGATCAGGGGCGGCAGCAGCGAGCCCGACCGCAGCCGCATCCAGCCGAGCACGAAACCCAGGGGCAGGATCATCGCCACGTGCATCGGCTCAAGATGCGCCGCGGCAAAGACGAGCGTGCTTGTCACCAACGCGACGCGCCCGCCCCAGCGGCCCTCAAGCCAGCCGAACAGCAGGCCGCGAAACACCAGCTCCTCGACCGCGGGCGCAAGCAACGCGAGCGCCAGCAGGGCGGGCAGGAGCGCCCCGTCGGCACGCAGCGTGCGACCGAGATCGCGCATGCCCTGAGGCTGCGCACCCACCAGGGTCGTCGCGGCAAGCGAACAGGCCAGTACGGCAAGCGTGCCGAGGACGTACCACCGCCAGCCTGCCGCGCGAATGCCCAGCAAGCCCCAGACGGCGCGCCCGCTTGGAAGGACGGCCGCCAAGAAGGCGACCGCCATGACCACGAACACCGCCGTGAGGGTGGCGATCGCGCTCGCCGGTCGAAACAAAAGCAGAACCGGCAACCCCAAGGCCGGCAGGAGTGCCGCAAACACCAGCACTTGCCAGCCGCGGATCCGCGGTTTTTCGTTGTTTTCCAAAGGGTTGTCTGTCGGGCTCAAAACTTTGACTCGGGCTGCGGCGCACAGTATACCCCCGGCCGTCCAGCTTAAGGGCCGGTCCTACAGGTTCCCCCGTGGGGAGCTCCGCTGATCCGCGAAGGTTCGCGCATCGGCGCGACAGGTCTTTGGGCAAACGGGAGCACGATGTTCGAAGGTCTGAGCAAACGTCTGGGCGATGTGTTCGACCGGCTGCGCGGGCGCGGAGCGCTCGGCGAGGCCGATGTCGACGCCGCGTTGCGCGAGGTGCGCACGGCCCTGCTCGAGGCCGACGTGGCGCTTCCCGTGGTGCGCCAGTTCATCGACGAGGTTCGGCCGAAGGCGATCGGCGCCGACGTGATCCGTTCGGTCACGCCCGGCCAGATGGTCGTGAAGATCGTGAACGACCACCTGGTCCAGATGCTGGGCGGCAGCGCCGTGGATCTCGATCTCAATGCCGTGCCGCCGGTCGTCATCATGATGGTGGGCCTGCAAGGCTCGGGCAAGACCACGAGCTCGGCCAAGATCGCCTGGCGCCTCAGCCAGGGCGCGCAGGGCATGGCCGCAGATGTCGCGAGCGGTGCCTTCACCCAGAAGCGCAAGGTCATGATGGCCTCGCTCGACACGCGCCGGCCGGCCGCGCAGCAGCAGCTCAAGGTTCTGGGCGAGCAGACGGGTGTCGCGACGCTGCCCATCGTGCCACTGGAAATGCCACTCGCCATCGCGCGACGCGCGGTCGACACAGCCCAGCGCGAGGGCTTCGACGTGGTGATCCTCGACACCGCGGGCCGCCTTGCCATCGACGAGGAGCTGATGGCCGAGGTGGCCGCCATCTCCGAGGCCACCCGCCCGCGCGAGACGCTTCTGGTCGCCGACGCCATGACGGGCCAGGACGCGGTCAATGTCGCCAAGGCCTTCAACGAGCGGCTGGCCGTCACCGGGATCGTGCTGACGCGCGTCGATGGCGATGCGCGCGGTGGCGCGGCGCTCTCCATGCGCGCGGTCACCGGGCGCCCGGTCAAGCTGATCGGCACGGGCGAGAAGTTCGACGCGCTGGAGCCGTTCCATCCCGACCGCATCGCCGGCCGCATTCTCGGCATGGGCGACATCGTCTCGCTGGTCGAGCGCGCCGCCGAAACGATCGAGAAGGAAGACGCCGAAAAGCTGGCGGCCAAGGTCCGCAAGGGCCAGTTCGACATGGACGATCTGCTGGGCCAGCTGCGGCAGCTCCGCAAGATGGGTGGCTTGCAGGGTCTGATGGGCATGCTGCCCGGCGCCGTGCAGGCGAAGGCCGCGATGTCCAAGGCCAAGGTCGACGAGAAGCAGCTGCGCCGGCAGGAAGCGGTGATCCTGTCGATGACGCCGCGCGAGCGACGCAACCCCGATGTGATCCACGCCTCGCGCAAGAAGCGTATCGCGGCCGGCTCGGGCGTGCAGGTGCAGGAAGTCAACAAGCTGCTGAAGCAGCACGCCGAGATGCTGAAGATGATGAAGCGCGTGAACAAGCTCGGTGAGAAGGGATTCATGCGGAGCCTGGGGGGCATGATGCCGCCGCCGGGTTTTCCGCGCTGAAGACGACGACGAAACGACGAAACGAGGAGACTGGAACAGAATGCTTGCCATCCGCATGACCCGGCACGGCGCCAAGAAGCGGCCGTTCTTCCACATCGTGGTCGCCGACTCGCGCAGCCCGCGCGACGGCCGCTTCATCGAGAAGCTGGGAACCTACAATCCGCTGTTGCCGCGCGAGCACGCCGAGCGCGTGAAGCTCGACAAGGAGCGCATCGCCCATTGGCTGAAGGTCGGCGCCCAGCCGTCGGACCGCGTCGCGCGCTTCCTGGCGGCGGCCGAGCTGATGGCGCCCCGCGCCCGCCGCGACCAGACCAAGAAACCGCAGCCCCGCGCCAAGGCGCAGGAGCGCGCCAAAGCCGCCGCGGCGGCGGCCGGCGAGGCGGGATCGGAGGCGGCGCAGGCCTGATGGCCGGGCCGCGCGTCCTGCTCGGTGTGATCGGCGCCCCGCACGGCGTGCGAGGCCTGGTTCGCATCAAGAGCTACGCGGCGCGGCCGCTGGACATCGGCGCCTATGGCCCGCTCGGCGACGAGGCGAACGGCCGGCGCTTCACGGTCGAGGCGCTGTCGGCCAAGGGCGACATGGTGCTGGCGCGGGTCGCCGGCATCGAGGACCGCACCGCCGTCGAGGCGCTGCGGGGCATCAAGCTCTACGTCGAGCGGTCGGCGCTGCCGGCGGCGGCGGAGGGTGAGTGGTACGAGGCCGACCTGATCGGGCTGCGCGCGGTCGGTCGGGATGGCAGGGATTGGGGCCGGGTCGTGGCGTTTCACGATTTCGGCGCCGGCAAGACGATGGAAGTGTCGGGCGGGGATGGCCCCGCAGCGATGCTTCCCTTCACGGACGCCTGCGTGCCGGAGATCGATCTGGAACGCGGCGAGGTTACGGTGGAACCGCCTTCCGGCCTGCTGCCGGGGGGCGACCCGACGAAGGAGGCGTGAGACCGGAACGTGTGGCAGGCGAGCGTCCTTACCCTGTTCCCGGAGATGTTCCCGGGACCGTTGGGGCTGAGCCTTGCAGGCAAGGCGCTCCGCGACGGGACATGGTCGCTCGATGCGGTCGATATCAGGCGCTTCGCGACCGACCGGCACGGTACGGTCGATGATGCGCCATTCGGCGGCGGGGCGGGTCTGGTGCTGAAGCCGGACGTGCTCTCGGCGGCGATCGCGACGGTGGCCCGGCCGGGCGTGCCGTTGCTTCTGATGTCGCCGCGGGGCCGGCCATTCGACCAGGTCCGGGCGCGGGAGCTGGTCGCGGGGCCGGGCGCGGTCCTGGTGTGCGGGCGCTACGAGGGCATCGACGAGCGGGTCGTCGAGGCGCATGCGCTGGAGGAGGTTTCGGTCGGTGACTTCGTGCTTTCGGGCGGCGAGGTCGCGGCCTTGGCGGTGATGGATGCCTGCGTGCGGTTGTTGCCCGGAACCATGGGCGACGCGGCGTCGGCCGGAGAGGAGAGTTTCGAGGACGGATTGCTGGAGTATCCGCACTACACCCGCCCCGCCATCTGGCGGGGTCCCGACGGGATCGACCGGCCGGTGCCGGAGGTCCTGTTGTCGGGCCACCACGCGAAGGTGGCGGCATGGCGGGCGGAACGACGGCGCGAGATTACCCGGTTGCGACGGGCGGACCTCTGGGCCCGCTTCGCCGGAACCGAAACAGGCAAACGATGAGATCGGACGAAAGGAAGGACTGACATGAACATTCTCGACACGCTCGGCCAGGAGACGATGGCCAAGGTCGTGGCCGAACGGCCGGTGCCCCGCTTCGAGGCGGGTGACACGCTCAAGGTCCACGTCAAGGTGCAGGAAGGCAACCGCGAGCGCATTCAGGTCTATGAGGGCGTCTGCATCGGCCGCCGCAACGCCGGCGTGAACTCCGCCTTCACGGTGCGCAAGATCAGCTTCGGCGAGGGTGTTGAGCGCGTGTTCCCGCTCTACAGCCCGTCGATCTGGGAGATCGAGGTGGTGCGCAAGGGCACCGTCCGCCGCGCTAAGCTCTATTACCTGCGCGACCTGCGCGGCAAGGCGAGCCGCATCGCCGAGGACGTCGAGGCGCAGCGCCAGCTGTTGGTCGAGCAGGCGGAGGAGCAGGCCAAGCGGCCGCGCCGCGAGCGCATCAAGAAGGAAAAGCCCAAGGGCGAGGGCTCCGTGCGCGCCGCCAAGGGCGGCGGCAAGAAGTAAGGAGCCGCGCCATGGCGTTCCGCAAGAAGGCTCCGCCGCCGCCGCCGCCGCCGCGTACCCTGTTCCAGAAGATCTGGGACGGGCACGTGGTGCATCGCCAGGACGACGGCACCTGCGTGCTCTACATCGACAAGCACCTCGTGCACGAGGTGACGAGCCCGCAGGCCTTCGAGGGTTTGCGCACCGCCGGACGGCGGGTGCGCCGACCGGACGCCACCATCGCGGTCGCTGACCACAACGTGCCGACCCTCGACCGCGCCGCCGGCATCGCCGACGAGGAGTCGCGCGTGCAGGTCGAGACGCTGGAGCGCAACGTGGTGGAGTTCGGGGTGCCCTATTTCGGCATGACCGACATCCGCCAGGGCATCGTGCACGTGATCGGGCCGGAGCAGGGCATGACGCTGCCCGGCATGACGATCGTGTGCGGCGACAGCCACACCTCGACCCACGGCGCCTTCGGCGCGCTCGCCTTCGGCATCGGCACCTCGGAGGTCGAGCATGTGCTCGCCACCCAGACGCTGCTGCAGAAGCCGGCGAAGAACATGAGAGTCTCGGTCGACGGCGCGCTGCCGATCGGCGTCACCGCCAAGGACACGATCCTCGCCATCATCGCGCGCCTCGGCACCGCGGGGGGCACCGGGTACGTGATCGAATATGCCGGCCGCGCGATCCGCGATCTCACGATGGAAGGCCGCATGACGGTCTGCAACATGTCGATCGAGGCCGGCGCGCGGGCCGGGCTGATCGCGCCCGACGACACGACCTTCAACTATCTCGAGGGTCGGCCGCATTCGCCCCAGGGCGGCGCCTGGGACATGGCGTTGGCCCATTGGCGGCGCCTGCCGTCCGACCGCGGGGCGGTGTTCGATACCGAACTCAACCTGCTCGCCTCGGATATTCCGCCGATGGTGACCTGGGGCACGAGCCCGCAGGACGCGCTGCCCATCACCGACGTCATTCCCGATCCGGCCCGTGCGCCGGACGAGAACCGTCGCGAAGCCTGGGCACGCTCGCTCGCCTATATGGGCCTCACGCCGGGCACCAAGCTCGTCGATGTGCCGATCGATCGCGTGTTCATCGGGTCCTGCACAAACGGGCGCATCGAGGATCTGCGCGCGGCCGCCGCCATCGCCCGCGGCCGCAAGGTCTCCTCGACGGTGTCCGCGATGGTCGTCCCGGGCTCGGGTCTCGTGAAGGCCGAAGCCGAGAAGGAAGGGCTGGACCGCATCTTCATCGAGGCGGGTTTTGAATGGCGCGAGCCGGGGTGCTCGATGTGCCTCGCCATGAACGCCGACCGGTTGGAGCCGGGGCAGCGCTGCGCCTCGACCTCGAACCGCAACTTCGAGGGCCGCCAGGGTCGCGGCGGGCGCACCCACCTCGTGAGCCCCGCGATGGCCGCCGCCGCCGCCATCCAGGGCACGCTGGCAGACGTCCGCGACTTCCAGTAGTCGGGGGGTGACGCACCCCGCTCCGGCGGGGTAAGGTTTGCGGGCGGTGTCCTTGGGGCACCGCCCGTTTTCTTTTGGGAGTGATCGCCATGGCCTCGGTTCCCCCCTCCGGTCCGCTCGCACCGCCGCCGCCCGTCTGGGAAGCGCGCCCCGCCGGACCGCAGCCCACCGGGTTCGGTGGCTTCTGGGTCCGCGTGGTTGCCTATGTGATTGATGCGATCCTGCTCACCCTGGTGAGCGTTGTGGTCGCCAAGATCATGGGCGTCGATTTCATGGACGACGCGTCAGCGTTCTCCCTGAAGGCGAACCTGCCCGGTTTCCTCATCGGCTGGCTCTATTTCGCCCTGCTGGAAAGCTCGGAGCGCGGTGCCACGCTCGGCAAGATGGCGATGGGCCTGCGCGTGGTCTCGAGTGAGGGTCAGCGGCTCAGCTTCCTCAATGCCACCGGCCGCTACTTCGCGAAGTTCCTGTCGGTGATCATCCTCGGCATCGGCTTCATCATGGTCGCCTTCACCGACCGGAAGCGCGGCCTGCACGACATCGTTGCGGGTACGCTCGTCGTGAAGAGCCGCTGAGCGACTTGACGCCCCCCGGGAAAGCCCGTTTATTCCCGGGCTTTCGCGGGGACCCCATGGAAAAATTCACCACGCTGCGCGGCGTCGCGGCACCGCTGCCGATGGTCAATGTCGACACCGACATGATCATTCCCAAGCAGTTCCTGAAGACCATCAAGCGCACCGGCCTGAAGGAAGGTCTGTTCCACGAGATGCGCTGGACCGCCGACGGCCAGAAGAAGGATTTCGTGCTCGACCAGCCGGCGTATCAGTCCGCGCAGATCCTGGTCGCGGGTCCCAATTTCGGCTGCGGATCCAGCCGCGAGCACGCGCCCTGGGCGCTACTCGACTTCGGCATCCGCTGCATCGTGTCGGAGGACTTCGCGGACATTTTCTACAACAACTGCTTCAAGAACGGCATCTTGCCGATCAAGCTGCCCAAGGAAGATGTGGCGAAGCTGATGGACGATGCCAATCGCGGCTCCAACGCCGTGGTCGAGATCGACTTGGAGAAGCAGGAGATCAAAGGACCCGATGGCGGCACGATCCGGTTCGAGATCGACGCTTTCCGCAAGCACTGCCTGCTGAACGGGCTCGACGATATCGGCCTCACGATGGAGAAGGCGGCCGACATCGACGCCTACGAGGCGCGTCAGCGCGACAGCCAACCCTGGCTCGGCACCGCGGCTTGAGCGCCGCCCCGCCTCCCGACCGAATCCCGAACCAAGGACAGATCATGGCGTCGAATCGCAAACTCCTCGTGCTGCCCGGCGACGGCATCGGGCCGGAAGTCATGAACGAGGTGCGCAAGATCGTCGCCTGGATGGGCCGCAAGCGCGCCGTCGGTTTCGACATCTCCGAGGATGCGGTGGGCGGCGATGCGCTCGACCGGCACGGCGTGCCGTTGACCGACGCTGCCATGGCCAAGGCGCTGGAAGCCGACGCGGTGCTGTTCGGCTCGGTCGGCGGACCCAAGTGGGACACGCTGCCGTTCGACAAGAAGCCGGAGCGCGGCCTGTTGCGCTTGCGCAAGGAAATGGACCTCTTCGCCAACCTGCGGCCGGCCAAGGTATTCGACGCGCTGGTCGATGCCAGCTCGCTCAAGCCGGAGATCGTGAAGGGCCTCGACATCCTGATCATCCGCGAGCTCACGGGCGGCGTCTATTTCGGTGAGCCGCGCGGCGTGTCGACCCGCCCGGACGGCCAGCGCGAGGCGATCGACACGCAGCGCTACAGCACCTCGGAGATTCGCCGCGTCTGTGCCGTCGCCTTCGAGCTTGCCCGCAAGCGCAACAACAAGGTCTGCTCGTCGGAGAAGGCCAACGTCATGCACACCGGCGTGCTGTGGCGCGAAGAGGCGACGAAGCTGCACAAGGAGTCCTACACCGACGTGCAGCTGAACCACATGTACGCCGACGCGCTCGCCATGCAGCTGGTGCGCTGGCCCGCCCAGTTCGACGTGATCGTGACCGACAATCTCTTCGGCGACATCCTGTCGGACGAGGCGTCGATGCTGACCGGCTCGCTCGGCATGCTGCCCTCGGCGTCACTCGGCGCACCCGACGCGACCGGCCGGCGCAAGGCGCTCTACGAGCCGATCCACGGCAGCGCGCCGGACATTGCCGGCAAGGGAATCGCCAATCCGCTCGCCGAGACGCTCTCCTACGCCATGATGCTGCGCTACTCCTTCGATCTCGGCGGCGAGGCCGACCTCGTGGAGAAGGCGGTCGAGAACGTTCTGGCGGCCGGCTACCGCACCGCCGACCTGCTGCCCATGGGCAGCGACGCCGCCAAACTGACGGCGCAAGGCCTGCGCAAGGTCGGCACCCAGGAGATGGGCGACGCGCTGGTCAAGGAACTGGACCGGCTGGTCTGACGCGCCACGCGCCACCCCCGCCCCTGCCGCATGGCGGGCATGTGGGGTGGGCTTTGCCCGGCGCACCGTGATGGCGGATGATCCCGCCCGGGAAAGCCCGGGAGAGCCGCATCGCCGCACGACCGATCCGCCTCGCGCTGATCGCGGGTATTGTCATCGCCGCGCTGGCTGTCGCCGGCCGCGAGGTCTGGCTGCGCGCCACGCACGTCTATGAATCCGACGCCCGCGTGATGGCCGATATCTTCACCATGTCGAGCCGCGCCGAGGGCTTCGTGGTGGAGCTGGCTGTCCGGGAGGGCGCGCGTGTCGAGGCCGGCCAGGTGCTTGTGCGCCTCGACGACCGTGCCGCGAAGCTACGCGCCGACGCCCTGCAAGCACAGATCGCCGCGGTCCAAGCGGACCGGCAGCGCCTGCGCGCCGAGCGTCGCCTGATCGACAGCCAGACCGAGACCAAGGCGCGCACCCGCGGTGCCGGCGTCGAGGCGAGCAGCGCCGCGCGGCAGGCCCTGGATGCCGATATCCTGCTCGCCCGCCAGGAGCTGGATCGCAGCCGCCAGTTGGCCGAGCGCAAGGTGATCACCGATCGGCAGCTCGAGACGGCGGTCGCCAACGTCGCCCGCCTCGAAGGCACCCGGCGGCGGCTGGAGGCCGAGCATCTGCAGGCTGAGAACTCTGTCGCAGAGGCGCTGGCCGAGCGTGAACGGCTCGCGGTTATCGATGGCCAACTCGCCGGGCTCGACCACACCGAAGCCAACCTCGCCGCCATGCTGCGCCAGCAGCTGGTCGATGTTGAGGACCGGACCATCCGCAGTCCCGTGTCGGGTGTCATCGATCGCACCTTTGTTCTCGTCGGCGAGTTCGTCGGACCGGGCCAGCGGCTCGTGATCCTCCACGATCCCGCGGCGGTCTGGGTCGAGGCCAATATCAAGGAAACCCAGCTGCGCCACCTCGCGACCGGACAGGGTGCGGCGATCGCCGTCGATGCCTTTCCGTCGGATCGCTTCACCGCCCGCGTGGCGCGCATCGGCAGCTCGACCACGGCGCGGTTCGCGCTGCTGCCGACGCCCAACCCGTCCGGCAACTTCACCAAGGTGACGCAGCGCGTCCCGGTGAAACTCGAACTCGTTAACCCGCCACGTGCGCTCACCCCGGGCATGATGGTCGAGGTGGCGATTGAGCTACGATAGCGCCGACGATCTGCGCGCCCGCTACGGGCCTGCGTGGCGCTGGCTGGTGACGATCGCCGGCATGATCGGCGTGTTGAGCATGGTGCTCAGCATGACCACGGTGAACGTCGCGGTGCCCGATGTGATGGGCGCCTTCGGAATCGGCCAGGACAAGGCACAGTGGATGTCGTCGGCCTTCGCCGCGACCATGGCCGCAGGCATGGTGATGAACGCCTGGGTGTCGGGCCTGCTTGGCGAGCGGCGAACCTTTCTGGCGGCGCTTGCCGTCTTCTCGGTGGGCGCAGTGCTTGGTGGGATGGCGCCCAACGAGGACGTGCTGATCTTCGCCCGCGTCTTGCAGGGCTTTTCTTCGGGGGTCGGCCAGCCGCTGGTCATGGCGCTGATCTTCCAGGCCTTTCCGCCGGAGCGACGCGGCACGGCCATGGGCGTTTTCGGTCTCGGCGTCGTGTTTGCGCCGGCGATCGGCCCGACGCTCGGCGGATTGATGATTGAACTCTTCTCGTGGCGTTACGTCTTCTTCATCGCCTTGCCCTTCTGCGCCATCGCCGCCGGTCTGTCCGCGATCTTCATGCCGACCCAGCCATGGCCCAAACGCCTGCCGAAGTTCGACTGGGGTGGCTTCGTGCTGATGTGTGTCGGGCTCGGCGGACTGATGATCGGTTTGGCCGGCGGCCAGCGGGAGGGCTGGACCTCCGACACCACCCTGTCGCGACTGGGCGTGGGCGCCGCCGCCACCATCGCCTTCGTGGTCTGGGAGCTGCGTGTGCCGACGCCGCTCCTCGACGTGCGCCTCTTCGCCAATCGGCAGTTCGCGGCGGCGGGCATGATCGCGTTCTTCTTTGGCGCCGCGATGTTGGGGTCGACCTATGTCGGCCCGGTGTTCGTACAGACCGTGGTGAACTTCACGCCCCTGATGTCGGGGCTGATGGTGATGCCAGCGGGCCTCATGCTGGCGGTGATCTTCCCGATGGCAGGACGCATGTCGGACCGGCTGTCGCCCGCCGGCATGATCGCGGGCGGGCTGGTGTTGTTCTCGGCAGGCTTCGCCACCATGAGCACCGCCGACGTCGACACGGCGTTCTGGACGCTGGCGGGCATCTTCATGATCTCGCGGCTTGGCCTCGGCTTCATCAATCCTGCGCTCAACGCTTTTTCGCTGAATGCGCTACCCGCATCGCAGGTGCGGCAGGGTGCGGGAGCGGTGAACCTGATCCGCCAGCTCGGCGGCGCGTTCGGCACGATCCTGTTCGTCGCCTTCCTTGAAACACGCATGGCCTTCCACGCCGAGGCGCTGACGGCGACCCAGGATTTTGCCAACCGCTCCAGCGCCGAGATGCTCGACCGAATAGCCCAGCTCTTGCGCGCCGCCGGCCTATCGGAGGCGACACGACACGCCCGCGCGATCGAGCATCTGGGGCAAATGGTCCATGCCCAAGCCCAGGCGCTCGCCTTCCACGACACGTTCCTCATGATCTCGGGCGTGACGCTGCTGGCGCTGATCCCCGCACTGATGGCGACCCGTCGTCGACGCGTTGTCGTGCCCAAGGTCGCACCAGCCGAATAGCCTGGCCCGCGTCGTCGACGCGGAGGCTGGCGCTTACTCTGCAAGATCCCACTGCCCTTGCCCCGCCTCACCCCAGCGCGCGAAAGTCAGACGTCATCCGCACCGTATCGCTCGCCAGATGCGCTCCGATGTCGCCGGCCCGGCGCCGGGCAGCTTGCCGCCCACGGCGTCTTTGATGGCGTTCAGGATCGCCGGAAAGGCCGCGATCGCGCCGGCTTCGCCCGCCCCCTTGACGCCCAGCGGGTTGGTGGTGCAACGCGTCGGGCTCAATTCGAGATGGAAGGACGGCAGATCGTCGGCGCGCGGAAGGGCATAGTCCATCAGCGTGGCGGCGCGCATCTGGCCCGACGCGGGATCGTACACCGCGTACTCAAGCAGCGCCTGGCCGGCGCCCTGCGCCATCGCGCCATGCGCCTGGCCTTCCACGAGCAGCGGGTTCACGACGACGCCGTAGTCATCGACGCCGACATAGCTCACGAGTGTTGGGCGACCGGTTTCAGGATCGATCTCGACCTCTGCCACATGGACTCCGTTGGGGAGCGTCATCGCCTCGCGCGTCCAGGTGACGTAGCTGTCCAGCGGCGTCCCCGCCGCTCTCGCGCGCGTCGCAAGCTCGAGCAGCGCCAGCGTGCGATTGGTGCCTCGCGCGCGGAAATGGCCGGAGTCGAAGTCGATCTCGGCTTCCACGCAGCCGAGTTGTGCGGCCGCGAGCGGCCGCGCCTTGGACAGCACCGCATCGGCGGCGCGCCAGATCGCGGTCCCGCCCATGTAGGTCGACCGCGAGCTGCCATGTCCCCCACCCTTTAGGATGGCGTCCGTGTCTCCCTGGACCAACCGGATCGTGGCGTTGGGGATGCCGAATCGCTCCGCCAGAATCTGCGGAAAGCTGGTCTCGTGACCCTGGCCGATCGATTGCGTGCCGACGATCAGGTCCACGCCGCCAGCGGTCGTGAAGCGAATTTCGGCGTTCTCGTCAGGCGGCCCACCGGTCGCCTTGATGTGAGCCGCGACGCCGAGTCCCCGCAACAGACCGCGCGCCGCACTGGTGGCCCGACGGTCGGCGAAACCGGCAAGGTCGGCCGCTGCGCGTGCACGCGCGAGGGCAGCCGGAAAGTCGCCGCTATCGACCGCGCCGCCCAACACGTTGGTCCACGGCATGGCTGCGGCCAGGACGAGATTGCGCCGGCGCAGTTCGAGGCGGTCCATCCCGGTGGCGCGCGCCGCTTCGTCGATCAGAAGCTCCATGATCGCATTCATTTCGGCGAAGCCGGGCGCGCGGGTAACGCCGATCGGGGTGGTGCTGGTGTTGACCGCGGCGATGCCCAGCGCGATCGCCGGGATGGCATAGAGCGTGCCCGCGAGATGCGGGTACTGGTTGGTCTGGACGCCACCGCCAACGGCGATCATATAGGCGCCGATGTTGGCCACGCCGTCGATGGCAAGCGCGAGGAATCGGCCACCGGCATCCAGCGCTAGTGTCGCGTCAGCTTCGTGATCGCGCCCGGGATGTTCACTCAGCAATGTCTCGGTCCGGCTCGCGACCCACTTCACCGGTCGGCCGAGCCGGCGCGCGGCCCAGAGGAGCAGCACATGTTCGGGATAGGCGAAATTCTTGGCGCCGAACCCGCCGCCGACATCCTGCGCGACGAACCGCACCTGTGACGCCGGCACGCCCAGCGCCCGCGCGGTGTAGTCGCGGTTGAGATGCAGACTCTGGCTGGCGACGCGAAGCGTGTATCGCCCGCTCGCCGCATCGAACGACGCGAGGGCGCCGCACGATTCGATCGGATTGGAGACCACGCGATGGTTGATGATTCGGCGACGCACGACATGGGCCGCGGTGGCCATCGCCCGCTCCACCGCCGCGTCGTCGCCCAGTCGCCAGTCCAGTCCGGTATTGCGCGGCACGGAGTCGGCCAGAAGCGGGGCATCGAGCGCCCGGGCGGCAGCGATCGTCGTGACGGCAGGCAGCGACTCCCAATCGGCAGCGATCGCTTCGAGCGCATCGAGCGCGCACGCGGCGCTTTCGGCTACAACCAGCGCGACCGCTTCCCCGACATGCCGCGTCGTGCCATCGACCAGCAGCGGTTGGGGCAGGAAAGCGAAAGGCTCGCCCGTGCGCGTGTTCGCTTCGGCATAGGGTCGCAACGGAGCAAGGCCGTCGGCCGTGGCATCGGTCACCGATAGAACCGCATGGACCCCTGGCATCGCGCGGGCCGCTGCGAGGTCGAGCGCGCGCAGCCGCGCATGCGCGTGCGGTGAGCGCAGGAAGACGGCGTGGAGCGCATCGGTCGCCGGAAGATCGTCGAGGAAGCGCCCCTGGCCGCGCAACAGCCGTTCGTCCTCGCGGCGACGCGGGCTGGCGCCGATACCCTGGACGCTCATGCGCGAAGGGCGAGCGCGTTCTTCGCCTGCCGCGCCTCGTCGATCCGGTCGGCGAGCTGCATCTTCCAGTACACAAGCTGCGTCGCCGCGCGACCCGCAAAGCCGCCGGCCCACGGCGTGCCCCAAGGCGCGAACAACTTCCAGCGGTCATCCTCGCCGGTGATGCCGGCCGCGATCGCATCGGCCGCCGCAGCGGTCGGGCCGAGGCCCGAGCCCCCGAAGGCTGAACTGATCCAAAGGCCCGGTTCGATCTCACCCACCTGCGGCATGCGGTGTGGCGCGTAGCCCATGGTGCCGGGCCAGGCCCACTCGATCGGCGCATCGCTAAGCTGCGGATAGACCGACAGGATGTCGCCCCGCATCCACTCGCGCAGGCGCGCGGGCTCGCTTGTGTCGGTGGTAATGCGGCCGCCCCACAAGAAACGGTCGCCGTCGATCACGCGATAATAGTCGCCGGCACGGCGCGTATCGGAGATCGACCCCGCCCACCGCACGGCCTCGGCGATCTTCGGCCCGAGCTTAGCCGTCACTGCGACATAGGTCGCGACCGGCAGTACCGCCGCAGCCAACCGGCGATGGACCGGTCCCAGATCGGCGCTCCCGGCCAGAACTACATGGGGTGCCCGAATCTCCCCCAAAGCCGTTGAGAGCCGCCAGCGCGTGCCCTCGCGCACAAGGGCGCGGCCCTCGCTCGCCTCGAAGACCTGTCCGCCATGGCGTTCGGTCTCGGCCGCCAAGAAAAGCGCGAGGTTGAGCGCGTGAATCTGGAATGACTGGGCGTCGTGCACAGCCTGGAAGTAGCGATCCGTCGTCGCCACCGCCTGCACCTGCTCCGTGGTCCAGGGCTCGAAGGTGGCTCCCAGCGTGTCGGCCATCGCCCGCGTCGCATCGGCGAAACCCGCCCCCTGATCGGTGCGCGCGACCACCAGGCGGCCCTCGCCCATCAGCAAACCCGGACGGTTGGCCTCCTCAATCACGGCACGCACCACGGCGCGACCGCGCATCGATTGGGTATAGAGCGCCCGGGCATGGTCGCGCCCGACCTTGGCGACGATGGCGGCGGAGCGCTCGGCGAACCCGGCCCCCACGAAGCCGCCATTGCGTCCCGAGGCCCCCCATCCGACGCATCGACGCTCCAAGACGGCGACCCGGCGACCGGTCCGGGCGAGAAGCCGCGCGACATGGAGGCCCGCGAAACCGCCACCTACCACGGCGACATCGACCTCACGTGTGCCGGAAAGGACCGGCCGTTCGGGCGCCTGATCTCGGGTCGCGGCGTACCAGCTCGCGGGATAGGCGGAGTCGTCAGTCTTTCGCATCGCGCGAAGCCTCGCATGGCAAGGCTTGCGTCGCCACCCCGGCGCTGCTCATGCTGCCCCGGGACGAAAGCGGGGGGAACGATGGACGCGGGTCGGTTCGACGCGGTGGTGGTGGGTGCGGGATTCGCCGGCTTGTATGCGCTGATCCGGCTGCGCAGGCTCGGCTTCTCGGCACGGGTGGTTGAGGCCGGCGCGGGTGTCGGCGGCACCTGGTATTGGAATCGCTACCCGGGTGCGCGTTGCGACGTCGAGAGCGTGCAGTACTCCTATCAGTTCGATGATGAGCTGGAGCAGAGCTGGAACTGGAGCGAGCGCTACGCGACGCAGCCCGAGATCCTGCGCTACGCCGAGCATGTGGCCGCGCGCCATGATCTCAAGCGCGACATCGACTTCGACACCCGCATCAAGTCCGCGATCTGGGATGAAGCCGCCGCGCAATGGACTCTCACGGCGGAGAACGGCAGGCGCTACATCGGCCGGTTCGTGGTCATGGCAACGGGCTGCCTCAGCGCGCCCAACACGCCGAAACTGCCGGGGCTGGAGAAGTTCGCCGGCCGGCGCTTCCATACCGGACATTGGCCGCACGAGAAGGTCGACTTCTCCGGACGGCGCGTGGCGGTGATCGGCACCGGTTCCTCTGCGATCCAGTCGATCCCGCTGATCGCGGCCGAGGCCAAGTCGCTCACGGTCTTCCAGCGCACCGCCAACTACACCATCCCGGCCCACAACGCGCCCCTCGACCCGGCCTACGTCGCGCGCGTGAAGTCCGACTACAAGACGTTGCGCCGGCGCGCCAAGACCATGCCCTCGGGCATCGATTTCGATTTCAGCCCGCAACCGGCGCTGGAGGCCACGCCCGTCGAGCGCGAACGCGCCTATCGCGAGCGATGGGATCGCGGCGGCCTCATCTTCATGGGGGCCTTCGGCGATCTCCTGCTGAAGAAAGAGGCCAACGACACCGCCGCCGACTTCGTGCGCGCGCGCATTTCCGAGATCGTGAAGGATCCCGCGCTTGCCCGCACGCTGCAGCCGACCAACGTGATCGGCTGCAAGCGGCTATGCGTGGATACAGGCTATTGGGACACCTTCAACAAGCCGCATGTGAAGCTGGTCGATCTCAACGCACGACCGCTCGAAGGCTTCGACGCCGACGCGGTGCGCGCCGGCGGAGAACGGTTCGAGGTGGACGATCTCGTCCTGGCGACCGGTTTCGACGCCATGACGGGCGCGATGCTGCGGATCGATATCAGAGGCAAAGCGGACGCGAAACTGGCCGACAAGTGGGCCGAGGGTCCGCGCTCCTATCTCGGCCTCGCGATTGCGGGCTTTCCCAACCTGTTCACGGTCACCGGGCCGGGCAGCCCCTCGGTGCTGACCAACATGCTGCCAACCATCGAACAGCATGTGGAGTGGATCTCCGACTGTATCGCCCACCTGCGCCGCCGCGGGCTCGCGCGCATCGAGGCGGACACGGGCGCCGAAGAAGCTTGGGTCGATCACAACCGCACGGTGGCGGGCACGACCCTCCGGTCGACCTGCAGCTCCTGGTATGTCGGCGCCAACATCGCCGGCAAATCGCGCGTCTTCATGCCCTATATCGGCGGCTTCCCGGCCTACATCCAGAAGTGCGAGGACGTGGTGAAGGCGGGCTACGAGGGCTTCGCGCTCGCCTGACCGGAGGAGAATCCATGGCCGACACGACGATCGATACCGGCACCGCGCAACTCACCGCGGTCGTTCGCGGCGGGGTCGCCGTGCTGACGCTGAACCGTCCTGATGCGCGCAATGCGCTGTCCGACGAGATGTCGGGGGCGCTGCGCCGCCAAATCGCCGAGCGTGCGCTTGATCCCGCGGTCGGGGCGATCCTGATCACGGGCGCGGGCTCGGCGTTCTGTTCCGGCGGCGACGTCAAGAACATGGGCGCCAATCGCAAGAACGCCGACGCCCCGATCGACAGGGTGATCGCCGAGATGCGGGCGCGCCACCAAGGGCTGACCGGGGCGCTTGCGCAGGTCCGCAAGCCCACCATAGCGGCCCTACCCGGCGCGGCAGCCGGTGCGGGGCTTGCGCTGGCGCTGGCCTGCGACCTGCGTATCGCCGCCCGCTCGGCCTTCGCCAGTACGGGCTATGCAAAGATCGGGTTGAGCGGCGACTACGGCATCGCCTGGCTGATGACTCGCGCCGCCGGTCCGGCGCGGGCCCGCGAATTGATGCTCACCTCGGAGCGCGTCGATGCCGAACGGGCCGAGCGGCTGGGCCTATTCCATCGCGTCGTGGACGATGCGGCATTGGCGGACGCTTCCTTCAAGTGGGCAGCCGAGCTTGCCGCCGGTCCGCGCGTGGCGGTGGGCCTCATCAAGGACAATCTCGACGAGGCGCTCGATATCGACTACCGGACCGCGATCGACCGGGAGGCCGAGCGGCTGGCGCGCGCGCGCGGCACCGCCGACCACCACGAGGCCGTCCGCGCCTTCGTCGAGAAGCGAAAGCCGGTCTTCACCGGCCGCTGAGGCGCCGCGCCACCACAGTCAGATTGTTCGCGGGCATCGGATGGATCGCGGGCGGGCCGAAACCCATGCGCGCGAGCAAGGGCGCCACCTCGCCCTCTAGATCGCGAATTCCCCAGGCAGGATCGCGACGCTGCAGATCGGCATCGAAGGCGGCGTTGCTGGGGGCGGTGGGCGCTCCGTGCCGGTGGAACGGACCGTAGAGCACGAGATTGGCGCCTTCGGGCAGCAGCCGCGCCGCACCCGCGACCAGCGCCTCGGCGGCCGCCCAGGGCGCGATATGGATCATGTTCGCGCAGAACACCGCATCGGCGCGATCGATCGGCCAGGGCGTCTCGCGGACATCGAGCCGGAGCGGCGCGCGCAGGTTGGGGCTGCCCTCGGCCTCGCGCCAAGCCGCCGCACTCGCGACCGCGCCGGGATCGGGATCGCTCGGCTGCCAGTCGAGATGCGGCAGATGGCGGGCGAAGTGCAAAGCGTGCTCCCCCGAGCCGCAGGCGATTTCCAGCATCAACCCACGAGGCGGCAGGGCCTCTCGCAACACCTCGAGGATCGGATCGCGGTTGCGGGCGGCGGCGGGCGCGTGGCGGCGGGCATCCTGGGTCATGCCCCGCTGTAGCACGGACGCGAGCGCGGTGGCGCGGTAGTGCCCGAGCGGGCTACCCTCGCGGCAAGCAAACAGAGGAACGCCGGATGCGCTCGACGCCCCACTACGAAGTTCACGCGGTGAAGTACGCTCACCTGCCCCGCAAGGCCTACGAGGTGCAGATCGCGCCGGACCCCCACGATGCCGATTTTCCCATGGACTATTTCGTCTGGGTGGCGATCCCGCTCGACGAGCGCGGCGATCGTGTGGTCGGGGGCAAGCCGATCGTGATCGACACCGGCTTCAACACCCAGGTCGGCAAGAGTCGCGGCCGCGACGTCGTGCGCAATCCTGCCGACATGCTGGCCGACCTCGACGTCGACGCCCGAGAGGTCGAGGACGTGATCGTGACCCACCTGCACTACGACCATATCGGCAACTGGGATCGCTTCCCCAAGGCGCGCTTCCATCTCCAGGACAAGGAGATGCAATTCGCCACCGGCCGGCACATGTGCAAGGCGCCGTTCCGCCATGCCTACGAGTGCGAGGACATCGTCGGCATGGTGCGCGCGCTCTATGGCGGCCGCCTGGTCTTCCACGACGGCGACGAGGTGATCGCGCCCGGACTCTCGGTGCATCTGATCGGCGGCCACACCATGGGCATCCAGTCGGTGCGGATCATGACTCGCAATGGCTGGCTCGTGCTCGCCTCGGACGCGAGCCACTATTTCTGGGGCATCGAGAACGACAAGCTGTTCGCGATCGTCTACTCGGTCGCCGACATGCTGGCGGGATACGACAGGCTCAAGGCGCTGGCGGAAGGACGCGTCGACATGATCGTGCCCGGCCACGACGCGCGGGTAACGACGCGCTACCCGGCCTCGCGGCCGGGTCTCGAAGGCACGTGCGTCAGGCTCGACTGACGGACCGCAGCGCGTCCCACGTAGCGAGCTTGACCCGCGGTCGGTCGACTGCCGCTCCGGCCGCGGTTTCAGCGGCATCGATGCGCCGCCAGCCGGCGGTGTCGACGCGCTGCGCCGCCAGTCCGTCGGGCGGCGTCACGCCGCTCTTGGGCGCGCGATCCTTCAGCCACTCAATGACCGACGCGGCGACCGCATGACTGTCGGCTCGATTGGTCGGGATCGTGCCCGACGGCCCGCGCCGCGCCCAGCCGACCGCGAAGACCCCCTCGCCTTGCGGCATCGGCTCGCCGCTGTAGCCGATGCAGGTCACCACAAGGTCGACAGGCAGGCGCCCGGTCGCGAGTTCCACCGCCTCGACGCGATCCGTTCCCGCGAATCCGAGCGGGCCGGCGTTGAACAGGAACCGCAGCGCCACCGGCTTCGTGCCCGAGGCATTGGCCGCGAAGCCGCGCAACAGTTCCAGGTTCTTCGACTTGCGCAGTCTCTCGGGTGTCGGATCGCTCGCCGGCGGCTCGGCCTCGAGGCCATCGCCCGCGACCAGCGCGACCGCGCGCTGCAGGCGGCCCAGCTCGGCCAGTTCGTTGTTGGTGAAAGAGGCATCGACCGGCCCGCGCCGCCCCAGGATCGCGATCTCCTCGATCGGTACCGCGGCGAGAGCGGCCTCGGCGGTCGGGGAAATGTCGGACTTCGCCCGCTCCTCCGGCGTCTTCGCGAGAAGCCGCGCGACATCGATCGCGACGTTGCCATTGCCGATCACCGCCACGCGCCGAACCCGGGAGAGATCTATGGGCGGCCCGGCATGGTCGGGATGCCCGTTAACCCAACCGACGAACCGAAAGGACCCCAGCACGCCCGGCAGCGCCTCTCCGGGCACTCCCAGCGCACGATCCCGCGTCATGCCGGTGGCCACGATCACCGCGTCATAGGCCGCGCGCAGCGCCTCCCAAGCCAGGTCCCGGCCGATCTCGATGTTTCCCGTGAAACATAGTCCCGGTTTGTCGAGCATCCGGTCGAACTGCCGCGCCACGGCCTTGGTGCCCTGATGGTCGGGGGCGACCCCGGCCCGCACCAGGCCGAGCGGAGTTGGCAGACGGTCGATCAGGTCGATCGCGAGGTCGGGACGGAGCCGCAGCAGCCCGTCGGCGGCGTAGAAACCCGACGGCCCGGCCCCGACGATGGCGATGCGATGAGTCATCGCCCCGCGAATAGCATAGGATGACCCCGAAGGAAGACCCCCATGGCACGCCGCTACGACCACCTCACCCAGCTTGGCAAGAAGACCGCGCAACCCGCCTCGCCGGAACAGGCGAAGCTCGAAACCGTGCCCAATCCGCACCCGGGCACGTGCTACCTCGTGCGCTTCGTGCAGCCGGAATTCACCTCGCTCTGCCCGATGACCGGCCAACCCGACTTCGCCCATCTGGTGATCGACTATGTGCCGCGCGCCAAGCTCGTGGAGAGCAAATCGCTGAAGCTCTATCTCGGAAGCTTCCGCAACCATGGCGCCTTCCATGAGGAGTGCACGGTCGGCATCGGCAAGCGGCTGGTGAGCGCAATGGCGCCACGGTGGCTGCGCATCGGCGGCTATTGGTATCCGCGCGGCGGCATGCCGATCGACGTGTTCTGGCAGTCCGGCGCGCCGCCCAAAGACCTGTGGCTGCCCGATCCGGGTGTGCCGCCCTATCGCGGCCGGGGATGAGCCGCCTTCCGCCCGTGCCGGTGCGGCCGCCCAAACGGGCGAGCCCGGCCGAGCTGAAGGCCGCGATCCGCGACCGCGCGCTGGCACTCGGCTTCGATGCGGTGGGCTTCGCCCCGGCCACCGACGATGCCCGCGAGATCGAGCGTCGCCGCGCGGCACTCGCGGATTTTCTCGCGGCCGGCCACCACGGCGACATGGGATGGCTCGGTGATCGCACCGAGGCACGCACCGACCCCACCCGACTCTGGCGCGAGGCCCGCACCGTCGTTTCCGTGGGTCTGAGCTATGCGCCGGCGACGGACCCGCTCGCCGCCGCGCCGCCCGCGACCCACGGCGACATTTCCGTCTACGCCCGTGGTCGCGACTATCACGACGTGCTGAAGACGCGGCTCAAGGCGCTGGGCCGCTTCATCTGGGACAGCTATCGGCGCGACCTGAAAGTGTTCGTCGATACCGCGCCGCTGATGGAAAAGCCGCTGGCCCAGCGCGCGGGCCTCGGCTGGCAGGGCAAGCACACCAACCTGGTGTCGCGCGGCCACGGCTCATGGCTGTTCCTTGGCGAACTTCTGATCTCAGCCGACCTGCCCGCCGACGAACCGGAGACGGACCGCTGCGGCCAATGCCGCGCCTGTCTCGACGCGTGCCCGACCGCGGCCTTTCCGGCGCCGTACCGACTCGATGCGCGCCGATGCATCTCCTACCTCACGATCGAGCATGAGGGCGCCATCGCACGCGAGCTGCGACCGCTGCTCGGCAATCGCATCTATGGCTGCGATGTCTGTCTTGCGGTTTGTCCCTGGAACAAGTTCGCCGAGGCCGCGCGCGAGACGGCGTTGCATGCGCGACCGGCCCTCGACGGACCCGCGCTCGCCGATCTCGCGCGCCTCGACGAGGCGGGCTTCCGGAAACGCTTCGCGGGCACCGCCGTCAAACGCATCGGCCGCGACCGCTTTCTGCGCAACGTCGCGTATGCCCTCGGCAACGCGCCGCGCGGGGATGCCACCATCGCGGCGGTGGAGGCGCTGATCGACGACGACGCCCCGCTGGTGCGCGCCGCCGCAATCTGGAGCCTGTCGCGACTGGCGCCCGCGCGATGCAAGGCCTTGCGGAGCGCGCGGTTGGCGTCGGAGACTGACTACGCGGTGTGCGAAGAATGGCGGGCGTCCGCCGAAGAGGAGGCGGCATGAGGAAGTTCCTTCTGGTCCTGGCGGCGGTGCTGGGCGCGGCCCTGTTCGCGGCGACGCCGGCGCGCGCCGATGGCTGCTACATCTGCACCCAGGGCAGCGACTGCGGACAGTACTGCCGCTATCGCGGCAGCGACACGCAGGAGAACCGCAAGAAGTGCCAGGCCGCCAAATGCAAGATCGGCGGCACCGCCTCCTGTCCCACCGCGGCCAACATCAGGATCTGCAGCGCGGGGCTCCCGTCACCGCTCGACGAGCTGCGCCAGCTCGCGCGCGGCGACTGAGTGGCCGGCGCGCGGGCGCGCGCTGGGGATCGTCGCACCGGCGACCCTGCGTCCGTTCTCATCCATACAGCGCCGGATGTAGAGCAGCATGAAGCGCCCGGAGACGCCGCGGACAGCGGACCCCGGCTAGCACATGCCGCCGGCTCGACGAAGCTCAGACTCGGAACACCGCACGCTCTGGGACAGCGGGCAGGCGACGAGTGCCGCGGAAGACGGCTTGGTAGTACGTGCCGCGATTTTCAAACCCGCGCCAGCAACGCGCGGCATCCCGCCTCGATCTGGTCGAGCGAGCGTTCGTAGTCGGCCTCGCCGCCGCCCCAGGGATCGGCAACCTCGTCGTTGGCCAGGCCGGCGCCGGTGAGAAACAGGCGAGGCCGATCGATCAGGGTGGGCGGCGCCTGCTCGCGCAACAGGCGCAGATGGCCGCGATCCATCGCCAGCACATGGGTGAAGCGCGCGACATCGTCGTGCGCGAGCGGGCGGGCGCGCAGACCCGAGAGGTCGTAGCCGCGACGGCGGGCGGCGGCGATGGCCCGCGGCGAGGGCGGCTCGCCGGTTGTCCGCACCCCCGTCCCCGCTGAGTCGATCGCGAAGTCGCCGGCGCGGCCCGCCCGTGCGGCGAGCGTGGCGAAGACGCCCTCGGCCGTCGGCGAGCGGCAGGTGTTTCCGGTGCAGATGAACAGCACCCCGACGGGCGCGGTGGCAGCCATGACGACCTCGCAGTTGCCCCACCCTAGCACGACGGTAGATTGAGCCCATGCGGACCGGCGACGAGGCGAACGGCTTGAGGCGCGGCGGCACCATCGTGGTGCTGACCGGCGCGGGCATTTCCAAGGAAAGCGGAATCGACACGTTCCGCGACGCCGACGGGCTGTGGTCGAAAGTGAATGTCGAGGATGTCGCCACCATCGAGCGGTGGCATCGCGACAAGAAGACCGTGCTCGATTTCTCCAACGAGCGTCGCGCAGCCTTCCGCTCCGCCAACATCGTGCCCAACGCGGCACACCACGCGCTCGGCCGGCTGCAGCGCGAATGGCCGGGCGAGGTCGCGCTCGTGACCCAGAACATCGATCTCCTGCATGAGGCGGGCGGCGCCAGCCGGGTGATGCACATGCACGGTCGCGGCGGGCTGGTGCGCTGCATGGCGTGCGGCACGGTCCGCGAGTCCGATGCCGACCTGTTCACCCATTCGCGCTGCGCCGACTGCGGCGCCATCGGCGAGCTGCGGCCGCACATCGTCTGGTTTGGCGAGATGCCGCTTTACATGGACGAGATCACGGCGGCGTTGGAGCGCTGCGATCTCTTCGTGTCGATCGGAACGTCCGGCACCGTCTATCCGGCGGCGGGCTTCATCCAGATCGTGCGCCGTCGCCGCCCCTCCGCCCGCACGATCGAGCTCAATCTCGAACCCTCCGATGGACACAGCCTCTTCGGCGAGACGATCTATGGTCCCGCCACGGAGATCGTGCCGGCCTTCGTCGAACGCCTGCTTTCCACCGCTGCTTGAACGAGAATCCGCCATGCCCGACAGCCCCCCTGCCGCCGAACCGCGCGTCGCCCATGGCGCGCATCATGTGGCCCCCGACGCCTCGGGCGTGAACTTCTACCGGGTCGATCGGCAGTTCCGCGATCTGCTGGGTCTCTACATGGAGCCGGGGCTGCGCGCGGCGATGGAGCCGCATTTCGACCGGCTGGGCGATCTTGCCGGCAACCGGCTGGACGAGCTCGCGCGCACCGCCGATCGCCACCCGCCGGTGTTGCACGCCCGCGACCGCTTCGGCCGCGACGAGGACTGGATCGAGTACCATCCCGCCTATCGCGAGATGGAGAAGATCGCGTTCGAGGAGTTCGGCATGCACGCCATGAGCCACCGCGCCGGTGTGCTGGGCATGGCCGAACCCGCCCATCCGCTGGTCAAGTACGGCATCACCTATCTCTTCGTGCAGGCGGAGTTCGGCCTGATGTGTCCGGTGTCGGTCTCCGACACGTCGAACTTCACCATCAATCGCTACGGCTCCGAGGCGCTGAAGCGCCTGCTGCTCGACCGGTTGCTGAGCCAGGACCCGGCGGTGATGCTGAAGGGCACTCAATTCATGACCGAAAAGGCGGCGGGCTCCGATGTCGGCGCGATCGAGACCGAGGCGGAGCCCCTGGGTATGGGGCCTGACGGTGTCGAGCGCTGGCGCCTGCATGGCCAGAAGTGGTTCTGCAGCCACGCCGACGCCGATGTCGCCGTTCTGCTGGCACGCCCGCGCGGCGCGCGACCGGGCACGGCGGGGCTCGGCCTCTTCGCGATGCCGCGCCGGCTGGAGGATGGTTGGCGCAACGCCTATCGGATTGTGCGGCTGAAGGACAAGCTCGGCACGCGCTCGATGGCCTCGGGCGAGATCCGCATGGAGGGGGCGCTCGCCTACCAGGTCGGCGATGTCAGTCGCGGCTTCAAGCACATGATGGACCAGGTCAATCTTTCGCGGCTGAGCCATGGCGTGCGCGCGGCCTCGATGATGCGACGTTGCCTGAACGAGTCGCTGGCCGCCGCCCGCGGTCGTACCGCGTTCGGCGGTCCGGTGATCGATCGGCCGCTGCTGCGCCGCCAGCTGATGAAGGTGATGGTGCCGACCGAGCAGGCGCTGTCGATGTACGCCTTCTCGGCCGAAGCGATGGGCCGCGCCAACAAGGGTGACGCCAGCGCCGAGACCCTGCTGCGCATCCTGACGCCGGTCTACAAGTTCCGCGCCTGTCGTGACAACATCCCGGTGGCGTCGGCCGCCCTCGAGGTGCGCGGCGGGCTGGGCTACATCGAGGAGTGGGTGACCGCGCGTCTGGTGCGCGACGCGCAGATCGGCACGCTTTGGGAAGGCACCTCCAACATCAACGCGCTCGATGTGGTGCAGCGTGCCGCCGGGCGCGCCGGCGGCCACAAGGCGCTGTCGGCCGCGCTGCGCGATCGCTACGAGCCATCGGGCGCTCTGCCGGGTCAGTACAAGGGACTGCTGGGTGCCACCCTCGACCGGGTCGAACGGTTCGTCGAGGCGGTGGCAGCCGATCCGGCCAAGGAGGATCGCTGCCGCGTCGCGGCCGGCGCGCTGTATCACGCCGCGACGGCGGCGCTACTGGCATGGGAGGGCGCGACCCTTGGTGCGCAGGGCGGCGACGCGCGGCGGTTGCTGTTGTCGCGGCTGGTGCTTGAGCACCGTCTGGCACCCAAGGACCCTCTGTCACTGTCCGAATCGACCTGGGAGCGGGAGGCGAGCGAGCTGCTGCTCGACGAGGCCCCGGTGCCGCTGGCGCGCGCGCAGGCGCTGGTCGCGGCCTGATCCCGCCGCCGCCCATGGCTCCTGCCGCACAAGGCGGAGGAACGCGCCGGCGCGCGAAGCCACCGCTGCCGGACGTGTTGGCGCCTGGCCTCGATCTGGTGTTCTGCGGGACCGCGCCCGGCCGCGCCTCGGCCCAGGCCGGCGCCTACTACGCCAATCCGGGCAATTCCTTCTGGACCGCGCTGCATGCGGTCGGGTTGACCGGGCGACAGCTGGCGCCCGCGGAGTTCGGCTTGCTGCCCGGGCTGGGGCTCGGGCTAACCGACCTCAACAAGACCGAGATCGGCTCCGACCACGAGCTCAGCCGCGATGGTTTCGATGTCGGCGCCTTGCGTGCCAAGCTGCGCCGCTTCAGGCCGGCGGCCATCGCCTTCACCGCCAAAGCCGCGGCCGCGCCGGTGCTCGGGACCGCCAGTCCCGCCTATGGCCGGCAATCGGTCATGCTGGAGGGCGCGGTCGTTTTCGTGCTGGCCTCGCCCTCAGGTCGTGCGCGATCCTATTGGACACTCGATCCATGGCGGGAGGCCGCGTCCTTTGTGCGCGCCTGCCGCACCAGCCGCCGGAGCGCTGCATGATCCGCCGTCGTTCGTTCACTGCCCTCGCGCCTGCCGCCCTGCTGGCGGCCGGGACCGCCCGTGCCCAGGGAGACCCCGCCATGTTGAAGGACCTCGCCCGCGAGGCTGCGATCTTCGTGTTCCCGCTGGTCGAGATGTACCGCACGCGCTGGAACGCCACGGTGAATCCGAACAATCCGCGCCGCCTCAAGCTCAATACCTTCATCCATGTGCCGCGGCTGGCGGACCACACCTCGCGCGCCGTCACAACGCCCAACAACGACACGATGTATTCGTCGGGCTGGCTCGACCTGTCGGGCGGACCGATGTTCCTCACCCTGCCGGAGATGGGCGAGCGCTACTACAGCTTCGCCTTCATGGACCTGTTCACCAACAACTTCGCCTATGTGTGCCGACGTCTGCATGGCGCCACGCCGCGCCCGCATATGGTCGTGGGGCCGAGCTGGACCGGGACCGCGCCCGACGACGTGACGCTCGTCCGCTCTCCGACCAATTCGGTGTGGCTGCTGGGGCGTATCCTGGTCGATGGGCCCGAGGACGTGAACGCGGTTCGGCTGCTGCAGAGCCGGGTGCGGCTCGAAACCCCGGATGTGCGCAACGAGAGGCGCATCCACGAAACCCGCGAGATCATGCGCCAGAACACGGTGGTCGCGCCCGAGCCGGTGGCCGATTGGCCCGCCATCGACCGCAACGATCCCTTCCATGTGCTGGACGTCGGCGCGCGTGCCTGGGGCGAGAGTCCCGTGCGCGCCGAGGACGCCCCGATGGTCGAGCGCCTGGCGCCGCTGCGCCTGCGGCCGGCGCGCCGCTTCGATTCCCGCGGCCTGTCCGATGGCGAGCGGACTGCGGTGCTCGCCGGTCTGGCCGAAGCGACAACGGCAATCCGGGGCGCAGGCGTTCAGTTCGGCCGATTTGTCGACGGCTGGGGTTATTCGCACCGCAGCCTCGGCAATTTCGGCACCGAGTATCTCTACCGCGCCCACATCGCGCTCACCGGCCTTGCCGCGCTGGAACCGGTCGAGGCCACCTACATGTTCGCCGGCACCGACGCCGACGGGCGGCTGCTGGAGGGTGGTGCCCGCTACACGCTGCGCTTCGAGGCCGGCCGCCTGCCGCCGGCCCGCGCCTTCTGGTCGCTGTCGATGTACGAGGTGACGCCGGAGGGTCGCGCGTTCTTCGTCGACAACCCGATCCAACGCTACGCCATCGGCGACCGCACGCGCGGCCTGGTCCGCGGGCCTGACGGCAGCCTCGAGATCGCGCTCCAGGCGGAACGGCCGGCGGCGGGCGAGTCCAACTGGCTGCCGACGCCCGCAAGCGGACCGATGCGGATCACGATGCGGCTCTACGAGCCCGAGGCGGCGGCGCTCGACGGACGCTACACCCTGCCCGCCGTCCGTCGCGTCGGATAGCGGCGCAGTCGGTGGAGCGCCTAGCGCCTGAGATAGCCGAGGAAGTGATCGAAATCCGGCGTGCGGGCACGCGGGTCCTTGGCCGCCTCGTCGTAGCGGCGGAGCCGCACCGCCTCAGCCGAGAAGGGCAGCGCGCGGAAGGCATCGGCCTCGGCTGACGACATCGGCCCGCCCTGCAGCGCGAGGCTGCGCACCGAATCCTCGGACAACAAGGCGAAATAGCCGGGCTCGGTACCACAGAGAAACCGTTTGGCTTCGACATGCAGGCGCACCGGCTGGCCGATCTCGGGGCCGACGCGCGTGTCGAGCCAGTCCGCGCCCAGCGCCTCGTGGCGGTCGTCGATCCCGGCCGAGGCGGGATCCTCGCCGAGATCGTGGATCATGTGGCCGACATCATGCAGCAGGGCGGCCACGATGGTGGCCGGCGAAGCGCCGTCGGCCTCGGCGTGCGCCGCGGCCTGGAGCGCGTGTTGCAGCTGGTTGATGTCGCTCAGGCCGTAGCGGCGCGTGGCGCGGCCGGCATAGATGCCGAGCAGTTCGGCTCTGAGGGCCGCGCTCATGCGGCTCCCGGCTGGCGACCGGCTTCCTCGGCCTCGGCCCGTGCCTCGATGGCCTCCATGTCGTCGTCGCTCAGGCCGAAATGGTGGCCGATCTCGTGGATCAGCACGTGGCGCACGACGTGCGGCAGGTCCTCACCGCTGTCGGCCCAATAGTCGAGGATCGGGCGGCGATACAGAAAGATGCGGTCGATGTCGTTGGCGACGTGGTCGGCGCCACGCTCTGCCATCGAGACGCCCTGGTAGAGACCGAGCAGGTCGAACGGCGTCTCGAGCTCCATCGCCTTCTCGATCTCCTCGGTCGGGAAATCGTCGACCTGGATGCGCACGTTGCCGACATGGCGCCGGAATTCCTCCGGAATCGTCGCGAGAGCCTCGGCGGCGATCGCCTCGACATCCTCAAGCGTGGGCGCGGTGTCGAAGCGGCGCGTGCGACGCGGGTTGCTGAAGACCGGCATGACCCCGTCATAGCCACAGCCGACGGCGCTTGCCAAGTGCGGGAAATGACTGGTCGTTCACCGAACGTGTCGCTCCGCGTCGCACGTGTATCGCGCGTATCGCGGCCCGGGTCGCCAATGTCACACGCCGCATGGCCGTATCGTCACGATACGCGCGACACGCAAGCTCGCTTGCGCGACGCGGTCACGACGCCGAGCGCGCCGATAACCCGCCCTGTCGACGGACGCACCGCCGACACGAGACCCAAGGGGTAGGACAATGTTCGGCAAGCTTCTCAACACCACGATCGCAGCTCTCGCCGGCCTGGCGCTTTCGGCTTCCGTCCCGGTGGCGCACGACAGCTCCATCGAGGCGATCCGCGACGCCGGTGGCAACGCCACCGCCCCTTCGATCGGTTCTTCCCGCTACACCACCAACCTCTCCGCCCCGGCCTTCACCCGCACCATCGAACTGCATGTCGACCGCAACTTCGACCATCGCGAAGCCGCCCGCATCGGTGAGGCGATCGCCGAGTGGAACGTCTCCCTGAACGGCTGGATCAAGTTCGAGATCGTGAACCGCTCTCACGTCGTGTCGACCGCGGCCGATGCCGCCATCAAGGCGCAGGGCGGCTGGGTCGTCGCCAAGATCGACGGTCGCCACCCGGTGATGCAGGAGAGCGCGCTGCGCAACGCCCTGGCGCTCAAGTCCGGGATCAAGGGCGGCCACGTCTATGTGCTGTCCGACCGGGTCGGCAACAAGGACCTGGCGGCCATCATGAAGCACGAGCTGGGCCACGTGCTCGGCCTGCCGCACGACGACGCCAGCCCGCTGATGAACACCCACTACTCCCGCGACAAGCAGCGCTGCATCGACATGGTGGCGGTCCGCTCGGTCGCCCAGCGCCACAAACTGCCCTTCGAGCAGCTGAACTGGTGCCACCGCTCGGATGTCGGTACCGTGGCTTCGCGGTAAGGCCCCGGGGGGATCGATGGTCGAGAAGCTGGCAGGCGAGGCGCGGCGACGGGCGCTGGCGGGGCTGCCTGAGTGGCAGGAGGTGGCGGGCCGGGACGCGATCCGCCGGTCCTTCCGCTTCAGCGATTTCGGCGCCGCCTTCGCCTTCATGACCCGGGTGGCGATCGCGGCCGAAAAGGCCGACCACCACCCCGAATGGTCCAACGTCTACAATCGCGTCGAGATCGTGCTCACGACCCACGACGCCGGCGGACTCAGCGCCCGTGACGAGGCGCTCGCCCGGACGATCGACGCGATGGTCTGAGGCCTACTTGGGCGCCATACGGATGGCGCCGTCGAGCCGGATCGTCTCGCCGTTCAGCATCCGGTTCTGCACGATCGACATGGCGAGCTGGGCATACTCGGCCGGATCGCCCAGCCGCGAGGGAAACGGCACCTGGGCGCCAAGGCTCTTTTGCGCCTCCGGCGGCAGACCCATCATCATCGGTGTCAGGAACAGCCCCGGCGCGATGGTGCAGACCCGGATGCCGACCGACGACAGGTCGCGGGCGATCGGCAGCGTCATGCCCACCACGCCGCCCTTGGACGCCGAGTAGGCGGCCTGACCGATCTGGCCGTCGAAAGCCGCGACCGAGGCGGTGTTCACGATCACGCCGCGCTCGCCATCTTCCATCGGCTCGGCCTGGCTCATCGCCCAGCTTGCCAGCCGGATAACGTTGAAGGTGCCGATCAGGTTCACCTGGATCACCTGGGCGAACATGCCGAGATCGTGCGGACCCGACTTCGAGATGGTCCGGGCCGCGCGGCCAATGCCGGCGCAGTTCACCGCCACGCGCGGAGCGCCGAGCTTCTCCACGACCGTCTTCACTGACGCTTCGGTGTTGGCGGCGTCGGCGACGTTGGTCTTGATGTAGAGGCCACCCAGTTCCCGGGCCTTCTTCTCGCCGAGCTCGTCCTGGACGTCGAAAATCGCGACCTTGGCGCCGGCCGCGGCCAGCGCGCTGGCGGTAGCACCACCCAGACCCGAGGCGCCGCCAGTGACGATGACGGCCTGTCCCTTGACGTTCATGAGGCTCTCCGTTGAGGCAATTTCAGGGCAAGGACCGGGCTTTTAGCATGGCGACACCCCTTGCCAAGCCGGCCCCCCGACCCGACTTTCCCGCCATGAACGCCCCGCCAGAGGCCACGCCCTTTCCCAACCCGGTCCGGCTGGAGGCCGATGAACGGCACGTCCATGCCGGGTTCCTCAACAAGGCCCGCCGGACGCTGGGCCGGATTCCGTTCACTGAGGACGCGCTGGCGGCCTACTTCTGCGCCATCGATCCCGCGACGCCGCTCTCTGCCCGCGCGACGCTGTTCGGCGCCCTGGCCTATTTCGTGCTGCCGATCGACATCGTGCCGGACTTCATCCTTGGCGTGGGCTACGCCGACGACGCCGCCGTGATCCTGACGGCCATCAAGACGGCGCAGGCCCACATCGCCGAGCCACACCGGAACCGGGCGCGCGCCTGGCTGCGCAAGGAACGCCCGCCGGCCGGCTAGCCGTCAGCCCGGCAGGATCAACGATCCCACCATGCCCGCAAGGGCTGCGCCCAAGAGCACGGGCACCATCCCGACCTTGAAGCGGAAGATGGCGACCGCGCAGGCTGCGGCCAGGGCCATCGCCGGCAGATTGGCCGAGGCGAGGATCGGCAGATCGACGCTGGCACCGGCAAACGATGCCGGCCGTCGCTCGGCAAACAGGACCTGAAGCGCAAACCAGATCCCGAGATTGAGGATCACGCCTACCACCGCCGCCGTCACCGCCTGCAGTGCCGACGCGAGTGCGCGATTGCCACGCAGCACCTCCACAAAGGGCGCGCCGACGAAGATCCAGAGGAAACACGGCGTGAAGGTGACCCAGGTCGTGAGCAGCCCGCCCAGCGTGCCGGCGACCAACGGCGAGAGGCTGCCGGGATCGCGGAAGGCCGCCAGGAATCCCACGAACTGGGTGACCATGATCAGCGGCCCCGGCGTCGACTCGGCCATGCCGAGCCCATCCAGCATCTCGCCCGGCGTCACCCAAGCATAGGTGTCGACCGCCTGCTGCGCGACATACGCCAGCACCGCATAGGCGCCGCCGAAGGTCACCACCGCGAGCTTGCTGAAGAAGATCGCGATCCGCGAGAAGGTGTTTTCGGCACCCAGTCCGGCCCACAACACCGCCACGGGTACCAACCAGAGGACCAGGAGCGCGCCGCCAAGCGCCAGCGCCCAGCGCAGGTTGGGTCGCGCGTGATCAGGCGTTCCCTCCCCCAAGAGTGACTGCGCGTCCGAGAGTTGGGGGCCGCCGCCCGAGGCGTGCCCGCCACCGGCGCGGAAGGCCGGCCAGTCCAGCCGGCCACCGATGAAGCCCAGCACCGCCGCGCCCGCGACGATGGCGGGAAACGGCACATTGTAGAAGAAGATCGCGATGAACGCCGTCGCGGCTACCGCGCGCAGCACCGCATTGCGCAGCGCCCGCTTGCCGACGCGCAGCACCGCCTCCAGCACGATCACCAGCACGGCGGCCTTCAGGCCGAAGAACAGACCGGTGACCAGCGGCACCTTGCCGAGCAGCACGTAAGTCCAGCTCAGCGCCATGATGGCGAGCAGGCCGGGCAGCACGAACAGCGTGCCGGCCATCAATCCGCCGGCGGTGCGATGCATCAGCCAGCCAATGTAGGTCGCGAGCTGCTGCGCCTCGGGACCCGGCAGCAGCGTGCAATAGTTCAGCGCCTGCAGGAACCGCTGCTCGCCGATCCACTTTTTCTCCTCCACCAAGATGCGGTGCATCACCGCGATCTGGCCGGCCGGGCCGCCGAACGAGAGCGCGGCGACGCGGGCCCAGACCTTGGCCGCCTCGGAGAAGGAAACGCCGTGGGGTGCGGTCACTGCTTGCGCGCCGTCGGCGGCCAGTCATGGCCCTCGCCGACCGCGTCCCGGCACCAGCGGTAGAACGCATCGTAGAGAGCGAGGCCGGCCTCGAGCTGTTCCAGATCGTCGTCGTACATGCGCGACAGACCAAGCGAGGCGGCCAGCAGGCCGGCGGACTCCGGCGCGAGTTCGGGCCGTCCCGTGTCGGCACCGCGCACGATCGTCGCCAGGCGCGAGAGCGCCTCGGTTTTCAGCCCGAACTCCTCGACCATGACGTCAAAGGTGCAGCGCTCACCGCGATGGCTCCAGTGGACATCCGGATGGTCGACATCGAACACCGTCGCGCCGAAGCGCGCGGCCACGTCCATCACCTCCGAGGGCGCCACATAGAGGAACACGGCCTGCGGATCGACGAAGCGCCGGATCAGCCATGGGCAGGCGATCCGGTCGATCTTGGGGCGGCTGCGCGTCACCCAAACGGTCCGGCCACGCGCGTCACGCGGCGGCAGGCTCGCGGTGTTCACCGTGGGCATTCCAGCCGCCTGCCACGCCGCGATCCCGCCCTCCAGCACATCAGCGCGAATCCCAGCGTGTCGCAGCCAGGCGGCGACGCCTTGGCTCAGCTTCAATCCCTTCTGGCAGACGACGACGGCCGACTTGCCGCCGGTCGCGAACCCGGGGCCCCACGTCGCAACGTCGGCCCAGGCGCGCCGTACTGCGCCCGGGACGAGCTTCGGGTTGGCCGCGAAATCCTCGTCGGTGCAGACGTCGATCAGGACCGGACAGTCCGGTCGGCCGATCAGCCGCGAAAGTTTCTGGATGGAAAGTGAGTTGGTCGAAGCCATGGTCGAGCGTCCTCTGTGAGCGGTTGGGGACGCGATGCTTCGGCTGACGCCTCGTGGAGGGATCGCCACCTCCATGCGGGCCTTCTATCCGCTGCCCGCGGCGGAGACAAGTCCCGCCACGCTCAGGACGGCTTCTGCGCCTGGCGACGTTCGCGGGCGAGCTGCGCCTCGCGACGGGCGATGTAGATCGCCGATGCGATGACAATGGCCGCCCCGAGGTAGGTCCAGACGACAGGCATCTCGCCCCACAGCAGCCAGCCCATGAACACCGCAAAGGGCAGGCGCAGATATTCGAATGGCGCGACCGCCGACATCTCGCCGACCTTGAAGGCCTGGACCCAGAAGTACTGGCCGACCGTCGCCGAGCCGGCGATGCCAAGCGCCAGCACCCACCCCCAAAGGTCGGGCCAGCGCCAAACCCACACGGCCGCCGGCGCGAGCAGCAGAGTGGAGAAGAGCGCGAACACCGTCAGGATCGTCAACGGGTCCTCAGTGTCGGTGAGCCGCTTCACCAACAGGATCGAGAAGGCCACGAGAAGCGCGTTCAGGAGCGCGATGGCAGCACCCGGCTCCAGCACGCCCGCGCCGGGCCGAACCATCACCAATACGCCTAGGAACCCGACGACCGTCGCCGTCCAGCGCCGCCACCGCACCTTCTCGCCAACGATCACTGCGGCGATCACGACGGAAAAGAGCGGCTGGGAGAATGAGAGCGCGGTCGCATCGGCGAGCGGCATCAGCGCGACGGCATAGAAGCCGCAGACCATCGAGGTCGTGCCCACCAGCGTCCGCCAGAAATGCCCGGCGATGCGTGTGCTCGCCCAAGGCCGGACCCGGCCAGTGACAAGGTAGGGCACCAACAGCGCGAGCCCGATCGCCGAACGGAAGAAGGCGCTCTGCACGCTGTCGACCTGCTCCGAGAGCAGCCGGATCATCGCGCTCGTGGAAGTGAAGATGAATCCGCCGCTCACCAGCCACAGGGCGCCCTGCACATTGGGTGGCAGCCGCGCGAGCCAGGCAGGAATCACCGTCTCAGATCCGCCGCGCGCGGCCGGCCCAATAGGGCTCGCGCAGCGTCTTCTTCAGGACCTTGCCGACGGGGCTACGCGGCAGACTCGCCACGAAGTCGACGCCCTTCGGGGCCTTGACGCCACCCAACCGGTCCCGTGCCAGCGCGATCAGTTCGTCCGCATCGACGGCAGCACCGGGTTTCAGCTCCACGACGGCTCTCACCGCCTCGCCCCACTTGTCGTCGGGCACACCGATCACCGCGCAGTCTTGCACGGCCGGATGGCTCCACAGCACCTGCTCGACCTCGCTGGGAAAGACGTTGAAGCCGCCGGAGATGATCATGTCGCGCTTGCGATCGACGATGTAGACGAAGCCATCCTCGTCGATGCGGCCGATGTCGCCGGTATGGTGCCACCCGAAACCGGACGCCTCCTGGGTGGCCTGCAGATTCTTGTAGTAGCCCTTCATCACAAGGCCACCGCGCACAACGATCTCGCCCGCAGCGCCGCGCGGCAGAAGGTTGCCGGCATCGTCCATCACCTCGACCCGCATCAGCGCCGACGCCTTGCCGCAGCTCGCCAGCCGATGGCGCTTGCCCTGCTGCAGTGCCTCGACGTGATCCTCCGGCGAAAAGAACGTGCAGATCATGCAGGCCTCGGCCTGGCCGTAGGTCTGGGTCAGCACCGGGCCAAACACATCGATCGCCTCGGCGAGCTTGTCGACCGACATGGGTGCGGAGGCGTAGACCAGATGGCGCAGCGAGGAATAGTCGCGCCGTCGCGCATCGGGATGCGCCAACAGGATGTAGATCAGCGTCGGCGGCATGTAGATGTGCGTGACCCGATGGGTCTCGATCGCTGCCAAGATGGCCCCCGGATCGGCCGTGCCCATGAAGATGTTGGTGCCGCCATAGGGCAGCAGCGGAAACGAACAAACGCCCGCGGCATGAGTCATCGGCGCGACCATGAGATGGACGGGTGGTTCGGTGACCGGCATCGAGGCCCAGAAGATGGCGTTCATGGTCTCGATGTTGCGGTTGGTGATCTGCACGCCCTTGGGTCGGCCAGTGGTCCCGCCGGAGCTCGCGAGAAACGCCACTCCGTCCGGATCATCGGCGAGATCGGGCGCCCGCGCGGGCTGGGCGCGCATCCAGTCGGCAAAGCCCGGAGCATCGAGGCAGATGAAGGAGCGGATTCTCGGGCAGGCGGCACGCAGACGATCGAGATTCGGCTCGAAGTCGGAGTGGTAGAAGAGGAACGACACGTCGGTGTTGTCGAGGATGTAGAGATTCTCCTCGAGCGCATTGCGGGCGTTCACCGGCGCCCAGGTCACACCCGCCCGCACGATGCCGAGCAGACAGGCATAGGCCATCGCATGGTTGGGACTGTAGACAGCAGCCTTGTCGCCCTCGCCGAGCCCGGCCGCCAGCAGCCCAGTGGCGATGCGATGCGAGAGGTCCCGGACCTCCGCGTAGATCCAGCCGCGTGTTCCATCGTGCAGACAGTCGCGCTCGGGATACCGATCGGCGCCCCGGTCGAAATAGTCGATCAGCCTCATGCCGCCACTCCGATCGCGTGGGTCATGGACGGGCCCAACAATAGAGACAACTCAGCGGGCCGCGCTTCAGATCGGCAACCGGCTCCACGGCGAACCACGCCGTGGCGTCCCGAAAAGCCCAGGCACGCAAGGGGCGCCGATTCTGACCCGTCATCTGAACAGCTTAGTTCCGACGCGAGGCCTCGACAAAGGGCAGCGTCGTGTCACCGGGTCCGAGCGGCCGCTGCATCATGACGCTGTCGAGCCAGCGGCCGAACTTGAAGCCGATGCTGGGCAGCACGCCCACCATCTGGAAGCCGCAAGCGGCGTGGAGACTGATCGACGGGGTCTGGGCGGAATCGCCGATCACCGCCACCATGCGCCGCCGCCCCAGCGTCGTGCAGCGCTCGATCAGCACCGGCAGCAACGCCATGCCAATTCCCTGTCGGACCGCGTCCTTGTCGATGTAGATCGAATTCTCGACCGAATGCCGATAGGCCGGCCGCGGCCGCCAGTTGGAGGCATAGGCGTAACCCAAGACGCGGCCTTCGCGCTCCGCCACCAGATAGGGCAACCCCTGATCGAGCACACTCGCCCGGCGCCGGCTCATCTCGGCAACATCAGGCGGATCGATCTCGAAACTTGCCGTGCCGGTCAGCACGTGATGGGCATAGATGTCGCGGCATCGGACGACGTCCGCTTCAACCGAGTCCCGAACCGCGACGCCCGTCATGCCCACCTCATGAAGTCGGCTGCGACGATAGGTCAGTTCGGATTGCGGCGCATCTGGCTGGGGTCGGGTCCATCAAAGCGGAAAAGCCGATCGGGCAAGGATCCACCCACCTTGAAGTCCGCCAGTTTCACATCGACCCGGTTGCCGCGCGTATCGAGGATCGTCCAGCCGACAAGCTGCAGGGGTCCCCGAGCCAGTTTGATCACGACCTTGCCTTCCTGTGGCTTGCGCGTCTGCACCAGCGTCACCAGCAGCAGCTCGCCCTCCTCGGCGATCTCGTCGACCGTAAGGTCGCCCGAAAGCTGGACTGGATCGCGCACCAGGAACGATGCGGCGGTCCAGCCGATCGGCCATTGACCGAAATCGCCACGCGCGGTGTCCCACATCGTGACCTGGCTGCCGTCAGCCACGATCTTGAGCTCGCTGGGCGCGTCGTACTCGAAGCGCATCCGACCGGGCCGCCGCACCGACAGCGTGCCCTGCACGATCGCGCCGTTGGGGTTGTTCTGGACGAACCGCGCCTGGAAACTGCGCAGCCCGTTGAAGTAGGCCTCGACGTCGCCCAACCGCGCGTCGGTCGCTTGGGCAGGCTGCGCATCGGCGGGCGGTGGCTCGCCGCGCTGCCGCGGACGGCGCTGAAGATCGGGCGGGGTCGTCTGGCCGGGCTGCGGAAGCTGTGCGAGCGCGGTGTCGAGTGCCGGCAGCGCAAGGGCGGTGGCCAACAGGATGGCCGGAACGATACGCATGCGCCTTCCTGTCAGCGGAATGGGGCCAAATCAAGAATGGCGCGTCCGGCGTTTCGCGGCTTCCCATCGGACTGAACCGGCGTTTACCATGCGCCCAAGAATCGGGAGGAACGGACATGCATGTCGGGATGGCTGCGGTGTTCCAGAACACCGGGCGGGCGCTTAGCGACCGCCAGATCTATATGAACGAGTTGGCGCTCGCCGACATGGCGGAGCCGCTCGGCTTCGAGTCGATATGGTCGGTCGAGCACCATTTCACCGACTACACCATGTGCCCCGACGTGGTGCAGTTCCTGTCCTACATGGCCGGCCGCACACGCCATGTGAAGCTTGGTTCCATGGTCGTGGTCCTGCCCTGGCACGATCCCATGCGGGTGGCCGAACAAATCTCGATGCTGGATCACCTCTCCGGTGGCCGCATGATCCTGGGGCTGGGACGTGGCGCCGGCAAAGTCGAGTTCGACGGCTTCCGGCTCGACATGGGCGAGAGCCGCGAACGCTTCGTGGAGTACGGAACCGCGCTTCTGAACGGTCTCGAGAGCGGCGTCATGGAGTATGACGGCAAGCACTACAAGCAGCCGCCCGCGGCGATCCGGCCCGCCCCGTTCCGCAGCTTCCGGGGCCGCACCTACGCCGCCGCCGTCAGTCCCGAGAGTGCCCGCATCATGGCGCGCCTCGGGGTTGGCTTGCTCATCATCCCGCAGAAGCCGTGGCGCGAAGTCGAAAAGGAACTGGCTGAGTACAACGCGCTCTATCGTGAGATCAACGGTACCGACGCGCCGCAGCCTGTATCGGCCGGCTGGACCTTTGTGGATTCGAGCGCCGAGCGCGCGCGCGAGATGGCGATGAAGTACATCGGCGGCTACTACCGCACGGTGCTCGATCACTACCAGTTCGCCGGCGCGCACATGAAGAACCAGCGCGGCTACGAGTACTACGCCAAGATGAACGAGAAGCTCGCGGTCTACGGCGACCAGAAGGCGATCGAGTTCTTCGCCGATCTTCAGGTCTATGGAACGCCCGAGCAGGTCTACGGCAAGATCATGGAAATCCATCGCCAGACGCGCAACTCGTCCTATGTCGGCGTCTTCTCTTATGCCGGCATGCCGCACGAGGAGGCCGCCCGCAATGTGCGGCAGTTCGCGCGCGAGGTGATGCCGGAGCTGAAGAAGTTCGACGCGGGCGCCGCGATCGACCGCGCGGGTCCGCTGCCCGATCACCGGTTTGCCGTGGCGGCCGAGTGAGCCGACCTCGGGGTCAGGCGGCGCTACTCCATCGGCCCGCGCCGTAGCTTTGGGCCGCCTTCCGTGAAGTCGCCCTGAGCCGGCAGGGATTGCGATACAGACGATACAGAACCCCCACCGCCGCGACACCGCCACGACACACAGCCTGGCAAGGATGCTCTTTTGGAGCGGCGAGCGGGGGCTTGATGACACCGGCCGAGATCAAGCTGGTCCAGCGGACGTTCTGGCAGGTCGCGCCACACGTGGATTGGCTGGCTGAGCTGTTCTACGAGCGGCTATTTGCCGCCCGGCCCGACTATCGCCGACTTTTCAAACCCGACGCCGCGGCCCAGCGCGACAAGCTGATGGCCACGCTGGGCGCCGTGGTGAGCGGGCTCGACCGGCTCGACCGGATCCTGCCGAGCCTGGCCGAGATGGGGCGCCGCCACACCGGCTATGGCGTGCAGCCTGCCGACTACGCACCCGTCGGCACGGCGCTCCTCGATGCTCTGGCGACCGTGCTGGGCCGTGATTTCACGCCCGAGGTCCGCTCGGCCTGGACCCAGGCCTATGGCGCGCTGGCCGACGCCTTGATCGAGGGCGCGCGCCAGCCGACCCCGGCCTGAGCGCGATACGCACGAGACCGAATCGCGCACACCGCGACATCGCCACGAAGCGCGGGGGGCGCATGGTCCCACCGTCAACCAACCCGACGAAAGGACTTCCTATGACCCCCGCCCAGATCAAGCTCGTACAATCGGGCTTCGCCCGCGTAGCACCGAACGCCAACACCGCCGCCGATCTTTTCTACACGCGCCTTTTCGAGATTGCGCCAGAGCTGCGCTCGCTGTTCCCCGACGACCTCGACCCGCAGAAGAAAAAGCTCATGGCCATGCTGGGCACCGCCGTCGCTGGACTAGCGCATCTCGAAACGCTCCTGCCCGCCGTGGAAGCGCTCGGCCGCCGCCACGCAAGCTATGGCGTCAGCCCGGCGCACTACGCGCCGGTCGGTGGCGCATTGCTCTGGACGCTGGAGCAGGGGCTGGGCGCGGCCTTCACGCCCGAAATGCGCGAGGCTTGGGGTGCCGCCTACACGATGCTGGCGCGGACCATGATCGACGCATCGGGCGACGCGCCGATCGCGGCCTAAGCCGCCTCAGCTCGTCGGCTCGCCGGTGATGAAACAGAAGACGAGGCCACCCATCTCGCAGAGATGGGGGCCGCGGTCGGGGGTGGGCAGCCGCAGCACCTTCGCGTTCGGCACCACCAACCAGTCGTGCCCGTCCCAGGCCCGGTAGCGACCGTCTTCGCCGCGAAACGCTTTGGTCGGCCGGCAGTCGCCCGGCTTCTCGGCCGTGCCGCCATTGCAGCAACTCCAGCCCGTGTCGGGCTGGCGCAAATCCTGATACCAGTCGTGATGCCGGTCGTGCCCATCGCCATGCCGACCCGACGGCGTTTGCGCCGCCGCCCCGCCGCCCAGCAGCAGAGCCCCCGCAAGCACGAACCAGCCCGGACTTCGCCCTGCGTCCATCGGACCTCCGCACGAGACCGACAGCATGACCCCTGGGCCGGCGGGCAGGCAAGCGCGCGGACGACTTGAATCGGGGACGGTTTCCGTCACTCTGCGCGCTTCAGCGAGGGGAACCCCATGCCCGACACGGGTCATCGACAACAGGAAACCGCGCCGGTCGAGCGGCGCATCGACGCCATCGAGGCGATCTTCGAGGCGCGCGGCATGAACGCCCGCGCCGCCATCGAGGAGTTCGAGCACACGATCGAGGAGAAGTGGCTGCCCGAGAACGGCGCGCGCGTGGTGGCCAAGGCCTGGACGGATCCCGCCTTCAAGAAGCGGCTGATGGAGAATGGCCGCGCCGCCGTGGGCGAGCTTGGCCTCACCATGCCGCCGCATCATCGGCACCTGATTGTGAAGGAGAACACGGCGACGCTGCAGAACGTGATCTGCTGCACGCTCTGTTCCTGCACGGCCTTCACGATCATCGGCCTGCCGCCGGACTGGTACAAAGAGCTGGAGTACCGCGCGCGTGTGGTGCGCCAGTCGCGCACCGTGCTGAAGGAGATGGGGCTCGATCTGCCGGAATCCGTCGATATCCGGGTGTGGGATACGACCGCCGACACGCGCTACATGATCCTGCCCGAGCGGCCGGCGCGCACCGCCGGCTGGAGCGAGGAGCAGCTCGCCGCGATCGTCACCAAGGACGCCATGATCGGCGTCGCACGCCTCGCCTAGGAGACCGTCATGGACGGTGTGCATGACATGGGCGGCCGGCAGGGTTTCGGTCGGGTCCGCCACAAGCCGAAGGCCGAGACATTCCATGCGCCGTGGGAGAAGCGCGTCAACGCGCTCTACTCGCTGGCGGTGAAGCACGGCATCTACAACATGGACGAATACCGCCACGCCATCGAACGCATGGAGCCGCGGCACTATCTGTCGGCCAGCTACTACGAACGCTCGCTGACGAGCCTGGCCACGCTCTGCATTGAGAAGGGCGTCTTCACGCAGGACGAGCTGGAGCGACGCGCCGGCGGAACGGTGCCCCTGTCGCTGCCCGCAGCGCCCGGCCGGCCCAACGTGGCTACGCGCCAGAAGTACAAGATCGGCGATCGGGTGCGCGTGCGAACCGAGCATGTGCCAGGCCATGTCCGCGCGCCGGGCTACATCCGCGGCAAGACTGGCATCGTGGTCGACATCACGCCGGCCTATCCCTTCCCCGACGCGCATGCCCACGGCATCCATGCCGAGGACGAGCCGACCTACGACGTGCGCTTCCGCACCGAAGAGCTCTGGCCGGGCTCGGCCGATCGCGCCGAGGTGCATGTCGGGGTGTTCGAGAGCTACCTGGAACCGGCGGCGTAGCGGACTCGCTCCCCCCTCACGCGGACACCAACAATGTCCGCGCCCCCGGCGAGCGCATCCAGATCGAGGCGCGACATGTCAGAGGCCGTTCGTGTTCTGCGGGACCTGCCCTATGGTGAGGGCCGGGTCGGTTACAACGGCGGCGCCGGGCCGATGCGCGGCGAGGGCCTGCGGATGGACGCCTACCTGCCACAACCGGCACCGGCGCGACCGGTGCCCGCGCTGGTTCTGGCCTTCGGCGGCGCCTTCCATCGTGGCAGCAAGGACAACGACGCGTTTCCCGACGCCGGCGCCTATGGCGGCAACACCGCCATGGCGGAGTATTGCCGCCGCTTTGCTGCCGAGGGCTTCGCCTGTTTCTCCGTCGACTATCGGCTGGCCCCCGACGATCCGGATCCCGGCAGCACGCCGGTCCTGACGCGGCCGCTCGCCGTGCCGCTCTCCCGGGTCGCGCAGGTGCGCGAGATCATGCAACTCCCGCCCATTACACCGGCCTGCAGGGTTCCGACATCCCAATCACCCAGACTCGGTATAACCTGCAGTCCCCGGCCATCGCTGATCGAAGGAGAAACAGGATGAGTGTCGTCGAGACCGAGCGCCACGGGCAGATCTTCGTGGTGCGCATGAACCGGCCGGACCGGCTGAACGCGCTGAACCAGGAGATGCGCACCGAACTGGCCAAGGCGTGGACAGCGTTCCGCCACGACAACGATCTCGAGGTGGCGATCTTCACCGGCGCCGGCCGCGGCTTCTGCGCCGGCGAGGACATGAAGGAGACGCTGGCCAACAAGACGCCCGGCGGCAAGAAGATCGACATCGAGGACCCGTTCATGACCGGCAAGCTGGAGAAGCCGGTGATCGCCGCGATCAACGGCTTCGCCATGGGCGGTGGCTTCATGCTGGTCGAGCGTACCGACTTGCGTGTCGCCGTGCGCAGCGCGGTGTTCGAGGTGTCGGAAGCGAAGCGCTGGCTGCTGGGCGGCTACAACCATGGCCATGTCGCCAATCTGCCCTATCCCGTCGCGATGGAGATGGCGATGGGCTTCCGCTTCACCGCCGAGCGCTTCCACCAGATCGGCTTCGTCAACCGGCTTGTCGAGCCCGAGCAGCTGATGCCCGAGGCAATGGGCATGGCGGAGCACATGCTGACCCTGCCGCCGGCCTCGCGCGTCAACACCGTCTATATGATGCGGCAGATGCGGCCTGAACCGGCCCCCGACATGAAGGCGCTGGCCGAAGAGCTGCACGAGCACGGCGACAAGAGCGACCTGATGGAATCGCGCGCCGCCTTCGCCGAGAAGCGCAAGCCGAACTTCAAAGGCTGGAAGGATCCGCAGGACCGCTACCGCATGCCGCAACGCAAACCGGCAAAGGCGTAGCTTGGGGGTGCCGGTGTCCCGCCGGCCCCATCAAGACACACGGCGATGCGACGCCGCTGGCGGGTCTGTACTTGCCGCATCGCTGACGATGATCTGTTGTGTTGACAAGGCTTCGACGCGCACCCGATAGTCGGTCGCCTGTAAACAGAAGCCCAACATCAAAAAACAGTGGGCGTGTTTTTGGGAGGAAACGATGATTCTTGGTGTCGCCCGGATTGCGACTCTGGCGCTGAGCCTGATCGTCGCCGCATTGCTGCCAGCTGCCGCACAGGAGCAGAAGGGCACGCTGGTCTTCGCCGTCGAGTCGCTGGGCGCGCAGACGCTCGATCCGATTCTCGAACAGCGACCCGGCAACGCCGTCTACCAGGCGGCGATGTACGACTCGCTTGTCGGCTTCAACCTCGAAAAGGGCGGCGTCGGGCCCGGCGTGGCGGAGCGCTGGGAGATGTCCGCCGACGGCCTGACCTGGACCTTCTTCCTGCGGCCTGGCCAGGTCTTCCACAACGGCGACAAGCTGACGGCGCATGACGTGAAGTTCAGCCTCGAGCGCCAGATGAGCCAGGGTTCTGTGGCCGCCATGGCGGCTACCATGCGGCGCACGATCAAGAGCATCGACGTGGTCGACGATCTCACAGTGAAGGTGGTTACCAGCGCGCCGCAGATCGGCCTGCCCGCCAGCCTGTCGCGCGCCGTGGCGCCCGAAGGCTCGATCATGCCCAAGAACTACATCGAGAAGGTGGGCGACGACGGCTTCCGCAAGGCGCCGATCGGCAGCGGGCCTTGGAGGTTCAAGCGCAACGTGCCGGGCGATCGCATCGAATTCGAGGCGGTGACGTACAACCACTGGCGCGGGCGACCGCATTTCAAGGAGCTGCATGTCCTGCTGGTGCCGGAGGAGAGCACGCGGGTGGCCATGGTGCGCACCGGCGAGGCGGCGATCGCGTCGATCGGTCCGGAGACGATGCTGAGCGCGGCTCGCGCCGGCCTCGAGGTGCTCTCGGTGCCGGGCACGATGCAGGCAATCTTCCAATTCTATGGCAGCTACCGGCCCGAGGTGAAGGATTCGCCGATCGCCAAGGCGCGCGTGCGCCAGGCGCTGTCGCTGGCGATCGATCGCAAGCAGCTCGTTGAGCATATCATGAACGGCAAGGCACGCATCCCGTACCCGTTCTCTACCTTCGAGTACACCGACTACTTCAGCGCGGACAAATGGGGCAAGTGGGCGCAGGAGAATTATCGGTACGACCCCGCGTTGGCGAAGAAAATCCTGGCCGAGGAGGGTTATCCCAACGGCTTCGAGCTGAAGTTCGGCAACATGGCGCTGCCCGGCACGCAGTTCATGGTCGATATCGGCACTGCCATCGTCGACATGTGGACTAAGATCGGCGTCAAGGTGACGACGAAGCACTACGAATACGGCGCCTTCGTGCCGCTGGAGCGCGGCGACCAGGCGCAACTCATCGGCTGGGCCACGATGTACCGCACTGCGGGTCGGCCCGACGCACAGTGGCGCTACAACTCGGCGTTCCAGCGCGACGCCGGCCAGCGTCTGCTGGGCGACAAGGACAACTGCAACGCCGCGTGCGAGGCGTTCGGGAAGGTCTACACGGCGTTGCTCGACGAGCGCGACACGGCCAAGCGCACGGCGCTCACCGACAAGATGGTGGAGATTGTCAACGACTCCTGGACGGTGATCCCGCTCATCGAGGGCATGGGCTATTACGCCATCAACACCAGAAAGGTTGGCCAGTTCAGCGCCATTCCCGGCCGGCACGAGCTGGGCGATGTGTTCGAGCGCATTCCACGGCCGGAGCAGAAGGCGTGGCCGAAGAAGTGAGATAGCCGCGCGGCGGCGGCGCAATCTCGATGAAGCGCTTTATCGCGCGGCGGCTGATACAGGGCGTTGTCCTGCTGTTCATGGTCGCCACCATCGTCTTCTTCCTCGGGAGACTCACCGGCAATCCGGTGGACCTGATGTTGCCGGAGGACGCCACCGCCGAGGACCGCGCCGCCCTCGTCAAGACGCTGGGCCTCGACGAGCCGCTCCTCGATCAGTTCGTGATCTTTGTCGGCAAGGCGGCGCAGGGCGATCTCGGCCAGTCGATCCGCATGAAACAGCCGGCAGCCGAGGCGTTCTTCAACCGCTTGCCCAACACGCTCGTCCTCATCCCGTGGGCGCTGCTGCTGGGCATGGCCCTAGGCATTCCGCTCGGCGTGCTGGCCGCTCTCAATCGCGGCGGGCTGCTCGATAGATTCGCCGGAACGGTAGCGGTGCTGGGCGTGGCGATGCCCAGTTTCTGGCTGGGCGTTTTGCTGATCTTCGTATTCAGCGTGGAACTCGGCTGGCTGCCGTCAAGTCGCATGGGCGGGCCGGAGCACTACGTGTTGCCGGTAATCACCTTGGGCACATTTCTGGTCGCAGGCTTCATGCGCATCACGCGCTCGGCCATGCTGGAGGTGATGGAGAGCGAGTTCGTGAAGCTCGCGCGCATCAAGGGCCTCAGCGAAACCACGGTGATCTGGAAGCACTGCCTGCGCAACGCGCTGATCCCGGTGCTGACCTTGTGGGGCGTGTTCGTCGGCAACCTCATCACCGGCGCCATCGTCACCGAGACGGTGTTCGCCTGGCCGGGCATCGGTCGGCTGACTTACGAGGCGGTGATCTACCGCGACTATCCGCTGCTGCAGGCGGTGATCATCCTGAAGTCGATCCTGATCCTCACCATCAATCTCGGCGTCGACATCCTCTACGCCTATGTCGACCCAAGGATCCGGCTGACATGAGCAGCGCCTTCGATTCCACCTCCCCCTCCGGCGCCAAGGTAGGAGATCTGCGATGGCTGTAGCCGAACAGCATCCACCCGCCGCGCCGGAGATCCCGGAGCCGCATCAGTCGTTCTGGCGCTCGCTGCTGAATGTCCGCAGTAGCGCGGGTGTGCGGCGTACGGCGCGGGTGCCGTGGATTCCGATCGTCATCATCTCGGTCATCGTCATCATGGCGGTGTTCGCGCCGCTGCTGGCACCGTACTCGCCGATCGACCAGACCCTGCGCGACAAGCTGCTGCCGCCGGCATGGATGGAGGGCGGCAAGGACAGGTACCTGCTGGGCACGGACCAATTCGGCCGGGACATCCTGAGCCGCCTGATCTATGGCGCGCGAGTCAGCCTGCTGGTGGCGCTGCTGGCGCTGACTGCCGGCGGCGGCGTCGGCCTCGTCATCGGCGTCGTGTCGGGCTACGTCGGCGGCAAGGTCGACGCGGTGCTGATGCGCCTGGTCGACGCCGCGTTCACTTTCCCGGCGATCCTCTTCGCGCTGCTGCTGGCGGTAACCATGGGGCAGGGTATTGGCACGCTGGTGATTGCCATCTCCCTGCTGCTGTGGGCGGGCTTCGCGCGCGTCATTCGCGGCGAGGTGCTGGCGCTCAGGCAGCGCGACTTCGTGCAGCTCGCCAGGGTCCGGGGCTGCTCCTCGTTGCGGATCATGGCCACGCACATCGTGCCCAACGTGCTCAACACCTTCATGGTGCTGGTGACTCTCAATATCGGCGTGGTGATCATCGCCGAGGCTTCGCTGTCGTTCCTCGGCGCCGGCATCCCGCCGCCGACTCCGACCTGGGGCCTGATGATATCCGAGGGACGCGGGCGCATCGCCGAGGCGTGGTGGGTGGCGCTGATTCCCGGCATCGCCATCACCCTGCTGGTGCTGTCGGTGAATCTGTTCGGTGACTGGTTGCGCGACAGGCTGGATCCGAGGTTGCGTCAGCTATGAGTGACAGTGCCGAGACCATCCTCGACGTCCGCGACCTGCACACCCACTTCTTTCTGCGCCGCGGCGTCGTGAAGGCGGTCGACGGCGTGAGCTTCACCCTGCGCAAGGGCGAGGTGCTTGGACTGGTGGGCGAATCCGGCTGCGGCAAGAGCCTGACCGCGCTGTCGGTAATGCGCCTGCTGCCGAAGGGCGCGGCGCGCACCGTACAAGGCGAGATCGTTCTCGACGGCGAGAACATCCTCAAGCGGACGCCCTCGCAGATGCGCGAGATCCGCGGGCGCAAGATATCGATGGTGCTGCAGGACCCGCAGACCTCGCTCAACCCGGTCTTCACCATCGGCGATCAGCTGCGCGAGGCGCTGGTGCGGCGCGCGCCGGCGAAGCTCAAGGAGATCATTAAGCAGGCGGTGGCCGCCTTGCGCCGCGTCGACATCGCCGCGCCCGAGCAGCGCATCGGCCAGTACCCGCACCAGATGTCGGGCGGCATGAAGCAGCGCGTGGTGGGTGCCATCGCGATCTCGGGCGAGCCCGAGGTGCTGATCGCCGACGAGCCGACCACCGCGCTCGATGTCACCATCCAGCTGCAGTACCTCAAGCTACTCAAGCGGCTGCAGCGCGAGAACGGCATGGCGATCCTGTTCATCACCCACGATTTCGGCGTCGTGGCGCGCATGTGCGATCGCGTCGCCGTCATGTACGCCGGACGCATCGTCGAATGCGGACCGGTGAAGCAGATCTTTGAAGCGCCCTCGCATCCCTATACGCGCGCGCTGATCGCCTCGGTGCCCAAGATGACCGGCACGCGCGGCCGGCTCACCGCGATCGACGGCCAGCCGCCCTCGCTGATGAACCTGCCGGCGGGCTGCCGCTTCGCCTCGCGTTGCGCGCATGTCGAGCCGCGCTGCCTGGAGGCGTATCCCGGCACGACGCAGATCGGCGCGGATCACACTGCCGACTGCTGGAAGATCGGTTCGATATGAGCGCCGCCGCCGAAAAGCAGCTGCTGCGCGTCGCGAACGTGCGCAAGTACTTCGCCTTCACCAAGGGTATCCTGTTCTCCAGGACGCTCGGGCATGTGAAGGCGGTCGACGACATTTCCTTCGAGATCCGCGCCGGCGAGACACTGGGCCTCGTCGGTGAGTCCGGCTGCGGCAAGACCACGATCTCGCGCATGATCCTCAATCTCGAGGAGCCGACCGAGGGGTACATTCTGCTGGACGACGAGCCGATCCACGGCCTGGAAGGCGAGGCACTGAAGGCGTATCGCACCAAGGTGCAGGCGGTCTTCCAGGATCCCTGGTCGTCGCTCAATCCGCGCATGACGGCGGGTCGCATCATAGCCGAGTCGCTGATCGTCACAAAATGGGGCGATAAGGACAAGATCGCGGCACGCGTGGCCGAGCTGCTGAAGCAGGTCGGGTTGCGGCCCGACCAGGCGCAGCAGTATCCGCACGAGTTCAGCGGCGGTCAGCGCCAGCGCGTCGCGCTGGCAGCGGCGCTGGCGTCCTCGCCGAAGCTGATCGTGCTCGACGAGCCGGTCTCGGCGCTCGACGTGTCGATCCGCGCGCAGATGATGAATCTGCTGAAGGATATCCAGGCCGAACGCAACGTCGCCTACCTGCTGGTAGCGCACGACCTCGCCACAGTCCGGCACATGTCGGACCATACGGTCGTCATGTATCTGGGCAAGATCGTCGAGAAAGCGCCGACCCAGGCGCTGTTCGATGACGTGCGCCATCCCTACACCAAGGCGCTGTTCTCGGCCGTGCTGATCGCGCGCGCCAATCAGGAGGACGAGGAGATCGTCTTGCAGGGCGAAGTGCCGTCGCCGCTCAATCCGCCGTCGGGCTGCCGCTTCCACACACGTTGCCCGTACGTCATGCCGCGCTGCTCGCAGGAAGAGCCGAAGCTGCGCGACGTCACGCCGGGCCACGCCGTGGCCTGCCATTTGTTCGATTGAGGGGACCGTCTGCGTCCCAGAAAGAAGGAGGATGAGTTTGCCGCACGGTCCGTTACAGGGGGTCAAGGTCGTGTCGTGCTCGACGGCGCAGGCCGGGACCGTGCCTTACATGCTGATGGCCGATCTCGGCGCCGACGTGATCAAGATCGAGACTCCCGACGGCGGCGACAGCGCGCGGCGCATGACCGTGTTGCCGGGCATGGCCAGCACCTTCTTCGAGACCAACAATCGCGGCGTGAAGAGCGTCACCCTGAACCTCAAGACGCCGGAAGGCCGCGCCATTCTTCACAAGCTGGTCGAGCGTGCCGACATCTTCGGCCAGAATTTTCGCCCCGGCGCGGCGGAGAAAAACGGCTTCGGCTACGAGGAGCTGAAGAAGATCAATCCGAAGCTGGTCTACGTCTCGATCTCCGGCTACGGCACCAAGGGCCCCAACGGCCACCTGCCGGGCACCGACTCGATGGCGCAGGCGCTGGGCGGCATCGCCGAAGCCTATTCGACGCCCGGCCTGCCGATGCGTACCGGCATCGCCTCGGTGGCCGACGAGAGCTGCGCCATGCTGGCCTTTGGCGGCGCGCTCGCCGCGCTCACGCATGCCCGCGCCACGGGGCAGGGGCAGAAGATCGAGCTGTCGCTGCTCGGCGCGGTGATCCGCCTGATGGGCTGGACCTTCACCACGACGATGTGGCGCGACAAGAATCCGGTCACCGGCCAGGCGCGCATCACCGGCACGCCGGCGCGGCCGGGCATCAGCGCCTCGTTCAACGACAAGGATGGCAAGCCGCTGGTCTTCCAGCTCACCGGGCCGGAGAGCTGGGCCGACGCGATGAAGGGTCTTGGCTTTCATAAGCGCATCAAGGAAGCCGGCTTCGAGAACCTCGGCGTCATCATCGACAATGATGCCAAGCGCATTGAGCTGCTGGCGCTGCTCGACTCGTTGTTTGCCACGGGCACGCGCGACGTCTGGGTGAAGAAGCTGCGCGACGCGGACGTCGTCTCGGCGCCGATCAACACGCTGCTCGAGGCGTCGAACGACCCCGACGTGATCGCCAACGGCTACGTCACGCATGTCGACTACCCCAAGCTCGGCAAGAAGCTGAAGGTTCACGGCACGCCCTGGCAGTTCTCGGAAACGCCGGCCAAGCCCGGCATCGCGCCCGATCTGGGCGAGCACAACGAGTCGGCGCTGCTCGAGATCGGCTACACCAAGGAGCAGATCGCCGACCTGAGGGCGCGCAAGATCATCTAGACGTGTCCATGTCCCCTTCGGGGAGTGGTTAAGCGATTGGTTCGATTTGGCTATGTGCGAGGCCTCCGCGCCCCGACCTGTTGCTACAACGGGATCGACAGGTCCAAGCGACGAACGGATCCTACGCTCGACTGGATAACACCTGGGGCTCATCGCGCCGTCTGAGCGGCACAAGCGCCTCGTCCGCAGATCTTCGGCGGGGGCCGTCGTCGGGTGGCCTCAGACCGGCCTCTCCCGCCGCCTCACCCCTCCCCGCCCAGCGCGCTGTCGTGCCACCGGCGCAGCAGCAGGTGCGACAGCAGGGTGAGCAGCAGGTAGATCGCGATGCCGGCCAGCGAGATCAGCACCAGGGCCGCGAACATGCGCGGGATTTTCAGCTGATAGCCTGATTCGAGGATGCGCCAGGCGAGGCCGGAGGCGCGGCCGCCGGAGCCCGCCACGAACTCGGCCACCACGGCGCCGATCAGCGCCAGGCTGTCAAATCGCTTCCAATCGTGACCCCCTTTTCGCGTCCAATTCCGACCCCTCTGGGGGGGCAGGAATGGGCTTATCCACGTAGTGCATAGGAGGGACCCGCGCCCGTAGCGCAGCGCC
>Ga0194123_10000073_pt1 | contig 191980 bp, 194 predicted proteins | sample TA2MahsurfametaG_5_FD_155479 | JGI IMG/M metagenome (GOLD analysis project Ga0194123, IMG submission 155479) | Freshwater microbial communities from Lake Tanganyika, Tanzania - TA2015023 Mahale A surface | ecosystem: Environmental > Aquatic > Freshwater > Lake | place: Tanzania: Lake...
GGGGGCCCCTCCAACCTCCACCGCCGGAGGCCCTCGGACTGGTCAGTGCCTCTGCGCCGGCGGTGGCTCCGGATCGCCGCCAGGTCGTGGTGGCAGTTCCCGGCCCTTCCGCTGCAGTGGCTCCACAACCCGGCTGAGGGCCAGATCGAGAAATTGGCGCAGGGCGCCATCGCGGCGGTTGAGGTCGTAGTGGCGTTGCACCACTTCCTGGATGCCGCCATCGCCCCAGGACTGGTCGCGCTCGAAGTAGCTGATGAAACTCGCCCCGGCGATGCGGGTGAGCCAGGCCGCACTCACGGCCTGCAGCGCCCGACTCACCAGCAGCGCCGGCAGGGTGGTGCTCAGGGCGGCGGCCACCAGTCCGACCCCGCCCTTCACCAGCCCCAGGCCCGCCAGGGTGCGGCCCACCGAGAGGGCCAGCTCCTGGGCTGTCGCCCGGCCGAGCTGGATGTCGTAGACCTTGGCAACCTCTACCACCATCTGGGCATTCACCGCGGCGGCGGCCAGCAGATCCACCCCGGGCAGCGGCGTGACCGCCAGCACCCCGGCGCTGATCCAGCCGTAGCGCTCCACCACGGCGGTGCTGTCCTGGCGGCGCTGCTCCGCCAGCAGCCGCCGGCTGGCGTCCCCCAGGTGCCGACTCTGCAGCAGCAGGTTGTCGGCGATCAGTTCTTCCCCGTCGGCGTGGAGCACCGCCGCGATCCGCCGCAGCAGCGCGTCCACTTCCGGCCTGGGCTGGAGCGGTCGGCCGCCAGGCCGGGGAATGCTCTGGGGCGCGGCGCTGGCGGCCACCACATCCTCGGGTTGGAGCAGCTCCCGGCAGCGGCTGCGCAGCCGCTGCAGCAGCCGCTCTTCTTCCTGTTCGCCCCGCAGGTCGCACTTGTTGAGCACCAGCAGCAGGCGCTTGCCCAGGCTGGCGAGGGCCTGGTAGAGCTCGGCTTCGGTGGCCCTCAGATCGCCGTCCACCACCAGCAGGAGCAGGTCGGCGCGGCTGGCCTGCTCCCGCGCCCGCCGTCCGCGCTCGGCGCCGTCCACCCCCGCCTCCAGCAGGCCGGGGGTGTCGACCAGCCAGATCGCCCGCTGCAGGCCCCCCAGCCGCAGCCGATAGCGGCTGGAGACCGTCGTGGATCCCATGGCCGCCCCCACCTCCCCCACCAGCTCCTGCAGCAGGGCCCGGATCAGGCTGGTCTTGCCGGTGGAGCCCACCCCGAACACCACCACCACCAGGTCGCCCCTCTCCAGTTCAGCCGCCATGCGCTGCTGCTGTTGGCGAAGCGCTTCGCGGGCCACGCTGTCGCGGATGCGCTCGAGGGTCTGGTCGATGGCCTCCAGTTGCTGGGCGGCAGCCTGGCGCCGGTTGCTGGGGGCCGCTGGGGCGGTGGCGTCCTCCGCGCCTTGGCGGCGGCGGCCGCTGATGGCCCGCAACCAGGGCCAGCCCAGCTGGGCCATCAGCAGGGCGGCCCCGAGCACCAGCAGCAGGGCCACCGGTCCCACCAGCCCGTAGGGCAGCACAGCACTGAGCTGCCAGATCAGCTGGTTGAAGGCCTGGAGCACCAGGCCCACCACCAGCAGTGCTGCCAGGCCCAGGGCGATGGCCAGCCAGAGGCGGGTGCGGGGGCTCATGGGGAGCTGCGGATGATGGCGCTCCACAGCCCGGCGGCCAGGGCGCTGCTGGCCTGCGTGGGACTGTTGTCGTCGTTGCCCAGCCAGATGCCGATGACCCAGCGCCGCCTGGGCTCGAAGCCCACGAAGAGCAGGTCACGGTTCTCGTTCGTGGTGCCGGTCTTGCCACCTTCCTGACCTCCGAGATAGGCAGCCTGCCCGGTGCCGCCGCGCACCACGGCCCGCAGCAGCTCCTGCATTCGCCCAGCGGTGGCTGCGGGCATCACCCGGCGGCCAGGGCTGGCGCCACCGCTTCCTCCGGGGCGGCGGCAGCTCTGGGGCGTCTCACTCGTGCAGGTCTCCCCATCCACCACGCGGCGAATGGTGGTGGGGGGATACCAGGTGCCGCCATTGGCGACCGCGGCGTAGGCGGCCGTGAGCTCCAGCAAGGTGACCTCGCTCTGCCCGAGGGCCAGCCCAGGCACCTCCGCCAGTGGGCTGGTGATCCCCAGATCCCGGGCTTTCTGCACCACGGCCTCCAGCCCTACCTTCTGGGCCAGGCGCAGGGCAGAGGTGTTGCTGCTGCGGGCAAAGGCTCCGCTGAGGCTCAGGCTGCCGCCGCAGGCGCTGGTGAAGGTCTGGCCACGCCACTCCAGGGGGCCACAGGCCACGGGGTCGGTTGCCCGGCCGCCCCGTTCCAGAACCACCAGGTAGGGGAAGAGCTTGAACGTGCTGCCGGGCTGGCGCAGGGCCATGGTGGCGCGGTTGAACTGGCTCTGGCTGTAGTCCCGCCCCCCGGCCACCGCCAGGATGCCGCCGGTGCCGGCATCGAGCACCACCACCGCGCCTTCTGTGATCCCCAGGCTGCGACTGCTGGTCACCCGCTGGCGCAGCAAGCGCTCCACCGTGGCCTGCAGCACAGGGTCGTGGTGGGTGTCGATCAGGAAATTCCCTTCGCGGGCCACGGCTTCGCCCACCTTGGCTTCCAGATCCCGGCGCACCTGGTCGGTGTAGTAAGGGGCGCCGCGTCCCTGGGTTGCGCTTCGGCAGGCCTTTGGGCTGAGCTGCACCGGACTGCGACGGGCGCGGCGGCCTGCATCGGCACGGATCCGCCCGCTGTCGACCATCTTGTTCAGCACGCGGTTGCGCGCATCCAGCGCGGCCTGGGGATCGAAGCAGGGGTCGTAGCCATTGGGTGACGGCAGCAGACCCACCAGCAGGGCTGCTTCCTCCAGGCTGAGCCTGGCCGCCGGTTTGTCGAAGAAGTGGCGGCTCGCGTCTTCGAAGCCCCAGCCTGCCCCCAGGTACACCCGGTTGAGGTAGCTGAGCAGCAGGTCGCGCTTGCTGAAGCGGGCCTCCATCTGCAGGGACACCAGCAGCTCGCGCCACTTGCGCCCCAGGGTCTCCCCCTGGCCCACCTGCTCGGGATAGAGGCTGCGGGCCAGTTGCTGGGTGAGGGTGCTGCCACCTTCCAGCACCCGCCCGCCCATCAGGTTGGTCACGAGGGCCCGGGCCGTGCCGATCGGGTCCACGCCGGGGTGCCACCAGAACCGTCCGTCTTCACTGGCCAGCAGTGCATCGATCAGCACGGCCGGGTAGTCCTCCAGCGCGGCCAGCTCTCGGTGACGCTGGCCCTCCGCACTGGCGATCGTCTTGCCGTTGCGGTCGTAGAGGGCCAGGGGACCCCGCACCGGCGCCAGGCTGCCCCGGATCGGGGCCTGCACCAGGGCCAGCACCAGGGTGGCCAGGCCGGTGAGGGCCAGACCACCGAGGGCCAGGGTGACCCCCCGCATCAGGCGCCGTCGCCCGGGGTGGTGGGAACAGTGGAACTCCAGCTCCGGCACCGCGGCCTGCTGGGGGGGGCCGAAGCGCACCCGATCTCCATCCGCGAGCAGCAGCTCCTGGACCCGCTGGCCCTGCCACCAGAGCCCGTTGGTGGAGTTCTGATCGCGCAGAAGCCAGTAGCGGCCCTGCTGCTCGAGCAGGGCATGGGTGCGGCTCACGGCCGGATTGGCCAGGCTGATTTCGCAGTCGCCATCACGGCCCAGCCGGTACAGCCCCCCGTGGAGCGTGAGACGGCGGCTGGCTTCGCCAGGCAGATGCAGGAGCAGCTCGGCCTCAGCCATCACGGTGCTGCTCCGGCTGGAGCAGGTCGATGGCGAAGGCCAGCACCGCCAGATTGATGGCCACGTCGGCGAGGTTGAAGACCGGGAAGGAGATCGGCACCAGGGCCAGAAAGTCGACCACGGCGCCCAGCCGCCAGCGGTCGAGGCCATTGCCGATGGCCCCGCCCAGCAGAAAGCCAAGGGCCAGAGTGCGGCTCAAAGACACCCCTCGCCGGGTGGGCCAGGCGATCCAGATGGCCACGGCCAGCGCCACCAGCAGACTCACCAGCCCCAGCAGGCGCGTGGAGCCGGTGAACAGGCTGAAGGCGGCTCCGGTGTTGGTGGTGAACTGCAGCTCGAGCAGGCCGGGAAGGAAGGGGCGGCTGCCGATCGGGGCCAGCACCTCGACGGCCCAGAGCTTGCTGAGCTGATCGGCCAGCACCACGGCGGCCGCCAGTCCAAAGCTGAGGCGTCGGTGGCGCGATCCAGGGGCGTTGGCAGGGGGCCTCATGCGTGCCGGGCAGCGGAGAGCTGGCGATTCAGGGTTGCACGAGCAGCAGACGCCGCAGCGCCAGGGCCACGACTCCCACCGCACAGCAGAGGAGGAGCAGGGAGGGCAGGGGGGCCACTGAGTAGCGCATCGCCAGCAGCGCGGGTTGGATTCCCCAGCGCCCCGCCAGCGCTCCCAGCCCCAGATTGAGCAGGCCACAGAGCTGGATCACCGCAAGGCCGATCACGGCGGTGCCGGTGAGCTTGAGCACGTCATTCATGCCGGGTTGGCGGGCGAGCTTGCCCGCCAGCCAACCCGCCGGCACGAACCCGGCCAGATAGCCGAAACCGGGGTCGAGCAGATAGGCGGTGCCGCCGCCGCCGTGAAACACCGGCAACTGGAACAGCCCGAGGGTGAGATAGCCGACGGCGGCCAGCAGGGCGCTGCGCGGGCCGCACACCAGGGCCGTGAGCAGCAGGGCCGGCACCTGCAGGGTGATCGGCAGGGTGCTCAGCTCCCAGGCGCCCCCCTCGCTTCGCCAGGGCACGGCGGCCTGGATCAGGCCTCCCACCAGGATCAACAGCAGACCCGCCAGGGCCCCACTCCAGTTGGCAAGCGCCCGCAACGCATCGGCTTCAAGCTCCCCGCAGTCTGAAGGGTCGGGCAAGCACCTGGATCCGGAGGGCCCTGCGGCGAGCGACCCTAATTTGGCTCCCCCGGTTCTGCCTCTTCATGGCCCCTGATGCGCCGGCTCCCGTCCCCCCTGCCGGAGAGCCCGAGGTCGCCGTTCCACCGTCCTGGACGGTGGGCATGGCCGTCCGTCTGGTCCGCCGCCCCGCCTATCTCAAGACTGCCGATCCGATGCCCATGCTCAGGCCCCCGGATCTGATCGGTGTCGAGGAGATCGGCCAGGTGGCGGAACTGAGGGCGCTTGGGCAGCTGGCGGTGCGCTTTCGCCGCGGCACATTTCTTCTGGCGGGCGAGAGCCTGGAACCGGTCCCTTCCGCATCAGGAGCTCCAGGCGCCTGAGGCAGCCTGGAGGGCGCCTGCCGGGCCGCAGAGGCTCAGATGGGGGTGGGACAGCCAGCGCTGGGCCGCCGCCAGCAGATCCTGCGGCTGCAGCTGCTCGGCCCGCTCCAGAGCACGCTCCACGTGGTCTTCTCCCAGGCCATAGCCCAGCAGCAGGGCCTGGCGGTCGGCGACCTGGCCGCAGGTCTGACGGCCCATCGCATCCTGCCCACGAAACTTCGCCCGGGCCAGGCTGAGGTCCTCCTGGCTCAGGGGGTCGTTCAGCATCCGCTCCCACTCGTCCTGCAGGCAGCGGGTGGCTTCCTCAGCCCGATCCGCTGAGGTGGAGAGGTGCCACACGAAGGGAGTTGCCCCGCAGCGAGCGGGCATGTGCACCCCCACGTCGTAGGCAAGGCCCCGCTCCTCGCGCAGCACCTGAAACAGCCGGCTGGACATGCCCACGCCCAGGTGGGCCTGCAGCAGCCTCAGGGGCAGGGCGTCGGGATGGCCTAGCGGCACCGTCACCACACCTTGCATCAACACCATCTGTTCGGTGGGCTGCTCCTGCAGCGCCAACCGTTCTCCCGCGATCGCCGATGCCCCGGCCCTGGCGATCGGCAGGCCGCTGGGCCAGGGGCGAGCGGCCAGCTCGTCCTGCAGCCTGGCCAGCGGGCTCGGTTCGAGATCGCCGCAGAGCACCAGCACCGCTCCCAGGCTCCCCAGCTGTTTCACCAGGGGTTTCAGCGCGCTGGCTGCCAGCTGCTGCAGATCCTCGGGATCGCCGAGGGGGTCATGCCCATAGGGGCCGTCCCCGTAGAGCTGCTGACGCAGGCGGTCGTGGGCCAGCTGGAAGGGATCCTCCTGTTGCCGCTGGAGGTTCTGCAGGTTGAGTTCCCGTTCCAGTTCCACCTGCTCGGCGGCAAGGCTGGGGGCGGCCGCCATGGTGAGCAGCAGGGGCACGAGCTCGCAGCTGTCCTCACTGGCGCACTTGAGGCTCAGCACCAGGCAGTCTTCGCTGGCCTCAGCTCGCAGGGCGGCCCCGCGCCCTTCCACCCGCTCCGCGAGGGCATCTGCATCCAGGTCGCCCGCCCCCCGCGTCATGGTGCCGGCCAGGAGCTGCATGGCGCCTCGCTGACCCGCCGGGTCGAGACTGCTGCCTCCCCGGATCCACAGGCGGGCTGCCAGCAGGCCGGCGCCCGGGCGCTGTTGCTGCACCAATGGCAGTCCCCCGGGCAGGGTGCTGTGGTGCCAGGGGTGGCTCATGCGGGCACCACCTCCAGCACGCAGGCCCGCTCCGGATTGAGTTGCGGAAGGCACTGCCGTTGCAGCCGGTCGGGATCCCAGTCGTCGAGAGCCAGGAGCGGCGCCTCCAGGTTGCGGTGGTGTTGCCAGAGGTGGTTGCTTGCCAAGGCTCCGGCAACACCCCCTGCCGATTCCAGACCGAAGCGGTAGCCATTGGCCACCAGCCGGCAGGTGCGCTGCCATTCTTCCGGCCCGATCTCACCGGAGGCCAGCTCGCGCAGCACCTCCTCCGTCGCTTCTCTTACGGAGGACAGATCCTCGGGGCTGCAGATCGCCTCCAGCAGAGCCAGGCTGCCGCATTCCATCACGTGCAGATCGAGGTCGATGCTCTCCACCAGCCGCAGCTCTTCACGAAGGCGGCGCACCAGCCGGCTGCGGCGGCCCTCGGCCAGCAGGCTCGTGAGCAGATCGGCGCCCATCACCGCGGTGAGGTCGTGGGCCGCCGGCAGGCACCAGGCCATCAGCAGTCGGGCGGACTCCAGCCGGGGCAGGGCGATGCGATGGCTGCCGGGGCGCACCTGCAACGGCGGGATCGGATTCGCGTCGCCGGAACGGGGCAGGTGGGCCAGGGGGCTGGCGGCGATCGCCGCCTGGATCGCCTGCGTGTGGGCCTGCTCGCCCTGGAGCGGCCCGCAGAGGCTGAGCACGCAGCGATCGCCGCGGTACAGCCGCTGCTGAAACGCAGCCATGCTTTCCGGGGTGTGGGCCAGAAGCAGGTCCCGGCGGCCGAGGATCGGTGCGCCGTAGGGGTGATCCCCGCAGGCGTCCGTCAGCAGCCGCTGCAGGGCCACCTCCTCCGGCTGGTCCTCGCTCTGGGCCAGTTCCTCGAGCACCACCTGGCGCTCCATCTGAAACGCATCCCGCTCCAGCCGCGGCTCGAGCACCAGCTCGAGCAGCAGCTCGACCGCCTCGGCGGCGGCAGCCGGCGGGATGAGCACGTGGTAGTGCACGTCGTCAAAGCCGGTGGCGGCGTTGCTGCTCCCCCCCAGGGCTTCGATCCGCCAGTCGAACTCGCCCGCTTCGAGGCGGGTGCTGCCCTTGAAGACCATGTGTTCGAGGAAGTGGGCGATCCCGCTTTCCTCGGGTTTTTCAAACAGGCTGCCGGCCCGACACCAGAGGTCCACGCAGATCAGCGGACTGTCCGGCAGATCCAGGCTCACCACCTGGGCACCGCTGGCCAGCTCCGCAATCTGCGGGGCCTGGAGGCCTGGCAGCAGGGCAGGGGTGGGGGCCAGGGGCAAGGGGTCAGGACATGGCAGGATCCGCATTCTGCTGGCTGGTGCATCCGTGGTGAGAGCTCCCATGCCCCAGGGACTTCCCCTGCACCCCCTCGTCGACCAGCTGGCGGAGCGGATCCGCCAGGCCTGGGCCCCCTTGCCCGCCCTGGCCGACCTGCCGGTGGATCCAGACCTCGAGGCCATCAGCGGCAGCCTCGATGGCGAGGCCCTGTTTATCCGCAACGAGCTCTTCTGCAGCCGTGGGTTGCGCAAAATTCACCTGGAGACCGCACGGCTTGGTCTCGGTCTGCAGATCCTCCACTGCGTCTGGTTCCCCGATCCCCGCTTCGACCTGCCGGTGTTCGGCGCCGACATCGTCGCCAGCCCGGCCGGGGTGTCTGCCGCCGTCGTCGACCTCTCGCCGGTGGGTGACGCCCTGCCCCCCGCTGTGGTGGAGCGCCTGGAGGGCCTGCCGCCACGCCCCTTCAGCCAGGAGCGCCCCCTGCCGGAGTGGGGCACGATCTTTTCCCCCTTTGTGCGCTTCATGCGTCCGGCGGATGCGGGGGAGGAGCAGTCCTTCATCGCTCTGGTGAGTGACTACCTCACCGTGCTTGCCGAGGCCAGTGCCCAGGTGGAGCCGCAGCCGATCAGCCACCCCGATACGGTGAGACGGCACGCAGGTCAGCTCTCCTATTGCCGGCAGCAGAAGCGCAACGACAAGACGCGACGAGTGCTGGAGAAGGCCTTCAACCCGGCCTGGGCGGAGCGGTACATCGAAGAGCTCCTCTTCGACGACCCCGTTCCCCTCGCCTGATGCCCCGTCGTTTGGCCAGTCTGTTGGCCAGGCCCTGGTTGCTGGCCGGCACGGTTCTGCTGGCGCTGCTTGTGCTGGTGCTCGCCAGCCGTCGGTGGATGCCGGCACCGGTTCCCGCCCCCGCGTCGACGCCATCCGAGCGGCCCGCGGCCGCGCCTGAGGCCGTCTCCGCCCTGGGCACCCTGCAGCCAGCCGGCGACATCCGCCGCCTGGCTCCCCCCAGCAGTGCCATGGGTGGCAGCCCGCGCCTGATCACCCTGCACGTGCAGGAGGGGGATCGCGTGGACCGGGGTCAGCTGCTGGCCACCTTTGACAGCCGCCCCAGGCTGCTGGCCGATCTCTCTGCCGTCACCGCACGCATCGAGACTCTCCGGGTGCAGATCCGCATGCAGGAGCGGGAGGTGGCCCGCTACCAGAGTGCGGCCGATTCCGGAGCTGCCGCCATGGTGCTTCTGGAAGAAAAGAAAGACGAACTGGTGAGCCTGCAGGGGCAGCTGCGGGAGGCCACGGCCCAACGCCAGGCGTTGCAGGTCGACCTCGCGGACAGCGAACTGCGGGCTCCGATCGCAGGGGCCGTGCTCAAGATCCACAGCCGGCCGGGGGAACGGCCCGGTGACCAGGGGGTCCTGGAGCTGGGCGCCAGTGATCGCATGGAGGCCATTGCCGAGGTCTATGAAAGCGACATCAACCGGGTGAAGCTGGGCCAGCGCGTTCAGTTGGTGAGCGAGAACGGCGGTTTTGCCGGCACCCTCGGTGCTCGGGTGATCCGCATCTCCCCCCAGGTGCGGCAGCGCAGCGTGCTCTCCACCGACCCCACTGGCGACGCCGATGCCCGGGTGGTCGAGGTGAGGTTGGCCCTCGATCCCGCGGCGGCAACAGCGGTGCGGGACCTGGCCGGTCTGAAGGTGATCGCCCGCTTCACGCCGTGAACCTGCCGACCCGGATCCTCGGCTTCTGGCAGGGCCGACGGATTCCTCTGGCGATCCTGCTGCTCACCCGTCAGCCGGTGCGTCTGGCGGTCGCCCTGGCGGGCATCAGTTTCGCTGGAATCCTGATGTTCATGCAGCTGGGATTCCGCGATGGGCTGTTCGATGCCAGCGTCACCATTCACCGGCTGTTCGACACCGACCTCGTTCTGATCAGCCCCCGATCCACCAGTTCGGTGAGCATGGCGAGTTTCCCCCGGCGGCGCCTGGTGCAGGCGATGGCAGCCCCGGAGGTGGAGGGGATCACGCCGGTCAACTGGGGGCTGCTGCTGTGGCGCAATCCCGAGACCCGGGGCACGCGATCCATTCTCGCCCTCGGCTTTGAACCCAACGACCCCCTGTTCACCGATCCTGAGCTCGCCCCGAAGGCCCGCGTGCTCACCCAGAAGGGCCGCGTGCTCTTCGATGCCCAGTCGCGTCCTGAGTTCGGCCCCGTGGCGGAGTGGTTCCGCGCCGGTCGAACCGTGGAGAGTGAGATCTCGGGCACACGGGTGCGGGTGGCCGGTCTCGTGGGTCTGGGCACCTCCTTCGGTGCCGATGGCAACCTGCTCACCAGCAGCGAGACTTACCGCGAGCTGGTGCCGAACACCCCCCCCGGCAGCATCGAGGTGGGGCTGATCCGCCTGCGGCCCGGCACTGACCCCGAGGCTGCCGCCCGCCGGCTGCAGGCACAGCTCCCCGACGATGTGACCGTGCTCACCAAGGAGGGCTTCATCGCCTTTGAGCAGAACTACTGGCGGACCAGCACCTCCATCGGCTTCATCTTCACCCTGGGAGCCGCCATGGGTTTTGTGGTCGGCTGCGTGATCGTCTACCAGGTCCTTTACTCCGATGTGAGTGACCATCTGCCCGAATACGCCACCCTGATGGCCATGGGCTACAAGCTCACCAGCCTGCTGGGGATTGTCGCCCGGGAGGGGCTGCTGCTTGCAGCCTTCGGCTATCTGCCGGCCTACGCCGCCGGCCAGGGGCTCTACCTGCTGGTGCGCAACGCCACCCAGCTCCCTGTGTACATGGACACCACCCGGGCCATGACGGTGTTCACGATGATTCTGGTGATGTGCATGGCTTCCGCGTTCCTGGCGATGCGTCGCCTCGCCGATGCCGATCCGGCCGAGATCTTCTGACCATGGGCAGCCCGGCCGCGATTCATCTGGAGGGTCTCAGTCACTGGTTTGGCAGTGGTGGCATGCGCAGGCAGGTGCTCCAGGGTGTGGATCTCACCGTGGCACCAGGGGAGGTGGTCCTGCTCACCGGGCCCTCCGGCTGTGGCAAGACCACCCTGCTCACCCTGGTGGGGGCCCTGCGTCAGGTGCAGGCAGGCTCGGTGCAGGTGCTCGGGTGCCAACTCGCCGGGGCCAGCCGGCGCGATCGCCAGCGGCTGCGGCGCTCCATCGGCATGATCTTCCAGGGCCACAACCTGCTGCGCTGTCTCACCGCTGAGCAGAACGTGCAGATGGGGTCTGACCTGCTGCCCGCGCTGGGGTACCGGGCCCGCCGGGATCAGGCCCGAGAGTGGCTGCGGGCCGTAGGCCTGGGCGATCAGCTCCACAAGCTTCCCCACGACCTCTCGGGAGGACAGAAGCAGCGGGTGGCCATCGCCCGTGCTCTCGCCGCCCATCCCCGCCTGCTGCTGGCGGATGAGCCCACGGCGGCCCTCGACTCACGGTCAGGCCGGGAGGTCGCCGAACTGCTGCGCCGGCTGGCTCGCGACAACGGCTGTGCGGTGCTGATGGTCACCCACGATCCGCGCATCCTGGACGTGGCGGATCGGCTGCTGCGGATGGAGGATGGCCACCTCGAAGAGGGTGGTGCACCTGCGGTGCAGCCCCTGGCGACTCTGGCAGTTGAGTAGGGTGAGCCCTTGACACCATCCCGGAACGCCGCTGCATGGCCAAGCGCAGGAATCTGAAGAAGGAAAAGCAGGAGCGCAATCGCGCCTACGCCCGCAAGTTCAAGAAGCGCAAGCTGCGCAATGACGGTCGCGGTGAAGGCGCCGGCAACGGCGTGACCGGCACGGCCAACAACGGCGGGGCCGCCGACTGAGCCTCCGCACGCTTGCGCCGGGCCCTTGGGGATCCTGCGGGATCCCCTTTGTCGTTTGCGCGCTCGTGCTTCGGCAGCTGTATCCATGTTTTTCAGCGTCGTCATCCCCACCTACGACCGCCTGCCCATCCTTCGTCAGTGCCTGTTGGCGCTGGAGGGCCAGCAGCTCGCCACACCGCTCACGGGCTACGAGGTGGTGGTGGTGGATGACGGCTCCACCGACGCCACGGTCTCCTGGATTGAAGCCGAGCAGCGTGCTGGCGCCCTCCCCCATGTACGTCTGATCTGCCAGGACCACGGCGGTCCGGCGAGGGGCCGCAACCGCGGGGTGGAGGCCGCCCGCGGCGATGTGGTCGTCTTCATCGACAGCGACCTCGTCGTCACGGAGTCCTTTCTGCTCAGCCATGCCCGTGCGCTGGAGGCCGACTGGCAACGCCAGGGCAATCGTCTGAGCTTCACCTACGGCGCGGTGATCAACACCGCCAACTTCGAGCGGCCCACTGCCGAGCGGCACAAGCTGCGTGACCTCTCCTGGGCCTACTTCGCCACGGGCAACGTGGGAATCGACCGTGCGCTGCTCCTGCGGGCCGGTCTCTTCGATCCCACCTTCCATCTCTATGGCTGGGAGGATCTCGAACTTGGGGAGCGGCTGCGGCGTCTGGGGGTACGACTGGTGCGCTGCCCTGAGGCCGTGGGCTATCACTGGCATCCACCCCTGAGTCTGGAGCAGATTCCACGGCTGATCGCCGTGGAGCAGGAGCGGGCGCGGATGGGCCTGGTCTTCTACCGCAAGCACCCGACCTGGCGGGTGAGGCTGATCATTCAATACACCTGGCTACATCGCCTCCTCTGGGAGCTCCTTACCCTGGGAGGGCTGCTGACCCCCTCCAGCCTGCGGCCCCTGCTGGCCTGGCTCATCCGCCGCGGCCATGCCGGGCTGGCCATGGAGATCCTGCGGCTTCCCCTCAATCGCATCGGCGTGCGCACCCTGTTCCGCCTGGCGCGGCAGGGGGGCTCGGCCACCGTTTGATAGGGTTCACGGGTCCCTAAAACCGCACACCTGCGTGTTTCGGGTGATCTGAGCTGATCCGTTGTCGGCCCCCTCCTCGCCGAGGTCTTCCGTTCCGGTCCCAGGTCCCTGGCAGGTGGAGGCAAACCCGAAACCCCAATCACCATGGCCGTTGTCACCCTCGCGGAAATGATGGAGGCTGGCGCCCACTTTGGGCACCAGACCCGCCGCTGGAATCCCAAGATGTCGCGCTACATCTATTGCGCGCGCAACGGGGTTCACATCATCGACCTCGTGCAGACCGCCGTCTGCATGAACAACGCTTACAAGTGGGTGCGCAGTGCTGCTCGCAGCGGCAAGCGTTTCCTGTTCGTGGGCACCAAGAAGCAGGCCTCCGAGGTGATCGCCCAGGAGGCGACCCGCTGCGGCGCCGCCTACGTGAACCAGCGCTGGCTGGGCGGCATGCTCACCAACTGGACCACCATGCGGGCCCGCATTGAGCGTCTCAAGGACCTCGAGCGGATGGAGAGCTCCGGCGCCATCGCCATGCGTCCCAAGAAGGAGGCCGCCGTGCTCCGCCGGGAACTCGACCGTCTGCAGAAGTATCTGGGTGGCCTGAAGAACATGCGTCGCTTGCCCGACGTGGTGGTGCTGGTGGATCAACGCCGCGAGACCAACGCCGTGCTCGAGGCCCGCAAGCTGGACATTTCCCTGGTGTCGATGCTCGACACCAACTGCGACCCCGATCTCTGCGACGTGCCCATCCCCTGCAACGACGACGCTGTGCGTTCGGTGCACCTGGTGCTGAGCCGTCTGGCCGACGCCATCAACGAAGGTCGCCATGGTGCCGGTGACCAGGGCCAGGCCGATCAGGGCTGATCACCAGAGCGCTGCGCGTTTCCCATCCCGTTTCCGACCCATTCCCTGAACTGACCCATGGCTGAGATTTCAGCAAAGCTCGTCAAAGACCTGCGCGATAAGACCGGCGCCGGCATGATGGATTGCAAGAAGGCGCTGGCCGAGACCAACGGCGACAGCGAGAAGGCGATTGAGTGGCTGCGCCAGAAGGGCATAGCCAGTGCCGAGAAGAAGGCCGGCCGCACCGCCGCCGAGGGGGCCATCGGCTCCTACATCCACACCGGCGCCCGGGTGGGCGTGCTGGTGGAAGTGAACTGCGAGACCGATTTCGTCGCCCGCGGCGAGATCTTCCAGGAGCTGATCCGCAACGTGGCCATGCAGATTGCCGCCTGCCCCTCGGTTGACTACGTGAAGGTCGACGACATCCCCACCGAGGTGGCGGAGCGGGAGAAGCAGATCGAGATGGGTCGCGATGACCTGGCGGGTAAGAAGGAGGAGATGAAAGAGAAGATCGTTGCCGGTCGCATCGGCAAGCGTCTCAAGGAGATGGCCCTGATGGACCAGCCCTACATCAAGGACAGCGGCATGACCGTTGAGGAACTGGTCAAGCAGGTGGCTGGCAAGGTGGGCGAGAACATCCAGGTGCGTCGCTTCGTGCGCTTCAACCTGGGTGAGGGGATCGAGGTGGAGAAGCTCGACTTTGCTGCCGAGGTGGCCGCCATGGGCGGCGCCTCCTGAGCCCGGCCCCTTGCTGCCGGCCAGGTCGCGGTGACATCCCTCCAGGATGTGCGTCAACAGCTCGACCGCTTCGGCGAGCAGTTGCAGGGCACGAATCCGGACCTCTATCGCGACCTGGCGCTGTATCTCCAGGTGCTGCGGGATGGCCTTCTGAACAGCGTTCAGCAGGCCTGTTTTCATCTGGCCACCCGGTTTTATCCCGATCGCTACTGCGGTCTTGAGGCCGAGCAACGCCAATCCCTGCACGCCGAACTGCAGGAGCTCGTGCGACGGGCCTCCAGCCTGCTCACGGTGGAGCAGGTGGCCCAGCTCGCCGGCCAGGGTGCCAGGGAACGCCAGTTGCGCCGCCGGCAGCGGCAGCAGGAGTGGTTGGCCCAGCTGCGCAAGGTGAGCGAGGAGGAGGACGGCTCCCCTCCGTCTGAACCGGATGGCTCGATTCATCTCCAGGGGGGCCTGCCCATTAGCCTCCCCCACTGGCCGGTCATGCCTTCCCTGCACCTGGAGAGCGCCGGGGAGGGGCATGCCGATGGCGAGCCAGGCCCCATCCGGGAGTCACCATTCTCTGGTGATGCACCCATCGGTGCCGATCCCGCGGAGACGCCACAGGCGGACTCCCTGCTCGATGAGAACGGTGATTCCCTGCTCGATGCTTTCTTCGAGGAGGCTCCCGGCAGCACCTTGCCACCGCCCTGGAATGAGGCGGGCCTTCCCCGGGATCCGGTGGGTCTGCTCGTTTGGTTGGATGGCTTCGAGCAGGCTCTTGCCCGCCGGCTTCGCAATCTCTCCCATGCCACCAATGTGGAGCTGCTGCGGGCCGGGCTCTGCCCCAGTCTGCTGCCCCTAAGCCTGCTGCAGGCGGCGCTGGAGGGCCAGCTGGAGCCCCTGCCTGCCCCGGCCAATCTGTTGCGCCTTCAGGTGCCCCTGGCGCCCGAGGCGGGTGGCCAGTTGGAGAGCGTGGCTGTCCTGCTGCGCCTTGCGGATCTCGAGCTGGAGCAACCGAGGCTTCGCACCTGCCGCAGTCGCTGGCAACGGCATCGCCAGGAGGTGCGCAGAATGGCCGAGCAGCATCGCCGGCTGCAACGCCGACTGCAGATGCTCGAGGCCGAACGGTTGTGGCACCAGGACATCCCCAGCCTGCCCCTGAGCGACACCCCCCCCTAGGGCTGGCCGAACCCCACGGGCCCTGGTTCCGCACCCTCCACCAGGCCCTGCAGCTGGAGGTTGACCGTGGTTTTCAGAACCTGATGGGTCGCCGGGAGCGGTTCGCAGACTTTCTGGGCCGCAGCCTGGAGCATCCAGATCCCAGCGTGGAGGTGCCGGCGGCGGTGGCCCAGCTGGCGCGTCGGTTTCAGGCCTACGCGGAGCTGAGTGCCCCCCAGCGCCAGGTGCTCGTCGCCCAGTGCCGTCAGCAGTTGCAGCGCTGGCGAGAGGATCTTCGTCCCCGGCTGCCCCCTTCCCCACCTCGGTTGAAGGTGGCCGATCCGCCAGCGGGTGGCGATGACATCGCCGCCACCCTCGCGGCCCGGGCATGGCGACCCGATACCCCGCTGGCGGAGGTGCGCGGAGTCGGCCCGAAGACGGCCATCCGTCTGGCCCAGCTCGGCCTGCTGGTGGTGCGGGATCTGATTCACCACTATCCCCGCGACTATCTCGACTACGCCAATCTGGTGCGCATCAGTGGCCTGGAGCCTGGCCGCACGGCCACCATCGTCGCCACCGTGCAGCGCAGCCACGCCTTCACCAGTCCCCGCAACCCCCAGCTCTCGATTCTCGAACTGCAGCTGACCGATCCGACCGGTCGACTGCGCGTCAGCCGCTTTTTCGCCGGTCGCCGCTTTGCCTCGCCGGCCTGGCTTCGCAGCCAGCAGCGCCAGTTTCCCCCTGGCGCCACGGTTGCCGTCAGTGGACTGGTGAAGGATGGGCCCTACGGCCCCCAGTTTCAGGATCCGCTGATTGAAGTGCTCGAGAGCGCCCATGCGCCCGTGCGCTCCCGGGAGATCGGCCGCCTTGTTCCTGTCTATGCCCTCACCGAGGGTCTTGGGGCCGATCGCATGCGCCAGACCGTGGCGGCGGTGCTGCCGGTGGTGGCACGCTGGCCCGATCCCCTTCCCGCCAATCTCCGCCAGCGGGAGGGCCTGCTGGAGCGGTCCGACGCCCTGGCCCAGATCCATGCCCCCGCCAGTCAGGAGCAGCTCCGGGCCAGCCGTCATCGCCTGGTTTTCGATGAGTTTCTGCTGATGCAGCTCGGGCTGCTGCAGCGTCGCCGCCAGTTTCAACAGCGTTCATCCCTGGCCCTGGTCCCGCCGGCCCTGGACGGTGAGGCGTCAGGGCTGATGGAGCGCTTTCTGCGGTTGCTGCCCTTTTCGCTCACCTCTGCGCAGCAGCGGGTCCTCGCCGAGATCCGTGCCGACCTGGCCCGGGACCAGCCCATGGCCCGGCTGGTGCAGGGGGACGTGGGCAGCGGCAAGACCGTGGTGGCAATCGCTGCCCTGCTCATCGCCCTGGATGCCGGCTGCCAGGGGGCCCTGATGGCCCCGACGGAGGTGCTTGCCGAGCAGCACTACACCACGTTGTGCGGCTGGATGCCCCATCTGCAGGTGCGTTGTGCCCTGCTCACCGGTGCCACCCCCCTGCGGCGTCGGCGCGAGCTCCTGGCCGATCTGGCCAACGGTCAGCTGCAGTTGCTGGTGGGCACCCATGCCCTGCTGGAGGATCCGGTGCAGTTCGCCCGCCTCGGGCTGGTGGTGGTGGATGAGCAGCACCGCTTCGGGGTGCGGCAGCGCGATCGATTGCTGCACAAGGGATTGCAGCCCCACCTTCTCACCATGACGGCGACGCCCATTCCCCGCACCCTGGCCCTCTCCATTCATGGCGACCTGGAGGTGAGCCAGATTGATGCTCTCCCCCCGGGGCGCACCCCCATTCGCACGCGCCTTCTGGGCGCCGGGGAGCGCCACCAGGCCTATGCCCTGATCCGCGAGGAAGTGGCGCTCGGCCAGCGGGCCTATGTTGTGCTCCCCCTGGTGGAGGAGTCGGAGAGCAGCGATCTGCGCTCGGCCGTGCAGGTGCATGGTGAACTCAGCGCCGGGGAACTGGCCGACCTGCGGGTGGGACTGCTGCATGGCCGCATGGCCAGTGCCGAGAAGCAGGCGGCGATCCGGGCCTTTGCCAGTGGCCAGACCCAGGTGCTCGTGAGCACCACGGTGGTGGAGGTGGGGGTGGATGTGCCCGAGGCCAGCGTGATGGTCATCGAGCACGCCGAGCGCTTTGGCCTGGCCCAGCTCCACCAGCTGCGGGGACGGGTGGGGCGTGGTGCTGCGGCGTCCCATTGCCTGCTGATCAACGAGGGTCGCAACGCCCAGGCACGCCAGCGCCTGGAGGTGCTTGTGCGCTCCACCGATGGCTTTGAGATCGCCGAGATGGATTTGCGCCTGCGCGGCCCGGGGCAGGTGCTCGGCACCCGCCAGAGCGGTCTGCCGGATCTGGCCCTGGCGAGCCTCAGCGACGACGGTGCCGTGCTGGAGCAGGCCCGCCGTGTGGCCCAGGAGCTGCTGGCCGCCGATCCCGAGCTGCTGGAGCTCCCCCATCTGCGTCGGCTGCTCGAGGAGCAGCGTCAGCGCCTGAGTGAGGCTGTGCGTCTGAACTGATGGCCCCTGCTGCGTCCCCGCTGGTGCAGGAGCAGAGTGGGGGCCTGATCTGCCGCAGCGATGGCCCTGCGCCCCTGGAACCAGCTGCCGATCCGCGACTGCGCCGAGCCTCTGGTGTCCCTTCCCGCCAGCCTTCACCGTCTGGAACCCCATCCCTATCAGGCGTTGGGGGCTCCCTACGGCCCCGGAGCCAGCCCGTTTCAGTTGCGCCACGGGGTGCTGGAGCGCCTGCTGGCCGCCCAGACGGCCTTGCAGCAGCGGCATCCCCACTGGTGCCTGGCGATCTTCGATGGCTGGCGGCCCCTGGCCGTGCAGGCGTTCATGGTTGAGCACACCACCGCCACCCTCTGCCGGGAGCAGGGGGTCGACGCGGCTGTGCCCAGCGAAGCCCTGGCTGAGATCCAGGCTGCCGTTGGGCGATTCTGGGCCCCGCCCAATGCCGATCCCGCTGCCCCACCGCCCCACAGCACCGGCGCCGCCGTGGATCTCACCCTGGCCGAGTGCTCCGGCGACGGCCCCCCTTGCCCCCTCGGCATGGGCTCGGAGATCGATGCCATTGGATCGGTCTCCGAGCCTGACCATTTCGCTGACCTGGCGGAAGCCTGCACGGATCCGGAGCAGGCGAATCGCTATCGCCGCTGGCATGACTGCCGACTCGCCCTGCGGGCAGCGATGGAATCCCAGGGATTTGCCCAGCACCCCAACGAATGGTGGCACTTCAGCTGGGGCGATCAGCTCTGGGCCTGGACCCAGGGCGCACCTGAGGCGCGCTACGGCCGCGTGGATGGGCCAGCGCCGCCCTGAGCCGCTCCGGTGGCTGCAGGGGCGATCAGCCCCAGCTCCCGTCCAAGGCCCAGGGCCTCCTGCTCGGACATCAACCCCCGCCGCACGCATCGCCGCAGGCTGGAAAGGGTCATCTCGGCCTGCACTGCCTTCAACCGCTGAACGACAGCCGCCCCCTGGTCGGCGTAGGGCTCCAGCTGCCGCTGGAACGCCGCCCGTATGGTCTCGGGCCGGCAGGTGGCTGGGTCGGGGTCAAAGAGCTGGGGCTTTGATTCCGGAGCCTGGGGCATGGCCCGTCCCTGGGCCCTGGTGGGTTGGCCTGCCGAGTGAAGGCCCACGACGAGCGCCAGGCCAGCCACAAGCCACCGGTCCCACCGCCGGATGGCTGGATTGGGGCGCGCAGCAGGGGGCATCAGGGCGTCTCGGGTGCTCAGGCGACCGCCAGGAGGCGCTGCACCTCATCGCGGCCGCTCGAGACCACGAAATCGCCGAAGCTGCGTCGCATCCCGGTCTGGCGCCAGGCCTGGAGCAGGGGCTCGAGGGTGGCCTCCAGCGCATCGAGCGGCATTTTCTCGAGATACGGCTCCGCCAGGCGGCTGAGCTGGTTGCTGCCCCCGAGCCAGAGCTGGTACTGATCCACCCCACTGCCCACTAGGCCGATCTCCGCCATGTAGGGGCGGGCACAGCCATTCGGACAGCCCGTCATCCGCACCAGGATCGGCTTGGCGATCTCCAGCCTGTCCAACAGGGTCTCCAGCCGGGCGAGCACGGCAGGGAAGATGCGTTCGGCCTCGGTGACTGCGAGGCCGCAGAGGGGCAGAGCCGGGCAGGCGATGCCGTGGCGGCTGAGCAGGCTGGTCTCCTCCGGCTTCTCCCAGCCCAGGGCCGCCAGCTCCTGGCGCAGGGTGGTGCGCTGGGCCGTGCCGATGTTGCAGAGGAGCAGGTCCTGGTTGGGGGTGAGCCGCACCTCGAGCTTGTAGGTGTCGACAAGACGGCGCAGACCTCGCTTCTGCTCGCCGCTGAGGCGTCCGCACAGCAGCGGCAGACCCACAAACCAGAGGCCGGCGCTCTGGCGATGCCAGCCGAGATAGTCCTCCAGCTTGCGGCGGGGTTCCTCCCGCAGCGCCTTCAGTGGCTGGTGGAAGTAGCGGCCGCAGAGTTCATCGCGGAACCAGGCCACACCCCGATCGTGCAGCAGGTACTTCATGCGGGCGTGGCGTCGTTGCTGGCGATCGCCGTGGTCGCGCTGCAGGGCCACGATCGCCTGCACGAGATCCAGCACGTGCTCGTGGGCCACGTAACCCAGGGGATCCGCCGTGCGGGCGAAGGTTTCCTCCTTGTTGTGGGTGCGGCCCATGCCGCCGCCCACGTAGACATTGCAACCCTGGGGACGCCCCTGGGGGTCGCAGAACAGCACCAGGCCGATGTCCTGGGTGAGCAGATCGACCGAGTTGTCACCGGGAACGGTGACAGCCACCTTGAACTTGCGGGGCATGTAGGTGTCCCCGTACAGGGGCTCCGCAGCTGTGCCACTGAAGACAGCCCCTTCGCTCTGGCGTTCCTTGACCTTGCGGGCCGCAGCGCTCGGCTTGATCCGGTAGCTCAGGTCCCCATCCACCCAGATGTCGAGGTAGGAGCCCTCGGCCGCCTGCGGTGCGAGCAGGTCGGCCACGTCATCAGCCAGCTGGCGGGCGGCGGGGTAGCCCCCCTTGGCGTAGGGCGCCGCCGGCGCCATCACGTTGCGGTTGATGTCGCCGCAGGCGGCCAGGGTGGAGCCGAGGTGGCGCACGATCGTGCCGATCACCTCCTTGAGGTTTTCCTTGCGCACCCCGTGCATCTGGAAGGCCTGGCGCGTTGTGACGCGCAGGGTGCCATTGCCCAGGCGATCCGCTAACGCATCAATCGCCAGATACAGGGAGCCGGGGACGCGTCCGCCGGGGTTGCGCAGGCGCAGCATCATCTGCCAGTCCTTCTCGCGTCCCTTCTGGCGGTTGTCGCGGTTGTCCTGCTGGTAGCTGCCGTGGAACTTCAGGATCTGAACCGCGTTCTCACTGAAGTTGGGCAGCGCATTGCCCAGCTCGGTCATCAACGGTTCCCGCAGATGGCCGCTCGCTGCCTTCAGCTGCTCGAACTTCGTGGGCCCAGCAGACACCCCGGCAGACACGGCCACATGCACCATCCATGGACCCCCCGACCGTAGCGAACAGAGAGCGGCAGGGGTTGTCCTGCGGCTGGCACGGGCTGGCCGGTATCCCGTTATCAATTCATAGAGTTGGCGTCCACCCCTGGCCCGCTGGCGTGTCGACGTTTCTGCTCGAGATCGGAACTGAAGAGCTGCCTGCGGATTTTGCGCGGCTAGCCCTGCCCCAGCTCGAAGCGCTGGCGCGCCGCGATCTCCTCGAGCAGCGCCTGGGCTTTGGCGCCCTTGCTGTCACCAGCACCCCCAGGCGCCTGGTGCTCACCGTGGAGGCGCTGCCGGAGGCCCAGCCCGATCGCCGGGAGGAGCGTAAGGGCCCCCCGGCCGCCCAGGCCCTGCGCGATGGGGTGCCGACGGATGCCGCCATCGGCTTTGCCCGCCGCTGCGGCGTGGAGCCCTCCGCCCTGGAGGTGCGTGACACCCCCAAGGGGCCCTTCGTCTTCGCCGAGGTGCTGGAGCGGGGCCAATCCACGGCGGCGGTGCTGGCAGGCCTGGTGCCCAGTTGGGTGGAGAGCTTGCAGGGCCGCCGATTCATGCGCTGGGGTGCGGGCGAGCGACGCTTCTCCCGCCCCATCCGTTGGCTGGTGGCCCTGCTCGACAGTGCGGTGCTGCCGGTCGCCCTCGAGGGCTGCGACCCGCCGATCCAGGCGGATCGCCACAGCCGTGGCCACCGTTTGGGCACGGCCCATGTGCCGATCACCTCGGCCTCCAGCTATCGCCAGGACCTGGCTGCTGCCGGGGTGGTGGTGGACCGCCAGGAGCGGAGCCGCCTGATCCAGTCTGCCGTGCAAGATGCCGCCGCCGAGCACACGGCTACACCCGATCTGCCGGAAGCTCTGTTTGAGGAGCTCGTTGATCTGGTGGAGGCCCCCCTGCCCCTGCAGGGCACCATTGCAGACCGTTATCTCGACCTGCCCCCGGAGGTGCTCAGCACGGTGATGCGCTCCCACCAGCGCTACGTGCCGCTGCTGGATCGCGACGCCCCGCATGATCCGCTGGCCCTCGACGCCCGTGCCGCCCTGCGGCCCCAGTTCCTGTGCATCGGCAATGGCTTGCCGGCGGCCAGCGCCACGGTGCGGCGGGGCAATGAGCGGGTGCTGAAGGCCCGCCTGGCCGATGCCGAGTTCTTCCTGCAGGCCGACCGCTCCGTGGCCAGCATCGACCGGCGCGATCAGCTCGCCCGGGTCACGTTCGCCGCCGGCCTCGGCTCCCTCCGCGATCGCGTGGAGCGGCTGGAGTGGTGCACCGACGTGCTGCTTGACCAGTTGGCGCTCCCGGCCACGGATGCCGCCCATGCACGTCGGGCGGCCCATCTCTGCAAGCACGATCTCGTGAGCCAGATGGTGGGTGAATTCCCCGAGCTGCAGGGCGTGATGGGCGCCAAGTATCTGCTGGCGGAAGGGGAGCCGCGGCCGGTGGCCCTGGCCGTGCTGGAGCACTATCTGCCCCGGGGCGCCGGCGATGCCCTGCCGGCCTCCTCGGCTGGCGCTGTGGTGGCGCTGGCTGAACGGCTGGAGCTTCTGCTCTCGATCTTCGCCAAGGGGGAGCGCCCTTCCGGCTCCTCCGACCCCTATGCCCTGCGCCGTGCCGGCAACGGCGTGCTCCAGATCCTCTGGGCGCAGCACTGGCAGCTCGATCTGCTCGCCTTCCTGGAGCGGGCATGCATCCACTGGGCGGAGTCCCTCCCCCAGTTCGCCGTTGAGACCTCCGCCCTCCTTGCCGACCTGTCAGAACTTCTGCGGCAGCGTCTCGTGAGCCTGCTGGAGGAGCAGGGAGTGGCCGCCGATCTCGTGCAGGCCGTGGCTGGGGAGGGCGTTCCGCTTGCCCGGCTGCTCAGCGACCCCGCTGATGCCCGCGAGCGGGCGGCTCTGCTGGTGCACCTGCGGCAGGAGGGCCGTCTTGCGGAGGTGCAGGCGGTTGTCACCCGGGCTGCCCGCCTTGCCGAGAAAGGGGAGTTGGCTCTGGATGTGCTGGATCCGTCCGGCCATGTGGACCCCGCTCTTTTTGAGAAGGCCAGTGAGCGGGCGATGCTGGCTGTGCTCGAGACCCTCAAGCCAATCGCCACGGCCCAGGTATCCGGGCGTTACGCCCGGCTCGCAGAGGCGCTTGCATCCAGCGCCGACACCTTAGCCGCCTTCTTCGATGGCGCCGAGAGCGTGATGGTGATGGCTGAGGATCCGGACGTACGCCGCAACCGCCTCAATCTGCTGGCGGTGCTGCGCAATCAGGCTGGGGTTCTGGCCGACTTCAGCCGCCTCAACGGCTGACGTCGGCCAGGCCTTCGGAGAAGGGCTGAGGCCTGGGGCGGCTCAGGCCACCCCGGCGGGTTCGCGGCTCTCGCTCTCAGCCGTCTTGGAGCCAACTGCCACGGCAGTTTCCGATGACTCCGCAGCTGCCTTCTTCTCGCGGGAGGCGTTGATGCCGCCCTTGATGGTGCTCACGGCGAGCATGGCGTTCACCTCGTCGTCACTGCGCACGGTGCTGGGCACGGGCTTGTAGCTCTGGGGGGCCAGGGCATTGCCGCGCAGCACCGCCCCGAGAGTGAGGAAGGTGAGCTTGAGCTGCTGCCAGGGGTTCATCGCCACCACCCGCTTGTAGAGGTAGCTGTCGAAGGTGAGGCGCTGCACATCCTTGTCATCGCACATCTCCACGAACGCCTCACGAGCCGCGTCGTTGCGGTAGAAGATGTTCTGGAGGATCTCCAGCACCTTGTAGGTGGCGCCGTACTGGCGATCCCACTTCTTCAGGTATTTCTTGAGGTCGGCCTCGCTGGGGATCGTCGTGCCGCCCTTGCTGGCCGTCACGATTTCCTCGGCACACATCCGACCGCTCTTGGCGGCGAAGTAGATGCCTTCGCCGGAACTCTTGGTCACGTAGCCGGCGGCATCACCCACCAGGGCCATGCGTCCCACCACCCGGCGCGGGCGGGGATGTTCGGGAATCGGGTGGGCTTCCACCTTGATCACCTCACCGTTCACCAGGCGCTTGCGGGCCCGCTCACGAATGCCCACCTGCAGGCTCTTGATCAGGGACTGGTTCTCCTGCATCGTGCCCGTGCCCACGGCCACGTGGTCGTACTTGGGAAACACCCAGGCGTAGAAATCGGGGGACACATCGGTGCCCACATACATCTCGGCCAGATCCTCGTAATACTTCATCTCTTCCGGCGGCAGCTTGATGCGCTCCTGGAAGGCGATGGCCACGTTGTAGTCGCCGGCATCCATGGCCTTGGCCACGCGGCTGTTGGCGCCGTCGGCACCGATGATCAGATCCACCTCCAGGGTCTTGGTGACGCCGGTGGCCTCACCCTCGCTGTAGTCGGAGTAGGTGAGGGTGTAAGGGCCCTGGCGGTTGCTCCCGGTGTTGATCTTGGTGACCAGCCCATTCACCAGATGGGCGCCCAGGTCGGCGGCCCGGTTGCGCAGGAAGGCGTCCATCACCTCCCGGCGACACATGCCGATGTATTCCTCTTCGTTATCCAGATGGATATCCACCTCCCGGTTGGAGGGGGAGATCATCCGCATGTTCCGTACCTTGCGGTCAATGATCGATTCGGGCAGATCAAACTCCGCAACCATGCAGAGGGGGATGGCTCCTCCGCAGGGCTTCGCGTTGTCGAGTTTGCGCTCGAAGATCCAGGTCTCAATGCCGGCCTTGGCCAGCACCTCAGCGGCGCACGAACCGCTGGGGCCTCCCCCCACCACTGCCACACGCAACATCGAGGAAACGCTCCGCCCGGATTGAGAAGTGGCTGGAAGCTAACACCGTTGCAGTGCCGTCTGGGGGCGCTTCTGCTGGCCCCACCTAGGATCGTCACGGGCTCCTTTTCTGGATCATCGGCTTCCGTTCCTCCCCCTCTCCGGATCCCTCCGGGGCACTCGGTTCCGGCCCCAGGCGGCTGCGCGTCGTCGGCGGTGGCGCCGGCCGGGGAGGATCCGCCTCGGAGCGGCGAGCAGCCGTGGACGACATTCCCCTGGCCCGACGCTCCACGGTGCTTCCCCGGCGGGCGCCAGGACCGTTGGGCATCCTCGGCCTCGCCCTGCCGATCGGTGCCCTGGTGGTGCTGGCCCTCGCCCTGGCCTTTCCCGGTCCTCTGCGGCGTTGGCTCGTCCCTGGCCCCGTGGCTGGGCTGGACGCCCGCCTGAGCATTGATGGTCGTCTGCTGGGGCACTTCCCCTACCCCGAGGTGGCCGAGACCCAGTTGCTCGAGGTCGCTCCGGGCCAACAGCTCCAGCGTGATGCCGCCCAGGCGCTTCTGGCCATGCAGCGGGCCGCTGCCGCCGATGGCGTCAATCTGGTGGTGCTGAGCGCTTTCAGACCGATCGCCCTGCAGAAGCAGCTGTTCTTCGATGTGAAGTCGGAACGCAACCAAAGTGCCCTGGAGCGTGCCCAGGTGAGTGCTCCGCCCGGCTTCTCAGAACACAGCACCGGCTATGCGGTCGATTTTGGTGACGGCAGCCGACCCCAGGCCCACCTCAGTGAAGCCTTCGCCCAGACCCCGGCCTTTCGCTGGCTCCAGGATCACGCTGCCCGCCATCACTTCATCCTCTCCTTCCCCCGTGACAACGCCCAGGGTGTGAGCTACGAGCCATGGCACTGGCGCTTTGAGGGCACGGCCGAGGCCCTCAAACTGTTCGAGCCGGCCCAGCGCCTGGCCCGTTGATGGCCACCCCCATTCCCGAGCTGCTGGCCCCCGCCGGCCACTGGGAGGCCCTCAGGGCCGCCGTGGCCAATGGTGCAGACGCCGTGTATTTCGGCGTGGATGTCTTCAACGCCCGCATGCGGGCCGCCAATTTCAGCCGCCAGGAGCTGCCGGAGCTGATGGCCTGGCTGCACGAGCGGGGGGTGAAGGGGTATCTCACCCTGAACGTGCTGGTGTTCAGCGAGGAACTGCCCGAGGCCGCCGCCCTGATCCTCGAGGCCGCTGCCGTCGGCGTGGATGCGCTGATCGTGCAGGACGTGGGCCTGGCCCGCCTCAGCCGACTGCTGGCCCCAGACCTGGCGGTGCATGCCTCTACCCAGATGTCGATCACCAGCGCCGCGGGGGTGGCCCAGGCGGTTGCCCTCGGCTGCCGCCAGGTGGTGCTGGCGCGCGAGCTGACCCTGCGGGATCTGCAGCGCCTGCAGACCCAGCTCTCGGCCCGCGGGCTGACTGTGCCCCTGGAGGTCTTCGTGCATGGGGCGCTCTGCGTGGCCTATTCGGGCCAGTGCCTCACCAGCGAGGCTCTGGGCCAGCGCAGCGCCAACCGGGGGGAGTGCGCCCAGGCCTGCCGGCTTCCCTATCAATTGATCGTCGATGGCGAGTCGTGCGACCTGGGGGAGCAGCGGTATCTCCTTTCTCCCCAGGACCTGGCCGCCTGGGAGCTGCTGCCACAGCTCACCGAACTCGGCATCGCCAGCCTGAAGATCGAAGGGCGGCTGAAGGATGCCCACTACGTGGCCGCCGTTACCGACGCCTATCGCCAGGGCCTGGATCGCCTGGCCGCGGATGACGAGCCAGGCCCCCTCAGCGCCGCCCAACGCCGCAGCCTGGAGCTCAGCTTCTCCCGCGGACTCTCCACCGGCTGGCTGGAGGGCATCGACCACCGGCAGTTGGTGCACGGGCGCTGGAGCAAAAAGCGCGGCCCGGAACTCGGCACCCTGGAAGCGGTGGAGCGGGGCGGCTGGTGGGTGCTGCGCTGCCAAGAGCCGCTGAAGCCTGGCGATGGGCTGGTGTTCGAGGCGCCACCGGCCCCCGACCCCCTGGAGCCCCCCTTCGAGGTGGGCGGCCGGGTGATGGCGGTGGAACGCCGTGCCCCCGGGGTGGTGGCGCTGCGCCTCGGTCCGGGCCGTTTAGCCCGGACCGCCCTGCCCGCCGGCAGCCGCTGCTGGCTCACCAGCGACCCTGCTCTGGAAAAACAATGGCAGCAGCTGGCCCAGCGGCCCGCCCCCCAGCGCCGCCGCCGGCTCAGCCTGGCGGTGAGCGGCCGGGCCGGTGAGCCCCTGCAGGTTTCGGTGGTGGCGGCCGAGGGGATACCGGAAGGCCAGCTGTCGGCACTCCAGGTGTCCAGCCTCCCCCTGCTGCAGCCAGCCCAGTCTGAGGCCCTCAGTGACGATCGCCTGCGCGCCCAGCTGGGGCGCCTGGGGGGCACCCCCTGGGAGCTGGAGGGGCTCCAGCTCGCCCTTGAGGGCGATCTCTTCCTGCCCGTGGCTGAACTCAACCGTCTGCGGCGGGCGCTGGTGGATCAGCTGGCTGCGCAGGCGGCGGCTCTCCCGCCAACGGCTGATCCGGCCGGTGATCTGGCTGATGGACCCTCCGCCCCAATGAGCCCGGCTTCAGCTTTGGCGACGATCCTGCACCAGCTCGCCCCCGCGGGGGAGGGCGGCGCTGCTCCGGCCTCCCCCCAGCTGGTGGTGCTGGTGCGCAGCCTGGAGCAGCTGCAGGCCCTGCGTGGGCTACCGCTCCACAGCGTGATCGCCGATCTCGAGCATCCCCGCGACCTGCGGGAGGCCGTGGCCATGGGCCGGGGCTGCTGGCGGGGCGGAATCTGGCTGGCGGGCGCCCGGATCACCCGCCCCGATGAGGCCTGGAGCCTCGATCCCCTCCTGCGGGCCGCGCCGGACGGCTATCTGGTGCGGAACGCCGACCAGCTCGAGCGCTGCAGCGGCCTGGCCCCCTGCGCCGGTGACTTCAGCCTCAATGTGGCCAACCCCCTCAGCCTGGCTTGGTTCCTCGAGCACTGGGGCCTGGAGCGGGTGTGTGCCAGCTACGACCTCGACCTCGCCCAGCTCGAGCCCCTGCTCCAGGCGGCACCGGCCGGTCGCCTGGAGGTGACCGTGCACCAGCACATGCCCCTGTTCCACATGGAGCACTGCCTGTTCTGTGCCTTTCTTTCCGAGGGGCACGACCACACCGATTGCGGCCGCCCCTGTGAGCAGCACACCGTGGTGCTGCGCGACCGCTCCGGCGCCGAGCACCCGCTGCGGGCCGATCTCGGCTGTCGCAACACCCTGTTCAATGGGCGTGCCCAGAGCGCGGCGGAGGCGATCCCCCACCTGCTCAGCAGTGGCGCCAGCATCCTGCGGGCCGAATTGCTCGACGAGAGCGCGGCCCAGGCCCGTCATCGGGTGGAGCTCTACCTGGAGGTGCTTGCCGGCCACCTCGATGGCCGCCAGCTGTGGCAGCGGGAGCGGCTCGACAGCCGGCTCGGGGTAACCCGCGGCACCCTCAAGCCCCGCGCTGGGGGGGGCAGGTCCCATCCTGGAATCGGGTGAGATAGACTCGACTTTCACGCTTGAGTTGCCGGTCAGATTCCCCGGGTTCCAGGCCTCCGGTTTCCCGGCACCTTCTGCCCATCAGCAGAGGTTGCCGTCGACCGCACCGCTGGTCTGAGCCCTCTCCCGATCCCATTGCTGGTGTCGGGACACTTTTCTGCTCCCTGGTTTCTGGACCCCCATGTCCGGAAGCCATGGCGACGTCTCCGATGAGGCAGTCCTGCCCCAGGGTCTGGATCCTCTCCATCGGTTCACTGGCCAGGCAGGACGGGACCTGTGCATCGGCGGGATTCATCCTGTTCATTCCCCGCATCAATCCTGAATCGCAATCACTGGGACTGCCTTCTCCGGCACGCCCCTCACTGGTTCTCGATTCCATTCATGATCATCACTTGATCAGAAGCGCGGCCTTCAACTCACTGCCTGCCTGTTTCCTCGGATTTTCTGTACATGAGCGCCGCCCATCCCGGCACGCCGATTCGCAATATCGCGATCATCGCCCACGTTGACCACGGCAAGACCACCCTGGTGGACGCGCTGCTGGCCCAGTCCGGCATCTTCCGCGACAACGAGGCGGTGCCCACCTGCGTGATGGACTCCAATGACCTGGAGCGGGAGCGCGGCATCACCATTCTCTCCAAGAACACGGCGGTTGACTACGAAGGGATCCGCATCAACATCGTCGACACCCCAGGCCACGCCGATTTCGGCGGCGAAGTGGAACGGGTGCTCGGCATGGTGGATGGCTGCCTGTTGATCGTGGACGCCAATGAGGGGCCCATGCCTCAGACGCGTTTCGTGCTCAAGAAGGCACTGGAAAAGGGTCTGCGCCCGATTGTGTTCGTCAACAAGATTGACCGGGCCCGCGTCGATCCTGAGGTGGCGGTCGACAAGGTGCTGGATCTGTTCCTGGAGCTGGGCGCCGACGACGACCAGTGTGATTTCCCCTACCTCTTCGGCAGCGGCATGGGCGGCTACGCCAAGCCGGACATGAAGACCGAGAGCGACAACATGCGGCCGCTGTTCGACGCGATCCTCCGCCACGTCCCGCCCCCGGTGGGTGATCCGACCAAGCCTCTTCAGCTCCAGGTCACCACCCTCGATTACAGCGATTTTCTCGGCCGTATCATGATCGGCCGCATCCACAACGGCACGATCAAGGCCAACCAGCCGGTTTCCCTGCTCCGCGATGACGGCAGTGTCAAGCGTGGCCGCATCAGCAAGCTGCTCGGTTTCCAGGGTCTCCAACGCGTTGAGATCGAAGAGGCCAGAGCCGGTGACCTGGTTGCCGTTGCCGGATTTGATGAGGTGAACATCGGCGAGACGATCGCCTGCCCTGACAACCCGGCGGCCCTGCCGCTGATCAAGGTGGACGAACCCACCCTGCAGATGACCTTCGTGGTCAACGATTCCCCCTTTGCGGGCAAGGAAGGCAAGTTCGTCACCAGCCGCCAGGTGCGCGATCGCCTGCAGAAGGAGCTGCTCACCAACGTGGCCCTGCGGGTGGAAGACACCGATTCACCCGATCGCTGGGCTGTGAGCGGCCGGGGTGAGCTGCATCTGGGCATCCTGATCGAGACGATGCGCCGCGAGGGGTATGAGTTCCAGGTGAGCCAGCCCCAGGTGATCTTCCGCACCATTGACGGCACCCCTTCCGAGCCCTTCGAGACCCTGGTGCTTGACGTGCCAGAGGAATCGGTTGGGGCGTGCATCGAAAAGCTGGGCATTCGCAAAGCCGAGATGCAGAACATGGAGAACACCAACGACGGCCGCACCCAGCTGGAGTTCGTGGTGCCCTCGCGAGGCCTGATCGGCTTCCGTGGTGAGTTCATCCGCGCCACCCGCGGAGAGGGAATCATGAGCCACTCCTTCCTTGACTACCGGCCGATGCAGGGGGATTTCGATGCCCGTCGCAATGGTGTTCTGATCGCCTTCGAGGAGGGCACCGCCACCTTCTATGCGCTCAAGAACGCCGAAGATCGCGGCCAGTTCTTCATTACCCCTGGCACCAAGGTGTACAAGGGCATGATCATTGGTGAGAACAACCGGCCCCAGGATCTGGAGATCAACGTCTGCAAGACCAAGCAGCTCACCAACATGCGCTCCGCAGGCGCTGAGGAGCTCGATACCCTGCAGGCGCCGATGCAGATGACCCTGGAGCGGGCCCTGGAATACATCGGCCCCGACGAGATGCTTGAGGTCACCCCTGAGTCGATCCGTCTGCGCAAGCTGCCGGCCAAGAAACCGGCCAAGCGCTGAACCCCCGGGGGCTCAGGGCGTTCCGCGTTCCCAGCCCCGTCCAATCCTGTCCTGGCGGAGTTGAACCAGTCCGTGGATGAGCTGGAAACCAGCCTGATGGCCGACGCCCGTCTCGGGGAGGCCATCAGGCTTTTCAATGCGGGCGAGTGGTATGCCTGCCATGACGGCCTCGAGGAGCTCTGGCACGAGACGGCCGGCCCCCTGCGGCCCGTGCTTCAGGGGCTGTTGCAGCTGGCCGTAGGCCAGCTGCATCTCGAGCGTGGCAACCGCCGTGGGGCCACGATCCTCACAGGCGAAGGGCTGGGCCGGCTGCAACGCTTCGGGGCCCCCTGTCTGGGTCTGGACCTGCCTGACCTCTGCCGCCAGGCCCGTTGCTGGTTGATCACGCTGCAGGGGGATGGGCCTCCAGAGGCTCTGCAACCCCTGCGGCTGCTGGCGCGACCGGGGCATCTGTAGATTCCAGATCAGCCTTTTGGCAGGCGGCTTGCTGACCCTTCTGATCCGCTCGCTTCGTGCCGGGACGGCGGCCTCCGTGGTGTCGCTGGCCTTTCTGGGGTTCATCCTCGACGCTGGCTGGCGGCCTCTCCCTGCCCAGCCCTCATCCGCTCAGGCCCCCCCTGTCCAGACCCCCACCACGGGGCAGGTCACCATCGAGTCAGACCGGCAGATGGCCGACAACAGCACCGGGGTGGTGACGGCTGTGGGCAACGTGCGCATCGTCTATCCGGACCGTCGGGTCGTGGCCACCGCGCGCCAGGCCCAATACTTCAGTCGTGAAGGGCGGGTGGTGCTCAGCGGCGATGTGGAGGTGCTGCAGGCCGACGGCAACAGCATCCGCGCCGAGCAGCTGGTCTACCTGGTGGAGCAGGAGCGCCTTGAAGCGAGGCCGGCGGTCGGTGAACAGGTCTTCAGTCGCTTCAACCTCAGCCAGCCGTTGCAACCGGCAGGCCCACCACCCACTGGAGCCGCTCCATGAGCCTGGCGCTCACGGACGTCGTGCTGGCCATTGGCGGGCGCGTTCTGGTGAACCATGTCTCCCTGGAGCTCAACCCCGGGGAGGTGGTGGGTTTGCTTGGCCCCAATGGCGCCGGCAAGACCACCACCTTTGGTTTGATCACCGGTCTGCTGAGGGCTGATCGCGGCACGGTGTTGCTGGATGGCCAAGAGATCGGCGGGCTCTCAATGCCCAAGAGAGCCCGCCGGGGAGTGGGCTACCTGCCTCAGGAGGCGAGTGTGTTCCGGCAGCTCACCGTGCGCGAGAACCTGGCCCTGGCACTGCAGGCGAGCGGCACCCCACCGCAGCAGCGCCGCGAGCGCCTCAACACCCTGATCGAGGAGTTCCACCTGGGCAGCTTTCAGGGGCGCAAGGGGTATCAGCTCTCCGGCGGCGAACGCCGCCGCTGTGAGGTGGCCCGTGCGCTGGCGGTGGGGCTCAGGGGTCCCCGCTATCTCCTCCTCGACGAGCCCTTTGCCGGGGTGGATCCGATTGCCGTCTCCGATCTGCAGGAGTTGATCGACCAGTTGCGCCAGCGGGGCATGGGCCTGCTGATCACGGATCACAACGTGCGGGAGACCCTGGCGATCACCGACCGGGCCTACATCCTCTCGGAGGGGGCCATCCTGGCGGCTGGCCCCTCCACAGAGGTGGCCAACGACCCCCTGGTGCGTCGCCACTACCTCGGTGAGGGCTTCCGTCTGTGACCCGGTCTGTGACTCGACCCCTGCCCTGGACTGGCCGCCTGGCCCAACCCTGGCTGCTGCTCTGGCGCCGCCTGCCCCTGCTCGATCGCTGGCTGGTTCAGGAGCTGATCGGCCCGTTGATCTTCGGTGTGGCGGCCTTCACGGCCGTCTCGCTCTCGGTCGGTGCCGTCTTCGAGCTGGTACGCCGGGTGGCGGAATCCGGCCTGCCCATCGATGTGGCCCTTCAGGTTCTGCTGCTGGAGCTGCCCTCCTTTCTGGTGCTCTCCTTCCCGATGGCCACCCTGATGGCCACCCTGCTCAGCTACAGCAAGCTCTCGGGTAACAGTGAGCTCACGGCTCTGCGCAGCGTGGGCGTGCCCACCTGGCGCATGGTGGTGCCGGCCCTGGTGATCGCCCTGGTGATGACCGTGCTCACCTTCAGCTTCAACGAAGCCATCGTGCCGCGCACCATGGTGCAGGCGAAGGCCACCTTGAACCGGGCCATTGGACGGGCCGTTGCCGGCGAGGAGAAGGACAACGTTCTGTACTCCAAGTTCGGCACGATCACCGCCCAGGATGGGTCGGAACGCAAGGGCCTCACCCACTTTTTCTATGCCCAGCGCTTCAACAAAGGGGTGATGGAGGACGTGACCCTGCTGGACCTCTCCCGGGCCAATCAACGGGTGCTTCTGCGGGCCGACCGTGCCATCTGGAGCGAGGAGGAGGCCGAGTGGGAGTTCCAGGATGGGCAGGTGTTCGTGGTGCCCAGCGACGAGGATTCCCCGGCAACGGCGGCCGACTTCCAGCGCTACCAATACCCCCTGGGGGCCGAACCGTTGCGGGCTGCCAAGTTGCCCAAGGACTCCACCTCCCTCACCATCGGTCAGGCCCGAACGGCCGAACGCCTGTTGCGGGAATCCGGAGATGAGCAGGGCGCCCGCAAGATGCGCGTGCGCATCCAGGAGAAAGTGTCGTTCCCTGCGGTCTGCCTGGTGTTCGGCCTGATGGGAAGCAGCCTGGGGGCCAGGCCTCAGTCACGCCATAGCCGCAGCCAGGGTTTCGGCCTGACCGTGCTGCTCATCTTCGGCTACTACGTGCTCGCCTTCACCTTCAGCTCCCTCGGCGTGAAGGGCACCCTGCCACCCCTGGTCACCGCCTGGCTGCCCGTGCTGATCGGTCTCGGCGTTGGCGGTGCCCTCCTGCGTCAGGCCAGCCGCTGACCCTCGGCACCGCCTCAGCGTCCAGCGACTTGTGCCCCTCTCAGGTCAGACTGGCCCCACTCCTTATGCCCCCTGTGCTGCCTCTGCTCTCCGACCCGGTGACCGGCCTCGGTCTTGCCGCCTTTGCCCTGCTGCTGCTGGTTCTCCCCGTGGCGTTCTGGTCGTTGAGTGGCGGCCGCTCCAGTGGGGCGGTACGGCTGCTGGTGGCCGCTGCCAACCTCTGTCTCACGGCCCAGCTGGTGCTGCGCTGGCTGGATTCGGGCCACTTCCCCATCAGCAATCTCTACGAGTCGCTCTGCTTCCTGGCCTGGGGCTGCACGCTCACCCAGCTGCTCGTGGAACGGGCCTGGCCGTCGCCGCTGGTGCCGGCGGCCGCCACGCCAATGGCCCTCGGATGCGTGGCCTTCGCCAGCTTTGCGCTCCCCGACAGGCTGCAGGAGGCCTCGCCCCTGGTGCCGGCCCTGCGCTCCAGCTGGCTGGTGATGCACGTGAGCGTGATCATGCTCAGCTACGCGGCCCTGTTGGTCGGCTCCCTGCTGTCGGTGGCCGTGCTGTTCACCGATCGCGGCCAGGAGCTGGAACTGCGCAGCAGTTCGATCGGGAGTGGTGGCTACCGCCAGGCGGCCCTGGCCAGTGATGGCCCCGGAGCGATGGCCGCTCCCCTGCGCCTCAGCAGCGTCACCATGTCGATGGCCGAGCAGCTTGATTCCCTCAGTTACCGCACGATCACCGTCGGTTTTCTTCTGCTCTCGGTGGGTCTGGTCAGTGGGGCTGTCTGGGCCAATGAGGCCTGGGGCAGCTGGTGGAGCTGGGATCCCAAGGAGACCTGGGCGCTGATCTGCTGGCTGGTCTATGCCGCCTATCTGCATACCCGCCTGATCCGGGGCTGGCAAGGCCGCCGTCCTGCCCTTGTGGCCACGGCCGGGCTGGTGGTGATCGCCGTTTGCTACATCGGTGTGAACCTTCTGGGGATCGGTCTCCACAGCTACGGCTGGTTCTTCGACAGCTGAGCGGTCGCCCAGCGCTCGCACAAGTCAGTGTCTGCGCCACCCCACGCCCAGCACCACGTTGACAAAAAAAGGGGGCCAGAGGCCCCCTTGGCGTGATCCAGAACCCCAGGACCTCAGGCCGGCCGCTTGCTGTCGCGGATGCCCTGGATGGCGGTGGCGTAGTCGCTGGCACCGAACACCCCGGAACCGCTCACGATCGCGTTGGCACCGGCTTCGATCACCTGCCAGGCATTGGCAGGCTTGATGCCGCCGTCGACTTCGATCCAGGGATCAAGACCCTTCTCATCGCATAGGCGACGCAGGTCACGGATCTTCTGCACCTGGTTCTCGATGAAGCTCTGGCCACCAAAGCCGGGGTTCACGCTCATGATCAGCACCAGATCGCAGAGCTCCAGGCAGTACTCGAGGGTGTCCAGCGGGGTGCTGGGGTTGAGCACGGCGCCTGCCATCTTGCCGAGATCCTTGATCTGGGCCAGGTTGCGGTGCAGGTGCGGACAGGCCTCGACCTGAACGGAGATGATGTCCGCACCGGCCTTGGCGAAGTCGGGCACGTACCGCTCCGGCTCCACGATCATCAGGTGCACGTCGAGGGGCTTCTGGGTCACAGGCCGCAGGGCCTCGACGATCAGGGGGCCGATGGTGATGTTCGGCACGAAGCGCCCATCCATCACATCGACGTGAATCCAGTCGGCGCCGGCCTGATCCACGGCCCGCACGTCCTCGCCGAGGCGAGAGAAATCGGCGGAAAGGATCGAGGGCGAGACCACCAGCGACTTGGTGCTCATGGGGGGCGCGGGCGCAAGGGGGTCCGGCATTGTAAGGAGCGGTCCCGGACCCCATCTCCCGCTGCAGGCCGCTTCCGAGGGAGAGCTCCGGGCACCACTGATACAGTGTGGCCGCTTCTGGCCCGCGAGGCCGCGCATCGACTGGCATCTGCGTGAGTCGGGATCCGGCGGTCCCACTGGCCTGATCCAGGTGTCTGTGCCACCGGCTCCCGCGCCATTTCCCTCTCCCTTAGCCGGCATCACCGTGGATCGCACCCTCATCCAGGAAATTCTCGAGGTCGTTGAGCAGGCAGGCATCGCCTCCGCCAAGCTCACCGGCATGGGCCTCAAGAACGAGGCTGATGCCGCCGCGGTGGAAGCCATGCGCGAGCGGATGTACAAGATCCAGATGCAGGGCCGCATCGTGATCGGTGAGGGCGAGCGCGACGAGGCGCCGATGCTTTATATCGGTGAAGAGGTGGGCAGCGGCACCGGCCCCGGCGTTGACTTCGCCGTGGACCCCTGCGAAGGCACCAACCTCTGCGCCAACAGCCAGCGCGGCTCGATGGCGGTGCTCGCCGCCTCCGATCGCGGTGGTCTGTTCAACGCCCCCGACTTCTACATGAAGAAGCTGGCCGCTCCCCCGGCCGCCAAGGGCAAGGTGGACATCCGCAAGTCGGCCACCGAGAACATCAAGATCCTCAGCGAGTGCCTCGGCCTGCCCGCCGATGAGCTGGTGATCGTGGTGATGGACCGCGCTCGCCACAAGGACCTGATCAAGGAGATCCGCGCCACCGGCGCCCGTGTGCAGCCCATCTCCGATGGCGACGTGCAGGCCGCGATCGCCTGCGGCTTCGCCGGCACCGGCACCCACTGCCTGATGGGCATCGGCGCCGCCCCCGAGGGTGTGATCTCCGCCGCTGCCCTGCGCGCCCTGGGCGGTCACTTCCAGGGTCAGCTGGTGTACGACCCTGCCGTGGCCCAGACCTCCGAGTGGGAAGGCCTCACCAAGGAGGGCAACCTGGCCCGTCTCGCCGAAATGGGCATCACCGATCCCGACCGCGTCTATGAAGCGGAGGAGCTGGCCTGCGGCGAGAACGTGGTGTTTGCTGCCACCGGCATTACCGATGGCCTGCTGTTCGACGGTGTGAAGTTCGAGAAGGACTGCACCCGCACCAGCTCCCTGGTGATCAGCACCCTGGACAACACCGCCCGCTTCACCACCACCGTTCACATCAAAGACGGCGCCCAGAGCATCGCTCTGCGCTGATTCCCCCTGGGTCACCGATCGCGCGCAGCCCTTCCCTGATCCTTCCATGCACATTGCGGTCGTCGGTCTGAGCCATCGCACAGCCCCGGTGGAAATCCGGGAGCGGCTCAGCATCCCCGAGCAGACCATGGAGGCCTCCCTCCAGCAGCTGCGCCACGATGACCAGGTGCTGGAGGCTTCGATCCTCAGCACCTGCAATCGCCTGGAGATCTACACCCTGCTCCGCCATCCGGAGCAGGGTATTGAGGCGGTCGGTCAGTTTCTCAGCCAGCACTCCGGTCTGGCGGTGGATGAGCTGGCGCCACACCTCTTCACCTACCACCACGAAGAGGCGGTCGGTCACCTGCTGCGGGTGGCCGCGGGGTTGGATTCCCTGGTGCTGGGGGAGGGACAGATCCTCTCCCAGGTGAAGAAGATGGTTCGCCTGGGCCAGGAGCATCGCTCCGTGGGCCCGATCCTGAACCGGCTGCTTAACCAGGCGGTGAGCACCGGCAAGAGAGTGCGCACCGAGACCAATCTCGGCACTGGTGCGGTCTCCATCAGTTCGGCTGCCGTGGAACTGGCCCAGCTCAAGGTGGGCCAGAACCGTGGCATGGATGAGCTCGTTCCCCTCGATCAGGAGCAGGTGGCGGTGGTGGGGGCCGGTCGCATGGCCCGCCTGCTGCTCCAGCATCTCGCCGCCAAGGGCTGCCGTGGGGTGGTGCTGCTCAACCGCACCGTGAGTAAGGCCGAGTTGCTCGCCGCCGATTTCCCGGCCCTGCCGGTGCAGAGCCGTCCCCTCGCGGACCTCGACCACTGCCTCAGCACCTGCTCGCTGGTTTTCACGAGCACGGCCGCGGAAGAACCGATCATCACCGCTGAGCGACTCAACGGCCTCAACCGCCGCAGCTCGCTGATGTTGATCGACATCGGCGTGCCCCGGAACATCGCGGCCGATGCCGCCGCCGTGACCGGCGTGCAGTCGTACGACGTGGACGACCTGCAGGAGGTGGTGGCCCGCAATCAGGAGGCCCGGCGTGAGATCGCCGCTGAGGCCGAGGGGATGCTGGCCCAGGAGGCGCGCCTCTTCCTCGAGTGGTGGGATGGTCTCGAGGCGGTGCCGGTGGTGAACCGCCTCCGGCGCCAGCTCGAGGACATCCGTGAGCAGGAGCTGCAGAAGGCCCTCAGCCGCATGGGTCCCGATCTCTCGGCTCGGGAGCGCAAGGTGGTGGAGGCCCTCACCAAGGGCATCATCAACAAGATCCTGCACACGCCGGTCACCAACATCCGCGCACCCCAGCCCCGGCTGCAGCGCCATCAGGCGATGCGGGTGCTGGAGGAGCTGTTCGAGCTGCGCGACGGCGACCAGGAGGGCTGAGCCGTGCAGCCCCTGCCCCCAGGCCTGATCACTGCAACAGTTCGTGCCGGCGGTGATCGGGCGGCTCGCCTGAAGGCCTGTCGCTCCCCTACGGTCGCCCCAACCCACGGATGGGACCTGGTTGTATGAAGCGTGTACTGGCAATCATCCTGGGTGGAGGCGCGGGAACCCGGCTCTATCCCCTCACCAAGATGCGGGCGAAACCGGCTGTGCCCCTGGCTGGCAAATATCGTCTGATCGATATCCCGATCAGCAACTGCATCAATTCAGAGATCAACAAGATCTATGTGCTGACGCAGTTCAACAGTGCCTCGCTCAATCGCCACCTGACGATGAGCTACAACCTCTCCGCCGGTTTCGGCCAGGGTTTCGTGGAGGTTCTCGCGGCCCAGCAGACCCCCGACAGCCCCAGCTGGTTCGAGGGCACGGCCGATGCCGTGCGCAAGTACCAGTGGCTGTTCCAGGAGTGCGATGTCGACCACTATCTGATTCTCTCCGGCGACCAGCTCTACCGGATGGACTACAGCCGCTTCGTGCAGCACCACATCGACACTGGAGCCGATCTGTCGGTGGGTGCCCTGCCGGTCGACCCGGTCCAGGCCGAAGGCTTTGGCCTGATGCGCACCGATGGCGATGGTCGCATCCGGGAGTTCCGGGAGAAGCCGAAGGGCGATTCCCTTGCGGCCATGCGCGTGGACACCCAGGGCCTGGGCCTCTCGGCGGAGGAGGCGGCCAAGCGCCCCTACCTGGCGTCGATGGGGATCTACGTCTTCAGTCGCGCCACCCTCTTCGACCTGCTGGCCGGCAACCCCACCGCCACCGACTTCGGCAAGGAGCTCATTCCCGCCTCCCTGGCCCGGGGAGATCGCCTTCAGAGCTATCTGTTTGACGACTACTGGGAGGATATCGGGACCATTGGCGCCTTCTATGAGGCCAATCTCGGCCTGACGGAGCAGCCCAATCCACCTTTTTCCTTCTACGACGAAAAATTCCCGATCTACACCCGCCCGCGCTACCTGCCGCCGAGCAAGTTGCAGGATGCCCAGGTCACTGAATCGATCGTGGGTGAAGGTTCTCTGCTCAAGGCTTGCAGCATTCACCACTGTGTGCTGGGTGTGCGCTCCCGTGTGGAGAACGAAGTGGTGCTCCAGGACACCCTGGTGATGGGAGCCGATTACTTCGAATCATCCGAAGAAAGGGCCCAGCTCAGGGAGCGTGGGGGTATCCCGATTGGAATCGGCCAGGGAACCACGATCAAAGGGGCGATCATCGACAAGAACGTGCGCATCGGCAGCAACGTCACGATCATCAACAAGGATCGGGTCGAGGAGGCGGATCGCCCCGAGCTCAACTTCTACATCCGCAACGGCATTGTGGTCGTGGTCAAGAACGGCACCATTGCCGATGGAACCGTGATCTGAGAGGGGTCTCTCCGGGGGGCCAGGCCAGCACTTCCTGACATGGCCCCCGCAGGATGTGAAAGATCTAGACCCAGAGCGGTGACGGCGGTCACACTGAGGGCCAAGCCTCCAGATCAACTCCATGGGCAAGGCACACTTCGGCCTGATCGGATTGGGCGTGATGGGCGAAAACCTTGTGCTCAATGCTGAGCGCAATGGTTTTTCCAGCGTGGTCTACAACCGCACCTGGGCCAAGACCGAGGCCTTCCTGGCCGGTCGGGGTGCGGGGAAGGAGATCACCGGTGCCCGTTCCCTCGAAGACTTCGTCGCTGCTCTGGAGCGTCCCCGTCGCATCCTGATGATGGTGAAGGCGGGTGAACCGGTCGATGCCACCATCGCCTCGCTCGCTCCGTTGCTGGAGGAGGGCGATCTGCTGATCGATGGAGGCAACAGCCTCTACACCGACACCGAACGCCGTGTGGCGGAGCTGGAGAGCAAGAGCTTCGGCTTCATCGGCATGGGTGTTTCCGGAGGCGCCAAAGGAGCCCTGGAGGGTCCGAGCATGATGCCCGGTGGTACCCGGGCCGCCTATGACGCCATCGAGCCCCTGGTGCGCAAGATGGCGGCCCAGGTGGAGGACGGCCCCTGTGTGACCTACATCGGTCCCGGAGGGGCCGGCCACTTCGTCAAGACCGTGCACAACGGCATCGAGTATGGGATCGAGCAGATCCTTGCCGAGGCCTATGACCTCATGAAGCGGGTCTCCGGTCTCACTGGTGATCAGATGGCCGAGGTGCTGGGCCAGTGGAACCAGACCGAGGAACTGGCATCCTTCCTGGTGGAGATAACGGAGGTGTGCCTGCGCACCAAGGATCCGGAAAGCGGTCAGGACCTGGTGGAGCTGATCGTGGATGCCGCCGGCCAGAAAGGCACCGGCCTCTGGACCGTGGTCAGTGCCCTGGAGATGGGGGTGCCCGTGCCCACCATCTACGCGGCCCTGAATGCGCGGGTGCTCAGTTCCCTGCGTTCCGAGCGTCTGGTAGCTGGCTCCCTGCTCCCACCGCCTCCGGCCCACCCCTTCGATCTGGGTTCACCCGCCGATGCCATGGGCCCCCTGCGTGATGCCTGCACGGCAGCCTGCATCGTGAGTTACGGCCAGGGCATGGCCCTGTTGCAGGAAGCCTCCGCCCTGCACGACTACAACCTCGATTTCGCCGCGATCGGCCAGATCTGGAAGGGGGGGTGCATCATCCGTGCCCGGCTGCTGCAGCGCATCCAGAACGCTTACACCGCCAATCCCACCCTGGCCAACCTGATGCTCGACCCCTGGTTCGCCGAGCAGATCAACCGGTGTCTCCCCGGCCTGCGCCAGGTGGTGGCGGGGGCTGCCCTGGCCGGTGTTCCCGTGCCCTGCCTCTCCAGCAGCCTGGACTACATCGACAGCTACCGCTCCGGTCGCCTGCCCCAGAATCTGGTGCAGGCGATGCGGGACTGCTTCGGCTCCCATACCTATGAGCGCCTGGACCGACCGGGGAGTTTCCACACCGAGTGGATCGCCTGAGGCCGTTGATGTCCGACTCCCTTCCCCCAATCCCCTCCCTGCTCGACTGCGGCAGCGCCGACGACCTGGCCCGCCGCTGTGCCGAGACCCTGGCGACCGCGATCGACCTGGCCCTGGCCGAGCGTGATCGCTGCCAGATCGCCTTGGCCGGAGGTTCCACCCCGGCGGTGACCTATCGCCTCCTCGGCCAGCTCCATCTCCCCTGGGAGCGGGTGGATCTGATTCTTGGCGACGAGCGCTGGGTGCCCGCCGATGACGCCGCCAGCAATGCCCGTCTGCTCCGGGAGACCCTGATGGCCGAGGGGCCCGGGTCCGCCGCCTGCCTGCATCCGGTGCCCACCGATCTGCCCACCCCGGAGCAGGGGGCACAGGCCTATGCCCAAACCCTGGCCACCCTCTGTGGTGGGTCTCCCCCCGTGCTGGATGTGGTGCTGCTCGGCCTGGGGGAGGACGGCCACACCGCCTCCCTGTTCCCGGGAACTGACGCCGTTCTCGAGCGGGAGCGCACGGTCACCATCGGCGACGGCAAGGGCCTGCCCCGCATCACCCTCACCGCGCCGGTGCTCTCGGCCGCCCGCCAGGTGGTGTTCCTGGTGAGCGGTAAAGGCAAGCGTCAGGCCCTTGGCCGCCTGCTTGATCCCGAGGAGCCGATCGCCCGCACCCCGGCCCGCGCCGTGCAGCCGCGCACGCCACCCCTGGTGCTGGCCGACAATGCGGCGGTGTCGGGTTGATCGGGTGCTGTCTGTTCTGTCTGGCGTCGGCTTCAGTGGCTGGCACGCCCTCAACGACCGGATCATGGGGGGCAGCAGCTCGGGGGAGTGCCAGGCAGGGCCCGAGGGGTTGACGTTCAGCGGCGCGGTCGTCGAGGCTTGCGGTGGTTTCATCAGCTGCCGCTCCCCCCTCTTCTCCCCGCCGCTCAATCTCAGCGATCACGAGGGGCTTGAGCTCGAAATCAGTGGTGGAGGACGGCGGTTCAAGCTGGCCGTGGCCTGCGCCGATGGCATTGCCGGCCTCACGGAATTGATCCCCGGCGGCCTGCGCTGGGTGTGTGAATTCAGCACTGACCCCGATGGGGGCACCGTGGTGCGCTTACCTTTCTCCGGCCTGAAGCCCTCGGTGCGCGCCCAGCCTGTGGGCCTGCCCCTGCTTCGCTTCGATCCATCCAGGATCACCCGCCTGCAGCTGCTGCATTCCCGCTTCGGGGATGATGGGCGGCCGAACGTCGGTTTCCGCGCCGGCGCGATCAGCTTCTGTTTCCACGCCATCCGGGCCTACCCCTGAACGTGGCACGGTCTGACTACCCCCTGGAGGGAGAGCTTCCCCAGGACCTCTGCCAGCTTGTGGCTGCGGCGGCTGATGTCTGCCGCAAACCCCTCCGCCATGCGGTGCGAGCTACGCCGATGGCTGATGGGGCGGACGACTGCACCCTGCTGCTGGAGGTGCGTGATGCCGAGGGTTCCCGCTGCCCGGCCGCTGATCTGGAGCTCGAGCTCTACCGCAGCGGCGGAGCCTTGAATCTCACGCTTGCCTGGATGCAGGATGCCGATCGGCCCATGCTCTGGCACGGCAGCCATCCGGTGTGGATGGCTGCCACAACAGGTTGCCGTTGTGAGCGGCCCCAGGATGGTGCCCCTCTGGAAGCCCTGGCCCGCCGTCTGCGGGCCCTGCTCGCCTGATCTGATCAGCGGCTGGCGGTGAGGTCGGCCTGGTCGGTCACGGCTCCCTTGCTGCTGCTGCTCACCAACCGTGCGTACTTGCCCAGCACGCCCGTGCGGTAGCGGGGCTCGGGCTTCACCCAGGAGGCGCGGCGCAGGGCGATCTCGGTCTCAGGCACATTCAGCTGGATCAGCAGCTGGTTGGCATCCACCGTGATGCTGTCACCCTCCTGCACGAGGCCGATGGTGCCGCCCACGGCGGCCTCGGGTGCCACATGGCCCACCACCAGACCGAAGGACCCGCCGGAGAAGCGGCCGTCGGTGATCAGGGCCACCGAATCGAGCAACCCCTGGCCCACGATCGCGGCGGTGGGGCTGAGCATTTCGCGCATGCCGGGTCCGCCGACGGGGCCCTCCTGGCGCACCACCACCACATCGCCGGGCTTGATCTGCTTGTCGAGGATCGCGGCCAGGCAGGTCTCCTCGCTCTCAAACACCCGTGCCGGGCCAGTGATCACCGGGTTCTTCACCCCGCTGATCTTGGCCACGGCCCCCTCCTCAGCCAGGTTGCCCTTGAGGATGGCCAGGTGCCCCTTGGAATAGAGCGGGTTGGAGAGCGGGCGGATCACATCCTGGTCAGCGGGGGGCTCGGAGGGCACAGCGGCGAGCACCTCCCGCAGGGTCTTGCCCTCAATGGTTTTGCAATCGCCGTGCAGCAGACCGGCATCCAGCAGCAGCTTCATCACCTGGGGGATGCCGCCGGCCCGGTGCAGATCCACCGTCACGTAGCGCCCGCTCGGCTTGAGATCACAGATCACCGGCACCCGCTGGCGGATCGCCTCGAAATCCTCGATCGCCAGATCCACTCCGGCGGTGCGGGCCACGGCCAGCAGATGGAGCACCGAGTTGGTGGAGCCGCCTACCGCCATGATCACGGCGATGGCGTTTTCAAAGGCCTCCCGCGTCATCAGGTCGCGGGGGCGAATGTCGGTCTCGATCGCCTGGGCGAGCACCTCGGCACTGCGGGCGGCGCTGTCGGCCTTCTCCGCATCCTCGGCCGCCATGGTGGAGCTGTAGGGCAGGCTCAGCCCCATCGTTTCGAAGGCGGCGCTCATCGTGTTGGCCGTGAACATGCCGCCACAGCTGCCCGCCCCGGGACAGGCGTTCTTCTCAATGGCGGTGAGCTGCTGCTCGTCGATCTGGCCGCCACTGAACTGACCCACCGCCTCAAAGGCGCTCACCACCGTGAGATCGCAGGCCCCCAGCTTGCCGGGCTTGATCGTTCCCCCATACACGAAGATCGAGGGAATGTTCATGCGGGCCATGGCGAGCATGGCTCCCGGCATGTTCTTGTCGCAGCCGCCGATGGCCAGCAGGCCATCCATGCTCTGGCCGTTGCAGGCGGTCTCGATCGAGTCGGCGATCACCTCCCGGCTCACCAGGGAGTATTTCATCCCCTCCGTGCCCATCGAGATGCCATCGCTCACAGTGATGGTGCCGAACATCTGCGGCATGGCACCCGCCTGGTGCGCCGCCTCTTCGGCTCGCCGGGCGAGGTCGTTCAGCCCCAGGTTGCAAGGCGTGATGGTGCTGTAGGCATTGGCGATGCCGATGATCGGCTTGCTGAAGTCGCCATCGCCGAAACCCACAGCCCGCAGCATGGCGCGGTTGGGGGAACGCTGAACCCCCTGGGTGATGGCGGTGGAGCGGAGCATGGGCAAGCGAACGGGCGCAGGTTTCAACCTACCGAGGCGCCGAGGAGCTCAGGCATCAGCCCTGGGGTTGCAGCTGCTCCAGCTGGCGCCGCACCGCCTCGATCTGCTGGTTGAGTTCATGCACTTTCTGGTGCAGTTGGCGCTCCTGCTGCGGTCCGCTGGCATCGGTGCCATCCAGCGGGTCGCCGCCGCTCTGGAGGCGTGAAAGACGCAGCCTTCGCTGCTGCTGCTCAAGGGTGCGCCGGCGTTCCGCCTCGGCCAACAACCACCAGGCCAGACCAGCAGCCCCGATCACGGCACCGGCCAGCAAACTGCCGAGCGCGCCGCTGCCATCGGATCCGGATCGCTCAGCCATGGAAACGCCGCTCAGAGGTTGCTGGAGGTCTCGAGCCTAGGCAGGGCCGGAGCCGGCTTCCACACCAGTTCCCCCGAACAGACGCTCGCCCACGGCACCGATACCAGGGGAGATGCGCCCGGTCTCGGTGAGATCGGCATCGATGCAGGCGGTGTGCAGGGTGAGATCGGGGAACGACTCCCCCAGCTGGTGCAGGCCCGGACTGGCCACCAGGGTGGTGATCACCCGCACGCGCTCGCCGCTCAGTCCCCGATCAGCCAGGGCATGCAGCAGGCGACGCAGGCTGGTGCCGCTCGCCACCTCCGGGGCAAAGACGAGCACACCACTGCGGGCGTCGAGCTGCTCCGGTAACCGGGGATCGCTGGGCTCCAGGTGCAGCACCCGCGTGTTCGGCAACACCGGGCGTGCGCCGTTCCAGAGGCCAAGAGCGGAAACGCCCAGCACGCAGGCCAGGATCGGCACACTGCCGTCCACCACCTGGCCGTTGCTGCGGCCCAGGTCGGTCTCGAGCTCCACGGAGCGATGGGGCAGCCACTGACGCAGGGCCTCGTAGGTGAGCCAGCGGCCCAGTTCCTCGGTGGCGGTGGCATACAACGGGACTGGCGTATGGCGGTCGCGCAGCACGCTCAGCCAGTGCCCGATCAGGGGATGGGGGGGAACCACCACCCGCAGGGTCATCGCCATGGTTGCCATAACTTGTCAGACCAACCTAGGGCTGTACCCATGGCCGGACTGTTGCGCCGTCTGCTTCTCCACGGCATGACGATCGCCCTGATGACGGCCCTGCTGGGGCTGCCCTTGCCGGGATGGCAGGACCCTGCGCTGGCCATCACCGCGCCCGAACTGCGCGGGCAGCGGGCCCTGCAGGAGCTCCAGCCCGACATGCACGGCCGGAAGCTCCAGCAGGCTGAATTTCTCAAGGCATCCCTCGCGGGCTACGACTTCAGCGGTGCCGATCTGCGCGGTGCCGTGTTCAACGGCAGTGATCTCTCCGGCGCCAATCTCGCCGCCGCCGACCTGGGCGATGTGGTCGCCTACGCCACCCGCTTTGACGACACCGATTTGCGCGGGGCGATCCTGCGCAACGGCATGTTGATGCAGAGCCACTTCAAGGGCGCACAGATTGAGGGGGCTGATTTCACCGATGCTGTGCTGGACCTTCCAGAGCAGAAAGCCCTCTGCAAGCGGGCCTCAGGGGCCAATCCAATCACCGGGGTAACGACCCGGGACAGCCTTGCCTGTCGCTGACGGCGGCAGCATCCCGGCGGCTGGCTTACAGTCTATTTGCGGTTCTGGGGGGGATCAGCCTCCAGAGGAAACGGGGAAAGACCGGCGGACATCCGGCGCTGTCCCGCAGCTGTGAAGAGTCGACCCCCGGGGTGGCTCCAGTCAGAACGCCCGCCGCCTGTCACTCCCTTCGACGAGGATCGATATTGAGATCACGTTTCGCTGCCGCTCCGCTTGCTGCGGCGGTGGCCAAGGCTGCTCTGCCTGTGCTGGCCCTTGGTCTGTTCCACCCCCCGGTGCTGGCGCACCATCCCTTCGGCATGGGTGAAGGTGCCGAGCTCAACGGCTGGCAGGGCGTGCTCAGCGGCATCGGTCACCCGCTCCTTGGGCCTGACCACCTGCTCTTCCTGGTGGCCCTGACGTTCGTGGGGCTGAACCGCCCGCGGACCTGGGTGCTGCCCCTGCTGGCTGCAGGGCTGGCTGGCAGTGCCCTCTCCCTGCTTCTCCCCCTCGCCCCTGCCACCGCCCCCTGGGCCGAGGCGCTGGTGGCGTTGAGCCTGGCGGCGGCCGGCCTGATGACGCTCTCGGCCCTGCCGGCAGCCTGGCTGCTGCCCCTGTTCGGCCTGCACGGCTATCTCCTGGGGGGCACCATCGTCGGCGCCGAGCCCACCCCCCTGGCGACGTACTTCCTCGGCTTGCTGCTGGGCCAGGGGGCTGTGCTCCTTGCGGTCACCGGGCTGTCCCAATCGGTGGTGAAGGCCCTGGGCCGCGATGGCCGGCGCCTGGCGGCCGGAATCTGGATCGGTCTGGGCTGCGCGTTTGCCTGGATGGCCCTGGTCGCCTGATCTGCATCAGTCCCCTCCCATGACCCCAAATCTGAACAGGCCCGCGGGCCGCTTGCCCGTCACGGTGGTGACGGGCTTCCTCGGAGCTGGCAAGACCACCCTGCTGCGTCACCTCCTGCTTCAGAGCGGTCAGCGGCTGGCTGTGCTGGTCAATGAGTTTGGTGAGGTGGGCATCGACGGTGATCTGCTGCGCAGCTGTGGTTTCTGCCCGGAGGAGGAGCTGGAAGGCCGGCTGGTGGAGCTGGCCAATGGCTGCCTGTGCTGCACCGTGCAGGACGAGTTTCTGCCAACGATGCAGGCCCTCCTTGAACGGGCTGACCAGCTCGACGGCATCGTGGTCGAGACCAGCGGCCTCGCCCTCCCGGAACCCCTGCTGGCCGCCTTCCGCTGGCCGGAGATCCGGAGCCGGACCTGGGTAAACGGCGTCGTCACGGTGGTTGATGGCGAGGCCCTGGCAGCCGGTGCAGTGGTCTCAGATCCCGAGGCTCTGGAGGCCCAGCGCCAGGCCGACCCAAGCCTTGACCATGCCGCTGCCATTGATGCCCTGTTCGCGGAACAGCTCGGCTGCGCTGATCTGGTGCTGGTGAGTCGGGCAGACCGGCTGGAGCCCGACGCTCTGGAGGGTGTGGCCGTGAGCCTGCGGGAGAGCGTGAGGGCCGGTACACCCGTTCTGCCCATGGCTCGCGGTGCCATTGACCCCCAGCTGGTGATCGGTCTGGCCACCAACCCAGCCACGGAGGACCCGGGCCGACGCGATTCGCACGAGGCCGATCACCATCATCACGACCACGACCACGACCACGATCACCACGACCACACCCACGTGGAGATGGAGTCGGTTGTGCTGCGCGTCCCTGGGGTCTTTGCCCGCCAGCAGCTGGAACAGGCCCTGCCTGACCTCGTGCGTCGCCATGGCCTGATCCGGGTCAAGGGGCGTCTCTGGCTACCTGGAAAGGCCAGACCGTTGGAAATCCAGGCCGTCGGTCCTCGACTGGACAGCTGGTTTGCCGATCAGGGAGCAGAACGGGTGGCTGCCCCTGGCCTTGAGCTTGTGCTCCTGGGCTTTTCCCTCGATCCCGAAGCCCTGCGCACGGCTTTCACGGCGCTGCTGCTGGATCCCGTATCCCCTTGATGCACGATTAATCGAGGGGGATCTCCCCCTGGGCACACACGCCATCCCAACAGAGCGTCGTCTCCTCCCGCCAGCGGGGTTGCACCGGCACCCAGTTGGTCCTTGCTGTGCGCATGCGAATGCTGCCCTTCCCATCGTGCTGGAAAGCGAATTCCTCTTGGCCCACCACCAGGGTCCAGCGTTCCCCCAGGCTCTGCACCCGCATCTGGCAGTTCAGCCAAGGGCCCCCCTGCACCTGGCAGCGCAGGGGCGGCGGATCCGCCAGGGACTGTGCCATCGCCGATGCCGGCATAGCCAGGCTCAGCAAGGCCAGGCCTGAGAGGAACGCGACAGCCATGGCTGGTCGGCAGGGCTCCTCTTCAACCTGACCAGGCCGCCGGGTCGTGGACCTGTGGGCTGCCAAGATTTAACAAGCCTCCCCCTGCCCAGGTGCCTCTTTTCCAAGCTCGCGTCCAGGTCTCCCTGCGACCGTCGGTCCTTGATCCAGCCGGTGAGGCCACCCGCGCTGCTGCGGCCCGCCTCGGTGTTTCCGGTGTGAAAACCCTCCGGATCGGCAAGGCGATCGAGCTGGAGCTGGAGGCTCCCGATCAGGCCACGGCCCAAGCCCAGGTGGAGCTGCTCAGCGACCGGCTGCTGGCCAACCCGGTGATCGAGGACTGGTCGCTGCAGATCAGCGAAGCCTCGGCTGAGGGGCAGGCATGACGGTTGGCGTGGTGGTGTTCCCCGGCTCCAACTGCGACCGGGACGTGCGCTGGGCTCTGGAGGGTTGCCTCGACATCCCTGTGCGTTTCCTCTGGCACGAGGAGCGTGATCTCAGCGGACTCGACGCCGTGGTGATTCCCGGGGGCTTCAGCTACGGGGATTATCTGCGTTGCGGCGCCATTGCCCGCTTCTCCCCGGTGCTGGAGAGTGTGCGCACCTTTGCCGAGGGCGGCGGCCCGGTGCTGGGCGTCTGCAACGGCTTCCAGGTGCTCACGGAAATGGGCCTGCTGCCAGGCGCCCTCACCCGCAATGCCAGGCTTCATTTCCTCTGCGAGGGGGCGGCCCTCACCGTTCAGCCGGCCCACTGCCACTGGTTGCAGGGTTATGGGCCCGGCGAATCGATCACCCTGCCCATTGCCCACGGGGAAGGCCGCTACCAGTGCAGTCCCGACCTGCTGGCTGAGCTGGAACTGGGTGGCCAGGTCGTGTTGCGCTACCAGGCCAATCCCAATGGATCGGTGGGTGACGTGGCGGGCCTCACGAATGCCGCGGGCAACGTGCTCGGGCTGATGCCCCATCCCGAACGGGCCTGCGATCCGGCCACGGGTGGTCTGGATGGTCGTCGCCTGCTGGCCTCGATCCTCGGCTGAGATCCCTCCTCCACCGTTGCTGTTCTTCAGCGCTTGAGGCGGCTGCGGCGGTGGTAGGCGGGATCAGGGTTCGCTGCCTGCAACTGGCGGATGGCCTCGATTGCGAGGCCAGCGAGGCCTCCGGCCGCACCCACCAGCCGGCGAAGCCAGCGCAACTCCTGAGGGTCGATGGTGTTGGGGGTGTTGGCGACGATCGACTCCAGAAACAGACCGACGCACCAGCCGATCGCCACGCCCACCAGCAGGGCGGTCACCACCTTCCGGCCGCTCATGGGCCGGGGCCGGAGTGGCGGTGGGTTCTGCTGGGAGCCCGGCACGGTCATGGGAGAGGACGAGGGAGCATCCGAGGCATGCAGTGGGTCGCATGAAAGCCTTGCATGGGGCCTCTGTTCAGCCCCCCGTCGATTCGGAGCCGGAGAGCGGCACTTCCGGATTGCCACCCACCAGGGTCTTGACCACCACGTAGAAGACGGGCACCACCAGCAGCGAGAGCACGGTGGCCACCAGCAGTCCCCCGAAGACCACCGTGCCGAGGGAGGCCTGACTGCGGGCACCTGCTCCGCTGGCCAGCACCAGGGGCAGGAAGCCGAACAGGGAAGAGATGGCGGTCATGATGATCGGCCGCAGGCGGGATCGCGCCGCATCCCGGGCGGCTTCGATGGCAGTGGCACCTGCGGCCATGCGTTGGTTGGCCAGGTCGACGATCAGAATCCCGTTTTTGGCGGCTAGGCCGATCAACATCACCAGACCCACCTGGGCGTAGATGTTCAGCACCTCTCCGCGGACAGCCAGGAAGATCAAGGCCCCCAGCATTGCGGTGGGCACCGTCATCAGGATGATCAGGGGGTCTGCATAGCTCTCGTACTGAGCGGCTAGCACCACATACACCACCAGGATGCCCAGGGCGAAGATCACAATGGCCAGGGAGCCGGCCTTCACCTCTTCACGAGAGATTCCCGTCCAGTCGAACCCAAGGCCCTGCAGCGATTGGGAGTCAAAGATCCTGCGCATGGCGTTGATCGCCTGGCCGGAGCTGTTGCCTGCTGCCGGTTCGCCCTCGATCTTGATCGAGCGGTAGAGGTTGAAGTGGGGGATCACGTTGGGCCCTTCAATGGGACGCACACGGAAGAACTCCGAGAGCTGGATCTGTTCCCCCTTGTTGTTGCTGACATAGAGCGTCTTGAGACGCTCTGGGGTGGCACGGCTGGCGTCGTCGGCCTGCACAAACACCCGCCGCACCTTGCCATCCTGGAAGGTGTCATTGACATAGAGACCCCCGAAGTTCACGCTGAATGAGCGCATGGCGCTGCCAAAGTCCACGCCCAGGGAAGCCAGGCGATCGCGATCCACGTCGATGGCCAGCTGCGGTGCCGAGGGTGAAAACTGGGTACGCACCGGCGGTGTGCGGCTGAAGGTCGGGTCGCCATTGGCAGCCCGGATGAGCTGGCCGGAGGCCTCAGAGAATTCCGGCAGGTCGTAGCGCCCTCCACTGCGATCGAGGAGCTGGAATTCGAAACCTCCTGACTAGCCGTAGCCGGGAATGGCGGGAGGCTCGATCACCACAACCCGTGCATCCTGGATCTCGGCTGCAAATCTGCGGTTCAGGCGCTGGGTGATGGCACCCACGGCCTGGTCTCGGGAGGCACGGTCATCCCAGTGCCGGGTGCCGAAGAAAAAGAGGCCTTTGTTGGGAGCATTGCCATCAAAGCTGGCTCCGCTGAACAGGGAGGCGGCCGTGATGTCCTCTTCATCCCGCAGAATGGCGCCGACCTGGTCGTTGATGCGCTGTGTGACCTGAATTGATCCGCCATCGGGAGCCTGCACGATGCCGAGGGCATAGCCTTGATCTTCGATGGGAACAAAGCCACTGGGGATGGCGCGGAAGGCCACTCCAGTGAGCAGGATTCCCCCCGCGAGCACTGTCATGACGAGCCCTCGCCGGTGCAGAACCCACTCCAGAAGGCCGTGATACCCACCCTCCAGTTGGCCATACAGGGCATTGAATCGCCGGAAAATGGATGGAGTGAACCATCCCGCCGCAATCCCGAGGGCTGTGAAGAGGAGCACGGGAATGGGCCGTTCCACCCCGGCCAGCAGCAGGCCACTCACGGCACCGCCGACCACGCAGGGCAGACGCAGGGGGAGACCGGTGATCAATTTGGCGAGATAGCCCACCAGAAGTCCGATGCCCACAGCCATCAGGGTTCCCAGTACTCCAGTCCAGCCCGCCATCAAGCCATAGATGAAGCCAATCGCACCACCTGCAATGGCATAGGTGCGACGTGAAGGAGGCTCACCGGGATTGGCCAGAAGCAGGGCCGAAAGCATCGGAGAGAAGGTGAGTGCGTTGAAGGTGGAGATGGCGACTGAAAAGATGATTGTTGCTGCAAACTGTTTGTAGATGGTGCCCGTGGCACCCGGGAAAAACAGCACCGGTAGGAACACTGCAAACAGCACAACTGACGTCGCGATGACAGCACTGAACAGCTCCTCCATCGTGCCCATGGCAGCCTGTACGGCGCTGACACCCCCCTGGGCTTTTTTGGTTGAGGTGTCTTCAATCACTGTGATGGCGTCATCCACGACAAGGCCTGTGGCCAGAATCAGTCCGAACAGGGTGAGCTGGTTCAGCGAGAAGCCAAGAGCGTTGACGAGAGCGAAGGTGCCTACGAGGGCGACGGGAATGGCGATGCCGGGAACCAGGGTTGCTTTCCAGTTCTGCAGAAACAGAAACAGGATAAGCACTACGAGCATCACGGCATCACGCAGGGAACCAAGCACCCCCTTGATCGATGCGTTGATGAAGTCGGTGCTGTCATAGATCTTTTCCATCTTCAGTCCTACCGGCATCACCGACTGGAAGTCGTCCAGCACTTTCTTGATGCCCGCCGAGGTGCGCAGAGCGTTGGTGCCACTCAGCTGGTAAACCGCCATCCCAACGGAAGGAACCCCTCGGATATCCGTGGCCGTGAGGGCGTAATTCTCACCACCCAGTGAGGCTCTGCCCACATCGCGTAAACGCAGAATGCCGCCATCAGGCGTAGTACGAATGATAAGGTCGTTGAATTCCTCTTCGCTGACCAATCGACCTTTCAGCTGAACGGTAAACGTGAATTCCTGACCCTTCAGCGCAGGCTCTCCTCCCACTTGTCCGGCCGGCACCAGGCGGTTCTGACTGCTCAGGGCTTCAACCACATCGTTGGAGGTGAGACCAAAGGCGGTGAGCTTGTCGGGATCGAGCCAGAGACGGAACGCCAGCTTTCTCTCGCCGAAGTAGGTGAGGTCTCCAACGCCGGGGATTCTGCGGATTGCATCGGTCAGGTTCTGGTCGAGCAAGCCGCTGATGGTCTCGGCGGAATATGTGAACTTCTCGGGATCCTCGCTGACAAAGTTGTATACGAGTAGGATGTTATTGGAGGCCTTGTTGACAACAACACCTGACTGCCTCACCTCGTCCGGCAGGGACGGGTTTGCCAGAGAAACCCTGTTCTGAACATTGACCTGGTTGATATCACCGTTGGTGCCGCTGGCGAAGGAGACGGTGATTTCACTCCGTCCGTCAGCTGAGCTGCTGGACGTGATGTAATCCATGTTCTCGACGCCATTGATCTGCTGCTCCAGCACATTGGTAACGCCCTGCTCCACGGTGACTGCATCAGCCCCGCCGTAGAGTGCACTGACATTGACCGTTGATGGTGCAATATCCGGCAGGTTCTCAACAGGGAGTAGCGGGATTGAGATCAGCCCTGCAATCACGATGATCAGGCTGCACACAGTGGTGAGGACAGGCCTGACGATGAAATTATTCGAAGGAGACACAGGTGCTGTTGGGTGATCCTTGCGGAGTGTGATGCGGAGTGCGAATGAATTTCAATTCGCTTTCACAGGCATGCCGTGCCGGAGATTGATCAGATTGGATGTGATCACCCTGGCATCGGGATCGAGGCCTCCCAGCACGGGGTAGCGCTGGTTCTGGAGCGCACCGAGCTTCAACGGGGTCTGCAGCGCCAACGGCGTTTCGCCGGGCATGCGGGCGAGAGGCTCGAGGTTGACCCGTCCCGGATTGCGGCGCAGCTCCGCCAGGGTGCCCAGACGGAACACAAAGGTCTGACCAGACTGCTGCGTGACCGCGGCAAAGGGCACCGACGGCTGCACCCTCTCATCAAGGATCAGCTGGGTCCGGGTGCGCAGTCCCGTGCGCAGCATCTTCTCCGCGTTGTCGAACTCGGCTTTGACGAGGAGGGTCTGGGTATTGCTGCTCACTCCAGGATCAATGGAGCGCACGGGTGCCTGGGCCATCGGACGGCCATTCGCCGGATCCATCAGCACCACGGTCTGTCCAGGGCGCAAGCGCCCGGTGAAGACAGCAGGTACCTCCACCCGGGCCAGCAGGCGGTTGTTGCGGATGATGCTGGTGAATGGCTGGCCGGCCGTGATCACGTCGCCCACCTTCACGGACACGTCGCCGACTGTTCCGCTGATCGGTGCCCTCAGGTCTCGGAAGCCCAGGTCAGCTTCGCTGGCGATCAGTTGCTGGCGGGACGCCACATACCGTTGTCTGAGCTCATCCCGCTGGATCGCGCTGGCGGCCCCCTGCTTCACCAGGAATTCGTAGCGCTGATAGTTGAGGCGATTGGTTTCGACCTCAGCCTTGAGCCGTGCCACGTCAGCCCTGGCCTGGGTTTGGTCGAGCACCAGCAGCAACTGCCCCGCCTGCACCGGATCACCCTGGCGAACGCGCAACTGCTCGATGCGTCCGCCCGCCTGGGCAGCCAGAGAGACCTCATCTAGCGCTTCGAGAGTGCTGACGGTCTCCACGACGTCCCGGAAGATTCCAGTCTGGACCGGTTGGGTCTGCACCGGCAATGGACCTCGAGCCGAGCCAGCGCCGGAGTCTGCGCCCTTGCACGCCGCCAGGGGCAGGGTCAGGGCGAGGGCAAGCGGACCAACGAACCGGTACCGCGAAGACCGGGGGTCGACAGGGGAAGCCATGGCGTGATCAGACCTGAAGGCAGGAGGGAGCGGTCACGGACCAGGCAGCCGGAACTGGACGGGCAACCATAGCCAGAGCAGGCAAGGGCGCACTGCAGCGGGAACCTCCCGTCGCGCCCCCTGACGGCCATGAAAAATGGGGGGCGCATGCCCCCCGGTTCCCTGGTGGTGTGGGCCTGGGTCCAGGCTCAGTTCACGGCGGCGAAGAAGTCCTTCGACTTCACCGGATCCGGGTTCATGGTCTTGTCGCCGGGCTGCCAGTTGGCGGGGCACACCTCATCGGGATGGCTCTGCACATATTGGAAGGCTTGCAGCAGACGCAGGGTCTCGTCGACGCTGCGGCCCACGGGCAGGTTGTTGATCGTGCTCTGCATGATCACCCCCTCGGGATCGATAATGAACAGGCCGCGCAGGGCAACGCCGGCTTCCTCATCGAGCACTTCGTAAGCACGTGCGATCTCCTTCTTGAGATCGGCCACGAGCGGGTAGGCGATGTCACCGAGACCGCCGTTCTTGCGCTCGGTCTGCACCCAGGCGAGGTGAGAGAACTGGCTGTCCACCGACACGCCCAGCACTTCGCAGTTGCGGCTGGTGAACTCGCTGATGCGGTCGGAGAAGGCGGTGATCTCCGTGGGGCACACGAAGGTGAAGTCGAGCGGATAGAAGAACAGCACCACGTACTTGCCGCGGTACTGGCTCAGCGAAACCGTTTTGAACTCCTGATCCACCACGGCGGTGGCGGTGAAATCGGGGGCCTGCAGACCGACGAGGCGGGACATGCTCGGGGGAAGTGGGTGGACTGGACGACCGGTATCGGCTGGGGGAGGCAGGTCGATGGGCCTTGCGGGCAGCACCTGACGGGTTCAGGCGGGCAGACGGTGGAGAACATCCGAACCTTCCGCACCGTTGGGGCCTATGGGAACCCAGGGACCCTGACCCTGCAGGCTGACCGAGCCGATCGAGGCGACTCGGCAGCTCAAACTCGGACCGACTACCAGTTGACGGTGACAACTTATCACGGGTGCTTGCTTCCTGAGGGCTGCCCCTGCCTCCAGGTCTGGGCAGGGTGGAGGATGGGGTGGTTGCAGGGATGCGGACGTGCGTCAGAACTGGCACCGCGGGCTCGACCGACACATGGGCGAGGGGCGACGGGAAACCGCCTGGGATCCGGCAGTGCTGCGCAAGTACAACACCACCAGCCATTTTCGCCTGCTCAATCAGCTGCGCACCGAACTGCGTGACAAGCCTCTCGTCCGCCCGGGGGAAGGCGAGCGGATTGGCGATGTCAATCGCAGCAAGGGCCTGATTCGTGCCATGGAGGCCCGCCAGGGGCGCAGTCGAGCAGCCTCGTCCTGACCGTTTCCCATCCATGCTCCGCCAGCGCGCGACCCCCTACCCCCACTGGGAGTTCACCCATCCCACGCTTGGCGACCAGCTGAGGCTCCTGCCGGAGCGGGGAGGCCTGGTGAGTGGTTGGCGCTGTGCCGGTCGTGAAGTCCTCTATCTGGACGTCGAGCGGCTGGCCGACCCGGCGCTCTCGGTGCGTGGTGGCATCCCCGTGCTCTTCCCCATCTGCGGAGGCCTTCCACCAGAGCGTTCAGGCTTGGCGCAGCACGGATTCGCCAGGGACCAGGCCTGGAGCCTCACAGCCCTTGATGAAGAGGATGGCGTGTTGCTGGAGCTCGCCGACAGCCCCGAAACCCTGGCGGTCTATCCCCATCCGTTCCGTCTGCGGATGGCAGTGCAGCTCCAGCCAGGCGCGCTGGCGATTGCCTTGCAGGTGCTGAATCCTGGATCCGCTCCCCTGCCCTTCTGCTTCGGGCTCCACCCCTACTTTGCGGTGAGCTCCCTGGATGCGGTGCATCTGGAGGGCCTTCCCCCGCAGGTGATCGACCAGACCACGCTGGCCCCCGCAGAGCGTGACAGCCTTCTTAATGCCCTGCCGCAGGGCATCGACCTGCTGGCGGAGCCCAGGGACTGCGTGCGGCTCCAGGACCGGGGCTGGGGTACCGAAGTCAGTCTCGAGACCACGGCTCCCCTCGATCTGGCTGTCCTGTGGACTGATCCTCCCCGCCCGATGGTCTGCCTCGAGCCCTGGACGGCGCCCCGCGGAGCCCTTCTCAGCGGTGAGCGACTCCTGGTGGTGGAGGCAGGCGCCAGCCTCACGCTGCGGACCCGCTTTGGCGTGCACACCCGCTGACACAGAGACCTGCTACTGAGAATCGCTTGCAAAAGGCTCGCGGGTGGCCTACGTTGAGAGCAATTCGCAACAAGCACGCGAGATCGGGATGGGCTTCCGTTTCCTGCCAGACGATTCCGTCGCAGCCGTTCGTGTGCCAGCGGGGCAGACCGTGCTCCTCGACTCCGGCCTGCGCAGCAGCCAGGGTGCGGTGGCGGCCTCCGTTGAGGTGCTTGAAGGGGTGGCCCGGGTCTACTGCCCCTGTGAGGAGACCGAGGGGATGACCATCGCCTTCCTCCAGGCAGGTGACCACCTCCGCACCGATCGGCTCTGCAGCGACGGCGTCTGCGTGGAGGCGCTCACCCCCCTGTGTTTCCGCACCTCCACCACTGTTCAGGAGGGCGAAGGGTTTGATGCCGTCAATGAGTGGACCCTCCAGCTGTTGCGCATTCGCCACCTCGGCAGTGCGGAGCAACGGTTGCACGCCCTGTTTGCACTGTTGGCGACCCGTCTGGGGCGGCGTTGCGGCGAGTGGTGCGACCTTCCCTTCCGTCTCACCCATGAACGGATCGGGGAGCTGATCGGCACCACCAGAGTGACCACCACCCGGTTGATCTCCCGCTTCAGGGCGGCGGAGATGATTCGGGTGCCCAGTGGTGAACCTGGGCTCCATCTCGCCCCAGCCCTTGTGGATTCAGCCCCCCTTGCGGCCTGATGGGTCCGCTGCCGGCCGTTCCCACGCCAACCGCTCATCACGCCAACTGGCCGGATCCTCGATGGGTTCGAGATGCGTGATCACATCGGTGCGCGGCAAGATCAGTTCGATCTCCTGTTCCAGTTGGTCGCAGATCCGATGTCCATCGGCTACTGACCAGTCCCCCGGCACCAACACGTGCAGGGACACAAAGCGCCGGGAGCCCGCCACTCTGCCCTTGACGGCATGAAAGGCCAGGCCTGCGTTGCGATGGCGATCCAGGACGTGCTCCAGCCGCGCCTGTTCCTCCGCCGGCAGGGCCCGATCCAGCAGCCCTGAGGCCGTTTCCCGCAACAGGCCCCAACCGGTGCCCACGATGTTCAGGGCCACGGCGATGGCGATCAGCGGGTCGAGGATCTGCAGCCCAGTGATCTGCACGAGGGCCAGGCCAGCCACCACGCCCACGGAGGTCCAGACGTCGGTGAGCAGGTGGTGGGCATCAGCCCTGAGGCCGATGGAGTCAAAGCGGCGGGAGGCCCTGAGCAGGGTCCAGGCCACCAGGGCGTTGATGGCTGTGGCCAGCAGGGTGAGCGCCATGCCGGATCCCAGGTCCGCCAGAGGTTCCGGCTGGGCCAGTCGGCCGGCTGCGGCCTGAATGATGGCCACGGCCGCCACCAGGATCAGACCGCTCTCCACCCCGCTGGAGAAGTACTCGGCCTTGGAGTGGCCGAAAGGATGTTCCGCGTCAGCAGGCTTGGCCGCCAGGGAGAGGGCCCAGAACGCCATGCACGCTGCCGCCAGATTCACCGTGGACTCCAGGGCATCGGAGAGCAGACCCACCGAACCGGTTGCCGACCAAGCGGCAAGCTTCAGCAGGGCGGTGAGCACCGCCGCGCTGATCGAGAGCAAGGCGTAGGCACGCGGGGTGCGAAAGGCGAGCTGGAGCACGGGCTGAATGGGCAGCATCTGAAGCCTGAGGGCTCCGGGGCCCAGTCTCGCCAGCCAAGGCCAGCACTCAACGCAAACCCAGGAGTTCTTCCCAGCTGGGCTTGTTCGGTAGCGCGATGGTGAAGGTGAGGGGCAGTGCTGGGGCGCTGGGGCAGGTCCCATCGGGCGATGCCGTCCTGGCCTCCCCCTCGACGCGGGGCGGCGCGTCCATCACCACCACCGGCATCGGGCCTGAGGGTTGGGCTGGCATCAGTGCCATCGCTCCGCAATGGGCGTGGGTGCAGTGAGCGTGCTGCAGATACGGCTGCGCGGCTGTCGTCCACCTCACATCAACGTGGTGCCCTCTGCGACGCCGGTGCCCGCGTGCTCTGTGAAGGAGTGCTGCGCGGCCTGAACCCAAAAGCGAATTTGAATGGAAGCCCGTTGTCAGCGGATCCTGGCGGTTCCATGGTGTGGGCATGCACACATCCGACAGACCGATCGGCCTCAGTCTCGCGGCGCCGCCTGTGGGGTTGCGCAGCGTTCAGCAGCAGGTGCTCGTGATGACCCCACGGTCTCTGGGGGATGCCCGTCTGGTGCTCCAGGCCATCCGTGAACAGCAGACCGTCGTGGTGAATGCGGCCTGGTTGGAGGATGCCCCTGGGCAGCGCTTGATTGATTTCGTCTGTGGTGGCCTGGAGGCTCTCGACGGCCAGGTGCTGCGCATCGATGAAGAGGTCTTCCTCTTCGCTCCCCGCACCGCGCGATTGGCGGCTCCTGCTCCGGAGGGATGAGCCGGATCGGCAACCCGAACGATCGGGGTGCGCGGGGTTTTTCTGTTACCCCTGGATGGCGTGAACAGGTCTGGCATCAAGGATGGTGGGTGAGCACCGCCTGAACGCCCTGTTGCCATGAGCGCTTGGTTGTTCAAAGCAGGTGACCAGGAGCACGTGAGTTGCTCCGGGAGTGGGAAAAGATCGAAACCACTGCAGGTGATTTCTGTCTCACATCACAATGGCTCGGGGGAGACTTGAACTCCCGACCTTGGGGTTATGAATCCCACGCTCTAACCAGCTGAGCTACCGAGCCGCGGCAAATGGAGTGTATCAGGCGCGGGGAGGGAGGAAATTCAGGGGATTGGCCGCCCCATTGCCGGCGGGATGGATTTCGAAGTGCAGGTGCGGGCCCGTGCTGCGACCCGTGCTGCCCATCAGGGCGATCACGCTGCCCTGGAGCACTTCCTGGCCGGCACTAACCATCAGGCGGCTGTTGTGGGCGTAGAGCGAACGGCTGCCATCGGGATGCTGGAGGGTGACCAGGTAGCCGAAGCCGCCGTCGTGCCAGCCGGAGAACACCACCCGACCCGTGCGCGCCGCCAGGATCGGAGTGCCGACATTGTTGGCGACGTCGATGCCGCGATGCATCCGGCCCCAGCGCCAGCCGTAGCCGGAGGTGAACACCCCACGGGTTGGCCAGATCCAGGTCTGGCTGTCATTGCTGCCGAAGTCTCCCTGGCCGAAGCCCGGTTGGTCTGGCCAGCTGAGACCGCCACTGGTGCTGGGACGGAGACCCAGCACGGCACGCTGCCGGGGGGGCGCTGACTGCACCAGCTGGATCTCGGTGCCCGCCACCAGGCGAGCGGTGTCCAGACCGGGATTGAGACGCAGGATCTCCTGCATGGTGGTGCCGTAGCGCTGGGCGATCTTCAGGAGGGTGTCGCCCAGTCGTACGACGCCCATGGTCTGAACCGGCGGGGGAGCCTGGAGCGGTGGCGGGGTGCGACGCAGCTGGGTGGTGTCGAGGGCAGCCAGCTGCTTGGCGTAGCGGCTCTGCTGGCTGGGCAGCACAAGCCAGTCCCCCTGGCGGAACCGGTGCTGGTCCTCCACATCGTTAAGAGAGGCAAGGGTGCTGCCGCTGAGGCGGAGTTGCCGAGCTAGATCAGGAAGCGCCACGGGCTGACGGACGCGTACCCACATCCGATCTGCACTGGGGGCTGGCAGGGAAGCAAGTTGAACCTCCTCCTCAAGAGGCGGGAGTTCGGGGGCCTGAAAGCCGTTCGAGAAGCCAACCGCCGGTATCGCCGCCGCCAGGGGCAGGGCCAGAGCCAGACCGATTCGCAGAGATTGGCTGGGAGTCAGGCGCGGCTTCATGCAGTGTCCTCAAACAACAGAGCCCGGAGGAGAAGCCCACATCCCCGGACCGCGCAGACAGTAGCGGACTGAACCTGGGGCAGCAAGTTCAGGAGGCACCACCTGTGGTGTGCAACTGTGCTGGGCCGGCTGTCTGGCCCAGTTGCCGCAGGGCTTCGAAGAGCACCACAGCTGCTGCCGACGCCAGATTCAGGCTGCGCACTCCCCCCTCGGGATGGTGCCTGGATCGGGCCATGGGGATTGTGAGTCCCACATCTGCGGTCGCCAGCACCTCCTCGGGCAGGCCATCGGTCTCGCGGCCGAACAGCAGCCAGTCGTCCTCCTGGAAGGCGAAGTCGGTGTAGTCCAGGGGGCTGTGGGCCGAAAGGGCGACCAGGCGTCCCCCCCGCCGGCGGCGCTCCTGCACAAAGACCTCCCAGCTGGCGTGTTCGCTCAGAGGTACGAAAGGCCAGTAGTCGAGGCCTGCACGGCGGAGCTGGCGGTCAGTGATCTCAAACCCAAGCGGGCCGATCAGATGGAGCTCCTGGGCTGTGGCCGCGCAGGTACGAGCGACATTGCCCGTGTTCGGCGGGATCTGGGGCTGAAACAGCACAACGCGGGGCATGGGTGCGGCTTGGCGTCAGGACAGCGGGCCGGAGCCCAGCCCCTCCGGCGCTTCATCCGGCTGGGCGGGTACGGGCTGACTGAGTGTCAGCAGATCAAGGGCGCGACCAGCCACCACGAGCCAAAGGTGTGCGCAGCGACCTCCAATCGCCTCTTCCAGCAGACCGAGACGGTCGCGAAACAGGCCACCGACGGCCGTTGCCGGCACCACGCCCCAGCCCACCTGCTCGCTCACAAGAAGCACCCGGCAGGGGGGTCGCTCAAGGATGTGGAGCAGGGAAGCGCTGGCCTTGGCCCAGCTCTCGCGATCGAGGTGCAGCGCCTGGCTCACCCAGGTCCCGAGGGAGTCGACCAGGGCCAGGTCCCCCGGGCCCAGTCGCTCCAGGGCCCCTGGCAGCTCCAGACCCACCTCATCGCACCGCCAGCTTTTCGGCCGACGTTCGCGGTGGAGTCGCAACCTCTCCTGCCAACTGGGATCGTCTGGCAGAAGCGGACCTGTGGCCAGGTAATGCACCACTGCCGAGGGCTGCCGTGCTGCCAGCTCCGTGATGCGGTGCTCGGCCCAGCGGCTCTTTCCGCTGCGGGCTGGGCCGGTGATCAGCTCCACGGGCATGGGGGCCTCAGCCGCCCCCATTCATGTTGCGGAGGGTGGCCACCGAGGATGGAGACACGCGGTTGAGGTAGCGGAAGATCCAGTATTTGAAGATGGTTGCCAGAACCACCGGGAAGGTGGCAATAAACAACATGATGAAGTTTTCCCTGGCTGGCAGGCCTAGGTGGTGGGCGACCCCATCAAGAAGCACTGTCCAGCCTTCGGGGCTGTGGAAGCCAACAAATATATCCGTGAAGAGAATGATTGTGAAGGCTTTTGCGCTATCACTCAGGCCGTAAACCAGCTCGTCAATGAAGCCGCGAAGCACCTGAATGTCGCGTTTGCCAAGCAGGCACACCAGAACGAATCCAGCCAGTCCAGCCAGATCCGCCAACACATTCTTGATGGCTTCGGTGCTGTCGCCATCGGCCTCGTCCTTCAACTCCCGTGCGCGCTGGGCGAGCTGGGCCTGCAGCTCCTCAGCCGTGGGCAGGGCCTTGCCCTCGAGCAGGGCTGCGAATTCCACTTCGGCCTTGTAGACCCTCAGTTTCTCCACCGCCCGCTCCTCCAGATGGGGCTTTGGATAGCTGATGAAGGCGCTCACAGGGGCATACCGATCCACCAGGGGGCCCATCACGTAGGTGCGGCTGATCTGCTGCACCAGCACCGGCACCAGGATCATCAACAGCAGGATGCGCAGCGACACCAGGGTGGAGTCGCGGCGGCGCCGGAATCCGGCGAGCACATTGGCTTCCGCTTCGGGATCCAGCTGCCGTCGCACCTGGTCCACCACGCCGATCAGGCTGCGGGGAAGAACCTCGGGGCTGCGGCTGATGGCCGGGAGGGTCTGGCGCTTGCTCTTGTCGTAGCGGGCGACCACCGCCTCCACGAGCTGCAACTGACGGCGCTCCTGGCTCGACAGTTCGCCGCGGTGCCCCTCCACCGATTCCAGGCACAGCTGGCAGAGCTCCAGGGCTGCCCGGAACCGACGCAGGAGCTGGGCCTGGCTGGCGCGGGGAATGGCCAGCTCGAGTTCGGGGCGGACCGGCCGGTCGTTGTAGTGCTCGAGCTCGATGCTCTGGATCAGCAGCGCTGCCTCATAGCCCCGCTCCAGATCGTGGCTGATCTGCAGGTCCTGGGCGCGGCCGAAGGCCCCCATCCAATCGCTCAGGCCCATCGGTGCTCAGCGCGAAAAGATCCACCAGGTGGCCATGGGCACGATGGTGCCCGCCACCAGCAGCACCACGACCCAGGTGAGGGCGTTGCTCGACGCCGTTTCCTCCCGGGTGGGCACATTCGTGGGTTGGCTCACCACCTGGGCCACGACCGGTTCGCCCGGATCATCCCCGCCCTGGAGCACGGTGAGCACCCGCTGGATGCCATCGAGGCTGGCCTGGCGGAAGCGGGCCCCCTCGCGAATCGGCAGGGCCATGGTGGTGCGAGCGGTGCTGCGCAGCAGCTCGGGGCTCAGCTGGCCGTCCAGGGAGGGGGTTGCCACCACGGCGGCGGAGTTGGTTTGGCTGTCGATCAGGAAGAGCACCTGGCCCGCCTGATCGGCGGCCGCGGGCCATTGCTGCAGCAGCTGCTCGCCGAGCTGGGGAAGGCTCAGGCCGTAGTCGAGCTGGCTCACCGTCACCAGCCGGGCCTCAATGCGCTCGGCTGAGAAGGCGTCGAGCTGGTGGGACACATCGCTGACGGCGGCCCTGCTCAGAATGCCCGCCTGGTCAATCACCCGTTCCCCGTTGACGGGCTCGGGAAAACTGCTGGCGGAGAGCGCCAGGGCGGGAGCCGCCAGGGAGATCCCGATCAGCAGGGCCATCGTCAGCGACAACAGGCCAGCCGTGCAGGCGCAGGCCCAGCGCTGGAGGAGGAGCTGACGTGACGGAACGGAAGCGCGGGACGGCTTCAAGGGGCTTGGGCACACCTACGCCTAGTTTGCCGCCTGTTGGTGCTGCTGTCGTCCTGCCATGGCCCTTCCGCCACCAGCCCGGGTCTGCCTGGGGGTCGGGGTCGCCGGTCTCGCACTGGCCGTGGCCAACCAGCTCTCCAGTTCGGGGACCGAGCCTGCCCTGACGCGAGCCGGGGTGCTGGCGTCCTTGCTGGCCGTGGGCTTGATGCTCGTTGCCATCCTCTGGACCCGAGCGGTGCCGGAAGCGGCTGCACGGGCTTCCCTCAACGGGGATGAGGGCTTGCAGCTGGCGGAGGGGCTCCCGGAGGGGCTCCGCCTGGAGCTTGGCTGGGGCAGCCAGATGTTGCTCACGGCCAGCCCGGCGGCGGTGGTGCTGGTGCATTGGCGCCACCGCGCGCTGCTGCGCCGGGGCCTGCTCGCCGACACGGATTTTTCCCCCGGGCCGATCTGCCAGCGGGCCATGGAGCGGGGCCAGGCGATTTCCCTGGTGAACTTGGCCCTCTATCCGGGCCGCGCCGAATTCGAGAGCTTGCTTCCCCAGCTGCCAGCTGTGCTGATCCAACCCCTCGGCTCGGAGGGGGTGGTGGTGCTCGGGGGCTGGTCGCCGCGCTGCTTCAGCCGCAGTGATCTGGTGTGGGTGGAGGGCTGGGCCCAGCGGCTCAGCGCTGAACTCAGCGCGGCGCTGCCGCTTACAGCTGAAACGGGGGAGACTTCGGGGCCGATTTCGGCCTAGAGCCCACTCGTTCGGGCCCGGCAGGCAGCTGGAGCTGGGTGGTGACCCGCCCCCCGGGGGTCTGGAACGCGACGCGGCCGTTGCGGCCGATCACCCCCTCCAGCCGGGCCGCCCGGGTGCTGAGGCCATTGGCCTGGCGCCGCAGGTTCACCCCGCCGCTGGCGGCCACCGCGCCCGTGCGCCAATTCCAGAAGCATTGGCTGGCGGTCAGGCTGTCACCCGGTTGGCGCAGGTCGCAGCCCTCGCGCACCAGCACGGTGTTGGCGTTGCCGTTCAGCACGAAACTGCCCCCCCGGATCGTGCTGCGGCCATAGGCCCCCTGAAAGGGCAGGGCGCTGCTGGCGGTGCGCTGAGCCAGATCGAGCCGGGTGGCCTGGGCCTGCAGGCTGGCCTCGCGGCTGGGATCGCTCAGGCGCACTGGAGCCACCAGATCGATGGTCTGGCTGCGGGTGTTGCCGGTGAGGGAGGGGGCTGACAACTGTTGAATCCCCCCGCCGGTCAGCTGGCGGCTGCCGCGAACCGGTCCGCTGGCGCGCAGGGCTCCGCTGCCCGGAAACCAGTCGACCGGACCGAGCTCCAGACGCACCGGCTCCGCCCCGCTCTGGCGCAGCACCGGCCGCTCGCGCAGTTCCAGCCGGTCCGCATCGATGCGAAAGCGAGCCAGGCCCGCAGTGAGTTCCAGGTCACCCTGGGTGGCCTTCGGGGAGCGGTCGATGTCCATGCGCTCCTCGGCGGGATACCAGCGCAGCCGGCGCGCGGTGATCACGGCTGGGCGGTCGGGATCGAGACGCACCACTTGCGAAGGGCCCTCCACGAGGACCACCTCTCCGTCGTTCACCACCACGGCGTTGCTGGCGGAGACCCGATAGAGCGGTTTGCCCTCCTGGTAGAGAACCCCGCGCAGTTGGCGGGCCTGGGCCAGGCGTCGGTTGAGGTCGTAGCGGGCTTCCGGGCTGGTGATCTCCCACAGGGGCCGGCCCTGGGGGTCCCGCTGGCGCAGGTTGAGCTCGCGGAACACAAAAGGTTGGGCCGCCTCCTCCCTGGGAGGCGTGCTGCGGCAGGCCGCCACCGGCAGCACCAGAGCTGCCAGGGCTGCCGCTGCCACCAACCGGGGTGCCCTCACAGGGGGCCGTCCAGCTCGAGCCGCTGCATCACCGGCTCCGGCACGGGCAGGGGTAGGCCAGGCTGGAGACCGCCCCATTGCTGGGCCGCCAGCCAGGCGCCGGCCGGCGCCTGCTCCTGGTCTGAGGCAAACGGCTGCTGGCCCAGCTGAAGCAGCATGCGGCTCGACAGCTCCGGCAGCAGGGGGGCCAGCAGCACCGCCACCAGGCGCGAGGCCTCCAGCACGGCATAGAGATCGGTGGCCACGGTCTCCTCCTGCCCTGGGGTCTTCATCGCCTTCCAGGGGGCCGTGTCGTTGAGGAAGCCATTGGCTGTGGTAGCCAGCTGCAGCACCGCCTCTGCGGCGCTGCGGAACTCGAGGGCATCGAGAGCGTCGCCCACCTGCTGGGCCGCGGCTGCAGCCGCCTGGGCCAGGGGATGCTCCAGGTCCGGCGCCGTTGCCAGGGGAGGCACCGCTTCGGCAAACCACTTGCGCGCCATCGAGCTGGTGCGGTTGAGCAGGTTGCCGATGGTGTTGGCCAGATCGTTGTTCACCAGGTCGGTGAAGCGCTGCTGCTGAAAATCGCCGTCCTCGCCGAAGGGGATGTCACGCAGCAGGTACCAGCGCACGGCATCCCGGCCGCAGCGCTCGAGCAGCACTTCCGGATCGAGCACATTGCCCAATGACTTCCCCATCTTCTGGCCCTCGCGCGTGAGGAAGCCGTGGCCGAACACCCGCTCCGGCAGGGGCAGCCCGGCGGAGAGCAACATGGCCGGCCAGTAGACGGCATGGAAGCGCAGGATGTCCTTGCCGATCACGTGCAGCTGGGCGGGCCAGCCTCTGGCGAGCACCTGGTTGAGATCCACTGTTTGGAGATCCCCGTTGGCGTGATCCGCGTCATCACCCCCCGTCGTGCTGCTCTCCTGCAGCAGGGCAGAGAGGTAGCCGAGCAGGGCGTCGAACCACACATAGAACGTGTGCCCCGGGTGTCCCGGCACGGGAATTCCCCAGGGCAGGTCGATGCGGGAGATCGAGAAGTCGCGCAGACCCTGGGCCACGAAGTTCTCCACCTCCCTGCGGCGGCTCGCCGGGGCGATGAAGCCCGGCCGGCGGATCAGCTCCTCGATCTGGCCCTGGTAGCGGGACAGACGGAAGAAGAGGTTCACCTCATCGCGCCACTCCAGGGGCTTGCGATGGATCGGACACTCCGGATCCTGGGCCTCGTGCGGGTCGTCCTTGAACTCCTCGCAGGCCACGCAATACCAGCCCTGCTGCCGCCCCTCCACCACGTCGCCACTGGCCTCGACCCGGGCGAAGAACTGTTCCACCAGGGTCCGGTGGCGGGGGGCGGTGGTGCGGATGAAGCGATCGTTGCTGACCTGCCAGCGCTGCCAGAGGTCCCGGTAGCCCTCGCTCACCGCATCGCAATGGGATTGGGGTGAGACCCCGGCGGCTTCGGCGGTGCGCTGGATCTTCTGGCCGTGTTCGTCACAACCGGTGATGAAAACCACCTGTTCGCCCCGCAGGCGCCGGTAGCGGGCGATGGCATCGCAGGCGAGGGTGGTGTACGTGCTGCCGAGATGGGCCCGGTCGTTGACGTAATAGAGAGGCGTTGTGAGGGTGTAGGACATGCAGCGAATCGTGGCCTGGCAACGTGCTCGGCAGGCCCGCGTGCGGCGCTGAGCCCCGCAGTCCGACCGCACCGCTGGTCTGAGCCGGCGGTGACCATCACCGGTGCCAGACCCGGATCTTACCCATCGCGCCCCATCTCTTCTCCATGCCTGAGCTCGCGATTCCCCTGGTGGTGTGGGGCGGTGGCACGGGCGGTGTGGCGGCGGCGCTGCAGGCCGCCCGCCGCGGGATCCGCACCCTGCTCCTCACCCCGGGCCCCTGGCTGGGGGGGATGGTGAGTGCGGCCGGGGTGTGCTGTCCGGATGGCAATGAACTCACCCCCTGGCAGACCGGGCTCTGGGGCGCCTTCCTGCGGGAGTTGGGCCGCCGGGAGCCCAACGGGCTCGACCACAACTGGGTGAGCTGTTTTGGCTACCAGCCGGCCACCGCCGAGGCGATCCTGCGCCACTGGCTGGATGAGGCCCCAGCCCTCACCTGGTGGCCGGGTACCCGGCTGAGGGCTGTGCGGCGCCAGGGTGAACGCATCTCCGCCCTGGAGGTGGAGCGGGAGCACGCCGCAGAGGGCGGGCCCCACACGCTGGTGCCGGATCTGATGATCGATGGCAGCGACCGCGGTGAGCTGATCGCCCTGGCTGGAGCGGCCCATCGCCTGGGCTGGGAAGCCCAGGAGCTCTGGGACGAACCGAGTGCACCCGCTGCAGCTCGGCTGGCTTCGGAACCCTTCTTTGCCCGCCAGCCCGTGCAGTCGCCCACCTGGGTGGCGATCGGCCGGCTGGATCGGCAGCGGCCCTGTCCCACCCCCGGTTCACCCCTGCCCGAACCCTTCAGCCAGGCCACGGCCGCCTTCGGCCTCGAGCGCACCATCACCTACGGCCGCTTGCCGAACGATCGGGTGATGCTCAACTGGCCCCTGGCCGGCAACGACTGGCACAGCGGCCTGGAGCGGGCCTTCGCCGCCGATCCGGAGGCGGCGACCAGCGGCGAGGTCGAGCTCTTCGCGGCCATGCAGGAGCACAGCCTCCAGTTCGGGCGGGCCCTAGCGCAGGCCAGTGACGGCTGGCTGCAGCTCGATGGGCTCTTCCCGGCCGCGGAGGCTGCAGGCACGGCCCTCACCGGCCCCTCGCCCCTGGCCCTGATGCCCTACTGGCGGGAGGGGCGGCGCCTGGTGGGCCTGGCCACAATGATTGAGCAGCACCTGCTGCCCCAGGGGCCCGGAGCCACGATCGCAGCCCTGCCCGAGCGCCAGGGGGTGGTGGATGCGGTGGTGGTGGGCAACTACGCCAATGATCACCACTATCCCGGTGCCGACTGGCCCCTGGCGCCAAAGAGCTGCCGCTGGGGCGGGCGCTGGAGCGGCACCCCCTTCTGCATTCCCTACGGCGCCCTGGTGAGTGCCGACACCGCCAATCTGCTGGCCGCCGACAAGGGTTTCAGCGTCAGCCACATGGCCAACGGGGCCACCCGCCTCCAGCCCCAGATCCTCAATGTGGGCCAGGCCGCCGGAATGGCGGCAGCCCTCTGTCTGCAGCAGGGCTGCCGCCCAGCCGAGCTGGCCGTGGCGGACCTGCAGCGGGCCCTGATCGTTGACCCCCTGGCTCCGGCGGGTCCGTTCCCGCTGTGGGATACCCCGTGGCACCATCCCGCCTGGCGGCATCGTCAGCTGGCGGTGTTGGCCGATCCGAGCCTGCTGCTGAAGGACGGAACGCTCCCCGCAGTCCGCAAGCGGGCCGGGGATCTCGAGGCGGATGCCCTGCCCGACGAGGCCCCGCCCGAGCGGGGCGAGCGCCTGTGGGCGGGGGTTCTCCAGGGCCGCGCCGAGGGCGGTTACCAGCTGGCGATGGATGGTGGCGCAGGAAACGAGGGTGCTGGGGGCGACTCCTGGCCCCTGATCACCCTGGAGCCTGCCCTGCACCACTGGCTCGCCCAGGCGAGCGAGGGGCCGGTGCGATTGATCGGCACGGCCAACCCCTGGGGGCCGTGGCTACGGGTGTCCCGTCTGGCCCCCTGAGTGACCCCCGCCTGGCCTCAGGCGCTGGCGATCAGGCGCAGCTGATCGCGCAGGGGGTCAACCAGGTGCACCCGCAGGAGCAGCCCATCGGCGGGCTGGCTGCCAGCGGGGCACTCGGCGGGCAGATCCATTGCCAGCTCCTCGCAGTGCACCAGGCCCAGGCGGTCCTGGGGCCGCAGCCAGCGGAGGAACTGCACGCGCCAGGTCTGTCCGCGGTGCTCGGCAAACCAGACCTGCTGCCAGTGACGCTGATCTTCGCGGCTGATCTGCACGGCCTCCCGCAGGGGCGCCTCGAGCGACGCCAGCAGGTCGTGGAGCTGATCTGCGGTGAGGGGAGGCCGCCCCTCGCGCATGGCCAGCAACTGCCGCTGCACCACCAGGTCGCCATAGCGGCGGATCGGTGAGGTGGCCTGCACGTAGGCCGCCAGCCCCAGGCTGAAGTGGGGGGCGGGCTCCACACCGCTGTGTCCGCGGCTGAGACACCGCCGGATGGCGGCGTGGCGTACGGGTCCCGGCGGCAGGGCCTCGAGCTCGGCGGCCGGAGGCAGCTCCGCCGGGAGCTGGCTGCGGTAGGGGAGGGCCAGCTGTTGCTGGCGCCCCAGCTCCGCCAACACGGCGCCTGCCAGGATCATCGCCTCGGCGACCATCAGCCGGGAGGCTCCCGGCTCGGTGACGTCCAGGGTGGGCTGGCCCTGGGCGTCGCGGATGCGTCCTTCCGGCTGGTCGAGCAGCAGGGCTCCACGCTCCACCCGCCATTGGCGGCGACGCAGGAGCAGGTCATGCAACCTGGCCAGGTCCCGTTCCTGCGGCGGGGCCAGTTCGATCAGCTCATCGGCATCGGCGTAGGACAGGCGGTAAGCCGGGCGAATCCAGGTGCGCTCCACCCCACTGACGGCCACGGCGCCGCTGGCCTCCAGCTCCACCCACACACTCCAGGCAGCGCAGCGCTGGCCAGACCGCAGGCTGAAGGGGCCTGTGCTGAGCTGAAGGGGGAACATGGGCAGGGTGCCCCGGGCCAGATAGAGGCTGGTGCCGCGGCGACGAGCCTCCAGATCCAGGGGAGAATCCGCTTCAATCAGCCGCCCCGGGTCGGCCACGTGGATCCAGAGCCGCTCCCGCTCTCCCGGCCCACGCTCCAGGGCCAGGCCATCGTCGATGTCGCGGGTGTCGTCGTCATCGATGGTGACGCAGTGCTGGCTGGTGAGGTCGAGGCGCTGCTCGTCGCCGGGCTGCGCATGCGCGTGGGCGGCCAGCAGTCGCTCGGCCTCGGCCTCCAGCTCCGGCGAAAAGCCCAGGGCCCAGCTGCTGCGGCTGAGGCTGGGCAGATGGTGGGGATTCCAGTGCCCCAGATCGACCAGAAGATGGCGGATGGCCCCGGGCTCCGCTGCACAGTGGGCGGCCTGGAGTCCCTGGCGCAGATCACTGGGGAGCGGTGTGCTGCAGTCTTCAGCTGCCCACTGTTCCAGCAGGCTGAGCTGCAGGCGTTGCTCCGGCGCCAGCAGCTCGGCTGGGAAGGGGCACCGGCCCTGGAGCAACCCATGCCAGAGCTGGCGCAGCTGCTGGGAGCGGCGCTTCAGCCAGCGCTCCCGGCGGCGCTGGCGCAGTTCGTTCAGGGGTCGCGGGGTGATGCCTTGCGGGCGGGAGCGAAACCACAGCTGATCGCTGTGCAGCCATAGCCAGCTCGCCGCCCGCCGCAGGGGCTCCGGATTCCCCGACACCAGCTCACACCAGGTTGCGAGATCGAGCGGTGCCTCAGGGTTCCCATGGCCGGACTCCTGCAGCAGCAGCCAGGCGGTCGCGCAATCGCGCGCGGAGGGCATGGCCGCCTGCAGGTGTTCGCTGCTGAAGCCCCAAGGAGAAACCCCCAGCCGTTGCGGTGGAGACACACCGCCGGGCAGGGGGCAGATCAGCTGGACGTCCCGTTGCGGGCAGGTCTGGCTTTTGGCAGTGAAGTCGACGGCGAGCGTCAGCCTGGTTCCCTGGACACCCACCACCACGGCCAGTCGTGGGCGGGTCTCCCCACTGCGCTCGTGGAGCAGACCGACCAGGTCACCGGGGTGGAAGGAGGCCTGGGCCAGAGTGGACTCAGCCCTCGGGATTCACGAAGGGCAGCAGGGCCACGATCCGGGCGCGCTTGACAGCATTGGTGAGATCGCGCTGCTGCTTGGCGGTAAGGCCTGTGAGGCGGCGGGGAAGGATCTTGCCGCGCTCAGTGATGAACTTTTTGAGCAGATCGACATCCTTGTAGTCGATCGGGTCGCCGGGCTTGATCGGCGAGAGGCGCTTCTTGAAAAACGAGCTGGACATGGGAAGGGGCAGAGGGGAAAGGAAGGGGATGCCGTTGCTGCAGGTCCCGAAGCGGCAGAAGCCGGCTCAGGGGGCCGCGATCACTTGATTTCCTTGTGAATCGTCGACTTGTTGCAGTGAGGGCAGAACTTCTTCAGCTCCAGCCGTTCCGTGGTGTTGCGGCGGTTCTTCTCGGTGGTGTAACGGGACACACCAGGAGACCGCTTGGCGGGGTTGGACCGGCATTCGGTGCACTCGAGAGTGATCACGATCCGGACGCCCTTGTTCTTAGCCATGAAGGACGTTGCGCCGCTTGAGCGATGCGAGTTGACAAGAATGCACCATACCTGGCGATGGACCCACCCCCTGGCGATCAGGGGCCTGGGGCGGCATGACCCCGCTGCCTAGGATCGCCACTCATTGCGGCAGTTGGATTCATGCGTGTCTCTCACCAGTGGCTGCGGGAGCTGGTGAGCGGCCCGGACGGAGAAGGTGGCCTCGCCCTGGCCGTTGATGTGCTGGCGGATCGCCTCTCCATCGCCGGTTTCGAGGTGGACGCCCTCCACGACCTGAGCGCCCAGGCAGCCGGTGTGGTTGTCGGCAGGGTGATGGAACGCGAACCCCACCCCGATGCCAGCAAGTTGAGCGTCTGCCAGGTGGATGTGGGGGCCGGCGAACCCCTGCAGATCGTCTGCGGGGCCGCCAATGTGCGCGCCGGCATTCACGTGCCCGTCGCCCTGGTGGGGGCGACCCTGCCGGCCGTGAACCTCACCATCAAGCCGGCCGAACTGCGAGGCGTGGCCAGCAGCGGCATGATCTGCTCCCTCAGCGAGCTGGGCCTGAGCGCCAGTTCCGAGGGCATCGCCATCCTCGAGGAGCTGGTCGATCCGCTTCCGTCCCTCGGCGCGGCCGTGGGTCCCTGCTTCGGCCTCGACGACCAGGTGCTCGAGCTGGCGATCACGGCCAACAGGCCCGATGGCCTGTCGATGCAGGGGATTGCCCGGGAGGTGGCTGCCCTCAGCGGTGGCCGCACGCGATTCGCTCCGGTGCCCCCAGCCACCACTGCCCAGCCACTTGAGGCCAGTGCGGCCAGTCAGCGGGCGATGGAGGAGGGGGGCCTGTTCAGCGTCACGGCCCTGGACGGCCTCCAGGTGGCTCCTTCTCCTGGCTGGCTGCAACGGAGGCTGGAGAAGGCCGGCATCCGCCCCATCAACAATGTGGTCGACATCACCAACCTGGTGATGCTCGAGACCGGCCAGCCCCTGCATGCCTTCGACCAGGAGCGCCTGGCCGCTTCTGCCGGTGGCAGCCTCCAGCCCGGGAAGCTGGGGTTGCGCCAGGGTCGGCCCGACGAGACGCTCACCACCCTTGATGGAGAAGAGCGGCAGCTGGGCAGCGACAGCCTGGTGGTGACCTGCGCCGATCGGCCGATTGCCCTCGCTGGCGTGATGGGCGGCCTGGAGGAGGCGGTGCAGCTCGACACCACGGCCATCTGGCTGGAGGCCGCAGTGTTCGCCCCCCAACGGGTGCGCCTGTCAGCCCGCAGCGCGGGGCTGAGAACCGAGGCCAGCAGCCGCTTCGAGAAGGGTCTCCCCCCCGAAGCCACCCTGGCGGCGGCCGACCGGGCCTGCGCCCTGCTGGCGGAGATCGCTGGGGCGCGGGTGGTCGGCCGCTGGATGCACGAACGGCCCCAGCAGCCCCAGCAGCCGCTCCACCTCCGCCGCGATGCCCTGCACAACCTGCTCGGCCCCGTGCTCATCGAGGGGGAGCTGCAGGATCTGGAGGACGCCCGCATCCGCGGCACGCTGGAGGCCATCGGCTGTGTGGTGAGTGATCAGGGCGAGGGTTGGCACGTGCAGGTGCCTCCATCCCGCGCCATCGACCTGCGCAGGGAAGTGGACCTGATCGAGGAAGTGGCCCGACTGGTGGGCTACGACCACTTCGCCTGTCACCTTCCTGATCCGATCGAGCCAGGAGGCCTCAACGACGCCCAGGCGGCCGAGCGCTTGCTGCGTCGCAGCCTCTGCGCTGCCGGCCTGCAGGAGGCCTGCTCGTTTTCGTTGGTGCCGGCCGGGGCAGACCGCATTCCCCTGGCCAATCCCCTGTTGGCCGATTACGGCCACCTGCGCGACAACCTGCACGAGGAGTTGCTGGCGGCGGCCCGACGCAATCTGCAAAGCGGTCTTCCCGGATTCTGGGCCTTCGAGATCGGGCAGGTGTTCAGCAGCAGTCGTGCGGCCTCCCGCAGTCTCCTGGTGGGGGTGTTCTGCGGTGAACGGCGCGCCGAGCGCTGGAGCAACAGTGGCAAGCCCCAGCCCCTCGACTATTTCCAGGCCCGGGGGGTGCTGCAGCAGGCCCTCACCAGCCTGCGCCTGCCGCTTGAAGATCGGGTGCTGGCGGACCATCCGCTGCTTCACCCCGGCCGAGCCGCCCAGCTGGTGCTGGAGGGGCGGCCCGCTGGCTGGTTTGGCCAGCTCCACCCCCAGCTCGCCGAGAGCTGGGACCTGCCGGAGCCGACCCACCTGTTCGAACTCGAGCTGGAGCCCCTGCTCGCTGCCGCCACCCGCCGCAACCGCTGGCAGCCGAGATTCAAGCCCTTCGCCACAGTGCCCGCCTCGGAGCGGGACCTGGCCCTGGTGGTGCCCCGCAGCACCGCGTCCGGCGATCTGCTGCAGACGATCCGCAAAGCCGGACGCCCCCTCCTCGAGCATGCCGAACTGATCGACCGCTACGAGGGCAGCCAGCTGGAGGCCGATCGCTGCAGCCAGGCCTTCCGGCTTCGTTACCGGGATCCCCAGCGCACCCTCACGGAGGAGGCGGTGGAGGCGGCCCACGCCGCTGTCTGTGCGGCCCTGGAGAGGCAGTTCGGCGCCACGTTGCGCTAGGGCCGTGCTTACCGGCGCAAGATGGCCAACGTCTCGACGTGGGTCGTCTGGGGGAAGAAATCGAGCGGCTGCAGTCCCTCAAGCCCATAGGGGCCCGAGCCACCCACCAGCTGGGCCAGGTCCCGCGCCAGGGTGGCCGGATCGCAGCTGAGATAGAGCAGCTGCTCCGGGGGCTCCGCCAGGATTGTTGCCAGCACCTGGGGATCAAGCCCCTTGCGGGGTGGATCCACCAGCAGTGCATCACAGCGGGTGAGGCAGGGTTGCAGCAGCTCGGCGACGGGGCCCTCCTGGAAGCGGCAGCGTGCCTCCAGTCCGTTCTGGATGGCGTTCCGCTTGGCGAGAGCGACCGCAGACGGCACCACCTCGATGCCTTCAACCTGCCAGCCGGCCGCTGCCACCGGCAGGCTGTAGGTGCCGATCCCGCAGTAGGCATCCACCAGCAGGCCGGGGGTTTGTGAGGCCAGGGCCTGGAGAATCAGGGGCACCACCTGTTCCGCCATTGCGGTGTTCACCTGGAAGAAGGTGTCGGCGCCGATCGTGAGACGCAGGCCCGCGAACTGCTCCTGCAGCCAGGGCCGTCCTGTGACCGTGTGGGTTTCCGGGCCGAGCAGCACGTTGTTCGCCCGTTCCTGCAAGTTGAGACACACTCCCACGAGCTCAGGCCAGCGGTCCATCCAGGTGGTGGCCAGCTGGTCGAGGCCCGGCAGCGACCGGTGGCTGCTCACCAGGGTGATCAGCAACTCACCGGTGTGCTGGCCAATCCGCAGGGCCAGGTGGCGCAACCCGCCTCCGTCGGCGAGGTGGCGATCGACCGGCCAGCCCGTGGCCTCCAGATCCTGTTTCAAGGGGGCGATCAGGGCGTCGAGGCGGGGATCGAGCACCGGACAGTGGTTGAGATTCACGATCCGGTGGCTTCCTGGCCGGTAGTAGCCGGCCCGCAGGCTGCCGTCCTCGCGGCGCTCGAGGGGGAGGATGGCCCGGTTGCGATAGCCAAAACCACTGGCCTGGCCGAGTACAGGGGCTACCAGCGGCGCGGCCTCGGCCAGTCCGCCGATGCGCTGCAGCGCATCCTTCACCTTCTGCCGCTTCCAGTGGTGCTGCGCGCTGCTGCTCAGGTGCTGCACGCTGCAGCCCCCACAGCGCTCCGCCAGGATGCAGGGGGGCCTGCTGCGGTCGGGGGAGGACTCCAACACGTCCAGCAATTCCCCTTGCCAGAGGCGACGGGACCGATTCAGCAGCCGCAGCCGGATCTGTTCACCCGGGAGGGCTCCAGGGACAAACGCCACGCCAGCGCCCAGGTTCACCACGCCCCGCCCGTCATGGGCCAAACCGGTCACAGCCTGTTCGAGCAGCTGGCCAGGACGGAGATCCGCGGGATCCAGATCGCGGCCCGGGGCATTCAGCTCGACTGGAGGTTGCATGCTTGCCCGTCGACAGCCACCTTGACCCTACGTCGTGCAAAGTGCCGTTACACGTTTGCGATTCGGCGCAGAAGCCCCCGCAGGGTGTCGATACACTGGACAAGCGTGTGGTCGCTGCGATGAGCGTCGTTCGGGATCTGATTCTTCAGGCAGACGATCAGCTCCGTTACCCCAGTGGCGGTGAACTCCGCTCCATGGTGGATTTCCTCAACGGTGGCGCTCGTCGACTCTCGGTGGTCCGCATCCTCACGGAAAACGAGAAGAAAATCGTTGACGAGGCCGCCAAGCAGCTGTTCACCCGCAAGCCGGAGTACGTCGCTCCTGGCGGTAATGCCTACGGTCAGAAACAGCGTGCCCAGTGCCTCCGGGATTACAGCTGGTACCTGCGACTTGTGACTTACGGCGTGCTGGCTGGCAGCACCGAGATGATCCAGAAGATCGGCCTGGAAGGGGCCCGCGAGATGTACAACAGCCTTGGCGTCCCGATGCCGGGGATGGTGGAGGCCATGCGGACCATGAAGGAGGCGGCGATCACCTTGCTGAGTACGGAGGATGCAGCCCTGGCCGGTCCCTACTTCGACTTCCTGATCCAGGGGATGCAGACCACCACCTGAACCGGATCTCACATCCACCTCGACCCGACTGAGCTGTCTCAGTCGGGTCTTTTTAATGGACCTAGGGCGCGTCTCGCCTGAGACGCGCGTCACTGCTCCACGTCCCAGCCATCGTCTTCTCTTGGTCATCTGGGACCCGCATCTGGTCCCAAAGTAGGACCCGGTCGGGACCCACGATCCACCTGTGGGGGGCTGTTTCTCGCCGCGGATCCTGCTCCGACCGGGTGTCACGGTGACTCGGTGAGACCCTGAGAGTGCGCTCAGGCGTCCTAGGCGAGACGAGCTAGGAGACCAGGGCTCAGACGCGGATGGGACTGCTGGTACCTGACTTCAGGGGGCGGTTGCGGTGGACCCTGCAGGACCCGGCCACCCCCTGCTTGAGTCTGCGTACCTGTGTCTTAAGCAGGTACGCGAGTCAGTGATCCGACCACCATCTCAGTGCTGAGCAACAATCTCCTTCCCTGTTGCCGGGGGATTCTGCCTCTGGCCAGGACTGGACAGGCCAAGGCCGCGCTTGAGGCGGGCCACAATGCTCAGCATCGCCACCAGTTGGGGGTTGGGATGGGCTTGGATCCCACAGCCAGAATCGCCGATTTTTCTGAGTCTGATCTGAGACGTCAAAACGGGATGCGCGGCGGAGCTGGGGCACTCTGGCTGGGCCTTTCGCACTGGTCCTGCTTCTCCTGTATGAGACGCAATATATGTCGTAGGACAAGTCCCGGCTGAGACGGCTGATTGCGCCTGGCGTCCTGCGGGGCGCAGGGCATCCCCGGCCTGGGGGCGAACCACCGGAGCGACAGCGACTGGCATGCCTGGCTCATGAACAGTCTCACGGCATGGTATCCCTGGTCCTGCCTTAGACCCGGGACGGGACCCGTGCTGCGTCCTTCCTGAGACAAGTCGGTCTGCTTTATGGCTGTCGGTACAGCTCCTTGAGCAGTTGATAGGCCTCGTTGAGCCGTCGCATCGCCTCCTCCGAGCCGCCGGCATCGGGATGATTGGCCAGGGCCATCTGCCTGTAGGCCTCGCGAATCTGGGGGAGCGTCAGCCGCTGGCCAGGGGTCGTGGGTAGCTGGAGCACCTTGAGGGCTCCGTGCAGCGTCATCGTGTGCTCCAGCGTCTGGAAGGGAGTGCCCCGCCGTCGCCGGTAGCGGTGAACGAAGCGGCGAATCAGGGTGGGAATGCGAACGACGAGGGTGGAGGCACTGAACGGATCCTCCAGCACCCCCGCAGCCACCATCACCCGCTCGAAGCTTGGAGCCCCCGGCAGCCAGCTCGGTACAAGGCTGGCCATCGTCTCGCTCACCAGGCTCCAGCTGAACGGACGCCCTTCGCTCTGGTCACTCTGGGGCCAGATGTCCTGGGCAATCCAGACCATCGCCGCCTCCAGCACCGCCTCATCGGCATCCTTGCCGTACAGCTCAAGCCAATGGCTGCGCGCCCTTTCGAGACCTTCCTCCATCAGCCCAGCTGAGACAGGTGGGAGGGGATCAAGCGCGGGGCTGCCTGGTTGAGATGGACGCTGCAGGCTGCGTCGCACCTGGTCGGATTGGCGTCGCACGAACCCAGGCAAGTCGATGCCGCGGCTGGGCTGCGGCTGGTGGTTAGCCGTCGCCTCATCCCTCCCATCTCCCCGCTCCAGGCGCAGGGCCAGTCCTGAGGTCGGATCGGCATGCCCCTCTCGCACCACCAGCACGAGGGCACCGGACTCGTCAAAGGAGTCATCCGTGCGCGCTGCCTGGCTCCTGCCTTCCGCTTCATCCAGATCCCGCTGATCGCGAGGACGGAAGATCTCCTCGAGCAGCCGCTCCACGATCTTCCCGCGGCTGCGCAGTCCGTATTCCGCCTTCAGCCCGTCGATCTGCTCAATTAGGGCTTCGGGGAGCTTGAGGTTGATGGACCGGCGAACCCGCTGCTGCTCCTCATCCATCCCGGCTGCTCAGCAATGGATTGGCACTCAGCGGCCCATCAGGCCACGGATGATCTCCTGCTGTGCCTCCAGGGCCTCCCGATAGCGATCCTCAAGGGGTTGTTGGGCCGGGAGGGTGCCCACGGGCGGCTGCCTGAACTGCGGCAGGGGCCTGGGCATGGTCCGTTCTGCGGAAGGCTGCAGGGGCCTTGGGCCGAGCAGGGGGTTCGGGGTCTGCGGTTGCGGCCTGGTCGGCGCGGGCATGGCCGGAGGGCTTGCAGTTGCAGCGGCAGTCTGCTGAGCCTGGCGGGCCTGCACAACCGCCAGCTGGCTGGCTGGCACCACGCTCAGCAGATGGCCCGGTGTGGCATCGGCTGGGTAGACCAGGCTCACCCGAACAGGGTTGACGACCCCGGGCTTGAGATTGAGCGTGGTGAGCGCATGGCTATCCCCGGAACGCATGCCCAGGTGCATCTCCTGCAACCCTTCATCCGTGCGCACCTGCAGGGAGCCCCGGAAGGCGACAAAGGGCCTGCCTCCCGCCAGGGTTGGATGGCTCAGCACCAGCTCATAGGGTCCCGATCCCTTCAGTTTCAGATCAACGTCAAAGCGCACTCCATAGGTGCCGACGTTGTCGAGTGAAGAGTCGAGCATGCGGCTGGCGAGCGGATTGACCTGCACATCGCGGGTTCCGAAGTGATGCCGGCTGGTGCTGGTGAGAGGCACATGCAGCGCACCCTCCGCCTTCAGGTCGTGACGGAGCGACGCGGTGTAGGTGTCTCCGATGGCCACGCCTCCCACCCTGGAGAAGACCCGCCGGCTCTGGATGTCGGCAATCCGGTTGAGGTACACCCGGCCAGGAGCAAGGCGTCGCTGGTCCAGAACGGCCACCAGATCCGCGTCACTGCCCGGGCCTGGTGCGGCGACCACCGCCATCTGGAACGGGCCGTTGCTCCGGCCCCTCAGCAGGCCGTTGGCGATACCCAGGGCAGGCAGCTGGGTGCGCAGCAGCACGATCCTGCTCCGGGGGGGAATCACCACCAGGTCGCTGAGATTGCGGTCGAGCTGGTCGCGCAGCATCTGCACAGCAGTGGCATCCCCGGGTCCGGTGTTCCAGGGACGCCGACCCAGGGGTTTCACCCCGAGCAGGTTGTTGGCCAGGTAAGGGGCCTCAAAGCTGTTGCGAACGGCACCGCGATCGAACTGGATGCTGACGGGGACCCGTCCTGGGTTGATGAGGATCACTCCCAGGGTGAGCTCGGTGCGCCGCTCACCGGCTCGGATCTGGCTGCGGTAGCTCGGGAAGTATTTGTGATGCATGTGCAGCCCGAACTCACCGTTGAAGGTGTATTCGGCGTTCCGCAGGGCCATGCCGTTCTCGGCGGCGTAGGAGACGCCTGGCGTCGTGGAGATCAGGATGCCGGGGCCCTCCACCTCCTCGGGCTGGTTCGAGTGGAGCACCGGCACCTGGTTGAAGGTGCCGTTGAGCGGCTTGGCCCGTTGACCGGACATCAGGGCGACATCGGCCAGGGCTGCCGGATGGGGCGCCACGGCCGTGAGACCCAGAAGCACTGCTGAGACCGAACGCAGGGCCGTGGCGGGGACGAGGAAACTCAAACTGCGTGGGGGTTCGGAGTGGCGGTCGTCCTGGCCCCACCAGGTCTGACGGGCTCAGAACGAGGGAGCAGGCTGGGGGCCGGACGGGGCCTCAGGGATCGGGAGTTGGGCTGAGGAGAGCGGGAGACCGATCGGTACAGATCACGCTCGCCATGGGCGGGCGAGTGGCTAGAACCGTGAAACTTTGGAGCATAAGGCCATGCTTCCGCTGTTCAGCTGCTGCACCGATTCCAGTTCCGCCGGTGACGCCCTGCGTCGCCACCAGGAACGCAAGCTGCGCATGCTGCGCTTCTGGCGCGATGGGGCCGAACGTCAGGTGGCAGCCCTGGAAGCCGCCATCAGCACCCTCGAACGGCAGATGCAGCGGGATGGCAGCCAGGCCCAGGGCTGAGCTGCTGACGAAGCCCGTCCAGGCCCCTCCGTAGCCGCCTCTGCACGGTCATCGCGCTGATCTCCAGGGCCTTTCCGGTGCGCCGGTAGCTCCATCCAGCCAGCACGACCCGTTCGAGCACCTCGCGCTGGTCATCCGGCAAATCCCGGAGCAGTTTCCTCGGATCGAGCTCAGGCCCGTTTGCTCCCTCTCCGGCGGCCTCCAGCCCCGGGCCTGGCACATCCTCATCCGGAAGGTCATCCAGGTTGAGAGGGCGGCGGCTTGCACCGGCAGCGAGCAGCCGCTGCCACTGCCCCTCATTGATGCCCAGCTGCTGCTGCATGGCAGCGGCGGACATGGCCTGCGGCTGAAGCCCCTGCAGTCGGATCAGTTGCAGACGCTGTTCCTCCAGTCGGCGTGGCAGCCGCACCACCGGGGCTTCATCGCGCAGGTAGTGGAGGATGGATCCCCTCACGTGGGGGCGGGCAAAGGCTTCGAAGGGAATGCCACTCTCCTGGCGATAGAGCTCGGCGGCTCGCAACAGCCCCAGCAGTCCCACCTGCACCAGGTCATCGAGGGGTTCGGCGCAGCGCCGGTGGTAGTGCAGGGCGATCGGCCGCACCAGGTGGCGGTACTGCTCGATCCTGGCGTTGCGCCGCTGAATGGCCTGGCGGCCCGTGCAGAGTCGCTTGGCGGCTGTGGTGGTCATGGCTGTGGCTGAACAGAGAAGGGAATCGCGTCGATGGCTGGATCGAGCGAGCGGGTCGCCGGCTGGCTGCCCCTTTCCACCCAGCTCCAGCAGCCCGACTCAGCGCAACCGGGAAACCACCGAATCGCTCGAAGGAGTGGCCACCTCCTGCAGCAGGCGCCAGGGACCGTGCTGCTCCAGCCACTTCAGATCGGAACCTGTGGTGGCCAGCAGATAGCCGGCGAAGCCCAGGGCATTGAGGCTGAAGCCGGCGCAGTGCTCCCGTTCGCGCCGCACCATCAGGAACCAGTCGTCATCGAACAGCAGGTTGTAGGGGTGGCGGGGTTGCGGATCCCCTGCGGGGTCACCGAGTCCCAGGTGGGCCGCATGCTCCCGGTAGAGCTGATTCAGCTCCTGTGCGACGTCATGCCTTGAGGGCTTTTGCCGGCCTGCAACCACCGGTGGCAGCAACCGCCTGCCCAGGCTGTAGCACCAGGGCCAGCGACTCTGCTCACCCGCCAGCTGGGCCAGGAGGTGGGGGGCCAGGGGACAGCTGACCGATCCGGCTTTCCGGGGGAGCAGCTGCAGATGGCGATGGGGCTGGCTGGCGCCGGCTGCGGCGCAGCTGTTGAAGAACCACAGGCCCCCGGTGTCCGCCAACACCTGGGCCACGGCTCCCCAGTCAGTGGGCTGGAGCCAGCCACCCTGGGGCTGCCACTGCTGGGTGATCACCAGCAGGTGGCCGGGCTGCACGGGAAATTTGTTGAGGAGCAGCACATGGTCCTCGCCAAGGCTGTCGACCTGGAGGCTGGGCTCCCAGGGCAGGAACGGGTTGGGCCTGGGCCCGCCGGCCCGCAGGTGCTTGGGGGTGCGGCTCAGGAGTCTGCGCAGCACGAACGGCTCCATCCCCCGGCCCGCCATCACCTCGGTCGTGAGGGGTACGAGGGCTCCCACCTCCAGGGCCTCCTCGGAGCGCTGCAGCGCGGCCTGCCAGAACCGCCCGTGCCGCTCCATCGTCACCCGCCGGTCCCGGCCTTCAGACGGGCCAGGGAGGCCCCCCGGTAGTAGTGCCCGAGGATCTGGTTGTAGCGGTACCCCTTCTCGGCCAGGTCCTGGGCGCCGTGCTGGCTCATGCTCGCCCCGAGGTGGCCATGGGCCTCATTGACGATCTGCTGGGTGGCGGCGTAGAGGGACTCGACGATCCCCCCTTGATAGCTGAGGATCAGTCCAGCTGTGCTGGCAGCAACCTGCTGGGTGCGGGGATGGACGCTGCCAAGTCCACGATAGGCCTGCCATCGGGTGGTGTCCCCCAGGTGCCAATGCCGGTTGGCGGGTCTGGCCATATGGGCCAGGGCATAGGAGCGGGCGGCGACGGCCTGGGCACGCAGGGCCTCCATGGACCAGCTGCTCGGCATCTCAGCCCCCACCACCGAGCTGATGTAGCGCTCCAGCCCCAGGTGATTGACCAGGCGCAGTCCACCGTCCTGCTGGATGAGCCGCAGACGGCCGGCGTAGGGGGCCCCATTCACGAGCAGGGCATCACCGCCGGTCTGCAGCCAGGCCTCCGGGCCAGCAGCCCAGAGGTTGTCGAGCTGCACCCTCTCCCCGGCCTGGCCCTGCTGTAGCAAGGAGCCATCGCGGCCGACGAGTTGCCACGGCCCCGTCGCCGAGAGCTGGGGGGAGGAGCCTGCCCGCAGCAGGGCCACCCGGATTTCGAGATCCACAGGTGCAGCCGCAGCAGGCTCCACCAGGCCAGCGGGCTGGCCTTCGGGCGTCGGGGAGCCCGGGGCAGTGCCCTTGCCGCGCATCGCCTGCAGCTGGCTCAGCGGGTCACTGGTGGCGCCGGTCTCCACTGGGGTGTTCTCTGGCGGCACCTCCAGCAGCGTGTCAAGCAGCTCGGCATCGCTGATCGCCTGGGGACGGGGCACCAGGCCCTGGGCCGCGAAGCCGACGGTGAGCGCCACGGCACCCATCGGCAGGGCCAGGAGTAACTGACGGCTCAGAGGGTTGCGGAGCCTCAGCCCAAGAGGGAGCTCCAGGCGTCGGGGTCGGAAGGCGAGCACCCGTTGGCACCAAGTTGCAAGGTTCCGTCCCACAGGAGATGCCCCGCACCCGTCAGGCGGATCATGCCTGAGGAAACGGCCTCGCAGCGCATGCCACCCGGCCGGTGTGAGCACTGCCATCCCACGGTGTGCGTCCTGCCGAGCCGCTCCAGCCACCACGGGGCCACCAGCGCGTGGGCCGACCCGGTGACCGGATCCTCCGGAATGCCCAGGCCCGGGGCCAGGAAGCGGAGCTGGTAGTCGCAGGGCTCGCCCAGCACCTGGGGCGGGGAGCCGGCCACCCCGCCCTCGAGGGGCTGCATCAGCAGCAGGCCGCCCCGCTCCGCCTGCGGCATGCCCTCCACCGGCAGGTGGGCAGCGGCCAGGGGGGCAGCGGCGGTGAGCAGCACCACCCGATAACCGAGGGGCGACTGCCAGTAGGCCTCGGGTCGGGCCCCCAGGTGCTGGTGCAGGTACGCCAAAAGGTTGGCACCGGCCTCTGCTGGCACCAGGCCACTGCTGGGGAGCACGATCGAGGCCCGCGTCGGCCCGGTGGTGGCCCGCCCACCCAGGCGCACGTCCAGGGCGCCACTGCGGCTGTACAGGGCCAGCGATTGCCGGGCCAGCAGCTTGCCCCAGTGCCCCAGGGCCAGGGTGGCGGCCAGGGTGGCATGGCCGCACAGCGCCACCTCACAGGTGGGGGTGAACCAACGCAGCAGCCAGGCACCCGAAGGGTGCTGCCAGAGAAAGGCTGTCTCTGACTGGTTCAGGCTGCGGGCGATGGCCTGCAACGGCGGCGCCGGCAGGGGCCGTTCGAGCAGCACCACGGCGGCTCCATTGCCGCCGCAGGGCGTCTCGGTGAATGCCTCCACGAGCACCGCCGGCAAGGCGCAGGGGCTGGAGATCATGCGACGGAGTGCGGCGGAACCGATTCCGGACGCAGGTTGCGCCCCATCAAGGCTCGGCTGGCCTCCAGCGGACTCCTGCGCGCCTCGATCACCTCCACCACCTGCTCACAGATGGGCAACGACCATCCCTCGCGCAGGGCCAGCGCCACGGCTGCGGAGGCCGTGCGCAGGCCTTCGACCGTCGCATCGATGCGACGCAGGGCCTCCACCGCCGGGCAGCCCTCCGCCAGCAGGAGGCCGCAGCGGTAGTTGCGGCTGAGGGGGCTGGTGGCGGTGGCGAGCAGGTCCCCCAGCCCGGCCAGGCCGTAGAGCGTGGAGGGGCAGCCGCCAAGACCCTGGAGCACCACCCCCATCTCGGCCAGCCCGCGGGTGAGCAGGGAAGCACGGGCATTGGCACCGAGTTGCAGGCCATCGCACAGGCCGGCAGCCAGGGCCATCACGTTTTTCAGCGCGCCCGCCACCTCCGTGCCGATGGGATCACTGTTGGTGTACAGGCGAAGGGTTTCTCCACTCAGTTCGCCCTGCAGACGGGCGGCCAGACCAGGATCCGCACTCGCGATCACGCTGGCGGCCGGCAATCCGCTTGCGAGTTCGCTCGCCAGGTTCGGCCCGCTGAGCACGGCCATGGGGGTGAGGAGCTGCTGCTCCCAGAGCTGGGTGGCGCTCAGCAGCCGCTTGGGGTCGATGCCCTTGGTGCAGCTCAGCAGGGGCAGGGCCTCAGGCCAGTGGGGAGCCAGCTGCACCGCTAGGGGCTTCACGCCGGCCATGGCAACGGCCGCCACCGCCAGATCACAATCCCCGAGCAGGGCGGCTGGATCTCCCCCCTCGCGGCGGGTCCAGCTGCGCAGCTGGTGCCCCTGCCGCTGCCAGAGCTCCAGCAGGGTGGTGCCCCAGGCGCCTCGGCCGAACAGGGCAATCCGCAGGGGCATCGGCCAGGCGCCTCAGCAGAACTGACTGCCATCATGCGCCAGACCTGCACCGCTGCCGGTGTCCGGATCCATCACACCGGCGTCCCCCTCCCCGCCATGGGCTGGTGGGCCCCTGCGTGAATGGCAGGGTCGGGCCCTGGTGGTCGGGGGCGGCGGCATCGGTCGGGCCCTTGTGGCTGATCTGGCTGAGCGGGCCCCCGCACTCGAGCTGGTGATGACCTCGCGGTCACCGCAGCCCCCCGACCTGGCGACACGCGTCCGGGTGCTCGCTGTCGACCTGGCCACCGACCAGAGCCTCCTAGGCCTGCGGGAATCACTGACTGGGGGGGCACCCCTGCGGCTGGTGGTGTGCTGCGCGGGTCTGCTGCACGCTCCTGATCTCCAGCCGGAGAAGCGGCTGGCCCAGGTGCGGCGATCTGCGCTCGAGCGCTCGTTTGCCGTGAATGCCTTCGGCCCTCTGCTGCTGGCCCAGGCTCTCGAGCCGTTGCTCCCCCGAGACCTCCCCTTCCATTTCGCCAGCCTGTCCGCCCGGGTGGGGAGCATCGGCGATAACCGCCTCGGCGGCTGGTATGCCTACCGGGCCGCCAAGGCGGCCCAGAACCAGCTGCTCCACACCCTGGCCCTGGAATGGCGCCGCAGGCTGCCCCTGGCCTGCGTCAGCCTGATGCACCCCGGCACCACCGCCACGTCCCTGTCAGGCCCGTTTCAGGGGTCGGTACCACCAGAGCGGTTGTTCAGCCCCCGGCGGGCGGCCAGCCAGCTGCTGGATGTGCTGGAGCGACTCACCCCCGAGCAGAGCGGTCAGTTCTGGGCCTGGGACGGGCAACCCATCCCCTGGTGAGCCCGTCTCAGGCTGCGTGTTGGCGCAGAAGGTCCAGGGAAATCACCTCCAGGGTTCCCAGGGCCGTCGCGGTCAGACGCACGGGGGGTGCCATGCCGTCCTCGTAGGCCTCCAGCCAACGCGGCGCACAGACGCACCAGTGGTCCCCGGGCCGGAGCCCGGGGAAGCCGTACTGGGGAGCAGGGGTGCTCAGGTCGTTGCCCTGGGCCCGGCTGTAGCTCAGGAAGGCCTCGTTGACGACGCAGCAGACGGTGTGCCGCCCCAGATCACTGGGATGGCTCTGGCAGTAACCATCACGGAACCAACCGGTGAGCGGGGCACAGCTGCAGAGCTCGAGGGGCTCCCCAAGCACGTTCAGGGCGCTCTCTGCTGCGGAAGGATTGCTGGGGTTGGGGGAGGTCATCGGTGCGGTCTGGATGGGCAATCGGCACGGCCAGGCCAACGGCAGGTTCAGCGGTCAGCCCGGGAAAACTGGCCCAGGTGGTTGACGGATTGCGGGGGTGAGGCATTAGAGGTCGGTGACGCGTTACATCCGTCGTTCTGCGCGCCCCCCTTCATGAGCTGGGAATTCACCGAAGATGCGGCCTTTCTGGCCCTCTGTGACGCCTACAAGGAGAGCGGTGAACCCTCCGCCATGGAGTTCCTTGCCCACGGGGAAGGGGCCTTCCATTTCCAGGAGCTCACCCAGAACGCCGCCGGTGAGGGCATCGATCTGAGTGATTCCTCCGATCTGGAGGAATTCCAGCAGGAAGTGATCGACGCCCTTGAGGACCTCTGCAGCTGAGTTGGCCTCAGCCGTAGAAGAAGGCGACCTCCTTGGGTTTGAGGCCGTCCCAACCCGCGGCCTGCAGGCGCGCATCGAGCGTGGCCTGGTCCAAGTGCTTCGAACCGGTCTTGACGATGCGGTTGCGCATGGACTTCTTCACCCCACTGCGAGCGCGCTGGGCCTCAAGGTCCATCACCTCGTTGTAGAGGGCCAGCATTTCAGCCGGGATCGGCGTGCCGTCGAGGTCAAAACCTGCCTTGATCGCCGCATCCACGCCGTCGGGACCTGCAATTGCCATGGGGTCTTGGATCGATGCCAGCCCAGGCTAGGGCTGGGGCCCTGGGGGCTGGTGCCAATCAGGCACTGAAGTAGCGGGCCTTGCTGTGGAGCGCCACTAGGGCCGTGGTGCTCTGCTCGGGATGAAGCTGCTCGCTGTCATCCATGCTCAGCCCGATGCGCTCGGCGCCCAGCCAGGCCAGCTGCTGGCGGGAATCACCGACGTTGGGGCAGGCCGGGTAGCCGAAGGAGTACCGGCTGCCGCGGTAACGCTGGGCCAGCACGTCCCGCAGGGGCATGGTGGCGGGATCAGGGTGCCCGAGCTCCGCGCGGATGCGGGCGTGGGTCCACTCGGCCAGCGCCTCAGCCATCTGAACGGCCAGACCGTGGAAATAGAGGTAATCGGTGTACTGGTCAGCGGCGAAGAGCTGCTGGGCATAGCGGGAGGCCTGCTCCCCCATGGTCACTGCCTGCATGGGCAGGACATCCCCTGCGCAGGCCGATCCACCGGCGTCGACCTGGAGGTCGCGGTAGAAGTCGGCAATGCAATAGCGGTTGCCGGCCCGCTGGCGAGGAAGCAAGAACCGGCCCAGCTCGGGCCCCGCTGCCGCCGCTGGCGCACCCTGGGCCATGCCCTCGGGATCGAACACCACGACGGCGTTCCCGACCCGTCCGCAGGGGAAATAGCCGTAGGCCACCCGGGGTTGGAGCAGTTGCTCCTGCAGGCAGCGCTCCATCCACTCCTGAAGCACAGGCTCGGCCTTCTCGACCAGCATGGCCTCGTAGTCGGAACGCGACTGCTGCTGGCCCTTGCGCAGCTGCCACTGGCCCGCGAACAGGGCATTGCGGTCGAGGTAAGCGAACACCTCAGCCAGGTCGATGTCGGCCTCCGTGAGCACCCGGCTCCCCCAGAACGGAGGCATCAGGACCGGCTCCTCTGGCACAGCCTCGGAGCGGCTGTCGTTCGGGCCAGGAGTGACGGCCTCTCCACCGGCATGGGCTGGAGTGTCAGCCGTGGGGGCTGCCTCCTCCTCCCGGGGGCTCGGACCATCGTGATTCTCACCATCGCCTGGCTCGGCCAGCCCCAGTCCTTCGGGAGCACCTTTGAGGAAACCGCGCCCGTCATCCCAGGTACCGGCTGCTTTCGCCTCCATCAGGGCATCCATGAACCGCAGGTCGGCGAAGGCATCGCGCCCATAGATCACCTGGCCTTTGTAGGCGGCACGGCAATCCCCGTTCACGAAGCGAGGGGTGAGAGCTGCACCGCCGAGAATCACCGGTACGGCGATGCCGGCGTCATTAAAGGCCTCCAGGTTGTCCTTCATGAAGGCCGTGGACTTCACCAGCAGCCCGCTCATGGCGATGCAGTCGGCCTGGTGCTGCTGCTGAGCCTCGATGATCGCCTCGCAGCTCTGTTTGATGCCCAGGTTGATCACCTCATAGCCGTTGTTGGTGAGGATGATGTCAACCAGGTTCTTGCCGATGTCGTGCACATCGCCCTTCACCGTGGCGATCAGAAACTTGCCCTTGGCCGAGCTCTCGCCCTCCACTTTTTCCATGTGGGGCTCCAGATGGGCAACGGCGGTCTTCATCGTCTCGGCGCTCTGCAGAACGAAGGGCAGCTGCATCTGGCCACTGCCGAACAGTTCTCCCACCACCTTCATGCCATCGAGCAGGAAGGTGTTGATGATCTGCAGGGGGGGATAGCTCTGCAGCGCCTCATCGAGTGCGGGCTCAAGGCCGATGCGCTCGCCATCAATGATGTGCTGCTTGAGCCGTTCTTCGATCGGCAGATCGGCGAGGGATGGTCCCGAAGCGCGGGCTTCCTTGGCGCTGACCCCTTCAAACAGGGTGGTGAGAGCAGTGAGTGGGTCGTAGGTGCAGATCGCCCCCGGTTGATCACTCTCAAAGCGGCGCCGGTCGTAGATCAGATCCAGACACACTTGCTGGTGCTCGTCGCTGATCTTGGCCAGCGGCAGGATCTTGGCCGGGCTCACAATGGCAGCATCCATGCCTGCCTGACAGCACTCATGCAGGAACACGGAGTTGAGCACAATCCGAGCGGCAGGGGAGAGGCCGAAGCTCACGTTGCTCACACCCAGCACCACATGCACGCCGGGTAGACGCTCACGGATCATGCGGATCGACTCGACCGTGGCGGCGCCGTTGTTGCGATCCTCCTCGATGCCGGTGGAGATTGGTAGGGCGAGGGGGTCGTAGAAGAGCTCGTGGGCCGGAATCCCGAATTCGAGGGCATCGCGGTAGGCCCGCTGGGCGATCTCGAATTTCTTCGCGGCCGTGCGGGCCATCCCCTCCTCATCAATGGTGCCGATCACCACGCCGGCGCCGTAATCCCTGGCCAGTTCCAGCACCTTGAAGAAGCGCTCAGGGCCATCCTCGTAGTTGGTGGAATTAAGCAGGCACTTGCCGCCTGCCACCTTGAGGCCGGCCTCCATTTTCTGCCACTCGGTGGAGTCGAGCATCAGCGGCAGGTTCACGTTGGTAACCAGACGGCTCACCAGCTCCCGCATGTCGCGCTCGCCATCGCGACCGACGTAGTCGACGTTGACGTCGAGCACGTGGGCGTTCTCCTTCACTTGGCCGCGGGCCACGGCCACCAGCCCGTCCCAGTCCTCCTCGGCCAGAAGCTCCCGCACCTTCTTGCTGCCGCTGGCATTGAGCCGCTCGCCGATAATCAGGAAGGAGTTGTCCTGCAGATAGGGAGTGGTGCCGTAGATCGAGGCAGCGGCAGGCTCCACCTGGAGCAGTGGACGCTCATGCTGGCTCTGGGGGGTCCGTACCGGACGCGATGCCGCCTTCAGGTCGCGCGCCAGTTCCACGAGCGCGCCGATATGGGCGGGCGTGGTGCCGCAGCAGCCGCCGATCACCTGCACCCCCAGGTCTTCGACGAAGTGCATCAGCTGCATCTTCATCTCCACCGGCGTCAGCCGGTAGTGGGCCACGCCGCCGATGTTCTCCGGCAGACCGGCGTTGGGGATGCAGCTCACCACGAACGGGCTGTGCTCGCTCAGGTAGCGGATGTGCTCCTTCATCTGCTCCGGCCCGGTGGCACAGTTCAGGCCGAGCACGTCGATCGGGAACGGTTCGAGGATCGCCACCACGGCGGCGATGTCGCTGCCCACCAGCATCGTGCCGGTGATCTCCATCGTCACGCTCACCATCAGGGGGCGGCGCTGGCCGGTCTTGGCGAAAGCCGCCTCAATTCCCTGCAGCGCCGCCTTGATCTGCAGCACGTCCTGGCAGGTCTCAACGATGAAGAGATCGACATCGCCGGCGATCAATCCCTCCGCCTGCTCGGCGAAGGAGGCCTTCATCGTGTCGAAATCAATGTGGCCGAGGGAGGGCAGCTTGGTGGTGGGCCCCATCGAGCCGGCCACGAAGCGGGGCTTCTCGGGGGTGGAGTAGGCATCGGCCATCTCGCGGGCCAGCTCAGCGGCGCGCTTGTTGATGGCGAAGGCCTGGTCCTGCAGGTCGTATTCCGCCAGCACGATCGACGCCGCGCCGAAAGTGTCGGTCTCGATCACATCAGCGCCCACCTCCAGGAACTGGCGGGCGACCTCCTGCACAGCATCGGGGCGCGTGAACACCAGGTTCTCGTTGCACCCCTCCAGGGCCGGGCCACCGAAATCCTCGGCGGTGAGGTTCATCTGCTGCAGCGAGGTGCCCGTGGCGCCATCGAAGACCAGCACCGGCCGCCCAGGGTTGTGCAGCCGCTCGAGAAAGCCGACCCGCTGGCTGGTCGCCAGCGCCTCTTGAACCCCGGAGCTTGCCACCACCATCAGCCGTCGATGCGCACGCGTGTCACCCAGTGGTCATAGGCGGAATCACGGCCCTCCGTGATCGCCGTCAGGCGCTCGCGGATCCGCTCCATCACAGGCCGCGCTGCGGGCAGATCGGTGCTCTCCACCCGACGCACCGGCGTCACCTTGGCAGCGGTGCCGCTGAGGAACACCTCGTCGGCCACAAACAGCTCGCTCTTGTCGACCGCCCGCTCGATCACCTCGATGCCCATCGCCTTGGCCAGTTCGATCACGCTGGCGCGGGTGATGCCCTCGAGGATGTCCTGATCCACACCCGGGGTGATCAGCGCCCCATCCCGCACGATGAACAGGTTCATGCCGCTGGCCTCGCTCACCTTGCCGCGGCTGTTCAGGAGCAGGGCTTCATCGAAACCGCTCTTCACCGCCTCGGTCTTGGCCAGGGAGCTGGTGATGTAGGCGCCGCTGATCTTGCCGCGCAGGGGGAGGGAGCGGTCCTCCTGGCGGGTCCAGGAGCTGATGCGACAGCTCACCCCTTCGGGGGAGAGGTAGTCGCCCAGCTCGAGGCCGTAGATGAGAAAGTCGGTTTCGATGTTGTGCAGCCGCGGGGCAATTCCCAGGTCGCTGGTGTAGACGAAGGGCCGCAGGTACACCGGACAGGTCGGTTTGTTGGCCTTCAGGAAGGCGGCAATGGCGTCGTGGATCGTCGCCTCCGGCAGCTCGGTCAGCAGCAACCGCGCGCTCTGGCTCAGGCGGCGGGCGTGGCGATCGGCCCGGAACAGCAGGATCTCGGCTGCATCACTGGGGTTGGGCAGGGCCCGCATGCCCCCGAAGGCGCCGGTGCCGTAGTGCAGAGCATGGGTGGCCACGGACAGGGTGGCCTCCGCGAAGGGCACGCACTTGCCACCGAACCAGGCGTAGGGGAGGAACTGGTGCATGGCAGCGGGACGGGGGCGTGGCGCCGGACGTGCCCCGATCTTCTCACTGCAGCCAGCAGGATGGGGGGATGCACAGGCTGGCGGCGATCCCGGGAGCGGCGGACGAAGGTTCGGCCGCCTTCATCGAGCAGGCACCGGCCCCGGTGCTGCTCCTCACCAGCGCCGACACCGACCTGCTGGTGCTGGAGGCCCTGCTCGAGGCGGAACCCCAGCTGCTGGGTGCTGAACTGCGGGGATTGAACCTGGCAGCCCTCGCCCACCCGGCGGTGGTGGATCACTATCTGGCAACCACGGCCCAGACGGCGCAACTGGTTGTGGTCCGGCTGCTGGGCGGGCGGGGCCACTGGAGTTACGGCCTGGAACGCCTGTGCCATTGGGCTGATGCAGGGTCTGGCCGCCAGCTGTTGGTGCTGGCCGGCACGTCAGAGGAGGAACGAACGCTGGCGGAACTGGGTACGGGTGATCCGTTGCTTGCGGTGGGCCTGGCCCGCTGCCTGCGGGAGGGGGGACCGGCCAATGGCCGGATGGTGCTGGGGGCTCTGGGTGGCCTGCTCAGGGGGGAGTCAGTCGATCCCCCGGTGCCCCTGCCCCTCGCCGATCCCCTCCCCCACGACTGGCGCCGGGACGCCGGTGAGCGCATCGGCGTGATCGCCTATCGGGCCCTGTGGCAGGCAGGCGACCTGGCGCTGATGGAAGATCTGCTGGCCCGCCTGCGCGAGCGGGGGCTCTGCCCCCGGGCCCTGTGGGTGAGCAGCCTGCGCGAAGGCGCCGTGCAGCGCGGTGTGCAGCAGCTGTTGGCGCGGGAACGGGTGCAGGCGGTGCTGTGCTGCACCTCCTTCGCCTCCGTGCAGTTTGCGGAGGCGAGCCTGGGGGCGCCCCTCTGGGAGGCCCTCGATGTGCCGGTGCTGCAGCTCCTCAGCAGCAGCCAGCCCCGGCAGCGCTGGCAGGCCAGCAGCATCGGCCTCTCCCCCACCGACCTCACCTTGCAGGTGGCCCTGCCGGAGCTCGACGGCCGGATCACCACCCGGATCGGCGCCTTCAAGGAGTGCGTGGGGGCAGGGGAGAACCTGGGGGCCGCCCTCCAGCGTTACCGCCCCGATGGCGAGCGGCTCGGGTGGGTGTGCGAGCTGGCTGCCAATTGGATCAGCCTGCGCCGCACTCCGGCCGCCGAGCGGCGGGTGGCCCTGGTTCTGGCCAATTACCCCACCCGCAACAGCCGGCTGGCCAACGGGGTGGGGCTGGACACCCCCGCTTCGGCGGCAGCGATGCTGCAGTGGCTCCAGGTCGGGGGCTATGGCGTGGTCGGTCCCCTGCCGGCCGACGGCCAGGCCCTGATCGAGGCCTTGCTGGCCGGCCGCACCAACGATCCGGAGAGCGGCCACCGCGCCGCCCTCGACCACCTTCCCCTGGCCAGCTACCAGGCCTGGTATCAGCAGCTGCCCGCAGAGGGTCGCGAGCGCCTGGAGGCGGTGTGGGGAGCACCGGAGCATGATGGCGGCCTCGAGACCCTGGCCGATGGCGGGCGGGGATTTGCGGTGTTCGGCCTGTGCTTCGGCCATGTCTGCCTGCTGGTGCAGCCCGAGCGGGGCTACGACCGCGATCCGAGCCTCAGCTATCACTCGCCCGATCTGCCCCCCACCCACGCCTATCTGGCCCAGTACCTCTGGTTGCGCCAGCACTTCGGCGCCCAGGCCGTTGTGCATGTCGGCAAGCACGGAAATCTCGAGTGGCTGCCTGGCAAAGGGCTGGGGCTCTCCCCGGCCTGCTTCCCGGAGTGGGCCCTGGGCCCCATGCCACATCTTTACCCCTTCATCGTCAACGATCCGGGAGAGGGCTCCCAGGCGAAGCGCCGTAGCCAGGCCGTGATCCTCGACCACCTCCCCCCCCCCCCCCCCCCTGGGACGGGCCGGTCTGCACGGCGACCTGCAGCAGCTGGAGGCCCTCCTCGATGAGTACTGGGAGGCCTGCCAGGTGGGCAGCCATGAACGGGCCTCCCTGCTGCGTCGCCAGCTCGATCAGCGGCTGGCCGCCCTGGAGCTGCCCCATGGCAGCTCCGCTGATCTGGAGGCCCGGCTGGAGGCTGCTGATGGCTACCTCTGCGAGCTGAAGGAAGCCCAGATTCGGCTTGGGTTGCACCGTTATGGACAGCTGCCGGAGCCGGACGAGCTGGCGGAACTGCTGGCCTGCCTGGCGCGTGCTCCGCAGGCGGGCCTGCCCGGGCTCACCCAGGCCCTCGGCCGCGATCAAGGGCTGGAGCTCGACCCCTGGGCTGACCCGGAAGAACAACCCCTGAGCACGGCTGATCAGCAAGCTCTCGCACCCGCCCGGCGGGTGGGGGATGGCGTCGTGCAGCTTGAGCGCCAGGCGCTGGATCTCTGCCGTTGGGCCCTGGCGGGGGGGGGCGAGCAGCCGTCGGCTCCACCAATGGCAATTGGCCCCCACACGGCGCCGGTGCTGGAGCATCTGCAGCGGGTGCTGCTGCCACGGCTGCTGGCCTGCGGTGAGCAGGAGCAACTGGCCTTCCTGGCGGGTCTGGATGGCCGCCGGATTGCCGCCGGTCCCTCCGGGGCTCCCACCCGCGGCCGGCCCGATCTGCTGCCGACCGGTCGCAACTTCTACTCGGTGGACCTGCGTGGCCTGCCCACGGAAGCCGCCTGGGACCTCGGCCGCCGCAGCGCCGGGCTGCTGCTGGAGCTGCACCTGCTGGAGGAAGGGGAGCACCTGCAGAGCCTTGCCCTGTCGGTGTGGGGGACAAGCACGATGCGCAACGGTGGCGAGGACATCGCCCAGGCCCTGGCGCTCTTGGGGGTGCGGCCGGTGTGGGATGGCCCCACCCGCCGGCTGGTGGACCTGGAGGTGGTGCCTCTGCCGCTGCTGGGCCGGCCGCGGGTGGATGTGACCCTGCGCATCTCGGGGCTGTTCCGCGACGCCTTTCCCCAGCTGGTGGCCTGGATGAACCGGGCCACGGCTCTGGTGGCCGCCCTCGATGAGCCGGAGGCCGAGAACCCGCTGGCGGCAGCGGCCCGGCGCGAGGGCACGGCGGCCCGGGTGTACGGCTCGGCACCGGGGGCCTACGGCGCCGGTCTGCAGGGGTTGATCGACAGCGGCCACTGGGAAAACCGCGGCGATCTGGGCGAGGCCTTCCTCAGCTGGAGCAGCTGGCGCTACGGCGCTGCCGAGGGCGCGAGCGAGACAGGGGGTGGCCTCGGCGGCGGCCCAGGGGGCGGCGCTATCGAGGCAATGGCCGATCGACAGGGTCTCGAGCAGCGGCTCCGCGCGGTGCAGGTGGTGCTGCACAACCAGGACAACCGCGAGCACGACCTGCTCGATTCAGACGACTACTACCAGTTCCAGGGGGGGCTGAGCGCTGCCGCCGAAACCCTCCAGGGCCAGGCCCCGGCGGCCTGGTTCGGTGACCATTCCCGCGCCGCCCGGCCCCGGTTGCACCGGCTGGAGAAGGAGTTCGACAAGGTGCTGCGCTCCCGTCTGCTCAATCCCCGCTGGATCGAGGGCATGCGTCAGCACGGCTACAAGGGGGGGTTCGAGATGGCCGCCAGCCTCGACTATCTGTTCGCCTACGACGCGAGCACGGGGCGCGTGCCCGACTGGAGCTACGGCGCCGTTGCCGATCGCTGGCTGGGCGACCCTGCGGTGCGGGGATTTCTGGAGGGGGCCAATCCCTGGGCCCTGCGGGACATGGCTGAGCGCCTGCTCGAGGCCCACCATCGGGGCCTCTGGAGCAACGCCACTGAGCAGCAGTTGCAAGACCTGCGGCACCTGGTGCTCGAGGCAGAGGGGCTCGTCGAGCAGCGCTGAGCCCCGGGGGACCTCAGCCGTTGAGGTCCTTCACCATCTGCTTGAAGGGGTCGATGGCGCCGGGCTTGGCCGTATTCAGTGCCGAGGTGGCAGGAGAGGCCTGCCCTTGGGCGGCACTCTGCTCATCCTTCTCCATCTTGATGGCCGCCGGCCCACCGGGCACGTTCACACCCACGGCCGAGCCCTTCTTGCGCTGGTCGAGTTCGGCCTGCGACATGGGCTTGGCGAAGGTCTTCTTCACCGGCTTGGGCACCCCACCGGTGAGGCTCATCGACTCCTCGGACGCGGCGGCGCCAGGCAGGCCCTCGGAGACCTTCTCCAGCTTGGCCTCCATCGAGGCCACCTCCGCCACCATCTCCTTGTTGCCGGGGTTGTCGGCGGTGCCGGGGAAGGTGCGGCGGATGGTGTTGGAACGACGCATGAAGTTCACGTCGCCCAGGCTGCTGGCCTGATCGGCGTCGAGGAAGACCGTCTCAGCGGGTTTCTTGGCTTTCGGGCCGCTGGAGGCGCTGTTCGCGCCAGAGCCGGAAGAGAACAGGCGATCAAACAGACCCATCGACAGGCAAGGGGAAAGCGTCAGCAAACCCTAGCGGCCATGCAGCGCCAGACCATGGGTGTCCGTACCACAACTCTGCAAAAGGCCACGCCTGGTCAGATCGCGGGCGATCGCCTCGCACACCAGGGGCGTGGGCTGCCAGCGGGGCTGCATGGCGTAGTCGTACCAGGTTTCCGCCCCGTCAAAGCCCAGTTTTGCTGCCGCTGCGATCAGGCGCGGGAAGGGGAGCCGGTAGCGGGCGGGATGGGCCAGCAGGGCCAGGCCACCCGCCTGGCGGATGGCCTCAATCACGGCCTCGGCTCGCAGGGCCTCTCCCGCGACGCTGCTGCCCTGGAGATAGGGGAGGAGGCTTGGGTGCTCCTCGCGGAAGCCCAGGGCCAGCACGTGCACGAGGCAGCCCTCCAGGAGACAGCTGATCTCCACCCCGCGCCAGAGCATCGGAACGGCCAGCCCCCGCAGCTGGGCAGCACTGAGGGCGCTGGCGACCCGCTCACTGCCCGCGATGGCGTGGTGATCCGTGACCGCCAGGTGCTCCAATCCGAGGGCGATGGCCTGCTCGGCCAGGGCCTCCGGCTGGAGGCTGCCGTCACTGCAGACGGTGTGGCAGTGGAAGTTGAGGCGGCTGGGACAGCACTCTGGAGTGACGGTCGCCAACACCGCCGCCAGGGGGTGGTCGCTGGCTGGGGCCATCTCAGGTGTTGACAGCCGCCGCCGCCTCGCGTTCGGCCCGCAGTCGCCGCCAGCGGGCATAGAACTGGATCGAGGCCGCCATGAACACCACCAGGGCCACGATGAACCAGGTAGCGGCGCCGGTGGGGAACTGGTTCTTGAACACCACCAACATGACCACGATCACCAGCAGCAGGGTGGGCAGCTCGTTGAGGGCCCGCAGCTGGCGGCCGCTCCACTGGCAGGCCCCCTGGCTCAGCCGCCCCATCAGCCTGTAGCAGAAGGCGTGGTAGGCCAGCAGGGCCAGAACGAAGGCCAGCTTGGCGTGCATCCAGCCCTGCTGCAGCCAGGCGGTATTCACGCTGAGCAGACCCACCGCGCACACCACCGTCACCACCATCCCGGGGGTGGTGATGATGTTCGCCAGCCGCCGCTCCATCAGCGCGTACTGGCCTTCAAAGGCCTCGCGCAGGGGGGACTCCAGCTCTGCCGCTTCGCGGTGGTAGATGAACAGGCGCACCAGGTAGAAGAGCCCGGCGAACCACACCACCACCCCCACGATGTGCAGGGTCTTGAACCAGAGATAGGCCTCCGGGGGCCACACCAGGGCGAGCTCCATTCCGTTGATGCGTCCGCTCAAGCGGGTCTTTCGCAGCGGCCAGGCTAGGGGGGGCCGAGTCGATCCACCCAGCGGGGGAGCACCTCGGGGCTGCCGTACCAGCGCTCGGCAAACCAGCCCCCGTGGCCCACCCCCTCCAGCACCAGCGGCTCAGCACCGTCCAGCAGGGCCGAGCTCACGGGCACCAGGCCATCGCCGCGGCTGGCGGGGTCGTTGTTGATCGCCCGGTAGGAGCGCTGCACGAGCGGCCGCACCCGCGGCCGCAGTTCGGCGGGCTCGATCGCCCCGGCCACCGCCAGATAGGCGAGCTCCCCGGCGTAGGGCGCCCCGGGATAGAGCGCCGCCACCTCCCGGCGCAGGGCCGTTCCCCGAACCGCCTGGTGTGGACTTCCCAGCGTGACGAGGCTCTGCACCCGGATGCGATCGGCGTACACCCGGCCTGCGAATGGGTGATCACCAAGCAGCAGCCGCAGCATCACCCCGCCGGAACTGTGGCCAACCAGGTTCACCCGGCCGACTGGAGACTCTGCTGCGAGGGCCAGCAGCAGGTCGTGGCTGCGATCGAGCAACCGCCGCCAACCGGGGCGGCCGCCTGTGCGCAGCCACTCCAGGCGTGTCGTTGGCACCACCTGGACCGGTTGTCCCGTCTGGGCGGCAATGGCGGTCGCCATCGGCCCGTAGGCCTCGGGCGTGATCAGAAAGCCACCAAGAATCAGCGTTGGCGCTGGGGGCAGGGCAGTCACGGGGAGGGCTTGCGGAACAGCGGGTGGGCTTACTCGCGATGGATCGCCAGAGCGGCCAGGATTCCGCCCAGGAAACCGCTCAGGTGGCCGATCCAGCTCACGCCACTGGGCGAGAACAGGGGGATGAGGCTGGGCAGAACACCGCCGTAGCCCACCAGACAGATCACCGACAGAAGGATTGACAGGGGCCGCTTTTCCAGCCACCCAATGATGAGCAGGTAACCCAGCAGTCCATACACCACTCCGGAGAGCCCGTGGCTGCCCACCGGCCAGAGCAGCCAGAGGGGAACGGCGCAGAGGAGCACGCCCACCCAGACGGCCAGGTAATCCCGGCGGCCCCGCAGCAGCACCAGCCAGGAGAGGGGAAGGAACACCAGCGTGTTGGCCATCAGATGGCCGAAACCGCTGTGGCTGAAAGGAGCCGTGAGCACCCCCCACCAAGGCCCTCCCGGCAGCATCGGCAGGTTCCAGCGCCCACGGAAGAGCAGCTGGTCGATCAGTTCCTGCAGCCAGGCCAGCGCGAGCGGCAGCAAGGGCAACAGCAGGTTCACCCCGAGACGGGCGAGCTGGGAATCGACGCGCCGGGCCAGGGACTGGTCAGCCATGGAGCAGGTTGATCCCGTAGAGCACCTCTTCCAGGGCATCGGCTGCCGTCAGGGCTGCGAACCGCTGGGGATGCTCGGCATCGATGCAGCTGGCCAGAGGGTTGAGCACGGTGGAGGGCGTGGGGTGGCAGAACTGCACCACGCTCAGGCGCGCCTCGGTGGAGCCTGCCGGTGCCACCACCCGGTGCCAACCCGTGGGAATGCGCCCATTGCTCAGCCGTTCAAGCATCAGGCCACTGTTCAGGATCACCTGCCCGTCTGGTGCGAGCGCGTCCCGCCATTCTCCCTCCACCAGCACCTGCAGACCTGCCGCGGTGGCCCGGGGCAGAGCGGTGATCAGGTTGATGTCGCCATGGGCGGCGGCCCACACATGGCCCTCAGCTGGCGCCGTCGGCATCGGCGGGTAGTGGATCGCCCGGGTGAGGGTCGGTCCGTCCCGCACCACAGCCTCGAAAAAGTCGATATCGAGCCCGAGGCCTGTGGCGATGATCCGCAGAAAACGTCGCTGCAGATCGGCGACGCTGCGGTGAAAGCGTTCGAGCACCGCGGTGATCCCCGGCACCGCAGCCTCGGGCAACACCTGGTCGGGGTAGAGGAGGGGGTACCGCCGCCGCAGGGGGTGGTGCTGGGGCAGGGGTAGGCCCCAGTTCAGCATCTCCTTCCAGTCGGGGAGGGTTTCCCCGGCGGCCGTCTCCACCAGGGTGCCCGTATAGCCCGTCTGGCCTGCAGCCTTGGGGCTGTGGAATCCCTGCTTGGCCACCTCCGGCAGGGCAAAGAAGGTGGCCAACAAGCCGTAGGCCTCGTCGAGGACTGCAGCGGGGAGATCGCTGCGGGTGAGCACAAAGCCCGTACCGAGGCTGCGCATCACCCCGTCGACCGTGGCGGCCTGCTGGCCCCGGCTGCCGCGCTCAAAGGCCAGGAGATCGACCTCGAGGATGGATGGGCCCATCGGTGCTCCCAACACGCACCAGCCTGGCTCAGCAGCAGCTGCCGCGGGGGGCCCCCATCCCCTCAGACCACGGGTGCGTGGAGCACCTCCATCAGTCCGAGCATGGCCTGGGTGTCTGCGGTGGAGAGCTCCAGGGTGTCGGCCAGGGTGCTGAGGATGTTGCGCTCATCCGGCTGCAGAGGGCCGTCAGACCGCATGATCTCGGCAGCGGTGGCAAATGCGGTGCGCCGGAGCTGGGGACTGAGCACCCGGGCCGCCTTGAGCATCAGTTGTTGGGCACCCTGCAGGCGCAGGCGCTGCAGGAGGTCGTCGATGCCCTGCACCAGCTCCTGGTCGCTGAACGTGCAGAAGGGCTGGCGGTAGTCGATGGCATGGCGGAGCGCCCTGGTGCCGGCGGGGCTGAGCACGCCATCCCAGGAGACGGCAGCCAGGGCGACAGCCAGAAAGGCCTGGTCGGCACTGAAACCGTCTGGATGCTGCCGGGCCTCGGTGCAGGACTCGGGCGCGGCTGCAGGCGCTGGACCGTTGCTGATCACCATCGGAAGGGGTGTGAACGCTGAACTTCAGTTCATGCACGCCCCCGGGGTGGCTGCGGTGGCCATCCACACCGAAGTCTGAGGTTGAGTGCTTGTGCTCAGTTGGGCATGGTCACGAATTCTTCAGCCACCGAAGGGTGCAAGGCCATCGTGCGGTCGAAGTCGGCCTTGGTGGCGCCCATGCCGATGGCGATCGCCGCCATCTGGATGATCTCGGCGGCGTGCTCGCCCACCATGTGGCAGCCGAGCACCTTGCCCGAGGCGCGCTCCACGATCAGCTTGAGCAGCACCCGCGGGCCACTGGCGGGCAGGGCCTGGCTCATCGGCCGGAAGCGGGCCCGGTGCACCTGGATCGCCTCCTGGCCATGGCGCTCCAGCGCCTGCTCCTCGGTGAGGCCCACGCCGGAGAGTTCCGGCTGGCTGAATACGGCGCTGGCGATCAGGTCGTGGTCGACCTGGCGAGGCCGCTTGCCATACACCGTGTCGGCAAAGGCACGGCCCTCGTCCACGGCCACGGGGGTGAGGTTCACCCGGTCGGTCACGTCGCCTACGGCATAGATATCGAGCACGTTGGTGCGCTGGTCGGCGTCCACCGGGATGCGGTGGCCCTCCACCGCCACGCCGGCGGCCTCCAGGTTGAGGCCATCGAGAAAGGGCCGGCGGCCGGTGGCCAGCAGCACGCCGCCGCAGGCCAGCTCTTCGCCGCTCTGGGTGGTGAGGGTGAGGTTGCCGGGCTCACCGCTGATGGCGGCGGGGGAGTGGGCAAAGCGGATCGCGATGCCGTCGGCCTGCATCGCTTCGGCCACCGCGTCGCTGGCCTCGCGGTCGAAGCCGCGCAGCAAGTGATCACCGCGCACCAGCTGGGTCACCTGCACTCCCAGGCCATGGAGGATGCAGGCGAATTCGCAGGCGATGAAGCCGGCGCCCACCACCACAACGGCCTCCGGCAGGCTCTCCAGCAGGAACATGTCGTCGCTCACCCAGGCCAGCTCGGCACCGGCAATCGCCGGCCGGTGGGGCCGGCCGCCCACGGCGATCAACGTGCGCTCCCCCTTGAGCAGGCGCTCGCTGCCGTCGCTGGCTCGCACCAGCACCTCCCCGGGAGCCTGAAAGCGCCCCCAGCCGCTCACCAGCTCCACCCCGGCCTTCTGCAGAAAGCCGATGTGCAGCGTGTTGAGGCGATCCACCTCGGCCCGCACGTTGGCCAGCAGCCGCCCCGGATCGCGGCGCACCTCGCCCGGGTCCCAGCCGTAGCTGGGGGCGGCCTCGAGCAGGTGGCGGTAGGCCGAGCCGTACACCAGCAGTTTCTTGGGCACGCAGCCGCGGATCACGCAGGTGCCGCCCACCCGGTCGCCCTCCACGATCGCCACCCTGGCGCCGTAGGAGGCGGCGCGCTTGGCGGCGGCCAGGCCTCCGGAGCCGGCGCCAAGCACGATCAGGTCGAAGCAGTCAGCCATGGGAGTGCGGTGGTGAGAAGCGTGGGACGGGGAATGCTGGGCTGGGCTGGAGAGCCGGTGGCTGGTTCAGCCCTCGAACGCGCGGCGGGGGGCGGTCACGCCGGCGGGCTCACTGCCCTTGAGGTAGGCCAGCATCGTGTCGGCATCGGACACCTCGAAGGGGTCGAGCGGGCAGTTGTCGTCGATCTCCGGTTCGCGGAAGATCTTCTCGATCCGGCCGTCGTTCACCAGCATCGAGTAGCGCCAGGAGCGCATGCCGAAGCCCAAGTTCGACTTGTCGATCAGCATGCCCATCTTGCGGGTGAATGTGCCGTTGCCGTCGGGCAGCAGGAACACGTTTTTTGTCCCGATCTGCTTGCCCCACTGGAACATCACGAAGGCGTCGTTCACCGACAGGCAGATGATCTGGTCCACGCCGTGGGCGCGGAACTCCTCGTAGAGCTCCTCGTAGCGGGGGAGGTGGTTGGAGGAGCAGGTGGGGGTGAAGGCGCCGGGCAGGGCGAACAGCACCACCTTGCGGCCCTTGAAGATCTCGTCGCTGGTGAGGTCCTGCCAGCGGTAGGGATTGGGGCCGGGCACCGACTCATCCCGCACGCGGGTGTGGAAGGTGACGCTGGGAACGTGGTCAGGCATGGGGGATTCCGAGACGGGGGTGTGAAGCAGATGGCCGCGAACCGAAGGGGCGCCGAACCGGCGCTGACCCGATCCGGGGCCCGTCCATGGAGACAGCCTAACTCATAGTTACTCCGGATAAGGCTCCATGGGCATAAACCCATGTTGGGCTCGATGGCCGCCCCGGGGGTTCGCAGAACGGTCTGGGCGCGGTAGTGTTAGTGAGCTGGTTGAAGCTGGCGGGCGATGCAGGCCCTCCTCACCGGCCCCTCGATCACCGTTCCGCTCACGCGGGCTCCGCACCGACGCATGCCTGCGCTTCCCGGCAGCGTCCCCCCGGCCCAAGGGCCTGTGGCAATTCTCTGGTGCGTTCATCGATATCCACCCCATTCCCTTTTTGTTCTGTCATGTCCAATTCCCACAACGTCCGAGCCACTGCCGCTCGGCCCCTCAGGAAGACGTCCAAAGGTCGTTCCGGTCCCCACGGCACCACCTCGCGAGCTGCCGTCCCCAGTCCGCCCCCTGCCGTTCAGGGGGAGTCGCTGGTCCATCGCGGCGACGAACCGCAGCTCACCTGGGATGAGCTGTTCGGGCTCCGCTGAGCCCTCAGCCGCGCTGCCGCCACCGGCCACTGGCGATCCGCGGCCTGCCGCGCACCTGGTGGGCACGGCCCAGATAGATCCAGGCCTTGCGCCCATCGGCCAGGGGCCAGGCCTCGCGCTGATACTTTCTCGGGTGATCCTCCAGTCGGTCGAGCTCCAGCAGCAGGCTCCACGAGAGGCCATAGAGCTCGGCCTCGAGCTCGGCGTCTGCTGGGCCGGTTGACATCTCCGCAGCTCTGACGGCCATCGGGTAGGGCCCCAGGTCATGGAGCACCAGCCCCGCCAAGGCCATCCGCTCCAGCAACGGCGCTCCTGCCAGCCAGTGGTGGTTGCACTCGCCGGCCATCAACGTGCCATAGACGAGCACCAGCTCCGGGCCCCCCGCATCCAGGCGCCGGTTACCTGTCATGGCTCTTGGGTGCTGACGCCCACCACCAGCCGCGACCCCCGCTCGGAGCTGTGCACGGCAATGCCGCTGCGGATGCGCTCCCGCAGGGCTGCCACATGGCTGATCAGACCGATCATGCGCCCCCCCTCCCGCAGGCGATCGAGTTCATCCATCGCCAGCTGCATGCTCTCCGGGTCGAGGCTCCCGAATCCTTCATCGATGAACAGGGTGTCGAGGCGCACGCCACCGCTGTGGGCCTGCACCGTGTCGGCCACGCCCAGGGCAAGGGCAAGGGAGGCCTGGAACGTCTCTCCACCGGACAGGCTGGACACCTCGCGCTCCTCCCCCGTGAAGGCATCGAGCACCCGCAGGCCCAGGCCGGCCTTGCTGCCCTTGCGCAGGCCGACGGCATCGCTGAGGCGCAGCTGGTAGCGACCGCTTGTCATCGACTCGAGGCGCTGGTTGGCAAAGCTGCAGATCTCCTCGAGGTAGGCCGAGAGCACCCAGCGCTGCAGGGAGATGTGGGGGCTGCTGCGGCCAAGGGCACGGTTGGCCACCCCGGCGAGCAGATCCGTGCGTCGCTGAAGGGCCTCGGCCTCCAGGGAAGCCTGGCGGTGCTGGCCAAGCAGCTGCTCCAACCGGCCCTGGGCGGCCTCGGCGCGCCCCAGTTGGCTCACAGCCCCATCCCGCTCTTCGCTCGCCTGCTCCAGGGCTGATCCCACCGCCTGCAGGTCCGGACACTGTTCAGGAAGCGCTTGCAGATCCGGATCCCGAAGCAGGGCGTCATGGCGCTGGCGGGCTTCGTCGTGGGAGGCGATCTGCTGCTGCCAGGCGCTTCGCTCCGCGCTGCCGGCCAGCGCCTGCTCCAGGGCCGCTCCGCTGCTGAACCCCGCCGCCTGGCAATCGGCGTTGAGGCGGTCCTCCAGTTCCAGGCGCTGCCCGGCCAGCACGCGCCTCTCCTGGAGCTGCTCCCCCAGGGTGCCCAGCACCTGCTGGAGGCCCTTGTGCTGCTCCAGGATCAGGGCAGGGTCCTGGTCGCCCGCCGGGCCAAGGCTGGCGCGCAGACGCCCCTCCAGGCCCTGCACCTGTGCCTGCAGCCCCTGGCGCTGTTCCTCGCCCACCCGCTGCTCCAGCCGCCGCTGCACCAGCCGTTCCTGATAGGCCTCCAGCTTCCGCTGCAGCTCCTGCACCTCCTGGCTGAGTTGCTCGGCCCGGGCTGCCCCTTCCCGGGCCTGCCTCAACTGCAGATCGGCTTCGGCGGCCTGGCGATGGAGGCCCTGGGGGTCGCTGGCGGCAGCGCCGGCCTGCTGGCGCAGGGCCTGCGCTTGAGCCTGGGCGGCACTGGAGGCCGCCAGGGCCTCCTGAAGCTCCTGGTCGGCCTGACGTCGGGCCTCCGCTGCACGCTCCAGCTCCGCCGGCGCGAGGTCTGCATCGGCGGCCGACGCGGGTTGGGGGTGCTCGTGGGAGCCGCACACCGGGCAGGGCTGATCGGCCTGGAGACCGGCCGCCAGGGCTGCGGCCATGTTCTGGAGCTGCCGCTCCCGCAGGGTCTGGTCGAGCTCCCGGCAGTGCTGGTGCCTGCTGCGCGCCGTGAGGAGTTGCTGCTGCGCCGCCAGGGCCCGCCGGTCGGCCTGCTCCAGCCGCTGCAGCAGCGCCAGGGCCTGGCGGGCCGCCGTGTTGGCCTGCTCCAGCCCCGTTAATTGATCCTGGGCGCGGCGGGCCAGCACCAGGGCCTGCTCCGCCCCGGGCAGCTGGGCGCGCACCTGGGCCAGCAGGTTCTCTCCTTTCTGCACGTTCTCCGCCAGGGCCGTGAGGTCGCGCTCGCGCTGCTGCAGGCCCTGGCGGCCCTCATCCCGCTCGCGCACCAGGACCAGCAGGCCCTCGAGATCCCGCTGGCTGGCGGCCAGGGCCGTGAGGGCTTCGGTGAGCTGGATGGAGGACACCTCCCAGGGCAGCTCCCTGGGCAGGGGCAGCGCCCGCACCGCCTCGGGCAACAGCGGTGTGCGGTCGCGGCAGACAGCGGCCTGCTGCAGAGCGCCAATCAGGGCGGCATCCACCGCCTCCAGGCGCCGGCACAGCTGCAGCAAGCCTTCGAGTGCGGGCCGCAGCTGCTCGGCCCGATCCGCCCGCTGAAGACGCTGGCGCAGCGCCTCGATGGCCTGCTGGTCGCGGCTGAGGCCAGCGAGGGCCTCGCGGGCAGCCTGGCGGCGCGTCCACTGATCGGCCAGTCGCGTCAGCTGCAGCTGCTCCTGCTGGAGGCGCTGCACCGCAGCCTCCGTTGCCAGGCGCTGTTGCTGGGCGGCCACGACCACCACCGCCAGGGCTTCGCGGGCTTCTCCCAGCCGGGCCGCACCACGTGCCTCGCCATCGCCCCAGGGCTCGAGCAGGGCCTGCGCCTGCTCCTCCAGCCCGGCCAGTCGGCGTTGGGCCTCGGCCAGGTCGGCCTGGGCCTTTCGGGCCTGGTCCTCCAGCCACAGGCTGGCCCGCTCGTAGAGCCCCGTATCGAAGAGGGTCTTGAGCAGGGCCTCCCGCTGCTCGGGCCCAGCTCGCAGCACCTCGGCGAAGCGGCCCTGGGGCAGCAGGATCACCTGTCGGAACTGGGCGGCCTCCAGCCCCAGCAGGTTCACCACCTCGCGGCCCACGTCCGTGACGTTGCCGGCGATCGGCGCCTCCGCGCTGTCCCAGGCCTGGCCGTCGCGGCAGCGCCAGAGGACGGCTCGCGCAGGCCGGGAGGTGGTGCCTTCCCCGCGGACACGGGGCACCTCACAGGCCGGCTGTCGCTCCACCCGCCAGCGGCCCCCGGCCGCCGAAAACTCCAGGGCCACCCGCGGCACCTGGCCGGGGGGGGCGTGATCGGAGCGCAGTCCCCTGGGGCTCCGGTCCCCGGTCACCTCGCCATAGAGGGCGAAGCAGAGGGCATCGAGCAGGAAGGTCTTGCCCGCTCCGGTGCTGCCGTGGATCAGAAACAGGCCCTCCCGGGCCAGGGGGTCGAAGTCGACCCGCACCGGCTCGGCGTAGGGCCCGAAGGCCTCCAGTTCCAGGCAGTGGGGGCGCATCAGGGGGTCTCCCGGACAGCCGCCAGGGCCTGCCGCAGCAGCTCCTCCTCCTCCCGGTGGGGCGCGCGCCCCTGCTGGTCGGCGAAGAAGGCCAGGGTGCGCTCCAGGGGGCCGGTCGCGGCCCGGATGCGCTGGGTGCGGGCACTGCTGCTGAGGGCTTCGGAGCGGGGCGGCCGGTGTCGCAGCTCCACGGCATGGGGAAAGCGCTGCTGCAGCCGGGCCATCGCCTGGGCCGGCAGCTGGTCGTCGAGCAGCACAGCCCGCACCCAGGCACCGCAAGCCTCCTCGAGGGCTGAATCCGCCAGCAGCTGTTCCAGGGTGCCCTCCAGGCTGCGCAGTGGTCGGCCCACGTCGATGGGGACCGTCTCCGCCGTCACCGCGCCGCTGGCATCGAGCTCCAGCAGGCGCACCCCCTTGCGCTGGCCTTCTTCGGAAAAGGAGTAGGCCAGCGGGCTGCCCGCATAGGCGAGCCGCGGACCATCCAGCTCCTGGGCGGCGTGGAGGTGGCCGAGGGCCACCAGATCGAAGTCGGCAAAACTGGGCACCCCCACCACCTCCACGTTCCCCACCGAGAGGTCCCGCTCCGACTCGCAGGAGCGGCCACCGGCGACGAAGGCATGGGCCACCAGCACGCTGCGGGTGCCCTGGCGGCGGGCCCGATCGGCCTGGATCGCAGCGAGGGCCAGATCCATCACCTCCTGGTGGCGCAGCCGCTGGCCCATGGCCGCTCCACCGGCCTCAGCAGGCTCCGAGGCCCCTGCCAGCAGGGCGGGACCATCCACCAGGGGTTCGAGGTAGGGCAGGGGGTAAACCGCGACGGCATCTCCCCCTCGCCGCGGATGCACGAGCACGGGTTCCACGGCCCGGCGCCAGTCGCCGCGCACGCTCACCCCGAGGGCACCCAGCAGCTCGTCGTAGACGGAGACCCGCACGTGGCTGTCGTGATTGCCCGCGATCGCCACCACCGCGGCACCATTGGCCCGGAGTCGGGCCACCGTGTCGGTGAACAGGGCCACGGCGGGAGCCGGCGGGATGGCCCGGTCGTAGAGATCGCCGGCGATCACCACCAGATCCACCCCTGCCTCGCGGCTGAGGTCGACGATCCGGTCCATGGCCGCTGCCTGGTCCTCCAGCAGGGAGGCGCCATGGAAGTTGCGCCCCAGGTGCCAGTCGGAGGTGTGCAGCAGCCTCACGCGTTCAGTCCCAGCGGGTGGGGTCCTGGCTGGGCCGGAAGGGCCCCATCTCCAGCTGCCGATCCATCAGATCCGCGCTGATCGTGCTGCACAGGCTATTCAGCGGCAGCGAGAAACAGCTGCCGTCCCGATCGAAGGGTCCCTCCACGTAGGAGCCGATGCGCTCCGCCACCAGAAAGCCGAGAAACAGCACAGCCCCTACCTTGATCGAGGACTGCCCGCGGAATTCAAGGAGCAGTTGCAGGCCATACAGCCAGGTGACCAGGCGCACGAAGACGTCGTAGGAGGCAGGAATCGGCGTGTTGCGGATCCGCTGGAGGTCGCCGATGGAGTCGAGGCAGCGGTTGGCCACTTCCACCAGCTGCTGGCGGCCCCAGTCGTCCACCCAGCCATCCCGATGCAGGGCATGGATGATGGCGGCCCGGCGGCGGCAGAGGTCCTGGAGCCACAGGCCGGCCGGCAGTCCCAGCTCGGCGAGCAAGCGGTCCACGCCCGCACGCACCTCGCTGCGCCAGTAGTTGCGCAACTCGAAGTTGAGCAGCCACACCTGGGCCACCTGGATCTCGATCAGGCGCTGGCCTCGGGCCGTGCGCAGCCGGGTTGGACCAACGTGGGCGATCAGGGTGTCACGCCATTGGCGGCTCTGGTTCACCACGGCTCCCCAGAGCATGCGGGCCTCCCACCAGCGCCCGATGGCCTGGGTGTTACGGAAGGCGATGAAGATCGACACGGCAATCCCCAGCACCGACAGGCCCATGGGCGTGATGGTCCAGGGCAGGGGGGTGGCGCCCCGCCTCCAGGCGATCAGGCAGAACCCTGCCCAGATCAGCAGGTCGAAGCGCATTCGCACCAGCAGCTGGAACAGCACGAGGCCGTAGTCGAGCCGTTGGGTGCGCGGCGGATCGCCATGGGGACCGGTCTGGATGGAGAGTATGGCCATGGCCGCTGCGCCTGCTGGCCCATCCCTAGCTCAGCAACCTCCCGCTTCTGGTGCTGCGGAGAATGGAACGCGACCTGCTCCAGCCGCCACTGTCCCCCCGTCTCGCCCCGCTGCCCCTGGAGCAGTTGCCCGACCTGCCGCCCCTTCCCCTGGCCGTTGTGGGCCATGTGGAGGTGGTCAGCTTCCTGGCGGTCGAGCAGCTGCCGGTGGCCGGTGCCGTGGCCCGGGCCAGTCGCTTTGCGGAGGAACCTGCTGGTGCAGCGGCGGTCGCTGCCGTGCAGATGCATCGACTCACCGCTGCCCCGGTGGTGCTGTTCACTGCCCTGGGGCGGGACCGGGCCGGCGAAGCAGCGGCTGAGCGGCTGCAGGCACTCGGCCTGGAACTCGTGATCGCCTGGCGGGAAGGCCCCACCCGGCGCGGTGTGAGCCTGGTGGATGCCAGTGGCGACCGCAGCATCGTCGTGGCTGGGGAGCGGCTCGCCCCCGTGGCAGCCGATCCGTTGCCCTGGGAGCGCCTCAGCGCCTGTGCCGGTGTGTTCGTGACCGCCACCGACGCGGCGGGGCTGACCATGGCCCGACGGGCACCGGTGCTCACCGCGACGCCGCGCCTGCGGCTGCCCGTGCTCCAGGAGGCGGGCGTGCATCTCGACGCCCTGATCGGCAGTGCCCTCGATCCCGCCGAACAGGTGCCGGCGGGTGCCCTGAACCCCGCTCCAAGGCTGCAGATCGCCACGGCCGGTGCCGAGGGAGGCGTGGTGGCACCCCTGGGGCCCTTTGCTGCCCCGCGGAGGGATCGGACGGGAATCGACAGCTACGGCGCTGGCGACTGCTTCGCAGCGGGCGTCACCGCCGCCCTGGCCGCGGGCTGGGATGCGCGCGCCGCCATCAGCCTCGGCTGCCATTGCGGCAGTGCCTGCCTCGATGGCTTCGGGCCCTACGCCGGCCAGCTGGTCCGGCGGGACAGCGAGGGGGCTGCGCCATCGCCCTGATGGGGCGGCCGGAGCAAAGGAGGCGAATCAGCGGAGGGGTTCCGTTGGGCGGTGGCTGGCCGCCGTGCTGCGGATGGCCACCAGCTCCGGGGCCGGGATCTTCTCCAGCTGCTTGAGGACCAGCCCCATGCGTGGATTGCGGCCCAAGCCCTCGCGGTTGCGCGCCAGAAAATCCCAGTAGAGGGCGTTGAAGGGGCAGGCGTCCGCGCCGCTGCGCTGCTTCGGGTTGTAGCGACACCCCTTGCAGTAGGTGCTCATGCGGTTGATGTAGTTGCCGCTGGCCGCATAGGGCTTGCTAGCCAGCAGGCCCCCATCAGCGAACAGCCCCATGCCGATCACGTTGGTCTGCATCACCCAGTCGAAGCCGTCGATGAACATGCGGTGGAACCAGGCGGTGAACGCCTGGGGATCCAGCCCGGCAATCAGGCCGTAGTTCGCCAGCACCATCAGCCGCTGGATGTGGTGGGCGTAGCCGGTGATCGCCAGCTCCCCCAGCACTGTGTCAAGGCAGGCCATGCCGCTGCCCCCCAGCTGCTCCAGCCAGCCCGGCAGGGGGCGAACGGCGCCGAAGTGATTGCGCTGGGGGTAGTCGGGACCGAACCACCAGTAGAGGCCGTGGGTGTATTCGCGCCACCCCAGGATCTGGCGGATCACCCCCTCCAACGAGGCTAGCGGCGTGCCCTGCTCCAGCCCGGCCTGCTCCAGCCGGCGGATCACCTCCAGGGGGTGGAGCAGGCCCAGGTTGAGGTAGGGCGACAGAAGGGCATGCCAGAGGGTGGGCTGGCCGCTCACCATGGCGTCCTGGTAGGGGCCGAAGCCATCCAGGCGGCTGGCGATGAAGTGCTCCAGCACCGCCAGGGCCTGAGCGCGGGTGACCGCCCAGGCGAAGGGCTGGCTCTGGCCCGGCAGCCCGGCATCGCCCGCCGCCTCCATCGCCTGCGCGAGCTCCTCCACCTTGGTGATCACGGCCCGGGTCACGGCATCGGGCTCGAACCGCAGCGGCGGCGGACCGCTCAATCCCCTGGGCGGTGCCTTGCGGTTGTCGTGGTCGTAGTTCCACTGGCCGCCAAGGGGCTGGGAGCCGGGCGGATCGGCAGCCGGATCCATCAGCACGCCAAAGCGGCGGCGCCCCTCCCGGTAGAACAGCTCCATCCGCAGCTGCTTGTAAGGCGCAGCCCAGGCCGAAAACGCTTCCCGGCTCCAGAGGAAGGCGTTGGAGGGGTGCCACTGCAGCGGAATCGGCAGCTCCAGGCGCTCGATCGCCTGGCGGAAGGGGCGTTCGGCCGGCTCCATCACCGCCAGGGCGCGGATGCCGTGCTCGGCGATCCAGGCGGTGAGGGCGTCGCCAAAGCTGCTGGCCTCGCGCTGATCCACCAGCCAGCCAGCCTCGCGCAGCTCGGCTGCGAAGTGGCGCATGGCAGTCCACACCAGCACCAGCTTCTGGCGGTGATAGCGGCGCCAGGCGAGCACCGAGGTGCTCTCGATCAGCAGGAGGCGGCAGCGGCGGCGGGCTTCCTGGGGGCCATGGTCTCGCTCAAGCGCCTGCAGGGCGGGATGGGCGGCGTTCAGTTGGTCGCCGAGGATCCAGATCCCTTGCATGGCCAGCGCCCGTCGCAATACCCCCCAGCCTGGGGGAGCGGTGCCCCCTCCGGGCGGTACTGCTGGGCCCTCAGGCTGAACCGAAGGCCACCTGACAGGCTGCGTTCAGCAATTCGGCCTCGGCTCGGGACGCGGGCACCAGGCCATCGAGGGTGCTGCGATCACAGTCGGCGGTGAGATCAATCTCGTCGCCATCGGCCACCACCGCAAAGGTGGTGGAGCGACTGCCGACAGGGCGCACCGTGCCGTAGAGGAGCAGGTAGCTGCTGTTCGGCACAACGATGTACGTCGTGTTGCGGGAGACCGCGTTGTCGACAGCTGCGTTGATCAGGGCGGCGGTCGCAAGGGTGGTGATGCCCCAGGCCGCGGCGCTCGGCCCCCACCAGCTCCAGCGGGGACTTGACCAGCCCCCATACCAGCCCACTGGCCAGGGCCGTGCCGCACCCCAGCCCGGACGGGCCCAGCCGGGGTAGCCGTACCAGCGGTCCCAGCGATCCCAGCGGCGCCGGGTGCTCCGCCAGCGGTCGTCCCGGCGGTCCCGCCGCTGATCGAGACGGTCATCCCGCCGATCACGCCGCTGGTCCAGGCGATCCTGACGGCTTCGATCGGCTGAGCGACTGCGATCTGCCAAGCGGGAGCCCGCTGCTCCCTGGTTGCGGTTGCGGTGGTTTGCTTCTCCCCCCCGGTTGCTGCCGCCGATCGAAGGCGTTCCCCGCCCCCGACTGTTGCTCGACCAGCCACCCTCGGGCTGACGCGAACCCTGGGTCATGCCCGCTGCGGCGTTGCGAAAGCCCGACTGGCCACCCCCGCTCCGGCCCCGATCGCGGTTGCGACCGCCCTGCGAACCACCACCGGCATTGCGTTGCCCAGCCGCTGCGCTTCGACGGGTACCGCCCCCAGGGCTTCCGCCTATCCGGCTACCACTGGTTCCTCCGGATGGACGCCGGAGCTGGGCCGTCCAGCTGCCGGTATCTCCCCCCACCGCCGGTGGTTGGGCCAGAGCCGGCTCCGACAGGCCCGCCGGCAGCAGCAGCAGGCCAGCGAGCACCACGCTCGCCAGGGGGTGACGGCCAGGCTTCGGTTCGCTTATGGCAGAGCCTCACAACCCTGGTCGTAGCAGGTCAGCAGCACCCGCCCATCGCCGTCAAAGCGCACCAACACCCGATCACGCCCCTCGAGTTCGTCGACACGCTCCTCCCGCACGCTGTTGAGATAGTTCGGATTGAACACACACAGGTCCCGGCCGTCGAAGCAGATCGTGTTGGAGGAGAACTGCGCTTCCGCCGATCCCAGCAACCGCCACGCACCCGTCGCCGGGTCCAGACGGGCCATCCGCAGCGGACCATCGCTGATGCGGATCGTCTCCACAACAGGGCCGATGCTGTGGCGGTACAGGGTCGCTTGGTCGTCCTGTAGGGCCTCCACCACACAGTCCACCGCCTTGGCGCCGCGGATCGAGCAGGTGGTTTCCAGCCGGTAGAGGAGTGTCGGAGCGGGAGGGCTGGCCGCCCACCCGGGCCCCGATGTGAGAGAGATGCCCAGGAGTGGCGCCAGGGCTGTCTGCGCCAGGGTGACGATCAACGACGGCCAGAGACGGTATGGCATCGGAAATCCGGTGGGCGGGCCTGCCCCTGCGATCGCCAGGGTCGACAAAACATCACTGCCGCTGGATCAGCGCCGAGCGGCTCAGGTCCTTTGCACTTGGTCACCGCTGGCACCGGGAAGCGCCGTGAACGGCTCGGTTCAGGCCCCAGCGGCAAGCCGGCAGGCACGGCGGGCGGCGGCGGTGCCGTAGCCCCGGTCCACGAGGCCGCCACGGGGGCTGAGGTCACCGCTGCGGCAGTCGACCACCACCCGCTCGTGGTGGCCCTGCTGGTCAGAGAGCCGCAGCCGCAATTGCCAGTGGTGCTTGGCGCTGCGGCTGATGTCGTCGGCGCAGACCGGCCCGACGCACACCCCGGGGGAGGCACCGGCCATGCCCACCAGGCCAGGGGATGCAACCGCCAGGACCACCGCGAGAGCAATCCTGAGGGCGGTCTGCAGCAGGCGGAGCAACGGCGCGATCAACGAACGGGCTCCAGGCGGGTGGCAAGGTCCGCATCCTCGGCGGCCAGCGTCACGGGTTCGTCGGCACTGGGCCTGTCGTCGATGTGTTCATCCGCGCTTGGATGGAAGTAGTCCCACACCTGCCGCGCCAGGGCCGGACCCATGCCGGGAGCAGCGGCGAGCGCCTCCACACTGGCCAGCTGGATGGCGTCGATCGAGCGGAAGTGGGAGAGAAGCTCCCGGATCCGCTTGGGGCCGAGGCCGGGAATATCGGAGAGGCGGGAGCGCGTCATCCGCTCACCGCGCTGCTGGCGGTGGAAGCTCACGGCGAAGCGGTGCGCTTCATCGCGAAGGCGTCGCAACAGCTGCACCCCCAGCTGGTCGGGCTCGCTCTCCAGCGGCTCCCTGGCCCCTGGCACAAACACCTCCTCCCGCTGCTTGGCCAGGGAACACACCACCAGCTCCTGGTCGAGGTTCAGTTCCCGCAGGGCCTCCATCACGGCCGAGAGCTGGCCCTTCCCTCCATCAATCATCACCACATCCGGCCAGTCGTTGAGGCCGCCGGTGTGCAGGGCCGTGCCCGCCGCCCGCCGCAGCTCCCGCAGATCAGCGCCTTCGGCCTTGGCCTGGGCCCAGCGGCGGAAGCGGCGGCGAATCACCTCCGCCATGCTCATGAAGTCGTCGGAGTGGCCGGCCCGCACGGCGCTGCTTCGGATCTTGTACTTGCGGTAGTGCTGCTTGGCCGGCAGCCCATCGACGAACACCACCTGGGACGCGACCGCATCGCTGCCCTGGATGTGGCTGATGTCGAAGCCCTCGATCCGCCGGGGTGCGCTGGCCAGCTCCAGCAGTTGGGCCAGGTCTTCCGTGGCCAGCAGGTTCTGTTCACTGGCCCGCTGGGCCCGCTGCAGCTCGTAGCTTGCGTTGCGCACCACCAGCCCGATCAGGTCGGCCTTCTGCTGGCGCTGGGGCACCGCCAGCTTCACGCGACGTCCGCGCAGCTCGCTCAACCACTCCTCGATCAGGGCCTGCTGGGGCAATGGATGCTGCACCAGCAACTCGGGCGGAATCTCCACCCCCTCCACCTGGCTGTAGTGCTCCTCGATCACCGTCTGGAGGATGCGCCCGAGTGCCTCACGCCGCTCGGACGATGGAGGCAGATCCCCCCCAGTCCCCTCCTCGGCCGCTGGGGTGCCCTCGGCGTTGGCCGTAAAGCCCAGTCGCCCCACCAACTTGCCGGCCCGCATCTGGAACAGCTGCACTGCCGCCACCCGCCCGTCGGCCGCCAGGGCGATCACATCCCGGCTCACCGAGCTGTCGCCGAGGCTCATCTTCTGGTCGGCCGTGAGCGTGTCGAGCCCCTGGATCTGGTCGCGCACCCGGGCAGCGCTCTCAAAATCCAGCCGCTCCGCATAGCGCTCCATCTGCTCCTGCAGCAGCTCCAGCAGCTCCTCATTCCGTCCCTGGAACACCATCGCCACCTGGCGCAGCGTGCGGTGGTAGTCCTCTGAACTGATCTTTTCCTGGCACACCCCAGGGCAGCGGCCGATGTTGTAGTTCAGGCAGGTGCGGTCCTTGTAGAGCGGCTGGGGACGCTGCCGCAGGGGAAACACCCGCTTCACCAGGGCCAGGGTGCGGCGCAGCAGACCCACATCCACATAGGGCCCGTAGAAGCGATCGAGGGGCGAGCGGAAGCGGCGCCGCCGGGTGATGAAGATGCGCGGGTAGGGCTCGCTCCAGGTGATGCAGAGGTAGGGATATTTCTTGTCGTCCTTCAGCAGCACGTTGAAGTGCGGCTGGTTCTGCTTGATCAGGTTGGCCTCCAGCGCCAGCGCCTCGGCCTCGCTGTCGGTGACGATGAACTCGATCTCGACTACCTGCCGCACCATCAGCCGGATGCGGGGGCTGTGGCCGTGGCCGCTGCCGCTCTGGAAGTAGCTGCGCACGCGGTTGCGCAGCATCTTGGCCTTGCCGATGTAGAGGATGCGGTCCTCACCGTCGCGCATCAGATAGCAGCCCGGCTCAGGGGGCACCTCCCTGAGCCGGGCCTTGAGACGATCGGGTTGCTGCAGCAGGGGCTGGACGCTCAACTCAGCCGCCGTACTGCCAGCCGGTGCTGGAGAGCTCCAGGGCCGGACCATCCGCATGGAGTGTGGCGGTCTTCACCGCGCCCACGAAGACGGTGTGATCGCCGTGGGCCACCTGACCCACCAGCTCGCACTCCACGCCCCCCACGGCGTCGTTGAGGATCGGCAGGCCCAGCTCGCCCAGGGTGAAGGGGGCGGCGTCGAAGCGGCCCCCCACCCCCTTCTGGGGCTTGAAGAACACGGCGGCCAGGTCCTTCTGGTCGGCCTTGAGCACATTGAGTGAAAAGCGGCCGGTGCGCTGGATCATGCCGTTGCTGGTGCTGTCGGCCCGCACCGCCATCACCACCAGGGGCGGCTCGAAGCTGCCCTGGGTGACCCAGCTGGCGGTGAACCCGTTCACCTCCTCGCCCTCTGCCACCCCGCAGATGAACACCCCGTGGGGGATCTTGCGCAGCAGGGTCTTCTTGGCGTCGGCGTTGAGAGTGGAAGCCATGGCGGGCAGGGGGCGCGAGGGGCGCCGGCAACTCAGCCGACTCTAGAAACGGGCCCCGGCCGCAGGCGCGGCCCATAGGCTGGCGCCATGCGTGCCCTCTATCCCGGCAGCTTCGACCCGCTCACCCTCGGCCATCTCGATCTGATCGAGAGGGCCGCCCGCCTGTTTGACGGCGTGATGGTGGCGGTGCTGCAGAACCCCAGCAAGACTCCGGCCTTCAGCCTCGAGCAGCGGCTCAACCAGATCCGCACGGCCACGGCCCATCTCCCTGGCGTGGAGGTGGCCAGTTTCGACGGGCTCACGGTGGAGTTCGCCTCCCGTTGCGGTGCCGGCGTGATCCTGCGGGGCCTGAGAGCCCTGAGCGACTTCGAATTCGAATTGCAGATCGCCCACACCAACCACAGCCTCGCTCCGGCTGTGGAGACCCTGTTTCTGGCCACCGCCGTTCAGCACAGCTTTCTGAGCAGTTCGGTGGTGAAGGAAGTGGCCCGCTTTGGTGGGGATGTGGCCCATCTGGTGCCACCGGGTGTGGCGCTCGACCTGGCGAGGCTTTTTAATCGGTGCGATTCGTCCCAGGGCAGCCATGGCTGAGGCCAGCATCACCGTGCTCGATCAGCTCGACCAGCTCGAGGAGATCGTGCTGGAAGGCACGCGGATCCCCTTCAGCGGTGGTCGCCTGGTCAACGAGCAGGACGCCATCGAGGTGATGGATGCCGTGCGCGAGTCCCTGCCCGGCCAGCTCAACCAGGCCCTTGATCTCCTGCGGCAGCGCGAGGAGTTCATCAGCCAGGCCCGCCGCCAGGCCGAGGAGATTGTCGCCACCGGCCAGCGGGAGCGGGAGCAGCTGATCAACAACGCCTCGATCCGCCAGGAGGCCGAGCGGCAGGTGGCCGAACTGCGGGAGCAGGCTCGCCAGCAGTGTGACCAGCTGTTGCTGCAGGGCCGCCAGCAGGCGGCGAAGGCCGAGCAGGAGCACCAGGCCATCCTCGCGCAGATGGAGCAGCAGTTTGCCGCCCGCCGCCAGCAGCTCGAACAGGAGGCTGCCGAACGCAATCGTCTGCTGCTTGAACAGCACGAGCGCAACCGCCAGCAGGCCATGGGCGAACTGGAGCAGATCCGCCAGGAAGGTCTGCGGGTGCAGCGGGAGAGCCAGGCCGAGGCGGAGCGCCTGCACAACGATGCCCTGCAGTTCCGCCAGCAGACCCAGCAGCAATGTGACCAGCTGGTGGCGCGCAGCCGCCAGGAGGCCGCAGCCATCAGCGAAGGGGCCAATCGCTATGCCGAGCAGGTGCTCGGTGAGCTGGAGGGCCGCCTCAAGGACATGGGCCAGGTGGTGATGGCTGGTCGCCGGGAGCTGGTGCGCCTGCAGGTGCGCGAGGGGGGCAGCGCCGCGGAGGCAGCAGCGGCCACTCCGGCCCCCTCGGCTACCCCCCGCGACAGCAAGCGCCGGCGGGTGGCTAACACCCTGCGCCAGCTGGCGGGCTGATCCCACCCCAGCCACCGGTCGCAGATCAGTGTTGCTGGGCCCAGTGCTACTGGGCGTTGGCGGCAAACCCTGAGGGGTGTGCGCCTACCCCTCAGGCTTCCCCCCTCAGAGCGGACAGAGCCCGGGTGTCTGGCTGGCCCGCAGCACCTGGCCGATCACGGTGTTCGGGTTGCCGGCGCCATTGGAAATGGCACTCACGTAACGGGGGCCTTCAGCAGTGAGCAGCACCCCGCTGATCGCGCGCACCCCCGTGAGGGTGCCGGTCTTGCCATAGAACTGCCCCTGCAGGCTGCTGCCGTTGTAGAGGTTGCGGAGGGTGCCGCGCTGGCCTGCGACGGCCATCGAGGCGAGGTAGTTGCGACCGTAGGGGTGCTGATCCATCCGCATGAGCAAGGCGGCCAGAAAGCGACTGGTGAGCCGGTTGGCGCGGTCGAGCCCACTGCCATCGGCGATGCGCACGCCCTGCATGGGCAGGCTCTGGGCCATCAGCCAGTCCTGGGTGCGCCGCTGGGCCTGGGCCAGATCCCAGCTGCCGGCGGCCTGGCGCATCAACACCTCGGCGGTGAAGTTGTGGCTTTCGCTGTTCGCCAGGCTCAGCAGGTTGTGCATCGGCGCCGAGGGCTCCTCGTGCAGCAGCACCGCGTCAGCCGGCAGCGGGTTTCGGGCTGACACCAGGGCGAGCTGGGCCTGGCCTCCCTGCTGATCCACGGCCCGCTGCAGGAGGGTCTGCAGACGGGAGGGCGGATTCATCACCGCATCGTGGATGGCATTGCTGGTAACCGCCAGGCGGGTGATCGGCGCGCCGTAGGCATAGGTGCGGTCCGCCGGATTCCAGCCACTCGGCCACCACTGCTGCCGGGGTTCCTCCGCCAGTTCCAGGCGCACGCTCGTGCCGGGTGGCCCGGAGCTGCCGCCCGATCCGAGGGCCAGTTTGGCGAAGCGCTGGAGCTGGGGCAGTGCGAGGTCGGGATCGCCCTCGCCTGTGAGCCGGAAGCTGCCGTCCGGCAGACGCCAGAGCCTGGTGGACAGGCGGTAGTCGGGGCCCAGCCGATCCAGGGCATAGGCCGTGCTCACCAGCTTCTGGTTCGAGGCCGGCACGCGGGGGGTGAGGCCATTGACCTCCGCCAGCAGGCGACCGCGGGAGTCGGCGATGCTCACGCTCCAACCACCACTGGCACCGGCAAGGGTGGCCTGCAGGCGCTGCTGCAGGGGGCCGCAGCTCACCTGCCCCTGCAGCAGCGGCAGGCCGACGGCCGGGGGCGGGGGAGGCAGGGTCGCCATCGGTGCCGGCCCCAGCTCGGCCAGGTCGGGCCCGGGCACGCTCACCGCGCTGCGGGCGGGGGGCTGGGCCAGGGCGGTGCCCGCCAGCAGCGGCAGGATCAGCGGGGGGAAGCCCAGCAGCAGCGGGCCCAGGCGGCGGGCGGTGGTCAGGGGGGGATGGGTCATCGGCTCAGCCCTTCTCCACGGCAATGGCAGTGACGGTGCCGTTCACCCGGAAGCCTTCGCCCTCCAGCTCCACCGGGGCTCCCACCTTCAGCTTCTGGTTGCCGAACACCACCCCTCCGCCGGTGCGGCGCCCCTCACCGCGCAACTGGAAGCGGGCGTCGAGGTTGCTGAACACGGCCTGGTTGGGATCGGCTGCGGTCACCACCGATCCATTGGGCTGCACCGCCACCAGCCGCCGTTGCAGGGGCTCCACCGCCGCCACCTTCACGCTGCCGTGGGGCTGGTTGCGGATCACGATCTCCACCCTCCCTTCCTGCCGCACCGCGGCGATCAAGCCCTCGGGGTTGACCACCGGAATGCCCCGCACGTCCACCGACACGGTGACGGGCACCATGGCGCCGGTGGCCTTGGCCACGGCGCCGGAGAGTTTCGGACTCCACACCACCCCGCCGATGGCGGCCAGCACGGCCACACCGGCCGCCAGATCCACCAGGCTCCAGCGGCGGGACGACCCCTGGGGAAAAGCGGCAGCCATGGGCATCAGCGCAGTCGCGCCAGTGTAAGGAGATCCACCCGAGCCCACCAGCTCAGCTGCGCAGCCCCTCGATGAAGGCATCGAGCGCCCGCAGGTTGCCCCCCACGCCGGGCCCCTGCTCGCCGGCCAAGGCCTCCATCTGGGCCTCCAGGTCAGGCTTCTGATCGAAGCGGGCGGCCAGGCGGAAGCCATCGGGATCCTGGCGATAGAGCTCCCAGGGCCCCGGGTAGGCGAACCGCAGGGCTGCCCCCTCCTGGGGCTGGAGGGCGTAGGCCGGCTGCCAGGCGGCCAGAAAACCGCGACGGCGCTCCCGGGCCACACTGCCGATGCCCACAGCCGCATCCTCCAGGGTGCCGTTGAGCATCACCACCGGCCCGGCGTGGGTGGCGCAGAGCTGCTCAAACTCCTCGTAGTCGGGTTGGGCGGGCGCCAGGGCGAGCAGCAGATCAGAGCTCGGCATGCTGGTCTCCTGGTTCCGGCGCATCTGGCCGCGGAAGTCAGCCACCTGCTCCGCCAGCTCCGGGGCATCCCGACGGGCCAGGGCTGCGGCGCCAGCATCCGGGCAGAGCAACCGGGCCCCATGCCCGGCTTCCAGCAAGGAGGCACAGAAGCGCAGGGCCACCGGCAGCAGGCGTAGGCCCTCGAAGCGCCACTCCACGCTCCAACGCCCCCGGGTCTGGGTTGGCAGGGCAGCCAGCACGGCCTCCAGGGCCTGGGCTTCGGCGCTGCGCAGGTCGGCGGGAAGCATGGAGCAGCGGCCTGAACTGGCGCGACCCTACGGGGTCGCCGCCAGCTCCTGGCGTGCCTGCTCGAGGGCAGCCGGGAAGCCCTCCACATCGGCCGGGGCCAGCCACGGCCCCAGGCTGATCCGCAGCCCGCTGCCGGCCTCCGCCTCGCTCAACCCGAGGGCCCGCAGCACCGGACTGGCGGCCGTGCCCGAGCTGCTGCAGGCCGAACCGCTGCTCACCGCATAGCCCAGCCGATCCAGGGCCCGCACCAGCGCCCGACCCGGCAGGGGGCGACCCTCGGGGTCTGCCACCCGCAGGCTGAGGTGGTGGGGCAGGCGGCGTTGGGGCTGCTGCAGGGGGTCGGGACCGGTGAGCGTGAGGCCAGCAAGGGGATGCAGCTGTTGCCAGAGGCGATCGCGCAGCCTGGCGAGGGGATCCAGTCCCCCCGAGCCGGCGAGTCTGGACACGCCCAGCTCGAGTGCCAGGGCCAAGCCAACCGCCAGGGCCACCGGTTCGGTGCCGGCCCGGCGGCCGCCCTCCTGGCCCCCACCTCCCTGAAGGGCATCCAGGGCATGACCGGAGCGCACCAGCAATGCTCCGATGCCCCTGGGCCCCTGGATCTTGTGGCCCGCCAGGCTGAGCAGATCCACCGGCAACTGGGCGAAGTCGATCGGCAGATGGCCCACCACCTGCACCGCATCCACGTGCAGGGGCACCCCTGCCTCCCGGCAGCGGCGACCGATCAGCTCGAGATCCTGGAGGGAGCCCACCTCGCTCTGGCCCCAGATCAGGGATACCAGCTTCGTGGGCGGCTCCAGGGCCTCGTCCAGGGCATCCAGATCCAGCAGGCCGCAGGCATCGACCGGCACGCGTTGCACCGTCCACCCCCGGCACTCCAGTTGCCGGGCCGCCGCTTCCGTGGCTGGGTGTTCCACACTGGAGATCAGCAGCCGCCCAGGAGCGCCGCGGTCTGCCGTACCCAGCAGGGCCAGATGGATCGCCTCCGTGCCGCCGGAGGTGAACACCACTTCATCCGGCTCACAACCCAGGGCGGCGGCGCTCTGCCAGCGGGCCCGTTCCAGGGCCTCGGCCGCCGCCTGGCCCTGGCGATGGAGGCTCGAGGGATTGCCCCAGGCTTCAGCCTGCACCGCGGCCATCGCCTCCAGCACCGCCGCGGCGGGTGGGGACGTGGCGGAGGCGTCCAGGTAGACCGCCATTCAGCCGGAGAGACCGGTGTCGCGCTCGAAGCGCGCGCGCGTGCGGGCTTCGAGGGAATTGGTCGCCAGCGCCACCAGGTCGTCGAGGGAACTGCTGTTGAGCAGGGCCTCCACCCGGGCGCGGGCCTCGGCGGAGGGGCAGGCCTCGGGGCGGATGCAGCCGTTCACGCAGGCGACGGCGCAGTCAACGGCATCTCCTGATGGAGCGGAGGCTGCCGAGGGTGCAGCTGTTGCAGAGGCGCGTGGCTCGACCGCCTCGACTGCCCCCTCCGGCTCGCCCTCCCAGAGCTGCGGCGCGACGACGGCATCGAAGACCGCCTCCGCAGGCCCGGTCATCAGGATGTGGCCACTGGCCTCATCCCACAGAATCTCGAGTGGGCCGCCGGGAAGATCCATCCGAGCCTGGCGGTCCGCCAGGCCGAGGCGATGGCACACCACCAGGGTGGCGCAGGCCCCCGTGCCGCAGGCAAGGGTGGGGCCGGCCCCCCGCTCCCACACCTTCATCACCAGGTGGCCGCGATCCAGCACTTGCACGAAGTGCACGTTCGTCTTGGCGGGGAAGGAGGCATGCACCTCCAGGGCCGCCCCCCACGTCTCCAGATCCACTGCCGCCAGGTCGGCCACCGGAATCACCACGTGGGGATTACCCATGCCAGCGGCGCCAACGGCAAAGCTCTGCCCTGCCGCCTCGAGGGACCCCTGGGGAATGCCGCTCTCCCCCAGGGGCAGGGTAGTGGGCACGGTCTCGGGCTGGAGGAAGGGGGCGCCCATGTCCACGCAGATGGTGCCGTCGGCCTGGAGCTCGGGCACGATCCGGCCGGCCAGGGTTTCGATCTGCCAGCGGCGTCCGCTCTGATCACCGTCACTGTCTGCCAGGAAGCGGGCCAAGCAGCGGATGCCGTTGCCGCACATCTCCGGTTCGCTGCCATCGGCATTGAAGATCCGCATGCGCAGTTCCCCGTCCTGGCGGGGCGGCAGGGCCAGGATCACGCCATCGGCGCCGATGCCGAAGCGCCGGTCACAGAGCCGCTGCACCCGCTCCGGCGTGAATCCCAGGGTGTCGTCATCGCCCGCCGAGCGACCGTCAACCATGAGGAAATCGTTCCCCAGACCTTGATACTTGCTGAACTGGAGCACGATGGGAGCGTCCGGAGCCAGGTGCGAATCCTATGCAGAGCTTTCTCGAACGCCGCTCGCCGACGCTCGATACGGCCCAGCCCAGCATTCGCCACATCCAGGAGCTGATTCGCCGCAAGGCCCCGATCGCCCTGATGGTGAGCGGTGGCCATGAATACGAAGGAATCCTGCGCTGGCAGGACCTCCAGTACTTCGCCCTGGATCCGGGCGAGAACCGTCCCCTGATCCTGATCAATCGCCACAGCGTCAGCGTGCTGCGGGCCCTGGCCTGAACGGGCCTGTGGCACCATCACAGGCCAGCCGCCCGACCTGTCGTGAGCGACGCCTCCCGCTACCAACCCCAGGCCATTGAGGAACGCTGGCAGCAGCACTGGCAGGCCCAGGGGGCCGATGCCACTCCTGAGCCGCAGGGCAGAGCAGCACAACCCTTCTACGCCCTCTCGATGTTCCCCTATCCCTCGGGGAACCTGCACATGGGGCATGTGCGCAACTACGTCATCACCGACGTGATCGCCCGGGTGCAGCGGATGCGCGGCTGCAACGTGCTCCATCCGATGGGCTGGGATGCCTTCGGCCTGCCTGCAGAGAACGCGGCGATCGAGCGGGGGGTCGATCCGGGCGACTGGACCGACCGCAACATCGCCGCCATGCGGGCCCAGCTGCAGCGCCTCGGCCTCTCGATCGACTGGAGCCGGGAGGTGGCCACCTGCCACAGCGACTACTACCGCTGGACCCAGTGGCTGTTCCTGCAGTTCCTGGAGGCGGGCCTGGCATACCAGAAAGAAGCCACCGTCAACTGGGATCCGATCGATCAGACGGTGCTGGCCAACGAACAGGTGAACAGCGAGGGGCGTTCCTGGCGCTCCGGCGCCCTTGTGGAGAAGCGCAAGCTGCGCCAGTGGTTCCTGAAGATCACCGCCTACGCCGACCAGCTGCTCGACGACCTGCCCAAGCTGGAGGGCTGGCCCGAGCGGGTGCGCACCATGCAGGCCAACTGGATCGGCCGCAGCACCGGCGCCGAGCTCAGCTTCCCCGTGGTCGCCGCCGATGGCAGCGACACCGGCGAGGCAATCACCGTGTTCACCACCCGGCCGGACACCATCTTCGGCGCCAGCTATGTGGTGCTGGCCCCCGAACATCCGCTGGTGGCCGAGCTCACCACCGCCGAGCAGGCGATCCACGTGGAGGCCTTCTGTGATCTGGTGGCGCGCCAGAGCGAGCAGGAGCGCACGGCCGATGACAAACCCAAGCGTGGCGTGCCGATCGGCGCCCGGGTTCGCAATCCGGCCAACGGGGAGCTGATTCCTCTGTGGATCGCCGACTACGTGCTCGCTGAATACGGCACAGGCGCGGTGATGGGCGTGCCCGCCCACGACCAGCGCGACTTTGTCTTCGCCCGCCAGTACGAGCTGCCGGTGTGCCAGGTGATCATCCCCGAGGGCAGCGACGAGCACGCCTATGAGGGCGGTGCCTGGACTGAGCCCGGGGTGCTGATCCACTCGGGCCGCTTCGATGGCCTGCCCAGCGGTGAGGCCAAGGCGGCGATCACGGCGGCGGCTGAAGCAGAGGGCTGGGGCCGGGCCCGCACCACCTACCGCCTGCGCGACTGGCTGATCTCCCGCCAGCGCTACTGGGGCTGTCCGATCCCGGTGATTCAATGCGACAGCTGCGGCGTGGTGCCGGTGCCGGCCGACCAGCTGCCGGTGGAGCTGCCCCGCGATGTGGCGTTTTCGGGGAAGGGCGGATCCCCCCTGGCCCAGCTCGAGAGCTGGTGGCGTGTCGACTGCCCCTGCTGCGGCAGGCCCGCCCGCCGGGAAACAGACACCATGGACACCTTCATGTGCTCCAGCTGGTATTTCCTGCGCTACAGCGATCCCCAGAACACGGCCCTGCCCTTCTCCCGGGAGGCGGTGGATTCCTGGCTGCCGGTGGATCAGTACGTGGGCGGCATCGAGCACGCCATCCTGCACCTGCTCTACGCCCGTTTCTTCACCAAGGTGCTGCGCGACCGGGGCCTGCTGGGCTTCGATGAACCGTTTGCCCGCCTGCTCACCCAGGGCATGGTGCAGGGCATCACCTACAAGAACCCCCACAGCGGCAAATACATCGCCCCGGCGGATGTGGCCGACCCCAGCGATCCCCGCGACCCTGTCACGGGCGAGGTGCTGGAGGTGTTCTACGAAAAGATGTCGAAGTCGAAGTACAACGGCGTGGATCCGGCCGTGGTGATCGACAAATACGGCGCCGACACCGCGCGGATGTTCATCCTGTTCAAGGCACCACCCGAGAAGGATCTGGAGTGGGACGATGCCGATGTGGAAGGCCAGTTCCGCTTCCTGCAGCGCATCTGGCGGCTGGTGGACGGGGCGGTGGAGCGGGGCCTGGGCCTGGCGGACAGCGCCGAGCTCTCCCTGCCTGAGGCCACAGCCCTCAGCCCAGGGGAGAAGGAGCTGCGCCGCGCCGTGCACACGGCCATCCGCTCGGTGAGCGAAGACCTCGAGGGCGAGCTGCAGTTCAACACTGCCGTGGCGGAGTTGATGAAGCTCAGCAATGCCATGGGCGAACATCTGGCCGCCGCCAGCGAGCCGGTGGCCTGCGAAGGGCTGCGCACCCTGCTGTTGCTGCTGGCGCCCTTCGCCCCCCACCTGGCGGAGGAGCTCTGGGAGCGGCTGGGCGCCACCAGCATCCACCGGCAACCCTGGCCCGCGAGCGACGCTGCGGCGCTGGTGCGCGACACGGTGCCCCTGGTGATCCAGGTGAAGGGCAAGGTGCGCGGCAATCTGGAGGTACCCGCCGACGCCGACAAGGCCACCCTGGAGCAGTTGGCGCTTGCGAGCGACATTGCCGCCAAGTGGCTGGAGGGCAGGGCCCCCAGCCGGGTGATTGTTGTTCCCGGCAAACTGGTGAATTTGGTGCCCTGATGCAGGCGATCTGGAACGGCCAGGTGATCGCCACCAGTGACGACATCGTCACGGTGGAGGGCAACGCCTATTTCCCTTCGGACTCCCTTGATCCGCAGTCCATCCAACCGTCCACCCACCGCAGCCACTGCGGCTGGAAAGGGGAGGCCCACTACTACGACGTGGTGGTGAACGGCCAGGTGAATGCCCGGGCGGCCTGGTTCTACCCCGATCCCAAACCGGCTGCAGCAGACATTCGGGGCAGGGTGGCGTTCTGGAAAGGCGTGCAGGTGCGCTGACTTCCCGAACGACCAACGGCCTGTCGATAACGCCGGAGTTGACGGATCGCGCCCATCTCAGCTGAATCGCATCACAAACTGGCCTTATCAGAGAACAGTGCGCTTGTGAATCCATCCGTCACAAATCATCCTCCGGGATCTCCTGGTCCCTACGGTTGAAGCAGGGAAAAGGCAGGCGGGATGGCGGATCTGGGCCTCAGTCCGGAGCTCTCAGCGGTCAGCCGCAGCCGCCTCCTTGACTTCTGCCTGATCGCCGACATCAGCGGACTTGACCTGCTCGTCTTCGACGCCGCATCAGGCCGGTTTCTGGCCTGCAGCCCCTCGGCAGCAGAGCATCTCGGCTACTCCATCGATGAGCTGCTCCAGCTGCCGCCCGAGGCACTCGAGGCAGACCCCGATCACGACGCCGCCTGGGTGGCGGAACGACGGCAGGAGCTCCTGAGCCAGGGAGGGGTTCTGTTCCAAGCGCGCCACCGCACGAAGACGGACGCGATCCTGGAGGTGGAGGCCAGCCATCGGGTCTTCGCCCTCGACGGGCGCCCGGTGATCCTCAGCCTGGTGCGCGACCGCCGTGCCGCCCAGGAACAGGAATCGCAGCTCCTCGAGCAACTGCACCTGCTGAATGACGGCGAAGCTCTCAGTGGGATCGGGGTGTGGGACCTGCGCTTAGCTGACGGGCGGATGCGCTGGTCGGAGCAGATGCGGCGCCTCTGCCGCTCGAGCGCCGCCACTCCCGACACCACCTTCTGGGCCTATGGCGCCCTGGTCCATCCCGACGACCGCCTGCGCTGGCGCCAGGAGTTTCAGCGGGCCGTGAATCGGGGGGATCCTTTTCGCCATCGGCATCGCCTGGCTTTCCTCGACGGCACCGATCTGCTGGTGCAGGCCGAGGCAAGCTTCAGCTATGACGACAGCGGCCAGCCCGTGCGGGCCATCGGCACCCTCAAGGATGTGAGTGAGGAGCGGCTGTTTCTGCAGGAGCAGGCCTTGGAGCGCTCCAGCGATCCCCTCACGGGCCTGCCCAACAAACTGGCCAGCCTCGATGAACTGAACCGCCGCCTGAATGGGCGCAGTTACAACAACTCCCTCTCCCTCTTCAGCCTCGATGTGGATGGCTTCCAGGAGATCAACGACAACTTCGGTTCCGATGTGGGTGACCGGGTGCTGCAGGTGTTGGCCCCACGGCTGCGCCAGCTGGTTGGCGAGCAGGCCTGGCTGGCTCGCCTGAGCAGCGATCAGTTTCTGATCGTGCTGGAGGACTAGATCAACTCCCTGGGTGATGCGATGAACCTGGGGCGACAGCTGCAGCAACGCTGGAGTCTGCAGAATCCGATCATGGGGGAACTGCCGGTGTTTCCCACCTTTTCGATCGGTCTGGCCACCTATCCCGAACATGGCCAGGATGCCAAGAGTCTGATCGAGTGCGCCAACACGGCGCTCACCAAGGCCAAGGCGCAGGGACGCATCCAGTTCTGTGCCTACTCCAGCACCATCAGCCGCCAGATTCAGGAGCGGATGGAGCTCAATGCCGAGCTGGCCCAGGCGATCAACCACCATCAGCTGCGCCTCGTGGTGCAGCTGCAATTGCATCGCAACGGCCAGCTGGTGGGCGGCGAGATGCTGCTGCGCTGGACCAACCGCATGGGGGTCGCCGTGCCCCCCAGCCACTTCATCCCTCTCGCCGAAGAGAGCGGAATGATCCTCCAGCTTCTGCCTGGGGACTGAGCACCACGGTGCAGCATCTGGCTCGCTGGCGTCAGGCGGGTCTGCAGACCCCCCGTCTGGCCCTCAATGTCTCGCCACGGGAGCTGGAGATGCCGGGCCGGCGCTACATCAGCGCCCTGCTCGATGGACTCAGTGAACACAAGCTCAGCCCCGATCAACTGGAGCTGGAGATCACCGAAACCGCCCTGCTTCGCAACCCCCTGCTGGCCCGCGAGCAACTGCGCGTGCTCGCGGATCAGGGCTTCCGCATTGCCATCGACGACTTCGGCACCGGCAACTCCTCCCTGGAGCTGCTGCGCACCCTGCCGGTGCACCGGCTCAAGATCTACCGCACCTTTGTGCAGAGCATCAACGCCTCACCCCAGGACCAGACGATCGTGCGCGCCACGATCACCCTGGCCCACGGCCTCGGCATGGAATGCATTGCCGAAGGGGTGGAAACCATCGAGCAGCCCCAGCTGCTGGAGGACCTGGGCTGTGATCTCTTCCAGGGCTATCTCTGCGGCCGCCCCATGGAGCTCGTCGACTTTGAGGCGCTGCTCCATCAGGCCCGTTCAGAGGCCGACCCTGCAGCCTCGCCTGCAGTAACGCCGCCCACCTTCACGCCCGTGCATCACCACCGGATTGGCGAAGGAGCCACGGTGCCGAGCACGTTCGAGCAGCTGGATCTGCTGCGGATGGCGTTCGACACCGCCGATGACACCTTCCTGCTCCTCCAGGTGCACCTGCGCCACGACGGCCACGTGGATGACCTGCTGATTCTGGAAGCCAACCAATCGGCATGCCGTTACATGCAGCAGGAGCGGGAGGCCATCGTGGGCCAGAGCATGCTGTCGATCTTCCCGCAGATGCAGCACAACGGCTTGTTGGATCTGTTCATTGATGCCGCTGAAAACAACACCCCCTCCACGATCACCGACTTCGCCTACCAAAACCACGATCTCTTCAAAGACAACCGCTGCTACGACATCCAGATCCTTCCCACCAAGGGATTTCTGGTGGTGAGCTGGCGCGATGTCACCGAGCGCTTCCGCGCCGCCCGCAGCCTGGCGGAGGCGGCCGCCCTCTACCGCCTGCTCACCGAGAACATCGTGGAGGTGGTGGCGCTCCTCAACAGCAGCGAGCAGGTGGTGTGGGTCTCTCCCTCCCTGCAGCCGATGACCGGCTGGCAGCAGGAGCAGTAGCAGGGGAAGGCCTTCCGTGACCTCTTCGCCGCCGCGGAAGGGCGGCCGGAACCGGTGCACCTGGAGCGCTGGCTGCAGGATGCCGGCCCGATCCGCCAGGGACGGCTGCGGCTGGTGGATCCCAAGGGCGGCTGGTGCTGGGTGCAGCTGAGCGTGCGGCGACTGGGGGCGACCGGCACTCGCAACCAGGACCTCGCCGATGGCGGCCCATTCCCCGAGGTGGCCCTGGGGGGCGATGACGGCTATGTGATCACCCTCCAGCCCATCGACGAGCAGGTGCAGGAAGAGCGCCGGCTGCTCCAGCGGGCCAACACCGATCCGCTCACCGGCCTGGAGAGTCGGGCGGTGATTCTCGGCTGGCTGGAACAACGGCTGCTGGATGACAAGCGGCGCACGGCCCAGCCCCTGGCCCTGCTCTTCTGCGACTTTGACGACTTCAAGGGCATCAACGACACCTATGGCCATGCCGGGGGTGACGTCGTTTTGCAGACGGTGGCCCAGCGCATCAGCGGCGTGCTGCGCCGCCGCGATCACGCCGGCCGCCTGGGGGGCGATGAATTCCTGGTGCTCCTCGATGGGGTGCAAACCCTGGAGGCGGCCCTGGGCGTGGCGGAGAAACTGCAGCTCCTGATCAGCGAACCGATTGCCTGGGGCGATCAGCGCATCCTCGCGTCGGTGTCGATCGGCGTGGCCCTGCACGGCGCCGGCGAGGACGCATCCCTGTTCCTCAAGCGGGCCGATCGCCACATGTATGCCGCCAAGGCCGCCGGCCGCCGCCGCGTTGTGGCCCTCTGAGCCGGCCACGTAACTTGAGCGGGCCCTGATCGTGCCTGCATGCGTGCCCTGCCGCTCCACTTCGATGCCGGCAGCGATCTGCACCGCAGCCTGGAGGCCTACGCCGCCGAGCAGGGGTTGCACGGTTTTGTGATCAGCGTGGTGGGCAATCTCCGCCAGGCGGCCTTCCAGTGTCCCGGCCAGGCGCAGCCCACGGTGCTCCAGGGCGATCTGGAGGTGATCACCCTTCAGGGCACTCTGGCCCCTGACGGCGTGCACCTGCACCTGAGCCTCTCGGATGGCCACTGCCAGGTGTGGGGGGGCCACCTCGAGCCGGGCACCCTGGTGCAGAAGGGGGTCGATCTGTTGGTGGGCGTGCTCGATGTAGCCGCGCCGGCGCCGGAGCAGGCGCCCAGCACCGCGGCCGCGGCGCCCCAGGCGCCGCCGGCGAGCGGTGAACGGGTGCAGCTGGTGGTGCGGGCGGGCTGTCCCTGGTGTCGCCGGGCCCAGCGCCTGCTCGACGGGCTCGGGATTCCCCACCAGGCCGTGGAGGCCACCAGCCCTGGACCGGTGCCCCAGGTGTGGGTGGATGGGCGCTGGATCGGCGGCTATGACGCCCTGGTCGACCTGAAGGTGCGGGGGCAGCTCCAGGGCCTGGGCCCGGCGCGATGAGCGCCCTGGCCCTGCGTCTGAGCACGGCCCCCGGCTGCAGCCTGGCGATCAACGCCTACCCCCGCTTCCGCTACAACGCCAGCGGTGGCGGCGGGACGGGCGTTCTGCTGACGACCAGTGCTGGGGGATGCGCTGCTGATCGTGGTGGAGAGTCCCGCCTGGCCTGCCACTTTCCCCCCGGGGAGCTGGTGATCCCCCCGCTCAACTGGCGCAGCACCCGCCTGCTGGGCCTCCCCCTGCCCCCCGGCCTGGAAATCCGCATCGAACCGCAACGCCTCGAGGGCTGGCTGAATCCGGCCGAGGGGGAGCTTGAGCTCCACTTCTCGGCCCGCTTCCACTTCAGCGCTGGTCCTTACCGTCCGCCCCACCTGCAGGTCGATGCCGTGCTGAGTACGGGCCCTTGCGCACCGGCTCGCCATCCCCGCTGGGGGCAGCTTCGCGGCGAGCCCCTGGATGGGGCCGGGAGGGGCCTGCTGGTGGGGGTGGCCGCTGTCCCCCCCTGCGGCGACCCCTGGCTCGATCGCTGGCTGGGGTTGCCGGGGGAAGCACTCGCCCAGCTGCGCGTCAGGCTCTCAGGCCAGGAAGCGATCGAGGAAGCAGCCCTCCGGCAGGGTGCAGTTGTGGAAGGCAAATCCCGCGAAGGGCTTGCCGGTGCTGCTGTCGAGCCAGCAGAGCAGGGCATCCAGTTCGAGCACCGAGGCGTCGAAGCCTGAATGCAGCTGTAGCCGGGCCAGGGAGGGAGCCTCGAGCTCCAGCTCGCCGGAGAGCAGCAGGCACACCCCACCCCGGCTCACATCCCAGAGCATGCCCTCGCAGAGGAAGCCGTCGGGCGTGTGCAGCGTGCAGCGGAAGTGGGCGGCAGGCAGGGAAATGGTGCGGCGCTCGTGTTCCCGCGGCACCTTGAACACCTCCGGCACGGCGTAGGTGCGCTGGCGTCGCAGCTGCGTACCCGAGGGTGGCTGTTTGCCCGAGGGTGGCGGAGACGGCGACCGAAAGCCAAACACCAGCCACGCTGCAGATCTGCCTCAACCTATGCAGCCTCTGCATCTCCTGCCCAAAGGGCTTGACAGCTCCATCCCCTTCGTGACATTCCGTTCCATTCGCCGCAGGCCGCGGCAACCCCAGCAGACTGCACCCAGTCGCCAGACCTGCCATGTCCGTGGGAGCTGTCTTCCTGGAGGCCCTGAGCACCGGCGTGATCACGCCGGCTGAGCTGCAGTGGCTCACCACCAATCAGCAGGAGTTCAACCGGGTGGAGGAGGCCACAGCCCTGCGCCTCGGCCGGCTCCTCGACGCGGGCACCATTCAGCTGGGCTGCCGGCTCATGCCGGCCTGAGCTGGGTGAACACCAGCGACGGGGGTTCGGCCCAGTCGCCTTCCACCCGCAGCGTTGGATCGTTGGCACTCCGGTGCCGCAGGATCCAGAACAGGGGCTCGGGACTGGTTTCGTCTAAGTCGCGGGCCAGGGAGTCGAGGCTGTGGGGCTGGCCATCGGCGATCCGCTCCTCAAGGCGGGTCTGCAGGGAGAGCACGGCGGCGGCGGCCTTCTTGCCCGCCTCCACCCCGGGCTGGTCGTAGGCGTTGATGTCGATGAGCTCGGCGTAGAGGCCCACGGCCCGCTCGAACAGGGCCACCAGGGCGCCGAGATTGCGGGCATCAAAGCGGCTGAGGGTGATCGAGAGGCTCTGGCGCCCCCCCTCCAGCAGGGCGGCCCGGGTGCCCTGCAGGAAGCCATCGAGCACATCGCCGGGCCTACCATCGCCGGAGACCACCAGATCAGCGGGGTCGGCGAGCACCTCGATGAAGGTGACGAAGAAGTTGTCGAGGCCATCGCGCAGTTGCTGCACGTAGGCGTGCTGGTCGGTGGAACCCTTGTTGCCATACACCGCCAGACCCTGGTGGACCTCCTCGCCCCGGCGGTTGAGGCGCTTGCCGAGGCTCTCCATCACCAGCTGCTGCAGATAGCGGCTGAACACCTCCAGCCGGTCGCGGTAGGGCAGCACCACCATGTCGCGGCGCCCCCGACCCTCGCCGGCGGCATACCAGGCGGCCGCCAGCAACGCGGCCGGATTGCGCGCGAGCACGGGCACGCGCGTGAGCGCATCCATGGCGCCAGCTCCCTCCAGGAAGCTGCGGATGTCGACCCCCAGCAGGGCCCCGGGCAGCAGACCCACCGCACTGGTGATGCTCGTGCGGCCCCCCACCCAATCGAACATGTCAAAGCGGGCCAGCCAGCCCTCCCGCTCGGCGCGCTGGTCGAGCTGGCTGCCCAGCATGGTCACGGCCACGGCTTGCTCGGCCCACTGGCCCCCCAGGCTCTCCAGCCGCGCCCGCACCTGCTCCATGCCGATGCGCGGTTCGGGGGTGCTGCCCGATTTGCTCACCACGACCACCAGAGTGGAAAGCAGGCGATCCCCCAGGGAAGCGAGGGTCTCGCTGATCCCCTGGGGATCGACGTTGTCGATGAAGTGAAGCGGCAAGCCCCGATCCTTCTGGCCCAGGGCCCGCTGCATCAGCAGGGGGCCGAGCCCCGAACCGCCAATACCGATCCAGAGCACGTCGCTGAAGCGCCCCCGGGCCTGCTGCTCAGCGGCGAACTGCTCCATCCGCCGCACTTCCGCCTCGATGTGGTCGGCGATCGCCGGCTCGGGGGCGAGGGAGGGGGTGCGCAGCCAGTAATGGCCCACTTGGCGCTGTTCATCGGCATTGGCGATGGCCCCGACTTCGAGTGCCGCCATTGCGGCGAAGGCCGCGTCGAAGCGGGGCGCCAGAGCCTCCAGATCGCGTGCACTGAGCGCCATGCGGCTCACATCGAGCCAGATCTGCAGACCGGGGTCGAACCACAGCAGATCACAGAACCGCTGCCACTGGGTGGCCGGATGGGTCCGATCGAGGTCGGCGGTCATGGCCCTGGTGGTGGTGGCGAGCTGGCGAGGGAAACCTAGTGCTGATCCACAGCTGGCCCCTCGGTTAGGGCCGGCCCACAGACCGCTCCCCGGCCGCAGACAAGACCGAAAAAGTTCATTAAGCTCCAGCGATGACCCGTTGGTTGGCTGCAATTGCGGGGAGAGGGGCCAGCGGCCCTGATACGGCGCCCGCCCAGACCCCCGTTGCGCTGCACCCTTCGACCACGACTCCACTTCGGCGTTTCCGGCGCCTGATCCCGATCGCCAGCAGCCTGCTGGTGGCTGCGCTGATGCCCTTCAGCGCCCCTCGGCCGCGCCCCTGGGTGGGGTTGGATGCCTCCCCGGCAGCTGAGCGCAACGGTGCCCTGTTGCCGGCCGATCCACTCCAGTTCAGCGCCGAGGAACTGGCAGAACTTCGTCGCCGCTTCGGCGTGCACGGGCCCCAGCCGCGCCTGGCCCAGCTGTTCAGCGACGGGATCGACCAGCTCCAGCCCCTCCGTCACCACACCCTCGGCCGCCTGGAGGAGCTGCGGCCGGTGATCCTGCAGGAGAGCCGCCGCCATCGCATCAACCCGATGCTGGTCACCGCCGTGCTCTTCGACGAGATGCGGCACGCCAAGCCCGGCGAGAACCACCCGATCGCCGCCCACTCGGGCCTGTTCCAGACCCATGGCCTGGCCCAGCTGGGGGTGGGGGAGATGGTGCATCAGGGTCTGCTGCCGCCGTCCCCCTCCGCCGAGCAGCTCAGCAGGGCCCGCGATCAGCTGCTCGATCCCGAGCAGAACGTGCGGCTCCTGGTGGGCAAATTCGCCCGCTTGAAGGGTGCCCTGGAATTGCCTGAGGGCCAGATGCTGCAGGCCAGCGGCAGCGCCCACGATGCCAAGGGCCTGGCCACCCTGGCCTACCTGCACAACGGCAAGCTCGACTATCCCCGCCGCATCCTGGCCTCGATGCAGGACCCCGAGCTCCATGCCCTGCTCTACGGCCAGCGCAAGCCCCTGCTCTCCCCACTCATCTGAGGCGACCAGCCTCAGCAGAGCACCCCGAGATCCTGAAGTCGCTGCTGCAGCGCCCTCCAGTTGAAGCTGCGAGGATCGGCGCGTTCCCCCCCCAGATCCACGGCCCGATGGGTGGTGATGTGGTCGAGGGGAATCGGGTAGGTCTGCATCCACAGGGCCAGAAGCGCGGCCAGGCCGTCGTACTGGGCGGCGGTGTAACCGCTGTGGCGCGGCCCGGCGTGCTCGCCGTCGACGGGGGTCTCCAGGCTGATGTGCAGGGCGAAATTGTTCACCGATCCGCCCACGGCCGGGTTCGTCACCGCCCACTGGCCACGGAACGCCGAGTTCCCGGCTCCGAAGGCCCGCTTGCTGGGGTCGAGCAGCTTCACCACCGAGCCATCAAGGCCCACCAGCGCGTGGTAGCTCACCTGATCCACATCCCGGGGATGGGGCGTGCGGAAGGTGTTGATGGCCGAGCTCATCCCGTAGACGGTCTCGTGCAGCACCACGACCCGCGGGGTGGGGTCGAGGGGGTTGCCGAAGGCATCGTGGCTGAAGCGCTCGCCGAAGTTGGTGGGGTCGATCGCCACCCGCCGCGGCGAGCGCCGCAGCTGCTCCACGAGCTGGCCGAGCCGCTGCCGTTCTGCCGGCCGGCTGGGGGCGCAGCTGCTGGCCAGGGGCGACTGCCAGCTGGGATGGCGGGGGGGGAGGGGGGCCGGCCGCGGCAAGGGCTCCTGGCGCTGACCGCCGGCGGGCTGCCCCACCTCCTCGAGCAGATCGAGCAGAGAGCGGCTGGAGCTCTCCTCTCCGCCCGCCGTCAGATCCCTGGCCAGCCAGCCAATCCCACCAAGACCGAGCACGGCGGCTCCGAGGGCGGCGAGCAGTACGGGTTGGGGACGGGGGTTCATGCCACCTCCAGCGCCAGCCATTGTCGCCGGCGCTCCACCGCCGCTGGCGCGGCCCCCGCATCCGCCTCCAGCAGCCAGCGCTCCACCCGCGGGGACTCGTGCCGCAGCTCGGTTTGGCGCAGGCGACCATCGCGGGCGTACACCAGCGGCAGCACAGCGGCGTCAGACTGGGCGGTCAGCACCGGCGCCAGATCGTCGGGTCGCTGCAGGCGCCAACCGGCCAGGCCCACCAGCTCATCGCCCACCATCAGACCGGCCTGCTCGGCCGGACCAGCCCGCAGCACCCGCTGGAGCTGCACCCCGCCGCCGGCCGCCGCCTCCACCTGCCAGCCCAGCCAGGGCTCGGCGGCCAGCTGGGGTTTGAGCACCATGCCCACGTCGGCCAGGTAGCCCTCGAGGTCGGGGTCCTCATGGCCGTGTAACCACTGGGGCAGCAGCTGTCGCAGGTCGGCAGCCACCCCGCAGAAGGCGTCCAGCAGATCGCTCTGGCGATAGCCGCGCCCCACGCGCCCGAAGCGCTGCCAGAGCAGACGCAGCACAGCGGGCAGGCCGCTGCCGTGGCGGCGCAGGTGCAGGTCGAGCACCAGGGCCAGCACGGCTCCCTTGAGGTAGTAGCTCACCTGGCTGCTGATCGCATAGGCATCCGCCTTGTAGAGCTTCACCCAGGCCTCCTCTGCGCTCTCCACCAGGCTCTGCACGGCCCGCCCAGGGCTCTGGCGGTAGCGGCTCAGCTCCATCCCCAGATCCTCAAACAGCTCGGCCTCGCTGCTGCAACCGGCCGTGAGGGGCAGGAACTGGTCGAGGTAGCTGGTCACCCCCTCGGCGAACCAGAGGGTGGGCACGATCGTGGGCCGGTCGTAGGCATAGGGCGTGAGTTCAGCCGGGCGCAGCCGGCGCACATTCCACTGGTGCAGGTACTCATGGGCCACCAGTTGCAGGAGTTTGCGGCGGCCATCGGGCTTGAGCAGGCGGCGGCGGCCGTACTGCAGCACGCTGCTCCGGTCATGCTCCAGGCCCCCGTAGCCGTTGTCCGTGAGATGGAGGATGAAGAGATAGTCATCAGCAGCAGGAGACCGCTCTCCCATCAGCCGGCAGCAGGCGTGGCAAACCCGCTGCACATCCCTCAGGAGATCCGGGTCACCCTCCATCGGATCCACCCCCGCCAGCGTGACTCCCCAGCTCACCCATCGGTGACCCACCTCCCCCACCGCAAAGCGGTGAGCGCCATGGGGGCCGACTTCGATGGGCGTGTCGATCAACTGGTCGAAATCCCGAGCCGTCCAGCCGCCACCAGCCTCCTGGGGCAAGGTGAGGAAGGCCTGCCAACCATCCGGCAGGGCCAGGCTGAGGTGATGGGGCTGCCAGCGCTCCCCTTCCACCGCAAGAACCACCGCCGCCAGGCAGAGGAAGCCATGGTCAGCATCGAGATGGCTGGTGCGCACCGTCAGCTCCGGAGCCAGCAGCCTGTAGCGCAGGGTGAGCGGTTCCTGGTCCGGCAGCTCCGCTTGCCAGGCCGCCACGTCCATCCTGCGCAGCGGCAGGCTGCGGCCAGCCTGCTCCAGCTGCAGCCCCTCCAGCTGCCGCACGTAATCGCGGATCAGATAGGAGCCAGGAGTCCAGGCCGGAAGAGCCAGCCGAAGGGTCTGCTGGCGAGGACGAAGACGGATCTCCACCTGCACGAGGTGGGCGCTGGCTGCGCGGAGATCGATGTGGACCTGCGGACCGGACGCGTCAATCACCGTGGGTGCATCAGAGGCCGACGCTCACCTCGGCCCCGCGGAAGTGCCGCTCGGCCTCCTGCAGGGCGAGGGCGGCGGCATAACGCCGGGTGATCCGGCCCAGCAGGTCATGCACCCGGGTGGTGTGGCTGAGTCGCTGGAGGTCGCCCACAAGGGCCAGGGAACCATCCGGTTGCTGCCGCCATCCCAGGATCAACTCCCGGGACACAGGGACCTGCAGGTCCACCGGTTCCCGTTCCCCTGCGAATCCCTTCACAACCCCGCCCCGGCTGGGTTGGAATCCCAGCGCCTCCAGACAGGACGCCAACAGCGCGGCGTCGCGGAGAACGGTTGGCAGGATGGAGAGATGGGACATGGACCGGATGCCCGCTTTTCCTGACCCTAGCGAGACCGACTGCGCCGTCCAGTGGCCGTTGCCACCGCAGCCTGGCGCCAGCGGCACCCAGCGCTCCGCCCTGCGACTCGGGGTCATGGCCTCCGGAAGTGGCAGCAATTTCGAGGCCCTGGTGGAGGCCTGTCGAGCAGGCAGGCCGCAGGCGGAGGTGGTGGTGCTGGTGGTCAACAACCCCGGCTGCGGCGCGGCCCAGCGCGCCGATCGGCTGGGCGTGCCCTGGCAGCTGCTCGACCACCGCGTCCACTCCGACCGAGCTGCCCTGGATCGCGCCCTCGTGACCGTGTTCCACGAGAGAGGGGTGGATCTGGTGGTGATGGCGGGCTGGATGCGGATCGTCACGCCGGTGCTGATCGGAGCGTTTCCGGATCGCCTGGTGAACATCCACCCCTCCCTGCTCCCCAGCTTCCGCGGCGTGGATGCCGTGGGCCAGGCCCTGGCCGCGGGGGTCACCCTGGCGGGCTGCACCGCTCACCTGGTGAGCGAAGAGGTGGATGCAGGACGGATCCTGGTGCAGGCCGCCGTGCCGGTGCTGGCCGGGGACGACCGCAGCAGCCTGGCGGCACGCATCCAGCGCCAGGAACACCGCATCCTGCCGCTGGCGGTGCAGCTGGCCGCCGATCGGCTGGCACCTCAGGGATAGAACGGCAGCAGGGGCAGGCCCGTGGCGGGCGCCAGGCCGGCCATCAGGTTGAGGCACTGCACCCCCTGGCCGGCCTGGCCCTTGAGCAGGTTGTCCACGGCGCCCATCACGATCAGCTGCCCGGTGCGGGTATCCGCCTGCACCGAGAGCAGCGCCCGGTTGGTGTGCCGCACCCACTTGGTGGAGGGGTAGGTGCCCACGGGCAACACCTCCACGCAGGGGCTTTCGCGGTAGGCCGACCGCAGCACGGTGGTGCAGTCGTCGGCGGTGAGACCTGGATCGCGCAGCCGGCAATAGACGGTGGAGAGCAGGCCCCGCACCATCGGCAGCAGGTGGGGGGTGAACTGGAGCTGGATCTGCAGACCCGCCACCTGGGAGGCGATCTGTTCGATTTCGCTGGTGTGGCGGTGGCCCACCACCCCATAGGGAGCCACGGCCTCGGCAGCTTCCGCCAGCAACAGGTGTTCCTTGGCCGCCCGGCCGCCGCCGCTGGTGCCGGTCTTGGCATCGATCACGATGCCGCCCACATCGACGAGTCCCTGCTTCAGGAAGGGAAGCAGGCCGAGCAGGGAGGCGGTGGGGAAGCAGCCCGGAGCGGCCACCAACCGCGCCTGGGCAATCCGTTCGCCGTGCCATTCCGGCAGGCCGTACACCGCTTCGTCGCAGAGGTCGCTATCGCTGCGGGGGAAACTGCGGGCCTCACTGGCATACACCTCCTGCCACTGGGCAAGGGAGCGATAGCGGTAGTCGGCGGAGAGATCCACCACGCGCACGCCTCGCTCCAGCAGGGGCGGCACGAGCTGGGATGCCAGGCCATTGGGGAGGCTGAGCACCGCGAAATCGGCCGCCGCGGCGATCGCCTCGGGCTCGGGCACCTGCACCACCGGGTCGTCCGGCAGGGGCAGAAAGGGGGTGAGCTCACTCCAGCGCTTGCCACTGCTGCGCTCCCCCCCCAGGAAGGTGACCTGGAAGTGGGGATGGCCCTCCAGCAGGCGCAGGGTCTGCAGGCCCCCGTAGCCGCTGGCCCCGATCACGGCGACCCGCTGGGGGGCTGTGGAGGGGCTGGCCATGGCCATCGAGCAGACGTGCTGGGCTTTATAAAGGATGATTGAGCCAGGGCCCAGCGGCCCGCCCGCCGTTGTCCGCCATCCGGTCGTCAGCCATCAATCCCCCCGGGAGCTGGGACCTCGGGAGCAACGGAGAGATCGGCACGCAGTCAGGCACCAGGGAAAGCGATCAGGACCCCATTCACTTCGATGCCATCGCCGATGCCCTGGCAGCGATCCGCAACGGCGAGTCGATCGTGGTGGTCGACGATGAGAACCGGGAAAACGAGGGCGACCTGATTTGCGCCGCCCAGTTCGCCACGCCGGAGCAGATCAACTTCATGGCCACCGAGGCCCGGGGCCTGATCTGCCTGGCGATGGAAGGGGAGCGGCTGGACACCCTCGATCTGCCACTGATGGTGGATCGCAACACCGATGAGAACCAGACCGCCTTCACCGTGAGCGTGGATGCAGGGCCGGAAAACGGTGTGAGCACGGGGATCTCCGCCGAAGACCGGGCCCGCACGATCCAGGTGGCCATCCACCCGAACACCCGCCCCTCCGATCTGCGCCGCCCAGGGCACATCTTTCCGCTGCGAGCCCGGCAGGGCGGCGTGCTCAAGCGGGCGGGCCACACGGAAGCGGCCGTCGATCTGGCCCGGCTGGCGGGGCTCTATCCAGCCGGAGTGATCTGCGAGATCCAGAACGCCGATGGTTCGATGGCGCGGCTGCCCCAGCTGGCGGCCTATGCCCGTCGCCATCGACTGCGCCTGATCTCGATTGCCGATCTGATCCGCTACCGGCTCGATACGGAGCGTTTCGTGCGCCGCCAGGCTGAGGCGGCCCTCCCCAGCGCCTTCGGCCAGTTCCGGGCCATCGGCTATCGCAATGAGCTGGATGGCAGCGAACACGTGGCGATCGTCAAGGGTCACCCAGAAACCGCCAGCGATCCCGTCCTGGTGCGGGTGCACAGCGAGTGCCTCACCGGCGATGCCTTCGGATCCCTGCGCTGTGACTGCCGGCCCCAGCTGGAGGCCGCGCTGCGCATGATCGAGGCGGCGGGCGAAGGGGTGGTGGTCTACCTGCGCCAGGAGGGACGCGGCATTGGCCTGATCAACAAGCTCCGGGCCTATTCGCTCCAGGACACCGGTCTGGACACGGTGGAGGCGAACGAGCGCCTCGGCTTTCCCGCCGACCTGCGCAACTATGGCGTGGGAGCGCAGATCCTCAGCGACCTCGGCGTGCACCGCCTGCGTCTGATCACCAACAACCCCCGCAAGATCGCCGGCCTGGGCGGCTACGGCCTGCAGGTGGAGGACCGGGTGCCCCTGGTGATGGATCCGGGCGACCACAACGCCGCCTACCTGGCCGCCAAGCGCACCAAGCTGGGTCACCTGATGGGCGAAGGACCCAGTTGTCCGATCGGGGGGCCATCGGTCGTTTTGGCCTGGCACGGCGCGGACAGTGCCTCACCGCCCCCGGCCCGGCAACAGGACCTGCTGGCCTGGGCGCAGGAGCAAGGACTGCGCCTCGAGCCCGAGACCAGTGCACGCCTGCAGGCCCTGCTCCACCAGCCTCGGCTCAGCCTGCACCTGAGCGGACTGGAGAGAGGTGAACCGTTCCAGGAGGCCGTGGGCCATGCCCTCGCCCAGCTGGGCCACTGGCCGAGCACGGAGCGGGTGAGCCTGATCTGCGCACCCGATATGGAGCACACCAGTCATCCAAGCGCCGATCTGGAACCCGAGCTGCGGGCGCTGCCCGAACTCCAGAACACGCCGTCCCGACTGTCGCTGGAGCCGGGGACCTTTGTAATCTGGCGCTGAGGGCCGGGTCCCCGAGCCGTTGCCGGCTGGGGGACCCAGGGATCCCGAGCATCAGTCCTGAATGGTGACCTTGTTGATGCGGCTGCCGTTTTTCAGCGCCAGCACCACATCCATGTTGCCGGTGTGGCCGAACACGGTGTGCATGCCGTCGAGGTGCGGCTGGGCCTCATGGCAGATGTAGAACTGGGATCCCCCGGTGTTGCGGCCGGCATGGGCCATGGCCAGGGTGCCGGCCTGATGCTTCTGGCTGTTGATCTCGCAATCGATCATGTAGCCGGGACCACCCGTGCCGGCCATGCCGCGGGAGCCTTCCCGGCTGTTGGGGCAGCCACCCTGGGCCATGAAGCCGGGAATCACGCGGTGGAACGCCAGGCCGTCATAGAAGCCTTCCTTGGCCAGCTTCACGAAATTGGCAACGGTATTGGGGGCGTCGGCGTCGAACAGCTCCAGTTCAATGCTGCCGGCATCGGTCTCCATCACGGCTTTGGTCACAGCGGAAGCAGCGCAAAGCCCGACTGTATGGGGCCGTGCTGAGAATGGAGGTTCGCGTCGTCTGATCCATCTCCGCCGATGAGCAGCTCCTCCAGCACCAATGCCCCCACGCTCGACCTCAGCCAGGCCCGGCTGGGCGTGCTCGGAGGCAGCGGTCTCTATGCGATGGAGGGACTCGAGGAGGTGCGCGAGATCACCCTCGAAACCCCCTACGGAGCCCCCTCCGACAGCCTGCGCCTCGGCCGGATCGGCGGGATGGAGGTGGTCTTCCTGGCCCGGCACGGCCGCCATCACAGCTTCACCCCCAGCGAAGTCCCCTACCGGGCGAACCTCTGGGCCCTGCGGTCCCTGGGCGTGCGCTGGATCCTGTCAGTGTCGGCGGTGGGTTCCCTGCAGGAGCAGTTCCGTCCCCTCGACATGATGGTTCCCGATCAGTTCATCGACCGCACTCACCAGCGGCCGCTGTCGTTCTTCGGGGAAGGCGTGGTGGCCCACGTGGCGGCGGCTGACCCGTTCTGTCCCACCCTCAGCCGTCTGCTGGCGGACGTGGGCGAGAGCCTGATGCCGGCCGGCCGCCAACTCCATCGGGGGGGCACCTACCTCTGCATGGAGGGTCCGGCCTTCTCCACCAGGGCCGAGTCCGAGCTCTACCGCAGCTGGGGCTGCGGCGTGATCGGCATGACGAACCACACCGAAGCCCGGCTGGCACGCGAGGCGGAGATGGCCTACTCCACCCTGGCGATGGTCACCGACTACGACTGCTGGCACCAGGAACACGCCTCGGTCACGGTGGAGCTGGTGATCGAGAACCTGCGCACAAACGCCACCCTCGCCCAGCAGATCGTGCGCACGGCAGCGGAGCGCATCGCCGCCCAGCGTCCTGCCAGCAGCGCCCATCGGGCCCTCCGTCATGCCCTGATGACGCCGATGGAGCACGTGCCCGCCACCACCCGCCGGCGGGTGGACCTGTTCACCGCCCCCTACTGGGGGGCAGTGGACGGAGGGAGCTGAGCGCCGCAGGCCTCGAGGGCCTGGCGCAGGCCAGGCCCGTGCTGGCGCAGCTGGTGGCGAGCGGCATTGGCCTCCAGACCGGTCGCCGCCATCAGCAGAGCCAGCTTCACCGAGCCATCGGCGGCCGCCAGCAGGGCTGCGCCCCGTTGCCGGTCCACGCCGGCCAGGTCGCGCAGAATCCGAAGGGCCCGGTCCTCCAGTTTGCTGTTGGTGACCGCCACATCGACCATGCGGTTGCCGAAGACCTTGCCAAGGCGGACCATCACGCCGGTGGAAAGAATATTGAGGGCTATCTTGGTGGCCGTTCCCGCCTTGAGCCGGGTGGAGCCTGTCAGCAGCTCAGGGCCGGTGAGCAGGCGGATCTCGATGTCGGCCGGCATGGGGGCCTGTTCCGACGGCACACAGGCCATGGCGATGGCCAGGGCACCGATCGCACGGGCATGCTCCAGCGCGCCGAGCACGTAGGGGGTGGTGCCCCCGGCGGCGATCCCCACCACACAGTCACCCGGGGCGAAACCTCGGCTGATCAGATCCTCACGGCCGCTGTGGCGCAGGTCCTCCAGTCCCTCGGAGCTGCGCAGAAGGGCCGGTGCCCCGCCGGCCAACACCCCCTGCACCAGCTCGGGATCGGTGCAGAAAGTCGGCGGACATTCGGCTGCATCCAGCACTCCCAGGCGCCCGGACGTCCCGGCACCGATGTAGAAGAGCCGGCCACCCGCGGCGAGGCGGGCGGCGACACCATCGACAGCCTGGGTGAGGGCGGGTGCTGCGGCGGCCACTGCACGCTGGGGCTCGCGATCGTTCTCGCAGAAGAGCTCCACCATGGCCTCCGTGGAGAGCTGATCCAGGCCTGTGCTCCGGGGATGGGCCTGTTCGGTGAGCAGATGGCCGCGATCGAAGGCGTCGGGGGAGGAAGGTGGCATCAGAGCAGCCCCTCCAGCTGACGTCGGAAGGCCTCAAGGGCAGGATCCGTGGACTGGATCGGATCAGGGGAACCTGCGTCAGCGCTGTCCTGGTCCTGCCACTGCGTCACATCCATGTTGCGCTCGGGAGGCGCAATCAGCAGGCGATCCTCCGCGCTCTGGGGGAGAAAACCGGCGGGCACGAAGCGGGCCTCATAGCCAGCCTGGCTGCAGAACAGCTCCATCTCCTCACGGTCAAGGGGCTCCACGGTGGGCACGGGAAAGTCCTGGGCCTCCAGCAGACCGGCGTAGCGCTCCGCGTCATCCCGGTCCTCGAAGAGCAGCACGACGGTGCGTCCCTGGATCTCCAGGGAATGGATGCCCTCCTGGTCGGAACCGGCATCAAAGAGCAGCACATGCACCGGCATCGGCGTAGGCATCAGGGCAGGAGGGACCTCAGTGTGTCACTCCCCGGCCCTTCAGTCGCGCCCATCGGCCAGCTCCAGCAGCCGCCGGTAGAGGGCCCGCTCGGCCTCACTGGGTTCCTCGGGCACCACGATGCGCAGTTCCACCAGCTGGTCGCCGCGCTGGCTGCCGCCCGCGAGCCCACGGCCCCGCAGGCGCAGCAGGCGGCCACTGGAGGAGCCAGGCGGCACGGTGAGCTGAACGGCACCCTGGAGGGTGGGCACCACGACGCGGCAGCCCAGGGTGGCTTCGGCCGGGGTCACGTCAAGGGTGAAGAGCACCCGCAGCCCATCGATGCGCAGCCCCTCGGCAGTCACCACCCGGAGCTGGAGAAAGTGGTCGGCCCCTCCAGGTGCCACTCCGGCGAGTCGCAGCCGCCAGCCGTCCCCCGCCATCGGTGGCGTGTCGACCTCCACGACGGTGCCATCGGGAAGCTCGAGTTCCACGACGGCACCCTCCAGGGCCTGCTCCGGTGACAGCTCCACGACACTCTCAAGGGCACTGCTGGCCTGCACGGGCGGTGGAGACGCCGCAGCGGGGGAGACGGAGCCACCCCGATCCACAGGTGGCTGGGAGGCCTGCTCGTCCTCGTCAATCGCTGGATCAGGCCGGCGACGTCCGCCGAAGAGGGCGTCGAGATAGGTTTCAAAGGAGGGAAAGCCAGTCGCGAAAGGATCCCCCGCGCCATCCTCAGCGCCAGGCTCACCATCCCCCTGCCCGGCCTCCCAGGCCCGCCGACGGCGGGGGTCGGAGAGCACGGCATAGGCCTCGTTCACCTGCTTGAACCGCTCTTCCGCAACCGGGTCGTTCCCGTTCAGATCGGGATGCCAACGCCGGGCCTGGGCCCTGAAGGCCCGCTTCAGCGATGCGGTATCGGCTCCGGGATCGAGCCCGAGCACCGCCCAATGATCAATGGCGCCGGCCCGGTCAGCTGCAGAAGAACGCGCAACCACTGCGGTTACAACTCAGACCAGGGATCGCCCCAGGGATCGAGGTCGGCACGACGGTCGACGGGGCGACGATCCATGGGCTCCCGATCCATGGGCTCCCGATCGATCCGGTCGCGATCGATCCGGTCACGATCGAAGGAGCCCCGATCCAGGACGCCGCGATCGTCGGGATCGGTGTCACGGCTGAAGCGAGCCGGCCGCGACTCCGGGTAGCGATCGTCCGCCTCCCAGCGATTCAGCACAGGAGCGGCATAGCGCTCCCGTGCCGGGGGCTGCGACCAGGGATCACGGCCGGGCCGGCTCCAGTCGTCCCAGTCGTCGTCATCGGCAAACAGCTCCTCCTTGAGGGAACCGAGGGTGTTCTTCAAGCCCTGCAGAGGCCCCTGCTCGGAGCGCCGCTCGCTGAGGAGGCGCCGGTTCAGGCCAAACAGGGCTTCCTGCAGCTGGCTCACAGCCATATCGAGCTCGCCGGCATCGCTGTCACCCCGCTGATCCAGGGCCAGCAGATCCTGCACATCCCGCACCGCCATCTCCACCGCCCGCTGCTGGCGCTCGGCGCCGTAGGGACCCAGCTCGAGGGCCGCATCGCGCAGCCGCCGCTCCGCCTGAGAGACGAGGGTCTGGGCCTTGTTGCGGCGATCGATCGCCGCCCGCTTGCGCCGGTCCTCGACCGCCTTCTGCTCAGCCTCCGCAATCAGCGTCTCGATCTCCTCTGCCGTGAGGTTCGAGCCGCCCTGAATGGAGACACTCTGCTGGCGCCCGGTGGTGCGGTCCATGGCCGATACCTGCAGGAGGCCGTTGGCGTCGATGTCGAACGACACCTGCACCTGCGGGACACCGCGCGGGGCCGGGGGAATGCCGGAAAGGCGGAAACGGCCCAGGCTCTTGTTGCCTTCAGCCATCTGGCGTTCACCCTGGAGCACGTGGATCTCCACGGAGCTCTGATTGGCCTCAGAGGTGCTGAACACATCGCTCTTGCGCACCGGAATAGGGGTGTTCCGCGGAATCAGCACCTTCATCACGCCGCCGATCGTCTCGAGCCCGAGCGAGAGGGGCGTGACGTCGTTGAGCATCAGATCCCGCAGCTCGCCTGTGAGGATGCCGGCCTGGACGGCAGCGCCGATCGCCACCACCTCATCAGGGTTCACCGACTGGCAGGGCTCCCGGGGTACCAGGGTGCGCACCATCTCCTGCACCATCGGCATCCGGGTGGAACCACCCACCAGCACCACATCGTCGATGTCATCGGCTGCCAGGCCCGCATCACGCAGAGCCCGCTGCACCGGGCGCAGCAGCCGATCCAGGAGGTCGGGGCAGAGCCCCTCGAAGGTGCGCCGCTCGAGGGTGGTCTCGATGTGCAGGGGGCCGTTCTCCCCGGTGGCGATGAACGGGAGAGAGATCGGGGTGCTCTGGACGCCGCTGAGCTCGATCTTGGCCTTCTCGGCAGCCTCGGTGAGGCGCTGGAGGGCCTGACGGTCGCGGCGCAGCTCGACGCCGTTGTCCCGCTGGAAGGCATCGGCAAGCCAGTCGACGATGCGGCGATCCCAGTCGTTGCCGCCCAGCTGGGTGTCGCCGCTCGTGGCCTTCACATCAAACACACCCTGGGCGATGCGCAGCACCGACACGTCAAAGGTGCCGCCGCCCAGGTCGAACACCAGCACCCGCTTCACGGTGCTGCGGTCAAAGCCGTAGGCGAGGGCGGCCGCCGTGGGCTCGTTGAGGATGCGCTCCACGCTGATCCCCGCCAGCCGGCCGGCATCGCGGGTGGCCTGCCGCTGGGCGTCGTTGAAGTAGGCGGGCACGGTGATCACCGCCGCCTCCACCGGCTCTCCGAGGTAGGTGGCAGCGTCGTCACAGAGCTTGCGCAGCACGCTGGCCACCAGTTCCTCAGGCGCGTATTCCCGTTCCGTGGCGGGGCACACCACCCGCACGTTGCCCTGATCGTTCGCCCGCACGGTGTAGGGCACCGAGAGGCTGCCCTCATCGAGCTCCTCCCACTGGCGCCCCACGAAGCGCTTGAGGTTGGCAAAAGTGTTGCGCGGGTTGAGCACCAACTGGCGCCGGGCCAGCTGGCCCACCAGCAACTCCTGATCCCGGCTGAAGCCCACCACGGAAGGCGTGGTGCGGCCGCCCTCGGCACTGGCAATCACGGCGGGTCGTCCGCCCTCCAGCACCGCCACCACGGAATTGGTTGTGCCGAGGTCGATACCGACGATGCGCCCCATGAACAGCCTGGAGTCGTGGACCGCGCGGCGGCCTCAAGCTACCTGGTCACTCGACGTTAATCACCACTTAAACCCTGGTGAGCGACGGGGTTCGTAAATTCGCGAGGGCATGGTCGTGGCTTCGTCAAGCCATGCCTGACTCTCTTCGGAGCGTCCCAGCCGTACGTTTCCCTGCATGACGACGGACTTCCGCCCCTCCGGGGACGCCGATGCCTTCACCCTCCGTCGGCGGCCGCCCGCGGAGAAACTCGTGGACACGGGCTTCCGCCAGCTCACCCTGGCGCTGGCTTCCCTGGTGGCCGTGGTGCTGCTGGGCATCTTTCTGGTGGTGTTCGACGGAGCCCGGGAGGCGATCGGCCAGTTCGGTCTGCGCTTTCTCACCACCTCGGCCTGGGATCCGGTGAACGAGGAATACGGGGCCTTCACCGCCATCTACGGCACCCTCGTCACCGCGATTCTATCGCTGGTGATAGCGGTGCCCCTGGGCCTCGGCACCGCGATCCTGATCACCGAAGACATGCTCCCCAGGGCGCTGCGAGATGGCGTGGGCCTGATGGTGGAGCTGCTGGCCGCCATTCCTTCGGTGGTGCTCGGCCTCTGGGCCATCTTCGTGATGGAGCCGGCGATTCGACCCGCCCTGCAGCTGATCCACACCCTGCTGGGCTGGTCGCCTCTGTTCGACACGGTGCCCCAGGGTCCGGGGATGGCCCCAGCCATCCTCATCCTGGTGGTGATGGTGCTTCCGATCATCACTGCCATTTCGCGGGATGCACTGAATCAGGTGCCGATCGAGCTGCGCCAGGGGGCCTATGGGGTGGGCACCACCCGCTGGGGGGCGATCTTCAGCGTGATTCTCCCGGCAGCTATTTCGGCCATCACCGGTGGGGTGATGCTGGCCCTCGGCCGGGCCATGGGCGAAACGATGGCGGTGACGATGATCATCGGGAACGCCATGAATTTCAGCCCGTCGCTTCTGGCGCCAGGCAACACCATCGCGTCGATGCTCGCCAACCAGTTCGGGGAAGCCGACGGCATTCAGGTGTCAGCCCTGATGTATGCGGCCCTGATCCTCATGCTGCTCACCTTCGCCGTGAACGTCATGGCCCAGTGGGTGGTGCGACGGCTGAGCCTGCGCTACTGAATCCGCCCTGGAGATTCCGATGACCCCCTCCAATCCCCGCCAGAGCCTGCAGGGCGCTTCGTTCAACGATCTGTTTGAGCGGCGGCCCCTCACCTTTGACCCCTCCCTCAAGCGCAACCGGCTCAACCGCCTGTTCACCGGCATCGCCGGCCTGTTCGGGGCCATCGCCGTGCTGCCGCTCTTCCTGGTGCTGATCTACGTGCTGGTGAAGGGCGGCCAGCTCCTGAGCTTCTCCCTGTTCACCCAGTTGCCACCACCGCCGGGCTTGGATGGGGGCGGCATCGGCAACGCCGTGCTGGGCACGATCGTCGTCACCCTGGTGGCATCAGCCATCGCCATTCCCATTGGCGTGGGGGGTGGTGTGTATCTCAACGAATACTCGCAGCGGGGCTGGTTTGCTCAGTTCGTGAGCTTCGGCAATGACGTGCTCGCCGGGGTGCCCTCGATCATCAGTGGTGTTTTCGTCTACGGCATCGTCGTTGCCACCCGCATCTTCTTCAACCAGAGCTATAGCGCTGTGGCCGGCGGCATTGCCCTGGCCGTGCTGATGCTGCCCACCGTGATCAAGACCACCGATGAGGGTCTGAAGCTGGTCCCCCAGGAACTGCGCTGGGGTGCCTATGGCGTCGGCGCCTCCAAGTTTGTGACCATCACCCGGATCACCCTGCCCGCCGCCTTCACACCAATCGCTACCGGCATCGTGCTCGCCATTGCCCGGGCTGCCGGTGAAACAGCCCCCCTGATCTTCACAGCCCTCTTCTCTCCCTTCTGGCCTGAAGGTCTGTTCAATCCGATCGCCACCATGTCGGTGCTGATCTTCAACTTCGCGATCATGCCCTATGAGGCCCAGAACGCCCTGGCGTGGGCGGCCTCCTTTGTGCTGGTGATCATGATCCTGGCTGCCAATCTCCTGGCCCGCTGGATCAGCAAGATGGCACGTAAGGCCTGACATCCCATTCGTTCCAACCCCCCTCTGAACGCTCCTTTCAGGTCATGACCCAAGCCACCGCCCCCTCGATCCAGCCCGCCGACGTCTGCATGGCCCTGCAGAACGTCACCATCTCCTACGGCAAGTTCGAAGCCGTCAAGAATGTCTTCATGGACATTCCCAAAGGGATGGTCACAGCGTTCATCGGTCCATCTGGCTGCGGAAAATCCACCGTGCTGCGCGCCCTCAACCGGATGAACGACCTGATTCCCGGTTGCCATCTCAAGGGCCGGGTGATGTTCGATGGGGTGGATGTCTACGACCGTTCCGTTGATCCAGTGGAGGTGCGCCGGAGGATCGGCATGGTGTTCCAGAAGCCGAATCCCTTTCCCAAGAGCATCTACGAAAACATCGCCTTCGGAGCAAGGATCAACGGCTACAAGGGCGACATGGATGAACTGGTGGAGCGCTCCCTGCGCAAGGCCGCCGTGTGGGACGAGTGCAAGGACAAACTGAAGGAAAGCGGTCTCGCGCTCTCCGGCGGACAGCAGCAGCGTCTCTGCATTGCCCGGGCCATCGCCACCGAACCGGAGGTGATCCTGATGGATGAGCCCTGCTCAGCTCTCGATCCGATCTCCACCCTCAAGATCGAGGAGACCATGCACGAGCTCAAGCGCAGCTACACGATCATCATCGTGACCCACAACATGCAGCAAGCCGTACGCGTCGCCGACATGACCGCCTTCTTCAATGCCGAGGCCGTGGAAGGTGGCACAGGCAAGGTGGGCTACCTGGTGGAGTTCAACAACACCGAGCGCATCTTCAATGCCCCAGGCCAGCAGGCCACCCAGGACTACGTGACGGGCCGCTTCGGCTGAACCTCGGCCGGTTGGGGTTGGCGCTGGCGGCTGCTGGACTACAAGCAGCCGCTTTTTGCCATGTTTATGACTACAAAAAAACCGGCCATTTGGCCGGTTTAGGAAGAGCGGAGAGGGAGGGATTCGAACCCTCGATAGAGTTGCCCCTATACAGCATTTCCAGTGCTGCGCCTTCGACCACTCGGCCACCTCTCCAGCGGCAAAATGGGGCAACGTGATGGCAATGTAGCAGTCGACCCATCTGCCGACCGCCCCGCTGGTCGACGCAAGCGATGACCCGCCGTTTTCCGATCACCGTTCACTGGCGGCAGGCCGGCCGGGTGATCCGCCACGAGGTTCCTGAAGGCGAGACCATCCTGCGGAGCTTCGAGGAGCAGGGCGATCCGTTGCCCTTCAGCTGCCGCAACGGTTGCTGCACGGCCTGTGCTGTGCGGGTGATCAGCGGTTCGATCGACCACCGGGAGGCCCTGGGCCTGTCGCGTGAGCTGCGCGAGCAGGGCTACGGCCTGCTCTGCGTGGCCAGGGCGACCGGCCCCCTGGAGGTGGAAACCCAGGATGAGGATGAGGTCTATGACCTGCAGTTCGGTCGCTTCTTCGGGCGTGGTCGGGTGCGACCGGGCCTGCCCCTCGAGGAAGACTGAGCTGCACCCACTCCACCCTCACGCCCTGCCCGTGCATCCCCACTCGCCACTCCCAGGCCCCCACCACGACGCCCCTGAGGGTTGCAGCAGTCCTGATCAGGGATGCCTCAGCGATCGGGCGCTGGGCCTCTCCGGCCTCCCTGCCGATCGTCTTGAGCAGTTGGTCGGCGTCGCTCGCCGGGCCTCCCAGGCTGGTGGACGCCAGCTGCAGACCTACTTCGGCAAGCTGGAGCAGGTGCGGGAAAAAGGCCGCTGCGGGGACCTCGTGACGGAGGCCGACCTGGCCGCCGAGGCCGCCGTGCTGGCGTTGCTGGAGGCCGAAACCCCAGACATCGGTGTGTTGGCCGAAGAGAGCGGCCGCAGACCCAGGGGTGGTGATCTGGAGTGGTGCGTGGATCCCCTGGATGGCACCACCAACTACGCCCACGGATATCCGTTCTTCGGCACCTCCGTCGGTCTCACCTGGCGCGGACTGCCCCTGCTCGGGGCCCTGGCCGTGCCGGCCCTCGGCGAGAGCTACTGGGCCGCGCCGGGACTGGGAAGCTGGTGCAACGAACGCCAGCTGGCGGTGAGTCGCTGCAGCCGACTGGGCGATGCCCTTCTGGTGACGGGATTCGCCTACGACCGCCACAGCCGCCGTGACAACAACTACGCCGAGTTCGCCTACTTCACCCATCGCACCCACGGGGTACGCCGGGCCGGTGCCGCCGCCGTGGATCTCGCCTTTGTGGCAGCCGGCCGGGTTGACGGCTACTGGGAGAGGGGACTGGCCCCCTGGGATCTGGCGGCCGGTGTGGTGCTGGTGGAGCAGGCCGGGGGCGTCGTCAGTGACTACGCAGGTCATCCCCTCGACCTGCTCGGCGGTCGGACCGTGGCCGCCGGACCGGCCCTGCATCCCCAGATCCTGACGGGGCTGGCGGCCTGTGAGCCCCTGAGCGGGGCCAGTTACGGCGCCCCGGAGCTGGATGCAGACAGCACCGCTCCATAGGATCGAAGGCCCTGCACTCCAGCGCGCCCCATGGCTCTGCAACCCGCCGCCGGCGCCCGGGATCTCAACCCCCGCGAGGTGGAGCAGAACAGGGCGATCCGGACGGCGCTTGCTGAGGTCTACGCCCTGTGGGGCTACCAGGAGGTTGATCCGCCCAGCTTCGAGCGCATTGACACCCTGGAGGCCGGCGGTGGCATTGACGCCCGTGAACTGGTGCTGCTGGCCACGGAGGAGCGCCTCGGTCTGCGACCCGAGCTGACCGCCTCGATCGCCAGGGCCGCCAGCACGCGGATGGCGGAGCGGCCGCGCCCTCTTCGGCTCTGGGCCGATGGAGTCACCTTCCGCAGCAGCACCGGCGACAGTGGCCACCAGCGCATTCAAGAGCAGCTGCAGAGCGGCGTGGAGCTGCTGGGTGCCCGCGGTGCAGCCGCGGATGCCGAACTGATGCGGCTGCTGCTGGCAGCCAGCGCCCGCCTGGGCCTCGATGCTCGCCACTGCCCCCGCCTGTTGATCGGCCATCAGGGTCTGCTCAGTAGCCTGCTGGCCCAGGTGCCGGAGCCGCAACGGTTGGAGGCTCGCCGCGCCTTGAGCGAGCTGAATCCGCTGGCCATCGATGCCCTGCCCCTCAACGGACCCGAGCGGAATCAGCTCCAGCGGGTGATGCGGCTGCGCGGTAAGCCAACTGCCGTTCTGGCGGCCCTGGAGGAGTGGCTTGGCGCCACCGACCTGCTCACGGAACTGGCCCGAATCCTCGAGGCGGTGCAGCCCGCGGCCGAAGGGGGTGGAGTGACGCTGCTGCTCGACCCCACGTTCCAACCCCACTTCGACCTCTATGACGGCGTGGTGCTGAAACTCGTGTGCCAGGGCAGGCACGCCCCCGTGGAAGTGGCCAGCGGTGGCCGCTATGACGGGCTGGTGGGTCGATTCAGTGGCGAAGGCGACCTGGCGGCCGGCGTGGGCTTCGGCTTTGATCTGGAAGCCCTGCGGGAGGTGCTGGGGTCGGGCCCAGCCCGACCGGTCCAGGGGCCGCCAGTGCTTGTGAGCTATCAGAACGATGGCCAGCTGGGTGCCGCCATAGAGCTGCTGGAGGAACTGCATCACATGGGTACACCGGCCGAACTGCATGGACAGCCCCTGCGCAGCCAGGCAGAGGCCGACCAGGTCGCCATGGCCCGGGGAGCCATCCGGGCCAGCTGGCTCGCTGCCTAGGATCGCCTCGAACGGAAGAGAACAGCGTGGCCCACACCATCGTGACCGACGTGTGCGAAGGCGTGGCCGATTGCGTCGACGCCTGCCCGGTCGCCTGCATCCACCCGGGAAAGGGGGCCAACAGCAAGGGCAGCGCTTTCTACTGGATTGATTTCGACACCTGCATCGACTGCGGCATCTGCCTGCAGGTGTGTCCGGTCGAGGGCGCGATCCTCCCCGAAGAGCGCGCCGATCTTCAGAAGGCCGGCTGAACGGCCGTCGGCCGTTCCGCTCAGATCCGCGTCAGCACCTCGTGCGTCGCGGACAGCCAGGCGCCGCTCCCGTCATAGCGCCGCATCAGTCGCTCGAGCCGGTGCGGTGCCGTGAGCCACCCTGCCTCCACGCTGAAGGACCCACGATGGCTCACCTGGTGGGGCCAGCGGCAATAGCCCCCATCCGGCAGCCACTGGAGGGTCGCCAACATGTCCGGATTGCAGTCCACCGCCACAGCCGTGGTGGAGGCTTCCGGCCAATCGGCGGTGATGGTGGAGCTGGTGCCCTGCCAGGAGCCAGCCAGCTGCTCAGCGGAGAGGGGCGGGCATTCCTCAGGCGCTGTTCCCTCGCGGAATTCCCGGATCAGCACGAGCTGATCCCGGCTGCCGTCCTCGTTGTAGAGCAGCCCCAGCCGGTGGCGCCGATCGCCGTGGATGAATCCACATTCCCCGCCGAACACGGTGCCAGGGGCCAGCTGCAGGGACCCATTGCAGAAGGTGCCGGTCTCGAAGAACACCACCTGGCGGCCGAGGCTGCGGTACTCCTGCTGCAGGTCGCTGCTGGCAGAGCTGCCATCCTCGGCAAAACGCTGCAGCCGGAACCGCACCATCGTGACGGTTCCATCGGCATCCCGCTCACCGGCCTCCAGGGTGAGCAGAGAGGGGGTGTGTTTCAGGAGCGCACCGGTGGGGCTGATGCCCGTGAAGGTGCCCCGCCAGTCGCCCAGGTTCTGCAGGAAATTGCGCCACTGGCTGCCCATGGGGGCTCCTCTCGAGGGACGGACCGCACGTGATCCTATGGAGGGGGCGGAGGGGTCGGTTTCCTGCCCATGGCACCCCCTTGGCGGTGCCGCCATGGCTGGGTGACGCTGGAGTTCCCCATGTCCAGTGAGCTGTGGTGCTGCAGGCCGAGCAGGGTCAGATCCAGATCCACACCGAGAACATCTTTCCGATCATCAAGAAGGCCGTCTACAGCGGCCATGAGGTGTTCCTGCGGGAACTGGTGAGCAACGGCGTCGATGCCATCAGCAAGCGGCGCATGGCGGCGATGGCCGGCGACTGCAGCGATGGCCCCGAGGGGCTGATCCAGATCCGCATCGACCGGGAGGCCAGGACGCTCACCATCTCCGACAACGGCATCGGCATGGACGCCGAGGAGGTGAAGCGCTACATCAACCAGGTGGCCTTCTCGAGCGCCGAGGATTTCCTGGAGAAGTACAAGAGCGAGAGCGACGCCATCATCGGCCATTTCGGCCTGGGCTTCTACTCCAGCTTCATGGTGGCCAAGCAGGTGGAGCTGGTGACCCGCTCCGCCCGCGAGGGCAGCGATGCGGTGCGCTGGAGCTGCGACGGCTCCCCCAACTTCAGCCTGGAAGCCGCCGAGCGCAGTGAACCTGGCACCGATGTGATCCTCCATCTGATGGAGGAGGAAGAGGAATACATCGAGCCAGCCCGCATCCGCACCCTGATCACCACCTACTGCGATTTCCTGCCGGTGGCAGTGCAGCTGGAGGGCGAAACGGTGAACAAGCGCGAGTCGGCCTGGCGCAAGAGCCCGCGCGAGCTCAGCGACAACGACTACATCGAGCTCTACCGCTACCTCTACCCCTTCCAGGGCGACCCGCTGCTGTGGGTGCACCTCAACACCGACTATCCCTACAACCTGCAGGGCATCCTCTATTTCCCCAAATCCACAGGCCGGGCCGACTGGGAGAAGGGCGAGATCAAGCTCTACTGCAACAACGTGTTCGTGAGCGACTCGATCAAGGAGGTGGTGCCCCGCTACCTGCTGCCCCTGCGCGGCGTGATCGATTCGCCGGACATTCCTCTCAACGTGAGCCGCTCGGCCCTGCAGACCGACCGCCGGGTGCGCTCGATCGGCGGCTTCGTGGCGAAGAAGGTTGCCGATCGGCTCAAGCAGCTGCACCGCGACGAACCGCAGCGTTACGCCGAGATCTGGGAATCCCTGGCCCCGTTCATCAAGATCGGCGCCATGGAGGACGAGAAGTTCGCCGAGCAGGTGGCGGATCTGGTGCTGTTCGGGACCACGGCGGCGCCTATGGAAGGCGAGCCTGCCGAGGGTCAGAGCCTCGACCCCATCCCCGGGCCTGATGGAAAGGCCTTCACAACCCTGGCCGGCTATCGCTCGCGCCTGGAGGCCGGCAACGACAAGCGAATCCTCTACTGCAGCGATGAAGCGGCCCAGGCCGGGGCACTGGCCCTGTGGAAGAGCCAGGGGGCCGAGGTGCTGCTGGCCGACACCTTCATCGACACCCAGTTCATCCCCTGGCTGGAGTACCGCCACGAGGATCTCAAGTTCCAGCGTGTCGACAGCGAACTCGACGACTCTCTTCAGGAAAAGGAGAACGAGCTGGCCGATGCCGATGGCAAGGACGCCAGTGAGAAGGTGCGTGAGTTGTTCAAGAAGGCCCTGGCCAACGACAAGATCACCATTCAGGTGCAGGCCCTCAAGGGCGACAACGCCCCCGCCGCCCTGATCCTGCTGCCGGAGCAGATGCGCCGTCTCAATGACATGGGAGCCCTGATGGAGCAACGCCTGCCGGGCCTGCCCGACCACCACGTGCTGCTGGTGAACCGCAGGCACCCGCTGGTGGAGGGGCTGCTGAAGCTCTCGGCCGGATCGGTGATCACCGGCGCCGGCGGCGGCAACTCCCCCAGCCAGCAGCTGGCCGACGACCTCAGCCGCCACCTCTACGCGCTGGCCCGCCTGGCGGTGGGCGGCCTGGAACCGAACCAGCTGGCTGGCTTCCAGCAGCGCAGCGCCGATGTGATGGGCCGGCTGATGGAGCGGGGGCTCTGACACCCGCTCCAGGGCTGCAGCCATTGCTGTAGCCCTGGGCATCAATCGCAGGGTGACTGCCTAGTTCTCGCTATACAGTTGGTGCAGCGAAGCGGTAGCAGACAGAACAGCGATGGGCCTGCGCACGCTGGTGGTCGAAGACCAACTCATGTTTCAGGAGTTGCTGGTCGGGATGCTGCGCAGCCAGACCTCCCTTGGGGACGTGGCCACAGCCGGCACCGCCGCCGAAGGCATCGCCGCCTGCGCCAGCCTTCGGCCCGACCTGCTGATCTGGACATTGCGCTGCCGGATGCGGAGGGACTCACCGTGGCCAAGGCCCTGAAGGTGCTCAACCCCGAGGCCAGGGTGATCGTGCTCTCCAGCCATGCGAGCACCTTTCTGCGCCCACCCGAGCTGCGCGACACGATCTGCGCCGTGATTGACAAGGCCCGGGCCTTCGAGGAACTGCTCCAGGAGATTGCGGCGATCACTGGCATGGCCTACTCGGGCCAGGCGGATGATGGCCAGCTGCCGCGCGAAGCTCTGGCCCAGCTCACCCAGCGGGAGCGTCAGGTGCTCGAGCGCATGGGGAGGGGAGAGAGCAACAAGACGATGGCCGAGGAGCTGGCCCTTTCAGTGCGCACGGTGGAATCGCACCGCCGCAATATCGCGACCAAGCTCGGTTGCAGCGGTGCCCGCCTGATCCGTATCGCCACCCTGCTCCAGCAGCGGGTCGATTGGTGATCCGGTTCGGGGGAGGGGGCCGATTGATACACTCGACCCCGAGCAGGTTCCCATTGCTCGTCCGTCATTCATCAGGTTGTAGGTCATGTCCCGGGTCTGCCAGCTCACCGGCAAGCGCGCCAACAACGGCATGGCCGTCTCGCACTCGCACGTGCGCACCAAGAAGCTGCAGCAGGTGAACCTTCAGGAACGCCGTCTCTGGTGGGCTGAGGGCAATCGTTTCATCAAGCTGCGGGTCTCCACCCGTGCCCTCAAGACCATCCAGAAGAAAGGGCTTGGGGCCTACGCCCGCGAACTCGGCATCAACCTGGCCAAGATCTGACCAGCAGCCATGCAACGCCGCGCGATCCTCAATGGTCTGGCGGCCCTAGTCCCGGCTGCAGCCGGGATCTCCAGCCTGTTGGCCTTTGGCCGGCAGGCTGTTGCACTGGGCGGCACCCTGCCCGAGATCGGGGAGCCGGCACCTGCCTTTGCCCTTCCTGGCGTGATGCCCAGCAGCAGCGGCGAACCGGCTGAAACCACCCTCTCGCTATCGGATTGGGCAGGCCGATGGCTCGTGCTCTATTTCTACCCCCGCGATTTCACCGGTGGCTGCACCCTGGAGGCCCGGGGCTTCCAGCAGGATCTGGAGGCTTTCCACCGGGCTGGAGCCGACGTGGTGGGCATCAGCGCCGACGACCCGGACTCCCACGCCTCGTTCTGCACTGAGGAAGGACTGGTGTTCCCCCTGCTGAGCGATCCCGGAGGTGCCGTGAGCCGCGCCTATGGCTCCTGGATCGCTCCCTTCTCGCAGCGGCACACCTTCCTGATCGACCCGAAGGGGGTCCTTCAGGCCCGCTGGGTGGCCGTACGGCCGGTGGGGCACAGCCAGGAGGTGCTCAACGCGCTGCGGGACCTGCAGGCGACCACGGGCGCCAGCGCCTGAGCACCCGACCGGTGCCGTGCCGTCCTGCCCTTCAGCGCAGGTGCGCTTCGAGGAGCTGGCGATGCACTGAAACGCCCTCGCGCAGCTGCTGCAGGCGGGTGGGATCGGGTGCCACGTCCAGCCGAGCCTGCCAGTCGGCCAGGAGGGTATGGGGGTCGGGAGGGCTGGAGAGCTCCTGGAGTCCGCAACCGAGGGCCTGGGCCGCCGCCGTCACCTTGGGGTCGTAACTGAGGGCGACAACCGGAGCCCCACTCAAGGCTGCCAGGATCAGACCGTGCAGCCGCATGGCGAGCACGAGGCCAGCGCTGGCGGCGGCGGCGATCACCTCCTCGGGAGATTCGGGCCTGAGCTCGCGGCTGCGGGCCGCCAGGGATGCACTGAGCAGCCCCTGGTGGGTGAGCTGATCCAGCAGGCCCCGGTCCTGGTGGGCATGCAGGGGCAACCAGAGGAGTTCACGCTCTGGAGCCAGTTGTTCGAGGGCTTCGAGCCAGGGCCGCCAGCGGTCACCCTCCAGCAACGGAGTAGGCCGAAAGCAGAGCAGCAGCGGGCCGCCCCTCCCCCGCCAGGGTTCTCCCGCCAGCGACCAGACCGGATCACTGCCGAGCGCAGCGCCATTGGCCCGCCAGCCCAGCTGCTGGGCCAGGCTCTGCGACTCGGCATCGCGCCAGCTGCAGGCCGTGCACCGGGCCAGCAGGGCCCCCACCAGCAGCCGGCTGCGGCGGCGCCGCAGGGGTCCCAGTCCCTGGGCCCAGAGCAGAACAGGTTTGCCCTGCAGCCTGGCCGCCAGGATCAGGGCGGCGTAATACAAGAGGCTGCGGAAACTGGTGCTGTCCTGCAGCAGGCTGCCTCCGCCGAGCACCAGACTGCTCGCCCCGGCCAGTCCCTGAAGCACGGCTCGCAGACTGGTGCGATCCACGGTGCTTACCGCGAAACGCCCGGCGACCTCCTCCTGATCTCGGGCGGTGACCAGGGGCTCCGCTGGCCGGCTCAGGTGCTGCAGTTGCTGGAGCAGCACGGTGAGGAGGGCGTCGTCACCAAGGTTGTGTTCTCCGTAGTAGCCCACCAGCAGGGGATGCGTCGGGCACGGATCACCGGTGGGCACGGAGGTTGGGGCGGGGCAGGCGACCCATTGCTACCACCGGAAACCCCGCAGCCATCCTCAGAAGCGCAGAGCCGGTGTCCCGGGATCAGGCGGTGGGGCCAACCTCCGGGCTGGCTGCTCAGCCAGCCACGCCAGCAGGGCCGAGAGCAGCACCAGGCCCGTCAGGGCCCCGCGCAGGCCCGGTGCCGGCCAGGGCCGCCGGCGCAGGGGACGGACCCGGGAGCCACCACCACCTAAGGGACGGCCACAGCGCCGACAGACCATGCGCCCGGCCAGGGAGCGATCCGCGATCACCGACCAGCTGCCGCAGTGGGGACAGGCCATGGGACTCAACTGGAGGCGGAGGTGTAGAAGCGCAGGGCCAGCTGCCAGAAGGCACGGCTGATGGCCAGGGCCCCGCAGGCCACGGCCACACTGCCACCGATCCAGGGAGCTGTGGCCCTCTCCAGGAGCGCTTCGGCCGGAACGGTAGTGAGGAAAGCCACCGGCAGCACGAGGGTGAACAGGGTGCGCAGGGCTGGAGGAAAGGCCGCCACGGGATAGCGACCGGCGGTGAGCACTGCCCGCAGCACCTCCGTGGCGTTCCAGGTCTTCACGAACCAGATCGAGGTGGTGGCGAGCACGAACCAGAGGGCATAGAGGGTGAGGGCGGCCGCCATGAGCATGGCCGCCATGAGCAGCACCGCGGCCGGGTTGAGACTGCCGCGCTCCTGGAGCGCAGCCCCCACCATCAGGACCACCCCCAGAACCATCTCCGGAACCCCGGCCGCACTGACCGTGCGCAGGGAGAGCCAGAACTGGCTGTCGATCGGCTTGAGCAGCACGAAATCAAGAGTGCCCTCCTGCACATGGGTGACGATCCGGCTGAGGTTCGGTTGCAGCAGGCAGCTGGTGAAACCGGTGAGCACCGTGTAGGCGCCCAGCACCACCAGAGCGCCGGCCCAGCTCCAGCCGCCGAGCGGCACGCCCTGGCGGTCAAAGAGCCAGAGCACCAACAGGCTCCCCGCCAGATTGCCGACCATGGCCAGCAGTTCGATGAAGGCGTTGAACTGATATTCCAGCTGGCTGGCCAGGGAAGTGCCCCAGAACCGTCGCAGGCTGACCAGATGCCGGCGAAGATCGCGAAGCGGGGCGAGGAGCCAGACGACCATCGGTGCCATCTGCTCAGGCCCCCATGGCGCCGTAGCGACGCACGCCGGCACGCCAGAGCAGGGACAGCAGGGGGAGCAACACGGCAATCCAGAGGGCCATGGCCAGGAAGCCACCGACCACGGTGAACCCACCCTCCACCGGTAGCGGATCCCCGCTGAGGAGCTGGGCCGGAAAGGCGATCAGGTAGGGGAAGGGCGTCTTCAGGGCAAGGCGGGCCAGGCCTGGAGGGAAGGCCTGCAGGGGTGCCACCAGCCCGGAGAGAAACAGGGTGGGGATCATCAACAGGCGCTCGAGGGCCGTGGCCCGCTCGCTCCAGAAACAGAGGCAGGCGATCAGGCTCTGGAGCAGGAAGTTGATGGCAAAGGCCAGGCCCACCGCCAGCACCCCGAGCAGCAGCCTGGGCGGGCTTGGAAACGCCAGGGCGGCGGGTTGAAGCAGGAAGAAGGTCGCGATGATCAGCATCACGAAGGGCAGTCGGGTGGCCTGCTCGGCCTGGTGTGCCGCCACATAGCGCCAGAGGGGATGCAGCGGCTGCAGGAGATAGGGGGAGAGACGCCCCTGGATGGTGTCCTCCTCGAATTGCCACACCACCCACACCACCGTGAACTGGCGCACCACGAAGGCACTGAGGAAGTAGCGCCCGAGCATCGGCCCATCGAGACCCAGCCCAGGCAGGGGAGCCGACTGCCAGATCGCCAGCATGATGAACGGCACCACCCCGGAGAGGGCCCACAGGGCGATTTCAGCCCGGTATTCCGCCATGTAGGCGAACTGCACACTCCAGAGCACCGCATGGCGACGGGCCCGTCCCAGCACGTGCATCGTCCAGGTCATGCCGGGGGCTCCTCCAGAAATCCCTGCTGGAAGAGGCGGCCGATCAGCTCCTCGATCGGCGGCTCATTCACCTCCAGATCAAGCACAGGGAGATCAGCCAGGAGACGGTTGAGGCAGGCGGGCACCCTGTCGCGACCGATCAACAGCCAGGCTGCCGCGCCATCGAGCCGCTCCACCTCGCCATACGGAGCCAGCCGCTCGGCCGGGACCGGCTCCGCCAGTTCAAGACGCACCTGGCGCCAGGGAGCCAATCGTTCGCGCAGGGTATCCAGCCCACCGTCGTAGAAGAGGGCGCCCTGGTGGATGAGCAGAACACGTGGACAGAGGGCGGTGATGTCAGCCATGTAGTGGCTGGTGAGCAGCACCGTGGCACCGGTGCGCTGGTTGTAGTCGGCCAGGAAACGGCGCACCCGTGCCTGGGCATTGACATCGAGGCCGAGGGTGGGCTCATCGAGGAACAGCACGCGCGGGCGGTGGAGAAGGGCCGCCATCAGTTCGGCCTTCATCCGCTGCCCCAGCGAGAGCTTGCGCACGGGTCGGGTGAGTTCCTCTCCCAGCTCGAGCATGTCGGCCAGCTCGGCGATGCGGCGGCGCGCCTCGCTGTCGTCGATGCCGTAGACCGCCGCATTCACCCGCAGGGAATCCAGGGGAGGCAGATCCCAGATCAGTTGCTGTTTCTGCCCCATCACCAGGGTGATGGCCTCGAGGAAGCGGCGCTGGCGGCGCCAGGGCTGGCAGCCTGCCACCTCCAGCACGCCGCCCGTGGGATGGATCAGACCACTCAGCAGTTTGAGGGTCGTGGTCTTGCCTGCCCCGTTGCCCCCGAGAAAGCCCACCACCTCACCGGGCTCGATCTGGAAGCTCACCTGGCGGACGGCCTCGACGTCCTGCCACCGGCGCCGCAACAGATGACGGAGGGTGCCGGCCAGCCCAGGGTCCTTGGCCGCCACGCGGAACGATTTACGCAGGCCCTGCGCCGTGACGATCGCCATGGCCGCAGCCTATCGGCCACGGCCATGCTCCATAGAGTGCGCCCAGCTGTCGCAGCCCATGCACGCCCTCTCGTTGCCCACCTGGTGGATTCACATCACCTCGGTGCTGGAGTGGGTGGTGGCCATGGCGGCTGTGATGCGCCTGGGCCGCCGGCGCGGCGAGCCCGGCTGGCGCTGGCTCGCCCTCGCCATGCTCCCGGCCCTGGTGAGTGCCATGTGCGCCTGCACCTGGCATCTCTTCGACAACGCCACCAGCCTCAAGGGGCTGGTGGTGCTCCAGGCGGCGCTCACCACCGCGGGCAACGGCGCCCTGGCCCTGGCGGCCTGGCGGCTCCTCAAGAATCAACAGCGTGGGGAGGAAGCCGCCCGTGGCTGATGTCTCAACCGGGCTGTCTGGCCTGGGGCTGCTGGCCCGGCTGGCGACGATCGATCCGGCCCCCTTCTTCGTGCTCTCCCTGCTCCCCTACCTGGCCTTCCTCTGGTGGGCCGGGCGGGTGAAGGCCTTTCCGCGCCTGGCCCTGCGGGGGTTTCAGCTCACCTTGCTGTTTGTGGCCGTGACCATCGCCGCCTCGATCGTGGCGCTGCAGACCAGCGGCAAGCAGCTGGCCGATGTGGATGGGCTCCACGGTGGCGCGGAAGCCTTCCTCACCCTGGCCAATCTCCTCGTGGCCCTCGGTTTCAGCCAGGCCGCCCGTCAGCACTTGCCGCCCGAGAGCACCAGCGCCGATCCGATGAACAAGTCTTAAGGAGTGGGGAACGGGCCGGAGCCGCCCCGGAAGATGGGGCGTCGGCTTGTGCTTCATGATCGCGCCTCTTCTGGCCCTGCCTCTGGCTGTGGCCCCCGCCACGATTACCTGGTCGCCCAAGGTGGCCCTGGTGATGATCGTCTGCAATGTGATCGCCATAGCCATCGGCAAGGCCACGATCAAGCAACCCAATGTGGGTCTGCAGCTCCCCAGTGCAGCCATGTTCGGTGGCCTCAGCCACGGGGCGATGCTGGGCACCCTCAGCCTGGGCCACATCCTGGGCATCGGTGCGATCCTGGGACTGGCCTCCCGCGGGGTGGTCTGAACCCTCAGCCTTATGACGCCTCAGGGGGCCCAACGGATCGGTGTCCGTTGGGCCCCCTTTCCGTGCTTCCGGTTCAGCTCAGCCCCGTGGGCTGATGGCTGTGATCCCGCGGCAATGAGGGATGATGCAGGCCTGAATGCCGCTCAGACCCCCAGGGGCTGCTGGACCGTCTCAGCCGCCAGCTGGGGGCTGGCGAGCGGAAAACGTTCCAGGATGCGCTCACTCATCTGGGGAGGTGTGAGGCCCAGCACCTGCTTGCTCTGGTCGGGGCTGGCGTGGTCGACGAGCACATCGGGGATCCCCAGGCGCAACACGGGAACGAGCACATCGCGGTCATTGAGGGTTTCAACCACGGCCGCACCGAAACCACCAGCGAGGCACCCCTCTTCCATGGTCACCACCCGGCCGATGCGACGCGCCATCGGCACGATCAAGGCTTCATCCAGGGGGCGAAGGAAACGGGCATTGATCACTGCCGCCCGCACGCCCCGCTCCTGGAGCAGGCCAGCGGTGGCCAGGGCGGGGTAGACCATCGCTCCGTAGGCCACGATCAGCAGGTCGTCGCCATCGGTGAGCAGTTCTCCGCGACCCACCTGGAGTGGTTCCCAGCCCTCCTCCATCAACGGCACCCCCTCTCCCTCGCCACGGGGAATGCGCAGGGCACAGGGGCCGTCATGGTGGATCGCCGTCACCATCATGCGCTGGAGCTCGGCCTCATCCTTCGGTGCCATCACCGTGAAGTTGGGCACACAGCGCAGGTAGCTGATGTCGTATTGCCCCTGATGGGTCGGGCCGTCGGCACCGACGATGCCGGCACGGTCCATCACAAAGGTGACGGGCAGGTTCTGAATGCCCACATCGTGGATCAGCTGGTCGTAGGCCCGCTGCAGGAACGTGCTGTAGATGGCGCAAACCGGCCGAAGGCCCTCACAGGCCATGCCGGCGGCCATGGTCACGGCATGCTGCTCGGCGATGCCCACATCGAAGTATTGCTGGGGCCTGGCCTTCTCCAGCAGGTCGAGACCCGTGCCAGTGGCCATGGCGGCGGTGATGCCCACCACCCGTGGATCCTGCTCACAGAGCTTCACCAGCGTCTGGCCGAAGACCTTGCTGTAGCTGGGGGGTTTGGGCTTGCTGGAGGGATAGGCCTTGCCGGTGGCGAGGTCGAAGGCACTCTGGGCGTGGTAACCCACCTGGTCGGCCTCGGCATAGGGATAGCCCTTGCCCTTGGTGGTCGCCACGTGCACCAGCACCGGCCCCTCATGGGCATGGGCCTGCTGGAAGACCCGCACCATGCCGGCGATGTCGTGACCATCCACCGGGCCCATGTAGGTGAAGCCCAGCTCTTCGAACACTGCCCCCAGCTTGGGTACGGCCAGGCGCTTCATGCTCTCCTTGAGGTTCTTCAGCTCGGTGGGCAGCTCCCCATGCATGAAGGGCAGGTGCTTGATCGCCTCCTCGGCGTTGTCCTGCAGGAACTGCAGCGGCTTGCTGTGCCGCATGCGGTTGAGATGGGTGCTGAGCGCGCCCACGGGCGGGCTGATCGACATGTCGTTGTCGTTGAGCACCACCAGCAGGCGGGTCTTCGGCAGGTGCCCGGCGTGGTTGATCGCCTCCAGGGCCATGCCACCGGTGAGGGCACCGTCGCCGATCACGGCGACGCACTTGAAGTCTTCACCCCGTTGATCGCGGGCCAGGGCCATGCCCAGGGCCGCTGAGATCGACGTGCTGGCGTGGCCGGCACCGAAGTGGTCGAAGGGGCTCTCACAACGCTTCAGGTAGCCGGCCACCCCGCCCTGCTGGCGCAGGGTGTCGAAATCGTTGTAGCGGCCCGTGATCAGCTTGTGGGGGTAGGCCTGGTGACCCACGTCCCACACAACCTTGTCGTGGTCGAGATCGAGAGTCTGATAGAGGGCCAGGGTGAGCTCCACCACCCCCAGCCCCGGTCCGAGATGGCCACCGCTGGTGCTCACCACCTCTAGGTGCCGTTCCCGGATCTGGCGGGCAATGCCTTCGAGCTCGGCAATGCTGAGGCCGTGCAGCTGATTCGGGTGACTCAGCTCGCGGAGATGCATCACGACCCTTGAAGTGGCGTGCAATCTAGGCCTTGCGATCCTCCCGCTGGTGCCGATTGCGACACTGGGAGCATGAGCGACTACCTGCAACGGATCCTGCGGGCGCGGGTCTACGACGTGGCGATCGAATCGCCCCTCGATCCGGCGCCCAACCTCTCGGCCCGGCTGGGCAACACCGTGCTGCTCAAGCGGGAGGACCTGCAGCCGGTGTTCAGCTTCAAGCTGCGGGGGGCCTACAACAAGATGGCTGGCCTCTCGACAGCTGAGCTGGAGAGGGGGGTGATCGCGGCCAGTGCGGGAAACCACGCCCAGGGTGTGGCGCTGGCAGGCCAGAAGCTGGGCTGTCGGGCCGTGATCGTGATGCCGGTCACCACACCGGAGATGAAGGTGAAAGCGGTGGCAGCGCGGGGAGCCGAGGTGGTGCTGCATGGCGACACCTACGACGCGGCCTGCGCCGAGGCGACCCGGTTGGCCAGTGAGCGCGGACTCACCTTCATCCACCCGTTCGACGACCCGGAGGTGATCGCGGGCCAGGGCACGATCGGCATGGAGATCCTCCGCCAGTGCTCCAGTACCCCGGAGGTGATCTACCTGGCCGTGGGGGGTGGCGGCCTGATCACCGGCGTGGCGGCATTCGTGAAGAGCGTCTGGCCCCAGGTGGAGATCGTGGGGGTCGAACCGGTGGACGCGGACGCCATGGCCCGCTCCCTGGCGGCTGGAGAGCGAGTGCGTCTCGAGCAGGTGGGCCTGTTCGCCGATGGGGTGGCGGTGCGGCAGGTGGGGGAGCACACCTTCGCCCTGGCCCAGCGCTATGTGGACCGCATGGTGACGGTGGACACCGACGCCATCTGTGCCGCGATCAAGGACGTGTTCGAGGACACCCGCTCGATCCTGGAGCCTGCCGGCGCCCTGGCGGTGGCGGGGATGAAGGCGGATGTGGCCGCCCGGGGACTGCAGGGGCAGACCCTGGTGGCGGTGGCCTGCGGCGCCAACATGAACTTCGACCGGCTGCGCTTCGTGGCCGAGCGCACCGAGATCGGCGAGGACCGCGAGGCGATGCTGGCGGTGGAGATCCCGGAGCGGCCAGGCAGCCTACGGGAGTTCTGCACCCTGCTGGGTACCCGCAACCTCACCGAATTCAGCTATCGACTGGCCGACCCGCGCCGGGCCCACATCTTTGTGGGGGTGCAGACCAGTGGCAGCCGCGATGAGCAGGACCTGATCCACGACGTGCAGGCCGCCGGCTTCGCCTGCCTCGATCTCTCCAACGACGAGCTCTCGAAGCTGCACCTGCGCCACATGGTGGGTGGCCGCCTGCCCACCACTGCCCTGGCACCCGACGTGCGGGAACTGCTCTATCGCTTTGAGTTTCCGGAGCGGCCGGGGGCGCTGATGCGCTTCCTCACCAGCCTGCACCCTAACTGGAACATCAGCATTTTTCATTACCGCAACCACGGGGCTGACGTGGGCCGGATCGTGGTGGGCGTACAGGTTCCAGAGGCGGAGCAGCAGGGCTGGCAGGCCTTTCTCGACGGCCTGGGCTATCGCTGGGTGGATGAATCGGCCAATCCGGCCTATCAGCTGTTTCTTGGGGCCGTACCCGCCAACGAAGGCCTGCGTTAGCTTGCGGCCGAAGGCTCAGGGGAGGGATCGATGCCAGACGGCGAGGTCCAGTCCAGCGCGACCGTGGCCGCTGATCGAGCCCCCTGGGAGGCTGCCCAGGTCTCCCTGGCTGCCCGCCTGGAAGCCATCCTCTATCTCAAGGGCAAGCCCCTCAGCCTCGGCGATCTGGCCAGCCTGGCGGGAGAAGAGCGCGACGCGGTGGAGCTGGCCCTGATCACCCTCATGGCCGATTACGCCCACCGGGACACGGCCCTCGAGATCCGCCAGGAGGGCAACCACTACAGCCTCCAGCTCCGCGACAGCCTGGCCGGCCTCGTGCAGAGCCTGCTGCCCGTGGATCTCTCCACCGCCGCCCTGCGCACCCTGGCGACCATCGCCCTGCGCAAGCGCATCCTGCAGTCGGATCTGGTGGATCTGCGCGGCTCGGGCGCCTACGACCACATCAAGGAGTTGCTGGCCCAGAACTTCATTGAGCGCCGCCGCCAGAGCGACGGCCGCTCCTTCTGGATCAGTCCGAGCGAGAAGTTCCACCGCACCTTCGCCGTGCGGCCCGATCTGGAGCCAGGGGAGGCTGCCTAAAGTGGCCTCACAATCCGGCACCCCATGGAAGTTCTCGCCACCCTGCTGAGCGTGCTGGCGCGCACGCTGGAGATCTATTCGCTGATCCTGCTGGTGCGGGTGCTGCTCAGCTGGTTCCCGAATCTGGACTGGGGGAATCCTCTGCTGGCGACGATGAGCTCGATCACTGACCCTTACCTCAATGCCTTCCGCGGCCTGATTCCGCCGATCGGGGGCCTGGATCTCTCGGCCATCCTGGCCTTCCTGGCCCTCAACCTCGGCCAGCAGGTGCTGGGGAGCGCCAGCATGAGCGTGATGGCCGGGCTCTACTGATCGGCTAGCTCAATCCGTCGGCCAGGCTCTGCTCCAGGGGGAGCAGTTCATCCTCCTCACCGGCGCGGGTGCGAACCGGCGCGTTGAACCCCCGCGCCTTCACGTTGGTGAAACGCAGCGGTCCGGGGGTGCCGGCGGGAACCGACAGCCGAAGGGCAAAGGCGGAGCGGCCCGGGGGCACATCGCCGATGCCCCCCACCCGGGTGCGGTTCTGCAGCACCGGCTCGCCACTGGCATCGAGGATTCGGGCGAAGACATCCGCATCCACCACCGGGCGGCGACCCGGATTCTCGACCACCCCCCGCAAGGCATAACAGCTGGCTCCACTGGGGCGGCGCAGCTCAGGCTGGGCAGCCACATCCTCGGCGGGGCAGGGCTCCAGGGACACCTCCGACACCCCCAGCTCCGCTGCCCAGGCCTGGGTAGGCAGGGCCAGGAGCACCACCAGCAGCAGGGGGACCAACCACCAGCTGGCAGGCCGCATTGGGAGCCCGGACCACCGCCCCCATCCCCCAGCCTTGACGGTCATCGGTGGTCTCCGCTGCCAGCGATCACGTTACGGGCGGCGCGGCTGGCGAGCTTGTCGAGATTGGCCTGAGCCACGGCCTCCAGCTCCAGCCCCAGCTCACTCGCCAACTGGGCCACGTACCAGAGCACATCCCCCAGCTCGAGCTGCAGGGCATCGATCACCTCCGGGCTGAACGCCCCGCCACGATCCCGGATCACCTTCTTCACCTTGTCGGCCACCTCGCCGGCTTCACCGCACAGGCCCAGGGTGGGATAGATGGGATTGCTGCCGACGCCGGGATAGCGGGCCGTCTCCCGTGCCCGGCTCTGATAGGTGCTCAGGTCCATGCCGGTCAACCCCTGGGAGAGGGCCGATGGTAGTTTCGGCCTCACCCATGGCGTGCCGATGCTCCAGCCCGATCTCATGCGTCGCACCAAGATCGTGGCCACGATCGGGCCCGCCACCGAATCGCCGGAGCGCCTGCGGGAACTGGTCGCCGCCGGCGCCACCACCTTCCGGCTCAACTTCTCCCATGGCGACCACAGCGAGCACGCTGCCCGCATCGCCACCATCCGCCAGGTTTCCAATGAGCTGGGGGTGCACCTGGGCATCCTCCAGGATCTCCAGGGCCCGAAGATCCGTCTCGGCCGTTTTGTGGATGGCCCCATCACCCTGGCGAAGGGGGATGCCTTCACCCTCACCTCCCGCGACGTGCCCTGTGACCGCACGATCGCCACGGTCACCTACGACAAGCTGGCCGATGAGGTGACGGCCCGAAGCCGGATCCTTCTCGACGACGGCCGGGTGGAGATGGTCGTCGAGACCGTGGATCAGCCCAGCCAGACCCTCCACTGCCGCGTGACCGTGGGCGGGGTGCTCTCCAACAACAAAGGGGTGAATTTCCCGGATGTGCAGCTCTCCATCCGGGCCCTCACCGACAAGGACAAGATCGATCTGGCGTTCGGCCTTCAGCAGGACGTCGACTGGGTGGCGCTCAGCTTTGTGCGAAATCCCTCCGATCTGATCGAGATCAAGGAGTTGATCGCCAGCCAGGGAGCCAACACGCCGGTGGTGGCCAAGATCGAGAAGTTCGAGGCGATCGATCAGATCGACGACATCCTGCTGCTCTGCGACGGCGTGATGGTGGCCCGGGGCGATCTGGGCGTGGAGATGCCGGCGGAGGAAGTGCCGCTGCTCCAGAAGGAGCTGATCCGCAAGGCCAACAGCCTGGGCATTCCGGTGATCACGGCCACCCAGATGCTTGATTCGATGGTGAGCTGCCCCCGGCCCACCCGGGCCGAGGTGAGTGACGTGGCCAATGCGATCCTCGACGGCACCGACGCGGTGATGCTGTCCAACGAGAGTGCGGTGGGCGACTTCCCCGTCGAAGCCGTTGACACGATGGCCACCATCGCCCGGCGCATCGAGCGCGATTACCCCCAGCGGGTGATCGACAGCCGAATGGCCACCACGATTCCCAATGCCATCTGCCAGGCGGTGAGCTCCATCGCGCGCAACCTCAATGCCGCGGCGATTCTTCCCCTCACCAAGAGCGGCGCCACAGCCCGCAACGTGAGCAAGTTCCGGCCCAGCACGCCGATCCTGGCGATCACCAGTGAGAAGCGGGTGGCACGCCAGCTGCAGCTCTGCTGGGGAGTCAATCCGCTTCTGGTGAAGGAGCAGACCTCCAGCACGAGCACGTTCAGCCTGGCGATGGCCATGGCCCGCGAACTGGGATTCCTCACCGACGGCGACCTGGTGGTGCAGACGGCCGGCACCCTGGCCGGGGTGAGCGGCTCCACGGATTTCATCAAGGTGGGCATCGTGTCAGCCGTGCTCTCCAAGGGGCTGGGCATCGGCAGCGGCTCGGTGAGCGGCCGGGTGCGCGTGGTCGACAGCCCGGAGGCTGCCGCCGCCATCCAGACCGGCGAGATCCTGGTGGTGCGGGAGACCAGCGCCGACTATGTGGACGCCTTCCGGCGCGCCAAGGGGGTGATCGCCGAGGTCGGCGGCGCCGAGAGCCATGCGGCCGTGATCGCCCAGCGCACCGGCATCCCGGCGATCGTGGGGGTCACCAATGCCATGACCAGCCTGCGCCAGGGGGAGATCGTGACCCTCGACCTGCATCGTGGTGAGGTGCACCTCGGTGCGCGCAGCCACAACGCGGACGCCACGGGCGCCATCGTTTAAAGCAAGCGTTCGCCGCCCTCGATGGCCTCCAAACTGCCCCTGCGGGAAACCGTGGGGATGGCCCTCTCCACCCTGCGGGCCAACCGGCTGCGCAGCCTGCTCACGATGCTCGGCATCGTGATCGGCAATGCCTCGGTGATCACCCTGGTGGGGGTGGGGCGCGGCGCCCAGAACCTGGCTGAGGGCCAGCTCAGCAATCTCGGCGCCAATGTGCTGTTCGTGGTGCCGGGCAACAACGACACCCGGCGCCAGGGGATCGACTTCCCGAAGACCCTGGTGCTGGAAGATGCGCTGGCCATCGCCGAACAGGTGCCCAGCGTGCGCCGGGTGGCCCCCCAGATCACCCTGAGCGAGGTGGTGCAGGCAGGCGGCCAGAGCAGCAGTGCCTCGGTGAACGGTGTCACCCCGGAATTTCTGGCCGTGCGCCAGTTCGAAGTCGCCCAGGGGCGATTCTTCAGCGCCAGTGACGAGGAGGCGGCCCGCAGTGTCGCCGTGGTCGGTCCGGATCTGGCCAGCAAGATGTTTCCCGGCCAACGGGCCGTGGGCCGCACGCTGCGCATCCGCAACCAGGCCTTCGAGGTGATCGGCGTGCTGGAGCCCAAGGGAGCCGTGTTCGGCCAGAACCAGGACGAGAACGCCTACGTGCCCCTGAGCGCGATGGTCAGCAAACTCTCCGGTCGCGATCCCACCTATGGAGTCAGCCTGAACTTCATCAGCGTTGAGGCCCGCGATGAGAAAAGCACCAATGCCGCCTCCTTCCAGATCAACAACCTGCTGCGCCAGCGCCACCGCATCCTGCGGGAGGACGACTTCGCCGTGCGCTCCCAGAAGGATGCCCTGACGATCGTGAGCACGATCACCGGCGGCCTCACCCTGATGCTGGCCGCCATCGGCGGCGTGTCGCTGCTGGTGGGCGGCATCGGCATCATGAACATCATGCTGGTGTCGGTGAGTGAGCGCACCGCCGAGATCGGTCTGCGCAAGGCCCTCGGTGCCCGCAGCAGCGATGTGCTGCTCCAGTTCCTGGTGGAGTCGCTGGTGCTCGCCAGCCTTGGTGGGGCGATCGGCACTGTGCTCGGTATCGGCACCGTGGCTCTGGTGGGCGTGCTCACCCCCCTGCCGGCCAGCATCGGCACGGCCACCGTGCTGGTGACCGTGGGCCTCTCGGGGTCGATCGGTCTCTTCTTCGGCGTGGTGCCGGCCCGTCGGGCAGCCCGCCTGGATCCGATCGTGGCCCTGCGCAGCCTCTGACCTGCGCAGCCTCTGAACCGGCCGCCCCAGCAGCAATGAGAAGAAAGCCTTAAGGCTGGTGGTCAGATGGTCAAAGGGTCGCCAAAGGCACCAATGGCCAGCGGGGATCAATGGCTTATTGGATGCACTGAAAAGGAAGGGGCCTTGAACCTGCTCTACTGTGGCTACCGCAACGGCAGCGATCGCATGGTGATCGTCCGCTGCGTGACCGATGCCCCCTTCTTTCTGGAGCGGGTGGTGTTCCCTTTCGAGCTGCTCAGCTTCAGCTGCCCGGTCGATGCCCAGGTGGAGATCTGGACCCACGGCCTGGGTGGTGCCGAATTGCTGGAGACCATTCCAGCGCGTGAGCTCAGCCTGCTCGACACCGATCCCGCACCATTGCCAGGCCCCCAACTGGAAGCGCTTGGGGGCGGCGCCCAGGACGATCTCCTGGAATCCTGGATCGCCGCCGGCTGAGGACCCCAGGACGGCTGCGGACCTCCCGCCGGTCCCGGGCGCCGTTACAGTTGTTAAGAATTTCTCTCAGCCATGAATCAGCGCTGGCGCGTCCTTGCTCTCTGGCTCCTGCCGGTTGCCGTTGTCGCTTTTCTCGGCTGGCAGGTTCTGCGCAGCGGCAACCTCGGGCCCAATGGTCCCACCACCGCTCCCCGCAATGCCGCTGTGGCGCGCATGAGCTACGGCCGCTTCCTCGACTATGTGGATGCGGGTCGGGTCACCGCCGTCGACGTCTATGACGGGGGGCGCAGTGCGGTGATTGAGGCCGTTGATCCCGACCTCGACAACCGCGTGCAGCGGCTGCGGGTGGACCTGCCCGGGCTGGCGCCGGAACTGGTGAACAACCTCAAGGAGCAGGGCATCAGCTTTGACATCCACCCCCCGCGCCAGACCCCGCCCGTGCTGGGCATCCTGGGCAATCTCCTCTTCCCCCTGCTCCTGATCGGCTCACTGATCTTCCTGGCCCGCCGCGGCAACGGCATGCCCGGCGGCCCCGGCCAAGCAATGCAGTTCGGCAAGACCAAGGCCCGCTTCCTCATGGAGGCTGAGACGGGCGTGAAATTCGAGGATGTAGCCGGCGTCGAAGAGGCCAAGCAGGATCTCCAGGAAGTGGTCACCTTCCTGAAGACCCCCGAGCGCTTCACCTCCGTGGGAGCCAAGATTCCCAAGGGTGTGCTCCTTGTGGGCCCCCCCGGCACCGGCAAGACCCTCCTGGCCAAGGCCATTGCCGGAGAGGCCGGCGTGCCCTTCTTCTCCCTCTCCGGTTCGGAGTTCGTGGAGATGTTCGTGGGTGTGGGCGCCAGCCGCGTGCGCGACCTCTTCAAGCGGGCCAAGGAGAACAGCCCCTGCCTGATCTTCATCGACGAAATCGATGCCGTCGGCCGCCAGCGCGGCGCCGGTGTGGGCGGCGGCAATGACGAGCGCGAACAGACCCTCAACCAGCTCCTCACGGAGATGGATGGTTTTGAGGGCAATAGCGGCATTATCATCATCGCCGCCACCAACCGGGCCGACGTGCTCGATTCAGCCCTGCTGCGCCCCGGTCGCTTCGACCGCCAGGTGCAGGTCGATGTTCCTGACATCAAGGGGCGCCTCTCGATCCTCAAGGTGCACAGCCGCAACAAGAAGCTGGCTGAGGATGTGAGCCTCGAGGCCATCGCCCGCCGCACCCCGGGCTTCTCCGGCGCCGATCTGGCCAATCTGCTCAACGAAGCGGCGATTCTCACGGCTCGCCGCCGCAAGGAGGCCACCACCCTCGCCGAGATTGACGACGCCGTGGATCGGGTGATCGCCGGCATGGAGGGCAAACCCCTCACCGATGGTCGCAGCAAGCGTCTGATCGCCTATCACGAGGTCGGCCACGCCCTTGTGGGCACCCTGGTGCAGGCGCACGATCCGGTCCAGAAGGTCACCCTGATCCCCAGGGGTCAGGCCCAGGGCCTCACCTGGTTCTCCCCGGATGAGGAGCAGATGCTGGTGAGCCGTGCCCAGCTGCGGGCCCGGATCATGGGAGCCCTGGGTGGCCGTGCTGCCGAAGACGTTGTGTTCGGCCGAGAGGAAGTCACCACCGGGGCCGGCGGCGACATCCAGCAGGTGGCCTCGATCGCCCGCCAGATGGTGACCCGTTTCGGCATGAGCGACATTGGCCAGTTCTCCCTGGAGGCCGGCAACCAGGAGGTGTTCCTCGGCCGCGATCTGATTACCCGCAGTGATGCGTCTGATCGAATGGCAAGCCGGATTGATGAAGCTGTTCGGCACATTGTGCAGAGCTGCTACGTCGACACCGTCAAACTTGTGGCTGAACATCGCGAGGCCATGGATCGTGTCGTTGAGGTTCTGATTGAGAAGGAAACTCTCGACGGCGATGAGTTTCGAGCGATCGTGTCTGAGTACACCCCCATTCCCGAAAAGGAGCGATTCTCGCCCCTCATCGCCGAACAGGTCCTGCTGCCCTGAGGCGTTCCCAACGCACACCCTTCTCAAGAAATAGACCAGCGAGCCCCAGGTTTCCTCCAAGGAATCCTGGGGCTTTTTGTTGACCTCCTGCCAGGGCCGGGGGGGCTGACTTCAGCGGTGCTCAATCAACTGCGAAGCCGGATAGCACACCTTCGCCAGGCTGGCGTACTTGTCGTCACCACTGCGGTAGCCACAGGCGCACACCACCCGGGCGCCATAGTCGCCCTGCTCGAGACCAAGAATGCGGTCGTAGTCGGGCGGCGAGAAGCCCTCAATCGCACAGGTGTCGATGCCCAGCAAGGCCGCGCAGGTCATCAGATTACCGAAGGCGATATAGAGCTGATTGGAGGCCCAACGCTCGATCTCCAGACGCCGTGGCCTATCGATCAGGTCCACTTGAATCATCTGGCGGTAGCCCTCCAGATCGGTGAGCTGCTGCTCACGGGTCTCAGCGATCGCCGCCACGAATCGATCGGCATCAGCTGCCGTGATCGTGCGCTTGGCCAGCAGCACGACGAGATGGGAGCAGTCGGTGACCTGGGGCTGATTCCAGGAGTGGGGGCGCAGGGCCCGACGCAGGTCGGGATCCTGAACCACCAGGAACCTCCAGGGCTGGAGCCCATAGGAGGACGGGGTCAGCACCAGGGCCTGCTCCAGGGCCTCCCACAGAGGGGCAGGGATCGAGCGGTCGCCATCGAAGAGTTTCGTGGCATAGCGACAGCGCAACGCCTCCAGGAGAGCGTCATCGCCGGGTCGTCAGGTGCGTGAACAGCAATGGCCCCGGCTACACGGGACGCACGGGGCGCTTCTCGATCACCTTGTCGATCAGGCCGTACTGCACAGCCTCCGCCGGGGACATGAAGAAATCGCGATCGGTGTCCTCTTCAATGCGGCTGAGGGGTTGACCGGTGCGATCGGCCAGCTCTTGGTTGAGCTTTTTCTTCAGGTACAGGATCTCGTCGGCCTGGATGCGGATGTCACTGGCCTGACCGCGGGCACCACCGAGGGGCTGGTGGATCATGATCCGCGAGTGGGTGAGACTGCTGCGCTTCCCCTGGGTACCTGCGCAGAGCAGGAACGCGCCCATGGAAGCCGCCAGGCCCACGCACACGGTCTGCACATCGGGTTTGATGTGCTGCATGGTGTCGAAGATGCCCAGGCCGTCGTACACCGAACCCCCAGGGGAGTTGATGTAGAGGTAGATGTCCTTGTCGGGATCTTCCGCTTCGAGGAACAGGAGCTGCGCCACGATGCGGTTGGCCGATTCGGCCGTCACGGGCTCTCCCAGGAAGACGATGCGCTCCCGCAACAGACGGGAGTAGATATCGAAAGCCCGCTCTCCCCGTCCCGACTCCTCAATCACTATCGGGATGGTCGTCACTGGGGTGCTGGGGTTGCTGGGATCGATCCTACTGAGGTCCGGTCGCTAAGGTCGCTGGATTCCGGATCGAGCAGCGTGAGCGCCGCCCTCACCGTCTCAGACAGCAAGCGCGCCTTTCACCGCGCCTTCCCCCACGTGATTGCGCCGCTCTACCGGCGCATGGTGGACGAGCTGCTGGTCGAACTCCACCTGCTCAGCCGCCAGCGGGGATTCCAGAGCGATCCGCTGTTCGCCTGTGGACTGATTCAGGTCTTCGACAGCTTCGCCCGCGGCTACCGACCCGACCACCAGCGCGAGCCCCTGCTGGCTGCTCTGTGCTGCGCGACGGGCTTTGACGCCACCCACCTGCGCCAGCAGCGGGATACCGCCATTGCGGCCATCGGCCGGCACAGCGTCGACGAGGTGAAGCAGTGGATCGAGGGCCAGGGGGAGGGAGCGCCGGAACCGGTGGCCACCGCTCTGGCGAACATCCGCCGGCCCGACTTCCACTACTCCCGCCTGGTGGCCGTCGGGCTGCTGTGCCTGCTGGAGCAGGCCCGGGGTGCCGATGGCATGGACCCCGCCAGCCTGCGCTCCTATGCCCACGAGCTGGGCGAGGCCATGGGCCTGCTGCGCGACCGGCTTGACAAGGATCTGAGCCTCTACAGCTCAAACCTGGAAAAGCTGGCCCAGGCAGTGGAACTGATGGAAGAGACCATCGCCGCTGAACGGCGCAAGCGGGAACGCCAGCAGGGAGCGGTCAGCGAGCCGGCAACTCCAGCCGACCCTGCAGCCGACTAGGGGCGGAGTCGCGCCGCTCGAACGGCCCGGCAACGGCGGCAAACTGATCAGCCTGGAGCAGGGGCCTGGGGAGCATCTCGGGCAACAGACCCAGGCGCGTCAGGGCAGAGGGGCGGGCCTGAAGTTGCAACGGCTGCAGCCCCCTCCAGGCCAGGGGCTGCGTCCAGGGGCCGCTGAGCGGCCTGGGATCCGGGCCGAGATAGAGCTGCAGCAGGGTGTGGTTCGGGGAGGGCGTCAGCCAGCGCCAGCCCCCCACCTGGCGTCCTTCACCGTCCTGCCAGCTGCCGGGCTGAGCGGGGTTTGGAACAAGGCCGCCGGCCACCAGCCGATCGGCGATCCCCTCCAGCATCCGATCCCAACGCTGGCGTGGACCAGGCACGGCGAGCACGAGTTCCAGCCCAGCATGGAACGGGCCGCTGGCCTGGGGCCGCAGCCGCAGCAGAAAGGCGCTTCCCTGCAGCAAGCGCAGGTCATCGTCGCTGAGTCCATAGGCCGTCACCAGGGGTTCCCGAATCAGCTGGCGGGCGAGCAAGCCCCGCAGGAGCGGCTCCAGAGCACGGCCACTGGCCTGCAGCAGGAGGCTGGAATCCAGGGGCGCCGGCGGTGCACCCCACTCCACGGGTGCGGGGCCCATCGGAGCCACCAGGCCGGCAATGGCGGCGGCCTCACCGGCGAAGCTGACACCGCCCCGATCGAGGGTGAGGGCGATACAGCCCTCCTGCATGGTGAGAAACAGGGGGGCGAGGGGGCCTGCCATGGCCGCGAGGCCGTCGGCACTCCAGAAGGCCGACTGGCGGGCCTGGAGCTGGGCGAGGCAGCGCTGCTGCAGGCCCCGCTGGGGGCGGGGAGCTGTCTTCAGCTGGTCGCGCAGCAGGCGCTCGGCCAGGGGATTGGCAGCGACAACCAGCAGACCATCCACCTCCAGGCTGTGGGGAGGACGCGGCAGGACACCGGTGCGCAGGGGCCGGGGCAGGGGCAGCACCAGGTAGGCGCCGCCGGCGCCATCCCGGCCCCAGAGCTGCCACCAGAGCTGGCGTTGCTGCTGCCACAGGGCCCTGGCGGAAGCCGCCGGCAGGCGCTGCTGCCAGAGCTGGGGAGGCTGGCGCTGCGGCGATGCGGGAAAACTCTGCAGCAGCGCGGCGTGGGGGAGCAGCCGGCCCAGGCCCTCGGCGCGGGGACGCGGCAGGCGGCTGAGGGCCCAGAGGGGAAGGACCAGCAGGGCGGCGGTGGCCAGCAGGGTGCAGCGCAGGGGGAAGCGCATCAGGGATGGCCGTAGAGCGTGGTGCGGCGGCGAACCGGCCGGCCCAGGGAACGGGCTGCCGCCTCCAGCGCTTCAGGGGTCTGGGCGGTGCCGCCGCGGGCACCGGCCATGGTGGTGATGTGCTCCTCCATGAGCGTGCCTCCCAGGTCGTTGCAGCCCCAGCGCAGAGCCTCCGTGGCGCCATCGAGACCGAGCTTCACCCAGCTGGGCTGGTGGTTGGGGATCCAGTGGCCGAGGATCAGACGGGCCAGGGCCGTGAGCTCGAGCATGGCTGAGCGATCGGGTTGATCCCGGCTTACGCGCTGGCGCAACACGGTCGGAGCCGCCTGGCCGACGAAGGGGAGGAGCACGAATTCACTGAACCCTGGCAACCCCTTCGCCGCAGCGGCCGCCTGCACCTCCACCAGGGTGAGCAGGTGGGCGGCGAGATCGGCGGGCTGCTCCAGGTGACCGGCCATCAGGGTGCTGGTGCTGGGCAGGCCGGCGGCGTGAACCTGCAGCACAACCGCCACCCAGCTGCGGGCACTGAGCTTTTCGGGACAGAGCCGCTGGCGCACCCGCTCGCTGAGCACCTCCGCTGCCGTCCCAGGCACCGAGCCGAGGCCGCTGGCCTGGAGCCGCCGGAGCACCTGGGCGAGAGGCAGCTGGTCCTGATCGGCGAAGAACAGCAGCTCCTGGGGAGAAAAGGCATGCAGATGCAGGCCAGGGGCCAGGCGGAGGAAGCCTTGCAGCAGCTGCTCGGCATAGGCGGTCTGACTTCCTTCCAGGGTGGCGGCGGGATTGAGCCCCCCCTGGAGACACAACTCACAGGCCCCGGCGTGGACGGCCGCCAGCGCCCTGTGCTCAAGGTCCTCGGCCTGAAGCCAGTAGGCACCGTCTTCATCTGGATCCCGACGGAAAGCGCAGAAGGAGCAGTGCTGAACGCAGTGGTTGGATACGTTGATGTTGCGATTCACCACGTAGGTGACCGTTTCGCCGCAAAGCCGCTGGCGCAGGCTGTCGGCGGCCTCCCGCAGGTGCATCAGCGCTTCCCCCTGCCAGGGAGCCGTGAGCAATGCCAGGGTGAGACCCGGGTCAGGGCGGTGGGGCGGCACCACTGCTGTGAACGCTTCCAGCAGTTGGGCAGTGGACCAGCCGCTGTAGGGGGTTGCCGCCTCGACGGCCGGGGGGGCGACCAGGCGCTCACCGGCTTCCTGCCAGGCCCAGGTGGCCAGGGGGGCTGGAGCCGCGCAGACGCTCACGGGCGACGCCTGGACTGCCCACCGGACTTCTCAGCCCGGGCACGCCGGCGACGATCACGCCATTCGGCCGCGGAGAGGTAGATCACTCCTCCACTCACAAACACGAGCAGAACGCCCGCCACCGCCGACAGGAGTTGGGAGCCCGTGAGCGCCAGGTCTGGCGTTGCCAGGTCAGCCACGCCGAACACCGGCAACCCTCCCTCAGAAATTGATGCTGCCGTCGCCGTGACGGCCCCACACCACCATCGCGATCGAGAAGCTGAACAGTGCGGCGAGCGAGGCCCAACCCAGGGTGATCAGCATGGTGGATGTGAAAAGCTGCGGCGGCACTGTACCTAGGCTCGAACACAAGCGCATGGCTGTCGCGATGTCCTCCCCCCGGCCGATCACCCCAAGGGCCACCCGGATGACGCCCCTGTTGGCGATGCGACTGGCTGCCCCGGGTGTGGCGGCGCCGACTGCCGTGCAGGAGCGCGAACAGCTGCGCCAGTCCTACCCCGACTTCAAGGTGGTGGTGCTCGACGACGATGTGAACACCTTCCAGCACGTGGTGGAGTGCCTGGTGCGTTACATCCCCGGGGTGAATCCGGATCAGGCCTGGGCCCTGGCTCACCGGATCGATGGGGAGGGATCGGCGGTGGTGTGGTGCGGGCCCCAGGAACAGGCGGAGCTGTACCACCAGCAACTTGCTGCCGAGGGCCTGTCGATGGCCCCCCTGGAGCCCGCCTGATGGGTCGGGTGGTGATCACCCACAGCACGTATCTGGAGGGGTTGATCCCCCTGCTCAAGCGGCTGGCCACCCAGCCGGGGATCGACACGGTCACCCCGGCGGTGATCAGCAGGGTGCGGGGACGCTGCCCTGACCTGCGCCTGCGGGTCTCGACGCCCACGATCGGCGGCTACAAGCTCCTGGCTCGCCGGGGTACCAGTGCCCAGGAGGTGTTCGTGGTCACCCGTTGGACGCGGGAGGAGCTGGAGCGGGCTCTGGAGCAGCTCCTCGGGGGCTGATCCGCACCCAGGCGCCCCCGTCGCGGAACCAACTCTCGGCCATGGGCTGCAACTCGGCCGCTTCGAGCTGCCAGTGCTGCTCCAGGTAGCGGATGGCGGCATCGAGATCGATCTCGGCCGCTTGCCAGTGCACCAGAGCCAGGGCTGCGATGGCAGGGGCTCCGACCCCTTCTGTCCCGTCGTCCCCGGGGGTGGCCACGGCCGGATCAGCCGCAGACGGTGGCTCCTCCACCGCCGGTGGAACCTCGCTCAGCACGAAGGTGCGGAACGGGGACGCCTGGACATCGGCTGCGAGCTGATCAGGGTGACCCTCGAGGGGGTATTTGTCGAAATAGAGGCGACGCGCCCGGGGAAACAGCTGCGCCGGAGCACGGCTGAACAGGTCGCTGAGGGCCGCTTCCAGGCGCGCGGAGAGAGGGATTGCTGCGGACGAGAACGGTGCAGCGCTGCTCTCCATGGAATCGCCGACGTGGATGGGAAATGGGGGTGGACCGCCATGCCGTCTTGCCCCAGTGTTCGACCTGGTGGAACCAGAAGGGGGTCAAAGGCGGGGCGTCGTTTCCGGCTACAGGGCCGGCCTACGTTGCTTCCGCTGCAGACCCCCGTGTCGAAGAAGGAGTCAGATCAGAAAACTGTAGAAGGCAGTCACCAACACAGCAGTCCGGGTGCACTCTAGGGCTCAGGAACCGCTGTGGGCCTCCTCTGGGAGGGGCCAGATGCTCCGCACCGCAGCCAGGCGCTCCCGGGCCAGCTGCTGCCGGCCCGTCGGGGTGGGGTCATCGAGCAGGAGCGTCACGTGGCCGAGCTTGCGACCTGGGCTGGACTGGCGTTTGCCGTACCAGTGCAGGGTGGCTCCGGGCAGGTCCGCCAGCTGCCGGCGGCGATCGAGGTAGTCATCGGAGCTGTGCTCGAAACCCAGAAGATTCACCATCAGGGCGCCAGGAACCTGGAGATCCACAGGCCCCGTGGGCAGGCCGGCGACGATGCGGGCCTGCTGGGCGAACTGGCTGGTGCGGCAGGCCTCGATGGTGACGTGGCCGGAATTGTGGGTGCGTGGGGCGATCTCGTTCACGACCAGACCGGCGGGTCCGTGGAAGAGCTCGATGGAGAGCACCCCGACGTAGTCGAGGGCGGTGAGCAGCGAGGCGGCGATGTTGCGGGCGAAGGCCTGCACCGCGTGGGGGACGACCGCGGGGCTGAGCACCCAGTCACACACCTGCTGATGCTGGTGGGTCTGCACAAGCGGGTAGCAGACCACGTTCCCCTCCCGGTCTCGGCAGGCCAGCTGGGAGAGCTCGCAGTCGAAGCTGACGAAGGCCTCGAGGATCCAATCCTCGGGATCGATCTGATCCCAGAGGTCAAGGAGGTCCTGCTGGCCGTTGAGCAGACGGGTTCCCTTTCCGTCGTAGCCACCGGTGGCCGCCTTGGCCATCACAGGGAAGGTCCAGTCCTCCGGCAGGACCGGATCGGCGCTCTCGAGGGGCTGGAGGGCGCCAAGCGGCAACCAGGCGGGAGAGGGAAGCCCGAGCCGCTGCAGCAGCAGCCGCTGCTCATGCTTGGACACGAGCGGTGCAAGGGCATCGAGGCTGGGGTAGAAGGTCACGCCCTCCTCCACCAGGGATGCCAGAGCCTGCAGATCCACCCACTCATTCTCGAAGGTGATGGCCTGGCAGGTGGCGGCCAACCGGCGGGTGGCCGCCACGTCGTCGAGCGGCGCCTGGATCACCCCGGCGGCGAGGGCAACGGCGGGGTCGTCAGCGCAGGGCGTCTGCACGTGCAAGGGCAGGCTGAGCTCCTGGGCTGCAGCGGCGAGCATCCAGGCCAGCTGGCCGCCCCCCACCACCCCGATCGCAGACGGTGCACTGGCGGGGGAGGCGGTGCGAGGTGGGGCCATGAACGCTTGAACTCAGAAACGGCCGCCGCCGGGGGGCGTTGGATCGTCGACAACGGAGGAGGGCGACGGGCTCCCCGGCGAGGGCGGCGCGGCGGCCGAAAAGGTGTGCCAGGCCTCCAGCAGCTGGTAGGCCGCATGACGCCGGGCCCAGCGGCCCGCATCACCCCCCTGATCGGGATGCCAACGCAGCAGATTACGGCGCCAGCTCGCCCGCACCTCCGGCCAGGTGGCGCCCGCGAGCACCCCGAGCTCCGCACAGGCCTCCTGGTAGGCGGCAGCAGAGATGGTGGAAGGGGCTGCCAGGGGCGTCCTGGGCACCCCGGCATCCTGGCGCTCGAGGTCATCGAGCTGGTGGCGAACCTCGCGGCTGGCCTGCTGCACAGCAGCGAGCTGACGACCCAGGAGCGCGAGGCGGCTCTCGAACGAACCGGCCACCTCCTCCAGGCGGCTGCCGGTCATCTCACTGCGGGAGCGCAGGTCAGCCTGGTTGCGGGAGGCCGCCTGGAGGGCCTCCGCCAGATCCCTCTCCACGGCCATGCGGGCCCGTTGGGCGGCCTCCACCTGTTCCCCCAGCGCTCCCAGCTGGGCTTGAACCCCGTCGGCCGCCGCCAGGCTTCGGGCCGTATCGGCCTTGAGCGGCAGCAGATCCGTCTGCAGCCAACCCTGTAGACGCCCTTCGAGTGATGCCAGTTCCGCGCTGGCGCTGCCGCTGAACTGCTCGAGCCTGTCCCAGGCCTCCTCCGCCTCGGCCGAGGCCCGCTCCAGCCGCTGGCGCAGCTCAGCCAGGGGCCCCTCAGCGCCGAGGCGACGGCGCAGGGCTTCCGCCTGCTCCAGGCCCGCATGCACCTGAGCCTCCAAGGTGAGCAGCCGCTCCTGGGTGGTCTGGGCCAGGCCCCGGGCCATCGCAGCCCCAGGATCCGGCAGGGCCGCGTCGTTCTGCAGGGCCTGCAGCTGGAGCTCCAGTTCAGAGAGACGCTGCGCCGTGCTGCCCCGCAGGGTCTCCAGCTCCCGATCGCTGGCGGCGGCGGCCTCCTGGGCAACCCTGGCTTCGACACGCAGACGCTCGATGACCTGCTCCTGGTCCCGGCGGCTGCGCTCCAGCTGCGCCTGGAGTTCATCACTCGCCTGCAGGGAACGCTCCACCCCTTGGGCCACGGCCTGCCGTACCGCCTGCCGCTGCCCAGCCAGGGGGGAGCGGACCGGCGCACTCCGCCCCCCCCGCAGCAGTGAAAGCCCGAAGGCCGAAAACACCAGCGGCGACACCAGAACCCAATAGCTGTCGTTGCGCAGCTCCTGGTTGCCATCGCGGGCCGCCTGCTGGCCGCGCAGCAGGATGAGGGCAAAGAGCACGACGCCGATCCCCAGGCTGAACAGCCCCAGCAGACGCCGCTCCTGGAAAGGGGACGGGGGGCGGGCGCCGGGCGGGGTCATTGGCCTGAGCTGGGCTGGGCGAACGCTAGGGGCACTCTCCAGAGCCGGCCATTGATGGTGGCTGGGTACCCACCAGCCTGGATGCCGTGTCAGCTGAAGCCCTTGTCGCCGGCGAAGGCGTAGCGCACCAGGCTCAGCAGCAGCACCGCCAGAAACAGGGCCAGACCCACGGTGCAGGCATAGCTGATCTCCAGCTCGGCAAAGGCCTGGTCGTAGACGTAATAGACGATGGTGCGGGTGGCATCGGCGGGCCCGCCCTGGGTCATCAGGAACACCTCCTCGAACACCTTGGTGGCCGCAATTGCCGAGATCACGGCCACCAGGGTGAGATAGGGGCGCAGCAGGGGCAGGGTGATGTCGAGGTGCTTGCGCCAGCCCTCGCTGCCGTCGAGGGCGGCGGCCTCGTACAGCTCCGGAGAGATCCCCTGGAGCCCGGCCAGGAAGATCACCATGTAGTAACCCAGTCCCTTCCAGAGGGTGACGACCATCACCGAGGGCAGGGCCAGCAGCGGCGAGGTGAGAAAGCCAATTGGGCTGAAGCGATCACCGAGCAGCGCCGCCAGCCAACCATTGACCAGGCCGTTCTCCGCATAGAGCCAGCGGAAGGCGATCGCGGCCACCACGATCGACACGAGCACCGGCGTGTAGAAGGCACCGCGGAACCAGTGGATACCGGGCAGCTGGCGGTTCACCAACACGGCCAGGGCCAGGGCCCCGAGCACGATCGGGGGCACCACGCCAATGAGATAGAGAAACGTGGTGGCACTCACCCGGGCGAACATCGGGTCAGCCAGCAGGCGGCGGATGTTGGCGAGCCCGATGAAGCGCAGGGGTTCGCTCACATCGAGACCGCTCTGGCTGAAGCTCATGACCAGGGCCATCGCCGCCGGGATCAGCACCGAAACAGCGAGCAGGACAAGGGCCGGGGCCAGAAACCCCCAGGCGGTGCTGCTGCGGGGGGCGGAAGCAGACATCGCGGCACGCGGGATGGGGCCATTGTGGGGGCTCCGGGCCCATCCCCTGCGCGCGTGTTGACCGCCTCTCCAGCTGCCGGCTCCGATCCGCGCAGCGTGCTGCAACAGGTGTGGGGTTACCCCGCGTTCCGCGGGCCCCAGGAGGGGATCGTGCGCCACGTGATCGCTGGTGGCTCCGGACTGGTGCTGATGCCCACCGGTGGCGGCAAGTCGCTCTGCTACCAGGTGCCGGCGCTCTGCCGCCCCGGGCTGGCGGTGGTGGTGTCGCCGCTGATCGCCCTGATGCAGGACCAGGTGGCGGCGCTGCAGCAGCTGGGTGTGGCGGCGGCGGCCCTGCACTCCGGCCTGGAACCCGCGGCAGCCAAGGCGACCTGGCGGCAGGTGCAGGCCGGCAGCCTGGATCTGCTCTACGTGTCGCCGGAGAGGCTGCTGGGCGGGGACCTGCTGGCGCAGCTGGCATCCCTGCCCGCGCCGGAGCCGCTGGCGCTGTTTGCCATTGATGAGGCCCACTGCGTGTCCCAGTGGGGGCATGACTTCCGCCCCGAATACATCCAGCTGGGGGTGCTGGCAGAGCGCTTTCCGGCGGTGCCGCGGCTGGCCCTCACAGCCACCGCTGATCCGCGCACCCGCGCCGAGATCATCGAACGGCTGAGGCTGGAGGAGGGCCAGGTGTTCCTGGCCAGCTTCGATCGGCCCAACATCCGCTACCTGCTGCGGGCCAAGGAGCAGCCCGGCCGCCAGCTGCAGGCGTTCCTGGCCGAGCACCGGGGCGAGGCGGGCATCGTGTACGCCCGCTCCCGCAGCCGGGTCGACCAGCTGGCCCGCGAACTCCAGGCAGCGGGCTTCGACGCCGTGGCTTATCACGCGGGCTTGGGGGCGGAGCAGCGCAGCGCCGCCCTGCAGCGCTTCCGCAACGAGGCGGCCGTGGTGGTGGTGGCCACCATCGCCTTCGGCATGGGCATCGACAAGCCCGACGTGCGCTTCGTGGCCCACGTGGATCTGCCCAAGAGCCTGGAGGCCTACTACCAGGAAACGGGGCGGGCCGGCCGCGACGGCCTGCCGGCCGTGGCCTGGATGCTGCATGGCGCGGGCGACATCCCCCAGCTGCGCCGGTTCATCGACGACTCGGCCGCCCCGGAGGAGCAGAAACGAATCGAGCACGGCAAGCTGGAGGCCCTGATCGCCTACAGCGAGGCCGCCGGCTGCCGCCGGCAGGTGCTGCTCCGCCATTTCGGTGAGGCGCTGGCCGAGCCCTGCGGCAACTGCGATGGCTGTCTGGAGCCCCAGGCCCTGGCGGATCTCACCGTGCCGGCCCAGAAGCTGCTCTCGGCGGTGGTGCGCACCGGTCAGCGCTTCGGCGGCGCCCATCTGGTGGATGTGCTGCTGGGGGGCGATACGGAGAAGATCCGTCAGTTCGGCCACCGGGAGCTGAGCGTGCATGGCATCGGCCGCGAGCTGGACCGCAGCCAGTGGCGCACCCTGGTGCGCCAGCTCAGCAGCCTCAGGTACCTGGTGCCGGTGCCCGACGGCAAGGGAGGGCTGCAGCTCGGCCCCCAGGAACTGGTGCGGCCGCTGCTGCGCGGGGAGACGGTGCTGGAGCTGCCGCTGCCGCCGCCCCAGAAGGAGAGCAGGCGGCGCTCGAGCAGCGGCAGCGATCGCAGCCAGGAGCTGGTGGAGGACGCCGCCAATGGCGAGCTGCTGCAGGCCCTCAAGAGCTGGCGGCGGGAGCAGGCCCGCGCGCAGGGGGTGCCGCCCTACGTGGTGTTCCACGACCGTACGCTGGTGGAGCTGGCTGCCCGTCGACCCCGCGATCGCGCCGCGCTCGGTGGCATCAGCGGCATCGGCGCCGCCAAACTGGAGCGCTACGGCGAAGGGCTGCTGGCGGTGCTGCTGGGGCAGGAGACCTAGGCGCCCAGGCCTGCAAACAGTTCACCCTGCACCACCCCCACCGATGGGGCCCGGCGTCGGGCACGGGAGGCGTGGGGAGCCAACGGCAGAGACCACGGTACCGCCGCTGGCTCCGGATCCCCAGCACAGGGGGGCTGGGGCCAGGCGAAATCCGCCGCGCGGAAGACGGCGTAGGGAGAGGCAACGATCACAGAAGCACGGAGAAGTACACCTGTACTAGACGGGTTGGTGCTGCTTGTCAAGCAGTCGCGGCACCTTCTCCCCGCCGGCCCCTTCGCCGTTCTGCGTGGACACACCCTGGAGATGGGGCAGGTCCCCATGGCCTGCGGCGATCAGCGCGGTGATCCCTTCGGCTGCATGGGTCTCAAGGAGACGCGGAGGTGCCAGGGATCGCAGCGAGCAGGCTCTCCACCTGATGGTCATTCCAGCCCTCGCCACGCCAACGATCGCCGAGGGCCGTGGCCAGGGCCGCCACCAGCAGGAGCAGGGGCAGCAGGGCCGGATCCCCCTGAAGCGTGAACACGAACACCGCGCAGAACACCGGGCAGCCACGGGCCCCGGCAAACAGGGCAGTGGCCGCCACAGCGGCGAGCTGGGCCAGATCGCTCCCGTCGAGACCGCGCAGGCCCTGCAGAGGGCTGATCAGCAGAGCCCCGAGACTCATGCTGTCGTGCATCAAGCCCCCGGGCGCTCCCAGCGCGAGGCTGAGCACGCTGGCGATCAGGCGCCAGAGCCAGAGGAGCGACCCACCCACAGGTTCACCTGAAAGGGCTGCCGCCAGCGACAGGGAGCCGTCGTTGAGGCTGAGACCGCCACTGGCCACGGCAAGAAGACTGAGGCATGCCCCCAGCAACAGGGCCCCGGGCAGACGCCGGGCCCCCAGCAGGGACTTCACCCAGGCAGCGACCGGCAGCAACAGCCGCACAAACAGGGCGCCTCCGGCTGCCCCCATCAGGGTGAGGAGCGCGGCCCAGCCCCAGAGGTGGGGCTCCAGGGGCCCGAGGTCGAGGCCTGGCAGGCGCGCTGGCTGACCCATGCGGGTCGCGAGCAGGGTGCCACTGCCAGCCAGCAACAGGGCCGGCAGCACCAGGGGAAGTCCACTGCGACGCCCCAACTCCTCCAGGCCGTAGGCAGCAGCCAGCAACGGGGAGCGGAACGCCGCTCCCAGGCCGGCAGCACCGCCGATCACCGCCACCAGCTGGGGCGGGAGAGAGGCGAGCAGGAGAAGCCCGGGCCAGCGCCGGCGGATCGCCAGCAGCACGCTCGCCCCCAGTGCCACCGAGGGTGACTCCACACCCACGGCCAGCCCCCCCAGGTGGGTGAGCAGCATCAGCGGAAGGCGCCGCAGCTGGCTGGCAAGGCTGAGTTGCAGCAGCCAGAGCGCCTCAGCCGCCTGCCGCTGGGCCTCGGGGGCGCGATCAAGGGCAAGCAGCGGACCGGTGCCCCCTCCCCGGCCGGGAGCCAGGGGGCCCCACGCCAGGAGCACCAGCGCCACCGTGGCCGAAAACACCAGCACGGCACCGAGCAGGGGCTGGGGCTGGGGCGCCAGCCACAGCGCGCGCTGCAGGCGGAAGCCCAGGTCCGAGAGCGCTTGATAGGGCCAGAGGAGCAGCCCGAGCAACAACCCCAGCAGCAGCCAGCCCAGGAGGGCCGCCAGCCGGGGGAACCGTTGAGGGCCCATGGAGCGGCCGGGATGGCAGCAACTTCCAGAAACCTCATGAGCACGGCCCCGATCGTCAGGCGCGGAGCTGTGCCACTATGCAGTCCGTCCACAGCATGACGGCCATGGCCCCCCTGTCCCCTGAGTCGGCGATGGCGCTGTGGTGGCTGGAGCGTCGCCGGGCCCTGGCTGAGCGGATCACCGTGCTGGAGGAGCAGCTCTCGGAGCAGATCCAATCCCTGGGTCTGCAGGAGTCCGCGTGGCAACGCACCGAACGGGAACTGGCCGCCGCGCAGAACGCCCTGGCCTGGCTGCCGATGGATCGGCTGGGGTGATGAACTCCCCCAGGCCAGGCAGACCTCAGCCGGGCTGCAGCCGTCACCCGGGGTGGCGAGTGAGCTGCTGACGGATGAACTGATCACAGGCGGCGATTGCCAGGGCCCGGTTGCCCTCTTCCGTGCGACCGGAGCTGCGGGTGGGTTTGAAGCTGTGGTCACCGGCGGGGATCCAGGCCAGTTCGATGGCCCTGGAGAGCGAATAACCCTCCACCTCGTCCCGTTTGCCGAAGCTGTCGCGCTCACCCTGCAGGATCAGGGTGGGGGTGTGCAGCCCATGCAGGTGTTCCGTGCGCAGTTGCTCGGGCCGGCCAGGCGGGTGGAAGGGGTAGCCCAGGCAGAGGCCACACAACACCTCGGCGCGGCCGGGTCGCTCGGCTGCCAGCCCATCGAGCAACAGGCTGGCCACCCGGCCGCCCAGCGACTTGCCACCGAGCACGATGGGGCAGCCGGACTCATTCTCCAGCTCGAGCAGGGCCTGCTGGCGGAAGCACTCCAGGAGCCTGGGCAACGGGTCAGGGGCACGTCGCTGACCGCTGAGCCGCGACTTCGCCATGTAAGGGAACTCGAACCGCACCACCCGCCAGCCGCACGCAGCCAGCCCGGTGGCGATCGCCGCCATGAAGGGACTGTCCATCGGCGCACCGGCGCCGTGGGCCAGCAGGAGGGTGGCCGGCGCCCTGTGCGGTCCATCGATCAGCCTGGGTGTGTCGTCATCCATGGGGCGATCCTCCCAGGGGCCAGGAACGCGAGCGACCAAGGTGGGAGCAGGAAAAGGGATCAACCGGTGGGCCGACTCCTCACCCTGCTGATGGCCGGCATGGTGCTGGCCTTCTACATCGATGCGTTCCTGGTGGGCGCCCCCGTGCCCCTGGCCGTGGCGTTTGCTCTCGTGGGGGTGGTGGTGCTGCTCGGATTCCGGCATCACGCCGAACACCGGCCGGCCGAGGCGATCCGGAGGTCGACACCGCTGCTGGCGGCCCTGGGTGCCCTTGCGGTGCTGGGCCTCACCCGCGGCCTGACCCTGCCGGTGGTGGTGAGCGCCGCCATGGTGGGCAGCGTCGCCAGCCTGGCCGAGGCGGCCAGCAAAGGGCGCTGGGCTGGGATCGGCCCCGCGCTCTACTGCGGAGCCTTTGCGGGCATGACCTCCGAACGGGTCCTGCTGCACCCCGCCGGCATCGTGCTGGCCGGTGCCCTGGCCGGGTTGCTGCTGGAGCTGCTCCAGGGCAGCTGGGCTGGCATCGGCGGCAAACTCGGCAGCACGGCATTTCTGGGGGTGCTGGGCGTCTGTGGGATGGCGTTCGCCCTCGACAGACTCGGCCCCGGAGCGCAGTTGCACAGCTACAGCCAGGCTGAACGTGCTGCGGTGCTCCTGCTGGCGCTACTGGCACCGGCAACGACCCAGTGGCTCAGTTATGGAGGCAACGGCCGACAGGGAACCGGGGTGGTGCTGGGATCGGCGGCACCGTCCCTGGCGGCTGGTCTGCTGTTGCCTCCGGCCCTGGCGTCGGTGTGGCTGGGGGGCAGTTTCGTGGGGATGACCGCACCGGCACGTCTGGAACCCCACCCGTACCGGCAGCTGCTGCTGATGGGACTGGTGTTCGGGCTGTTCAGCCTCGGCTTCGAACCCACCCTCGCGGGGGTCGGCGGCGAGCTGGGAGCGACCGCCGCCATGGCGGTGTTCGCTGTGCTCGGCCTGCGCGGGCCGAAACGCGGCGGGTGAAGGCCTCACGCCTCAGGGTTGAGGAAACGGCCGGACAGCCGCACCGCCAGCACCACAGCGGCCATGCCGTAGGAGGCAAAGGTGATCACCTGGCCAGCCGTACCCGCCGCGTACGCCCCACGCTCCAGCAACACGAAATCGGCCAGGGACGCCGCCGTGCCCCAGAGCATCACCCACACGCTCACGTAGGCGATTCCTTTGGTTGTGGGGTTCATGGGTGTCTGACGGCGGCTTGGGCTGGTTCAGTTTCGCTGGCGAGCCCGCCCCTAGCCGGGTTCCTCCTCGATCCGGTAGTACTCCCGCTCATCGGAGCAGCACAGGTCGGCGTAGTAGCGCTCCAGCTCGGCATGGGCCTCGTCGTACGTGGCATAACGGCGGCCAGCGATGCTGTCGCTGAGCCCGTCGTCGCGCCGGATCCGATAGGTGCTCACCGCACAGGCATTGAGTCGGCGTCCGTAGGGTAGGCAGGAGAACGGATCGGGCCGATGAAAGAGGTGAGCGTGGCTGAGATGCTGGGAAAGGCAGTCGCTCGCGTCGCTGCCGTCTCCGGCGGCATTGCCGTGCTGGTGTGGGTCACCTGGGTGATGCTTGACCTGAAGCATCTGCAGTCAGGGTTCACCCTGCCGTAGTCAACCTGCAGTCTTGATCGTCATCCCCGGCGCTGGATCGGGGCCGCTCAGAACCGGGCCATCGCAGCCACCTTGCCCAGCTTTTCCGCATCGAGACCATCCAGCTCCTCGAGCTCCAGCAGACCTTCCTTCACGAAGCTGGCCAACACGAACAGGATTCCGTCGAGACGGAACTCCGAGCGGCCCTCGATCGCATGCCGCTGGATGCTCAGGAAGTCGTGCAGCTGCCAGAGGTCGTCGAGCGATCCCAGCAGGCCGGCCTGATGCTGCACAGCCAGGATCAGGGCCTCACCGCTTCGCCTGCAGGCCCGCTCGAAAGCGTCCCGGGCCAGCGCCTGCTCCTGATCGGTCCAAAGAGCGGTTGTGCTGTCCATGGCAGAGACGCTAATGGGGGGCTTCCGCTGTCGCGAGCGACACCACCCGGTTGCGTCGCCGCTGGGCCGGCAGCTGGTGCCAGCCCAGCTGCGGAGCCTGGTGGTGCTCCCGGTGGTAGCCGAAGTGAAAACAGGCCAGGAGGGACAACCACTCCGGCAGCGCGAGGCTGATCACCGCCTGATCAGCCATGGAACCGTCCAACGTGGAACCGTCCCAATCGTGAGCCTGGCGCCGGTGGGGGAGATAGGTGCCCACCACGAAAAGCTGCAGGGAACTGAGCAGCAACGGCAGGGTGCACACCAGCAACACCGCCTGGATGGACGTGGCCCAGGCCAGCAGGCCCCAGGCGACCAACAGCAGGGCCATCTGGCCGGGATTGAGATAACGGCCCATGAACCGGCCGTACCAGGCCGGCAGCCAGGGGGAGCCGACGCCCGGCCCGTCAGGGTCGTGAGGACCGCCGGCATGGTGGTGGTGCAACCCGTGCTGGCGCCGGCACTGCCCGTAGGGCAGAGCGCCATAGAGGGCGAGCGCAAGGGCACCCAGCCTGTCGTTGAGGGGTTCTCTGCGGGGCACCAGCAGACGATGCATCGCATCGTGGGCAACGATGAACAGACCGGTCTGCAGCAGGGTGCGCACCGGCACCACCACCAGCACGAGCACAGCAAGCTCCCCCAGCGGCAGGTGCCGCCAGGGGAGCCACAGGCCGACGGCCAGGCTGGTGAACCAGGCGGCAGCGATCAGGAGCGCGAGGATCTGGCCCCGACGCACCTGGGGGGCGAGGGGGCCCGGCCTCAACGGGCAAACTTGAGCAGCTCGGCCGGGGAGGCCAGCAGATCGATGGCCACGAAGTAGATCTTGCCTTCAGGATTGAGCAGGAAGCGCCAGGCCACGTTCATGCCGATACCGGCCCCGAACCAGGGGGTCTGGACCTTGCCCGTCACCTTGATCTGGGTGAAGCCGCCATCGGCCGGTTCGGCATAGCCGCGCTCCGGCAGCAGGCGCAGGTTCTGGCAGTCTTCGCGGAAGAAGCGCAGCACGGCGTCGCGACCGACGATCGGCTTCTGGAACGGGGGCTGGAGAGCACCGTCCGGGAGAAACAACTCAATCAGGTTGTCGAAGTCATTGGCGTTCAGGAGGTCCATGTAGCTGGTCACCGTGGGGTTGAGCACCCCTTCGATGAAGACCTTCCGGCGTTGCGATTCAGGCGTGGGGGCCACCACCGGCTCAGCCACGCGCTGGGTGTCGCCCTTCGCCGGGTCGTAGCCCATGTCCACCACGAAGTTGCGCAGCAGGGTGATCTGTTGACCCTGGTCGACCGCCTTGACCGAGCTCAGCACAGCCGAGGCGTTGGCAGAGAGCTGATACCCCTCGGGAATCGGGGCCACGATGCCGGAGGCCATCCACTGGCCCAGCTGATACCAGAAGCCCAGCTTGATGTTCACCGACCAGCAGGAGTAGGTGCGGCCGATGGCGGTGTCGGTGCGGTTGGCGAGGTCGCACATCAGCTGGCTCTGCTCGGCAAAGTTCATTGCCTTGATCTGGTTGAGCACCGGCTCCGCAAACTGCATGCGCGCCGCGCCGGGCGCCGCCACGGTGATCGTGCTGCCCATCTCCAGGTAGGCGTACCAGATCAGGGCAAGCTGGTCCTCAGCACTGAGGAGCTGGAAGCGAGCCGTGATCGCCGGCACCACATCCGCGGAACGGGTTTCAGGAAAGATCTGCTTGGCCCGTTCCAGGGTGAACATGGAGTACTGCCGTTTGTGAAGGTGTTTTACAAACCCTAGGCGGACCCGGTCGATATCCCGATATCGGGTGGTACGGGTTCCACCCGCCTTCCCCTGCCACCGGGTGTCGCACCCGGGGCGGAATGCGCCAGCCGTAGCCTCCCCCCCAGCTCCTGGCCTGCCATGACCGCCGCCCCCGCCGCTTCGCTGCAGACCATCGAGGTGGCCCTCACGACCCATCCCTACCCGGTGGTGATCGGCAACGGTGCCCTTCAGCAGCTCGGCGACTGGATCCGGGAGAGGGGTTTCAAGCCGGGCACCAAGGTGCTGGTGGTGACCAACCCGGTGGTGCATGGGCACTATGGAGAGGCGGCGCTGGGCAGCCTTGCGGCGGTGGGGCTGGATGCCTCAGCCCTGGTGATCGAGGCCGGCGAAGACCAGAAGACTCCGGCCACCGTGGCCCGCATCCACGATGCAGCCTTTGAGCGCAGGCTGGAGCGCGGGTCGCTGATCGTGGCCCTGGGTGGTGGCGTGGTGGGCGACATGGCCGGCTTCGCGGCTGCCACCTGGCTGCGGGGCATTGCCGTGGTGCAGGTGCCCACCACCCTGCTGGCGATGGTGGATGCGGCGATCGGCGGCAAGACCGGTGTGAACCACCCGGGTGGCAAGAACCTGATCGGCGCCTTCCACCAGCCGCGGCTGGTGCTGATCGACCCCGCCACCCTGGCGACCCTGCCGGAACGGGAGTTCCGCGCCGGCATGGCCGAGGTGATCAAATACGGCGTGATTGGCGACCCCGAACTCTTCTCCCGACTGGAGACGGCGGGCCCGATCAGCACCCAGGCCTCCGTGGGACCGGCACTGCTGCAGGCCCTGCTGGAGCGCTCCGCCGCCGCCAAGGCCAAGGTGGTGGCGGCCGATGAACGCGAGGGTGGCCTGCGGGCGATCCTCAACTACGGCCACACCCTCGGTCACGTGGTGGAAACCCTCTGTGGCTATGGCACGTGGCTCCATGGTGAGGCGGTGGCGATCGGCATGGCCGCCGCGGGCGAGATCGCCCTGGCCATGGGCCTGTGGACGGCCGGCGAACAGCAGCGCCAACTGGCCCTGATCGAGGCCGCAGGCCTGCCCCACCGCTGGCCCGATCTGGATCAGGACGCCGTGCTGACCTGTCTGCAGGGCGACAAGAAGGTGCGGGATGGGAGCGTGCGCTTCGTGCTGCCCACCGCCATCGGTCAGGTCGAGATCCGCAGCGATGTCACCGCTGCGACGATTGCCACGGCCCTGGCTCGGCGGGCGGACTGAACCCGCTGCCGTTCAGGCCCCGGGGGGCTCAGGATCGTTGTCAAGGCCGTTGTCGAGGCCGTCCTCCAGGGCCGTCTCCAGGGTGGTGAGGAGCAGCACCAGGGCGGCCCGGGCATCCAGTTCAGAGGTGTTGGCCCGGCTCACCACCTGGATCCAGCGCCAGCAGAGGGCCTCGATCGCCTGAAACACCTCACCACCCTCCCGCAAGGCCGCCATCACCCGCTCCACGCTCTGCTCATCGAGCTCGGGAGAAAGCCCGACGACGTAGCGGCGGCCGTCATCGCCCACATAGGTGAGCCGACCCTGCTCATCCAGGATCGGCGTGGCGTGGGGAGTGATCGGCTCGTCGGGCCCTGGCGGGCCTGGCTCGGCGGCGGCCATCACGGATCCATCGACCTACCTCCCTGCTAGGTCAGCCCGGGGACCTTGCCAAGCCAGCGGGCGCTGCGATCAGCAGGGCTGATCCATAGGGGGACCGTCAGAGGCGATTGCGGGGCG